>Ga0209373_10000010_pt1 | contig 617689 bp, 603 predicted proteins | sample Higcelweek5metaG_FD_187173 | JGI IMG/M metagenome (GOLD analysis project Ga0209373, IMG submission 187173) | Freshwater pond sediment microbial communities from the University of Edinburgh, under environmental carbon perturbations - High... | ecosystem: Environmental > Aquatic > Freshwater >...
ATTTATTCTAGCTTTGTTTTGCAATTATGTTTGACCATAATCGCGAGTATAAAAAACTCTTTAAATTGACGAGAACTTTTTGTACATGTTTGTACACTTTTTGTTCTCTACGTTATTCACTTTTCAAGGTTCAGTTCCCTTAACAGGAATTATAGTATATCAAATACTTTACTGTTTGTCAACAATTATTTTAAAGTTTTTTAAATATTTTTCAATATTTCCAAAAACTGAATAAGTTCATTGCGACAACGAAAGTAATTGTAACACAGCTGATTTACTTTGTCAACACTTTTTTACAAATTTTTTGAATTTATTTTTTTTGTGTCGGCGAAGGGCTTGCAGCAGAGGATGACATAAAGTTTTCACGAATTATCTGATCAGTTTTTTCCTGATCATAAATAAAGCACGAAAGCACGCCGTATCTGGTACTTGCCTGTTCCGGATGACCAGGAAGCTGGAAGGTTTTGATATTATCCGGGTTAAGCGCCTTTATAGTCATTAAATGTGATGTCATATCCAAAACTCCGTAATTGGTTTTTACATTATTGCTTATTTTCTTAAAAATATCGGGTGCTTTTAGCAAATACTGCGGCTGCAGCTTCTGACTCAAAAGCTCCTTTACAAAATCCTGTTGCACTTTTATTCTACCCAAATCCGCATCAGGATATCCATCACGAAATCTAACATAACCCTCTGCACTTTTGCCGTCAAGCAATTGATAGCCTTCTTTTAATTTTATGTCAAGCTTCTGCACAGGGTCGCTGTAATACATCCCACGTCTGCCCGCCGAAAATTTATTGGGGATATTAGGGACGGTAATATAAACACCGCCAAGTGCATCTATAGAATCTCTAAAACCTTTAAAATCCACTATAACATAATAATGAATAGGAATTCCTGTTATTCTTTTAATAGCCGCTATGGTAGCCTGCTCTTTTTTAGGACCACTATAAAGATGAGTTATTTTATCGTACTGTTTTCCGTCCAGCACCCTTGTATCACGAGGTATTGATAAGATTGAAAGCTTCTTATTTTTATTATCCAGTGAAGCTACCATTATTGTATCCGAACGGGATTCGCTTCCGTCAGCACCAAGAATTACTATATTAACTCTATCCTTAGGAGTCTTTACTTCTATGCCTTCAATATCGCCGCCGTTACCAAATGGGCCAACCATTCTAAATGCAACGATAACTCCGCTTAATATGGCAAGACATACGCCTATTACGCATAAAACAATTATAATATATTTTTTAACATTCATATGTTGACACGACCTTTAAACCACTAATGTTTATCAATTTAAAAAAAGTGTTCGGGCGCGTAGTGCTTAACCGAACACCGCCGGCGCTTTAGGTGCGAAGCCGCAAGCATTTGTCAAGGAATAATTCAACGCTTTATTTCATAGAAATTAAGTAAATTTATGCGCCTTGCCCGAAGACAAAGCGCATTATTGGTGGAGGGAGATGGATTCGAACCATCGAAGTCGGTGACAACAGATTTACAGTCTGCCCCCTTTGGCCACTCGGGAACCCCTCCATATTAAGTTTGTAGTAGGCAGTTATCGGTTTTCAGCAAATAAAAATCAGCCAATCGCTGACAACTCATAACTACCTACTACATTGGAGCTGGTGATGGGACTTGAACCCGCGACCTGCTGATTACAAATCAGCTGCTCTGCCAATTGAGCTACACCAGCACTTCAACTATGATATGATAACACACAAATTAATGCTTGTCAATACATTTTTTAAGGAACAACAGCATATTAAATAATACTGAATCAGCGAGTTAAAAATTGCAATGGTCGGGGTTACAGGATTTGAACCTGTGGCCCCCTGGTCCCAAACCAGGTGCGCTACCAAACTGCGCTAAACCCCGAACTACATTTCTTAACAGCAATAGTTATGATACACTAATTATTAAAATCTTTCAAACGTTATTATTATCCAATATTGCGTATTAAGTCTTTATAACTCTTGTTATCTCTGTTTTTCTTTGATTTACTTCGTTTTACAAATTTTTCGAATATACTTGACAAAAATGTATTTATTAGTAATAATATAGGTATGAAAAATGAGTAAAGGTGGTTAATATGTTAAATAGCGAAAAGACAATGGATAAAATAGTTTCATTATGTAAAGGTAGGGGGTTTGTTTACTCCGGTTCAGAAATATACGGGGGGCTTGCAAATACATGGGATTACGGCCCACTTGGAGTAGAGCTTAAAAATAACGTTAAAAAAGCATGGTGGAAGAAGTTTGTGCAAGAGTGTCCATATAATGTAGGTTTAGATTCTGCAATTCTGATGAATCCGCAAACTTGGGTTGCCTCAGGGCACGTTGGCGGCTTTGCTGATCCTCTTATGGATTGCAAGGAATGTAAAACAAGGCACAGGGCGGACAAGCTTATTGAAGATTTTAACGGCAGTGTGGCTGATGGCTGGACTAATGAAATGATGATTGATTTTATTGATAAAAACGGCATAAACTGCCCCGATTGTGGAAAGCATAATTTTACTGATATCAGAAAGTTCAATCTTATGTTTAAAACCTTTCAAGGGGTTACCGAGGATGCAAAGAACGAGCTTTTTCTACGCCCAGAAACCGCACAGGGCATATTTGTTAATTTCAAAAACATTCAACGTACATCACGAAAAAAGGTTCCTTTTGGAGTTGGTCAAATTGGCAAATCCTTCAGAAACGAAATTACGCCCGGTAACTTTACCTTTAGAACTCGTGAATTTGAGCAAATGGAGCTTGAGTTTTTCTGTAAGCCGGGAACTGATATGGAATGGTTCAATTATTGGAAGGAATTTTGCAAGAACTGGCTTTTGGATTTAAAAATATCTAATGAAAATTTAAGACTTAGAGACCATAATCCGGAGGAATTATCCCATTATTCAAACGCAACAACAGATTTTGAATTTATGTTTCCATTTGGCTGGGGAGAGCTTTGGGGTATTGCGGACAGAACTGATTTTGACCTAACCGCCCATTCCAAAACCTCAGGCGAAACACTGGATTATATAGACCCTTTAAGCAATGAAAGATACGTTCCTTATGTTATCGAGCCTTCCCTTGGTGCAGACCGTGTTACCCTTGCATTTTTGGTTGAAGCCTATGACGAAGAAATTGTTGGTGATAACGACACCCGTGTGGTTATGAGGTTCCACCCTGCACTTGCGCCTGTAAAAGCTGCTATTTTGCCACTTTCCAAAAAGCTTTCGGAGCTGGCTGATAAAATTTATACAGATTTATCAAAGCAGTTTATGTGCGAATATGACGATGCAGGTAGCATAGGCAAGCGTTACCGCAGACAGGATGAAATAGGCACACCTCTTTGCATAACGGTAGATTTTGAAACAGATAACGACGGCTGTGTTACAGTAAGAGACAGAGATACAATGGAACAAATAAGAGTAAAAATTGAAGAGCTTGAAAAATATATTACCGAAAAAATTAAATATTAGATTAGAAAGGTAATGACATTTCATGAAATACAACAGAACAGGTAACAGCGGATTGTTGCTGCCTGCCATATCACTTGGTCTGTGGCACAATTTTGGCAGTGTTGATGTTTACGAAAATATGGTAAATATGCTTACAACCGCATTTGATAGTGGCATTACTCATTTTGACCTTGCAAATAATTACGGACCCAAGCCGGGCAGTGCGGAAGAAAATTTCGGTAAAATACTTAAAAACGAGTTCTCAGCACACAGAGATGAAATGATAATCTCCACAAAAGCAGGCTATTATATGTGGGCAGGCCCTTACGGCGAATGGGGAAGCAGAAAATATCTTATTTCCTCCCTTGATCAAAGCTTAAAGCGTATGGGGCTTGATTATGTTGATATTTTCTATTCGCACAGGTTCGACCCTAACACTCCACTTGAGGAAACAATGGGCGCTCTGGACACTGCTGTGCGTCATGGCAAAGCGTTATATGTGGGCATTTCAAACTATAATGCAGAGCAAACCCTCAAAGCATCGGAAATACTTAAAAAATTAGGCACACCCTGCCTTATAAACCAGCCTAATTACAATATGTTCAACAGAGGCTTAGAGAACGGTTTGAGTGATGTTTTAAAGCACGAAGGTATTGGAACAATCGCATTTTGTCCGTTGGCACAAGGTTTGCTGACAAATAAATATATAAACGGTATTCCGGAAGGTTCAAGAGCTTCAAAACCAACAGGCTTTTTAAAGGCAGACCAGGTTGAAAAAGAAAAGATAGAAAAAGTCGTTAAGCTTAATGAAATTGCAAAAGTAAGAGGACAATCCCTTGCACAAATGGCTCTTGTTTGGGCGATTAAAATGGGTAATCTTACAAGCGCTTTAATCGGCGCTAGCAAAGCAGAGCAAATTATTGAAAATATTAAGGCTCTTGATAATGCAGAATTTACAGAAGCAGAACTAAACCAAATTGAAGAAATACTTGCGTAACAGCAAATAAAAAGCGGAGGCTCGCAATCGAGCCTCCGCTTTACTATATCATCAGAAAAACATCATAAAAATAACGGTAAAAAGTCCTGCAATTCCAATTGCAATGCCGGACATTGCACCCTCAACCTCGCCCATGGAAATTGCTTTTGTTGTTCCCATTGCGTGGCTTGACGTTCCGATTGCAATTCCTACCGCAATCTTATTTTTAACTTTGAACAGCTTAATTAATACAGGCGCAACAACCGCGCCAAAAATCCCTGTAATTACAACAACCGCAACAGTAACAGGAACTAACCCTCCATACTGCTTTGAAAGCTCCATTGCAATTGGTGCTGTTACCGATTTAGGCAAAAGCGATAAAGTAAGCACCTCATCCAGCTTAAAAAGCTTGCATAACCAAAAAACGCTAAAAAGAGCTGTTGCAGAACCAACTCCGCAGCCTATAATTATTGGTAAAAGATTTTTCTTCAGCGTTTCAAACTGCCTGTAAACAGGAACAGCCAAAACAGCGGTTGCAGGTGCAAGAAACATATTTATTATCTCTCCACCCTTGTAAAAACTGTCAAAGGGTATACCGAAAACCTTCAAAACCGCTATTATAACTATTATCGATATTAACAGGGGATTAAAAACCTGTAAATTTGTTTTTTCCCTAAACCAAACCGCAATCTTATATGTAAATATACAAAGAGCAATTCCAAAAAACGGGGAACTAAGAACACTACTCAACCTTGCTTCCCCCTTTATTGAATTTGTTTTGCAGACGTATAACAAAAACCACCGTCAATGCTGTTACGCCAAAGGTTAAAATTGTAGTTACAATGCAAATCAAAAAAATCTGCCACATATAATCTTTGATGTGCATAAAGTTGTTCATTATACTAACACCCGAAGGAATAAAGAAAAGCGCCATATTGCCAAGCAAAAAATTCGCCTTGTCTTCTATGTATTCTATTTTTAAAATTTTGGATTTCAACAAAATAAATATTAAAATCATCGCAATCACAGCCGAAGGAAATGGTATCGGCAGAATTTTTGCAATAAGCTCTCCGGCAATACAAATGCCGAATACTATGCCAATTTGAGTAAATATTTTCAATACAAGTTCAACACCTTAGTTATTTTCATAGGGAGAATCGGTATCCAAAAAGAATACAGCGAGTGTTCCCGGGCCTGCATGGCTTCCCACCGCACAGCCTATATCGTTTACTATAAATTTACTGCAACCGTAATTATCGGTTAAAAGCTGTTTTAAATCCTCCACTGCAACCATATCATCACCATGGCTTATGCCGATAATCTGCTTATCTAAATTAACTCCACGCTGACCAACCAGTTCTGCCATACGCTTTATCGAATTTTTTCGACCGCGCACCTTTTCGATAGGTCTTAATTTGCCGTCGTCATCAACATCCAAAACAGGCTTAATTCCAAATAAACCGCCAACTATTGCGGCAGTTCGGCTTACTCTGCCTCCTCTGAATAAATATTCAAGATCATCAACCGTGAATATATGTTCCATATGCTCAGAATTAAACTTTACCGCCTCAATAATTTTATCCATGCTTGCACCATTTTCCTTCATTACAAGTGCTTTATAAACAACCATACCATAACCCATTGAAGCACACTTGGTATCAATTATAGTAAAATCAAATTCAGGATATTCTTCAAGCAACTCATCTCTTGCAATATTCGCAGAATTATAGGAGCCGGAAAGTCCGGTGGAAAACGCAATATATAAAACGCTGTCACCGTTTTGCGCATATTTCTCAATACATTCTACAAATGCTTGAGATGTGCATTGGGAGGTTTTAAATTGCTCGCCATTTCGCATCCGTGCCATTAAATCCTTTGATTTTAAGGTGGTTCCGTCAAAATAGGTTTCATCACCGCAGGATATCGCCATTCGCACAACGTCTATGCCATATTTTTCAATTATATCATCGGGCAAATCCGCCGCACAGTCTGTAATAATGTAAAATGCCATATCAACCTCTCCTTCTTCCTCCAAGAATACGTAGCACATAAAGGAATATGTTTATAAAATCAAGATAAAGTGATAATGCACCCAAAACTCCGATTTTTCTTTGCATTTCAATATTATCCTGTGTGTTGTAAAAATAATGCTTTAGCTTTTGAGTATCGTAAGCAACAAGCCCAACAAATACTAAAACCATAACAAAAGAAATAATTAAATCAAATTGACTGCTTTTGATAAAAAGGTTTATTAAGGTTGCAACTATTCCGCCGATTAAAACCATAATCAAAAGACTGCCTATTTTAGTTAAATCTGCCTTTGTCACCATACCGTAAACAGCCATAACACCAAATGAAATAGCCGCAACAGCAAAGGATAAGCCTATAATCCCCAAATCATACACTATGAAAATTGAGGAAAGGGTTACGCCGTTAACAACGGAATAGACGAAAAACAGCAAAAGAGCTGTGCCGTATTTAATTTTAGTAATCCTTGCAGACATCGAAACAACCAATGCAAATTCAATGCCTATAAGCACAATAAATGTTATGCGGTTGCTGAAAATTAAATTCAGCAATGTTTCGCTTGTTGCCGTATAAACTGCGGTAATTGCTGTGACAAAAAGCCCCAAAAACATTATACCGAAAACCTTAGAGATATACGCATTAAGCTGTGTTTGTACGTCCAGCTGCTGCTGGGATAAATCGTTGTACATAAACCTTACACCTCCATAATAACAGGTAAAATCATAGGCTTGCGCTTTGTTTTTTCATAAAGAAATTCACCAAGGCTGCTTTTTACATTCCCCTTTAAGGTGTTCCAATCGTATATATTTTTCGCCCTGCATCCCTCAATGGAATTTTTAGCGCAAACTTTAATTTTTTCGATTAAATCCTCACTCTCACGCATATAAACAAACCCGCGAGATATAACATCCGGACCGGATATAATTTCCCTTGTCTTGCCCGAAATTGTAATAACCACAACAATCAAACCATCCTGCGCAAGGTGCTTTCTGTCTCTAAGAACAATATTTCCCACATCACCTACGCCGAGACCATCCACCAAAACCTTGCCGGAAGGCACAACACCGTTTAATTTTGCAGCATCCTCTGTTATTTCAAGCACCTGCCCAATTTCCATTACAAATACATTCTTTTTATTAATTCCCATAGACTGTGCAAGCTTCGAGTGATGCATAAGATGCCTGTATTCACCATGAACAGGTATAAAAAACTTCGGCTTTGCAAGTCCAAGAATAAGCTTTAATTCTTCACGGCACGCATGCCCCGAAACGTGAATATCAGCAAGAGTTTCGTATATAACATCAACTCCGCGCTTGAAAAGCTCGTTAATTACCCTTGAAACTGTTTTTTCATTGCCCGGTATAGGATTGGCAGATATAATAACAGTATCGCCTGCTCCCAAGCTGATTTTTTTATGGTCTGAAAACGCCATTCTGGTAAGGGCGCTCATAGTTTCTCCCTGGCTGCCTGTTGTTATTAAAACAAGCTTATCGGGCGTATATTTTGAAACCTCGTCTATATCTATAAATATTCCTTTTGGCACACGCATATAACCAAGTTCCATAGCAACGGAAATAACATTTGACATACTTCTGCCGGAAACTGCAATTTTTCTTCCGTATTTATGAGCTGCGTTAATAATTTGCTGAACTCTGTGAACATTAGAAGCAAAGGTTGCAACAACTATACGCTGATTTGGATTATTAAGGAAAATTTCATCAAACGCCACACCAACAGTGCTTTCACTCATTGTATAACCGCTGCGTTCAACGTTGGTGCTTTCGGACATTAGCGCCAACACTCCTTGTTTACCAAGCTCACCGATTCTGGCAATATCCATCATACTGCCTTCAATAGGTGTTGCATCAATTTTAAAATCACCTGTGTGAATAATAACTCCAACAGGAGTGTGCAGTGCGATTGCAACAGCATCCGGAATGCTGTGATTACTACGAATAAACTCTACTTTAAATGCGCCAAGTGTTATTGTATCACCGGGCGACACATTCTTTAGTTTAGCACTTGCTAAAAGCCCATGCTCCTTTAATTTGTTTGAAACCAAGCCGATAGTAAGCCTCGTGCCATAAATCGGCGCATTTACATCTCTTAAAACATAAGGAAGGCTGCCTATATGGTCCTCATGACCATGAGTTAACACAAAGCCACGAATTTTATCAGCGTTTTTCACAAGATAAGTCGTGTCAGGAATGACAATGTCCACCCCCAGCATTTCATCGTCAGGAAATGCAAGACCACAATCGAGAACCACGATATCACTTCCGTACTCAAAAACCGTAAGGTTTTTGCCGATTTCATCGAGTCCTCCAAGGGGTATAATCTTTAATTTTTGTTTTTTTACCACTACTAATCCTCCATCTTCAATTTTGCTCCGAACTACTACATTCCTATATATTATAACACATCTGTAAAATGAATGCAATCGTTTTTTACAACATAGGATGTCACAACATTTTTTATTTTACTATTTTTATGTTATCGATTAGGGGAATCGGTTATTATTTTAGTAACCTCATCGGAATAAAAATCACAAAGCTCATTTGCAAATTCCGCATTCTGCCCCTCCGAAACCACCTTGCAAACAGGCTTTTGAGAATGAGGAATAATAAGCACCCAGCCTTTATCCGAATAAATTTTAACCCCTTCCGAAAACTCGTATTTATCTCCATATTTGCCATTTTGAGCAAAGGTTGCCATGGAACGGATAACCTTTCCTTTTTTTCCGAAATCGCATTGTACCTCCCGTTCGGCAATATAGATTTTAGGTGCTTCATCTGCCAGCTGCCATAATTTAATGTTATTTTCACTTAAAAAACTACATATCTTAACCACTGCATAAACTGCATCATAAATCATTCTAAACTGCATTTCCAAACCGTTTTCAAGCATCGCCTTCATAATTTCGCTTTTGCTTGTTTTGCAACGCAAAACCACTGCGCCGTATTTTTTTGCAATATCTTCAAAATGCCCCGAACCCACAATAGGCACAACAATTTTTTTATATCCACTTTTAAGCATTAAAAGGCACACTATCGCATAAAAAACATCCCAAGAGATTAACCTTCCTTTTTCGTCCTTTAACACAACCTCCTCGCCAAAATCATCAATATCGGCAGAAATATTTTTAGCTCCGTTTGAAACCACCTTGGCTCCAAGCTCATAAAGAATTGTGCCCAGCGATTCATTGTTTCCGCCGATTGTAATGGGAACACTTAATTTTTTACTTGAAAATTCGTTTATTATTTCCCTCATATAATAAAGCTTATATCCATCTATCTTCACCACGGGCTTAATATTTTCATGCTCCAGCCTAAAAAAGTCTTCCCTCATAAACAGGGTTTCCAGCTTGCGCTCCTCCGCCCTGCAAATGTTGCCGCCCGATTCGTTCATAAAGTTTATAACAAGCTTTTCGTTTATTATATCCATAAAAACACCGCCGTCAAAGCCGTAAAATGTTAGACCTCTTCGTGTGGGGGAAAGAGGAGTTGCCCCAAAATCATAAACCTGAACACCTGCCGAAGCAAGCCCGGAAACAAAAGCGCCCTTGAGCATTTCAAGCGCACCGCCGCCGCCGATTGCAACACATATTTTTTTTCCTTTTTTCACAGCACCAAAGCTTGCGCCAAGCCTTGTTGCAAATTCGGGTGTGATATCAACATTTATTTCTCCGCTGATTCCATTTTCGCCAAAAAGCTTTCTGCTGAAATTGTCCCCCCATACAATATTTTCACTGACAACCGTTTCGTTAGCAATATTTTTATTAGGCCAAATTTTAATATTATTCTTCACCTCGCACATATCCCCGATAAAGGTTTTTTCACCAATAACAGAATTTTCGAAAAGTGATGAATAGGTACCCACAACGCACCCCTCCGCAATAATACTGCCCCTTATCTGGCTTTGCCTGCCAAGCATAACATTTTTGTGTATAACCGATTGCTTAACAGAAGCCCCCGTGCAAACAGTGGAGCTGTTGCCGATAACACTATACGGCATAATTTTGCAATCCGCCCTTAATATAGAACCTTCACCGATAAAACAAGGTGAATAAATTTTAGCATCCGGCTCAATTTGAACATCTTTGCCGATATACACACCTTTTTCCACCTGCTCACCGTTTATTTTAATGTTAACCTTACCATCCAAAATGTCAAAGTGGCATTTCATATAAGCATTTATATCACCAATATCGCACCAATAGCCTTGTGCCACATAGCCGAACATAGGCTGCTTTTCGCTTAACAGTATAGGAAAAATATCGTTGCTGAAATCATATTTCGTGTTATTTTCCATCAAATTAAGAACAGATGGATTTAAAATATAAATTCCCGTGTTTACAGTATCCGAAAAAACCTCACTCCAATTTGGCTTTTCCAAAAAGCGTGTTATTCTGCCCTTATCATCGGTTACCACCACACCATATTCTAAAGGGTTTTCAACCTTAGAAAGCACAAGAGTTGCAACAGAACCGTTTTTTTTATGAAAATCTATTGCAGAATTTATGTTAATATCAGTTAGGCAATCACCGCTTATTATGATAAAATCATCATTTAAAAACTCCTGCGCATTTTTAACACTGCCTGCCGTCCCGAGAGGCGTTTCCTCTGTAAAATAATATATGTTAACACCAAAGCTGCTGCCGTCTCCAAAATATTCCTTTATAATATGCGGCATATACATCAGCGTCACAGCAATTTCAGTTATTCCTGCGTTTTTCATCAGCAATATAATATGCTCCATAACGGGAATTCCCATAACGTCAATCATTGGCTTTGGTATTCCGCAGGTTATCGGTCTTAACCTTGTTCCTTCTCCGCCTGCCATTATCAAACCTTTCATATAAAAAAACCCCCTTAAAAATATACATATATTATGTACATATAAGGGGGTTAAATATACAATGTTAACCAGATATTTAAAATTATCTGTATTTATTCTTTCGCTTGCTTTCCTGTAAAACATCAATATTGTTAAGAGCTTTCCCCGTACCGATTGCAACGCAGGACACAGCATCGTCCGCAACAGAGCATTTAATGCCTGTTTCACGCTGTATAAGCTTATCAAGCCCCCAAACAAGTGCGCCGCCGCCCGTCATAATAATTCCGTTAGTGCTTATATCGCCAACAAGCTCAGGCGGTGTTTGTTCAAGCACTGCCTTAACAGCGTCAACAATTGCGGCAGATGTTTCCTCAAAGGCTTCAAACATTTCGTCCGCAGTAACCGTTATCGTCTTAGGCAAACCAGAAACCAAGCTTCTTCCACGAATTTCAATATCCTCTCGCCTTATCTCTTTATCTTCCTCAGTCCTTGGGAATACACATCCAATTCTCATCTTCATTTCTTCTGCTGTACGCTCGCCGATTAAAATATTGTGTTTTTTACGAATATATTTAACTATTGCTTCATCAAATTTATCTCCGGCAACCTTAATGGATTCCGAAACAACAATGCCTCCAAGGGAAATAACAGCAATATCTGTTGTTCCGCCGCCAATATCAACAATCATATTTCCATAAGGCTTTGCAATATCAATACCTGCGCCAATAGCTGCGGCAATGGGTTCTTCAATAAGATATGTTTTGCTTGCGCCTGCCTGAAGGGAAGCATCAATAACCGCACGCTCCTCCACCTCTGTAACGCCGCTTGGCACGCAGATAATCACACGCGGTTTAAAAATTCTTCTTTTACATATTTTGTCCAGAAAATGCCTAAGCATACGCTCGGTCATATCATAATCGGAAATAACACCATCACGAAGAGGGCGGATTGCAACAATATTGCCGGGAGTTCTGCCAAGCATACGCTGTGCCTCCAAGCCAACTGCCAAAAGCTTATTGGTATTTGTATCCATAGCCACAACCGAAGGCTCCTTCAAAACAATTCCCTTTCCTTTTACATATACCAAAACAGTAGCTGTGCCAAGGTCAATGCCAACATCGTTGCTAAACTTTAAAAAATCAAACATTTCACAAATCCGCCTTTCTATTTTTACTATATTTTGTAATTATAATATAACATATAAATTATAACATTTCAATTGCTGCAGCCGCATCTGTTTTTGTCATTTCGCACATTTGCCTTGAAACTGCCGATAATTGGTTTCTTATTGTGTTTTTGTTACACATAATCTCGTCCGCATCATATTTAAGTTTTTCTATGGATATATCCGAAACACTGTGCTTATAGCTTTGCCTGCAATAATCAAGCATTGCATCTATCTTAGGGTCGTAAGAAATTCCCATAACAGGAACACCCACAGAAGCGGAATAAATTAAAAAGTGCAAGCGCATACCAATTGCAAATTCACATTGAGAGATTATCGCCAGCAAATCCTTTGCGTTATAAGCATCCTTCAAAATTTTATAATCGCGCCCGATAACTTTGTTGAAACGGTGTGTTGAAACGCTTTGCGTTTCTTCCGTTGTTATAAGCTCCGCCGTCTTTTTGGTTATGTGTAAATCATGGCTGCTTTGCATAGGCACAAACAGGGGGATTAAATCATATTTTTGGGATATATATTTGCAAAACATAGCAATTGTTTTTTCGAAATTAGCATCTTTCGTTTTCCAATCCCTTAAAGACACGATAAAATATTTTTTATCCTGGGAAATATTTTCACACCTTTTTATAATTTTAAGCTTTTCCTCATCAGCAGGGATAAGGGAAAAAGCAGGGTCCGCAGTAACACGTATAACAGGCTTTGTAATATTTAAAGAATCAAGCTCTTGCTTGGAATTATTATCACGAAGTGTAATAACATCAACATTATTTAAAATTTCAGTGCATAATTTTTGATTTTTCTTATTATTTATAGGCCCAATTCCGTTGGCATAAACAAAGGTTTTCATTCCATATTGAAGTGCAAGACGAATAACAGAAACATAATAATAAAGAGATTTTGTGCTTGTTACATCCTGAACAAGGCTTCCGCCGCCACTTATTAAAAGCTTGGTCTTTTTCATTTCGGATATTATTTTAAAAATATTAAAGCGATGTATGCTCTCCACACTATAAATGTTTTTTGTTTCGTTAGGCTTTGCAGAAAGCACCGTTATGCTGATATCAGGCTTTTGCTCCCTTAAATTTGTTATAATCGCTTCCAAAAGGGAATCATCACCAATATTTTTATATCCGTAATAACCGGAAATTATAACATCCTTAGGTCTGAAAGGATTAAAAGAAATCAGATTTTCATAAGCCGCCACGCAATCGTCCGCCATTTTAATCAGCGAATAATTATCAATAATAACCTGCCTGTTGTATCTGCCCATTTGCTGTCTTTTTTCTTTAAAGCTGTCTAAAATAAAGGTTACATCATCAAAAAGCTTTTGGTTTGTTGGCATATCACAACCACGACAGCAAAAATTCGTTTGCACGGAAACATCAAGCTTGTCCTGTGAAAACACACCGATATACCCTTCATTTCCTGCAATTATCACAGGCTTTTCCGCCGCCATCGCCTCAAGCGCCGCACGGGAAACGCCAATGAACAAATCACCGCTTGCAATAAATTTATTTATATCAACCCTTGAACCGGTTGTTATCACAACTCTTTTGCCAATTTCAGAATTTACAGCCTTTGACTTTGCCAAAAGCCTCTCATAATCATTTCCACCACCTACGATAACCACTTCCAAATCGGGATATCGCTTGCATAGAGATGGAGTTATTTCCAACAGATTAAAAGCCACCCCACTTCTGTCCATATCCATTCTGCTAACGTAAACAATGCGCTTTTTATCGGCGCCCATGTTGAATTCTTCCGCAACATCGTTATAATCAATATTGCTAGAAAACCTTTCGGTGTCGATTCCGTTTATGGTAACAGAAATATGCTTTGCAGGCAGCCTGTAATTATCAATTAAATATTTTTTAATATCGTTGCTGACAGCAATTGTTCTTTCACCCCAGTTAGTCATTATATTAAGGAAAATTCCTGTTTTGAACACCCAATGAGTTGTGGTTATAAACCTAAATTTAAGCTTCCTTTGCAAAAGACCGCAAATAAACGCTGGTATCCTTGCATGGGCATGCACCAAATCAAACTTGCCTTCCTTAATGATTTTTTTAAGCCCTTTATAGGATTTAACAAAATTTTTAAGCTTTTTGCTGTGAAGAGGCAAGCTAAAATGAGCTATGCCAGCATCGGCAATCTCTTTTTCAAAAACCCCTCCGTTAGATACAATAACAATTTCGTTTCCACGTCTGGCAAGTTCCTTGGCAAGCTCCACAACGTGAGTTTCCGCACCGCCGATTTCAAGCCCCATAAGAGTCATAAGAATTTTCATATGTTCTCCCTCTTGGAATATATAAGCCCCACAAGCCCCGCTCCTGCGTGTGTTCCTATGCAAGCACCCATATCATATGGGATTATATCCTTTAATTTAACTTTTCCTTTTATCATTGAAATAATTGTATCCACATCTTCATCCGCATAACCGTTTGCAACCCAAAGAGTTGTATCCTGCGGAGTTTCAAGCTCTAAAATCATCATATCCAATATTTTTTCCATAGCCCTTTTTTTACCTCGCTCCTTGCCTATGGAATCTACAAGACCGTCTTTTATGGTAAGCAAAGGCTTTATGCCTAAAAGTTCACCTACAATTGCAATTCCGGGCTTAATTCTTCCGCCTCGTTTAAGATGCATCAAATCGTCCACTACAAAATATGCAGTAGAGCTTTCTCTTTCTATATTATATGCCTTTATAATTTCATCATATGTAGCGTCCTTTTCTGCCATTTTTGCCATATTAATTGCAATTTTGCCATATATCATCGAAAAGGCAAGGCTGTCTATCACAGTAATGTTAGATGGCTTTTTTAATTCGTCTTCGATTTGAGTTTTAATAAGGTTTGCGGCGCTGAAGGTTCCGCTTGCATTTGAAGATATTGTAATAAATATCTGATGCTCGTATGTATCCAAATTTTTTCTGAATTCTTCCTCCATCATTGTTATAGGAACCATAGTTGTGGTGGGAATATTCTTCATTTCCTTAAGCTGCTGCATATATTCTCTGTTCGAAAAATCCACACCGTCATAATAAATTTTATCATCTATCACAATTCCAAGGGGCAAAACAGTAATGTTATATTTTTGAGCAAGCTCCTTGGGCAAATCGCTTGCACTGTCAACTATTATTTTAATATTCGCCATTAAGCTTTCCCTCCTGTTTTAATCCGTCATAATTTGTTTGCCTTAAAAATTCATAAACAGCAACGGCAACGGAATTAGACAAATTAAGTGAACGAGCATCGTCTATCATTGGAATTCTAACGCATTTATCATAATTTTTATTTAAAAGCCACTCGGGCAAGCCCTTTGTTTCCTTGCCGAATAGAAAATAAACATCTTCGGGATAAGAAATATCCGTATGAGCTCTGGGCGCTTTTGTTGTGTATAAAAATAAATTTTTATCTCCGTGTATGTTTAAAAACTCATCTAAACCTTCATAATATTTTATATCAACAAGCCACCAATAGTCAAGCCCGGCACGTTTTAATTTTTTATCATCAATAACAAAGCCCATAGGTCCCACCAAATGAAGCTTAGCACCCACAGCGGCGCAGGTTCTTGCAATATTTCCTGTGTTTTGCGGAATTTCCGGCTCTATTAAAACTATGTTTAAACTCATATAAAAATACCTTTCATTTTTCTTGGATTTAAAGATAATCGTTTATCCCACACAAGGAGGACGATTAGCTCAATATACATTAAATTTCAGCCCCAGTATTTGCGGTCTAAGCTCCTGTATTGTATAGCCTCTGCAATGTGGGAGGTTGTAATGCTTTCACTTTTTTCTAAATCTGCTATTGTGCGTGCAACCTTTAGAATTCTGTCGTGAGCTCGAGCCGATAAATTAAGACTTTCAAACGCCATTTTTAAAATATCCTTTTCTTCTTTCCCCAATTTACAATATTTGCGGATTTGCGAGGTTGAAAGCTGAGAATTGCTGTATATTCCTTCGTTTGCATAGCGTGCAGATTGAATTTGCCTTGCTTCATTCACTCGTTTTTTTATGTCTGCACTGCTTTCAGCCTGATTTTCATTTTGCAAATCGTTATATTTAACCGATGAAACCTCGGTATGAATATCTATTCTATCCAAAAGCGGACCGCTTATTTTGCCAATATATTTCGAAATTTGCGGAGGAGTGCAGGTGCATTCACGGGTTGAATCTCCGTAATATCCGCATTTGCAAGGATTCATTGATGCAACAAACAATGTGTTGCAAGGATATGTAAGGGTTGCATTTATTCTGGAAATTGTAACAACGCCGTCTTCAATTGGCTGCCTCATAACCTCAAGCACATTTCGTGCAAATTCGGGCAGTTCATCCAAAAACAGCACCCCGTTATGAGCAAGGCTGATTTCTCCCGGACGAGGAATTGTTCCGCCCCCTGCCAAACTCACCGGAGAAATTGTGTGATGTGGGCTTCGAAACGGACGTGTTGTAAGCAGTGAAACACCGTTTGTAAGCATTCCTGCGACAGAATGAATTTTAGTTGCCTCAAGCGCTTCGTCAAAGGTTAAATCGGGCAGAATTGTGGGAATTCTTTTGGCAAGCATGGATTTTCCGCTGCCTGGGCTGCCTATCATCAGAATATTATGACCGCCCGCAACAGCAACCTCTATGGCACGTTTAACGCTTTGCTGCCCCTTCACATCCGCAAAATCAATAGGATATGAATTATTTATATTAAACATTTCACCTATATCCACAAAGGAAGGCTCAATTTGAATTTCGCCTTGCAAATACTGCACAACCTCGAATAAATTATCCGCACCGATAACCGAAATACCAGAAACAACAGCGGCCTCGCAGGCATTATCCTTTGGCAGTATTACCGTTTTTATATTATTATTTTTCGCAGTGATAACCATAGGCAGCGCACCGCTTACAGGTCTTAGCTTCCCGTCTAAGGAAAGCTCACCCAAAAATAAATATTCATCAATATTTTTCACATCAAGCTGACCGGAAGCCGTTAAAATTGCAACAGAAACAGGCAAATCGTAAGCCGGACCTTCCTTTTTTCTATCCGCAGGGGCAAGATTTACCGTAATCCTTTTTATGGGGCTTTCAAGCCCACTGTTTTTCATTGCGGCACGAACCCTCTCCTTGCTTTCTTTAACTGCCGTATCAGGCAGACCAACTATATCAAAGGAAGGCAGACCCATAGAAATATCAACTTCAACATCAACAATAAACCCGTCGAGACCGAAAAGTCCGCAGCTATGTACTTTTGCTATCAATATGTCCACCCCTTCTATGATATTATAACCAATAGACCAATTATTTGCAATAGTTTTAAAAATTTATTGCAAATAGTGTAAAATATGGTATAATATAAGCAGAGTATATATTATATGCACCGCAGGATTTTAATGTCCGTGCGAAATTCGTGGTATAATAAAAGTAAGCGCAATTAAAAGGGGTGGACATATTGATAAGAAGTATGACAGGCTACGGAAGAAGCGAACAAACAATTGATAACTTCGATATATCTGTTGAAATTAAATCGGTAAACCACAGATACAGCGATTATAATATTAAGGTACCGCGTTATTATAGCTTTTTGGAGGAAAAAATAAAGACGCATCTTCAATCCTTTATTTCACGAGGAAAGGTTGACGTTTTTGTTTCTATTTACAAAACAGTTGATGACAGCAAGGAAATTGCGATAAATCCGGCTCTTGCAAAAAGCTATATTGATGCACTGCGAACCCTTGCAGCAGATTATAACATCAAAGACGATATCAGCGTTTCATCAGTTGCAAGATATACCGATATCTTTGATGTTAAAAGAGTGAGCGAGGATGAGGAAGAGCTTGTAGGTCGCACTCTAACCGTTGTAAAATCCGCTCTTGACGGTTTTTTGGAAATGCGGGAGCGGGAAGGCAAAAAATTAGCTGATGATATGCTAATGCGAAATTCTCAAATTAGGGAAGACTTAAAAGAAATTGAAAAAATTGCTCCGCAAACGGTTATTGAATATCGTCAAAAAATAGAGGACAGAATAAAAGAGCTTCTAAGCGGAACTCCTGTTGACGAAAACCGATTACTTACAGAAACCGCAATTTATGCGGACAAATTATCAATAACAGAAGAAATAATACGTCTGCACAGCCACTTAGACGAATTCGACAGAATTATGGGGCTTGGTGATGCTGTTGGCAGAAAGTTGGATTTTCTTTTGCAGGAAATGAACAGAGAGATTAACACAATCGGTTCAAAATCCAATAACATTGAAATAGCAAAAATTGTTGTTAATGTTAAATCCGAACTGGAAAAGATACGTGAACAATTGCAGAATATTGAGTAGGAGGAGAGTTTGAAACAAGTTTCACACTCACGCCGATTCGCACAAAATGCACAAGGAAAGCGGCACAGCCACTTGCATATTGGCGCAACGACCATTTATACGCCTTATCCGGCTCACAATAAGTGCGTGGTCAAATTTTATAAAATTTCGTGAGCTGGAAAGGCTAACGGTCATATTTATGAAGCTTATTAACATCGGTTTTGGTAACATTGTGTCCGCAAATCGCATTATTTCCATAATAAGCCCTGATTCTGCGCCTATCCGCAGAATAATTCAGGAATCCAAGGAAAGCGGCATGCTTATAGACGCAACCTGCGGCAGGCGTACACGGGCGGTTATCGTTGCCGATAGCGACCATATTATTCTAAGTGCTATCCAGCCCGAAACAATCGCAAGCAGAATAGGGGGAGGCAACAATGAATAAAGGCATTTTGGTGGTTGTTTCAGGGCCATCAGGTGTTGGCAAGGGCACTGTTTGCAAATATCTTGCCGAAAAAGATTCAAACATATTCCTTTCTATTTCCGCAACCTCCAGATTACCTCGGGAGGGCGAAATTGACGGTGTTCATTATTATTTTAAAACACCTGACGAATTTGATAGAATGATTGAAAACGATGAATTCTTGGAATACGCCAAATATGTAACCAGTACATACGGCACACCCTCCGCACCCTGTGACGAGAATTTAAACAAGGGCAAAAATGTTGTTTTGGAAATTGAAGTTCAAGGTGGTATGAAAGTTAAAGAAAAGCGAAAAGATACTATTATGATTTTTATAATTCCCCCCACATTGGAGGATTTGGAAAAGCGGCTTCGGGGCAGAGGAACGGAATCGGAGGAAATGATTCAAAAACGCTTAAAGCGTGCCCAAGAGGAGCTTTTACTTATAGATAAATATGATTATATAGTGACAAATGATACGGTGGAAAACGCTGCCGAATGTATTAAAAAAATAATTGAAGAAAACAGAGGAGATAAAAAATGATATATCCATCACTTGGCGATCTTATGAAAAAGGTTGATAGCAGATACTCACTTGTTGTTGCAACAGCAAAGCGTGCAAGAGAAATTCAGGACGGCTCACCCGTTTTAATTAAATTTGATTCGGATAAACCTGTTACACTGGCAATTAACGAAATATACCAGTGTAAGATTACCATAAGCACAGAAACGGTGAAAGCTGAAGCAGTTGCCGAAGAATATATCGGTACGGAGGCTGAAACAGTAGCTAAAAACGAAAACAAAGAGGAAGATTATGCTTAAAGAAAAAACAATTGTATTAGGCGTTTGCGGTGGAATAGCCGCATATAAGGCTGCTGATGTTATCAGCCGCCTTAAAAAGCTTGGTGCAAATGTTAAGGTTTGTATGACTAAATCCGCACAGGAATTTATAACCCCGCTAACCTTGCAATCTCTTTCGCAAAATTCTGTTGCCTGTGAAATGTTAACTATCCCCGAAAAGTGGGAGATTGAGCATATTTCCCTTGCAGCCTGCGCTGATGTTATGGTTATCGTTCCTGCAACAGCAAACATAATCGGCAAAATTGCAAACGGCATTGCAGATGATATTGTTACAACAACTGTTATGGCAACAAAAGCACCTGTAATCTTTGCACCTGCCATGAACACTAATATGTACGAAAATCCTATTGTGCAAAATAATATAGAAAGGCTAAAGCAATTGGGTTATAGCTTCATAGAGCCGGAAACAGGGCGGTTAGCCTGTGGAATTAACGGTCGAGGCAAGCTTGCAAATGTTGAAGAAATAATTAACGTGATTATAGAAAATGCAAATTACGAAAAAGATTTAAAAGGCAAAAAAATAATCGTAACGGCAGGACCAACACAGGAAAAGATAGACGATGTTCGCTTTATAACAAACCATTCCTCGGGCAAAATGGGCTATGCAATTGCACAGGTTGCAAAAATGCGCGGTGCAGATGTCACATTAATCAGCGGAAGGGTTAACATTCCGCAAATCAGCGGAATCAGCACAATTTATATAAACAGCGCAAAGGAAATGTATTTGGAAGTTATGAAGGCTAAAGGTGATTCGGATATTATAATCAAAGCCGCCGCAGTAGGAGATTTTTATATTAAAAATTCCTATGAGGGCAAGCTAAAAAAAGATAGCTTTAATCAAATAGAGCTTGAAAAAAACCCGGATATTTTATACGAGCTTGGCAAGGATAAAAGCTTTGTTCTGGTTGGCTTTTGTATGGAAACAGCAGATTTATTGGAAAATGCTGTGAAAAAGCTGAAAGCAAAAAATGCGGATTTTATAGTAGCTAACGACCTTACAACAGAAGGTGCAGGCTTTAACACAGATACAAATATAGTTAAAATAATTCATAATGACGGTAAAACAGAAGATTTACCGCTGATGACCAAAATAGATTTGGCAAATGAAATTTTAAACAGGGCGAAGGAGAAATTTTATTGCAGATTGCCGAAGTAATTATTGCCAACAATCAAAGAGAGATTGACCAAACCTTCCACTATGCTGTGCCTAATGATATGGCAGTTAGCATTGGTATGAGGGTTATTGTGCCCTTTGGCAACGGAAACAGACAAACAGAGGGCATTGTTACAGGCTTTGCACAGACAACCCCTTTTAAAAATCTTAAAGGCATCATTAAGGTGCTGGACGAAATCCCTCTTTGCACCCCTGCGCTGCTTGATTTGGCAGGGTTTATGCGTGATAAATACCTTTGCACATATTATCGTGCGCTTAAAACCATTATGCCCTCCGGGCTTACAGTTAAAACCACAAAATGGATAACCCTTTCAGATGAAAACATTGATATAGAAAAAGCAGCAGGGCGTTCAAGTGCAAAAAAACAAATTCTACAGCGCCTTAAGGATATTGGCATAGCAGTTGATTTTGCAGCTATTTCAGACATTCCCTCCGCACAAGTTGCCCTTAAAGCACTTGAAAATGCAGGGATTGTATCGGTTGAGGAAACCTCCTCTCAAAACGTAAAAAGCAAACAAATAAGAATGGTAAACACAACTCTTTCCTTTGAAGAAATTACAAGCCAAATTAAAACATTGCACAAAAAAGCACCCAAGCAAGCAAAAATGCTTGAAATTCTGCGCCAAACGGGAGAACTTTCCGCCGCCGATTTAGTTGCCTTTTCCGGCGCTTCCTACGCCGCTGTTAACACCCTTAAAAATAAGGGCTTGATTTTTTATACAGACAAAATAGTGCTAAGAAGTGTTATAACTGAGGGTAAATACGAAAAAACAACCTCTTTAAATCCCACAGCAGAGCAAAAAACAATTTTAAAAAGCCTTAAAATGCAAATTGACAAAGGGGACTTAACCCCAAGCCTTATCCGTGGTGTTACGGGAAGCGGAAAAACAGAGGTTTTTTTGCAAATTATTGAATATATTATAAATAATGGAAAGCAAGCAATTGTTTTGGTCCCCGAAATTTCTCTTACTCCTCAGATGGTTTCTCGGTTTGCAGCACGATTTGGAGATAAGGTTTCTGTTCTGCACAGCGCCCTTTCCCTTGGAGAGCGTTATGATGAATGGAGCAAAATCAAAAATGGAAAAGTTAGCGTTGCAATCGGCGCACGCTCCGCCATTTTTGCACCCTTCGAAAATTTAGGAATAATTATAATGGACGAGGAACATGAGGGCACATATAAATCGGACAGTTTTCCCCACTATCACACAAAAGAGGTTGCCCTTTTCAGAAGTATACGTGAAAATGCCCTTGTAATTTTAGGCTCTGCGACACCTTCTGTGGACAGCTTTTACAAAGCAAAAATAGGGGAATATAATTTATTCGAAATGAAAAGTAGGCATAACCTGGCAATTATGCCTAAGGTTGAAATTATAGATATGCGCTATGAGCTTCAAATGGGCAACAAAGGCGTTTTCAGCGACAAATTAAAAGAAGAAATTGGGCGAAATATTCAAAATAATCAGCAAACCATATTATTTCATAACAGACGCGGCTTTAACAGCTTTGTTATGTGCAGAGATTGCGGCCAAACCTTAATGTGCAGTCATTGCAGCATATCCTTAACCTTTCACAAGCACACAGGTCAGCTTAAATGCCATTATTGCGGCTTTGAAAGGGAAAACACCAGCATTTGCCCTAATTGCGCCAGCTCACACATTCGTTTTGTGGGTACAGGCACTGAAAAGATTGAAGAAGAAATAATAAAAATGTATGGCGAAAAATCTTTTATACGAATGGATGCGGATACAACCTCAGGCAAGCATTCCCACGAAATTATTTTAAACCGCTTCGAGCGTGAAAAAATACCTATTCTGCTTGGAACCCAAATGGTAACAAAGGGGCTGGATTTTAAAGACGTCACATTAGTCGGCGTTATAATGGCGGATTTATCCCTTAATATTGATGATTACCGTGCTGCGGAGCGCACCTTTGCCCAGCTTACTCAAGTATGCGGGCGTGCAGGCAGAGGCGATATTGAAGGTCGTGCCATTGTGCAAACCTATCAGCCATCACATTATGCAATAACACTTGCCAAAACTCATGATTATCCTGCATTTTTCAACCACGAAATTAACATTCGCCGTCAGCTTAATTTTCCGCCATTTTGTGATATTGTTATGCTTCTTATGCAGGGAGATGAAGAAAAAAGTGTTAAGGCAGATTTGCTTTCAATTGCTAAAAAGCTAAAAAATTTAGATGCGGAAATTTTAGGTCCAACCCCTTCCCCCTATTCTAAAATAAAAAATAAATTTAGGTGGCGGATACTTTTAAAATGCAAAAGCAGTGAAAATATTCTGCCCATACTACATAAAATATTAAATGAGTATAAAAGCACGCAAAACCTTTTGACTATTGATATAAACCCAAATTCTATGTTATAATAAATGCAGCAGAGATAATAAAACCTAACGGTTTTATCTTCGATGCATTTATTGAAACGGAGCGAAGCAAGCCGATGGCGGCTTGCACTTATGTTATAATGAGTGTAGCGAATTTCAACACAAATCACCTTGCGCCGAAGGCGGAAAATCGGAAATTTGTGTTATAATAAATGCAAGTTAGGAGGAATAAATTTATGGCGATACGAAACATTTTAAGATTCGGAGATAAAACCCTCAACAAAAATTGCCGAGAAGTTGACAAAATAAACGAAAGAATAATAACACTGCTTGAGGATATGGCAGAAACCATGCACAATTCAAATGGTGTAGGGCTTGCTGCGCCTCAGGTTGGAGTTTTAAAGCGTATAGCTGTTATTGATGTAGGCGAAGGGGTTATTGAGCTTATTAACCCGAAAATTATCAGCACAAGCGGTGAGGTTAACGATTTAGAAGGCTGTCTTTCCCTTCCCGGGAAATACGGCTATGTGGTTCGCCCTCAAACCGTTACGGTTGGCGCTACGGACAGACACGGGAAATATTTTGAATTAACAGGGAGCAACCTTCTTGCTCGTGCCTTCTGCCACGAATTGGAGCATTTAAATGGTGTTCTTTTTACAACCCATGTAACCGAATTTGTAGACCCTGACAAGGACAACGGATAACAAAATAAACCTGCCTTGTTTTGCACCCTACGAAAGGAATGGATAAAAAGAAATGGAGATAAAAAAATGAAGATAATGTTTATGGGAACACCGCAAATTGCATCTGTTTGCCTTGAAGCTCTTGCTCAAAAGCACGAGGTTGTGTGCGTAGTTACCCAAACAGATAAGCCCAAAGGTCGTGGGCATAAGCTTGCATTCACCCCTGTTAAGGAGTGTGCAACAGAGCTTGGAATTGATGTGCTTCAGCCCCTTACATTTAAAGAAAATTCATTTGCTTTAGAGCTTGAAAAATATAAGCCCGATGTTATTATAGTGGTTGCATACGGCAAAATTCTGCCCAAATATGTGCTTGAATTTCCAAAATACGGATGCATTAACGTACACGCCTCACTGCTTCCCAAATATCGTGGTGCAGCGCCTATTCAGTGGGCAATTGTTAACGGAGAAAAAGTAAGCGGAATTACAACCATGAAAATGGACGTTGGGCTTGACACAGGCGATATGCTTTTAAAGCATGAAATTGAAATAACAGAGAGTATGACATACGGTGAGCTTTACGATAAAATGTGTCAAGCGTCCCCTGCTCTACTGCTTGAAACCATAGATAAAATAGAAGAAATTGTCCCCCGAAAACAGGATGATTCCCTGTCCTGCTATGCAAGCATTATTACAAAGGAAAATTGCAAAATAGATTGGAATAAAAAGCCCCAAGAGGTTATAAACCTGATTCGCGGTATGAACCCAATACCTGCCTCCCACACCACTTACGAAGGCAAGGGCGTTAAAATATTCTGTGCAAAGAAAACCGACGGAGCAGGCGAAAACGGAGAGATTATTAAAGCGGATAAAACCATTGTGGTTGCCTGCCAAGGCGGAGCGGTTGAAATATTCGAGCTTCAAATAGAAGGCAAAAAGCGTATGAATTCGGAAGAATTTTTGCGTGGCAATAAATTGGAGGTTGGACAAAAATTCCGATGAATTCAAGAGAATGTGCAGTAAAAGCATTATACGAGGTTGAGCAAAACGGAGCATACAGCGATAAAGCCCTTAAAGCTATTTTAAAATCCAGCAATCTATCCGCTTTGGACAGAGCCTTCGCCACTGAGCTTGTATATGGTGTTATAAAAAACAAAACACGCATAGATTATATTATAAAAGCATACAGCAAAGAACGGCTTAAAAAATTATCTGTGTGGATTTTAAACATTTTAAGAATAAGCGTTTATCAAATAATTTTCTTGGATAAAATCCCACAAAGCGCCGCAGTTAACGAAGGAGTTAATTTAGCCAAGCGATACGGGCACAGCGCATCTGCAAATTTTGTTAATGGAGTTCTTCGTTCTGTCTGCAAAGGTGGAGATGTTTCTTATCCAAACGGGAAAGAAAATCTTTCAATTTATTTTTCTCACCCACAATGGCTTGTTGATATGCTAACCGAGCAATATGGTGAGGATTGTGCAAAAAGAATTTTAAAGTTCAATAACCTAAGCCCTGCAACCACTATAAGGGTTAACACCCTTTTAACAAGCAAGGAAGCACTTATGCACACCTTGCAGGAAAAAGGAATTAACGTTTCCGAAACAGATTGCGAAAATATACTGGAAATTTCAAAATATGGTGATATTTCCGCACTTGACGAATATAAATTTGGTCTTTTTACTCCTCAGGATAAGGGCGCATATTTATGCGCAAAGGAAATAAATTCGCAAAAGGGAGATTTTATTATAGATTTATGCGCCGCACCCGGTGGCAAAACAACACAAATTGCGGAAATGTGCGGAGATACATCAAATATTACTGCATTTGATGTTTTCCCTCACAAGCTTGATTTAATAAACAAAAACGCCAAAAGGCTCGGTATAAAAAACATCACTACAAAATTAAATGATGCCTCCATACTGCAAAATGAATATATAAAAAAGGCTGACAAAGTTCTGGCAGATGTTCCATGTAGCGGGCTTGGAATTATACGCAAAAAGCCTGATATTAAGTGGAACAAAACGCCCGAGGATATTAAAGAGATAATAAATCTGCAACGCAAAATCCTTCAAACAGGCAGTGAGTATGTTAAAAAGGGTGGCATTTTGGTGTATTCCACCTGCACCCTTAACAAAATGGAAAACAGCGGCGTAACCCATGAATTTGCAAAGAATAACAATTTTAATATACTAAAAGAAACAACCCTTCTGCCTCACGAAAATAATTGCGACGGTTTTTATATATGTACTATGGAAAAAGCCTTATAAATATTCCATAAGGAGCTATAATGTTTAAAAAAATTTATGTTGAGATAACAAACATATGCAATAAATCCTGCAGCTTCTGCTCACCCGTAACGCGAAAGAAAGAATTTATGCCACTATCGCAGTTTCAATATGTTATAGAGCAGATAAAGCCATATTGCAGCCATATATATCTGCACGTTAAAGGTGAGCCTCTTATGCACCCCGATATTTCCGATATATTAAAAGTATGTGCAGAAAGCTCGGTTTTAGTTGATATAACAACAAACGGAACCCTTTTAATGCAAAACAAAGATTTGCTTATCCGCTATCCTGTTCGTCAGATTAATATTTCACTTCACAGCTTTAACGGAGAGGAAAACTATCTTCAAGATATATGCGATTTTGCAAAGGAAATAACCACAAAAACAAAAACTGTTGTTGTTATGCGTCAATGGGTGAACAGCTTTGAAGGCGACGAAATTAAAATCTTTTTGAATACTCAATTTGATACAACGGATATTAAGGTTGAAAGAAGTCAAAAGCTTGCAGATAACATTTACCTTAGACAAGGGGAGGAATTTGATTGGCCCAACCTCGAAATGCCCCACATTTCCAACCGAGGCTTTTGCTATGGAACACGCTCGCATATTGCTATACTGGTTGATGGAACAGTTGTTCCCTGTTGCTTAGATTGCAACGGAATTATAGATTTAGGCAATATTTTTAAAGATAAATTCAGTGAAATAGTTAAAAGTGAACGCTTAACCAATATGGCAAAAGGCTTCGACAAATGGCACGCAAAAGAGGAGCTTTGCAGAAAATGCACATATAAAGAGAGGTTTAAATGAAAAAGAACAGAAGTTTTATTATGCTTTTCGCCTTTATTGCTACATTATTTTGCTACTACGCCTTTACAACTGTGCAGACTATTGCGCCGCAGTCACCGGTTTCGGTGCATTTTATTGATGTGGGGCAGGCGGACAGTATATTCATACAGCTTCCCGATAACAAAAATATGCTGATAGACGGCGGAAATGATTCTGATAAAAACACAATTATAAGCTACATAAAAAGCAAAAATGCAAAAAATATAGATTATGTTGTTGCAACTCATATGCACGAGGACCATATAGGAGCATTGGACGATGTGATATATGAATTCAATATCGGCAGTGTTTATATGCCAAGCACTAATGCCAAAACTAAGGCATATGACGATTTAAAGCAAGCAATAAATAAAAAATCCGTCAAAACCGTTCAGGCAAAAGCAGGCGTATCCATGTTTGAAGAAAGCGGATTAAATGCAGCTTTTTTAGCACCAAACAGTGATAAATACGAGAACGAAAACAATTATTCAGCAGTTTTAAAGCTTATTTATAACAATACTTCGTTTTTGTTTGAGGGAGATGCAGAACAGCTTTCCGAAGCAGAAATGCTTAAAAGCAATATTTCATGCAATTTAATTAAAGTTGCCCACCACGGAAGCTCCTCCTCCTCATTAAAAAATTTTATTGCCAAAACAGGTGCAAAGTATGCTATAATAAGTGTGGGTGCTAATAACACATATGGCCATCCATCAGCAAAAACTCTTCAAACCCTGCAATCCTTCGGTATGAATATATACAGAACAGATTTAAACGGAACAATCACAGCAAACAGCAACGGCAGGGAAATTAGCATATCACAATAACTTTAGATAAAATATAAGAGGTGGCAAATGATTGCTTTAAATGATTTAACTTTTGAAGAATTAGAAAAAAAAATAACGGAAGTTGGTCAGCCAAAATTCAGGGCAGGGCAGATTTTTAAATGGTTTTCCCGTGGGATAACCGATTTTGCGCAAATGACGGACCTTTCCAACGACTTAAAGCAGTCCTTAGCACAAAATTTTTCACTTTCTTCGGTTAATATTGAAAAAAAGTTTGTTTCTAATATAGACGAAACCACTAAATATCTGTTAAAATTAAATGATGGTAATTTTATCGAAAGTGTTTCCATGAAATATAAGCACGGTATATCCGTTTGTATTTCCACACAGGTTGGCTGCCTTATGGGCTGTAGGTTTTGCGCCTCTACCATTGGAGGCAAGGTTCGAAACCTTACCTCAGGGGAAATTCTTGGGCAGGCTGCCCTTGTGCAAAAAGATTTGGGAGTTAGAATATCCAATATTGTTCTTATGGGCATTGGGGAGCCTCTTGATAATTTCGATAACGTTACTGCTTTTTTAAAAAATGTTAATAACGAAAAGGGTATGGGCATTGGCTACCGCCATATTTCCCTTTCAACCTGTGGTATTGTGCCGAAAATTTACGAGCTGGCACAGCTTAATATGCCGATTACCCTTTCTGTTTCATTGCATGCAGCTGATGACGAAACCAGAAACCGCATTATGCCTGTAAACAAAGCTTATCCAATCAAGAATTTAATTAAAGCTTGCAGGGATTACATCAAAGCAACCAACAGAAGAATATCCTTTGAATATATATTGATAGACGGGGTTAACGATTCGGAAAAACACGCCGAAGCCTTAGCAAAGCTGATAGGCGGTATGCTGTGCCACGTTAACTTAATCCCCGCTAATTTTGTTCCGGAGAGTGGGCTTTTAAAAAGCTCTGACGCAAAAATTTCTGCTTTTTTAGCTAAGCTGGAAAAGCTCCATATAAATGCAACATGTAGGCGTGAGCTTGGAAGTGATATTTCCGCATCCTGCGGACAGCTCAGGCAGAAAGGTTAGGTAAATTCATTATGCAAATCAGAGGAGCAACCGATAAAGGAAGAGTTAGAGAAACAAACCAGGACTGTTTTTATATAAACGAAAAAGCAAAATGGTGTGTTATTGCAGACGGAATGGGCGGTCATAACGGTGGAGAGATTGCAAGCAGCACCGCAGTGGAGGCAATCAAAGATATTTTAAACAACCCTATTGAAAAGGCTGATGATTCCATCATATACGCAATTAACAAAGCGAATACCAATATTTACAATATGTCACTTTCCGAAAGCGAGCTTAGCGGAATGGGCACAACCATTGCGCTGTGTTATTTTAGCGGAAAAACTGTTACAATTGCCCACGTTGGAGACAGCAGAGTTTATCATATTTCAGAATTTGGCATCAGGCAGGTAACAAAAGACCATTCCATTGTTCAAGAGCTTATGGAGCTTGGCACAATAACCGCTGAGCAGGCAAAGGTTCATCCGCAGAAAAACCTTATAACCCGTGCTGTTGGTACGGATAAAACCATTGATATTGAAATTAACCGCATAAGCGTTAAAAAAGGTGATTATTTAATTTTATGCTCCGATGGTTTAACGTCTTTTGTAGACGATTATACAATACTTGAAACGGTCAAGGGCAATGCTTTAAACGATGCAATAAAGCAGCTTATTTTTCTTGCAAACAATAATGGCGGCGGAGATAACGTTACCGCTATCATAGTTTCAATATAGGGGGAAGCATATATGATTTCTAAAATTTTAGATAATAGATATGAAATAATCAAGGAAATCGGCACAGGGGGCATGGCTCGTGTATTTTTAGCACGCTGTAAACTTTTAAACCGCAATGTTGCAGTAAAGGTTTTACGCCCCGAATTCGCCAATGACGAAGAATTTGTTGCACGATTTAACATAGAGGCTCAGGCGGCGGCATCTCTTTCTCACCCAAATATTGTAAGCATTTATGATGTTGGCAAGGTGGATGATTTAAAATATATTGTTATGGAATATGTTGAAGGGCAAACCTTAAAGCAATATATTGACGATAACAAGCTTCTTTCCTGGCAGCAATGCATAGATTTTTCCATTCAAATATGCAAGGGCTTAGAGCATGCCCATAAAAACGGCATAATACACAGGGATATTAAGCCTCACAATATTATTTTAACTACCGAGGGTGTTCTTAAAGTAACCGATTTCGGTATTGCACGTGCTTCTACTGCGGCAACCGTTACAATGGGTGGAAACACCATAGGCTCTGTACATTATTTTTCACCGGAGCAGGCAAGAGGCGGCTATACCGATGCTAAAAGCGATATTTATTCCTTAGGCGTTGTTATGTACGAAATGATAACAGGCAGAGTCCCCTTTGAAAGCGACAGCCCCGTTTCGGTAGCTATTAAGCATATACAGGAAAAGCCTGTTTCTCCCAAAGAATATAATATAGCCGTTCCTTTAGCGGTGGAGGCTATTATACTTAAAGCAATGAGCAAGGAGCAATCCATGCGCTATCAATCCGCCTCCGAAATGCTGGTGGATTTAATAAGCGCCCAAAATCAACAAGCGATTGCTCCGCAGACTCAAGCTGCATCGGATAATAATTCCGAAACAATTAAAATACCAACCCGTCAGGTTGAAAAAGAGATTTCTAAAAAGACCAAAAAGGAATCTGAAAAAAAGACGATAGTTTGGGCAGTGGTTACATCCTTCTTAATTGTTGGATTATTGATATTTGGTACGATTGCAGTTATCAATCCCGCCCTTTTCAGCGGTGCATCTGCGGAAATGGCAGTGCCGGATTTAGTTGGCAAGGATTTTAACGAAGTTAAAGATTTTTACAAGGCAAAAAAAATAACCATAACAAAGGTTTCGGAGTCCGCAGATAAAGCGTTGCCAAAGGATGCTATTATCGAACAAAATCCAAAGCCCGGCAAAATGATAAAGCCTCCAATTGAAATAACCGTTGTTGTAAGCTTGGGTCAAAAGGATGTTATAATTGAAAATTACGTTAACAAGCCATTTTCAGAGGTTAAAATTGCTGTTGAAAAATCAGGACTTGTTCCCTTTGAAGTTAAGGAAAACAGCGATACCGTTCCTCAGGGAGTGGTTATAAGAACAACGCCAAGCGCAGGCCTAACCATTAAGGAAGGGGAACAGCTTACAGTTTATGTAAGCGAGGGCAAGGCAGATGTTAAATTAATAATGCCTAACCTTGTTGGAGAGGATATTGCACAGGCAAGGCGGATTATTGCAGGAAATAATCTGCGTGAAAGCACCACTGTGGTTCCCAGCGATAAACCAAAGGACACTGTTTTAACGCAAAGCGTTCAAAAGGGCGAATCGGTCAGCGAATATACAGAAATTAATCTTACTGTAAGCTCCGGAAAACAATCGGATAGCCCCAGCACTACCGATACAGCTCAAAAATCAAGATCAATCACAATTACAGTACCGCAAAATAAAGATAAAACCCTTATAAAGGTTGTGCAGGACGGTTCGGTAATACACAATGCAACCCATAATAAAGATGAGAAGGCATTTAACGTTAAAATTGTGGGAAGCGGTTCTGTTAAAATCGAAATTTTCTATGATAACAGTGCTACCCCTGCGAATTCAACCACGGTGAAATTATGATAGGTACAATTACAAAAGGAATTGGCGGATTTTATTATATTTCAACCGAAAAAGGCATTGTTGAATGCCGTGCAAGAGGAAAATTTCGCAAACAGAAAATTACTCCCATGGTTGGTGATAAGGTTGACATAGAAATGATTAGCGAAAGTCCTCTTATAGGCTCTGTGGATGATATTTATCCCCGTAAAAACTCCCTTATCCGCCCTCCTGTTTCAAATATAGACACCGTTGTTATCGTTGTTGCAACAATCAATCCAAATCCGGATTTTTTTATGATAGATAAGCTTATTGCATCTGCCGAAAACAGCGAAATAGAGATTATAATTGCAGTTAACAAAGCGGATTTATCCCAGCCGGACGAAATAATAGACATATATTCCTCGGCAGGTTATAAGGCTATTTCAATATGTGCTAAAAACGGTGAAGGAACAGATGAACTTAAAGCCGCAATTTTAGGCAGAGTTACTGCATTTGCAGGGAATTCAGGGGTGGGAAAATCGAGCATACTCAACTATTTAGGCTTCAGCTTGGAAACAGGCTCCGTCAGCAAAATAAACAGAGGAAAGCACACCACCCGTCATATTGAGCTTATGCCCTATGAAAACGGCTTTGTTATTGATACACCGGGGTTTAGTCTGCTTGAAATCAACGAGCTTAGAGCAGAGGATATCAAAAACCTATTTGCAGAATTCAAGCCACACAATGATAATTGCAAATTCACAGGCTGTACACACGTTGGTGCAAGTGAGGCAGACTGTGCAGTTTTAATGGCGCTATCCCAAGGCAAAATAAAGCAGACAAGATATAACAGTTATGTTGAAATTTATAATTCTTTAAAAAATATAAAAGATTGGCAAAGGAGCAAATTATAATGATAAAAATTTCACCTTCTATTTTAGCGGCGGATATAACAAATTTAGGAAGGGACATAAAAAAAATTGATTCCGTATCGGATATGATACACATTGATGTTATGGACGGGCATTTTGTTCCTAATTTAAGCTACGGAGTGCCTGTGGTTAAAGGGATAAGATCAATTACAGAAGCATTTTTAGATGTTCATATTATGATTGATAATCCCCTTAAATTTATCGAACCCTTCTATAAAGCAGGAGCGGATTTAATCACCTTCCATATTGAAGCAAATGACGATGCCACAGAATGTGTAAAGCTTATTAAATCCCTCGGCATTAAATGCGGAGTTGCCCTTAATCCGGATACCAACCCAAAAGACATTGAATGTGTTGCGAATGATGTAGATATGGTGCTTCAAATGACCGTTTTCCCCGGATTTGGCGGACAAGGTATGGTTAAAAGCGCTATCGACAACATCAGCATAATCAGAAAAATGATTGGAAACGAAAAGGATTTGCAGGTGGACGGAGGAATTTATCTTGAAAACTGTAATGAGGTTGTCAAAGCAGGCGCAAATGTAATCGTATGCGGCACCGCCGTGTTCGGCAATGAGGACCCAACCGCCGCTGTTAAAGAAATTAGGAAAAGGGCGAGTTTATGATAGGGCGAGCTTTTATTTTTGCTGCCGGTGCATATAAGGCAGAGGATATTCTATTATATAAGCGCATAAAATATTCACCAAATGATATCATAATTTGTGCCGACGGCGGATTTAACATAGTTTCACACGTTGGTGTTACGCCAAATGTTGTGATAGGCGATATGGATTCCATAAGGCATAATATACCTAAAACCGTTAAAAAGATAGTTTATCCCAAGGTTAAGGATAAAACAGATTTGCACCTTTGCGTTGATTATGCCATTGAAAGCGGATATAAGCAAATAATTTTGCTCGGTGCGTTGGGCGGAAGGGTGGACCATAGCATGGCATCCCTCATAATGCTTCGGTACATTTTGGAAAAGGGTGCAGAGGGGCTTATTCTAACACAGCGTAGTAAAATTCTTATTATAAACAATAATGCCTCATTAAAAAGAGAGGAATATACAAAAATCTCTTTAATTCCACTAACGGACAAGGTTGAAGGTGTTGTAACAACAGGGCTTTTATATCCTTTGCAAAACAAAACATTGCTTCAAACAAATAATTTAGGAATAAGCAACGAATTCTCTTCAAATATTGCAACAATTAAAATAAAAACAGGTCTTTTATACATAATATGCGAAATGGAGTAACAAATAAAGGTGCGCCGAATATAATATACTAGATTATATTTCGGGAGGTGCACCTTTTGTTTTTTACTTGTATTGTTTGCGGTGCCCTAATCATAGCATTTGCTGTTGGTATTTTAATTGCATTTATGCTGCCTGCGTGGTTATTAATAATTATAGAAGCACTGCTTATTATTGCGTTAGGCTGCCTTTTTTTAAGACGATAGTATCAAATCAGTATGCTTAGGAAGCCTAAAAAAATGGGCAACATCCGCAATCAAAGCTTCAAGCACCAAAATTTTGCATAATTTCCTATAATTAAAAATAAATAATAGAGGAGAGTTCTGTATGAAAATCGTTGTTTTTAAAATGCCAAAATTTTTTAGCGGAATACTAAGGAAACTTTTTAGAATGTAAGCAGAGATATCGCATACATATCAATTCAAGCATATTTGCACGGATTACTGCTTTTTTATAAGATTTCTGTACAACTATGCTAAAACTGATTAAAACATTCTGTAAACCTCCAAATTAGTGTAAAATAAAACTAATTTGGAGGTTTTAATATTAAAGAAGTAATTCCTATATGCCAATAATGCCAAATCAATCCTCGATAGTTACATAAACGCCCCAGTCTTCCTCTTGTGCACGTATGAATACTCTAAGGATAAGATTTTTTTGATTTTCTAAATCTTTGGGCAATGTGTTTAGTCCCTTTAATGTAACTGCAAATGGCAACTCAATCATTCCTGTAATGCAATCCCACAAAGCATCAACATTTCGTCCATAAAAATCAGGAAGTTCAAGCGAATCCTTTAATATTTGATGCAAATCATAATAATATTTTGCTCCTGTAAAATCAACAACTATATTTTTCATGGTGACACCTCCTTAATTTATTTCATAAAACGTAACAAAATGATCATAAGTAACAAACATTAATCCATCATTTGAATATAACATCCTACAAGTATTCCGATAGCCGCCTATGTAATTTATATCTGCTTCCCGCCAAACCCGCCCTTGAGCTGATGGTAATTTATTATTGTAGTTTTTATAAACATCTCCGCCAATTGTAGCATTCGTGGCAACATTATGCAAGTTACCTTTAAAGCTTTTCCAACCCAATGCGGCAGCACTTTTTTTATCAATATAATTTGGAGGTAAAGCGGTAAAATCTCTGGCATTAAATTCTCATCAAAAATTTTACCATCCTGCTCAGCACAGTATGCACAAGTCGTAATTCCTAAAGCTGATGACCATTCTTTCCATCTGTCGCTTTCTGAAACATTTGGATTGAAGCCTTTAATTCCTGCCAGCCCAAACCAAATTTGTTGTAGTATTATCCCTAAGTCAATTTTAGTGATCATAATATAATAATCTCCTTCCATTTAGAGAAATTATATTATGAATTTGGGGATGTTGCCAGCGCAGAAAAAGTGCATTAAGCGTGCAAAATCAATGTGTCATTGTTGTATTACTCCATATCAAGACATAAGTTTAAGACACATTTATTAATACAGATTAAAAATTGCTCGCATAACTTGCATGAAATGAAGTTAAATAAAAAGATACCGAACAAAGTTTGGCATCTTTCGACAAAATATTCTGGTGGAGCATAGGGGACTTGAACCCCTGACCCCCACACTGCCAGTGTGGTGCGCTCCCAACTGCGCTAATGCCCCAAGTATTTCGGCGTTCCAAAAAGGAACGCCGGCAAATTTGGTGCGGATAGCAGGACTTGAACCTGTATGTCATTGCTGACACATGGACCTGAACCATGCGCGTCTGCCAATTCCGCCATATCCGCATATTTGGCGCGCCCAAGAGGAGTCGAACCTCTGGCCTATCCCTTAGGAGGGGATCGCTCTATCCTACTGAGCTATGGGCGCACATCATATATATTTTAAATGCTTGTTGGTATTTTGTCAAGTTAAAAATTTATTACTTTACGTCGCATATAAACATTCAGCACAAGCCCAAGCGCCATAAAATTAGTCAGAAGTGATGAACCTCCATAGCTTACAAATGGAAGTGGAATGCCTGTTACAGGCATAAGTCCTATTGTCATACCGACATTTTCGAAGGTGTGGAACAGCCACATTGCGGAAACACCTATACAAATAAAAGTGCCAATATCGTTTCTTGCATTCTTACCTATATAAATACAACGCAAAATTATGCTCATAAGCAGTGCGACAACTATAATGCACATAACAAGCCCTGCTTCCTCTCCAATTACAGCAAATATAAAATCGGTATGCTTTTCCGGAAGCAGACCAAGCTGTGTTTGTATGCCTTTGAATAAACCTTTGCCGAAAATTTGTCCGGAGCCTATTGCAATCTTACTTTGCATAACGTGATAGCCGTATGTACCGGGCGCGCTTTCAGGGTTGAAAAATGCCAGAAATCGCTTTTGCTGATAATCGGACAGTAAAAAGAACCAGGCAACAGCAGAAAACGCCGCAAAAGCGCCGAAAGCCCCTGCAATATACCGCCAATCTATTCCAGCAACAAAAACCATAACTACAAAGATAAATGTAAACACCATTGCGGTGCCTGCATCCGGTTGCAAAATAATAAGTCCGATGGGTATGGCGGCATGCAAAACAAGCAAAAGAACGTTTTTAACGTAATTTATATCATCTTTAACATTCGAAAGATGCTTGGAAAGGGTTATTATAAAACCTATTTTAACAATTTCGGCCGGCTGAATGCCTATAAAACCAAACCTAATCCAACCTTTTGTACCGGTTGACAATTCCCCTGTGCCAATGAACATAACGATTATCAGAAGAAAAATGCAAACGACTGTAATAAACATCCAAAAGGATGCCAAATCATTATAATCTACTGTTGTGATTACATACATAGAAAAAAGCCCCAGCACAAGAGCAACAAGCTGAACAGCAATATATTTAATGTTGTTATCGAGGGTTTTTGTTGCGCTGTAAATAAACATCATGCCGATAAAAGTGCCGGCAGATATAAGTATAAGCAACACAAAATCATATTTTTTTATATTTTCAGAAAAATCCTTTAACATATTTAAAAACCCCTTACATTAAATATTATATCACAATTTTTAAAAAAACTATATATGTTTTAAAAAAAGGTTGACTAAACCTATAAAAATTGTGTACAATGAATTAAAGGGGGGTTGAATATTGTCGAAAAAAATATTTGGAACATCGCTCTTTGGTTTTAAAAAGAAGGATGTATTGGCTTATTTGGATAATGTTACAAATGATATGTCGATTAAAATTAAGGAAAAGGATAATGAAATCGCTTCGTTAAAGGAGCAAATTAGCACACTTAACTCTGATATTATTAAGCTTCAGCAAAACGGAAATTTATTTGAAGCAGAACGCCAAAACGTTGCCAATGCTATTATTAGAGCAGAAGAAAAAGCGGCGCAAATAATTGAAGATGCAAAAAAAGAGGCGCAAGCTTCAAGGGAAGAAATACTTAATCAAATAAACAGCGACAGACTACAGCTTAAAGAATTACAGCAAGAAATTTCACACATCAGAAGAAACGCAATAAATTCAATAAGTAAATTAAATGGCGAATTAGAACATCTTGAAGATAAATAAAAAGCACCTTCGCAACTATTATTCGCTTACGCTCACTTTTTTAATAAGAAAACTTTCTTGAAACTCGGAATGAGTTCTGTAATTTACAGAACTCATTTATTTTAAATTTTCTTAATATCCCATCTCTTTTAGTAAGGCAGAAAGACGGCTCAAACGTTCGCCCATCAATTCATCGTCTTCACTTAGTGCGGCACTTAATAGCTTAATGTCCTCATCAATCATTTCATTTTGCGCACATATATCAACATTCATAGCACCACCCTGCAAGGCAATTCTATCAATTTTAGTGTTATTTTCATCATATAACTTCGGAAATCTATATGCTTCTCTGAAATATAATTTAGTTCTGCACACAAAAATCGCAAGGTCTATAACTCTATGCAGCGGCATTTCCTCTGATTGTCTCGACCATTTTTCTCCTGTATGACGCCATACCTTTGCAGACGCTTCCACCTTTCCCCTATCGTTCCACTGCGCAAGCCCCACAGACAGCCCCTTAGCATCAGATTTATCGCTGTTTCTTCCGTCGATTTTATCATAATCCTCCGATATAATAACAGGCTTATGCTTAAGTGTTGTTGGAATTTTCATAATATTCACCTCAAATTTAATATTAGTAATTTAGTAAATTACTAATCTAGTATATCAAATGTATAATCAAAAGTCAACATAAATTTTATTGCAGTATAACAATATAAAAGCCGTGTTTCAAAATGAAACACGGCTTTTGGTTTATTATTTATCTCTTTTTAATATAATAAACTGCTTTAACATTACCATAATATCCATATACAAATAATTCTGCTGCTGCCGGAGTTGCAGTTTGTTTCGTCGCATTATAGGATGCAAGCCCCTCCAATGTAATCTTGCTGTTCGAAAGTTTACTATCCGCATTTAAACTTCCATCATAGGTGAAGAATGCAGTATTATTGTCAGCAGTAAAGGCAATACCTGTCCTGTCTGTTTCCGAAGTGCCAGGAACAACATGTGTAACTTCAAGATCAAATGGCTGTTCGGTTTTATTATCCTTGCTGGATAACAATATACCTGTTGTTGCTCTGAAAATCGGATTACCATCAGAATTTTTCGCAGCACTGGCTATATCTTCAGCCATAGGCATAGTTGCTTGGTGAACATCAAGCAAGCTTTCAACTTCTCCGTCTTTAATAAATCCGGCAGATGTTTTACCAAATCTGATTACATCACCAACATCATAACCCGAAAGAGTTCCGGAGGATTCTGTAAAGAAATCTGTTAAAGATGCACCTACGTTACCTAATCCAACTAAATATCCGGTAACCTTCTGTGCAGCAACTCCTGATGAATTATTAGCAGTAACAATTTTTTGAATTATGAATATAGGAGTATCGTTTGTAACCTTTGCATCTGTATCTTTTGCATAGGCAACAATAGCCTTGGCAAATGAGCTTGTAACATCATAAGATTCAACCTTATAAACGCTGTTATTTTTAAAGTATATTGATGTCTTGTTAGCTGAGTATTCATCGTATGTCGTTCTTGTTGAAGGATCTGTTGGTACTATAAATATTTTAGTTGTTGAATCAATCTTGAATTTAGCAGTTCCAAGAGAAAATTCCTTATTAATTGAATCATACGTCATGTCAACAGAAGAATTAGTAGCAAATGGAGTTAAATCACCTGCGGAGGTATCAACCGTATCAATTGTATCAATCTTCCCTGCACTATTTTGCGTGTATTTAACAAGCTGTGAAACATTAATGCTATCTCTATCTGCAATATCAACATTTATTAATGAAATTTTTGCAGAAAGTTTAAGCTTATCAATAACCGCCTGACCAACTAATGAACTTCCATCAACACGCACTCTGGATGCACCGTAAAGAGTTTGCATAACTCCACCCTGAGGCAATATTTTAAATGTAACAGTATCATCAGAGGCCGCACTTGCTGCTGCGATATAACCATAGTTCACACGAGCTTCGCTTTTATCCATAGCAGCAACTTTGCCATCTTTATCAAGATAGAATTTTCCGCTGTCACCAACTGATAGTGTAACTTTTGGTGTTGCAGTCAAAACAATATTAGTAAAATATTTAGAAAGTTCATATGCCTTGCCATCAATAGAAATTTTACCTTCACCACTGCTTAGGCTTGTTATTGCTCCACTTACAGATGCGGTTGAAACAATAACTTCAACTAAATCTTTACCGATTGTTGCAGTGCTTTTCTTAACCGAAAGAACGTTCCAAGCAGAAATATTGCTGATGGTTAAGGGTGCATTGCTTGTGTTTTTAATAGTTACATTAACCTGTGAGGTTGAGCCATCCAAGCTAATTAAATTACTTCCTGATGTTCTGTAACTATCAATAATTGTGCTGTCTGATGTATTTACAGTTTTTACAACGTATGTTTCGTAGGAGGTTATTTTAATCTTATCAAATTCTGCACCGGTTGTGCTTAAAAATTCAATTTCGCCCGATTCAATCATAAATAAATTTGAAATTGCAGCGTTTGTTGTGTAGGTTGATAAATCAATCGCCCTTCCGTTTAAAATAACGGTTGGAGTTTTACTAAGCTCAAGCTCCACAGGTGAACGGTCTGTATCTTTATTTTCCCAATACTTAACAGATACGCCACTTGCAAATGAATTTCCAACAACGCTGTCTAAATCGTCTGATTTAACATCTACAACTGATGAAGATTTTGTTTTATCTTCTAAATAAACTAACGTTCTGTTGCCATTATTATCTTCTCTGTAATAGTATTTTACAACACGCCCAACAATACCATCAGTTGAAATGGTGCCTTTTAAATATGTATCATCATTACCTTCGATTAAAACTTCGCCTGTTCTTGCAAGCTGGCCTGTTGCCGCAGCACTTGTTTTATCGTCAGCCATTATTTCACCAGTGCCATAAAACATTCTCAAATTAGTGTTTAAGAAGTTTTTATCTTTAGATATTTGAAATCTGTCTATTCCACCAACTGTGCTTTTTTCCATAATGTTAATTTCTAATGCGTTATAAAGAAGTCTTGCAATTTCCCAACGTTTTGCAGGTTGATTTTCTACAACTGTGATGCCCGGCAAAAGGTCTATTTTCATAGCCGCCTGCATATAACCATTTGGCCAAACCTTCGTTTTATCCCCACCAACAGCATCAAGTGCAACCGGTTCATAACCAAGTGCGCAAACAATCATTTTTATTGCCTGTTCATATGTAACTTTTTCGTTAGGTGCAAATACATCCGCACTCATACCATTTATAATACCTAAATCGTATGCTGTTCTGATATCGCTGATAGCCCAAGCAGCATCGTTTAAATCTTTAAATGAAAGCCCGTTAGGGTCCGTACTGCCAACATTGCTAACTGCCATAGTCCTCATAAGCATAACAGAAAATTCTGCTCTTGTAACATCCTTTTCAGGACCAAATGTACCATCCTCATAACCCTTAATAATTTCTAATGCAGAAAGCATTGATACTGCCGAAAAATAAGGCAAATCTTCTTTTACATCCTTATAGCTGGCAGAAAAACCAACACTAATTAAAAGAAGGCTTGAAATTAATACCAATGCTAAAATTTTTGTAAAGCTTCTCATTTTATTTCCTCCTATGTTTTATGTATTTGTGTTAAAATATTTTTTACTATTTCATTTTATCATATACAATAATAAAGGTCAACGTAAATAATACAATTGTAACATTACTCTGCTATTTTTTTACGAAAACTACAAAAAACCCCTCAGCACATAATGTGCGGAGGGGTTAATGTTAATTTAATTTATACCAAAAGTATAAGTTATATTATTTGAATACGTAAAGTACTACATCTACAACTTTACCATCGTATTCGCGAGCAACTGCATAAACTTTTACAATTGCTGAACCTGTTGCTTCATAAACTGTTTGACCTTCACGAATCTTATTAGCAGCATCACTGTAATCATTTCTTGTTGCAACTTTAATACCGATTTCAGAAATGTCACCAACAGTTACTCTGTTTGAATTACTGCTTGAACGTTCATCCCAGATATACACATTTGTGTCGCCTGTTGTGCTAATTGTATCTGTGAAAGCAGCGGCATCATCACCCTGTGCACCAGTTACATCACTGTATACAGGTATTCCAGCTACATTAGGTGTTACTGTAGTATCTACAGCTATTGCAAGTGAATTTGCTGCTGTTTTAAATGTTATAGCTCTGCTTCTTATTTCTTTAACTTCACCATAATAGTAAGTTGTTTTGTCTGGAACATTTATACCAGATACGATTGTTACAAAGTTGTCTGCAAAATCTGTAACGCCTGCTACTTTACCGTAGTTTTTAACTGCACCTTGTGCATTGAATTGAGGCATCACGATATCACCAATAGCAACATCTGAAGTTTCATTAATAGAACCATCTAATGAAGATTTATCAACAGAAGCTAATAAAGTATCTACACCATTCTTCCAAGAACCGATGTTAAGAACAGTATCACCTGCTGTGTTTGTTCCTTCGCCGATAGATTTAACAGCTGCAAAGCCATCTGTTGGAGAAGAAATAGAAACTTGGTCTTTAACTAAAATTGCACCAATTTCCAATTTTTCGTTAACATTGAATATTATAACATCTTCAAATTTTTGTTCATCTCCAATTGCAGAAACTGCGAAGATGTCAAACTTATCTTCATCTACAGTTGTATCACCAACAGCTCCAGTTGGTACATGAACACCCATGATAACTGTGTTAGGAGTTACATAAATTCTTGAAGAAGCTCCAGAGAATGATTCCGAAACAGCATCATAAGTAATATACGTAGCTACATCATCGAATTTAGCAAAATTGATTTTTGAACCTGTTTTAAGCTTTGTATCTGAATCAACATATGCTCTGTCGATTGATGTAATTTCATTGTTTCCATTTAATTCGAATGTAATGAAATCTGTATCAGCAACTTTTTTTACCCTATTTACAAGAGTTGAAGATACGGTAACAGCGCCGTCCACAACAGGAGGAACTACAGTTGAATCACTATATTTAAAATAAGTTGTTCCATTTTCTTCAATAAGTCTTGTTGCTGATACGCCAGTAACAGGTGTTTTTGCTGTTGCAAATACATCAGCATCATCTTTATAAACATCTTCTGATTTCATCGATACGCCATCTAATTTAACTGTTTGAGCAACATTGTATGTTACCATTTCGCCTTTTGCTGTGTATAGTTTAAGTTGGCTCTTTGTTTCGATATCATTTAAAACTGTACCTTTAACAACATAAGCATAGTTTGAGCTACCTGAACCTGATTCTAAATTATAATAAGCAATTCTGCCTAATACATCAAGATAGAATGTTCCGGTGTCGCCCATTGCTATTTCGTTATAATCCATACCTCTTGAATCGATTTTGTATTCTTTACCACCGATTGTGAATATAACTTTTGGTGTGTCTTGGTCTTGAGCACCATCAACTTTACCTGTTACGGTATTGTTAACAAGTGTACCAACTGTAATTGTTTTGTCGCTTGTGCCTTGTTTAGATTTTTTGCAAGATACAACGTCCCACTCTTTAAGGTCTGTCCATTTAAGTTCAGTTCCTTTATCATCATAAAGAGTTGATTTGTAGCTTGTGTTATCTGGGTCAAATATTATTGAAGAATTTAAATTCTTTGTTGTAACTCTACCAGTTACAGCATTTACAGTGTCAACAACAACGTTTTCATAATGTGTAACGAAGATTGTATCATAATCTCCTGTTGAAAGATTATCTAATTTAGAAAATGTTACTGTGCCGTAGAAAAGAGGTTTTTCATAATTAGGTGTATTGTCATACAAAGCATCTACAATTGCTTGAGCATTTGCATAATCTTTCTTTTCGCCATTCCAGTAAACTGTTGGAAGTTTGTCTGTTTTTAATATGCTATCATAACCAACTATTTCAACAACTTCTGCTTGTCTGTCAGTTGCATTTGCCCAGTAATAGAAATCAACTGAATTTGTGCGTCCGTTATCTCCAACAACTGCGCCATCAACATCTGAAGCAGCAACTGTAAGCTCAGTTACTTTTGAAACGTCTTTGTTAGCATAAAGAACAACTGAATCTTCAACGTTAGCTGTAGAATCACAAGCAATGTATGCTGTTACTCTTTGGCCAATCATGTTTTCGATTCCTGATGTTCCGGATTTTATTGTTGATGCATTTAACGAAAATAAATCTACAAATTTAGATCTATTTACTTTAGTTACTTGTGTACCATTTACAGGTATAACTTTGATTTGACCATCAATTTTTGTTACATCTTCAACCTTAACTTGCAATTTAACAACGTTTTGATATTCTGTTAAAGCTGTTTTGTAATCTTCATCTGTAGAACCATCGTTAATCGCATATTCGATGTATGTACCGTAACCTGATTGTGTCATCAAAGCAACATCCATAGCATTGAACACGATTTGAGCAACTGTTCCTCTGTTAGCAGCAGCGCCACTTGTTCCGTTAACACCGTTTGTGATGTTAAGTTCGTTTGCTTTTGTGATGTAACCAACTGGATATCCAGCTGAACCGATTGTTGGAGCATAACCTAATGCAACAACTATCATTTTAAGAGCCTGTTCGTAAAGAACTTTATCGTCCGGTCCGAAGTTTCCATCGCCATAACCATTGATTATTCCCATACGAGTTGCAACATTTACATATCCTGCTGCCCAATTGTCAGCCGGTACGTCTTGGAAAGATGTTGCTGTTTTAGCACCTGTTGCAGATGCTTCTTGGCCTAACATTCTTACCACGATAGCAGCAAATTCTGCTCTTGTGATATCGCCTTCCGGTTTGAAAGTGCCATCTTCATAACCTTTAAATAGGTTAAGAGCTACACCAACGTTTACTGCTTCTGAATAAGTTTCAGTGTCTTGAACATCTGAGAAGCTAGATGCAAATGCAACTGTGCTAATCATCAATGCAACAACTAAAACCATTGCCAAAGCTTTGTTTAGATTTTTCATTGAAAATCCTCCCTTATAATAATTTTGTTTTTTTGAAAGAGAATTGTTTTTGTGATAAGATGGCTCTCTTTCGCAAACCACCTGCCACATAATCAGAAAAATATTAAAGTTAACCTTCGCTACTTTCCTTTTGGAAATAAACGTCAAACTTTCCATACTTTTGTCTGATACTGCTATGAGTATATCATAAGGCGCATAATACGTCAATACTTGTAATATAAATGTAAAAAAATCACACAAAACAAATTATTTAAAATTTCCTTTATTATAAAAGTATTTAATATTACAAATATTTGTATCTTTACGCTAACAGCTAAGCATTGAACCTACAAAATCTTTAAACAAAGGATGTGCCCTGTTTGGCCTTGACTTAAATTCGGGATGAAACTGCACCGCCACAAACCATTTGTGATTTGAAAGCTCTATTATTTCAACCAGCTTATCATCCGGCGATGTGCCTGAAATTACAAGCCCTGCCTGCTCCAATGCTTTTTTATATTCATTGTTAAATTCATATCTGTGCCTGTGACGCTCGGAAATTTCCGATATGCCATACGCCTTTGATGAATTAGTGCATGGTACAAGCTTGCATTTGTATTGCCCAAGCCTCATAGTTCCGCCCAAATCTTCTATATCGATTTGTTCCGGCATAAGGTCTATCACAGGATGTGGCGTTTGAGGGTTAAGCTCGGAGCTATGGGCACCTGTTAGGTTTGCAACATTTCGAGAAAATTCAACAACCGCAAGCTGCATGCCAAGGCATATTCCGAAAAACGGTATGTTATTTTCCCTTGCATATTGAATAGAAATTATTTTCCCGTCTATTCCCCTATCCCCAAAACCGCCGGGAACCAGTATTCCATCAGCATTTTTAAGAAGCTCAGAAGCATTTTCTTTTGTAAGCTCCTCGGAATTTATCCAATCTATTTCCACATTAACCCCATGTGCTATTCCTGCGTGGGTTAAGGATTCTACTATACTTATGTAAGCATCATGCAACGCAACATACTTTCCGACTAAGGCTACTTTTATTCTGCCGCTTAAATTTTTGTGCTTCTCTACCATACGAGTCCAATCACACAAATCGGGTTGTGTACAATTTAAGCTTAATCTTTTGCAAACTACATTTGCAAGCCCTTCCTTTTCAAGCATAAGCGGAACTTCGTACAAGCTTTGCACATCCATATTTTCTATTATAGAATTTTTAGAAACATTGCAAAAAAGTGCTAATTTATCGCGCAAATCCTTAGACATACTAAGCGCTGTTCGACACACAATAACATCGGGCTGTATTCCAAGGCTTAAAAGCTCTTTAACACTGTGCTGTGTAGGCTTTGATTTAAGCTCTCCTGATTTTTCAAGATATGGCACAAGAGTAACGTGAATGAACATACAGTTTTCCCTACCAACATCGCTTGCAACCTGACGTATCGCCTCCAAAAAAGGAAGACTTTCAATATCACCAACCGTACCGCCGATTTCTGTTATAACAATATCTGTTTTATCCATTTCTCCCAATTTGAAGATATTTTCTTTTATTTCGTTTGTTATATGCGGAATAACCTGAACCGTTCCGCCCAAAAAATCGCCCCTGCGTTCCTTCGTGATAACCGACCAATAAATTTTGCCCGTAGTTTTATTACAATATGCGCTGAGATTTTCATCTATAAAACGTTCGTAATGACCTAAATCCAAATCAGTCTCCGAACCGTCGTCTGTAACAAAAACTTCACCGTGCTGATATGGACTCATTGTGCCAGGGTCCATATTTATGTATGGGTCAAACTTTTGCATTGTTACTTTAAGGCCCCTCGCCTTTAATAATCTGCCTAATGATGCAGCAGTTATGCCTTTTCCTATGCCAGACACAACACCACCTGTTACAAATATGTATTTAACTGACATCAGCCGCATCCCCCCTCCTATACTAGTATATTTTAATATTTTTTGACGCATATTGTCAAGTGTTTACGCCAAAAAGTTTATTACAAGTTTTTTACTTCCATATATTATCAGGATTTAATCCATATATTTGAACAACTTCCAAAAGAGGGCTGTTTACAATGTCCTTTGCAGTTACCAGCCAGCCTCCGTCCGAATCCATATCGTATCCGAAATTTTTATAGGAATACCAAACCAAATGAGAGCATTGGGTTGACTTCAACTTATCAACAGAAGCAAATTTCTCAAAAAGCCCCGTTAAAATTCCGTATGATATGCCGTTTAAGTTGTTATTTGCATAAGTAGAAATTTCATTTAACTTCTTATCATCTGTGTTTTTGGGTTTCATCATTATAAATGTAGAATATGACTTCCAATAATTTATGTCCTGCGTTTGAGAATCAGTACCAATCATTAAAGATTCCAGCGTTTTACCCTTTTTTTCGTCCGACACAATTGCACAGTGTCCGTGTCTGAATATGCTTGTGTGAGTTGATTTTGTAATGAAAATATAACCGTTTTTATATGGTGCGAGCGGAAAACTTTCCGATATTGTTTCCTGATTGGTTAAAAAAGGCACTAAGCTTTCGCACTTAACATTTTGTTTTTTTAAAAAGCTGTTTTGAAATTCAGATATTCTTTGTATTCCGTCGCTTTCTTGCATTATATCGTCTATGGCAACCCTGCCAAGCCCTGTTTGACAAAACAAGGTTTTATAATCCTCCTCCGTTAAAGGCTTGTTTTGCAGAATTGAGATTAAATCCTCCCTTATAGCTATGGGCGGAAAATAAGCTTCTTTTTCGTTTTCCAAATAAAAAAAGGTGTATATTATTATAATCGATAAAAAAACCGCTATTGCTTTTAACCATTTCAAAAAAGCATCACCTCAAATATCGGACAAAATCCGCAGACATATAACCCTAATCCTATACTACAAATAAATAGTGGGGCAAAATGCCCCACTTAAATTTTTATAACACAGAAAAATTGCCAAGACAACTTTTTTATTTTTGCCCTAAATTTGCTACTCCTCTGTCCGCCGTTACTTTTGCCTGTGCCGCCGCAAGGCAAGCAATTGGCACTCTAAATGGTGAGCAGGAAACATAATTAAGTCCTAATCTGTGGCAAAAATCAACCGACGACGGGTCTCCGCCATGCTCGCCGCATATTCCAAGCTTTATGTCCGGTCTTGTTTTTCTGCCAAGCTCAACTGCAATTGTCATAAGCTTGCCAACACCTGTTTGGTCTAAACGAGCGAATGGGTCTGATTCAAAAACCTGTTTTATATAATAATCTTCTAAGAATTTTCCTGAATCATCACGAGAAAATCCGTATGTCATTTGAGTTAAATCGTTTGTTCCGAATGAGAAAAATTCCGCTTCGGTGGCAATTTCGTCTGCGGTAACTGCCGCACGTGGAACCTCTACCATTGTTCCTACCATATATTTCATTTCAATTCCTGCTTCTTTTATTACTTTATCCGCAGTTTGTGTAACAATATCCTTAACATATTTTAATTCCTTAACCTCTCCAACTAACGGAATCATAATTTCAGGAACTATTTTTTGCCCTTTTTTGGCAACGTTAACAGCCGCTTCAATTATTGCCCTCGCCTGCATTGCTGCAATTTCGGGATATGTTACCGCAAGACGGCAACCCCTATGCCCAAGCATTGGATTAAATTCGTGTAAATCCTCAACAGTTTGCTTTAAATCATCAAAGGATATGCCCATTTCAATAGCAAGCGCCTTAATATCTTCCTCTGCTTGAGGTAAAAATTCATGCAAAGGCGGATCTAAAAGACGGATTGTAACAGGGAAGCCTGCCATTGCAACAAACAGCTGTTCAAAATCTCCTCTTTGCATAGGCAAAAGCTTGTCCAACGCTCTTTGACGTTGTTCCAAGGTTTTTGCAACAATCATTTCACGAACTGCCGGTATTCTGTCCTCGTCAAAGAACATATGCTCCGTACGGCATAGCCCGATACCCTGTGCTCCGAATTTAACTGCTGTTTGCGCATCCCTTGGAGTATCCGCATTGGCACGAACCTGAAGCTTTCTGATTTCATTTGCCCAGCCCATAAATTTAGAAAAATCGCCTGTTAGCTTTGCTTCTTCCGTTTCAATCAAGCCTTCATAAACCTTACCGGTTGTGCCATCAAGAGAAATATAATCTCCCTCTTTTATGATTTTATCGCCGATAGAGAATGTTCTTGCTTCTTCATTAACCTTAATTTCTCCGCAGCCTGCAACACAGCAGCGTCCCATACCTCGAGCAACAACTGCCGCATGAGATGTCATACCTCCGCGAGCTGTTAGAATACCTTTTGCGGCAGACATACCTTCAATATCCTCGGGAGAGGTTTCAAGGCGAACCAAAATAACGTCGTCCCCTGATTTTGCCGCTTCAACAGCAGTTTCGGCAGAGAAATAAACCTTTCCATATGCCGCACCCGGTGATGCGGGCAAGCCTGATGTTATAGCCTTCGCATCCTTTAATGCCTGTGCAACAAAGGTTGGGTGAAGCAGTGCATCCAGCTGTTTTGGATCAACGTTCAAAATTGCCTGTTCCTTGTCAATTATTCCCTCTTCAACAAGGTCAACAGCAATTTTTATTGCGGCTGCGGCAGTTCTTTTACCGCTTCTTGTTTGAAGCATATATAATTTTTTGTTTTCAATTGTAAATTCCATATCCTGCACATCTTTATAATGCAGCTCCAAATCGTTAGAAATTTTAACGAATTGGTCGTAAACCTCGGGCATAATTTCACCAAGCTTAGAAATTGGAAGGGGTGTGCGTATTCCCGCAACAACGTCCTCTCCCTGTGCGTTAATTAAAAATTCACCATACAGCTTCTTTTCGCCTGTTGAAGGATTACGAGTAAATGCAACACCTGTGCCGCAGGTATCTCCCATATTACCAAACACCATTGCCTGAACATTAACCGCTGTACCCCAGCTTGAAGGGATATCGTTCATTCGACGATATATGTTAGCACGAGGATTTTCCCATGAACGGAACACCGCTTTTACCGCTTCTATAAGTTGAACCTGAGGCTCCTGAGGAAAATCGGTTCCCTTTTGGCTTTTGTAATATTCCTTGAACTTTACAACCATTTCCTTTAAATCGTCTGCTGTAAGCTCGGTATCCTGCACAACACCTTTTTTATCCTTCATTTCATCTATAATTCGTTCAAAATTGCTTTTAGGAAGCTCCATAACAACATCGGAAAACATTTGAATAAATCTGCGATAGCTGTCATAAGCAAAACGAGGATTGTTTGTAAGTTTTGCAAGCCCTTCAACAACCTTGTCGTTAAGACCTAAATTTAAAATTGTATCCATCATTCCGGGCATAGATGCTCTTGCACCTGAACGCACCGAAACTAAAAGAGGATTTTCAATATCGCCGAATTTTTTGCCTAACAGTTCTTCTGTTTTGGCAAGCTTTTCTCCTATTTCCTTAATAATTTCTTCAGAAATTATTCCGTTATCTTCATAATATTTGATGCATGCCTCTGTGGTTACAGTGAACCCTTGTGGAACCGGAAACCCAAGCTTGGTCATTTCCGCAAGATTAGCCCCCTTTCCTCCAAGCAGATTTTTCATGGATGCATCTCCATCACTGAAAAGATAAACAAACTTATTTGTCATTAAAGCACCATTGCCTTTCTGGCTCACAAAAATTATATTATACGAACTTCAATTAAATTGAAATTAGTATTATGCACCACGTTCTTATCGTGAGCCTGATAAGACGTATAAACGGTGCTGCAATTTCGGGGGAGCAATAAAATAAGTTTGAAACAAATTTTCAAACCTATTTTTCTTTATATTTTATATTATTATACCACAAATTACCGCTATGTCAAAGATTTTTTAAATCTTTATAAAATTTTAAAGTCCTCATATTTCTGCCTATGTGATTTATGCAGTAATCCTCGCAGATTTTTTCTAATTCATCTTTAACCATTTGGCTTACATTAAAAGAAAATATCTTTTTTAATTCACTGTCCCCAATATGACGCATGGCAAGTACGGTACCCTTTTGAATATTGGCGCTTTTGCAGTTAGCGCAAAATACAATTCCATCTGCTATTGAAAAATTAATCAATTCATCATCACTTCCACAGCCTTCACATCTGCAAAGGTTTGGAGCAAAGCCGATTTGGCACATTAAGCGAAGCTCGAAAACAGGTTTTAAATTATTTATTTCCCCTTTTGAAAGTATGTAAAATGTGTTAAGGGCTAATTTTATAACATCTTCCGATTCCTGCCCTTCTGTTGAAGTTTCGCAAAGCAAATCGCAGAAATAGGTTGCTAAAGAGAGAGTTTCTATATCATTTCTGATATCAAAAAAGGTGTTAATAGGCTCTGCGGAAATTACTCTGTAAATTCCCTTGCCGCCGCCAAGCACAAAATCACTGTAACAAAACAGGGAGCAACCGGCGATAAGCTTACTTTTATATTTTCTTGCACCGTTTGCCCCCGCTTGTATTTTTCCGTATTGCTCTGTTAAAATGGTAATAATTTTATTACTTTCACCCACATTAACTTCTTTGATTATTAACCCCTTCACCTTCAGCTGTATCATTGTTTTCACCTTTATTGTTAAGCATATTATATTCCAAAAAAGCCTCTATATTTCCCGTCTTTTCAAAAAATTCCCATACTAAATCCTTAACCATTTAAAACGCCCCCTTTAATATTAAGGTTTGCGTTTAAGGCAATTATATACTAAGAAAGTTTAACCAAATTGCTTTTAATTATCTTGCCTATATCCAAAATTTTTAAGCAGCATATCACTGTTTCGCCAGTTTTCCTTAACCTTAACCCAAAGCTGCAAAAACACCTTTGTTTGAACAAAACGCTGCAAATCGCTTCTTGCGCTGGTGCCTATTTTTTTAAGCATCAAGCCACCCTTGCCGATTATCATTGCCTTGTGAGAATCCCGTTCACAATAAATTGTTGCGGTTATGGAGGTTAGCTCCTTTTCTTCATCGAAGCTCATTTTTTCTATAACTACAGCAGTTCCATAAGGCAACTCGTCGCTAAGCAGCCGCATAAGCTTTTCCCTTATAAGCTCGGAGCATATCTGACGTTCAGGCTGGTCCGTCAGTGTATCGTCAGGGAAAAATTTTGGTCCCTCGGGTATATATTTTTTAATTGACGAAATTAAAACATCAAGCCCGTCCTTATTTAATGCAGATATAGGTATTATTTCCTTAAATTCCTTTATTGCACTGAAATTCGCAATAATGGGCAGTATTTTTGGCTTTTCAACCTTGTCCACTTTATTTATAATCAAAAATATGTTGGGGCAGTTTAATCTTTCCAAAATAGCCCGCTCTTTTTCAATATTACAGCTGCTGGCATCTAACATATAAAGGGCAACATCTGCCTCACCCGAGCTTTGCTCCCATTCATTTTCCATAAACCTGCCCAGCTTATTTTTAGGCGTGTGAATTCCGGGAGTGTCCACAAAAATAAGCTGTGCGTCCTCCTCGGTTACAACACCTGTTATTTGCGTTCTGGTTGTTTGAGGCTTAGGCGAAACCGCCGCTATCTTTTCCCCCAATATAGCATTTAAAAGTGTTGATTTCCCAACGTTGGGTGTTCCTATTATAGATATAAATCCTGATTTAAACATAATTATTACCATTAGCCTTTCAGGCTCACAAAATTTTATAAAACTTTGACCAACACCAAATCGTGAGCCGGATAAGGCGTATAAATGGTCATCTCTCTTGTTTCTTACCTCTTACAAAAATGTATATAACCACTGCCAAAGCAAGGAATGCAAAAATTTTAAGGGGCGAAGCTAATATATCACTTAAAATTTCAAGCAAAACCTTTGGACGCCAATATAAAAACACAGCACACAAAATAGCACAAAATGCCGATATCAAAACAGCCCCTGCGGCAATATCCTTTGCTTTTTCGGCAAGGGGGTGGTATTCAGCCGTTACCATATCCACAACTGTTTCAAGGGTTGTGTTTATCATCTCCGCAATAATTACAAGTGAAATTACAAGGGTTAGCATTACCATTTCCGCATTTGTAAAATTATAATACACAGCGAAAATATAAGCAACCAGCGCAGCGCAAATATGTATGCGGAAGTTACGCTCATTTTTTATACAAAAAATAAAGCCTGAAAATGCATATATAAAGCTTTTGTATAATTTTTTTGTAATCATAATTATGACCTCTTTAAATCTAATCGATTTAAAATTTCTTCCTGTTTTTGGAACATTTCGGTTTCATCCTCCTCGTGGTCGTAGCCCACTAAATGGAGCATTGAATGTGCAACCAAAAACGCAACCTCACGCTCTAAGCTGTGCCCGTATTCCTGTGCCTGAAACGCCGCACGCTCTAAGGAAATTACAATGTCACCCAGCTCCTCCTCGTCCAAATCGCCATTTTCATCATAAAGGGGAAAGGATAAAACATCTGTTGGGGCATCCTTACTTCTGTATTGCTTATTCAAGCTTTGAATTTCCTCGTTATCCGTTATGGTTACGCTTACGCCATATTCACCCAAATTCAAATATTCCAAGCATTTTTCAACCACACGAATTATAAGCTTGTCCATTTCAGCAGTATATTCAATTTTGTCTTGCAGGTTTTGGATGTCTGTCATTTTTAATAACTTTCCTTTCTTCATCACGCTCGTAAGCCTTAACTATTGCCTGTACAAGAGGGTGGCGAACCACATCTTTTTCGGTGAGCATACAAAAGCCAATGTCGTCTATATTTTTAAGTATGCGCACAACCTCCTTCAAGCCGCTTTTTTTGCCCTCAGGCAAATCCACCTGTGTTATATCCCCTGTAACAATTGCCTTAGAACCAAAGCCTATTCTGGTTAAAAACATCTTCATTTGCTCGGGAGTGGTGTTTTGCGCTTCGTCCAAAATTATATATGAATCATCTAATGTTCTGCCTCGCATATATGCAAGGGGTGCAACCTCAATAACTCCCCGCTCCACATATTTTTGATATGTTTCAACCCCCAGCATATCATAAAGAGCATCGTGCAGCGGTCTTAAATATGGGTCCACCTTATTCTGCAAATCGCCCGGCAGAAAGCCTAATTTTTCCCCTGCCTCCACAGCAGGCCGTGTGATTATAAGACGGCTTACTTCTTTATCCTTAAGAGCGGTTATCGCCATTGCAACCGCCAAATAAGTTTTACCTGTGCCGGCAGGGCCAATGCCGAAGGTTACAACATTTTTTGAAATCATGTCTATATATTTTTTCTGCCCTAAGGTTTTAGGCTTAATAGGCTTGCCCTTTGCCGTTACGCAAACGCAATCCTTGCTTAAAAGGTTCAGCTTATCCTCCATGTTTTCGTGAACCAATGATAAAACGTATCTTACAGATTGCTCTGTTATATTTTCCCCCTTCGCAGTAAGCCCGATTAAAACCTCCACCGCTCTTTTAGCTTTATCTAAATTTTCTCCATCACCTGTAATTTTAAGGTTTGTGCCTCTGTGAACAATCGAAACATCAAATTCCTTTTCTATAATTTTAATATTTTGGTCAATATTCCCGAAAATATTAACCGCCTGTTCAATTGTTTCCACTTCCAACAGCTTCTCCATCATTTGTAACCACCTTTTTAACAATGTCTTCAAGAATTTCGTAGGTTACCGTCAGCTTATCACCTTCAATAACAGCCTCTTTATTAACTATATTTTTATCTTTATATTCTTCGTCCATCTGAGCTTTTATCATCTCTACCGCCTGTTCATTGCTAACCTCACGCTGCTGCACGTCAAGCTCGTAATAATTATCGTAATGGAAAGATATCGGCAAAACATTATTATTCCCAATTGATAATTTTTTTACATAACTTATTCTATCATAGTTTGTATATAAAATTCTATCATTTATGTAAAATTTTATATAAAAATTTAAAATTTTTATTGAATGCTTAGATTTATGCCTTTTTGTTCGGGTTTTTACATCCTCATACTGCGGAATCGAAACGGTTTTTTTACGCCATGTGCGTGCTGTAATCTGAGCATCGGCGTGCAAAAATCGTATTCCTTGAATTTTACTGTCAAGAGCGCCGGAAACCAAAAGTTGTCCTTGATGCACAACGTCACCCTTTTTGGCCATCTTTTCACCGTTGGTTACGTTAATTGTTTCAATAACACCTTCCTCTGCCGCAATAATATTGCAGGGCTTATCCTTTGGAAAAAGTTCCGGCTTTTCGGCACGCTCCTTAATTTCCACCATCGCTGTAGTGCCTTTTATGTTTAATCCCACCCAGCCTAATTTTTGCTCTGTCATCATCATATTATTCCGCACAAGGTCTGTATCTATCTTTTGCTTTAATGTGCCTGTTTTAATTCCTGAATCCGCCAAAATTTTTGTTATTTGCTCTTGGCTTAAGGTTTTGTTACCGCTTATTTCAATAACCCACACAAACATAGTCATTACATAAATCAAAAGACAAAACAAAAAAATGCCGATAGCAAACGCCTTTCTTTTTCTGTGCTTATGAACAAAAAAAGGTATCCCCTTACGGCTTTTTATACTTACGGTGCATCGTGATTTATATGCAATGGTGGGCAGCATTTTAAATGCTTTTATACTAATATTTGCCCTCATTTTATTTACACCCAATCTTCTGACATTCCACAAATATATGCCTCTTCTTGTGCAAATATTTAAAAATCGCTCCAGAAAAAAACCTTCAACAATAATTACAATGTATCCATTAATTATATTTAATAATTTTATTAAAAGCAACTATTCCCACCTCACATTTTGGATAATTCCCTCAATCAGTATGTCCGAATCTGTTATGGTGCGGATTTCAAGACGGTCTCCTGATATTGTAATGCTCTTTTTTGAAGTTTTAATGCGCACCTGCTTATCCGTATATTCCATAATGCCGTTATAGTTTTCCACCGTTAAATAATTATCCCCTATAATCGTAACCTTTGGGCTGTCAAGCATTACGTCCTTGGGCATATCCAGCATATCGGTTATTTTTTCTTTTATGGATTTTATTGGCTTTTCCTTATTCTTCACAATCACACCCCCGTATATATATATTCTAACGTGAGTTAAATTAGCATAAAATTTTAACAAAGCGCTAATTCCTCCACCTCTTTAGGTAGATGGGATAAACAGCTTTTCCTTTAGTAGTGAGTTCAATAGCCTGCTGAAGAGCTTTGTAAAAGCCTCCGGCGGAATTTATGCGCCATCGAAATTCGCGTGCCCTATAGGGTATCCGCCTTTGGCGGAAACGATGATGCGCATTCTATTTTGACGGAGCAAAATTGAATGGAGTGAGATTATGAAACAAAAATATTTAATTGCCACTTTTGCGTTATTCACAATTTTGGGGCTGGTTATAGCGCCTCAGCACTGCATTGCTTCGGTTAACCGAAGCCTTGATTTATGTATGAAGGTTATTATTCCTTCCCTGTTTCCTTTTTTTGTTTGTTCAAGGTTGCTTATTGAAAGCGGATTTGTAAACAGATTAGGCAGATGGTGCAGCATTATAATGCGTCCTGTTTTTAACGTCCCGGGGTGCGGCTCATTTGCGCTTTTGATAGGGCTTATAAGCGGATATCCCGTTGGAGCAAAATGTGCGGTTTCCCTTTACCGACAGAATTTATGCACAAAGGCGGAGGCAGAGCGTATATTGTGCTTTTGCAATAATTCCGGTCCTCTTTTTATTATAGGCTCTGTTGCCATTGCCATGCTTTATTCCCCCTCAGCGGGAATTATTTTATATTCCGCCCACGTTTTATCGGCAATATCGGTGGGAATAGTCTTTCGGTTTTATAAAAAAACAGAAAAGGTTTATTTAAACCCTTCAAGCAATATTAACAGAAAAAATGTGAGCATTGGCGAAGGTCTGTCCGCCGCCATAACGGAATCTGTCTCCATAATTTTATATGTGTGCGGGTTCATTATATTTTTCGGAGTGTTTGTTTCTATATTGGATAAATTCGGTATTATAGCCTTTATAAGCGGTGCATTTGCTACTTTTGGCGTGCCAAAGGATATATCCGCCCCAATGGTATATGGCTTTTTTGAAATTACAGGTGGAATCGCAAAGCTCTGCGCCCTTCCAATAGGGAACTTAAAGCTTGTGCTTATTTCTGCAATAATGGCATGGTCGGGAGTTTCTGTCATACTTCAGGTTAACGGAATTATTGCAAAAACAGATTTATCAAAAACCGTTTTTATCGCTGCAAAAGCGTTACAAAGCTTATTTGCGGCGGTTTATACCCTTATTTTAATAAGGCTCCCTGCCACAAGCATTGCTGTTTTTGCCCAAGCCACACCAAAATACACTGTGTCGGGCAGCTTTGCATACACTCTTTTGCTTATGATTATAGCAATTTTGTTTTATGGGGTGCTTTCCGCCTTCTGTTTTCTGTTTAAATGTATGTCCCCAGACTAAAAAAATCATCAATAAAAATTTGTAACACAAATGTAATATATTTGTAAGTATTTTCCAGTTATAATATACATAAGAGAAAGGGTGGTAAAATTTGGAAACAAACTATGAGATTAAGAATAATTCGCTTTTTATCAGATTAACCGGCGAGCTGGACCATCATTACGCAACTCGGCTTCGAGATGAAATTGATAAGCTCATAAGGGAAGGAAATGTAAATCAAATTGTTTTTGATTTTTCGAAGGTAGGCTTTATGGACAGCTCCGGAATTGGCGTTATTATCGGCAGATATAAGCTTATGCAGGCGGTTGGCGGAAATGTTGCCGCCTTTGGCATTAGGCCTGCGTTGGACAAGCTTATGACAATGTCAGGAATTAAAAAAATTATTAACGTTTACGAAACAGAGAAGGAGGTGAAATGAATGCAATTTAACAACGAGATGAAAATTCAGTTTTTAAGCAAATCCTCAAACGAAGGGTTCGCCCGTGTTGCCGTTGCCGCCTTTGTTTCCCAGTTAGACGTTACAGTTGAACAGCTTTCGGATATTAAAACAGCAGTATCAGAAGCGGTAACCAATGCTATTGTGCATGGCTACGAGGATTTAAAAGGCTTTGTTACTGTTAGTTGTTCCATACACGGTGACGAGGTTGAAATAACAGTTTCTGATTGCGGACGAGGCATAGCGGATATCGAAAAAGCAAGGCAGCCGCTTTTTACATCACGCCCCGAAATGGAACGTTCAGGCATGGGCTTTACCGTTATGGAAACCTTTATGGACGAGGTTAAGATTACATCTTCTGTTGGTCTTGGAACTACCGTTATTATGAAAAAGAAAATATACGAAGATTAGGTGAAAACAGATGCAATCTGATATTTTTTTTAATATAGAGCTGGCAAAAAATGGAGATAAAGACGCACTGGAATACATAGTACAACACAACACAGGGCTTGTGTGGAGCATTGTGAGAAAATTTTTAAACCGAGGGCACGAGGCGGATGATTTATTCCAAACCGGCTGTATCGGGCTTATTAAGGCTGTTCATAAATTTGACGCTTCCTTTGAGGTGCAATTCTCTACTTATGCCGTACCTATGATAATGGGAGAGATTAAGCGGTTTATAAGGGACGACGGCATTATAAAGGTTAGCAGAAGCCTTAAGGAATTATCTTTAAAGGGCAAAATAACAAGAGAAATTTTAACAAAGGAATTATATCGAGAGCCTACAATCGGCGAAATTGCAGAGCGTGTCGGTGTTTCCACCGAGGAGCTTGTTATGGCTATGGATGCAAGCAGCAGTCCCGATTCTCTGCACACCGTAAGCGGTGACGATAACCGCGAGCTTATTGATAAAATAGTTGATAATAAAAATTTAGAAAATGAAATAGTTGATAAATTAGCTTTAAAGGAGGCGCTTTCCTCCTTTAAACCGCGGGAGCGACAAATAATTATTCTTCGGTATTTTTCCAAAAAAACGCAGACTCAAATTGCACAAATGCTTGGAATATCACAGGTTCAGGTTTCTCGTATTGAAAAAAAGGTGCTGTTTGAAATGCGGAGCTTGTTAACACAAAACAAAGAAATGGAAATATAGGGTGTATCTTGAATTTTGGTATAATTTTAATATTTCTGATAATAATATTCTAAACAAAATATTAATATGAGAGGTATTAAAACATATGAAAAAGGATTATACACCGGAGCAATACAGCAAATACATTGATGAAAAATCACCTAAATCCAATATTTTAAAAAACACAGCCATGGCATTTGTAAGCGGCGGTGCAATTTGCACTATTGCCCAAGGAATTGGCGCTTATATGCGTTTTCGAGGAATGGGCGAGCAGGCTGTGGCAAACGCACTGCCAATTATTATGATTGCAATCGGTGCATTTTTAACAGGTATCGGAATATATGAAAAAATTGCAAAACGTGCAGGCGCAGGAACACTTGTGCCAATTACAGGCTTTGCAAACGCCATTGTTTCACCTGCAATGGAATTTAAAAGCGAAGGACTTATTTTAGGCTTAGCCGCAAAAATGTTCGTTATTGCAGGTCCTGTAATTGTATATGGAACAATAACCTCAATAATTATCGGAATAGCATACTACTTGTTCGCATAAGATATATTGAGGTGAAATGTAATGGCTCAATTAATCTTTGCATATACTATCGGCGCTGTTTTAGTTATTATTGCTTTGTTTTTCCTTGCACGCCCTATAAAAGCACTTTTTAAAATAATAATCAGCTCGACTGTGGGAGTAGTCGGGCTGATTGTGTTTAATTTTATAGGTGGGCTTGCAGGGCTTTATGTTGGAATTAACCTTGCAACTGCCGTAACAATCGGAATATTGGGCGTGCCCGGATTTTTTATGATTCTGGCTCTTCAATACATATTAAAATAATTATCGATTACATCCCAAATATTTGAGGTTTCAAAGGTTTTGCTCCAAGATGCAACTCCCGCTAATTTATATTTTTTCATCAGTTCAAGTCGTGCCTGAACGGAGGTTTCATCCTCTATCCAAATTTTGAAGGTGCTATTTCCGCTTTTCCACTCGGCATAGTTTTGCCCTGTTTTTGAATCATAGGTTATTGTGGCGCCTGCCGCTTTGATTTTATCCTGCGCTGTTTTCATGCCTATTGCGGAGGTTTTTACAACCTTGCCGTTTTGTTCCTCCCAAAGACGTGTGTAAAATGGAATACTCAGCAATAATTTTTCGGCAGGAACCTCTTTAAGAGTTATTTTAATTGCCTCCTCTACCCAAGGAAGTGCCGCAACCGAGCCACCCTTTGTGCTCCATGTGCCGTTTTGGTCGTAAGCCATAAGGGCGACATAGTCCGCATAGCTTGCGATTGCCGCTCTGTCATAGCAAAGCGACCATGTACCACCGTCAGTATCATATTTTGTTATATCAACAGAAAGAGGAACGCCCATTTCGTGGCACATATCCGCCATTTCCTTAACGAACCAACTGTAAATATCCTTATCCTTAACGTACATATTTTCAAAATCCATATTTATGCCGTCTAAATTATATTTCTTAATTAAATCTCGAACTTGATTTATGGCAGACCAGCGGGCTTCATCGCTGTTTAAAAATTTACTGGTTGTTTTTATGTTAAAATCAGTCTTAAAAAGCACCCAAACCTTATAGCCTTCTGCCTTTGCATCCTTCATATAATCCAAATTACCCAAATCCTGCAAATATAAATTAAGTCCACCGCTTAGCTCCTTTTCATAAGAATACGGAGTTTTTCCTGTGTTATCCACAATTCTAAACCAGGTTGGCGAAATAACGTTAAGCCCGTTCATGTGATTTCCGGTAACCTTAACATCTTTTGTATATATCTGATGCCACGTTAAATTTATAAGCTCTTTTTCGATTATAGGCTCTGCGACCTCTAATTTCAACATACGACAAATTATTGCCGCTGCTTCGCCACGGGTTGCGGATAATTTCGGCTTAAAGGTGTTATCCTCGTATCCGTTAACAATTTCCTCTCCCACAACGGCAGAGATTTCCTTATAATAGGGATAGCTTTTTTCTATATCCTCAAAGCTACACTCTCCGCCTGTAAGCTCAAGAGCGCGGTAAATAATCAAAACAATTTCTTCTCTTTTAATCTCGCTGGACGGCAAAAGGTTGCCGTTTTCATCTCCGCTTATAATTCCCTTTTTCTTGGCAAAGGAGGCTAAATCGTAATACCAATCGCCCTGCTTAACATCTCCGAAGGAATTACTGCCAAGAGGCACTTTTTCGTCCTTATACATTGCACGTGTTATCATTGCGATAAATTCGATACGCCGAATAGTGCTTGATAAATTAGCATTACCTTTATCGTCACCGGTTAAAATGCCCAGCTCAAAAAGCTTGTCCGCATAGCCTCTTGCCCAGTGGCCGTAAGTATCCTTAAATGCGAAGGTGCAGGTTGAGGTCAGTACAAATATAATCAGTATAAGTGATATAATCTTTTTCATTCTATCTCCTCCATGGGTGGTGTCGAATTATGTAGAATACACCATAACCCATTATAACATAAACCTTTAAATAAAGACAATGGTAAAATCATCTTTATTTGCACCGTTTATCTCCAGATTATTTCCATCCCCCTCCCCCCAAATGCTCAAAAAATATAGTGCAACCCCCTGTGAATATTTAAAAACATAAGAATAGACCATTCTAAAACCTGCTTAAAGAATGGTCTATCTATAATTCATATATTTAATTAAACAATGGAATAACCCCTTATAAATGAATTACGCAAGATTAACTCTTTCAATTGCTTCTGCTTTGCCCGTAAATTCATTCACTTCAACAAATATTCCGCTTAGGGTTGCAGCTTCATCCGAAACCTCAAAGCGGTCCGGCATATTTGTTAAAAATCTGTCTATAATTATTTCTTTTTTAACTCCTAAAATTGAATTTGCAGGGCCTGTCATTCCAATATCGCTGATATAGGCTGTACCGCCGCTTAAAATTTTCTCGTCCGCGGTTTGAACGTGGGTGTGAGTGCCGTAAACAACAGAAACTCTGCCGTCCAAATAATAGCTGAGAGCTATTTTTTCGCTGGTTGCCTCTGCGTGAAAATCCACAATTATAATATTTGCCTTGTCCTTTATTTTTGATAGGATTGCATCAATAGCACGGAATGGGCAATCTAAGTTATCCAAATATATTCTGCCGCAAGCATTGATAACCCCAATGGAAACCTCTCCCACATCATAAATAATGTAGCCCTCTCCTGCTGTTCCCACAGGGAAATTTGCAGGTCGCACAATTGGATAACCACTTTCCAAAAGAGCAAAAATATCGTTTTTATTAAAGGTGTGGTTACCCATTGTAATAACATCAACACCGCTTGAAAGCAAATCGTCCGCACATTTTTTATTTATGCCCTTTCCATAAGCACTGTTTTCACCATTGGCAATGCAAAAATCAATATTATTCAGTTTTTTATAGGACTTTAAATTATTATGAACAAATTGAACTCCGCTGTCTCCCACTACATCCCCTATTATGAAAATTTTCATAAATATCATCAATCCTCTCTTTGCTCTTCTATTTCACTTTTTGCAAAAAATGAAGCACTACCCATTGCGCAGATAAATAGCATAAGCACCAAAGCGGTATAGTTATACCTCTCCATAACCTCTGCCACAAGATGAATCGCCGCTGTACCTAAAACAAACAGGATAATTAATATTATGCCATCTTTTGATTTTGAGCCGATAACCCTTATCATTCCAATTGCACAAAACGTCAAAATCATCAAATAATAAGCATTGCAAATATTTTTATACCTTACGGGCAGCTCACTGCCCCCTTGGGCAATAAGACCGTCTCCTAAATAAAAGCAGCACATATAATCGGTGCTCCACATAATGCCGAATTTTTTAACAAGCAGCCAAACATTTTCTCCGCCGTTTTCCTTAAAACGTTCCTTTGCTGCATCTGCGGAGATTTTATGTGCCTCGTCCGGCGAAATCCCTTCCTTACTGTAAAGATTTGCAAAATACTCTGAATCCTCCACATTCCACATTCCGCTGGAGCTAACGTTCGAGCCTGCCAAGGTGCTAAATCCGATAGGATTTTTTGCAACCTTCACTCCAACCGCATTACTTATAATTACCATTATTATAAATGATAATACAAAATATGAACCCATCATAACCGAATAATTTAAAATTCGAATTACAAATTTTTGATTGTGACAAAGCAGCATATATAAAAATACCGCTATTATTAAAATTATTGCAACAGGGCGAACACTGTTTGCCAGAGCCAAAATAATTCCCGGGAATACATAATAATAAATCGGTTTATCTTTAACAGCTAAAATCAAGTAAATAAAAATCAAAACGCTTAAAGTAGAAAGCATTTCGGTTGCCACAAGCTCGGTATAAAATATTCTGGAGGGCCACAGCGCCCAGATTAGTGATATAAATAAGCCCGATTGCCCGTCAGCAAATTTTTTGCCGATTAGGTAAAGAAACATTGTAATAACACAGCAAAGTAAAATGTTTACAAGCTGTGCGGTTAACACAGTTGAACCGAAAATTGCATAAAAAGGCGCCAAAAATGCAGGCAAGCCTATAACGTGAGGAAAAAGTGCAATGTATGTATTTCCGCCGACGCTATTTTGCAAAATTAGCTGAGTTACCTCGTGATATGTTTTAAAATCGGACTGTGGAGTGACATTTATACTAAAAATCCAAATAATCCGCGTAATTGCAGTGATAGCAACAATAACCCCAAGCCATATACCTTCATTTTTAAAATAAATCATTCTTATTAAGAAAAAGACTGCAAAAAACAAAAGTGCATAATGAAGAGTGGATGTTTGGGTTGTAAATCTGGTTATTATATTTACCAAAAGTGAAAAACCTATAACCAAGACCAAAAAAACAGTAAATATAAATTTAATTCCTTTTTGCCCTAAGCCTTGAAGCTGTTGAATTTTATTTAGATTCATTGATTTTGCTCAACCTGTTCTAATATTTTTTGTATTTTTGCCAAAATTTCTTTTCTTTTGTTTTCATCTGTTGTTTTTTCAAGTTCTTTATTTAGCTTTTCAAATTCTTCCATACTATATTTATTTTGATTTTTACTATTCGGAGTTTTTGCATCCTGTGCTTTTGCTTCTTTTGCAGGTGAAGCTTGTGTTTTTGACTCCTGTGCTTTTGCGGAGGGTGCGGGTGTCTGCGTTGCACCGTTATTTTTCGGAACAGACGGCTTACTGCATCCGACAAAAACAAAAGCGAGGCATAGAACCGTTAATATTATCCTTTTCAATTAAACACATTCCTCTCTTGTAAATTTAAAATTCATTTTAATTTTTTAAAGCAAATTAAGGTATCCTATTTAAATTGTAATAGGTTCAAGGGTAAGATGATTTTTCGTCAGACAAGGCGCAGGTTCTTTTGAATACTTTATGTATTCAAAATGGTTCTGCAACGCTGTATGGCGGAAAATCAGCCACCATTCGTGTATATTACAATTCAAAGGGATGCCGACAAACAAAATGTGCACACCTTTTGGGTGTGCACACAAATTATTATACTAATTCAATAAGTGCCATTTCTGCCGCATCCCCACGACGTGGACCTATTCTTATTATTCTTGTGTATCCGCCTTGTCTTTCATCGTATTTCGGAGCGATTTCGTCAAATAATTTTTTAACTACGTCTTCCTTAGTGATGAAGCTAAGCGCCATACGACGTGAATGTAATGTATTTTTTTTGCCAAGAGTTATCATTTTTTCCGCTGTGCTTCTAACTTCCTTTGCTTTAGAAATTGTTGTTTCGATTTTTCCATGCTCTAAAAGCTGAGTTGTTAGATTTTTAAGCATTGCTATACGTTGGTCTGTAGGCATGCTAAATTTTCTATCAAGCGCCATTTTCCTGCCTCCTTCTAAATTTAATCTTCTTCTGTTGTTAAATCCATACCAAAAGCGTGAAGCTTTAATATAACTTCTTCTAAGGATTTACGTCCTAAGTTTCTAACCTTCATCATATCTTCCTCTGAACGATTGGTTAAATCCTCAACAGTGTTTATTCCGGCACGTTTTAAACAATTATAAGAACGAACAGAAAGATCAAGTTCTTCTATTGTCATTTCAAGAACCTTCTCTTTTTTTGTATCTTCCTTCTCTACCATAATTTCTGTATTACGGGCATTATCTGTTAAATCTATAAACAAATTAAGATGCTCGCTTAAAATTTTGGCACCCAAGGAAATTGCTTCATCCGGTGTTATTGTGGCATCGGTCCACACTTCAATGGTTAATTTATCATAATCGGTAACCTGCCCCACACGAGTGTTTTCAACTGCGTAGTTCACCTTGCGCACCGGAGAAAATATTGAATCCACCGGTATTGTTCCGATTATACCTTGATGTGTAACCTTGTTTTTATCCGCAGAAACATATCCGCGTCCTCTGTTTAAAGTGATTTCCATATAAAGCTTTGCATCCTGATTAAGAGTTGCAATGTGCAAATCCCCGTTTAAAATTTCAACATCAGAATCTGCCTTTATATGGCGGGCGCAAATCTCGCCCTCGCCCTCTGCTTCGATACAGATAACCTTAGGGCCGTCCGAATAAAGCTTTGCACATAAATCCTTTATATTAAGAATAATTTCTGTTACATCTTCTTTAACGCCGGGTATTGTGGAAAATTCATGCAATACCCCATCTATCTTAACAGAAGAAACAGCAACCCCGGGCAATGAAGAAAGTAATATGCGGCGAAGTGAATTACCAAGCGTCATACCGTATCCACGCTCTAACGGCTCCACTTCAAACCTACCATAATTGCCTTCAGGGCTAAGTTCAACACACTCAATTTTTGGTTTTTCAATTTCTATCATTATTATAACCCTCCTACAATAATATTTTTGTTTAACTTACGAGGGCAAATATTACTTAGAATAAAGCTCAACAATAAGATGCTCTTCTAACGGCAAATCAATATCCTCTCTATCAGCCAATGCAATAACCTTGGCGGTTAGAGTGTTTCTATCCAAATCAAGCCATTTGGGAACAACCTTTGATGCTGTTGATTCTAAAACTGCTTTAATCTTTTCGGAACCACGACTTGCCTCTTTAATCGTAATAACCTCTCCAACCTTCACAAGGTATGAAGGGATATCAACCTTCTTGCCGTTAATGGTGAAATGTCCATGTCTAACAAGCTGACGAGCCTCGGCGCGTGATGTGCCGAAACCAAGCCTGTAAATAACATTATCCAAACGACTTTCCAATATTGTAAGCAAGTTATCACCCGTAACGCCCAGCTTTTTGTTAGCCATTTCGAAATACTTTTCGAATTGTCCTTCCAAAACGCCGTAATAACGACGAGCCTTTTGTTTTTCACGAAGCTGAATTCCGTATTCAGAAAGCTTCTTTCTGCCCTGACCATGCTGACCGGGCGCATATGCACGACGTGTTATACCGCATTTGTCAGTATAACATCTTTCGCCTTTTAAAAATAATTTTTGTCCTTCGCGTCTGCACAATCTGCAAACGGCACCTGTATATCTAGCCACTTGGCTTACACCTCCTATTTTATAATGCATCGGTAGAAAAAATTCGATTGTAGAATTTTTTTCTTACCTCTGCGCATTTCAACGAAGCGGGAATGTGTGCCATTAAGGTATGGGTACATCTCCGCAAAGTTATAAAATCACACACGACGTCTTTTTGGCGGACGACAGCCATTATGAGGAATGGGGGTTACGTCTTTAATCATATTAACCTCAAGACCTGCAGCCTGAAGCGCACGAATTGCAGCTTCACGGCCTGAGCCCGGGCCTTTTACGAAAACTTCGATAGACTTCATTCCATGCTCCATAGCTGCTTTTGCAGCAGTTTCTGCCGCCATTTGAGCAGCAAAAGGTGTGCTTTTTCTGGAACCTCTGAAGCCTAAACCGCCTGCACTTGCCCATGATATAGCATTTCCAGCAACATCTGTTATTGTTACAAGTGTGTTGTTAAAAGTGCTGCGAATGTGAGCGGCGCCTTTTTCTATATGTTTACGTTCACGTTTTTTACCTGTTCTTCTTTTTGGTGCTACTTTAGCCATTTTCGCTAATCCCTCCTTTTTTTATAACGCTGGGAAATTACAGCGTATGCGCTGTAAGCCTGCGAGTTTCAAATAAGCCTTTATTAAATCATTGCACCCAAAGGCACAGTTAATTTAAACAGCTTATTATTATTTCTTCTTATTTGCAATAGTGCGAGCAGGACCCTTACGAGTTCTGGCATTTGTTTTTGTTCTTTGTCCGCGAACAGGAAGACCACGTCTGTGTCTTATTCCACGGTAACAGCCGATTTCCTGTAAACGCTTAATATCAAGAGCTACTTCACGACGAAGGTCACCCTCTACCTTAAAACCATTATCTATCGCTTCACGAATTTTACCAACTTCATCATCGGTTAAATCCTTAACACGAGTATCAGGATTTATACCTGTTGCCTTTAAAATTTTATCTGCACTGCTTCTGCCTATACCAAAAACATAAGTTAAACCAATCTCAACTCTTTTATCTTTTGGTAAGTCAACACCTGAAATTCTTGCCATTTTACTATTCACCTCCATTGAAATTTCACAAACACACTGCCTTTATTATTATTTATTCAAACTATAATGCGTAGCTAGGCACAAACTGCTGCACAAGGAGTAGCTGTTTCTGCCATGCTATGCTTCATCAGCCGCAGTCCGAAATTATAATTTAATCAGCCCTGTCTTTGCTTGTGCTTTGGGTTTTCGCATATTACCATAATTTTGCCTTTGCGTTTAATTAATTTGCATTTTTCACACATCTTTTTAACTGATGGTCTTACTTTCATACGATTACACCTCCATAGCAGAATTCTTCCGCTTATTCGTATATTAAAAAAGTGATTTATTTTGCACGCCAAGTAATTCTACCTTTTGTTAAATCATATGGCGACATTTCAACTGTAACCTTATCACCCGGTAGTATTCTTATAAAGTGCATTCTAAGTTTTCCTGAAATATGAGCAAGTATTCTGTGCCCGTTTTCAAGTTCAACTTGAAACATTGCGTTAGGTAGAGCCTCCAAAACAGTACCCTCTAACTCTAATACGTCATCCTTAGCCACGATTACTCCTCCTTTTCGTTGTATTCTGCAAGCTCACGCCTTAATTCTGCGTTTGTAACCTTTTCACCTGCGAGAAGCTTGTTTTCAATATACTGCGAATGTCCCATACCAAGACCTAAATGTTTAATTTTTTTTAGCTTTGGTTTATCGGTCTTTCTTTTACGACCATCGCAAACATAAGCATAATTTTCATTTACAGACATAACAACAAAAAAACTTTTTTTGTCCCGTCCTGCCTTTGAATAAACAATATCACCGGCGATAATATCCATTTTATTTATTTCCTCCTGTACTACCTATCACAAGCAGTAAGCAGTATTGGTTCTGCACTTGTTATTGCCACTGTATGTTCAAAATGCGCAGATAAGGCTCCGTCAGCGGTTTTAACAGTCCATCCATCGTCCAGTACAAAAATATTTCTGGTGCCTTGGTTAATCATAGGCTCTATTGCAAGTGTCATTCCTTTTACAATACGCTGACCTCTGCCGCCTGCACCGTAGTTTGGTATTTCCGGGCTTTCGTGCAGCATTTCGCCAACACCATGCCCAACAAATTCACGCACTACCGAAAATCCATGGCTTTCCACATATTTTTGTATTGCCGCTGATATATCCGAAATCCTGTTGCCGATTGCTGCAAATTTAATTCCCTCGAAAAAGCTTTGCTTAGTTACTTCAATAAGCATTTTTGCTTGGTCGGAAATTTCGCCAACGCCATAGGTAGCTGCTGAATCTCCGTGGTATCCATCATAAAAAGCACCAATATCAATACCGACTATATCACCATTTTTAAGCTTTTTATTATTAGGTATTCCATGTATAACAACATCGTTTACAGATGTGCATATACTTTTAGGAAATCCGTTATAATTCTTAAAGGATGGCACGGCGCCTTTCGATTTGATAAATTCCTCGGCGATACGATTAAGCTCATTGGTTGAAACCCCGTCGCATACTACTTTTTCCATTTCAACATGGGTTAACGCAACAATTTCACCGGCTTTTCGCATTTTATCTATTTGCTTTTCTGTTTTTATGATTATCATTATAAATTCCTCAATGCATCCAAAACACGCTTGGTAGTATCTTCAACTCCATCAACCGGGTATACTGTAACAAGCTTGCCTATTTTCTCATAATAATCAATAACAGGCGCCGTAACCCTATGATAAAGCTCTAAACGATTGGCTATTATTTCGGGAGTATCGTCCTCCCTAATAACAAGCTTGCCGTTGCAAAGCTCACAATTTTCAACCTTTGCGGATGGTTTGTGCTCTATATGATAGGTTGCTCCGCAATCGCCGCAAACACGACGTCCGCCAAGCCTTTTCATTATTTCTTCATCCGGCACGTCAATCATAAGCGCTACGTCAATTTCAATTCCTGCAATTTCCATTGCCTTTGCCTGTGCAAAGGTTCGAGGAAAGCCGTCTAAAATATAGCCGTTTTCGCAATCCTTTTGGGAAATTCGGTCAATCACCAAATCGATAATTATACTATCGGGAACGAAATGTCCGTCATTTATATATTTTTCTGCCTGCTTGCCTAAGCTGCTACCTTCAACAATTGCTGTTCTAAGCATTGCACCTGTTGATATAGTGGGAATACCTAATTTTTCAACTAATATCTCGGATTGAGTACCTTTACCGCTTCCGGGAGCTCCCATTATTAACATTCGCATTGGTGGTCACCCCAAATCTTTCTCCTGCTATCCGTGTGCCTAAGGGGGGAGTTCATCTCCCCTAAGCCACGATATTTAACATATAGCAGATTTTATTCTAAAAATCCTTTATAATGACGCATAAGCATCTGCGATTCCATTTGTCTTACAGTTTCAAGCGCAACACCAACAACGATTAGAAGTGATGTTCCTCCGATGCTTATGTTCAAGTTTGCACCTGTTGACATAAATATCGGTAGCACTGCAATAAGACCTAAGAATACCGCACCTGCAAGTGTTATTCTGGACAACACCTTGCTAATAAAATCGCTAGTGGTTCTTCCCGGACGAATACCAGGAACAAATCCGCCGTTCTTTTTCATATTATTTGCAATTTCAATTGGATTAAATTGAATTGCTGTATAGAAATATGTGAAGAACAAAATCAACAGAAAGTACAAAACGCCATAAAACCACGAGCTTGGCGAAAGAACCTTCAAAAATCCTCCAAGGAATCCGCCTGTTGTTGCACTTTTACCGAAGAAGCCTGCAAGAGTTGATGGGAATGCCATAATACTCATTGCAAAGATAATCGGCATAACACCGGCAGAAGCAACCTTAATCGGAATATGTGTGCTTTGTCCGCCATATACTTTTCGTCCAACAACTCTTTTTGAATATTGAACGGGAATTCTGCGCTCTGCACTATTCATTGTAACAACAAGAGCTACCACAATTAATGCAACTGCTATAAGAATTATAAGTCCAAACCAGTTTAGACGACCGTTTAACATATATTGATAAAGTGCATTTACCATTTGAGGACCGCGTGAAACGATACCTGCAAAAATCAAGATGGAAATACCGTTACCAATTCCTTTTTCGTTAATCTGCTCACCAAGCCACATTAAGAATGCGGTGCCTGCTGTGAAGGTTAAAACGATAGTTATTCCTGCTATCCAGCCTGCCTGAGGAATTGCTCTTACAGTAGCATTTGTTACAGGGTCTTTAAATGTTGAATTTGCAAGGGTAAAGTAAAAACCAACCGCCTGAATAAGACCCAAAATAACTGTTAAATAACGAGACCATTGTGCAAGTATTTTCCTGCCTTCTTCGCCTTCCTTTTGTATACGCTCCAACGCAGGAATTGCAACGGTTAACAGCTGCATAATAATTGATGCGTTGATGTAAGGCGTAATGCTCATTGCAAATATTGTGGCGTTACCAAAGGCACCGCCCGAAAACGTATCCAAAAATCCAAGCAAAGAATTTTCTCCGCCGGTTGCAATAAGTGCTTTAATAGCATCGGCATTCATATATGGCACCGGTATGAACGAACCTAAACGAAAGATAATTATCATACCAAGTGTATATAGAATTTTTTTCCTTAAATCAGGAATTTTCCAAGCATTAATAATAGTTTGAATCACGTTATATCACCTGTACCTTTCCTCCGGCCTTAGTGATTTTCTCTTCCGCAGTCTTAGAAAATCTTTTTGCCTTAATTGTAAGACTCTTTTCGATTTCACCTCTGCCAAGAACAACGATACCATCGTTTATCTTTGAAATAACGCCTGCCTCTTTAAGAAGCTCTGCTGTTATCTCTGTATTTTCTTCAAACCTGTTTAATTCTTCAACGTTAATTTCAACATAATTTTTAGCAAAAATATTAGTAAAACCACGTTTTGGCAAACGTCTGTAAATCGGCATCTGTCCGCCTTCAAAACCCGGACGTACGCCGCCGCCGCTTCTTGCATTCTGACCTTTATGTCCTTTACCAGCGGTCTTCCCGTTACCAGTCGCATGCCCTCTGCCCTTACGTTTAGGTGCTTTACTTGAACCAACAGCTGGAGACAATTCGCATAGTTTCATTTGTTCCACCTCCTTTTCATTTTTTTGCTTATATTTCTTCGATTGTTATTAAATGCTTAACTTTTTCAACCATTCCTCTGATTTGAGGATTGTCTGCATGCTCTGCTGTGCTACGGATTTTGTGTAGTCCGAGAGCTGCAACAGTTGCAATTTGATCCTTCTTGCGACCAATTATGCTTTTAACAAGTGTAACCTTAATTGTTTTAGCCACAACTACCCCTCCTTATCCGTTAACAACTTCGTCGGTTTTACCGCGATAAACCTGAGTATTTGAAATACTACGGGTTTTAGCTATTGTATCTACATCACGAAGTGATGCTAATCCTTGAATTGTAGCGCTAACTACATTTTTAGGATTGTTGGAACGTAATGATTTAGAACGAATATCCTTAATACCGGCAAGCTCCAAAACTGCACGAGCTGCACCACCTGCGATAACACCGGTACCTTCTTTTGCAGGCTTCAAAAGAACCTCTCCTGCACAATATTTACCAACTATTTCGTGAGGGATTGTTGTTCCAACAAGGGGAACGGCAATCATATTCTTTTTAGCGTCCTCTATACCTTTGCGGATAGCGTCCGGAATTTCCGCTGCTTTACCCATACCACAGCCTACATGTCCGTTTTCGTCTCCTACAACAACCAAAGCGCTGAATCTGAATGTTCTACCACCCTTAACAACCTTCGCTACACGATTTATAGTAACAACTTTTTCTTTTATGTCAAGTGTTCCTGCATCGATTTGCTTTGCCATTATCTCACCTTCTTTTCTGCAAATTAAATTTATAACAACGGCGGAAATTGCGTAGCAATTTCAACACACCGTTTCAACGAAGCGGGAAATATGCCCGCTGCTTGTTTGGTAAAGCGAAACCCGCCACCTTCACAAAACCTTAAAGGCGTAGAATATAACAGCGAGTTATATTGATATTGCTTAAAAATCAAGTCCACCCTCGCGCGCGCCTTCAGCCAATTCCTGTACACGTCCGTGATAAAGGTAACCGCCTCGGTCAAACACAACTTCCTTGATGCCTTTTTCAACTGCTTTTTGAGCAATTAGCTTGCCAACTTCCTTAGCTGCTGATTTATTTCCGCCATAGCTTTCCTTTAAGCTAACATCTAACGATGAAGCCGATACCAAGGTTACTCCTGCGGAATCATCAATAATTTGTGCATATATGTTTTTTAAACTACGGAATACGTTAAGCCTTGGGCATTGTGTTGTGCCTGCGATTTTTTTACGCACACGAATATGACGTCTTTTTCTGGCAATATTACTTACCTGCTTTTTAATCATCCCGGTTCACTCCTTTCGTATCAATTGCATTTTAGACTTAATATGAATATTTTATTCCATACCAAATCAAATTTGCTTTGAACCAACATAAAAATGTAAGGAAAAACTTATTTCTTCTTACCGCCGGCTTTACCTTCTTTTCTGCGTATAACCTCGTAAGAGTATTTAATTCCTTTTCCTTTGTATGGCTCGGGCGGTCTTTTCTCACGAATTTTGGAAGCAACGTGCCCTACCAATTGTTTATCTGCACCTTTAACCAAAATCATATTTGGTTGTGGAACTTCTATTGTTATTCCTTCAATCGCTTCCATTTCCACCGGGTGAGAATACCCAAGTGTAAGTGCAAGCTTATTGCCCTGCATTGCGGCACGATATCCAACACCATTAATATCCAACTGTTTTGTAAAGCCGTTTGCAACGCCTTCAACCATATTGGCAATAAGTGTTCTTGTAAGACCATGCAAAGCTCTGTGCTCCTTTTGGTCTGACGGACGTGTTACTGAAACAACGCCGCCTTCAAAATTTATTATCATATCTTTATGCAATTCTCTAGACAAAGTACCTTTTGGGCCTTTAACCGTAACTGCGTTACCGTCAGCTAAAGTAAAATCTACACCGCTTGGCACTTGAATTGGCATTTTTCCTATTCTGGACACTACTTGTGCACCTCCTCTTTCTACCAAACGAATGCAAGCACTTCACCGCCAACATTTTCACGGCGTGCTTTTTTGTCTGTCATGATACCTTTTGATGTAGAGATTATAGCAATACCAAGACCTTTTAAAACTCTTGGAAGCTCTTCACGGTTTGCGTAAACTCTAAGACCTGGTTTTGATACTCTTTTAAGACCAACAATAACCTGCTTTTTGTTTTCACCGTATTTAAGCCATATTTTAATCATGCCTTGTCTGCCATCTTCTGATACCTCATATTTTTTTATATAGCCTTCTTCAAATAATATTTGAGTTATAACTTTTTTCATATTTGATGCAGGCACTTCAACAGTTTCATGTTTTGCACTGTTTGCATTTCTGATTCTCGTCAACAAATCTGCAATTGGATCTGTTATTTGCATAGTGTAACCTCCTTCCGACTGCTTTTACTTATTCGGTGTGCTAATTATTACCAGGATGCTTTTCTAACACCCGGAATTGCACCTTGATGTGCTAAGTTTCTAAAACAAATTCTGCAAACGCCATATTTACGAAGGTATGCGTGTGGTCTTCCGCAAATTTTGCAACGGTTATAGGCACGAACCTTGTATTTCTGCGTTTTTTGTTGCTTTAAAATCATTGCTTTTTTAGCCACTAATTATCCCTCCTTGATTAACTACGTACAAATGGTGCGCCCATAAGTGTTAATAGTTCTTTTGCTTCTTCATCGGTTTTTGCGGTGGTAACAAAGATTATATCCATACCTCTTATTTTATCCACCTTATCGTAGTCAATTTCAGGAAATATAAGCTGCTCTTTAATACCAAACGAGTAGTTTCCTCTGCCATCGAACGAATTTCCGTTAATGCCGCGGAAATCACGAACACGAGGCAAAGCAACGTTAAACAGCCTGTCTAAAAATTCGTACATTCTTGTTCCACGCAATGTAGCCTTACAGCCAATGCTCATTCCTTCACGAAGCTTGTAAGCCGCAACAGAATTTTTAGCTTTTGTGATAATAGGTTTTTGTCCTACAATTTTAGCCATATCGGAAGCTGCAGAATCTAAAATTTTAGCATTGTCTTTCGCTTCGCCTACACCCATATTAACTACGATTTTTTCGATTTTTGGTATTTGCATTGGGCTTTTATATTCAAATTTCTTCATAAGTGCCGGTACTACTTCTTTATTATAAAGTTCTCTCATTCTTGACATAATGTTAATGCCATCCTCCTTCCCGTGCGATGATTAGATTATTTCGTCGCAATGTTTGCATACACGAACGATTTCACCATCTGCAAGAACACGTCTTGCAATTCTTGTAGGTGTTTGACATTTTCCGCATATATGCATAACCTTTGACGCATAAATTGCTGATTCCTGATGGATTATTCCACCGGCTTCGCCTTGCTTCCTTGGTTTTTTATGTTTCGTAGCCATAGCCACGCCTTCTACGATAACTTTTTCACTTTTTGGGATAACTGTAAGAACTTTACCTTTTTTGCCCTTATCTTTACCGGAAAGAACAACAACGTTATCACCTTTTTTAACGTGCAGTTTTCTATTCAAAGCTGCCAACCTCCCTAATTAAAGTACTTCTGGTGCAAGGGAAAGAATTTTCATATACTCTTTATCTCTTAATTCTCTTGCAACTGGGCCAAAGATACGAGTTCCCTTGGGGTTTTTGTCGTCCCTTATTATTACTGCTGCATTCTCGTCAAATTTGATATATGAACCATCCGGTCTTCTAACTCCTTTAACAGAGCGAACGATAACCGCCTTTACAACATCACCTTTTTTAACAACTCCGCCGGGTGTTGCTTTTTTGACAGAAGCAATTATTACATCGCCAACATTACCGTAACGTCTTACTGAACCGCCCATAACACGAATACACATTATTTCCTTTGCACCTGTGTTGTCCGCAACTTTAAGCTGTGTTTGTTGTTGTATCACGTCAGACGTCCTCCTTTCAACTCAATAAATTATTGTGCCTTTTCCAATATTTCTACAAGACGCCATCTCTTATCCTTGGAAAGTGGCCTTGTTTCCATAACCTTAACTTTATCGCCTATGCCGCATTCATTGTTTTCATCATGCACTTTAAGCTTATAGGTTCTTTTTACAACCTTTTTATAAAGCGGATGCTTAATGCTATCAGCAATGGCAATAACAATTGTTTTATCCATTTTATCGCTAACTACTTTACCTATTCTGGTTTTTCTGTAATTACGTTCTGACAACTAAAATACCTCCTTTGACTAAACAGTCTTTTTAAGCTCGTCTTCTTTTATAAGTGTGCTAACCCTTGCGATTGTCTTTTTAACTTCCACTATTCGCATTGGGTTGTCGAGCTGATTGGTTGCCTGTTGAAATCTTAAATTGAAAAGCTCTGCTTTAAGGTCTTTAAGCTTTGATTCCAATTCTTCTATTGTTAAATCTCTTAATTGATTTATTTTCATACGCTCTCACCCTCCGTTTCTTTGGGGATGAACTTGCATTTTACTGGAAGCTTGTTAGCAGCAAGACGCATAGCCTCTCTTGCAACCTCTTCACTTACCCCGCCGATTTCGAACATTACTCTGCCCGGTTTTACCACGGCAACCCAATATTCCGGTGAACCTTTACCTTTACCCATTCGAGTTTCGGCAGGCTTTTCAGTTATTGGTTTATCCGGGAAAATTTTAATCCAAACTTGACCGCCCCTTTTGATATAACGTGTCATAGCAATACGGGCTGCTTCTATTTGATTTGCTGTAATCCAGCATGGCTCTAACGATTGAAGACCAAAATCGCCATAGGTAACCTTGTTACCTCGAAGCGCACGACCTGTCATTCTACCACGCATAACTCTGCGATATTTAACCCTTTTTGGGGATAGCATTTGCTTTTCCTCCTTCCACTTTTGACGCCTGTGGAGCTTTTCGACTTTCAGGAAGAACCTCACCTTTGTAAATCCAAACCTTAACACCGATTTTACCGTATGTTGTGTTTGCCTCCGCAAAACCATAATCAATATCCGCCCTTATGGTTTGAAGTGGTATTGTTCCTTCATGATAATGCTCTGAACGAGCGATTTCTGCTCCGCCTAAACGGCCCGAACAATTTGTTTTGATACCCTTTGCACCCATTTTCATTGTTCTGCCCATTGTGCCCTTCATAGCTTTTCTGAAAGAAATACGTCTTTCAAGCTGTGAAGCAATGTTTTCAGCAACAAGCTGTGCATTTTGTTCGGCATGCTTAACTTCTACAATATTTATATTTACATCTTTATTTATAAGCTTAGAAACATCAGCTTTAATTTTTTCGATGCCGGCTCCGCCTCTTCCAATTATAATACCTGGTTTTGCAGCATGAACAAATATTGTAACTTTATTAGCCTTTTTTTCAATTTCGATTTTAGCAACGCCCGCTGAATACAATGCTTTTTTAACGAATTTTCTTATGTTGTAATCTTCAACAACACTGTCTCCAAAATCCTTATCGCTTGCATACCAACGAGAATCCCAATCTTTTATTACTCCAACTCTCAATCCGTGTGGATGTATTTTTTGTCCCATGTTCTACCTCCTTTACTTATTATTCTGAAACTGTTTCTGCTTCTGCCTTTTTACGCGGTGCGCGAGGCTTCTTTGGTTTTTCCACGTCCGCCTTCGGAGCAGTTTTCTTTGTTTCCGGTTTTTTAGCAGCTGTTTTTGTTTCTGCTTTTTTAGCAGGTTTTTTTGAAGGCTTTGTTTCCTCCGCTGATTTTAGTTTCTTATCTTCCAATTCTTTTAATACAATTGTTGTATGGCTTGTGCGTTTATTAATTCTGAATGCTCTGCCCTGCGCTCTTGGTCGAATCCTTTTAAGAGTTGGAGCGGCACCTGAAAATACTTCCGCAACGTATAGTTTTTCAACATCCATACCGTGGTTATTTTCAGCATTTGCAATTGCTGAAAGCAAAAGCTTTTCAACCAATATGCTTGCTGCCTTTGGTGTGTGCTTTAAAATTGCAAGCGCTGTGCCAACCGGCTTATTGCGTATTAAATCTATAACAATTTTAACTTTACGAGATGAAATTCTTGCATAACTAAGTTTTGCCTTAGCGACATTTTGCATTTCATATTGCCTCCTTTCAAGTAGGATTATCTTACACCGGAAGTTTTTGAACCGGCATGTCCTCTATAAGTTCTTGTAGGTGCAAACTCACCCAGTTTGTGTCCAACCATATCCTCTGTTACATAAACAGGAACGTGTTTTTTACCATCATGTACTGCTATTGTATGTCCAACCATATCAGGGAATATTGTAGATGGTCTGGACCAAGTGCGAAGAACCTTCTTCTCGCCTGCATTGTTCATTTCAACAATCCTTTTAAGCAGCTTTTCGTTGACAAAAGGACCTTTCTTTAATGAACGACTCATTGTATTTCCTCCTTTCAAGCAAATTGAAATTTTCTTTATTTGCTGTTACGATGTTTAACAATAAATTTCTCTGAAGCTTTCTTTTTACTTCTTGTTTTATAACCAAGAGCAGGTTTACCCCAAGGAGTAACCGGTGACGGACGACCTATTGGCGATCTGCCTTCACCACCACCGTGCGGATGGTCGTTAGGATTCATTACGCTTCCTCGAACTGTTGGTCTCCAACCCATATGACGTTTTCTTCCGGCTTTACCGATAGTAATGTTTTCATGGTCTTGATTTCCAACCTGCCCGATTGTAGCCATACAATCTGTTCTAATCATACGAACCTCTGAAGATGGAAGACGAACCTGAGCGTAAACGCCCTCTTTTGCCATAAGCTGAGCAGAATTACCTGCACTTCTTACAAGCTGACCGCCTTTACCCGGATAAAGCTCGATATTGTGGATAAGTGTACCAACAGGAATATCTTTAATCTGCATCGCATTTCCCGGTATGATATCCGCTGTTTGTCCTGAAATAACTGTTGCGCCTTTTTTAAGACCTTGTGGAGCTAAGATATATCTTTTATCTCCGTCTTCATATTGCAAAAGTGCAATGTTAGCGCTGCGGTTTGGATCGTATTCTATTGAAAGAACCTCTGCCTTAACGCCGTCTTTATCACGCTTGAAGTCTATAATTCTGTATTTTCTTTTAACTCCGCCGCCACGATGACGAACAGTAATTCTGCCATAGCTGTTTCTGCCTGCAGTTTTTTTAATAGGTAGAAGCAAGGATTTCTCCGGCTCTACATTATCTATTTCTTCAAATGTCGACACAGTCATAAATCTGCGAGACGGTGTGTACGGTCTGAATTTTTTAATTGGCACTGTTTTCACTCCTTTTTAGCATTTTGCAGGATATATTAGTTCATACCCTCGAAAAACTCTATTGTTTTGCTGTCTTCTGTTAAAGTAACTATGGCTTTTTTCCAATCGGGACGCTTTCCAACGTGTGCGCCCATTCTTTTGAATTTTCCAAGCACATTCAAGGTGTTAACCTTTGCAACCTTAACTCCGAATATTTCTTCAACTGCTTTTTTGATTTCTATTTTGTTTGTACCGTTTGCAACTTCAAATGTGTATTTTTTATCAGCTGCACCAGCCATTGTTTTTTCTGTTATTATAGGCTTGCGTATGATATCGTAAACGCTTTTACTCATTACGCATACACCTCCTCAATCTGTTCAATTGCTTCTTTTGTTACGATAAACTTATTGTATTTTAAAATATCATAAACATTAAGTGTTGTAACAAGAGTTGTTTTAATGTTAGGTATGTTAGATGCGCTTCTTATAACATTTTCGTTTTTACCTGCCGTTATTATAAGTGCATTTTCCACATTAAAGGTTTTTAGAATTTTTACAACCTCTTTTGTTTTAAAGGTATCCAATGCAAGATTTTCCAAAACGATTATTTCGTTAGCATTTACCTTTGAAGTAAATGCGGATTTCATTGCAAGCCTACGAAGCTTTTTGTTTACAGTAAAACGATAGCTTCTTGGTTTTGGACCTAATGCAACTCCACCACCAGTCCATTGTGGAGCACGGATACTACCTTGTCTTGCTCTGCCTGTTCCTTTTTGCTTCCAAGGCTTTCTACCACCACCGCGAACTTCTGTACGCGTTTTTGTGCTTTGTGTTCCCTGTCTTTGGTTTGCAAGATAATTAACAACCAATGTGTGCATTGCTTCACTATTAACTTCAATTCCGAATATTTCCGGACTTAATTCAATTTCTCCAACCTGCTCGCCATTTATATTATATAATGATGTTTTTGGCACTTTATTTTCCTCCTTCCCGAACTATCTACGGCCTTTAACCGTATTTTTTATAATCAGAAGACCGCCCTTAGGACCTGGCAGCCCGCCCTTAATCAGTATAAGATTTCTTTCTGCATCAACTCTTACAACAGTAAGGTTTTGAATTGTTACACGTTCAACACCCATGTGTCCGGGTAATCTTTTACCTTTGTAAACACGTCCGGGGCTTGAGCACATACCCATTGAACCGGGGCCTCTGTGATATCCTGAACCGTGAGTCATAGGACCTCTGTGTGTTCCCCATCTTTTAACCGTACCTGCAAAGCCTTTACCTTTTGTGATACCTGCTACATCAATTTTTTCTCCTGCTTCGAAAATATCCGCTTTAATTTCGTCGCCTACATTTAAAGACGATACGTCATCTAAACGAAATTCTCTAAGGTATCTTTTAGGAGCGACACCTGCTTTTGCAAAATGTCCCATTTTTGGTTTGTTTGAATGTTTGTCTTTAACATCAATAAAACCAACTTGTACAGCGCTGTAGCCATCATTTTCAACTGTTTTCTTTTGTACAACAGGATTTGGACCTGCTTCGATAACAGTTACCGGAATAACTCTGCCTGATTCGTCAAAAATCTGAGTCATACCAATTTTCTTTGCCAAGATTGCCTTTTGCATACTCTACTTCCTTTCTATATGGTTATTGGTTTACGACAGAATTTATCGCAAACTTGACCTAAAACCAGCCGATAGCAATTTTAAAATTGCCTGTGACAGTCAATGAAATCAAGATTAAAGCTTAATTTCTATGTCAACACCCGCCGGTAAGTCTAACTTCATAAGTGTCTCAACTGTTTTTTGAGACGGTGACAAAATGTCTATAAGACGTTTATGTGTCCTCATTTCAAATTGCTCACGAGCATCTTTATACTTGTGAACAGCACGAAGAACGGTTATAATTTCTTTTTGTGTTGGCAATGGGATAGGACCCGATACCGTTGCCCCTGTTCTTTTAGCGGTTTCCACTATTTTTTCGGCCGATTGGTCGATTAAAACGTGGTCATACGCCTTTAAGCGAATTCTGATTTTTTCTTTTACTGCTGCCATGTTAATTTCCTCCTTAAAAAATATTACACTCACCCGGGCGTATCGAGTGGGCAAATAATTAAACCCAGATGCCGAATTTACAGCATTTCTGGGCATAAAACTACTAAAACACACTTATCTGCACAAAAAGGCACAGGTATAATGTTTAAAAATGTAGTTTTCGTGATTGGCGCCCGGCTTTATAAACTGGACAATCTCTGCGAAAACTACCTATTAACCCTGTAATAGCAACCTTCCGCTTCATCGTATGTCATATCACGCTCGAATATTATACAACAACTTTCGTACTAATGCAAGCATTTTTTAAATTTTTTTTATAGTACTTAATGCGTGTAAAATATTCATTTGAAGGCATATGTACCATTATGATATGATTTTAAATCCACAAACTCAATATATTGAGCTTCATATTATATATAATACAATATATTGGGATAAGCTCAGCAGCAATGATAAAATATGAATTTTTTGAAATATTTATGTTGACAAATCACCAAAAAGTAAGATATAATATTAGCACTGTCAAAATGGACAAAAATATCGCTTTGCGATTTATTCTATAACGAGGTCGGAAAACCATCCGTCGCATCGTTGAAACGCGAAGCGGCAAGAAAAATCTTCTACAATCGGAAATTTTTCTACTGTTTCGTTATAAAAGGAGGAAAAAACTTATGTTACAAACTTATCAACCAAAAAAGCGTCAAAGAAAAAAGGTGCATGGGTTCAGACAACGTATGGCAACTGCTAATGGCCGAAAGGTTCTTGCTCGCCGTCGTTTAAAAGGCCGCGCTAAGCTTTCTGCATAGCATTTTAATGAAGAACACTGTTTCGCTTAATCAAAACACGTTGTTTAAAAGATTGTATTACCGCGGTAAGCCTTATTTCAGCCCTTTTATGGTGCTTTACCTTATGCCAAACGGCACGGCTGTTAATCATTTAGGCTTTACCGTGAGTAAAAAAATCGGCAATGCGGTTGTAAGAAACCGTGTCAGGCGTCTTATGTATGAAGCATTCAGGCTTTATGAGCCTCAGCTTAAAACCGGCTTTAATATTGTCATTGTTGCTAAATCTGCGGCTGTTGGAGCAGAGTTTCACAATATTCACCGTGTAATGGGCGGCATTTTAAAGAAGGCCGAATTATTCAAATGAAAACATTATTCATTGCAATTATTAAAATATACAGGCGATACATTTCGCCTATGAAACCACCAAGCTGCCGATTTATTCCAACTTGTTCGGACTATTCCCTGCAAGCCTTTGAGAAATACGGTGCGGCTCGGGGTTTATTCTTATCTTTAAAACGCATTATCCGCTGTCATCCATGGAACCCCGGCGGATTTGACCCATTACCATAACATTAGGAGTGATAAATTAAATGGAAATATTTATGCAACCGTTTGGCTTTTTGTTGCTGAAGCTATCTGAACTTTTTAATAATAACTACGGCTGGGCGCTTGTTGCGTTTACTATAATTGTTAAAACCTTGATGATTCCGCTTTCGGTTAAACAGCAAAAATCCATGCTTGAAACACAAAAAATCCAGCCACTTTTGGCTGCAATTCAAGCTAAATATAAAAACGACAAGGAAAAGCTAAGTGCAGAAACGATGAAGCTCTACAAAGAGCATAACGTGAACCCTGCGGGAGGCTGTCTTCCTTTGCTTATACAATTTCCCATTATTATTATACTTTATCAGGTTATTACAAAGCCTTTAACTCATATGTTTAATATGACTCCTGATTTAATAAATCAGCTTAAAACATTGGTTGGGATTGACCCAACAGTTGTTACACAGGAAATTGATATTGCTAAAAAAATCACCATGCAGATTATTCAAATGCCGGAATTTGCAAATCTCAAAATATTGGATTTTAACTTTATGTGGCTTGATTTAAGTTCAACACCAAGCTTTAGTCAGCCCAGCGTGCTATGGATAATTCCGGTTCTTGCTGCGGCATCCACATATTATATGTCAAAATTATCTTCCGCACAATCAGCAAGCTCTGCTTCCCAGTCAGAAAATCCAACTGCCGCTTCAATGAACACCATGATGAAAATTATGCCTCTTATGACCGCTTGGTTTACATTCTCATTCCCTGCCGGCATTGGTCTTTATTGGGTTTTAAGCAATGTTGTTCAAATTGGTCAGCAATATTTTATAAATTTGTTTTTAAAAAAAGACCCTCTTGTGATAGAGCAACCTAAAAAAGGAGGCAAAAACTGATGGCGGAAAGAATTGAAGTTACTGCAAAAACAGTTGAAGAAGCAACCACACTGGCTCTTAAACAATTGAACACTACCCGTGATAGAATAAGCGTTAGGATTGTAGACGAGGGTTCTAAGGGGCTTTTTGGTTTAGGCGCTCATGATGCTAAAATTGTTGTTTCATTAAAGGATATTGAACCTGAAACAGAAATTAAACCCGAAATTAAAACGGATATAAAAAAAGAAGCTACTAAGGCAGCAGTTGAGAAAAAAGCCGACAAGCCTTCCTTAATAACCGAAGCTTCCTCCGAAGACGCTCTTAAAGAAGCATATGCTTTTGTTACAAAATTAGTTGCAAATATGAAGATAAACTGCACCGTTGATTCTAAAGAAGAAAACGGACAGCTTAAGGTTATTATAACAGGTGATGATGTTGGAACCATTATCGGCAGACGTGGCGAAACCTTAGACGCTATTCAATATATAACCAACTTAACAATTAACAAGGGTAAGCATGGTGATGACTATAAAAGAATTATTTTAGATACCGAAAATTATAGGGCAAAGCGGGAAGAAACCCTTGTTCGCCTTGCAAACAGTATGGCATCTAAGGTTGTTAAATATCGCAAGGATATGGCATTCGAGCCTATGAACCCATACGAACGCAGAATTATTCATGCAACATTGCAAAACCACAAATATGTTACAACCCGCAGTGTTGGAGATGAACCAAATAGGAAAATTATTGTTACATTAAGGTAATTGCAGGAGGTTCAAAATATTTTTTTGAGCCTCTATATTTTTAGGACGGTGTTTATGGATACGATAACAGCAATTGCAACTGCTAACGGAACAGGCGGAATTGGCATTGTGCGCATTAGCGGCGATTTATCCGTTGTAATTGCAGATAAAATATTTAGGGGCACACCTGTTACCTCTATGAAGAGCCACACAATGCACCTTGGCAAAATTGTTTTTAACGAACAAATAATTGACGAGGCGCTTATTTGCGTGTTCAAAGCTCCAAACAGCTTTACAGGTGAGGATGTTGTTGAAATTTATTGCCATGGCGGAATTTTAGTTTGCCGTCTTATTATTGATGCAATTTTATCCCTCGGCGCAAGGCTTGCCACACCGGGGGAATTTACACGTCGCGCCTTTATAAACGGCAAGCTTGATTTATCCCAGGCGGAGGCTGTTTCGGATATCATATCCTCACAAACAAAGGCTTCTGTAACGGTTGCAAACAATCAATTATCCGGGGCATTATCCGAAAAAATTTCAAATATTCGGGATGCACTGCTTTTCAGTGCCACTCATTTGCTTGCTATTTTAGATTTTTCCGAAGAAGGTGTGGAGGATTTCCCTTACGAAGCCCTTAAAGATAAAATGCAAATTGCCAAAGCCGAAACAGAAAAATTACTTAGCACCGCAGATGATGGGCGAATTATTAAAGACGGTGTTAACATTGCAATAGTCGGTGCGCCCAATGTGGGCAAATCCAGCCTGTTAAATTCAATTTCCGGGGACGACAGGGCAATTGTTACCGATATTGCAGGCACAACAAGAGATGTGCTTGAAACCACAGTTAATATCAGGGGCTGCAAGGTTAACCTTTCGGACACTGCCGGTATTCGTAAAAGTGATGATATCGTGGAAAAAATCGGCGTAGAACGCTCAAAAAAAGCACTTGAAGGTGCAGACCTTACCTTGCTTGTTATAGACGGTAGCAGGGAATTGGGCGATGAAGATGAGCAGGTTATAGAATTAACAGTTAAGAAAAAAACCATATGCCTTATAAATAAATGCGATATAGAGCAAAAGATTTTTAAACTTCCTCAATTTTTAAAAACAATTAAGGTTTCCGCAAAAACGGGAATGGGCTTTGAGGAGCTTTTTAACACTATTTCGGATATGTATTCCCGAGGAAATTTAACCGACAGTGTTATTATAACCAACAGCAGGCACAAGGATTGCTTGGTTAGGGCAGATGCCTTACTTAAAGATATCAGCAACGCAATGAAAAATAACGTTCCTGGGGACATTGTTTTGGGGGATATTGAGCTTGCTATTGCCGCTCTCGGCGAAATTAACGGAATGACTGTTAGCGATGAAATTATTGATAATATATTTGCAAACTTTTGTGTGGGGAAATAGGTGAAAATGTATGACAAATTATGATGCAGGAGAATATGATATTGCGGTTATCGGAGCAGGGCACGCAGGGTGCGAGGCTGCCCTTGCCGCGGCACGTCTTGGTGCTAAAACCATTGTGTTCGCCATAAATTTAGATTCCATTGCAAATATGCCATGCAACCCAAACATAGGCGGAACGGCAAAGGGACATTTAGTGCGTGAAATTGATGCTTTAGGCGGTGAAATGGGCAAGGTTGCGGATTTAACATTTATCCAATCCCGAATGCTTAACAAGGGCAAGGGTCCTGCGGTTTATTCACTTAGAGTTCAGGCAGACAGACGTGCTTATCAGGCAGAGATGAAAAAACGGTTGGAGCGTCAGCCAAACCTTGATATTAAACAGGCGGAGGTTATTGAAATATTAGGCGAAAACGGTGCTGTTACCGGTGTTGTAACCCACACAGGAGCTGTTTACAGCGTCAAATCGGTTATAATTGCAACAGGAACCTTCCTTAGAGGTCGCATTATAATCGGTGATGTTTCTTACGAGGGCGGCCCCGACGGACTTTTTGCCGCAACAAGGCTTACTGCCTCTCTGCAAAATTTAGGGGTTGAAATGATGCGCTTTAAAACGGGAACACCTGCACGAATTAACGCAAATTCTGTGGATTATTCTAAGTTTGAGCCTCAGCATGGTGATGATGAAATTATACCTTTTTCATTTGAAACAAAGGATATTGGGGAAAATAAGGTACCCTGCTATCTTTCATATACAAATCAAAAAACTCATGATGTTATACGCAAAAATCTGCACCGTTCACCTCTTTACAGTGGCGACATTGAAGGGGTAGGTCCAAGATACTGCCCTTCCATTGAGGATAAGGTTGTTCGCTTTGCGGATAAGGAAAGGCATCAAATATTTTTAGAGCCTATGGGCCTTAACACAGACGAGGTTTATGTTCAGGGAATGTCATCCTCCTTGCCTGAGGATGTGCAGATTGAGATGCTTAAAACCATACCCGGGCTTGAAAATGTACATATGATGCGTACTGCATACGCAATTGAATATGACTGCATACCGCCAACTCAGCTTCTTGCCAGCCTTGAATTTAAAAACATAAGCGGACTTTTTGGCGCAGGGCAGTTTAACGGAACCTCAGGCTATGAGGAAGCCGCCGCTCAAGGGCTTATGGCAGGCATTAATGCAGCACGAAAAATATTTGGCAAGCCGCCAGTTGTTCTATCCCGCGCACAGGCTTATATCGGCGTTTTAATAGATGATTTGGTTACAAAAGGCACTGGCGAGCCATACAGAATGCTTACGGCAAGAGCAGAGCACAGGCTGCTTCTTCGTCAGGATAATGCAGATTTGAGGCTTACTCCCTTAGGCTTTGAAATTGGTTTGATTTCCGATGAACGCTTTGAGGCATTTAACAAAATGAAGGAAACAATTGAAAAAGAAATTAAGAGGCTAACCAAAAAGGTTGCACCACCAAGCCAGAAGGTTAACGATTATTTAACCACAATGAAAAGCACAAACATTACCACGGGAATTCATTTGATTGATTTATTAAAGCGCCCTGAAATAACCTATTCCTCCATTGCGCAGATTGATGAGGATTTTCCACATCTTGAAAGCTACATTTCAAATCAGGTGGAAATTAACGTTAAATACGAGGGCTATATAAAAAGACAATCTCAACAGGCGGAACAGGTACAAAGGCTGGACGACAGAAAAATTCCGAGCGATATTGATTACACTAAAATTTACGGTCTTAGAATTGAAGCACGGCAAAAACTGATTAAAATTATGCCTCAATCGGTTGGACAAGCATCAAGAATATCCGGCGTTTCTCCTGCAGATATTGCTGTTTTGCTGGTGCATTTGAAAACGTATAAAAATAAATAGCCATTTTAACGAAAAATAGTATAAAAACACCTCTATTAGTTTAAAATACTAATGGAGGTGTTTTTTTATGGTAGTTGCTGTAACAAACGGATTAACAGATGTAAAAAATCAGCTTATGCAGCTTGGCTATGACGTTGTGAATTATGGGGAATATAATATGCCAATAGATGCTGTGGTTTACAGCGGTGCTTATCTTGCCACGTCCCAAATGAGCAATTCTAACTTTGGCACTAATTTTGGCGTTTTAATGGTTAATGCCACAAACAAAAGCATAAGCGAAATTGAAAGCATTTTAAAAAGACGAACATATACCCCTTTATTTTGAATTTTTAGTTTTTCTGCGCTTTGCAGACATAAGTTGGGACATTCTTTCCGTTAACGAGAAATTGAATGTTCCTACATAATAACCGATAAATGCGATTATCGGCATAGAAAAGGTTGAATACGCAAGCTCTGTTAAGGTTATATTTGTATTTGTATTATAAAGCCCTATAAAAGGCACAAACCAAATCTTTGCAATTATGCTTACTATAAGCGGATAAAAGTTAAATGCTATTAACAGCATAAAAATAATTCCGACAGAGCAGGCAATAAGTGCTGATAAAAGTGCTCTTAATGGATTTTGACGTATAGGATTATACGGTTTTCCTTCCAGCCTGCCAAAGTTCCAGCTTTCCGAATAAATAAACGAAAAATAAATTATTGCTGTTATAATAGAATATTTATACATACCGAATTTTGTAATAAACCAACCGAAGGCAAACATCATAAAAAATGAAACTGCAATTGACATAATGTGAGACCATATAAATTTGATACCTTGCTTTAAAATAATGTTCAAATTAATTTCCCCCTGTTATTTTACTGTTTTTATAGCTTTTACAGTTTTTTTAATATTTTTATCAGTATAACACAATAAAATATAAAAAACAAGGATGCAGTTCATTATCTGCATCCTTGTATAAATTTCAATCTTTAATTTGCCATTTTCATTTGCAGCCTTAATTTATCTGCTATCATTGCAATAAATTCGCTATTGGTGGGTTTCCCTTTGGATTGGTTTATGGTAAATCCGAATAATTTATTTAAGGTTTCGGTGTCTCCTCTATCCCATGCAACCTCGATTGCGTGGCGTATGGCACGTTCAACCCTGCTGGAGGAGGTGTTATAGGTTTTTGCAACAGAAGGATACAGTTGTTTTGTAATTGAATTTATAAGATCCGTATCGCCCAAAACAAGCATTATAGCTTCCCTTAAATAGGAATAGCCCTTTATGTGCGCCGGAACGCCGACTTCGTGTATTACTGATGTAACAGTTGTTTCGATATCATTATTTTTATATATTGATGATGCTTTTTCGGAGGAATTTGATGTGTTTTCAAGCACCATTCTTACTTTGTTTATTATTTCGCTCATATCATTAATTCGGGACATTGTATAGCTTGCGCCAAGCCTGCACGCATTAGCAATAAAAACATCATTTAAGCTAGCCGTAACCAATATAACCTGCGGTCTTTTATCCTTAGGATAATTTTGCAGCTTAGTAAGCACTCCAAGCCCGTCCAAATATGGCATTACATTATCAATTACCGCAACATCGGGATTCTTTTTTTCTATCAAGTCCAAAGCCTCTAAACCATTACTTGCAATACCTACGATTTCGATATCATTTTCAAGATCGACAAAATCCTTCATAAGCATGCAAAAATCCCTGTTGTCATCTGCTACTATCAATTTGATTTTTCGCAACTGTAAACCCTCCTATAATGTTTTATTATTGTTTATGTCATTATTATATAACAAATGGTAAAATTTTACAAGTCTTTTTTTACAATTTTTTCCATTTATTTTCAAATTTATAAAAAACAGGCAGGAAACGCATATAATGCGTCTCCATAAAATCATTGGTTCATGTGGGAAAGCATAAGCTCTATGAATGCTCCGTAGCCCTTTGTGGGGTCGTTAACAAAAACATGAGTTACAGCACCAACCAGCTTATCGTCCTGAATAATAGGACTTCCGCTCATGCCCTGAACTATTCCGCCTGTTTTTTCCAGCAAACGCTCATCAGTTATTTTAATAACAAGCCCCTTGTTGTCGTAAGAGTTGTTATTTATTTTTAAAATTTCTATATCATATTTTTCAACATTATCTCCGTCTATATTACACAAAATATGCGCCTTGCCCTGTTTTATCTGAGAATGCAGCGCAATTTTTAAGGGTTTACTCTTATCCATGCTCAGTGAATCTATCTTACCGAAAATTCCCAAATCGTTATTGTTGGAAATTGTGCCGATTTTTTCACTTTGAGTAAAAATTCCTTTTAATTCGCCAGGTTCACCCTTTTTTCCTTTTTCAATATCAACAACATTGGAATTTAATATTTGACCGTTTCCCACGGGTATGATATCGTTTGTATCTGTATCTGTAATGGCATGCCCCAATGCGCCGAAAACACCTGTTTTGGGTTCAATAAAGGTTAATGTGCCTATTCCGGAGGTGCCGTCTCTAACCCATGCTCCCAATTTGTATTTCCCGTCCTCCTTGGAAATTGTGGCAAGACAATTTAGCAATACTGTATCTTTTCCTCGAACTATGGAAAATTTAAGCTCCTGCCCCTTGCTGTCTTCCACTATTTTGGACAATTGTGTGATAGTTTTTATTGCAGTTCCATTGATGGTCTTTATTATATCACCGGTTCTTATGCCAAATTCCTTTGCAGGGCAAACCTTTTTATCTGTATTGTTTTTAAAATCTAAAAATCCCAGAACCATTATTCCTTCAACGTTAATCTTAACGCCTATTGTTTTGCCACTTGGAATTAATGTTGTATTCTCTATAACATCAACAGGAATGGTTTTTATGGGAACGATGCCGAATAATTTTATTTGGGTACTTTTTCCGCTTGTAAGCCCACTGATAATTTTTGGAAACGAATAACTTTGACCGTCTAAAACAGTTAATCGCTTTGGTACTGCGCTGTATAATTGAAATGAAAGCAGTGAAACAGCAACAATCGAAAAAATTGAAACTTTAAATTTTTGCCTCAAAACATCCCCCCCTTACAGAATTAAATTAACCCTTTTCGACAATTTGTATGCTGTATAAATATTTGTTTAAAGGGGGGATTTTGCTAATTTAAAAACAATGCTGATTTTAGCTGCATTGCGCGTATTTTATCATAATTTTTCCAGACTTTCGAAGGTATAACCTTGCTCCTTTGCTATTTTTATTATGCTTGAAAGTGCGTTTGCGTTATCCTTGGAAACAGCATGAAGTAAAATTATGTTTCCGTTATGAAAATAATTAGTCACCTGATTTATTGCATAATCTGTGCCTCTTTGCTTGTTTGTGTCCCAATCCTCGTATGCACTGCTCCAAAGTATGGTTTTATAACCTATGCTTTTTGAAATTGCAAGGGTGCGTTCACTGAATTCGCCTTTTGGAGGTCTTAAATATTCCATTTTTTTGCCTGTTAATTTGAAGAATTTTTCATCTAAGGCTGTCAGTTCTGCTTTTAGCTTTTCATCATCCTTAACCTCCGGCATGCTGGGGTGGTTAATTGTGTGATTTCCCACAATATGTCCTTCATTTACCATTCTTTTTATTAAATCTGTTTCCTTATCCAAATATGGGCCTGTCACAAAAAATGCCGCAGGTGTTGCTGTTTCCTTTAATATATCTAAAATTTGAGCTGTATATCCATTTTCATAACCTTCATCAAAGGTTAGATACAAGTTTTTTTTAAATTCGTCTCCTATATAATAGCCATCAAATCTTTTAAGAAGCTCTTTCCATTCGGTCGGAACCTGCGGAGGTGAATTTTTAATTTTTTTAAGCCCCCATGCAACTTTTTTGTTTTCGTAATTTGTTCCTTGCATTACGCTTTTCGGCGAGGATGAAGGAATAGGCGACGAATAAATTTCATCACCCGGCGAATTTTCACTTTTGGGTGATTGAGCATTGTTTTGCAAAGAATTACATCCTGTTATAATTAAACCTAATAACGTGCATAATATCAGCAAAGAATTTTTCAAAAAATTTCACTCCCTGTTTTCTTTTTACTAATATTATTACCGTTATTTTAAAGTTTTATTTTAACTTCTATTACTTTGCCTAAAATTTTCAGGTCAATTTTTTCTAAATCAATGTTTCTTGGTTTGTGTGCAGTGTTGGAGCTGCTGGGCATTAAGGTGACTGTATTACTTTTTCGGAAAAATTTTTTAATTGTTGCACATTCGCCGTCAATCAAAACAACAGCAATTTCGCCATTTTCCACAATCTGCTGCTTGCGTACGATAACTGTATCTCCCTCGCAAATTCTGCAATTATTCATGCTGTCCCCCACTACATAAAGCGCAAAATATTCGCCCTTACCAATATATTCCCTTGATAAATCCGTATATCCCAAAATGTTTTCTTCCGCATAAATCGGATCTCCCGCACGAATTATACCTAAAATAGGTATGGAAATTGTATCGAGATTTGATGCTGCGTTAATATCTTCGGAATCGTTAAAATTTAAAAGCGCGTCTATTGTTGTACCGTATATTTTGGACAGCTTGCTAAGCATTTGAATATTAGGCTCTCTTATTCCTTTCTCATAATTTGAAATAGTGGATTTTGCTATTTCCAAGCTTTTTGCAACCTGTGTTGCTGTTAAATTTTTGGATTTTCGAAGGTCTTTTAGTCGCTGAGATAAATTCATTCAAATCTCTCCTTATATATGTATAAGTATATTATATCTAATTTTGTCAAATTTACAAGTATTTTTTCACATTTTGTAATATTTTGTATTGACAACAAGTAAAAAACGTGTATAATTGTATTATAGTTTTCATTTCGTGAACGAAAGAGGTTTAAATATGCAAGTTTTTGATGAACAAATTCTCAATTTATTAAACAACAGAATTATTGAATTGGAACGAATAATGTATTGCAACGAAAATTTTAAAGCCCTTACAGAAAATAAAAATCTTGCCCTAACAAAGCTTAAACAAAAAATAAAGGATTTTGACTGGCTTGAATTTGATAATTATTTATCTGCCGAAAATGCAGAGCAGGAATTTATTATAGATTTTTTTTATAAAAGTGGGTTTAGCGATTGCAAAAACAATTCTGAATTTTAAAAATTTTTTTATTTATTCAGGCAGCTTTATTTAGTTAAACGCTATTTTAAAAGCGCATAGTAAAAGTGCCATACTACATATAAATTTAGTATGGCACTTAAAAATTTTAAAATAATTAATTATGTGTGGTTACTGATAGCTTATGAAACGTCCGTCAAATCAATGTATTTTGATCCGTTTTTTGCAATATGTTCTTTTCTGCCGGAAAGGTTATCCCCCAAAAGAAGCTCAAATTTAGCTTGCGCAAGGGAAATATCATCCTCCGCTGTCACCTTTATCAGCCGTCTTGTTTCGGGGTTCATGGTGGTTTGCCACATCATTTCAGGCTGGTTTTCACCAAGTCCCTTGCTTCGCTGAATAGTGTATTTTTCACCATCCCATTTTTTAATTATCTCGGTTTTTTCTTTTTCATTATATGCAAATTTAACAGTTTCCTTGCCCTTAACCTTAGTTGTAATTTCAAAAAGAGGGGATTCTGCAATATAAACATATCCTTTTTCGATTAAGGTAGGCATAAGCCTGTAAAACATTGTTAGTATTAATGTTCTAATCTGGTAACCGTCCACATCGGCATCGGTACAGATTATTATTTTACTCCAACGAAGGTTTTCCAGCTCGAAGGTATTAAAATCCTTATTGTGCTTTGATTTTGCTTCCACACCGCAGCCTAAAACCCGAATTAAATCCAAAATTATTTCGTTTTTAAAAATTTTATCATATTCAGCTTTAAGACAATTTAAAATTTTTCCTCTTACAGGAATTATAGCCTGAAAATTCGCATCACGCCCCAGCTTGCATGAGCCTAATGCAGAATCACCCTCCACTATATAAATTTCTCGTTTGCTTAAATCCTTTGTTCGGCAATCCACAAATTTTTGAACCCTTGAAAACACATCACTGTTTCCGCTTAGCATCTTTTTAACGTTAACCCTTGCTTTTTCCGCACTCTCTCTGCTTCTTTTATTTATTAAAACCTGATTTATTATCTTTTCCGCATCCGCTTTATTTTCAATAAAATATATTTCCAATTGAGTACGAAGAAAATCCGTCATTGCTTCTTGAATAAATTTATTTGTGATGGATTTTTTCGTTTGATTTTCGTAGCTTGTTACGGTAGAAAAGGAATTGCTCACAAGGCACAGGCAATCGGCAATATCAGAAAATAAAATTTTATTTTCGTTTTTATTATATTTTCCGTTATCCTTTATATATTTATCTATTACCGAAACAAATGCGCTTTTAACCGCCTTATCAGGAGAACCGCCATGCTCCAAAAAGCTTGAATTATGATAGTATTCAATTAAATTCGCTTCATTATTAAAACAAAAGGCAACAGAAAGCTTAACCTTATATTGAGGCTTATCCTCTCTATCCTTACCCATTTTTTCCGTTTCAAAATAGCAAGCCTCTGTTATGGCTTTTTCCGATGCAACCTCTTTAACGTAATCAATTATTCCGTTTTCGTAAACAAAATCATATTCTTCGAAGGTTCCTTCCTCCGTTTGATTAAAAAATTTAAAGGTTAAGCCTGAATTAACAACCGCCTGCTTTTTAAGCACATTTAAAAAATATTCCTTTGGCACATCAATATCTGTAAAAACATCCAAATCCGGTCTCCATTTTATTTTGGTGCCTGTTGCTTTAAAGCGGGTTGGGGTTGTTGTTAAATTACCCACATTTTCTCCCTTTTCAAAGTGCAGATTATATATATTTCCGTCCCTTTTAACCTCAACATCCATATATTCTGAAGCATATTGAGTTGCGCAGGCGCCAAGCCCGTTTAAACCCAAGGAATACTCATAATTACTGCTGGAATTATTATTATATTTTCCTCCTGCATACATTTCGCAAAAAATAAGCTCCCAATTGAACCTTTGCTCCTTTTCATTATATCCAAGAGGCATACCACGTCCATTATCCTCAACCTGAATAGAGCCGTCGCTGAAATGTGTTACCTCTATTACTTTTCCGTAACCCTCACGAGCTTCATCTATTGAATTTGATAATATTTCAAAAACAGAATGGCAGCAACCCTCAAGGCCATCCGAACCGAATATAACCCCCGGCCTTGCACGCACCCTCTGAGCGCCTTTTAATGATGATATGGAGCTGTCGTCATAAATTTGTTTTGCCATTTTTTTCTCTCCTCTATTTCACTTTCTTTGTTCATATAAATTATATTTTATATTAAATTAACCATATTGTAAAGCTTTTGCAAATATGTTATACTAAAAAAACAGAAAGGTTGGTTGGTTTTTGATATGCTAAAAACAGTAGATATTTATACAGATGGTGCGTGCAGCGGAAATCCCGGACCGGGCGGATATGGAGCTATAATCCGATATGGTGATAAGCAAAAGGAATTTTCCGGTGGCGAAAAAAACACCACAAATAACAGAATGGAGCTTACAGGAGCTATTGTTGCGCTTTCTGCGTTAAAAGAAAGATGCAACGTCAATTTATACAGCGATTCCAAATATTTAATTGATGCAATTGAAAAGGGCTGGGTTAACCGCTGGAAAAGCAACAACTGGATGAGGACACCAAAAGAAAGAGCTTTAAATGTTGATTTATGGGAAAAGCTTTTAGAACTTTTGGAGGCTCAAAACGTTAATTTTATATGGGTTAAAGGACACAACGGGCACCCGGAAAACGAACGATGTGATTTTCTTGCCACAAATTTTATTAAAAATAATTCATAGAACCCATTTTATAGCCGTTTAAATCCACAGTAACATATAAAAATCCAAGCTTTTTAAAGAAACCTTCTATTTCAGCTTTATTTTTAAATATTTTTGGTATTTGATTTGGCAGAACCTCTATTCTGGCAATTGTTCCGTGATGCCGAACTCTGAATTGGGAAAAGCCTAAATCAAAAAGCTGCTGCTCCGCACTGTCTATTGCTTGCAGTTTTTCTGCTGTTATTATATCTCCATAGGGAATTCGTGAAGTGAGACACGCAAATGACGGTTTTTCCCAAGTGGGAAGGTTTAATTGCTTTGATAACTGCCTTATTTCATTTTTAGTAAGCCCTGCTTCTTTTAGCGGGCTTTTTATATGTAATTCAGATATTGCGATTTTACCCGGTCTGTAATCGTCGTCATCATCAATATTTGACGCTTCCGCAACATATTTTATGTTTTTTTCCTTTGCATATTGCAATATTTTTAAAAATATGTTTTTTTTGCATAGGTAGCATCTATCCTTATTATTTTTCACAAAATCTTCATCCTCAAGCTCGTTTATATAAATTATTTCGTGATTTATGCCGATTAATTCAGCATAATTTAAAGCTTCATTTTCCTCCCTTTTAGGGAATGAATTTAATTTAGCAGTAACCGCATATGCATTTTCACAAAGCACCATATGGGCAACCTTTGCTAAAAAGGTACTGTCCACCCCTCCCGAATATCCTATTAAAACACTTTCATAGCTTTTTATTATATTTTTTAATTTCTCTAGCTTTTTTTGCATATAAATTCCGCCTCTCTAGCATTTATTATAATATCAGTGTAAGCCGTAAATCGGCTTGCTTCACTCTATTTCAATAAATGCATACAAAAATAAAATTAATAATATTTTATTACCTTCTTTGCATTTATTATAACATTTAAAATATGCTAAAAAAAGGGTTGTAAAATTTTATTTTTTTTGGTATAATTGTTGTAATTGCTTGTAGGAGGAATAGTTTATGATGAATGCTTCCGATTTATGGGAAGATGCCTTGGTACATATACGAAAAAATATATCTCAAACCGGTTTTAGCACAGCTTTTATTAAGGTTAAACCGGCATATATAGAGGATGACACCTTATTTTTAAAGGTTAGTCACGAGCTTTACAGAAGTATGCTTGATATTTATTTAGATAAAATTCGGGAAGCCCTTTTAATTATAACAAACAAAAATATGAATATTGAGGTTCTTGTTGAAGAAGAAATTGAAGATGCTCCCGATATAATTAAAAATTATGCTTCGAAAGAAAATATTTTGAACCCAAAATTCACATTTGATAATTTTATAGTAGGAAGCAACAATGAATTCGCCTGCGCTGCCGCTTATGCTGTTGCACAGGGGCCTGTTAGGGATACCTATAACCCACTTCTTTTATACGGCGGAAGCGGTCTTGGCAAAACTCATCTTTTGCACGCTGTTGGAAATGCAATTTTAGAAAAAGATTCAACAAAAAAAATCCTGTATGTTACGGCAGAAAAATTTATGAACAGCTTTATTGATGCCATTCGTAACGAAAATAACAGAGATTTTCGTGATAAATTCAGAACCATTGATGTTTTGCTTTTAGACGATATTCAATTTTTTGCCGGAAAAGAAGGAACACAAGAAGAATTTTTCCACACTTTTAACGAGCTTATTAACTGCAACAAACAAATTATGCTAACTTCCGACCGTCCTCCAAAGGATATTTATCCTCTTGAGGAAAGATTAAGAACAAGATTATCCGGAGGACTTATGACGGACCTTCAGCCACCAGATTATGAAACAAGGCTTGCTATTTTGCACTCAAAAGCAAAATCCAACGATTATTCAAACGAAATTTCCGAAGAAATTTTTAATTTGGTTGCACAGCAGATTAAATCCAATATCAGAGAGTTAGAGGGTGCAATCAGAACAATTATTGCATTTAGCGATATTTCCAAAAAAGATATTGATGTGGATACTGCAAACAGAATTTTAAAGGATTATTTTTCTTCCTCTCAAAAACGCAAAATTGATGCGGATTATATAATTAAAGAAGTTGAAAAATATTACAATCTTAATGATGATGTTATTAAAAGTAAAAAAAGAGATAAAGAATTTGCATATCCAAGGCAGGTTGCAATGTATATATGCAGGGAATTAACACAGCTGTCTCTTCCCGAAATAGGCAAGGAATTTGGTGGCAGAGACCATTCAACAGTTATGTACGGCATAAACAAAATTAAGACCAAAATGGAAAAAGATCTTAACACAATGCACACAATTAAGGATTTGATTAAAAATATTAAAAGTGATGACGAATAATAGTTTTACACAGACTTTTCCACGTTATCCACAGGTTGTTAATAAAAAAAACCTTTATTTTACCAATATTTGTGGTTTTTATACACAACATTTTCCACAAGTTTTAAAATTTATTTATTTTAAATTTTAACTTATCCACAAATTTATACATACTAACATTTAACAAATTGTTAGTATATGTTGATAAAATTTAAGCATCTTCTTTATCTGTATAAACTGTTAATAAGTTTTAAAATAATCAACAACCTTTTAGTCAGGGGAAAATTCATACAAAATAAGCATTTGAAGGGTTTTCCACAGCACTAACAGCACCTACTACTTACACTACTGTAATTTATATCTATTCTATTCTTAAGATACAAAATTTGAAGGGAGAAATTAAAATGAAATTTACCTGTGATAAAATAGCTTTAACTGATGCGGTTAATATTGTACAAAAAGCAGTTGCAGTTCGTTCCACTCTATCCTTATTGGAAGGCATACTTATTAAAGCTAAGAATAACAAAATAACCTTAACGGGAAATGATCTTGAAATCGGTATTGAATGTGTTATTGAAGCAAGCATTGAAAAAGAAGGAAGTATTGTTGTTAATTCAAAATTATTCGGAGAAATTGTTCGCAAGCTATCCGGTGATGTTGTTTCAATCGATACAAATGAAAATGATGTTACACATATTAAATGCGGAAATTCTAAATTTAAAATTAACGGAATAAATGCTTTGGAATTTCCTGAAATTCCAAAATTCGATATTGATTTTGATATTACTGTTACTCAAAAACAGCTTAAGGATTTGGTTAGACACACTATTTTTGCAGTTGGCACAAACGAATCAAAAATGATTTTAACTGGCTGCTTAATTGAAGCATTGGGAAACAATGTTAATATGGTTGCGGTTGATGGCTTTAGGCTTGCTCTTAAAAAAATATCCACCGAAAATGAAGTTGTAAGCGGACATTTAGGTGATGTTTCACTTGTTATTCCTTCAAAAACCTTAAATGAGCTTACAAAAATTATTGAAGATTCCGATGAAATTATTAAAATATATTGTTCGCAAAAAAATGTACGTTTTGAATTTAACAATGTTATTTTAACCTCAAGAATTTTAGAGGGAGATTATATAGATTATAAAAAAATAATTCCAAGTGATTTTAAAACAACTGTTAAAACAAGTGTGAGACCGCTTATTGATGCAATAGAACGTGCTTCTCTGATTATAACGAGCGAGGTTACAAAAAGCCCTATTGTTATAAAAATATTGGATAACGAGCTTCACATAAACTGCGAAACAAGCGCAGGAAAGGTTGAAGAATTTATACCAATTGAAATGACGGGCGATGAATTTGAAATTGGTTTTAACAACAGATATATGTTAGAGGCTTTAAAGGCGGTTACAGGGGAAGAGATTACTATTCATTTTATAGGCCCTATAAACCCATGCCTTATAACACCTGTTTCGGGAGACAGCTTTAAATATATTGTTCTTCCTGTGAGATTAAAAAATGAAAATTAGTATAACAACAGAATATATAAAATTAGACCAGCTTCTTAAATTTGCCGGCATTGTTATCTGCGGAGCGGATGCTAAGTTCTTAATAAAAGATGAAATTGTGCTTTTAAACGGAGAGCGTGTGACAGAGCGTGGTAAAAAGATAAGAGCTGGAGATATAGTTAAGATAAGAGGTCAGGAAATTTATGTTTGTTAATAAAATTAACCTTGTTTCGTTTCGTAATTATAAAAACGGAAATATATCTTTTACAAATGGAACAAATGTAATTTATGGCCCTAATGCAATGGGAAAAACAAACATTTTAGAAGCAATATATTTTTTATCCACAGCTCGTTCACACAGAATGGCTAAGGAGCAGGAGCTTATTATGTTTGGCTGTGATAAATCTAAAATTACAGCTGATTTTTGTTCAAATGATAGAAAAAATATTGCAGAAATAACCCTTTTTTCGGATAAAAAAAAACAGATCAAAATAAATAAGGTTCCTATTGATAAAACAAGCAAGCTTATGGGGTTTTTAAATGTTGTTATGTTTTGCCCGGAGGATTTGCGTCTTGTTAAAGGTGCACCAAAAGAAAGAAGGCGTATGATAGACCTTGGAATATGCCAGCTTAGGCAAAAATATTTTAATTCTCTTTGTGAATATTTAAAAATTTTAGAGCAGCGCAATAAATTGCTTAAGGATAACCCAAATAGCGAGTCTCTTTGGGTTTGGAATGAAAAATTTATTGAAAGAGGAACAGATTTAATTTGGTTTAGAAAAAAATATTTAGATAGATTAGCGGAAAAATGCTCCGAAATTCATTATGAATTTTGCGGAGAGGTTTTAGAAATTCAATATGTCTGCGGTGTTAACATTGAAAATTTCTCCGATAAACAAAAAATAAAGGAAAAATTCACAAGTGAGATTGAAAAAAATTCCGAAAGGGAAAAGCGTTTTGGTATTTCACTTATAGGCCCTCACAGAGATGATTTTAAAGTTATTATAAACAGTAAAGAGGCTCGGCTTTTTGGCTCTCAAGGGCAGCAGCGAACCGTTGCTATTTCCCTTAAAATGGCGGAGGTTCAGCTTATCAAGGAGGATACCTTAAAAACACCTGTGCTTTTACTTGATGATGTTTTGTCCGAGCTTGATGATGAAAGACAAAATTTTATTTTGCAAAAGATTAATGATATTCAAGTTATTATAACCAGCACCGGAATTGATAAATTTTTGGATAAACCTGATATAAATAAAATTAATGTGGAAAGTGTGAAATAAATGTTTATGCATTTAGGTCAGGATGTTTCTGTAAATGTAAAAAATGTAATAACCATAATAGATTTGGAAACAGCAACGGTTTCCAAAATAACCAATAAATTTTTACGCACAGCTGAGGAAGAGGGATTTGTTGTGAATGTATCGGACGAGCTTCCAAAATCCGCAGTAGTATGCGAAATAAACGGTAAATCTGTTGTTTATATATCACAGATTTCGGCAATAACATTGCAAAAACGAGGAGGAAAATAAATGTCAGACCAAGTAACAAATAATTATGGAGCCAATGAGATACAGGTTTTAGAGGGCTTAGAAGCAGTTAGAAAAAGACCGGGTATGTATATTGGCTCAACCGAATCGAGGGGGCTTCATCATTTAGTATATGAGATAGTTGATAATGCCATTGACGAAGCACTTGCAGGTTTTTGCGATGAAATTTATATTTCTATAAATGGAGATAACAGCATTACGGTTATAGATAACGGGCGTGGTATTCCAATTGGTATTCATCCCAAAATGGGCATACCTGCCGTTGAGGTTGTTTTTACTATTCTGCACGCAGGTGGAAAATTCGGCGGCGGCGGATATAAGGTTTCGGGCGGATTACACGGTGTTGGTGCATCTGTTGTTAATGCTCTTTCCGAATTTTTAGAGGTTGAGGTTTATGACGGTAAAAACGTTCATTTTCAACGCTTTGAAAGAGGAGCTTCAACAGGCTCATTAAAGGTTATGGGAAGCACGGATAAAATGGGGACAAAAATAACCTTTAAGCCGGATTATCAAATTTTTGAAACTCTTGAATTTGAATTTGATATTTTGCTTAGCAGGCTTCGTGAGCAAGCCTTTTTAAATGCCGGAATAAAAATAATTTTGGAGGATAAAAGGGCGGATATTGAAACTGTTAAGGAGCTTCATTACGAAGGCGGCATTCGAAGCTTTGTTGAATATGTTAACAGAAACAAAGAAGCATTGCATGATGAAGTTATTTATGTTACCGGTGAAAAGGATACCTCCATGGCGGAGATTGCAATGCAATATAATGATGGATATAACGAAAATATAATAAGCTTTTGTAATAACATACACACAACAGAGGGCGGAACTCACGAAACAGGCTTTAAAGCAGCGCTGACTCGTGTGCTGAATGATTATGCCCGAAAATATAAAATGATTAAAGAAGCAGATAAAAACCTTAGTGGTGAGGATGTTCGAGAAGGCTTAACTGTTATTATAAGCGTTAAGGTTGAAGAAGCACAGTTTGAAGGGCAGACCAAAACAAAGCTTGGAAACAGTGAGGTTCGCAGCCTTGTGGATAGCATAATAAGCGATAAGCTACAAGCGTTTTTAGAGGAAAATCCTTCTATTGCAAGAGAAATTATAGATAAATCATTAACTGCATCCCGTGCTCGTGAGGCGGCACGAAGGGCGAGAGAAAACACTAGGCGAAAGAGTGCACTTGAAAGCACCTCTCTTCCTGGCAAGCTTGCGGATTGCTCTGATAAGGATCCAACCAACACAGAAATTTATATTGTTGAGGGTGATTCTGCGGGCGGCAGTGCAAAGCAAGGAAGGGATAGGTCTTTCCAAGCCATACTTCCTCTTTGGGGTAAAATGCTGAATGTTGAAAAAGCACCTTTGGACAGAGTTTATGGTAATGAAAAGCTGATGCCAGTTATAACTGCACTTGGTGCAGGTTTTGCAGAGGAATTTAATGTTGAAAAACTGCGTTATGGTAAAATTATAATAATGGCCGATGCGGATGTTGACGGTTCACATATCAGAACACTTTTGCTAACCTTCTTTTTTAGGTTTATGCGCCCTCTTGTGGAAAATGGCAATGTTTATATAGCTCAACCGCCCCTTTATAAAGCAGAAAAAGGTAAGCAGGAGCGTTATGCATACAGCGATAAGGAGCTTCAACAGGTTTTAGAGGAAATGGGGCAGGGCTGTAAGGTTCAAAGATATAAAGGTTTGGGTGAGATGGACCCTGTTCAGCTTTGGGATACCACAATGAATCCCGCAACCAGAATAATTTTAAAAGTTGAAATGGCGGACGTTGTTGCATCAGATGAAATCTTTACAATCCTTATGGGAGATAAGGTTGAACCTCGCAGAGAATTTATTGAAGCTAATGCAAGATACGTTAGCAATTTAGATATATAGAGGGTTTTTTGTAAAGAAATACAAGGAGGAAAAAAATAAATGCCGGATTTTGAAAATCAAAGAATAATACCTGTTGAGCTTGTTAAAGAAATGAAAAAATCATATATAGATTATGCAATGAGCGTTATTGTAGGACGTGCTTTGCCTGATGTTAGAGACGGGCTTAAGCCTGTGCACAGACGTATTTTATACACCATGCATGAGGCAGGCTATACGCCGGATAAGCCTTATAAAAAATGCGCCGCCACTGTCGGCGACGTTTTGGGTAAATATCATCCTCATGGTGATGCTGCGGTTTACGACAGCTTGGTGCGTATGGCGCAGGACTTTTCACTTAGGTATCCACTTATAGACGGTCACGGTAACTTTGGTTCGGTTGACGGAGACGGCGCTGCTGCATATCGTTATACCGAGGCAAGAATGAGCAAGCTTGCAGTTGAAATGCTTACAGATATTGATAAGGATACCATAGATAAAATCCCGAATTATGACGAGCAATGGTTAGAGCCTGTTGTGCTTCCTTCCCGTTTTCCAAGCCTTTTGGTTAATGGTTCTTCGGGTATCGCAGTTGGTATGGCGACTAATATTCCTCCTCATAATTTAACAGAAACTATAAACGGCGTTATCGCAATGATAGATGACCCTGAAATTACCATAGAGGAGCTTATGGTACACATTAAGGGGCCGGATTTTCCAACATCTGGTTTAATTTTAGGCAGAAGCGGTATTCGTGCGGCATATCACACAGGCAGAGGAAGGGTTATTATGCGTGCCCGTGCAGAGATTGAGCCAATGAGCGAAACCAAAAACCGTATTGTTGTTACGGAAATTCCATATCAGGTTAACAAAGCACGTTTGATTGAAAAAATTGCAGAGCTTGTTCAAGATAAGCGTATAGAGGGTATTTCTGATTTGCGTGATGAATCCGACCGTGAGGGTATGCGTATTGTTATAGAATTAAAGCGTGATGCAAATGCTTCAATCGTGCTTAATCATTTGTACAAGCACACTCAAATGCAGGACAGCTTTAGCGTTAATATGCTTGCACTTGTTAATAACGAGCCGAAAACACTTAATTTAAAAGAGGTTTTGGATAACTATATCAGATTCCAGCAGGAGGTTATAGTTAGAAGAACAAAATTTGATAAGAAAAAGGCAGAGGATAGAGCGCACATTTTAGAGGGACTTAGAATTGCCCTTGATAATATTGATGAGGTTATTGAAACAATAAGAAAAAGCTATGATACTGCAAAGCAGGATTTGATGGGGCGCTTCGGGCTTTCTGATGTTCAGGCGCAAAGCATACTTGATATGCGTCTTGCAAGGCTTGCCGGAATAGAGCGAGAAAAAATTGATAAAGAATATAATGAGCTTATGGAAAAAATTAAGTATTTCAACGAGGTTTTATCCAGTGAAGAAATGGTTTTGGGAATAATTAAGGATGAGCTTCTTGTTATTAAAGAAAAATACGGAGATGAAAGACGTACAGAAATTACAGCAAGCTTTGATGATATAGATATTGAAGATTTAATTGAGGAAGAAGAAAATGTTATTACACTAACTCATTTTGGATATATCAAGCGTTTAACATCTGACACCTACAAGGCTCAAAAGCGAGGCGGAAAGGGTATTATAGGCCTTCAAACTCGTGAAGAGGATTTTGTTGAAACTTTGTTTACCTGCTCTACTCACGCACATATTTTGTTCTTTACAGATAAGGGCAGAATGTATCGCATGAAGGCTTATCAAATTCCGGAGGCAGGCAGAACCGCAAAAGGAACGGCAATCGTTAACCTTCTGCAGCTTGATGCTGACGAGAAAATAACGGCAACTATCGCAATTCGTGAATTTGAGGAAGATAAATTCCTTGTTATGATGACGAAAAAAGGAACAATCAAGAAAACTCCTCTTATGGATTATGATACAGCACGAAAGGGCGGAATTCGTGCCATTGATTTGATGGAGGATGACGAGCTTATAAAGGTTAAATTAACCGACGGGCAGCAAACAATATTAATCGGCACATATTATGGTATGGCAATAAGATTTGATGAAGAAGATGTTCGTTCAATGGGTAGAATTTCCCGTGGTGTGCGTGGCATACGTTTAAAGGGTGACGATTATGTTGTTGGCATGGGCGTTTGCCGTGAGGGCTGTGATTTGCTTGTTGTTTCTGAAAATGGATTTGGTAAGCGTACAAATATTGATGAATATAAAATTCAAACCAGAGGCGGTAAGGGTGTTACAACCTACAATATATCCGAAAAAACAGGAAACATTGCCGGAATTCATATTGTTGACGATAAAGACGATATTATGCTTATAACCTCGGATGGCACTGTAATCCGTATGGCGGCAAAGGATATAAATACTTTTGGCAGAGTTACAAAGGGTGTTACTATGATGCGCTTTAACGATGATGTTAAAATTGTTGCTGTGGCACGAACGGAGCATGAGGAGGAAACAGAAGAAGCTGAAATATCAGACGAAGCGGAGCAAACAGAAGAAGTGCAGGAAGATACAAATTCAGAAGAATAGTTAAAGGGGCATTAAAATTGAAAAACAATAATCTTTATCCTATGAAGATGATTCCTGCTTTTAAGGATTATCTTTGGGGAGGAAGCAAATTAAAAAATGAGTGGAATAAAAACAGCGAGCTTGCTATTATTTCCGAAAGCTGGGAGCTTTCCGCTCACACAAACGGACAAAGTATTGTTGCAAATGGGGAAAGCAAAGGCTTAAATTTAACCCAGCTTGTGGATAAGTTAGGAGCAGAAGTGATTGGCAGTTCATTTAAAAATGGAGATAAATTTCCAATACTCATAAAGCTTATTGACGCAAAGCAGAAGCTTTCGGTTCAGGTTCACCCTGACGATGAATATGCAATGAAAAACGAGGGGCAGTTCGGTAAGACGGAAATGTGGTATGTTGTGGATTGTGATGATGGTGCAGGAATTTTGTGCGGCTTTAACAAGGTTTTGACAAAAGAAGAATATGCCAAAAGAATTGCAGACAACACCTTGCTTGAGGTTATGAATTTTGTTGAATGTAAAAAGGGAGATGCGTTTTTTATACCGCCCGGAACGGTTCACGCCATCGGTGAAGGACTGCTTATAGCGGAAATTCAGCAGAATTCTGATGTAACATATAGAGTTTATGATTATGCCCGTGTGGGGGCTGACGGAAAGCTTAGGGATTTGCATATTGAAAAATCCATTGATGTATCTGATTTAAGAAAAACAGTTCCAAATGGCGAGCCTCAGGGTTTACCTCAAAAGCTTGAAGGACATAAAAAAACCTGCCTTGCCTCATGCAATTATTTTAACGTGGATAAATTAGACATAGAAACATCCGCACAGCTTTCTACGGATGAAAAAAGCTTCATATCTCTGCTGTTTTTGCAGGATGGAGCTAAAATTAAGCATAACGGAGAAATTTACGATTGCAAAAAGGGGGATACATATTTTATCCCTGCAAATATGGGTGTATTCGAAATTGAAGGCAAAACAAGCGTGATTGTATCGAATTAATATTAAAGGCTTACCGAAAATCGGTAAGCCTTTTTGATTAAAGAGAATTTATAATTTTAAAAATTTCGTTTATATCATTGCAAACATAATCTGCGCTTGCTTCGGTTAATTTATCCATTGAAAAAGAGGTAGTTATTCCAATGGATTTCATGCCTGCACTTTTTGCCGCTTGAATACCGTTTATGGCATCCTCCACCACAATGCAATTTTTGGGCAATGCTTCCAAATGCTCTGCCGCTTTAAGGTAAATATCTGGTGACGGTTTTTTGTTAACCACATCTTCACCAGATATGATTGCATTAAATATACTTTTATTTATTTCCGCAACAGCCAGATTGGCGTTTATTTTAACATTATCCGCACTGCTTGCAAGGGCTAATTTATAGCCGTTTTCGGAGAGCTTTTTAAGTGTTGGTATTGTGCCATCGTACACCTTTAAAAATTCACCGACAATTTCCTGATATATTTCATATACTCTTTTTTTCATATTTGTATTATATAAAATCTCGTATTTCTCGCACACTCCGCCTATGTATCTGTCCTCCCCTGCCCCTATAAAGGGCTTGAAATCGCCCGACTTGGCAGTTATTCCAATTTCGGCAAAGAATTTAACCGCCGCCATTTCTATTACAGGCTCTGAATCCACCAATACTCCGTCCATATCAAATATTATGCGGTAATTTTGTGCTTTCATTATTCCTTCTCCTTCTTTGATATAAGTGCCGATTTTTTCATAGCTTCCGAAAAAGAATTATAATATTCCGCAGGTTGCAAAGCTTCTGTAACGCCAATCCTCGTGAATTCTTAAAAAGGGAAGACGCTCCTCCTCCAGCTCTTCAATTATTATTTTCGGATTTTCCGCTAATTCATTTAATCTTAAAATAGCCGTGTCTATGCGCATAAGTACACCGCCATAACGAATATCAAGGGTTTCCCAGCCAAATGCCTTGTTTTCCGAAAACCATACTTTTCTGTGCAGTTCTCTTAATTTTTCTAATTTCGGCTTCATATTATTAAGACATTCCATTAAATGCTTTAGCTTTGAAATATCCCTTTCATTATACACTTTAATTAGATTTTCCGCAACATATGCTTTTAATATCATAAAATCATAAGTTGCCTCTGCAAGAGCATTATAAATGCCCCAAGGCTCTTTTTCGTTATAATTTTTAAGGCTTTCAAAAGCGGTTTTATATACATCGCTTGCAGGATTTGAAATAATTTGATTATCAAACACGCCGCAAAGAATATCCTGCCACATATACCGCTTACCACATTGATATTTGCCCCGCAGAATATCGTTCATAGGTAGGGTTGCTATTTGCTTTATTATCTCCTCGTGAGGCTTATTTCTGACGTTATGGAACAAGGACATTTCCAAAAGTGTTGAGAAATCTCCGCCTGTACATTCGAAATATCGCTGTGCAATTGCTTCCATAGAAGGAGCTTTTTCACCATAACAATATTCCGCATAAATCTGAAGCCCTCCAAGGGCTGTGAAATAGCTGTTTTCTGCGCCATCATCCCCCCACAGGGTTGCGATAACCTGCTGAACCCCTTTTTCTATGCAGGCGGAAAGAGCCGGAAGGGTTGTAGCAATTGTGGTATGGTAATCCGGCATAATCCCACGCCAAGTCCACACACCACCTGCAAAAATTGTGTTTTCCGAAAGCTCAAGGTGTGTGTCTATAAAGGCTTTATAAAAATCTATATCGTTATTATAATAATCCCAATATATTATTCCCATTCCCTTTGGGACACGTTTTTTAATATCGTCGGAAATTTTTGTTTCCAAATCATAATATGCATGGCGTGGGCTTGCAAGCCTAAAGAACATATCACCCCACATCATAGGCTTTAATTCGTATTTTTCGGTTATTTGCACAACCTTGTTTAAATGGTCAACAAGAATATCGGAACGGTCTTTGTATCCGTTAATGGAAAGATATCTGCCAAGACCTATATCGTGGGCTTCATCCATTCCGATGTGTATTTGCTTAGAACGAAGAGGCTCGGTTGCGGTCTTGATAATATCCTCCAAAAACTTATACGTAAGCTCGCTTTCACTAAGGAGGACAGAAGATGTGTCCTTAAACTTGTTTCCCTCGCTCCATTTTAAATATTGCTCCATATGACCCAAGGTTTGAATACATGGTATAACCTCTATGCCCAAACTAAAAGCATAATCGTCAATTTCCTTTATTTCCTCTTTTGTATAGCGTCCGCGCATATATCCAAAAAAGGGATAACCATCTACCTCATAAACATCCTCGTTATAAAGCATCAGGCAGTTAAAGCCCATAAGCGCCATATATTCAAGATATTCTTTAAGCTTTTGAGGCTTCATAACCCCATTTCTGGACATATCAAGCATAGCGCCCAGCATTTTAAAATGTGCCTTTTCCTTTATATCAATTTTTATTTTGCCTGATAAAATGTGCCCTAAGCCTCTGAAAAGCTCTGTTTTTTGAGAATATGTAATTGTTCCTTCGCAATTTTCCAGGGAGACTGAAAGGCAATCCCCCTTTTGAATATTTAAGGTTATATTATTTTTATAATTTTGGAGCAGTTTTTCCGCTATTTTTAAGGTATCATCTGATATGCTTTTGAATTTAACAGCCATTACAACGCCTCCGTAAATAATTTTGTTACATTCCTCAAATGCTCCATTTGAACTTTGTTGGTCGCGGTTAATTTACTTTCGAATGGCCTTCTTGTATGAGAGCCCATTCCTATTACACTTCCCAGATATACTTTTGCACATTCGGGATAGTTTACATATTCAACAAAAGAGGCAATGCTTAAAAATTCCTGAAGCTTTTGAGCCTTTGCAATATCGGTTTTATAATTATGAACAAGCCATACGTAAAGCTCCGGATGAAAATTAGCCATAACTCCGCTGAAGCCTGCGCCGCCCAATTGCAATGATTGCAGAAGGGTTGCCGAATTTGCGTTAAACAGCTTCATATCTGTTCCTTTAATGCTGTTGATTTTTTCTTTTATTATATCAATATCACAGCAGGTATCCTTTAAAAATGCAAATCTGCCAGTATCTGAGCACCATTTTAAAAGCTGCGGCGATACAAGATATTTAAAAGGATGAGGACATTCATAAATTCCAAGCGGAATGTCGGAAGGAAGCTGATTTATTATTTCCTCCACACTTTTTTTAAATTTATCGTCAGTTTTTTCTTCTGTTGCAAGTATATTTGTTATCAAAACAAGGGCATCAATTCCCGTTTCCGTAATATGTGAAAGCTCCGAAATCTGCTTCTTTATATCAAATGAGGTATGTCCCGATGCAATGACTGGCACTCTTTTGTTAACTGTTTTAATGGTGAAATTTATAATATTTAATTTTTCTTGAAGTGTTAAATAGAACATCTCGCTTGATTGGCACATGGCAAATATGCCATCCACTTTATTTTCAATATACCATTCAATAAGCCTTTCGGTTGCTTCGTAATCAATTTTATTATCGTCTGTAAATGGCGTTAGCATTGTTGGCCAAACTCCGTCAGTAATTTGTTTCATATTTATGACCATTAGCCTTTCCGGCCCACAAAATTTTATGAAAATTTGACCACGCACTTATCGTGAGCCGTATAAGGCGTATAAATGGTCATATTCACATCTGCGTTTCGCCTGTTTACAGGCGATATTTCGCAGGTGCAGTAAATTAAAATATGAAAGCCTGAATGTTTCTTTCAGACTTTCCAGTCCCCTTTAAGCATATTTGCTTTTACTTTGATTAAGATGAGAAACATTTGTTGCCTTCTCGTATTCCTTTGAATTAAAGCAATATTCAAGTAATTCGTCTATGGTTGTTTCCGCAAGAGCAATACTATTATCCGATGCGCCGTAATATATTTTAACGCTGTTGTCAGGCTCAACGATTACGCCGGAAGGGAAAACAATATTTGGTCTGTAAAATGTATCCTTTTCATAATCCGCTTCCGGCTCGAAAAGAGGTGCCTTAGCGTTTGCAATAACCTTTGACGGATCCTCCAAATCCAAAAGCATAACACCTGCCCTGTAAATTTTGGACCAGCCTTCTGCATTTTCGTCGGTCAATTCCGCACCGTGATAAATTACAAGCCAGCCTTTGTCTGTTTTAATGGGCTGAGGACCGGGACCTATTTTATTATTTGCCCATTCAACATCTTGATAGGATAGCACTCTTTTGTGCCTTCCCCAAAATTCCAAATCAGGCGAATAAGAAACCCAGATGTCATAACCCTTGTCAAGATAGTATTGACGGGAAAACGGTCTGTCCAGCCTTGCATAAAGTCCGTTTATTTTTTCGGGAAACATAACAGCGTTTCTGTTATCGGGCAGTGAATAGCCATGCTTTTCAAAGGTTTTAAAATCCTTTGTTGAAAGCAGACCGATTACAATTCCGCTTTCCGGGTCGCTACAATAGCAAATGTAATAGGTATCACCGATTTGGGTAACACGAGGGTCGTTCAGTCTGCCGTTGTCCCCCTCACCGGGCTGCAAAATTGGTTCGCTATGTACGGTGAAATTATATCCGTCATCACTTAATGCAAGTGCGACGCTTTCCTTTCTTCCCTCTCCCCAAACTCGAACCAAAAGCAGGTATTTATCCCCGAATTTTGTGGCGGCGGGATTATAGCACCTTAGGCATTCGTATGGAATATCCTTTGCTGTTAAAATTGGATTTTGATTGTATCTTCTGATTATGCTTTTCATTTTTTCCTCCTGATTTTTATTTAATTACAAGAACAATTTTCGCCTTGCTTCTGCTTGAAAATATAAATATATTGCTTGCTAAATTGCTGATTTCGTTTGGCTTATAGGTGCTTATGCTTTCAATGCCGATATTATAAATTTTATCATTGTTAAATTCGTAAATGGGCGTGCCTGTTAAAACAAATGCCTCTGTATCGTTTTCGCTCGAAAGGTCGCTTGAGGTTGAAATCTCCAAAATCTGCTCATTCATATCAATTGCTCTTGCATATATTGTGCGGTAGCTTGAATCGTAATTTGTTCCGGATGCACCATATGCGCCTGTGTTTTTAATATTAAACAGGTATTGTATGGATGTAATCCTGTTTTGCTTATCTGTTAAACAACGCACAACATCGCCCTTATTAAATGTGGAAAAATTAAAGCCGGAAAGAGGGATTTTGCTGTTTCCGTTATACACCTTAACATTGCTGCTTTTAAGCGGCAGATTAACTTCTTTACCATCGGAAAAACCTTTAATTACAGTTACGTTTTCGTTGTCTGCATTTACGGTTGTTCCAAGACCTGTTATAACTATGGCAGGCAGAGTGTTGGAGAAATTAGCTTTATCATATGCCACAATTAGATTAGATACCCTTATTGTGGAATTATATGAATCTATATAATAATCACCCGTAGTGCCAAAATAGGATTCATCAGTTATGTAGTAATCGTCGCTTTGAGCGGTATTGTCCGAAGGGTCCGGCACAACAAAAACCTTTGCAGTATCGCCTATTATAACCTTGCCGCCGAATATTTTACCTGCATCTTTATTATAATAAAGGGTTGCACCTATGCCCGAATGGTTTTTAATAAGGCTGGTTTCCTTTATCTCCTTGCCATTTTGCAAATATGCAGTGTCCAGCATTGTGATTATATTTTCACTGTTGGTTTTAAATCTGATTAAGCTTCGGTCCACTATTCCGTTTTTAATAATTCTGTTTTTAAGCTCCGTAAGGCTGTTTGATTTATTAAGCTTATCACCGTCTAATTCAACCTTATCACTTACATCGTAAACCTCAACAATACCATTTTGGTCTAAAAGCTTGACGGAAAATTTGTTTTCAAATGGGGCTTTTACTTCCTTTGCATCTATTAAATAGCCATAATGCTCACCCTCTGCACCCTTTGATTCATATGCCATAATATTTCCGCACATATCGATAAATGCAGTTACGCTTGCACCCAAGGCTATTTCGGTTGCCTTGCCCTTATAAATTGCTCTTTTTAGGCTTTGTGAATATTTATATTCTGTTTTATTGATTATAAGTCCATCCTGCCTTATTTCATCAACCTTACCCGAAGCTTTTTCTTCGTTTATGTAAATATAATATACAGATGAATTATTAACATCTATGCCTTTATATCCGTTAGCATCAAGAATTTCGGCATTCGCAACCACCGATATGGCATTGCCGGGCTTAATCTTTGAAAAATCAACTTCTTTTTTAGCCATATAGACATGAACCTTCTTGATATTATCAAGGGTTATAACCTGCTGACCGTACTTATCCCTAAGTACCATATCCTCGGTGGATACGCTTGAAACGTAATAGTTCACATAGGAGCTTATAATTACCACATCATAGCTTCCGTCATTATCGTTATCTATAAGCTTAGCGGTGCTGTCCGGTATATATAATGGAAAATCTGCGGTGAAATCTACGTTTTTATTATTGTAAATTAAATCCGCACTGTTGTTTATAACCGCCTCCTCCATTGAACCCTCAAATTCGTATTTGAATGAGGATTTTGTTGAATCTTGCGAAATTTTATTGAAGTTAAGCTCTAAAATATCGTTATTTCTTTCGGTAATATAGATTATGGTCTTTTCCTCGTCATTTTCGCCTTGATAATAATAAACCTCCGCCGATAATCCAAGCCAATTGCCTGCAAGCCCTTTATAATTATATATTTCGTCCTCTATAAGCAACTGATCTTCCCTTATGCTTTTATAAAAAATCCCAAGAGTTGCTGTGCTTGTGCCACTAACAATGCCTGTGGTTTTATAAACATCAAATTTTTCCGAAAGCAGGTTAACACCTTTTTTCGTTTCGTATTTAATTTCTGTGCCAAAGACTGTTTGTTTCATTAAATCAATTTGCAGGGCGTTTGAAAGAAGCTTTGTCATATCACCGTAGGAAACGGGAATATTTCTTTCGTATTTTATTCCGATTATAAGCCCTGTGCTTGTTGCCTTATAAAAATAATCATCTTTGCTTGAAGCTGTAACATCATAGCCTAAGGCTTTTATCAACGCATAAATAGCTTCATCATATGTAACGGGATAATTTGCGCCGAACTCTCCTTTTTCCATAAGCTTCATATAGCCGGATTGATATGTGGCATACATTGCGGAGGCTCCGTCTTTTTGTGTTTCCTCCACTTTAAAGGGATTGTTTTCAATAGCCCCAGTAGACATTTTTAAAAGCCTGATTAAAATTCCCGCAAATTCTTCTCGACTTATTGTTTTTTCTGTATCTCTTGTTTGCTGAATAATACCTAAATTCAAAAGCAGACCTTCATAAATATGCTGTTGTGCATATGTCGGGGTAAAGCCCATAACCCCTGTTAAAACAGCAAATATTAAAAATAGTGATAATATTTTTTTGCTCATTCCCTCACCCCTCTCAAACAGCAAGCTTCATTATTTCGTAAATAATCTTTGCGGCTTCCGCTCTTGTGGCAATTTCCTTCGGCGCAAAGCGTCCGTTACCCTTGCCCGATAATATATTGGATTTTGCCATAATAATTACTCCCTCTGTTGCATATTCATCAATTGTATCAACATCTGCAAAGGTTATGTTATTTGTATAGGTGGGTATGGAAATTTTTGCACCTTCAAGTGCGCGGTAGCACATAATTGCCATATCCTGCCTTAAAATATTGTTGCCGATTCCAAATTCTCCTGTATTATTACCCTTTACTATTCCAAGGCTTGTTGCCACCTCCACATAGCCTGCATACCATGCTTTGGGGTGAACATCCTTATAGGCTGATGTATTGGGTTTTGTATTACCAAGGTTTAATGCACCCATAAGCATTTTAACGAATTCTTCTCTTGTAACGTTTCCGTTAGGGTCGAATTTGCCATCTCCCTTGCCGTTTACTATGCCTTTGTTATACAGATATTCTATACTTTCCTTTGCCCATTGAGCGTTTTGCAAATCGTTGAATATTTCCTGTGTGGTCGGCTGTTGCGTTATTGGCGGAGCCACATAATCGGGGGACACAGTAACCGTTGAGCCACCGCCGCCACCACCCGAACCTCCGCCGCCGGATACAATAGTTTTGTTTGCATCCACCGCATTTTTAAAAGTGGTTTTAATTTCCGAAGGGGTGCTTAAGGTTTGCTCTGATACTGCTTTTAGCGCATTTGTTTTTGCAGAATATGAAAGCGCATTGTATTCACTAAAATCAATGTTTAGCTGTGAATAGCCTCTCAGCTTGCCTTCAAGCTGTGTGTATGGGGCTGTATCTATATCGGATATCATGCTTGCTTCGACGAATACAGTGATAAATTCTGCTTTTGTGCTTATGCTTCCGCCTAATTTTATAAGGGTGTTAAACCTTGATTTTTGTGTTTCGGTAAAGGCATTAAATATTTCTGTATCTTCTGCGGATAAGCCTAAAAGAGCATGATTTGCTGAAATAACTGAGGCAGAATCCGCTATGTTTTTTATATCAACCAAAATTTTGGTTAAATTGTCCACCTCGTTTAAATAGGACACTTTTTTTATTGCCTCACCATTTTTTGAAACTGCATATACTGTGTATTCCCCTGATGGGTCTTGACCTCCGAATTTTAAGCTGACGGTTTGCGAAGTGCCAGTCATATTAGCCTGCTTAATGTTGTAGAGTCCACCTTCAATGGTTGAAGCACTCAGTTCATTTGACGGCTTCATAACATAAATATTGACCATACCTAAATTTTCTGTGTCGTTGGTTAAGACTATGGTTAAATCCTCACCGCTGACGCTGCACAGGGCATCAAAGCTGATTTCCGTTGCATACGCAGTAAAGGTACACAAAAATGCAAATAAAACAAATAATACAATTGATTTTTTCATATATACCTCCGTTATCATTTAAAGTATGCTCTGAAATCCGAAATTTCGTAATAGGTTATGTGGTTGGCATCGTGATAATTCGCTCCGCCGTCTGTTGACTGCCTAACAAGCATTTTGATGTCGTCATCATCGATAACAAAATCAACATACTGATAGCCTATTTTACCGATGGATTCGCCCCATGAAAGAATTGAATCATCTGCAATAAGTGTTTCGGCAACGTCCCAGTTTTTTAAATCCTCTGAATATGCAAGGGATAATATGTTTCTTTGGTTAAAGGATTCTACATCCGAATTTTCGTTAACGATTGTTACATATTTTTTGGATTTTTCATCATATCTGATGACGAACTTATGGCTTGCGCCCGGCATATTTATTATTGCATCGCTCAAGTCCTGATTTAAGGTTTTGTTATCATCCGAAAGCTTTAAAATTGCCGCTTTATCTGATGCGGGAGGGGTTGTGGTTCTAAGTATGTTCCATATTTCACCGTTTGGCGCCACAACAACATTGCCCTCCAGCCAACCGGCGGAGCTTTTAACGATATTCCAATCGGCAGGAATCACATTTGGATTGAACTTAACCCTGTTTGAAACTGTCCAACTGCTTGCATCAAGCAAATCTGAATTCTCCGGGGCGGACATTACAAATGATTCAAGCTGAGAAACCGAGGTGCCTGTGGCACCGTCCTCAAAGGCTCTGTAAATTCTGCCGTTATGCTTAACCATCGTAACAGGAGCTGTGTGGAAGTTAGGAGGAGTTTTGGATGGACCGTTGCCTCCCTTTATCAAAATTCCCGTTTTACTATCTGTTGCGGTTGTCCATGTGGAACCGAAATCGTCGCTCTTATAAATTATAACATCACCGAAAACCTCGCTTGTACCCATCAGATAAACGCTGTTTTTATGCTCGAAAAGGGTTGCCCATGTGCATGGATGCACCTCTGAAACCTTTTTCCATGTTTCTCCGTCGTTATCCGAACGATATATAACCTCTGTCATAGTGTTTTTAGGACCATTAAAATCGTGTGAAGCCAGCAGTATTCCGTTGGAAAGCTTTATAATGCTGGGGGAGGCAATATATATGCTTGTTGCAGGGTCTGAATACGCCACCACCTTCATTGTGTTTTTGTGGTTTCGCACCGGTGGAATGTAGTTAAGGTTTATAAGCCTGTTTTTAAGCTCTGTTACGCAGTCTGTATCATCTTTATTCGATAAATCGAATATTGTGTTTTCACTTATAATTATAAGCCCGTCGTGATATAAAACCTCTTTCCCCATAGCCTCGGTAACAGCTCGAAGGGGAAGCAGCATTCTTCCATTATAAATTACAGGTGCAATGTCTAAGCTAATTGCACTGCCATTTTTATATAAAACCCTTTGACCTGTTGTTACCTCTATATTTATAGTATCTGCCGTGATTGAGGCTTTGCCCTGTTTATCGTCATAGCTTACCTGCGCTCCGAAGGATTCGCTGATAAAGCGAAGAGGCACAAGGGTTCTGTCTGATTCCAATATCGGCATTACGTCAAAGTTTGTGTTGTCAATCTTTACTCTTTTTTTATTTACAAAGGCATCGGAGGAATCCAAACCAAGAACAACCGTGTTTTCAAGCTTTTGGGTTAGAACGTCGGTTATCTCCTTGTTGGTTAAGGAGGTATCAAGCTCTTTGGTGCTACCGAGCTTTAAAATTTCGTCCATTGTGAGCCTTCTGTTATAAATTTTTATTTCATCTAAATTTCCGTTGAATTCGCTTTGTGATGCAGAACGGCTTATAGTAGCCGAATTGGGGGAAGCGGGGGTGTATTTATCTGCGGTGAACGCCGCTTTTTCGTTTCCGCCATCATGTTTTTGCTCCACACCGTTTATAAAACAGCGAATTTCCTTGTTTTTAAAATCCCAAATACCAACAGCGTGGTTCCATCTTCCCGCCTCGGGGAAGGGATATTTTTTGTTCATCCACGCATCTGCAGAATTACTGCGCCCTGCAAGCCTAAATGAGGTTGCATTAATAAACATTTCAATGCCTACCTTGCCGGAATCCAAGGGTATGTTTAAAATGTAATATGAATTACTGGGTGCACCATCGTGCTTAAACCATGCCGAAACGGTAACAGCCTCCGAACCGGCAAGCTGAGCGGATAATTTAGTGCCTATATCTATGCTGCTGCCCTCTCCCTTTTGGAATAAATATGTTCCGTTTTGCCATTGCACATTTTTGATAACACCGTTATTGCCATTTCCGGAGGTATCCTCCGCCAAGCCCTCGGTATCAAAATCATATGTGGCTGTAAGCCCTTCCTTAAAATTGCCGTCAATATCTGCATAAGCCACAGAAGTTATAAGTGTGCCTGTAAGAGCTATTGCCAGCAGTCTTTTAATCAACCTCATATAAACTTCCTCCTTCGCCCCAAGGCATCAAATTTTTGTTCCATAAAAATGCTTTAACCTTAACGTCGTAAAAATTTTGCGGAATATTCACCAAGCCTTCAAATGTTTGCGGTATGTTTTTTATAACCTGCCTATCTTCCTTTGTTATGCTAAGAAGTTTTTTGCTGTGCTTGTCATAAACTGCGCAGATAAGGCTTAAATCCTCATTTGATGAAGGATTGATTTCAACCTTCATCATCATATTTCCACCTGAAAGCTTTTTGCTTTCAATGCCAGCGCTGTTATAAAGCCTTATAGTTGTTTTTAACAGTTGTTTAAGCTGTGCTTCGTTGAGTCTTGTGGGATAAATAGTTGTATTATCAATTTTGCCGTTAAAAACTCCGCTTCCTGCTCCACCAATCATTGTATCTGTTTCACTGGGTGTGCCAATTTGCAGAGTGTTGCCGATAAATGCGGCAACGTTAGTCCATTTATTTATTTTGCCGTCTAAATAATAGCTTATATGCTTGCCTTTATAATCCACCACAAATGCAACGTGATGCCATTCGTTTACAGGAAAGGTAGCGTCCGCGGTAATTTTCTTAATTGCTTCCCCAGTTCTGCTCCGAGCTTCAAAAACCATTTTACCCTCGCTGTTTAAATATCCCATTGCGGCACCTGCAGTGCCATCTATACATATTTTAAAAAGCTGATAATTTCCTTCTCCGCTTTGAGGAGGTCGGTTCAGATTAACCCACATTCCCACTGTAAATGAGGTTCGATTATTCAGAGCCTTTGCAAGACCGCTAACGCTAAGGTGAGTGTTACTACTGCCTAAGCTTATGTCCATTCCGTTTCCATCATATCCACTGCCGATTGATATATTTTGGTTTGAAAGCACTCCGTTAAAGCCATTGCCGATTACGGTGCTTCCTTCAAGCTTTTCAAAGTCCCATTCCGCAAGCGTTTTTGTACTGTTTAGGTAATTACGAAAATTAGGTACCTTGTAAAAAACAATTTGATTGGAATCGTGATAATTTGCGGCACCGTCCGATGCCTGCCTTACCACCATTTTTATATCATCACCGTCGATGATATAATCTACATATTGATAACCCACTTTTTGTACTGATTCCTCCCAGGACATAACCGAATTATCCACAAGGAGTGTTTGAGCGATATTCCAATTTCTTAAATCCTCTGAATAAATTAAGGAAAGTACGTTTCTTTGGTTGAAATTTTCGGTATCCGTATTGTTATTTACTATTGCTAAATATTTTTTTGATACTTCATCATATTTAACAGAAAATTTATGAGAGCCTCCTGGCATTGATATAAACGCATCTGCACTGTCCTGACGAAGAGTCATGGTGCTTTCGTCAAGCTTTAATATTGCCGCTTTATCGCTGTTTGGAGGTATTGTTGTCCGCATAATGTTCCAAAGCTCACCTTCGGGACTTACTGCCATATTTCCTTCAAGCCAGCCAGCATTGGCATACCGCCAGTCTGTAATTATGCTTTTATCAAATGCAAGCTCATTGCTTTTTGTCCAGCTTTGAGGAAGCATTAAATCCGAGCTTTCCGCCGCCGATACCACAAATGCTGTAAAATCTGCCGCTGTGCCACCTGTCAAACCGCTTTCATATGCTCTGTATATGCGCCCATTATGTTTTACTATGGGAACAGGGGCGGTATGATATTTGCCATCTGCTGAAAAAAGCTCCGCACCTTGAGACCATGTTAATCCTTCATTCGTGCTTTTATATATAATTATACTGCCAAAAACAGCGCTGACACCCATAATATAAACATTTCCGCCGTGTTCAAAAAGGGTTGCCCATGTGCAGTTTTTAACCTCGCTTTGCTTTTGCCATGTAACGCCGTCGTCAACAGATTTGTATATAACCTCTGTCATACTGTTTTTACTGCCGAAATAATCGTGTGATGCAAGCAAGGCACCGCTTGAAAGCTTAATTATGCTTGGCGAGCCAAGATAAAGCCCTGTTGTATCTTCCCTTGCAATTACAGATGCTTGTGCCCTGTAATTGTTATCAGCTGATATGAAATTTTCGTCTATCAGCCTGCTTTTTATTATATCAAAATTATCAATACTGCTAACATCCGAGCCTATGACTGCAATATCATTATGCACAGCGTATTGCTTGCCGAGCCTTTGCGCCAGTTCGTCTATTTCCAAATATTTTGTTCCATAAAGTTCAATTGAATTTGCCGTTTGAACTGTTTGTCCAAAGAAGTTTGATACATATTGCAAGGGGACATAAAATTTATTATTTGATATAAAGGGTGTAAGCCTTTCGTCCTTCCAATCTATAGGTGTCCTTATTCCGTTTGCAAAGGTATTTTGTACATTTGCCGCCATCATCAGCTTGCCTTGAAGCCTGCTTTGAAGTTGCTGTGTTACTTGGATATTTGTTGGTTCTTCGGAAACTTCTTTGGTTGATGCAAGCTGAATTATTTCGCTTTGATTAAGGGCGCGGCTGTATATTCTAACTTCGTCTAAATTACCGCTAAATTCCTTGAATAAATCCTTTATGCTTATACTACCGCTGTTGCCTATTCCGCTCACTGTTAAGGAATTGCTTGCAAATGCTGCACTGTCGCTTCCACCCTCATGTGTCAGCTTCTGACCATTTAAATATCCTAATATCATCTTGTTTTGAAAATCCCATATTGCGGTTAAATGATACCATCTGTCGTTTTCAACAGAAGGGTATTTCTTATCCCACCGTGAATCTTCGCTTGTGCTTCTGCCGCAAATTCTAAGTGCGGTGGGTGTCATGTATATTTCAAGTGCCGCTCTTCCTCCATTGGAGGCATAAAATATATAATCTGAATCCACAGGTGTGCCAGAATGCTTAAACCAAAGGGATATGGTTATTGCATTTGAATTATTAAGGCTTTGCAAAAATCCGTTTCCTAAATCAATATAGCTTGTGCCTCCACGGGTGAATTTAAGTGTACCTTCCTCCCATTGGGTGTTATACGCTGTGCCATTTCTGCCGTTGCCCGAAATATCCTCAACTACTCCGTTTGTATCAAAATTATAGCCTAATATCAGCTCATCTCCTGATGCCAGTGTGGGAGGGGACAACAATGCAAAGCATATAATTGCAATTAATATATTTTTGCAAAGCCTCATTTTTTCACTCTCCTTGAACTAAAACAGCCTCCGTAAATGCCTTGAAGCTTTTGTCTGCAAGATACAGCTCCAAAGCATATGTTCGTCCATCGTCATCTACTGTAATTCCATTTTGTAGGGTAATCGCTCCAAGTGTGCGGCTGACCGTTCCCGTAGTTGTTTTTACATTTTTAAGCAGCCCTGTTTGGGTATCTCTTAAAATTACAATCATTATAATATCATCAGCCTGCTCATAAGACGAGGAAACCACCGTTTTTGCAGTAAAGATTCCAGGTTTTACACTTGAAATTTTGGTTTGTCCTTCGTAGAAGCCAACGTCGGAGAAAACAATACCCTCGCTTTTTAAGGTAACCTTAAAATATCTGATGGCATCTCCCTCCCATTGCGCTCCTTGCAGAGCATAGGTTATGACATCGCCGTTTCGCATTTCAAGAGTTTCATAATTACTTATATTAACTCCGTTTAAGGAAATAGCACTTATTCTTGGGATAGAACCGCTTGAAAGACCTATCTGCACTCCTGTAAGAGGAAATGCGGCAGGATAAAGCTGTGCGCCTTCTTCATTAATATTGCTAACCTCAAGGTTTGGCAGAGACAATACGTCATATCCCCCTATTTTAAAGGTACCAAGCTCAGTAGGAATTCCCGGCCTTGCCAAAAGTTCTATTTCGTTATCTGCTAATACTCTGTCATAAACCTTAACATCATCAAGAACTCCGTTAAATACGCCTGTTCCATGCCCTCCAAGACGAAAATCGTCGGAAGTGGTTACCCAGTTTATGGTGCTGAATGTGGTCATACCACCCACGTCTATGCTCGTGTTTTTAATTGCCTCCTCGCCATTTACATAAATAGCGAGGGTTGCTGTTCCTGTTGATTCTGACGGTAATTTTACCATAAAAGTATAGTGATACCACTGCCCCACCGTTGAGGGGGAATCGGTGGTTGTTATTGATGATAGTCCGCTTGGAAGCTTCCTTACCTGCAGTTTAATTTTGCCGTCTGCCAGAATACTTCCTGCAAGCCCCACAAAGCCTTGGTCGTTGGGCATATTAAAAAGATAACGTTCATTGCTGTTTGCGGTGTTTCTTTTAAACCAGCCTGATATAGATATGGCATTTTTTGTTCTGATTACTGCACCTAATCCTGCCGCATTCATTTGTGTATTATTCAAAGCGGTATCCTTGGGGATTTCCAATCCGTAGCTTTCTGCAAAGCCAACGCCTAAATTTCGGAACATTGTTGATGTTGTTCTGATCACGCCATGATAACCGTTTCCGCTTAAATCTGTTATTTTGCCGCCTGTTTCGCTTTCAAAATCCCACGCGGCAATGTAATCGTTCGGCATAGCGAATACCGCAGAAGAACTAAAAATCGCTATAACCACAACAATTGCAAGTAACCTTCGCATTATTGACCCCTCACAATCTTAAACGGACTTGCCGGAAGCTGTACTCCATTGTCCAAATTGCTCCATATTGTTACACCGTTTGCAGGGAAATTGCTGTAAGCATATTTTATTTGGGCAATATCTGTTATATCCTGAGCGGTTACAACAATTGTATCATTGCTTTGGAAGGTTGCCGTTGCCGTATATTCCGTTCCCGCAGAATTTACAAGCACGAATTCTGACGGTGTTTTTGTGGTGTCAAGCCCGTTTGCTACATCTTTAAACTTAATTGTTGCCGAATTTGTGCCATAGGTTATGCTTTCTACAGATGGTGATTTATAGTCTATATTTTCACCGTAAACCATACCTCTTGCCGCAAGTGCCATTCTTTCCGCAACTACTATTTTGTTTGTAGGATGCTGATTGTTTATTTCACCAATATCCATTGTAACAACCATTGCTCCATTTTCAAGCAAATTAAGAGCCTCAAGCTGTGATTGTCTTACTCCCGGTCTGTCTTCGCTTACATATGGTGTGTCGTATGCGGCTATCTGTGCATAAATAATGGGTAAATCAGCTTTATTCCAGCTATTCCTCCAATCATCAACCAGTGTTAAGAAAATATCCTTGTAAAGAGGGGCATCATATGCATTTCCTTCGCCTTGATAGAATATTACGCCCTTAATATTGTATGGAGCAAGAGGACTCAACATTGAGTTATATAAATATGTTGGTCTTCTGATATCAGTTGAAGAAAGCCTTCCGTCAAGAGCCATAAACCTGCTGTCGGAATTTATAGCATCAATGCTCATCCAAGCTTCAGCTCGAGAGCCTCCATATGATGCGGAAATCAATCCGATAGGCACATTGCCAAGACTTTTAGAAAGTTCTCTGCCGAACAAATAACCTACACCTGAGAAGCTTATAGCAGTAGTTGATGAGCTAACAGTCCAGCCGCCATTTACTACATCAAATTGAGGTTCTTTTTGAGCACTGTCTTGTTGGTCGAATAATCTAATTGTAGGATAATTATCTGCATCAGCTATATCAGCAACAGCGTTTGAGGTTGTGTTAAGTGACCATCTCATGTTTGACTGACCGCCGCAAAGCCAAACATCTCCGATTAAAATATTATCGTATGTTATTGTTTTATCGTCGGTTGAAATTGTCATTGTTTGACCAATTGCATTTGCAGACATTGAAGGCAATACTGCATTAAAATCGCCTTTAAAATCTGCTGTCGCCGTTTGTATGCTTTGGTTAAAGCTAACCGTTACTTCTTGCCCCGGAGCTGCCTTGCCCCACACATCGATAGGGGCATCACGCTGAATTACGCTGTTGCTTCCAAAGATGGAAGGCATTGTAAGCTCTGTAACCGCCACAGGTTCGATATCATAATTTTTAGGTGCTGCAACAGGGCGCAAATTTTCGTCCCATAATAAAATTTTAAAATTCACTTCGTTATAATTTTCGGGAATAACAATTGAGCTTTCAATGCTTCCCACTGCCCCGCTTTCAATGGTTGCTTTACTGATTGAAATATCTAAAAGTCTATTATCCGTCTTGGAATACACAGCGGCTATCATAGAGAATACATTGCCTTCTCCGTTGTTTTTAACCTTTGTGTTAAAGGTCATACTACCAGCCTGTAAATATTCTGTTTCAACGTCGTATTTGTTAAAGGCATGAATTTTTGTGGATTCATAAGTTCTTTGCCCCAAAGTAACCTTATAGCCGATTGTTCCTTCCCACGCATCTCCTTTAACAAGAAGCACAACCGTATCCCCAGGTTTAACCTGTGCCGAAGCCAAGTCCGTCACAACAGCTCCATTTAAAAGCACCGAGGTTTCCCGAACAATATCCCCTGCAATTTGATAGGATATTCCTGTTAGTATTTCGCTTCCTGCCAAAACTGCTCCGAATTCATCATCGGGATTTAGGACTCTTGCGTTTTCAAGCCCTATACATTCGTTTGCACCGATTTTAAATGAGGTGATGGAGGTTGCCGCTCTTGTATCTGATACAAGTGAACTAATTTCGTTAGAGCTTAGTCGATAGCTATAAACCTTAAGTTCGTCCATATAGCCTTGGTATGTAGCAGAACCGCTGCCGCCAAATCTTGCCGAATGTGCAATTGGTGTTCCTAATTTAAAGCTTTTTTGCGAAAATGCAACTGTGTTTATGGAGTATTCAACGCCATCTACAAAAACACCTAAATAGCCTTTATCATACCCTGTGTTTTTATAGTCAGCTATAAATACAAAATGATGCCATTCCTTTGTGGTATCCCATACAACAGGTACTGTGTATGCAAGCCAGCCATCTGAAGCGGCGCTTCGTGCGCTGACTACAAGCTTTTTATCGTTTGTACCGCTAACTTTGTTAATGCTTCCCTTAAAACCTGTGTTGCCGGCATCAATTAGAAAATTGAAGAAAGTAAAATCCGTAGTTGAAGTTACAACATCGTTGTTAAACCAGCCTGCAACCGTTATTGCTGTAGTGTTATTTAATGCAGGGACTATATCTTCATTATACATATATGTATCGTTATTAGCTGTGGAGTGTGTGCCTTGCCCTCTATAGCCTGTATCTAAGCTGATATATTGGTTTGAAAATGTTCCGTTATAATTTTTGCCCGAGGTATCTACTATTTTTCCATCCTGTGTTATCTGCTCAAAATCGTATTTTGCAATAAGCTCCGGCGGAACAGGCGATGGTGTTGGTGTTGGCGATGGTGTGGGCGAAGGCGATGGCGTAGGTGCTGCCCCCGAATTGTATGCAAGAGCTGTTATTTCCGATTGAATCAAAGCTCTGTCATAAACTTTAACATCGTCCATAGTGCCGTTATATACACCTGTGCCATTTCCACCAAAACGGAAGTCATCGGATGCAGTTGCATAGCTTAAAGTGGTTAAGGTTGTCATACCGCCTACATCTACGTTTGTATCTTCAACTACCTTCACACCATCTACATAAATTGCAAGTGTTCCTTTTCCGCTTGAATCGGCAGGAAGCTGGATAACAAACGTATAGTGAAACCACTGTCCGACAGTAGTTGAGGCTGCCCCTGTTGTAATGGCTTTCAAGCTGTTTGCAGGGTTTCTAACTTGAAACTTTAGTATTCCGGAGGTTAAAACACTTGCTGCAAGCCCCGTAAATCCGGCACTATTTGGTACATTAAACAAATACATTTCTTTGTCGGCACTTACATAATTCCTTTTAAACCATCCCGATATAGATATTGCATTTTTTGTTGATATCTTTGCACCCAGTCCAAGTGCATTCATCTGGGTATTGTTTGTAATTGTTGCTGCCGGAACAACCAAACCATAGCTGTCGCCAAATCCTGCGCCGGCTGTTCGCGACATGGTAGGAGCTGTTCTGATTACTCCGTTATATCCGTTGCCGCTTAAATCTGTTATTTTTCCGTCTGTTAATGTTTCGAAATTCCATGCCGCCAAATAGTCTGTCGGCATAACGGGCGGTTCTCCACCATATACCATACACATTGGAGTAATAAGACCAATAATATAAATTGCCAGAACTAATATTGTCAGTTTTTTCATTTACCAAACACCCCTTATTTATTATTTTTTAATAAATTTGCTTAAAATGTCAGCCGCCTGCCCTCTGGTTAAAAGGCTGTTTCCATTTGCGTTTTGAAAATTCAGTATGCCTGTTTTTTGCGCAAGTAATATATAAGGATTTGCCCATGGCTGAGTGCCATCAATTATAATTTCTGTTTCCTTTTGCTCTAAATTCATTTTAAGATATTCATAAGCCTTAACGGCGATAACTGTGGCATCCTGCAATGTTATTGCTGATTGAGGGCGAAATTCTTGAGCTTCAAGCAAATGCCGTTCTATGAGTCCTGCGTTGTATGCTCCTTGAAAGATATCCGCAAAGCTTTCGCTGCCGGAAATATCCTTTGTTATGTTTTTGTATTTTGTGGGCTTTATGCCTGTAATGTCTGCAATAAGCTCTACAAATTCATATCGCTTTAGGTTCAGTTCAGGCTCGAAGGCTGTGCTATTAATTCCCTTCATAATGCCTCTTGATGTAACGGTGATTATACTTTCCTTTGCCCAGTGGTTTGATATATCCTTAAAGTTAACCTCCAATAAAACAATGCTGTTTATTGAAGCCTCATCAACAGTAGTGTTCATAAGGCTGCTTATCTCGCTTGGTTCTGTAGGTTTTGAAAGTATCATCAATTCGTCTATTTCGCCATCAAGCATGGTGGTGGAATTGAAGCCCCCTATGCTGTCCTGCCCGTTTATGTTGGTTAATTTATATACAGGGCTTTTAAATTCAACATTTCTTGTACCCAGCAGTTTGCCGTCTAAGAAAAGCCGAATAGTTTTTGCTTTAAAATTTGCTTCCGCAGTTAAATGATGCCAGTTTACTTTGTCGTTGTAAGGGAAAATTTCGTTTGCTCCTGCATCATAAACTGTGCTTTTTGCCATAACCGCAAGCCCTTGAGGTGTAATTTGCACCTCGAAGCCTGCTCTTGCACCGTTATAGGTTTTAAAAAGACTATACACATTGTCTTGAGGCATACTGTCGTTTTTAAACCACATTGAAATGCTTATGGACTGCTGTTTGTTAAGGGATTTTGCAATGCTTGTGCCAATGCGCAGGTTTTTATCCGAGCCTTTAAAGGCAAGACCTTTGCCAATCTTTCCGTTTTCCGTTATATAATTTGCCACATCAAATTCAATCCCCTTGCCCCTGATATCCGCACCTGTTCCTTCGTTAAAGCTCCAACCGCCTATAATATAAGGATTTACCAATGTGTCTGTTGAGCCTTCCTCTGCAATCGCACTGATATCTGTTGCTTCAAGCGCATTTTTGAAAATTTTAAATTCATCAACCGCACCGTTTAGCATATTAGAGCCTGCGCCGCCTATTGTTAAATCAGGGTTAATAGGAGTTCCTATCACAAATTTGTCTGAAGAAAAGGCAGGCTTTCCTGTTACCGCCTCCTTGCCGTCTATGTAAAGTGTCATTTTTTTGTTTGCATAATCTGCAACAGCGGAAAAGGAATGCCAGTTGCCTACGTCTGTAAACGCTGTTTTAACACTTTGCATTTTATCGTCCGGTGCGCTTCGAGCTTCGAATACAAGCATATTGTTTTCAATGTAAACGTTAAAGCCACCGTTACTTCCGTTTATAATTATCTTGAAAATTATATACTGCTTTGGGTCCCCTGGGGGCATATCGTAATTTTTAAAGCTTCCTGTAACGCTTATTGCAGGTGCGCCTTCTAATTTTTTAGTATAGTTTGAAAGCTTTAAATATCTGTTTGCACCGCCAACGTTTAAAGCCTTGCCTGCAGTTCCGTTTACCCAATTTGGTTCGGCGGAGGTAACACCGTCATTGGAGGCTTCGCCCTCTGCCGTTATGGCAGAGTTAAAGCTCCAATAGCTTAAAAAATCGTCGCTTGAATAAACAGATGCACCCATTGCCATAACAAATATCAAAATCAGGCTTATAAATCTTTTCATAATAAGACCCTTTCTATATTAGACCTGTCCACTAACCCTGACACGGCGGCGAAACCGGTTTTTTTCCCACCGGACGTTCCTGTCAGAACCCTCCAATACATACAGTATTGGCGGAACCTGCCTGAACCACCCGGCAGAAAAAATCTTCAATTATCCGCTCGTGCTGGGTTAGCGGACAGGTCTATTGCAATAATTATTTGTTTTTATTAAAGGTATCAAGTGCATCTTGATATGTCTTTAATATTTCGTTTAAATTCATACTATTAACCTTTGCAACAAAGGCATCCCATTCCTGATCTATTCCGCCTTGTGTAATCCATCTTGCATGGGTTGTTTTAACATATTCGATAAGGTCGGTTTCGTATGTGGAAAGCACCTTTCGCTGTTCGGGAGTGAAGAACACACGGGGATAAATTTCTGATTTGTCAACTGTGTAAGGCTCGTATATTTTATATTGCTCGCGCCTTAAATCCTCTTGTGGTGATGCAACGATTTTATCCACATCCTTTTGGAACACAACGAATGGTCCGTAATTGGCGGGAACGTTTGTTACAAATTGACTGTTTGGATTTTCAACCAGCTTATACATTCCGTCTGATTGAACCTCAAGCGGGCCATAAAGAGCCTGCATACTAAAGTCCCCAGACAGCATTTCGTCTGCCCAGCGCATGCTGATTTCCGGATATTTATTATTTTTAAATATTGTAAAATAACCTCTTTCAATTTCATTGGTCTGAACCCTGAATTTTGCTCTCTCGCCGTTTGGTCCGTTCAGAGGCGTCATTGGCACATAAACCGCTTTGTCACCCTTTAATTTGTCAACAGGAAGCTCTGCTCCCCCGTTCCATGCAGGGAATGAGCCAACCAAATTAGGTTCTGATTTTAGCTTAGCTCTGAATTGGCTTACATTTTGCGTAAACACCTCAGGGTCTATAAGTCCTGCACTGTAAAGCTTATTCTGATATTTGATTGCTTCCTTGTTTGCCTCGGTGGTAGCCGTATATAAAACCTTGCTATCCTTAACGAATATGTGGTTTGGTCCGTCTAATTCTCCGAAGGAACCGAAGATATCAAAATTTCCGTTTGCATAGGAATTATATATAAATGTCCAGGGTATCTCATCCTGCTTGCCGTTTCCGTTAGGATCTCTTTCCTTAAACTGCTTTAGCACATTAACATATTCATCAACGTTTGTGGGAGTTTTAAGACCTAATTTATCAAGCCACTGCTTGTTGATAAACCACGTATCCCTGTAGCCGGAGTTATATTTATTTATTTGAACCTTGGGTAAGCTGTAAATTTTTCCGTTGGGGGCTGTTGCCATTTGCTTTATGTAAGGGTTGGCTTCAAAGGTTGCTTTCCAGTTGGGAGCATATTTATCAATAAGCTCGCTAAGCTCCACCATATGTCCTGTGGGTCCGTATTGCAGGATTTGGTCCTCTGTTACGCCCTTCCACAATATATCGGGGTAATCCTCGCTTGCAAACATTAAATTGATTTGCTCTATAAAGCTGTCAGCCGGGAACTCCCTCCATTGCACATGTACGTTAGTTTTTTCTTCAAGGTCCTTTAAAAGCTCCATGCTTTCAAAGGGGGCAATATGCTGTGCTCTTAAAACGCCTACTTCTAATGTAACAGGCTCTTTTGCAATGGGTAATCCGGTTTCGTTAAACCCAACATTAGATTTTGAGCCGCTGCTTTTTCCACCGCAGCCGCTGATTGATAAAACTGTCAGCATTAGGCAAATTGCCATACTTAAAAACTTTTTCATAATATTTCCTCCTTTAAATTGTTTAATATTCTAATCATTTTTAACCTTTAACTGCGCCAATCATTACGCCTTTAACAAAATGCTTCTGAACAAATGGATAAATCATCAAAACGGGCAGGCTTGAAATAATAATTGCACTGTATTTCATAAGCTCTATGTTATCCACCTGTGCCATTGCCTTTTGATTTTCCTGAATCATTTCCAAGGCGAGATTACTGGATATAAGCAGGTTCCTTAGTATAATCTGCAATGGATAAAGAGAAGAATTTTTAATATACATCATTGCGTTAAAATACGAATTCCAATGAAATACCGCATAGTAAAGGGCAAGCACGGCAATTACAGATTTTGAGAGGGGAAGCGCCACTGAAAAGAAAAATCTTGTGTGAGAGCCTCCGTCAATTGAGGTTGCCTCGAATAGCTCCTCGGGAATATTGTTTTCAAGAAATGTTCTTGCTATAATCAGATTATAAACGGAAACTGCTCCGGGTATCAGCATTGCCCATATGGTGTTTAGCATATTTAAGTTTTTAATCAGAAAATAAGATGGAATTATTCCGCCGCTGAAAAACATTGTAATAATTAAAAACATCATTATTCCCTTACGCCCAACCAAATCACGCCTTGAAAGGGCATAGCCCGAGGTTAAAGTTAGGGCTAAATTAAGCATTGTTCCAATAATTGTATAGAATATGGAATTTCTGTAGCCTATCCAGATTTGAGAATCCGCAAAGACCTTTTTATATCCCTCAATGGTAATTCCCTTTGGTATAAAGGTAACATGCCCTAAATTAACCTCTGTGGGATTGCTTATTGAAGCAATTACAACAAAGTAAAGGGGATATACTACAATAATCAATATTACAAGCATTATTACAAACACAATTGTGTCAAATATTTTATCGCTTTTTGTTTCGTGTACCTTCATATTTATCTCCATTTCCGCTAACGGGGTAAATGAATTACCCCTTGCGAAACCAAAACGGTATTAAACCGTTTTTATGGGATAATTTCATTTTACTCACGCACGCAATTTGTTTTTTACATACGCAAAATAATATGCGTATGCGTAAAGTCTTACAGCAAATGCTTTGCATTTCTTTCGGACTTTTCCCCTCCTACCACAAGCTTGAATTGTTAAGTGTTTTTGCAATTCTATTTACCGTTACAAGTAAAACCAAATTTATCAGTGAATTAAACAGCCCAACAGCGGTTGAAAAGCTGAACTGTGTGTTAATAAGACCTGTTTTATAAACATATGTGGAAATAACTTCGGAAGAGGATACATTAAGGGAGTTTTGCATTAAATAGACCTTTTCAAAGCCGATGTTCATTACGCTTCCCATATTCATTATAAATAAAATGGTTATGGTTGGAATTAGTGAAGGAAGGTCTATATACCATATTCGTTTTAGCTTGTCCGCACCGTCGATTATTGCCGCCTCGTGTATGCTTGTATCTATGGCAGAGAGTGCCGCAAGATAAATTATAGAGTTCCAGCCTGTATTTTGCCATACACCTGACCATACATATATGCTTTTAAACCATGAAGGCTCTGCCATAAAAAATATTTTGTTTAGCCCAAAGCTTGTTAAAAGATTGTTTGCTATACCGGAGCGGGGTGAAAGCATTATCATAAGCATGCCCACCATTACGACGGTGGAAATAAAGTGTGGAGCATATGTAACCATTTGTGCCGTTTTTTTAAATCGTTCATATTTTAAATAGTTAAGCATTAAAGCCAAAATTATAGGGAAAGGAAAAGATATTACAAGGGTATAAACGCTTACTCCTACTGTGTTGGATATTATATTCCAAAACTGTGGAGAGCGAAAAAACCTTATAAAATGCTCCATACCCACCCATGGGCTGCTCGCTATTCCAAGCGAAGGGTTAAAATCCTGAAATGCCATTAAAACGCCATACATTGGTATATAGCAAAATATAAATATGTATAAAAGCGTTGGGAATAAAAAGGCATACAGCTCATAATTTCTTTTAATGTTTTTTAGTTTCCCTGTTCTATTATTCAAATTTGTGCTGCTTACTACTGTCTTTGCCATATATTTCACCTCTTAATCAGTATACTAAGCTTCTGAAATCTTTTACCCTATGAAAGGTTATAATGTTTGTATCATGGGCGTCATAAACGCTTTCATCGCCGCTTCGGCTTGCTATGCACAAATCATCATCGTCTATGCACATTGAAGCATAATGCCTTGACTGCTTAACAGTATCGCCTATTGCAACAATTCCTGCAAAGCACCAGTCGATGCAGTTTTTTGAAAAATGCAAAACTAATCTGTGCCTTTCGTTGTTGGGAATATCAAATCTGTCCTTACCCATTTTTGATATATCAATCATACTATCTGTGCTTTGGCTTCCAAGCAGCCAATATAGTTTTGTGATTTCATCATATATAATATGGAACTTCATTTGCCCTCCGGGGATATTAACAAAAAGCAGCTTTTTGCTCGATGGAACGGTTTCAAGCATAGTTTCCATTGAACCGTCATCCTTTTCCACCACCTTAAGCATAGAACCGTGACCAACCCAGCCTGTGTGCATTCTGGAGAACAAATGAAAGGTTTTTCCTTCTTCGTCATACCAAATGTGCTTTTCGTCCTTAAACTGAACTACGTTTGTTTCAAGCCAACCCATTGGGGCAACCTTTCTTCCGTAGCCTAAAGGGGTTGTTTCGTCTTTTTCGCATTTATAAAAAGGAATGCCGAAATAGTCTGTTTTATCATCGTCCATTACATCTGCAAAGGATAATTCGCTTGCAAAGGTCCAGTTTTCTCTTTTTGTCAAATCATCGCAAAGTCTGCCCCTCATTAATACAGGCGCTAACGCCCTTACCTTCCAGTGTGCCTTGGATTCAAATTTGTAGCGCTCCATTACCAAATAAACGCTTTCGTTTGCATAAACAACATTGCAGGGTGCTTGATGCCAGCTTTGACCATCTGTTAGATTAGCACATTCACTCCAAGTTTCGCCTTCATCATCGGAACGAATTATTTTCAAATCGCCGCCATGCCCCAATATGTAAATAGTATCTCCGCAGACGAATGGCCTTGCGTGTATAAAAGGAAAGCTTCCTTTTTCCATCCAGCTTTCTCCTTTATCGTCAGAAACAAAAATTTTCCCCTGCCACCATGACCGATTGTTTTCCTTATACCATCCGCTGTAATGGCCATTTAATTTTCGTTCCTCATTAACATCTCTTATGTCTATTGAAACAATTAACCGACCGCTTTTCAGCCTTACAATTGCCGGACTATAACAATATAAACTGCTTGGGTCAAAAGATTTGTAAATAGTGCTATATTTTTTAGCTAACTCTTGCATATTCATTCTCCTCTGTTGTTTCTTAATACAATGGTACTACTTTTTGTGCAAATTGTACATATGAAAAAATTAGCAGGATGTGTAAATTGTACAAAATGTATGTTTTTTTGGATATGTTTTTCTTACAAGGATATGCAATTTCACTAATTTCACTTAGAATTTGATGCAAAAAAACAAGGCGTATCCCTTGATGCGCCTTGTTTTATGAATTTTGTACATTTTTACTATTCTGTTTTCATAATTCCATAGTATCTGCGATATTCACCCGGTGTCATACCCACCTGATTTTTAAATTTTCTTATAAAATTCGAAGCATCAGCTCTTCCAATGTTTTGAACTATTGTATTGATTGGTATGTCTGTTGAGGTTAGCAGGTCTTTAACATGCTCAATTTGCAGACTGTTAATATATTGAAGTGGCGTTATCGAAAGATTATCCTTAAAAAGATTATATAAGCCCGATTGGGATATGCTTAAATGGTCTGCAATTTTTTTGATTGAAAGGTCAATATCACAATAGTTTTCTTTAATATATTTTATTGCTTCATTAAACACATAATTGTCATTATCAATGGATTTACATTCGTTTATGCAAAATACCTTCGCTTCTTTTATAAGCTCCTCTATTGTTTCAAAGTGCATAATGTTAAAGGGCTGGGTGTTGGGCGGCTTGTGGGATATCGCCTTCACCTTTTTAAGAATGGTGGTGATAATATCAAAGCACAGGCAGCGTGCCATAAACAGTGATGAGGCGTTGTTTTGGGTGTATTGAAAGATTATATCAATCATTTCAAGTGCCTTTTCAACCTGCCCCTGCTCCAGATACATACCAAAGGCTTCAATCTGCGCCGAAGGATATTCGCCGATATTTGAACTGTCTAAATTTATTTCGGAAAAATATATCATACTTCCCAGCCCTTTTACAAGTCGATAATCAAGAGCGGTTGCCGCTTCCATATATAGGCACCACATTTGAGAAAGCTGTTTGCTTACACTGCTTATTCCAAAGGTGGGATTTTTTATTTCAAGCTCCTTTATTGCTTCGTTTATTTTGCTTGCAATATCATCGATATCAGTTTTTTCGTCAAAGCACAAAAGTGCGTGAAATATTTTGGAGTTTTCGCTGCTTTTAAAGAATATGTCAAAGCTTTCAAAGTGGTTTTCAATTGAGGTTAGCTTTTCGTATATATCTAATTTTTTTGCATCCTGAAAATAAAGGGATATAATGCAAAAATCTTTGAATCTGAAAAATATGTTGCTATATTTGACTAAGGAATTTACCTCCTGCAAATCATCGTAAAAGCCCTGCATTATATTAGAGAGCAAAACATCTCTGAATGTGCTTTTATTGCTTGTGTTAAAATCCACAAAGGATTGTATGCTGTTTACCATATCGGTCACACTATCTTCAATTGCATCCAGCTCGTTGGGGCTGTCGTATGTTTTTCCAGTTGTTTTTTCGATAAGGTCTTTAAGCGCCATCACAGGCTTATAATTATATTTTATTGCCAAGGCAATAATGACAAAGGAAATAATAAGTATAATAATTATTGAAATTATAACAATAATTTTTAATTTGCTTAAAATTCCATCAATGGTTTTAACGGGAACAAGCATAACATATTGCATATCTGCAAGTGATGCCTGATTTTTAAACACATAATAATTCGTTCCTTCGATTTTTCCCTTTTGCTTATTTATATTTATATTTTTTTGGCTGATTTTACTGCCCGAGCCTGCAAGAATATCTCCGTTTTCATTTGTTAAAAACAGGCTGTAATCAAAATCCTCAGGCGGCGTTAAAAGCTTGCTTTCTTCAATAAAAAATAGAATTGACTTTTTCTGCGCGAAGCTTTTGTGTGTATCGGGGAAAATTATAGGAACAACACGCCTTATTTCGCCGCTTTTGTTCACTTCAAGGGCAGGATAAATCTTAAGGGTATCCGCCGTTTTTAAATCCTCCAGAAAGGATTTATCTTGTTTTCCAAAATCATAAACAGATTCAAGGGTTTCGTATGTATATGTAGATTCACGGGTGTGCAAATATTCGGAAGCATCTGTATAAAATATTAAATCATAAATTCCTGTTGAATTAAGGGTTAAGTTTGATATTTCCTTGATAATTGATGCTCTGCCCAGCGGATTTTTAAAATTATTCACAATAGATATTTTTGGATTAAAATAAATAGCATAAGAAATATTGCTGATTTTTGAAACAAGATCATCCGCTTTTGAAGAAAAGGTGTGCAGACTTTGGTTTTGTACACGAATAAGCTGCTTTTGAATTTCACTGACAAAAAACGTCATAATAACACTTGTCAATACAATAACACTAATCAATATAATAGCAGCATAGGAGGTTAAGGTGCTGGCTAAAAGAGTGTGATGCTTAAAAAATTTTTTTATATTAAGTTTGTTTTTCATAACCACCATACCTTTCATAACCAACTCCGTTTCATAACCGTATGCTAATAAAAACCACAATGTACATTATTTGTTTTTTTCAGATACACTAAATATATATCACTTAAATTAAAATGTCAATAACAAAATATGGATAAATGGCAAGCTAACGTGTCTTTTGTGTAGTTTTAATATTTATAAAAAAATAACATAATAAATAGTATTAAAAGCACATTTGGTGATACGTACTTAAAATTTTCCCCTTTTTGGTTATGTTTTAGAAAAATGGGTATAACTAACTTGGGTGATTATATGTTTAAAAAATTCTTAAGTAAAAGTAATAAGGTTGATAGCAAAGTAAATTATGAAGGGATTAGTAATTCCCAAACTGATAATTTAGTAAAATCCATAGAAGATAATATTTGTTTGTTTAAAAATATATTCAAAGATGACGAAACATTGATTGTTAGAGAGTTCGAAAATAAGCAATTAAAAGCTGCACAATGCTGTATTTTATATGTTGATGGAATGATCGATACAGAACTTGTTAACGAGAACATCATTCAGCCTATTCTTCGTAGTGATTTATCAAAAGATATTAAAAGTGACAATTTATTAGAAGAATTAAAGAAAAAAGTTATAGTATCGAATAATGTGGTAATTGAAACTGAAATTAACAAAATAGTGAGTTCAATTATTTATGGAGACACACTTTTTTTGTTAGAAGGGTATAGCCAGGCGTTAGTCATAAGTTCAAAAGGCTGGCAGTCAAGACCAATCACTGAACCAACATCTACAAGAGTTGTCCGTGGACCGAGGGAAGGTTTTACTGAATCAATTATGGTAAACTTGTCATTGTTGCGGCGTAAAATAAACAATCCTGCTTTAAAGTTTAAGTTTAATCAAATTGGTGAAATAACTCATACAAAGACCTGTATCTGTTATATTGAAGGTTTGGCCTTAGAAGGCATATTGATGGAATTGGAAAAACGTCTAAATAAAATAAATATTGACGGTATTATTGATTCGGGATATATTCAAGAATTGATTAAAGATTCACCATATTCTACATTTGAGACGGTCGGCTCGAGTGAAAGGCCAGATGTTGTTGCAGCAAAGCTTCTAGAGGGTAGAGTTGCACTTTTTGTTGATGGAAGCCCATTTGTATTAACAGTTCCATATTTATGTGTAGAGAATTTTCAAGCAAATGAAGACTACTATAATAACTACATTTTTTCATCAATGAATCGGCTTATGAGAGGTTTTACTGCAGTTATTACAATTACTATTCCAGCAGTATTTCTGTCACTTGTTACTTACCATCAAGAAATGCTTCCAACAAATTTATTGCTCAGCATCTCTGCTTCACTTCAGGGTGTTCCAGTTCCGACAGCGGTATCTTTATTTATTATGCTTTTTATATTTGATCTTTTGCGAGAGGCAGGCACCAGAATGCCATCTCCTATTGGACAAGCAGTAAATATTGTTGGTACACTTGTGTTAGGTCAGGCGGCTGTTGATGCAAGATTGGTAAGTGCTCCAGTCATTATAGTAACTGCTCTAACGGGAATTTCCACATTGATAAATATGAATTTTATAACTGCAACCATTGTTTATAGATATTTTTTATTACTTGGTGCTTCATTTTTTGGTATCTATGGATTTTTTCTATGCCTTATTGTTTTATATTTGCATTTAATGAGTATTCGTTCTTTCGGTGTCCCCTATATGATGGGCATCACCACTATTAGAAACCACAATGGGCAGGATGCATGGATTCGCGCCCCTTGGTGGACTATAACACTAAGACCAAAAATTATTGCAAAGAAAAATTTAGTAAGGCAATCAACAATGAAACGCAAGGAGGATTAACTTATATGAAAATTATAAAATTCACCTTGATGGCAATAATTACTATGATAAATATAATGTTTACTACAGGTTGTTGGAATTATAGGGAAGTAGATAAATTTTTAATTGTTGGTGGTGTTGCAATTGATAAAGGGACAAATGAACAATATAAAATAACAGCTGAAGTTTTAAAGATTAGCGGTGGTAAAGATACGGAAACAGTATCAAAAATAATTACTATGGAAGGAAAAACAATATTTGACGCTGCAAGAAATACCATATCATTGTCCGGAAAAAGACTATATTGGAATCACTCGAAAGTTATTATTTTAAGCAAAGATATTGCAAACCAAGGTATAACCAAGATTATTGATTGGTACAATCGTGACGCTGAAACTCGTGAGGATGTTTATATTTTGATTTCTAAAGAAGAGACAGCCAAGGCAATATTTGAGGGTCAGAGTCCGTCGGAGGAGATTAAATCCTTTACAATGGGCGAAGCAATAAAAAATGAAGCTAGTCTAATCAAAGCCCCTGAAACAGATATTTTGAATTTTGATATTGAATCACAAATTAAAGGTATTTCAACAATAATTCCTACTGTAGATTTAACACAAATTGATGGGCAAATGGTGCCACAAATAATGGGAACTGCAATTATTAAAGATGATAAACTGGCAGGTTTTCTAGATGGTGAAGAAACAAAATATTTGAATTTCATTAGGAATGAGGTTAAAAGCGGAATATTAATTCAACAAATGCAAATAAGTGATATTCCTATTTTAGTTTCTCTTGAAATATTTAAAAGCAAAACAAAAGTTACACCTATTTTAGATGAATCGGAAATTAGTATGAATTTAAGTGTTGAAACGGAAGTTGCTATTGATGAAATAGGTGGTAGTGCGAATTTTTTTGACGAAGAAGGGAAACAAAAATTAGAACAAAGTGCAGAATGTGAGCTGAAAGAGCGAATTGAAGCTTTAATTAAGAAAGTACAATTAGAGTATGATGCAGATATATTTGGATTTGGGGCGAAGTTGCGCGAAGACAAAGTGAAAGCTTGGAATAGTGTGAGCGATAATTGGGATGAAGTTTTTAAAGATTTAAAAGTAAATGTTAAAGTGAAAGTTAATATAAAAAATAGTGCTGCTTTATCAAAGTCTTTTGAAGAAGGTGAATAACAATTATTACTTTATTGGTAATCATAGTGTATTTTTTATTAGTTATATATGAGTTTAAACCCTTATACAAACAAAAGCTGTGGCGTGATTTATGGATAAATGTAGTATTAGGGACTTTTTCATTTGCAATAGCCATATTACTGAGCTTGAACGTAAAAATTCCAAGTCCCGAAAAACCTATTCGCGAATTTATTATTTCTATATTTGGAAAGTAGGGATATAATGCAAAAAGAGCAAATTACAGATAAGGAAGCTATATATCTTTTGATTATATTTATCATTGGATCTTCACTCATTCTTGGCATTGGAGGAGATGTTAAAAATGATTCATGGATTTCTGGAATAATCGGAATTCTTATGTTTGTTCCTATGATGCTTATATACTCTAGAATGTTGTATATTTTCCAAGGCGAAGATTTATTTGATATTTTACATTTAACTTTTGGAAAAGTAATAGGTAAAATTGTAGCCATTTTATATATATTGTATGCTTTTCACTTAGGGGCTTTAGTACTTCGCAATTTTGGCGAATTCATCAATACGGTAGCCATGCCTGAAACGCCGATACTTGTACCTATGATTAGCATAGGAATAGTGGGTATTATTACTGCGAGCTTGGGAATAGAGGTATTGGCAAGAACAACTACATTTTTTCTTCCAATTCTATTTTTCATTTTGATAGTGGTACAAGTTATTGCAATACCAGAACTTCATATAAATTATATTAAGCCAATTTTAGGAAATGGTTTAGCCCCAGTTTTGAAAGGTGGATTTTCCACTTTTTCATTCCCATTTGCTGAAACGGTATTGCTTCTTGGCGTTTTCAGTTCATTAAAAACAAAGAAATCACCTTTTAAGGTTTATTCTTTAGGGATATTGATTTCAGGAATCATTATAATTATTATAACAATTAGAAACATTACAGTCTTAGGAAATATGCTCGGTAGCTTTTATTTCCCATCTTATCAAGCAGTAGGTAAAGTTAATATAGGTGATTTTTTTCAAAGAATAGAAGTAACAGTGGCTATTGTATTTACTTACGGAGTTTTTGCGAAAAGCTCAATCTGTCTATTGGTCACATGTAAAGGATTTGCAAAAGTATTAAATATAAGAGATTATAGAACTATAGTATTACAAACTGGATTATTAATGATTTATTTTTCTTACATTATTTATGATAATATTATGACTATGAAATACTGGGCTTTTAAAATTTATCCGTACTACGCTTTTCCTTTTCAAGTAATACTACCTGTTGTTATATGGATTTTTGCAGAAATTAAAGTAAGAAAAAATAAACGAGGAAAATTGAAAAAATAAAGGTTTCACCGCAAACGGTGAAACCCCCATAAATTCTATTTAAAATAACGATTCAAAAGTCCCTCAAAAGCCTTGCCATGTCTTGCTTCGTCTTTGCACATTTCATGAACTGTATCGTGTATTGCATCAAGATTTAATTCCTTGGCACGAGTTGCAAGCTGTTTTTTGCCGCTTGTTGCGCCGTATTCCGCTTCCACGCGTTTTTCCAGATTGGTTTTTGTGGACGAGGAAACAACCTCTCCTAAAAGCTCGCAAAATCTTGCGGCGTGGTCTGCCTCTTCAAATGCAATTCTTTTATAAGCTTCTGCAACTTCGGGATAGCCTTCTCTGTCTGCCTGTCTGCTCATTGCAAGATACATACCAACTTCCATACACTCTCCGTTATAATTATTGCGAAGTTCTTCTATAACATCCTCGGGAGCACCGCTTGCAATACCTACCTTATGTTCATCTGCCCAAACTCTTTCGCCGGAAACCTCTTCAAACTTTGAAGAAGGAGCAGAGCAAACAGGACATTTTTCAGGTGGTTCGTTTCCTTCGTGAACGTATCCGCACACTTTACATACAAATTTTTTCATAATTTTTAAATCCTCTCTTTTTTATATAAATTTTAATGTTTAATAATAGTAATTATTACTATTATACCATATAATATTTATTTGTCAAGCTTATTAGATTAAAAGGAACTTAGCAGATTTTCTCTTATATCCCACAAGGGCTTTGACAAATCCACATAATATTCGTGAGGGTTTTCGAACCTTTTAACCTCGTCCCACAGGGTGTCTATTTGTTCCTTGCAATGTTTTTGAATATCATAAATATCAGGCGAAGTATAAACACATTTGCCCTTTTCGAATATTTTTTTAAGCAAGGGCTTTGCAACAAAGCTTTCAAGCCTTTTCTTTTTCCAAACATGCTCCGGGTTAAAGATGGTGTATGGCTTTTGGTCGTCTATAACTTCATCGTGAAGGGTTAAAACATCTGCAATTGCATTGCCTTCCTTGGTAAAGAGCCTATAAACATTTTTAAATGCAGGGGTTGTTATTTTCGAAACATTTTCACTAAGCTTAATTTTTGGCACTATTTGGTTTCCGCTTTCAACTGCAACCAGCTTATAAACGCCTCCGAAAACAGGCTCTGAGCGTGATGTAATAAGTCTTTCGCCAACTCCGAAGGTATCAATTTTTGCACCTTGAATGATGGTATCTCTTATAATATATTCGTCAAGAGAATTTGAAGCAATAATTTTGCAATCCTGCATATTATTATCGTCCAACATTTTTCTGACTTTTTTGGAGAGATATGTAATATCTCCGCTATCGATACGAACTCCTTTAAGGCGTTTGCCCGTTGGGAGCAAAATATCTTTATGAACACGAATAGCGTTTGGCAGACCGGAATTTATGACGTTGTATGTGTCAATAAGTAAGACGCAATCGTCGGGATAAATTCCTGCAAAAGCACAAAATGCGGAATATTCATCGGGGAAAAGCTGAATCCAGCTGTGTGCCATAGTGCCAAGTGCGGGGATGCCGAATTCCTTTTCACAAATTGTGCAGGCAGTTCCTGTACAGCCGCCTATAAATGCGGCACGGGCGCCGTAAATTGCACCATCATAGCCTTGAGCCCTGCGTGAGCCAAATTCCATAATTGCTCTGCCGTCTGCCGCGCGAACGATTCTGTTTGCTTTTGTTGCAATAAGCGATTGATGATTTATTGTTAGCAAAATCATTGTTTCGATGAATTGTGCCTGTATAACAGGGCCTCGTACTACAACAAGAGGCTCGTTAGGGAAGATAGGTGTTCCTTCCTCTATCGCCCAAACGTCGCACACAAATTTAAAATTTTCAAGATATTTTAAAAAGCCTTCACTAAAAATGTTTTTGGATTCAAGAAATTCAATATCCTCTTTTGAAAAATGCAGTTTTTTAAGATAATCTATAAGCTGTTTAACGCCTGCCATAATGGCAAATCCACCACCATCGGGAATTTTTCTGAAATACATATCAAAATAAGCAATTTTGTCCACAAGACCGTTTTCGAAATAACCGTTTGCCATGGTTAATTCGTAAAAATCGGCAAGCATTGTAAGATTAATGTTCATTTTTGTCCTCCATCAAATAGTTATAAATTATCTCCGCAGCGGTAGCACGGGTTGTAAGCTGTTTTGGCATAAAGGCGTTGCCTCGGATTATGCCAAGACCCTTTGCAATTGCGGCATAGCCCAAAAGATTTTCGGATATCATGCCTTCGTCCACAAAACCTGTTTCATATATTCCACGCAATTGTGCAACGCTATCGAAACCAAGCATGGATATAAAGATTTGAATCGCATTTTCGTTTGTCAGCAAGGATTCGTCGCTTGCTTCGTTGTTTTTTGGTATAGTTGAAATTGCTTTGGATACTAAATTTTTAAATTCGCCCTCTGTTATTGGTTCGTCCGGATCAAATTTTTCCGAAGGGTGCAAAATTCCGCATAAAACCAGAATTTCGATATATTTTTTTGAAGGATGATTTTCGATATCCGAATATTGTATTGAAAAATCCTTTTCATAAGGTGCTCCTGAATTATCAATCAATTTGCCTGTGGAACTGCTGACGAAAAGAGGTTTGCCGGGTTTAAAGCTATATGCTAGCACTAAATTTATATCTTGGGTACTCTCCGGGTTTACAGAGCCCGGCTTTGCAATTGACACATATTGAAGAGTGAGCCCAACTCTTTTTATAAGCTCTTCATAAGCCTGCTCCTTGGGGATAACTCCTGCTGCCGAGGAGAAATTGATGCTTTCATCAAAAACTATGTTTAAAAAGGTGACAGCACCTGTAAATCTATCTACTTTAATATAAATTCCATTACCGTCAAAGGGCAAACCGTTAACCTTGCGCGAGAAAAAAAAGCCATCGTTTTTGGCATCGGATAGCTGATTACCAAAAAAACCGTTTGTCTGAAAGCATTTGCTTAATTTATCCGATGCAAATGCTGTGCAAAATTTTATTGCAATATCAAAGGTTTCCTTTTTGTTTAAAACTCTTGAAACGGTTGCATTTTTAGAATTCTGCTGATACATTATTATTTCTTTTGTTATAGTATTCATCATAATTGAAATAATATTTTGTGAATACTCAAAATTTTGATTTGAATTATCGCCACTTGAAAACACCATGTTTATATAATAATTTTCGTTATTGTCTGCATAATAATCCGAGCTTATGCAGGTGAAATTATCTGTTATTCCAAGCTGAGGAACAGACCTTAAATAGTTTTCTGCAAATTCGGCAGGCATAATATTTAATTTCAGCTCACTTATATTTATGCTTTGGAATTTTTTGTTATAAGCCATTTCCTTTTGAATAGATTTAATATCAGGGCTGTAGCTTGAAGAAAAAGGAATGTTTGTGAAAAATTCATCACCCGTGAAGGCGTTTATATAATTATTACCATTTAAATTTGTATAATAATAAGGCATTGCATTGTTATCATAACCAAGGCTTATTCCTATGTTTTGATAAAATTTTTCAACTGCTTTTTCGTTTTTCATTGCATTAATTGATTTTGGAAATTTATCCACATCATCCCAATTAACATAAAGCTCACGCAGGCTGGAATTATGAGGATTTATAACTGTTAATATATAGTTGTTATAATAAGGAATACCATTTTCGTATCTATAAAAAATAATGTTGTAAGCCTCGTTATTGCGCACAATAAAATTATCGGTTTTTTCCGCACGAACGCTGTATGCAAATTCGGGACATATTTTTAAGGCAGCGGAATATGCAATTTTTTCTGCTGCATTATAATCTATTTTGGAAAGCTTATTATCTCCTTCGAATTTTCCGTATTCGTAATTGTTGTAATAAATTATTCTTCCTTTATAATCAATATTTGCCGAAACAGCGCCACCGATTTCTGAAACCGTGCTTTCGCCAGACCAATTAAGGCTTATAACATTTGATTTTTTGTTGATTTGAATGTTGCTGCTGAATTGTGTATAAGTTCTAGGTATATCAATTCTGGATTTTGCAATACTAATAGCGTTAGACAATTCTGTATCTGAAATTGCAGAAGCAGCTACATTAAAAAATAAAATTGTAAAAAATATGTAAAAAAAAGAAAATTTAATTTTCATCGGTGTCACATCCTTGCTTAACATCATATCACGTTACAGAATTAATATCAACAAATGTAACAAAATTGTATAAAAAGCAGAAATAAAAGTAATAATAAATTCGAAACTAATAAAGGAGTGAACAATAATATGGATAGCGTTGCATTAGTACTTGTTATTATCGGTGCGCTAAACTGGGGCTCTATTGGTATATTTGGAGTTGACGTAGTAGGCTCGTTGTTTGGCGGACAGTTAGCAGTAGTAAGCAGAATAATATTTACAGTAGTAGGGCTTGCCGGTCTTTGGGCAATAACATTGCTGTTTAGAGAAACGGACAGCAAAATAGTTAAAGACAATTTTTAGCAAAAAAAATCGGGTGGACTAAATGGTCCACCCAATTTCATATTAATCTTCTAATAAGTTTTCAAAGGAGCTTAAATGCTCGTTAAATTTATCAATTTGCTTGCCAATTTCGCTATCCTCATAATCCTTTGTTTGATTTTCAATATTTTCGCATACATAATATACCATTGAGGATATATTTCTTAAATGCTGATATTCCATGATATAATCACCCCTTGTGGATTATATTATAAAATAATTTACATTTTTTTACAATTAAAATCGTTCGAGTTATTTTTATCATTTATCGTATTTTTTGCTATGTTTATCAGTATTTCCTTTTTATTCAATGTTGAATTATTTATAACAATGTCGAGAAGGGACGATAAAATATGCCCTGTCATACACCCATTTATACCAATTTCCTTTAAATCATTTCCGTTTATAGCTAAATCACTTATAAAAATAGGCGTTTTTTGCAATAAAATATCGTTTGTTGTTTTTAAAACGTCCTGCCTGCCAAAAAGCACCATTAAATCAAAGAAAACATCCTTGCCTATTTCTGATAAAAGCCTTTTAATGCCTGTTTCATCTGTTGGAATAGTTGTATTCTTTAAATTTATAAGGTTTAAAATGCGTTGCTTTGTTTTGTTGTCGAATTTTAAATTATTCAAAATTTGCTCGGCATCGGCGGTATTTTTTAAAAGAGCGGCAAAACGAAGGGCAACATTTTTAGGCATAGCCTTTATACGAGGAATAACCTCCTCCTTCGTGTTCCCAATTAAAATATTGCTTATGCCTGTGGAAAACAGAAGTTCTAAATTATTATCGCAAAGCAAAAGCTTGGTAAGCTCAACCCTTTTGCGTTCTGCACTGATGTTGTTAAGTAAATTTTTGTTTTTGCATATTTCGGCAAGGGTGGTTTCTTCAATACTAAAATTTAAAGCCGCCGCAAATCTGATTGCCCGAAGAATACGAAGGGCATCCTCGTTGAAACGCTCTCTTGCATTGCCTATGCATTTAATGCGTTTGTTTTTAATATCAGCTATGCCTTCGAAAAGGTCTGTAAGACCAATTTTCGGGTTATAAGCCAAAGCATTTATGGTGAAATCTCTGCGTTTTAAATCCTCTGCCAATTTGTCGGTAAAAATAACGGTGGAGGGACGCCTGTTATCCATGTATTTTCCGTCAATTCTGTAGGTTGTTATTTCAACGGGGGGAGAATCCTCCATAACGGTTATTGTTCCGTGCTTTATTCCTGTGCAAAAATGTCTGGAAAATATTTTTTGAATATCCAAAACGCTTGCATTGGTGGTGATGTCATAATCACTCGGGGTGCTGCCCATAACCAAATCACGCACTGCGCCTCCAACAATGAAGCTTTCAAAGCCGTTTTGCTCTAATTTATCTAATATATTTTTGATATAATCAGGAATTTGTAATCTCAATTATAAAATCACCCAAATCCTTTGCTGCATTCGGTTTGCCAAGAAAGCTTACAATGTTTTGGAAATTTTTAAAGCGCCAGCTGCTTTTGAGCATTTGATAAAGGCATTCATCAACAGGCATTGTAGAGCTCATCATCATTGCCACTCCGTTATTGAGCAAAAACTCTGCGTTTCGCTCCTCCTGCCCGGGAATTGGGTTCATAAGTATCATTGGCAGCCCTTTTGCAAGTCCTTCCGAAACGGAAAGTCCGCCCGGCTTTGAAATCATAATATCCGCCGCATCCATAATTAAATCCACATTATCCACATATCCGAAATTATAAATCTTTTTGTTTAAAACAATTTTATCAATTGATTTTTTCATACGGGCATTTCGTCCGCAAACCACAACGATTTGAAAATCCATATTTAATCTGTCAAGACGCTTTATGTGCTTTATAACGTTGCCGTAGCCCATGCTACCGCTCATTATAAAAATAGTCAGCTTATCTTCTATATTAAGCCTTTGCCTTGCAGTTTGTTTATCCACCTTATTTGCGAATTTTTCTTGAATAGGTATGCCGAAGGATTTTAATTTTTCGTTGCTGATATATTTTTTATTTGCCTGATGTGTTAGCAAATCACTTGCTAACACATAGTAATCAAGATTTGTATCCTCCCAATAGGGATGCACGGTGAAGTCTGTGATAATTCCTATTGTTTTTGCGGATTTGGTATCGAATTCGCTTATCATTTGAGAGGCATAAACATGGGTGCAAATTATAACGTCCGGTGCAAAATTGTTTATGTGCTTTTCTAATTTTTTGGACATTACGTTAATTGCTAATCGTGAGAAGGATAATTTTCTGGACGGCTTATTTTTTTTTTCTGCAAGACGATAAAATTTTCCGTATGCTGTTGGTGAATATTGGGTGGATATTAAATATCCTTGAGAAACAGATTCACTAAGAAGCGGGTTTATATATTCCAATGCGTCAAGCATTTGACATTCTGCGTTTAATGACTTCAGCCTGTCCTTAATTGCCATTGCACATTGATGATGTCCTTGACCGGTTGATAATGATAGTATTAAAACCTTCAAAACTAAATCCCCCTTTTGAATTTATTGCATTTATTATACCAAAAGTTCAAGCCGCTAATCGGCTTGTTTCACACCGATTCAATAAATGCAACCGGAAAATAAAACCACTGAGGTTTTATAACCCTTAATCGCATTTATTATACCTTAAAAACACTTAAAATACAACTGTAACAAAAAAAATAATAATACATATTATATTATTGAATAGCAAAAAAAATAAATTAAAGGAGCTGAAAAATAATGTCACTATTTTCGAGATGTGGAGATAACGATGATACTATCCTTTGGTTCATCATCTTATTCCTTTTGATTTTCTGTAATGGATCCGGATTACTTGGAAGCAACACAAATTGCTAATCGGAACATAATGTAACACAGTAGGGGTTCAATTTTATTGAACCCCTACTGCATATTTTTTAGTTTATATGATAGAGTCATAAGGCTGTCGCTAAGATGCACATTTTCAATGCAGACGTGGCTTGGAATATCCACATCAGTATAGCAAAAATTAAGAAGACCTTTAATTCCTAAGCTGACAAGCTTCTGAGCAATGTCATGCACAACAGCTTTGGGAACGGTTAAAATTGCAATACTTGGAGTATGCTCTTTAACAAAAGCATCAAGCTCATCCATTGATAATATTTTGTGTTCGTTAACCGATTCCCCGATTTTTTGGGGATTATTATCAAAAATACCAATTAATTTAAAGCCTCTTTTTTGAAAAGAACTGTAATTTGCAAGGGCGTGACCTAAATGGCCTGCACCTATAATTATTGTTTTGTGTCCTTCGTTAAGCCCTAATATTCCTCCGATTGCATTATATAAGCTTTCCACATTATAACCATAGCCCTGCTGACCGAAGCCGCCGAAGCAGTTTAAATCCTGCCTTATTTGCGAAGCGGTAACGTTCATTTTTTCGCTAAGCTCTTTTGAGGAAATTCTGGTTCTGTCGTTTTTTAATAATTCTCCCAAATATCTATAATACCGTGGAAGTCTTTTGATAACTTCAAATGAAACCTTTTTATCCAAAATAACACCTCCTACTTTAAATTATACAATATATTTTAAAGTAATACAAGTGTTTAGTTTGCATAAAATTCCAAAATGCCTTCATATATTAGCTGAGCAACCTTTTGCTGATATTCGGGAGTGTTTAAAAGCTTTTCTTCCTCGGGATTGGATAAAAAGCCACATTCGATAATAGCGGCAGGCACTGCTGTTCCCTTTAGGACATAGACCTCGGGAGGGATTGTTTTTGCAACCCGTTTGTTGCCGTCATTAAGCCCCGATATAAGCCTTGCCTGAATTTTTTCACCTAGTTTTTTACTTTCAGGATTATTGGCGTAAAAAACCTGTGCGCCACGATATTTGGATTCTTCAAATTGGTTCATATGAATACTGATAAAAACCGAACAGCCGCTTTCGTTAAGTATTTTTTTTCGAACCTCAAGATCCGAACGCTTTTGGTGGCGTATTTTGGCGCTGTCGGTAGTATGAAGGGAAGTATCCTCCGTACGAGTAAGCACAGCTGTTTTGCCGTCTTTTTCAGCAATATCCTTTAAAAACATGGCGATTTTAAGGTTGATATCCTTTTCAACCACACCGCTAATGCCTGTTGCACCGGAATCCATTCCCCCGTGACCGGGGTCGATAATAATGCTGTTTTGCACATTTTCTTGCATGGTGGGTACCGAGGCTTTGAAAAAACCAAGGGCAACGCATAAAATTGCCATAACAAGTGCAATAAATATTAAATTCCATTTTCGTAAAACCAAGAACATAAAAAAATCACCTCAAAAAATTATATGACCTTTTATGCTAAGATATGTTAATATACACATTGACTAAATAATAAAAAAGGTGTATATTATAATATAACAAAGGAGTGAGAATAATGATTTATGCAGATAATGCGGCAACTACCAAGCTTAAAAAAGAAGTTTTAGATGAAATGATGCCATATTTAACAGAATCCTATGGTAATCCATCTTCCATATATAAATTAGGTCGGGACGCAAAATGCGCTATAAACGATGCCCGTGATGTTATTGCAAAATTTTTGGGTGCGCAGCAATCCGAAATATTCTTCACAGGAAGTGGTTCGGAATCGGATAACTGGGCAATAAAAGGCGCTGTAATGGCAAATAGGCAAAAGGGAAACCATATAATAGCAAGCAGTATAGAGCATCATGCTGTTTTGCATTGCTTTGAATATTTGGAGAAAAACGGTTTTAAGGTAACTTATTTGCCTGTTGATGAATATGGTATAGTAAGCACTTCGGATTTTGAAAAGGCAATAACAAGCGAAACAATTTTTGCTTCGATAATGACTGCCAATAACGAAATTGGAACCATAATGCCAATTGCCGAGCTTGCAAAAATTGCAAGGGCAAAGGGTATTGTTTTTCACACAGATGCTGTACAAGCCTTTGGGCATATTCCTCTTAATGTTAATGATTTGGGCGTGGATTTATTAACTGCTTCCGCTCATAAATTAGGCGGACCTAAAGGTGTTGGTATGCTTTATATTAAAAAAGGAACTAAGCTTGACACATATATGCACGGCGGAGCACAGGAAAGCGGAAAGCGAGCAAGCACAGAAAATGTTGCAGGAATAGTCGGCTTTGCAAAGGCAGTTTCCATTGCATATGAAAATATGGAAAGCAACATTAAAAAGGTAACCGCTCTTCGTGATGAATATATCGAGAAGATAAAGAGCACAATTCCTTATGCACGTCTTAATGGACATTTGGAAAAGCGTTTACCGGGTAATGCTAATTTTTCCTTTGAATTTATCGAAGGAGAATCACTGCTTCTTATGCTTGATTTAAAAGGTATAGCGGCATCCAGCGGTTCGGCATGCACAAGTGGCTCCCTTGATCCATCTCACGTTTTGCTTGCTATCGGGCTTCCTCATGAAATCGCTCACGGTTCCCTTAGAATAAGCTTTAACGAGGAAAACACACAGCAGGATGTTACAGATATTGTTAACGAATTACAGCCTATTGTTCAAAGGCTTAGGGATATGTCCCCATTGTATGAAAGGAGAGAGAAATAATGTATAGTGATAAGGTTATGGACCATTTTACAAATCCTCGCAACGTTGGCGAATTAGAGGATGCTAACGCAATCGGTGAGGTTGGTAACGCTAAATGCGGTGATATTATGAAGATATATATGAAGATTGAGGACGATATTATAAAGGATGTTAAATTTAAAACCTTCGGCTGTGGTGCCGCTGTTGCAACAAGCAGTATGGCAACCGAGCTTGTTAGAGGTAAGAATATTAAGGATGCTCTTGCAATTACAAATTCAACAGTTGCAGAAGCGCTGGACGGACTTCCTGCTGTTAAAATGCATTGTTCAGTTCTTGCGGAGGAGGCTATACGCTCTGCCATTGCGAATTTTTATAAAAATCAAGGTGTTGAGCCTGCAACTGTTTTAGGCTGTAGCGGAGATTGCGCTGCGTGTCACTGTGAGCATGAGTAAGGTTATAACGGAATGGACCGAAAAAACTCCGTTTCAACGAAGTGGGGGAAATAACCCACGAGTTATAATAGGTATGAGCGGCGGGGTGGACAGTTCTGTTGCTGCGGCTCTTCTTAAAGAACAAGGATATGACGTTATAGGGGTTACAATGAAATTATGGGACGGAGAGCAGACCGATGAAGGGTGCTGCTCTCTTTCTGCGGTTAACGATGCAAGGCGTGTTGCAGATTTGCTTGACATTCCTTATTATGTAATGAATTTTGAAAAGGAATTTAACGAATTTGTTATTAAAAATTTTATAGATGAATATAAGGCAGGCAGAACGCCTAATCCTTGTATTTGCTGTAACAAATATGTGAAGTTTCACGCTCTTTTGAATAAGGCGGAGGCTCTTGGTGCCGATTATGTTGCAACGGGGCATTATGCTAAAATTTCTGAAAAAGACGGGATTTATTATCTGCAGCGAGCGGCGGATGAAAAGAAGGATCAAACATATTTTTTATATGATATGAACCAAAATCAGCTTTCTAAAACTCTTATGCCCCTTTATGCCGTAACGAAGGATAAAACCCGTGAAATGGCACGTCAGCTGGGGCTTAACGTTGCAAACAAGAAGGACAGTCAAGAAATTTGCTTTGTTCCTGACGGTGATTATGCAAGCTTTATCGAAGGTATTGCAGGAAAATCGCCCGAGGGTGATTTTATTGATGAAGAAGGCAATAAAATCGGCACTCATAAAGGGATAATTCATTACACAGTTGGTCAGCGCAAGGGATTGGGGATTGCTCTTGGGTATCCTGCTTATGTAACTAAGATAGATCCAATAACAAATAAGATAACCATCGGTGCAAAGGGGAGCCAATTGGGCAGTGCTTTAAACGCAAGCAATATAACCTTTAATTTAGAGGGTGAAATGCGTTGCACCGCAAAAATAAGATATAATACAAAGGATGCGCCCTGCACGGTATATCCTACCGAAAGGGGTGTTCGGGTTGTGTTCGATGCTATGCAAAGCGCAATCACACCCGGGCAGGCGGTTGTTTTTTACGATGGCGATACCGTCATCGGGGGAGGAATTATTGATGCTTGATTTGAATTTTCCAAAGCTTAACGATAAACAAAAAGAAGCGGTGTATCAAACAAACGGGCCTGTTTTAATTTTAGCAGGTGCAGGAAGCGGAAAAACCACCGTTTTAGTTAACAGAATTGCATATTTACTGGGCGGAGTTGGTGCATCTCCTTATGGAATTTTGGCGATTACCTTTACCAACAAAGCCGCAGAAGAGCTTAAAAACAGATTGTCATCCCTTTTAGGGCCTGCGGCGGAGGGTGTGTGGGCAAGCACATTTCATTCTGCTTGTGTAAAGTTTTTAAGACGAGATATAGAAAAATTAGATTATCCCAAGCAGTTTAATATATTCGACAGGGCGGACCAACTTACCGTTGTTAAGGAGTGCTTAAAGGAGCTTAATTTATCCGATAAGGAATATCCTCCAAAGCTGGTTTTATCTGCAATTGGGCGTGCAAAGGATGAGCTTTTAACCCCAAAGGAATATGAGCAAATCAGTGCAAATGATTATCGGCTTCAAAAAATAGCAAAGATATATCAGCTCTATCAAAGCAAGCTGAAGAAATACGGCGCACTTGATTTTGATGATATTATAATGCAGACGGTTAAATTATTTGAGGCTAATGAAGATGTTTTGAAATATTATCAAAATAAGTTTAAATACATATTGGTGGACGAATATCAGGATACTAACCACGCACAATACCGCCTTGTTTCCCTTTTGGCGGCAGGGCATAGAAACCTTTGCGTGGTGGGAGATGATGACCAAAGCATTTATAAGTTCCGTGGTGCTAACATTGAAAATATTTTAGGCTTTGAAAAGCAATTTCCTGAGGCAAAGGTTATAAAATTAGAGGAAAATTACCGTTCCACACAAACTATTTTAGATGCCGCAAACGGTGTTATTAAGAATAACATGGGCAGAAAGGGCAAATCCCTTTGGACGCAAAACGAATGTGGAGAGAAGATTACAATATACAATGCTCAAAATGAATATGACGAAGGTCAATATATTTCAGAACAAATTTTTGCCCAAAGGGACATCAGCGATTTGAATTTCAACGATTTTGCCATATTATACCGCACAAATGCACAATCCCGTGTGGTTGAAAATATGCTGCTTCGAAGCGCCATACCTTACAGGGTGCTTGGTGGACTGCGTTTTTACGACCGCAAGGAAATTAAGGATATCGTTGCATATTTAAGGCTTATTCACAATACCAACGATAATGTCAGCTTAAAAAGGATTATAAACGAGCCTAAGCGTGGTATTGGCAAAACCAGCCTCGATAATGCGGATGCTCTTGCCACGCAAACAGGCAAAAGTATTTTCGAAATTTGTGAGGAAACTCCAAAGCTTCGTGATTTTGCAAATATGATAAATTCTTTAAAAGAGCAATCGGAAAATTTTGGCTTATCTGAATTTTTAAAATTAGTGCTTGAAAATACGGGCTATAAAAGCGCACTTGAGTTGGAGCAATCCATTGAAAGCACAACACGCATTGAAAATATTAACGAATTAATTTCTGATGCCAAGGAATTTGAACGAACCGAAGAAAACCCCACATTAAGCGCATATTTAGAAAAAATCTCTTTAATTGCAGATGTTGATAATTATGACGATACTGTGGATTCGGTTACTCTTATGACCTTACACAGCGCAAAGGGGCTTGAGTTTCCTGTTGTGTTTATGGTAGGAGTGGAGGAGGGTCTTTTCCCCGGCTTTCAATCAATGGGCAGTACTGATGAATTGGAGGAGGAGCGAAGGCTGTGCTATGTTGGAATTACTCGTGCCAAAAGGCAACTTTACATAACCCACGCTTTTTCCCGTACTCTTTTTGGAAGTACTTCATTCAGTAAGCCTTCAAGGTTTATAAACGAAATTCCAATGGATTTAATCGATGGGTTTGAGAAGAAAATTACAAAGCCTGTATTTACAGATGAAAGAAAAACGAACAATTTCTTTGTTCCGCAGAAGCAGACGGCATCGGTTAAAACGGTCAGCTATGAAATGGGAGAGCGTGTTTCTCATAGGAAGTTTGGCATGGGGACTATAATTAAAGCAATAGAAATCGGTAATGATTATCATTTGGAAATTGCTTTTGATGATGTGGGAACAAAAAACCTTATGGCGGCTTATGCAAATTTAAAGAAGGAGCAGAACTAATGAGCTATGCAGATTTTGCATATATTTATGACACCTTAATTGATGAGGATTATGATGTGTGGACGAATTATATAATGCAGATATTCAAGCAAAACAATGCAAGCCCAAAGCTTGTGCTGGATTTAGCCTGCGGAACGGGAAATATCACAACACGCCTTGCAAAAAATGGGTTTGATATGATAGGAATTGATGCTTCCACCGATATGCTTTCTATTGCAATGCAAAAGTCAGCTGATGAAAATTTGGATATCCGATTTATATGTCAGGATATGACGGATTTTGAGCTTTACGGAACGGTTGATGCTGTTATTTGCACATTGGATTCAATAAATTATATAACAAATTTAAAAAAGCTTAAAAAAGTGTTCGAATTGGTTAAAAATTATCTTAATCCTAATGGATTATTTATATTTGATATAAACACCGAATACAAATTTTCTGAAATTTTAGGCAATAATAAATATATATTTGATGAAGGCGATATTTTTTATACATGGGAAAATGAATTTAATAAAAAAACTAAAATTTGCAAATTATTCCTTACATTTTTTATAAAAAACGGTGTAAAATATGAAAGAGTAGATGAAACACATACTCAAAGGGCATATTCCAAAAGCGAAATATCCGAGAGCTTACAAGAGGTTGGTCTTACTGTTTTGGATTGTTTTGATTGTCTGTCCTTTAATGAACCTACATCAGAAAGCGAAAGATTGTTTTTTGTGTCGAAATATTTATGTTGACATATGGGGGTTAAATGTGATATACTCGCAGTGTAGCCAAAAGATTGGCTATGTAATTAGTTTTAGGAGGAATTGTTAAATGCAAAAAGGTAAAGTAAAATGGTTCAACGCAGAAAAAGGTTACGGATTTATTGAAAGTGACGACGGAACAGACGTATTCGTTCATTTTTCAGCAATCACCATGGACGGTTACAAAGCCCTTGAAGAAGGCGCAGAAGTAACATTCGAAGTTATTGAAGGTGCTAAAGGTCCACAGGCTGCTAACGTAGCTAAAGTTTAATTGCAATTATAGTGGGCTTTTTATATAAAGTTGCTCGATAATTAAAATTGAAAATTAATAACTCCCAATCGGGAGTTATTTTTTTAGAAATTATTAAATAATTAGTATAATATTTACGCTTTTTAAAGGAAGGAAAATTTTATGAAGCAAAAGGATAATATTTTAGTTGCGCTTACAAGTGACGGTGCGCTTCGTGTTTATGTTGCGGTAACCACAGAACTTGTTTCTAAGGCTCAAAAAATTCATAATTCATACCCAATTGCAACCGCCGCCCTTGGCAGAGCCTTAACGGGTGCGGCAATAATGGGCGCTATGGAAAAGAATGAAAACGCAAGCATAACCTTGCAATTTAAGGGTGACGGCCCATTGGGCACTATAATAACCGTTTCAAACGCTAAGGCAGAGGTTCGCGGATATGCCGCCAATTCGGGTGTGGAATTGCCTCTTAAACCTAATGGCAAGCTGGACGTAGGTGGCGCAGTGGGAAAAAATGGCTTTTTAAACGTGGTTCGTGATTCGGGCGTAGGTGAGCCCTATGTTGGGCAGGTTCCTCTTGCAACGGGCGAAATTGCCGAGGATTTAACCCTTTATTATGCAACCAGTGAGCAAACTCCAACAGCAATCGCTTTGGGAGTTTTGGTTGATGTTGATTTCTCTGCAAAGGCGGCAGGTGGTTATGTTATTCAGCTAATGCCCGGCAGAGGAGAGAACGACGATTTAATACTGAATAAGATAGAGGATAAAATAAAAACAATTCCGCCAATTAGCAGTATGATTGCGAACGGGCTATCTGATAGGGATATTATGGCGGAAATAATGGGTGATTTGGATTATAATATACTAGACGAAGTAGCCCCTAAATACAAGTGTAATTGCAGTGAAAGCAGGGTTGAACGTGCGCTTATTTCAATTGGGGCAAAGGAGCTGCAAGAAATTATTGACGATGGCAACGAAACAGAGATAAACTGCAATTTTTGTGATAAAAAATATGTTTTTTCTGTTGAGGATATTGCCGATTTGTTAGATAAAATAAATAGTAAAAAATAAAAAATAAAAAAATGTAAAAAAAGTGTTGACAATATTGATTAAATACCTTATAATATTATTTGCTGATGGTTAAGCCAATCAGTAAATAATAAGATGGCCCGGTAGTTCAGTTGGTTAGAATGCCAGCCTGTCACGCTGGAGGTCGAGGGTTCGAGCCCCTTCCGGGTCGCCATTTTATTTGGGAGCATAGCTCAGCTGGGAGAGCATCTGCCTTACAAGCAGAGGGTCATAGGTTCGATCCCTATTGTTCCCACCAAGTTGTTTTTAAAATAACAAACATAATTAAAACAGCTACCTTGCAATTCGCCTCTGTAGCTCAGTCGGTAGAGCAAGGGACTGAAAATCCCTGTGTCGGTGGTTCGATTCCACCCGGAGGCACCAGCAGTATATAAATAAATTTATTTTATATTCACTGTTTCTTGTTTGCAAGCTGATTTTTATTATCAAACATGCGGGAGTGGCTCAGTGGTAGAGCGTCACCTTGCCAAGGTGAACGTCGCGAGTTCGAATCTCGTCTTCCGCTCCAAAAGACGCATAAATTTGCGTCTTTTGTTTTAACACCAATTCATTTAAAAGCTTATTTAACTGCTGAATAATTTTTCATAAAAGGAAATTGCATAAAAATTTAATGTGTGCAATTGTGCTTTTCGACAAAGCTCGTTTTGGTCGGTTAATTAGTTTTTAAATTTATAATAAGCATATTCTCTGATTTGAAGACATATATGTAAATATGGCGCCATAGCCAAGTGGTAAGGCAGAGGCCTGCAAAGCCTTTATCCCCGGTTCAAATCCGGGTGGCGCCTCCATCAGTACCTAAAATAACACGAGTGATGATTTCAACGTCATTCGTGTTTATTTTTATTTTGTCAATGTATAGTTTAACTAAGCTACTTAATACGTTATCATCTTCTAAGCAATAATCAAATTTCTTGTGTAATAATGCTATTATTTTTTCTTTGGTTATGTTTGATGTATCGGTGGAAGGAATAACTTCAAAATTCAGTTTTAATATTTTCTTTCTGTCTGTTAGTGCTTTTACGTTGGCGGCAATATCTTCATTGTATAAGCCGTCCTCTATTGCTTTGTAATATCCTTTTAATTTGTTATCAATTTCATTGATTTTGTTTTTTATTTCCTCATTTACGTTATTGGAAGTGCAATTTTTGAGGTTAGCAAACATTTGTTCTGCCATTTCATTGATTGTAGCTTCGGTTAAAAAATCATTGAACAAATAATCTTTTACCAATGCTTCTAATTCCTCGCATTTTATAGGTTTGTTTTTACAACCATTTTTTTTAGTATAGTTTGGGCATTCATAATAAGCATATGTGCGGTTACGCTTTGTAAAGGGGGATTTGTTGTGCGTGATTGGAGCGGCACAGAATTTGAAAGAAATAAGGTAGTTGAATATGTTGCAGATAAAATTAAAGAAGAACATTTTTCTAATATGGATGCTACTGAATTCAACAAATTGTTTATTGAAGCATTTACAAGAAATTTAGTACAGAATGAATTGCTTGAAATGATGTTTTATATTTCTGGAGAGCATGAAGAGGTATAGAAGAAGCCATTGTAGAAATATGTTGAATTTTTTGTATTTATATGGTATTATTATTATCTAATAAATAATAAATATTTTGTTTATTTATTAAATAATATAAGCAAATCCAATATATATTGATTAGAATTATAATTATTTTGTAAAGAGGATGCATTTATGAATAATAATAAAACAGATGAATTGAAAAAATATTCAGATAAAATAATAGAAGATCCAAATAATAGTAAATTGTATATTATTCGTGCTAATCTATATATAGATTTAAAAGATTATAAAAAAGCATTGAGAGATTATAATAAAGCTATAAAACTTGATGATAAAAATGCTTTTGCATACTATAAACGTGGTCAACTATACGCAGGAGATTTAATGAAATATTATAAAGCGTTAAAGGATTATGATAAAGCTATAGAACTTAATAATACGAATAATTGGGCATATTATAAACGTGGTCAACTATACGCAGAAAATTTAAAGGAATATTATAAAGCGTTAAAAGATTATGATAAAGCTATAGAACTTAATGATACGAATGATTGGGCATATTATAAACGTGGTCAACTATACGCAGAAAATTTGAAAGAATATCATAAAGCGTTAAAAGATTATGATAAGGCTATAGAACTAAATGATAAGTCAATATGGGTATATCTTTCACGTGGTAATCTATACGAAGAAAATCTAAATAAATATGATGAAGCAATAAGTGATTATAATAAAGCGATAGAACTTGATGATGAAAATATATGGGGATATATTGACCGTGGTGGCATTTATAAAAACTTAAAAGAATATGAGAAGGCTTTAAGTGATTATAGTAAAGCGATAGAACTTAATGATAAAAATGCATGGGGATATTATAAACGAGCTATTTTATATAAAGATATAAAATCTTATATAGAAGCTTTGAATGATTTAAGTAAAGTAATAGAACTTGATGATGAATTTGTATGGGCATATACTGACCGCGGTGATGTTTATAAAAACTTGAATGAATATGAAAAGGCTTTAAACGATTATAGTAAAGCATATGAACTATATGGAAAAAAAGAAAATAAGTACATGCTATTATTAATAAAAGATAACATAAAAAATATACAAACTATTCTTGGACATGTGCCACCAGAGTTGAAAAATATTCACAGTTTAATGGAATTGATAAAAAATAACAATATGGAAGAAAATTTAAGTTCAACTAAGAATTCTTTTTTTGAATTCATTGGAGAGGCAAAGATAATAGAAAAACCGAAATTTCCTTATTTTGAGGTACTTAGAAGATGGAATTCATATACTCCTATTATAGCTGACAATTATCACATCAGTAAAGGAGGAGGATATTTTATAAAAACCGAGAGCGCGGGAATAGTAGTAGATCCAGGGTTTAATTTTATAGATAACTTCAAAGGCTCTAAACATGTGTTTAAAGAAATTGATAAAATATTTATTACACATGCACATAATGACCATACTGCAGATTTAGAGTCTATAATTACCTTATTATATAAATATAATGAAGAAATAAAGAATGCCATTTTAAATGATTTGGTAAAATCAGATAGCGTATTAAAAGATAATATAGAAAAAATTGTTGAGGAAGAATTCGAAAGATCGGAAAAGCGTAAGAAAATTCAGATTTATATGACTATAAGTACATATAAAAAACATGTAGGATTATTTGATTTATACAAAAAGAATTATTATGAAATAACCATTATAAAATCTGACGATATTATCAAAATAGATAATTTAGAAATAAAGGTTTTATACTCTAAACATAATGATATCCTTTCAGATAGGGACTCAGTTGGATTTATGTTTAATTTTGAAAATTTCGCTTTAATCTATACTGGAGATACTGGATTTGATGATAAAATACGGGATCAATATGAACAAATCAAAAAGGAATGTATTGATAAATATATTGTTTTGTTGGCACATATTGGTGGTTTTAAGGATTATGAAAATGAATATCGCATAGAAAATTTTAATTACGGCAAAGCGTTCTATAAAAACCATCTAGGTAGATTAGGGGTAGCTAGACTTATAGAGATATTAGATCCTAATATTTGTATTTTATCTGAATTTGGAGAGGAATTTAAAAATTGCGAAGGTAGAATTAAATTGTGCAAGGTATTTCAGCAAATTTATTCTAACACTTTGTTTTTCCCAGCTGATATTGGTTTAAGTATTAATACCGATAAGAAAGTAAAGGTTATTAATAGTTTTAATAATGATAATAAAGAAATTGTATATGATTTTATAGTTCCAGAAAATGTAGGGTTTGATGAATTAGGGAAAGACCATTCATTATATTATTATAATAATATATTACATGAGGCAAATCTAAGAGAACTTCTTAGGGATTTATATGATATTAGTATAAAATAATGTTGGGCGAATAATAAAGGAGGAGCCTAATTATGTGTTCTTTTTCTGATATTAGTTGTAAAGATCGTGGAAATAATATGTATTGTAATTTAGAATATTCTGCCGAGGAAAGAAAATGGTATCAGCATGATATTGATCAATTAGTCTATTCAGCAGCATTTAGAAAACTACAAAAGAAAGCTCAATTATTATCTGAAAGAGATCCTCGTTGTAGATCAAGATTAATTCATACACTTGAAGTGATTCGTATCGCAAAGGAAATAAGTGAGCAATATTAAGAGCATAATGGTATTTATAAATGAGCGATAACTGGAATCTATTTTGCCAGCCTCACAATGAAAGATGTCGAATAATGTTTCGGCATCTTTTTTTTGAAGTTTTGTGGAAAGTATGCTTGACATTTTTTAAATTGTGTGATAACATTAATGTAAAGCTAGCTTTGCATTAATTAAGGAAGGAGTTTATATGTGAAAAATAGATTAGAAGAAATTCGAAAATCAAAGGGTATTCGCCAAGAAGCGCTTGCTACAATTTTAGAAGTATCGAGACAAACTGTTGGCTCTCTTGAAAATGGACGATATAATCCATCGATTATTTTGGCATTTAAGATTGCAAGGTATTTTGAAATGAGTATTGAAGAAATTTTTATTTATGAGGAGGGTTCGTTATGAAAAAAATAAAAGTGAAAATGATTTGGTTCGGAATTATTATGTTGGCGGGAATAATATTGTTTAGTATGAATATTATTAAGGGAGATAGTGATATCACTATTGCAGGATTTGCATCCGGACTTGTTTTTGCTGCTATTGCAAAGATTGCTCAATTTATTAGAATTTCCAGAAGCCCACAACTATTAAAAGAGTACGAGATTTATCAAAAGGAAGAACGGTTGATTTCAATTGCTGAAAAAAGCGGTCGATTTACAATGATAGTTACATTATTTGCAGAGTTTGTTGCCCTGTGTGTTTTGATTTCAATTTATCAAAGTACAATTGCCACCATTGTGTCTTTTGTCGTTTGCTTTCAAATAATTATTTATCTTGTGACATATTACTATTTATGCAGAAAATATTAACACAGAAAATGAGATACCAATTATTCACTACAATACCATAGGGAGAGGCAATAAAACCTAAATTAACGGTCCTAAAGTTGAGCTTGATAACGGCTCTTGCGAACCAGTGCAAACAATGAAGTGGATAATGGACAGAAGGCGAAACCTCCTGTTGAATGTGTAATTAAGGATACAAATCTCAATTTTATTTTCCCAAACATATGTATGAAACATATAAGCTCAAAAACCGAAGGCATCTTCTTTAAAATTAAGAGAAAAACTGGTTACGGGAGATGGACCTATTGTTATGTATCGTAAAATACGTGATGAATTAAAGAATTTAAAAATTACTTCTGAATATTAAAAAATATTCTTTTTTGTTTTTAAAATTTTAACAAACGTCATTACAATTTCAGGATCGAATTGAGTTAACGAGCAATCAATCAATTCCTGTATGCCTTCATTAAAGGTTCTTGCTACGCCATAAGGTCTGTTTGAGGTCATGGCATCAAAGCTGTCTGCAACGGTTAAAATTCTTGACATATATGGTATATCTTCCCCTTTAAGATTTCGGGGATAACCATTTCCGTCAAATCTTTCGTGATGATGTAGAATAATTGGAATAACGTCTGCCAGTGATTTAACAGGGCTAATAATATCGACACCATATGCAGGGTGCTGTTTTAATAAGTCCCATTCCTCTTGCGTTAATGTCATCTTTTTATTCAAAACTTCTTGTGGCATATCAATTTTGCCTATATCATGAAGATATGCGGCATATTTTAATGTTTTCTTTTCGTATTCACTGAGGTTAAGAGCATCTGCGATAAGTCCGCAATAAACCACAACTCTTTCTATATGTCTGTATGTATATTTATCCTTTGAATTTATTATACTTATAAGAGTTCTTATGGAGCTTATTATTTCAATATCATTACCTTCCAGGTCTGTTTTAAGTTCCTCAAGAACTGATTGATACGTTTCAACTCTGTTTCTGTGGAAGCTTTTTGCTCTGTATAGGGCATCGTCCGCATATTTTATAAGCTCGCTTTTATTATTAGCTTTTGTCGGAAAGCATGAAACACCGATAGATACTGTGATTTTTTTAATGGCTTCGTATTTATTGGTAAAGTCTGCCTCAATTTCCTGTCTTAATTTTTCTGCAAAGGCAACCGCCTCGTCCTCTGAGGTTTGGCTCATTATAATAGTAAATTCCTCTCCCCCGTATCTTGCCGGGAGGTATAGGTTGTTTGTTAATTTTTTTAATTTTTCTCCTATGGTTTTAAGAATTTCATCGCCCTCTTGATGCCCATAAAGGTCGTTAAAATATTTAAAGTAATCTATATCAATAAATAGCAATGAAAGCGGTTGATTGCTATTTTCTGCTAATTCTATTCTTTCTGTTAATGCAGTTTGAAAATAGCCGTGTGAATACAGTCCTGTTAAATCATCCGTTATTGCCAAATTTTCCATTTTTAAGCTGTATTGCATTTCAACATTCCTATAATAGCCCAGCAGCCATGTTGTCATTACATAAACTCCGCACAGCATTAGGTCAATTTGAAAATACGAATTAGGTCTTTCGTGAACTGCAATTAAATCAATACTTAAAATTATTACAGAGCAAATCGAGCTTACGATTAACCCATATCTAACGCCGTGTTGTATGGTAGCTGAAATCATGATGAAAATAAATATTATTTTATAAGGACTGTTATTCATACCTGAAACAATAATCAATGCTGTGTAAAGCAATACGAAAACAATAATTTCAGTAATATCATATGCTAATTGTTTTCGGCTTTTATATGTAGGCTTATTAAACCTTTTTTGATAATACCCAACAAAAACGATTGATAAAACAAACAGCATAGTAAGTATAATACAAGCTATTATAGTTTGGTATTGGCTTATTGATAAGTTAATATTAAAAAAATTTTTGCTTGTTACTATTAATTTTGGTATTTCAATAAATACCGCAATAACAAAAAATATTAGCGAAATTAATTTAGCGCTTATTACCAATTCTCCAATTTTTGTTTGTCTTTCATTATCAAAATGGTACAATAATTTCACCTACATTTATAATTTATTTTATAAACCTTTTATAAAAATTGCAGGGGAGTTTCCCCCCCTGCATTTGGAGATTAACCAAGGATTTTAGGTTCCTTTGGTTGGTGCATTCCCCAGTGGCAAGCACCAACGGAAATAGCTGTTGCAACAAGAGTTAATATTGTTGCTCCAACAGTAGCCATTAAAAATGAGAACTTTTTCATTTTTTTTCACCTCCTATTAAATTAATATATCTAAAGGGCAGTTCCATTTTGCTAATAGTCACATGCCCAAAAGAGGTTAGTGTAAATGCTTGCCACAGATATCCTGTACAAATCAAGGCTATGTATGGCAGAAAATTTGCGTTTTCGGTATAATAGTAAGCTGCTAAAATAGCAAGGCATATTATTGCATAAATAAAAAGTGTTCGAAGGGATTTTGCCTTTAATTCTTTAATTTTTGATTCCCTTGTGATTGGTTTGTTGGGGGAATCCTTTGGTGCAAGCTTTAAAACTATTAAATAGGATATTATAAAGGTTATTATCAGATAAACAACAATTGCCGGTGCATTAAGGCACATTTTTAAACTCTTAATTATAAGCGCAAAACCAACAGAAATAACTGCACCCATGCTTGCACACCTTAAAGAGGTGGTTGCGTGAGCTCCTCCTGATGTTTTTCTAAACAACGCAGAGGTAAATGATATTACAAGTGATTGAAAGAATACGTTAAATATTGCTCCAAAAAGCATTACCATCCCAATAGCCAATAGTGAATCCAGCAATATATATGCTCCGTATTCTATTACCTCTTTTTTATCATTGTCTAAATTTAAGGATTTTGATATTTTTAAAGCGATTTCAGAAGATATTTTTTCAAACCACATTTTAATTTACCTTTTTCTCTTTAAGTTTTGATTTAATATAATAAATAATTAAGCTTACAGACAAAAATATACAAAGCGGAATGAACCCGACAATTGCCCTGATTTGAGAATTAGTATTTAACTGATTCATATCAAATTTGGTAATTTCAAGCACAAAAAACGTTATCCATTCACAGAAGTATGCAACAATAAATGTAACTATGCCATAAATAACTGAAGAAATAATATTTACTTTACCCCATTTTACAGCTATTACAATCAGAGTAAACAACATGATAACCGAATGAACACCAAAATTAACATATGGTCTTATTAAAAAAGTCAAAAATGCTAAAATAATACTGAATAGTATGTATGATTTTTTTTCGATTTTAATATCCGTTAAAGTAAAAAATAAAAGAATAACTATAAATGCTTGTGGTATCATTGTTGTAAAAAGCTCAAATAATTGTTGGTTCCACATGAAAAACACTTCCTTTTTAGATTTTTTAATTTAGCAAGAATTTAAAGTAGAGATTATCCTAATAAATTTTATACCTCCTTGCTATAATTTAAAACATTTTTAACACTTCTTGTCTTAAAACGTTTTTCATTATTCTTAATTTTTTCCTCTATAATGCGTTTAGCAAGGTTTTTGTCGCTATTCTCAATAAATTCAAGTATATATTCTGCAAGCTCCGTTTTGGCGGTTTGGTTATTAATCATAGCATGCTCAAAAGGAGTTTGAACAGCATAAAACCTCTTATTATAGTTTTCAAATTCTGAAATTTTTTCTTTAAGAAATTCCATATAACAATTAAGGTTGTCCAATTTTAAATCCGGCAAAGAAGCTGCAATTTGGAGTGGTACGTTAAAATTAGAAGGTGATTCTTTAACTATTGCAATATAATCTATGATATTCGGCTTTCCTTCAACCGGAGCCACCCAATATGGATTAGCAGCCAAAAGCAATACATCTTTTTCTATGTCGGAAGTTTTGTTTACAGAAATTTCAAAAAGCATATTAATTAATGTTTCAAATGATCTATAATCTAAACCAGATTCGGGGCTGTACTCCACCACCTTATAAAATGAAGGAGTAAAATTATATTCAATTAAATCAGAAAAGTTATAATAGCCTCTGTCCAAAAGAATAATATTTTCGACATATTCCGGATATTTTTTCGCAAACACCATTGCAGTATCCGCACCTAAGGAATGACCGACAAAATGCACTTTTTTTATGTTGTACGAAGCTATAACAGCCATAATGGCATCTATATATGTATCCCATGAAAGATTTTGGAACTTTCCGGACTGACCGTGATTTGGCATATCCATGGTTATGGTCAAAAATTTATTGCGTTTACTGAGCAAAAATGAGCCATCCTTATGATTTCCGCATAATCCATGAAGAAATACAATAGCTTCATCCTTTTGATTTTCATAATTATATGATTTTGTATAAATGAAGGCTTCTTCAAATTTACAGAATTTTTCGGCTGTAATTAAATCAGACGTAGCTTGCAATGAACTTACATCATTATTTGAAAAGCCCATTATTACAAACCTCACATATATTTAATAAAATAATACTCCTAATTTTTGTAAAAGTCAACAATGTTTCTAATTTTCATGATTAATGAAAAACAATACCATTTTTTGGTAATATAGTTAGTATAAAAAATGCGTCCAAAAATAACATAGACGCTTATAGGTTTACCTACTAACTATTCTATGCTTCGGGAATCTGGCAATCATAGCAAATATTTTGCTTTAGACCCATGACTTTGCGACCCTATCTTTCGACAGGTGTGCTATTATCGACATAATAATTTTAAATTCGATTGCAAACAACTAAAATACCCTTATTCTGATATAATATATCACATATATTATTTTGTCAAGCATTAAAATATTGTTTATTCTATTTATTTTTAATTATAAAATTAATTTAAGCTGGTTCAAACATTGCAATGATTTTCATTTTATGATATAATAATTTAATGTACCGCTGAATTTTTTTGCAAAAAGCGTTCTGAAATGGCGATGGGCAATTATAATTATTGATTATGAAAAAGGGTGAACAAATTTGTATAAGTTCGATACACATATACATACGTCCGAAATAAGTACTTGTGGGAATGTTTCGGCTGTGGATACCATAAAATTATATAAGCAAGCAGGTTACAGCGGTTTGTGTATTACAGACCATTATACTCGGAATTTTTTCAGCCGTTTGAGTGATAAACCATGGCAGGAAGCAGTTGATATATATATCAGTGGCTATAACAAGGCGAAGGAATATGGAGATAAAAATGATTTTGATGTTTTATTAGGTGCGGAATTATTAATGGACGGCAGTCCCATTGATTATTTGCTTTATGGCATATCACAGGATTTCTTATATTCATATCCCGATTTATATGAATATAAGATGGAGGATTTAAGAAAAATTGCTGATGAAAACAATATTTTAATTTTTCAGGCTCATCCATTTAGACCATATTTAACAAGGGAAAATCCTATTTATTTGGATGGTGTCGAGATTTTTAACGGAAATCCAAGGCACAATTCTAATAATAGCTTGGCAGTTGAATTTGCCGCAGATAATAATTTATATGGTTTAGGCGGCTCAGACTGCCATCAAATTGAGGATGTTGGGCGAAGTGGAATTATTACTAAGAATAGGATTAAAACCGTTGAAGATTTTATAAACACAATAAAATCTGGGGATTTTGAAGTTATACAATGCTAAATTTAATATGTTTTAACATATAATAAAAACCAGCGCTTCAATTTTGAACCGCTGGTTTTTTGAAAGAAAAATTACTTTATTGCATGCTTTCAGGGCAAGTGGGCTTTACGTTTACGGTGTTGTAATTATCATAAATAACCATTCCAGGCTTGGCTCCGTTTGGTTTTTTTACATTTTTTACTATGGTATAATCAACAGGAACATTTGCGGAATTTTTAGCCTTGCTGAAAAATGCGCAAATTTTTGCTGCCTCTGCAATTACATCGTCAGAAGGTGTTATCCCCTTTGTTTTGATTATAGTGTGGCTGCCCGGTATGTTTTTTGTGTGAAGCCACAAATCGGTTGAATTTGCTGTTCTCAGTGTAAGTTCATCATTTTGAACATTATTTTTGCCAACGTAAACCTCAAATCCATCTAAAATAGTAAATTTATGGGGAGCCGATGCTTGAATTTTTCTAATTTTAGATGTTACTTTTTTCTTTACCAAATAGCCTTCTGCGCTTAATTCATCCCTTATTTCTCCAACATCTTTTTCATTCTGAGCACGCTGGAGGCTCTCTAAAACGCTTTCGAGGTATTCAAGCTCATTTTCAGCAAGCTGTATTTGTTTTGTGGTCATAACCTCGGCGTTTTTACTTTTTTGATATATTTTGTAATATCGCTGTGCATTTTGAGATGGTGAAAGCTCCGGTTTTAGTGATATTCGTATTATATTCATATCATCATAGTAATTTTCAACCTCTATAAAATTTGATTTCGGCTGAATTTTAAATAAATTTGTTGTAAGCAAATCGCCGTACATTTTGTCACTCTCTTTGTTTTCGCAATCCTTTAATTTTTGATACTGCAAGGCGAGTTTTTTTCTGCATCGTTGTAAATTGTTTTCAATAAATTTAACTAAATCAGAGGTCTTTTGATTCATACGCTCCTGCATATCTCGGGTTTTGAAAAATTCATCGGCAGCATTATTTAAGCTGTCTCTTGCCTTTACAATAATTTTGCCTTGGTATTGTGTTATGTCAACGGCGCTGAAATCCCAAATTTTATCTTCTTTTTTATAAAGCAAAACAGGGTAGTATTCTTCATTTTTTATTTTGATGAAATATTGATAAATAAAATCAACAAAGCTTTGTTTTTCAGAATGAGTCAATAATGATAAATTAGTGCTGTAATCATTAAAACATATGAATGCAATTTCCCTTGCTGTTAAAGGGCCAATACCTGTAAATGCGTTTAGAATAAACCCATCTGCATTTTCTTCGGATTTTTCTGACGCGGCTGATATTTCTTCCTTGGAAGTCTCAATTGGATTTAATTTTCCCTGTGATGGTGGCATTTCGTATAGCATTCCGGGGATTAACTGCCTGAGGCTGGATACGGAAAAGTCCACGTGCTTTATGCTTCCCAAAATTTTGTTTTGTCCGTCGGTTAAAATTATATTGCTGTGGCGCCCCATAATTTCTATAATTAGAGTTTTTATTGAAATGTCGCCCAGTTCATCCCTTGCCTCTATGTGTATTTGCAACATTCTTTCAAAATCCGTTTGGGAGAATCCAACTATCTTGCCACTAGTCAGATGCTTTCTAAGAAGCATACAAAACATAGGTGGTTTTTCGGGGTTTTCTTTTTGAACAGACGTTAAATGCACTCGTGGGCTGGACGAGCTTGCGCTGACTATCAAACGGTGGTTATTACCACCTGCTCTGATTACGATTGATATTTCGTCATATTCTGGCTGAAGAATTTTATCAACTCTTCCGTTTATTAAAAGTTTTTCAAGTTCACTTTTTATGCATGATATTGCAATTCCATCAAATGCCATGACTTCACCTCTGAATTATTATACACCGTTTCAAGAAAAATTACAACAAAAAAATGTTTCACGTGGAACATTTTAATATTGTAATTTATTTTTTTTATGGTATAATGATATAGTAAAAGAGGTGAACAGATGAAAATTATTGCAATAGCGAACCAAAAGGGTGGTGTTGGTAAAACTACAACCGCTGTTAATTTAAGTGCATGTTTGGCTGAAATTGGCAAAAAAACCTTGGTTATTGATGCGGACCCTCAGGGCAACACCACAAGTGGGCTTGGAATAGATAAAAACAAGGTTGAAAATTCAATCTATGATGTTTTGATTAACAGTGTAAGCATTGCCGATTGCATTATTAAAACAAAGGTTGAAAATCTTTTTATATGTCCGTCGAACATTCAACTTTCCGGCGCTGAAATTGAATTGGTTGCAGAGGATAACAGGGAATATAAATTAAAAAAATCACTTTCCGATTTAGGCAGTGTTTTTGATTATGTTATAATAGATTGCCCCCCATCCCTTAGCTTGATTACGCTTAATGCTTTTGCCGCTGCAAATTCGGTGCTTATTCCCATTCAGTGCGAATATTATGCCCTTGAGGGACTTTCTCAACTGACGAAGACTATTAAGCAAGTTCGCAGAGGGATAAACCCTAATATTGAGATTGAGGGCGTTTTGCTTACTATGTATGACTCAAGAACGAATTTGTCCATTGAGGTTGTTGAGGAGGTTAAGCGTGTTTTGCCCAGTAAGGTTTTTTCAACAATTATACCAAGAAACGTTAGACTTTCGGAAGCCCCGAGCTTTGGCGAGCCTATAATAATGCACGATTCCAACAGCAAGGGTGCGCTGTGCTACAGGGCGCTGGCAAATGAAATTAATCAAAACAATGGAGGTGATATGTGATGGCATTAGGTAAAGGATTGGAAGCATTAATCGGCGATTACACCTTTGGTGAAGTTGATGTTAGCGGTGCTATTGAATTAAAAATTATAGACATTGAACCTAATAAGGAACAGCCTCGCAAAAGCTTTGACAAAGAAAAATTGGATATGCTGACCGAATCCATAAAAACTCATGGTGTGATTCAACCCATATTGGTAACAAAAATCGGTGACAGATACCAAATAATCGCAGGGGAAAGACGCTGGCGTGCGGCTAAAAATGCGGGTCTTAAGGTTGTTCCTGCAATCATAAGGGATTATAATGAAGAAGAGATTATGGAGGTTGCGCTGATAGAAAATTTACAAAGGGAGGATTTGAACCCTATTGAAGAAGCTATTGGGTTTAAAGCTCTTATGGATAAATTTTCTATGACTCAGGAGCGCATAAGCCAAAGAGTTGGTAAAAGCAGAAGTGCTGTTGCTAATTCTTTAAGACTTTTGAATCTTTCAGACACTGTAATAAAATTAGTTGAAAATGGAAATATTAGTAGTGGGCACGCAAAGGCAATTCTTGCATTACCATCCGAAGCTGACCAGAATGACATTGCCAAGCTTGTTGTTTCCAAGGATATGAGTGTGCGAGAGACCGAAAACTTTGTTAAAAACAAATTAAATCCCACCCGAAGTATTATAAAGCCCGACAATGAATTAAGGCGATATATTAAAGGGTTAGAAACGGACATATCCCATTATGTTGGAACAAAGGTTCAGATTAAGCATAACAAGGGAAAGGGTAAAATTGAAATTGAATATTATTCCAATGATGATTTGGAAAGATTGATAAATATTTTGAAGGATTAGGAAAAAATGGAAGCTCAAAATTGCGCCGTGTTGGATTTTTATAAAAACTCAGATATGATTTTATGTTTTGGAGCAAAAATCGATTATACGCAGAAAAATGATTGAATTGGAAAATGTTCCCCGTGGAACATTTTTGTAATGTGTTAAAAACATATAAATTTTGATAAGTGCAAACATATAAATTTTGGTATGCACACGTAGACTTTTGCGTGTGGCGACTATATTTTAAATTTGAAAATCAGAAAGGTTGATGTTATTTATTATGAAGCAAAAAATAAAAGCAATGTGGCTATACAGCGGAATTGTTTTTTGTGTGGCGATTTTGTTGATTTTGGTATCGACATTATCTCAGGTTCGCTTATCTCCTACAGCAGAAATAAAAACAGATAAAGCAGAGCAACAAGCTTTTAACCAGACCATAACACAAAATATCACCAAGGTTATTAAAGAAAAAGAAGATTTACAGCTTGAGCTGGAAAGTCAGAAAGCAAAAAATGCTGATTTTGAAACCAAGCTTAATGAAGCAATGACAGATAAAAACAATTTAACCAAGGCTTATGAAGCGGCGGATATGTTGATAGATGCAAAAAATTTATATGACAGCGGAAAGTATAAAAGCGCAAAGGAGCAATTACAAAATGTTGATTTTGACGCTCTGAGCGAAAATTCGAAAACACTTTACGAAAATCTAAAAAAAGCACTAATAAAAAAAGGAGCATAATAAAAAATGTTAGACATTAAAATTTTAAGAAGTAACCCGGAGAAAGTTATTGAGGCTATGAAAAATCGTGGTGCAAGTATTGATTTAACCGAATTTTTAGCCCTTGATAAAAACCGCAGGGAAACGTTAGTTGAAGTGGAGCAGTTAAAAAACAAGCAAAATAACGTATCCAAAGAGATTCCAAAGCTTAAAAAGGAGGGGAAGGATGTTGCCCCTATTTTTGAAGAAATGAAGGAAATTTCCAATAAGGTTAAAGAATTGGACGAGAATGTTCGTATATTAGACGAAAAATTGGAAAGCATTATTATGACCATACCCAATATACCCAATGAGCGTGTTAAAAAAGGGTTTTCTGATGAAGATAACGTTGAAATCCGCAAATGGGGTGAACCTACAAAATTTGATTTTGAACCTAAGGCGCACTGGGATATAGGTGAAAATTTAGGTATTTTAGATACTTCGAGAGCGGCCAAGGTTACAGGATCAAGGTTCACTTTCTATAAGGGCTTGGGCGCAACGCTGGAGCGTGCGATAATCAATTTCTTTTTAAATACTCATATTAATCAAAGTGGATATACCGAGGTTTTTCCGCCATTTATGGTACATAGAAATTCCATGGTGGGAACGGGGCAATTGCCGAAGTTTGAAGAGGATGCTTTTAAGGTTGCTAACACCGATTATTTCCTTATACCAACTGCGGAAGTGCCTGTTACAAATATGCATAGAGATGAAATATTGTCTATTGATGAGCTTCCGATTAAATATTGCGCATATTCAGCATGCTTCAGGGCGGAGGCCGGTTCAGCAGGCAGAGATACAAGAGGGTTAATTCGTCAGCATCAGTTTAACAAGGTGGAGCTTGTTAAGTTTGCGGATCCTAATAATTCTTATGATGAATTGGAAGCTTTAACAAAGGATGCGGAAAAGGTTTTACAGGCTTTGGGGCTGCCTTACAGAGTTGTATGCCTATGTAGCGGCGATATTGGTTTTAGCTCTGCCATGACTTACGATATAGAGGTGTGGATGCCAAGCTACGGCAGATATGTGGAAATAAGCTCTTGCAGTAATTTTGAAGATTTTCAGGCTAGGCGTGCAGGAATTAAATTTAAGAGAGACCAAGATAGCAAGCCCGAATTTGTGCATACATTAAATGGCAGCGGCGTAGCAATTGGCAGAACTGTTGCGTGTATATTGGAAAACTTCCAAAATGCAGACGGAACTGTTAATATACCAGAAGTGTTAGTGCCTTATATAGGTAAAGACATTATAAAATAGTAGATTATAACAGGGCAAAAATTCCTAAAGTTTATACATTTTGTTATTAAACTAAACAAATCAAAAAGACGTTCTTTACACATTAAAAATGTGGAGAACGTCTTTTCTTTTAAATTTATAGGAAATTACGCAAAAAGCTGCGTAATTTTACGCCCCGACGGAATGAATCCGCCAGCGCTCACGCTCGCGCAACGCGCCCGAACACTTTTTTATTATTAAATAGTGCAAGTTGTCTCTATTGTAACTGTACAATAAATTTCAGAATACTATTTGTTATTGTTTTTGAAGTAAATCCCTTATTTCTTCTAAAAGCACTGCTTCGTCTGATTTTTTTGGTTCGGGTGTAGGGGCTTCTTCTTTATTCTTAATCAAAACCCTGTTTATCATAGTAATAAACATAAATATACTTGCGGCGATTATAAAGAAATCTATAACTGATTGCACGAATACACCGTAGTTAAGGGTTAATCCTGAATTTGCTTCTGTTGCAGGCACTACAATCCACTTTAAAGTTGAGAAGTTTATTCCACCAACCAATATTCCTATAAAGGGCATTAGAATATCGTTAACCAACGAGGTTACAATTTTTCCAAATGCGCCGCCTATAATAACACCAACTGCCATATCGATTACGTTGCCCTTAAAGGCAAACTTTTTAAATTCATTTATCATGGCTATTGTGTGATAATGATAGTGTTTATTTCAAACACACCATAATTAACAGTTCCAACAACAACAACACTTCTGCCCGGCGTTATTTGCTTGAATTGAACGATTTTGGAAGCAGTGTTATCTATAATTTTAACGGTGGATTTAACAACCGCCTGTGTTGTGGTAACAAGACCTGTTGAAGAATCTACAACATCGATACCCATAACATTGCTTGTTGGATGGATATAGTTTATCACTCCCACCAATTGAGGAGCTATAACTAATTTCTTTGTTTCTATTCTGGAAATATTTCCGCTTTCCAAATCCAATTTTGCTGTTGCGCTAAGGCGAAGGTCGTAAATTGTGGCATCTGATTTATCATCCACAATAAATTTGGTTGAGTTTGTTATTGCGTATGTTTTGGATACCCCCCCCTCCTTAACTACAAGCTTGGGGTTGGCGGATATAACTATTTCTTCGATTGTAACATCGGTTGTCTTATTTAGACTGGTTGCTGTTAAACGTTTGATAGCGCCGTATTGGGCTGTTATTTCAACGGTATCGCCGATTCCGATTGCACGAGCTTCCTCTGTTTTACCATTGCGTGTTATAGTTGCTGATGAGGAAAATCCGTAGCTTATAATGGTTCCGTCCGAGATTTTAACAGTAACTGTTGCAGCAGGGTCGAAAACTATGTCCTGAACTATTCCTCTGTATGTTGTTTCTTTAACCTCGCTTAAAACCTTGGAAACCTTACCGCTTTTAACTTCTATCTTAACAAATATACCGGAGCGAAGTGCAGCAAAGCTTGATGCTGAACCGTCAAGCAGAAATTCGCAGTTATCCGAAATGGAGTATAGCTTAGGCTCTTCTGTGGAATTAAGTTGCTGTACAATGCTAATCATCTTAACTCCGTTGCTTGTGGAAACTGTATTTATAAACCCTTGTGCGGTAAATTGCATATCTGCCGCTATTGCTTCTATGAATACAATTTCCTCACCCTGGAAGTAAACCCTTATATTGACACCTGCAATAAGTGAAACAAGTTGGGAGGTTAATCCGTCTATCTTAATAACAGTGTTGGTTGATACATTGAAAGTTTGAGGTTCTTCCACATCGTTTACAATTGCACTGATTGTGGAATTGGTTGGGCTTGCGGCAACAACGGTTGCATCTACAATAGTAATATCATTGGCTTGCTCAACTCTATACATCATAGTAGCCATCATTGCACGGGTAACTTCGCCTTGAGGAACAAATTTGTTATCCTCCATACCCTTCATAATGCCTTTCTTGTTTACATAATCAACATAGGCTTTTGCGGATGCGGGAATAGAATCCTCATCACCAAAATCCAAAACAACCAAAGAGTTGTTTAGAACCTCTTTTTCGGCATTCATAACCTTTGTAAGAAGCACTGAGGCTTCATAACGTTTAAGAGGAGTGTTTTTAACGCTATCTGCAATATAATAAGGAAGCTCATTTATTTTCAGAACGTTTCTGTACAGCAAATAAGCAACCTCAGCTTTATATTGAATGTCGTATATTTCAAGGTCGTTCTTAAAAGCATTTTGCGCATAGGAAGCATATTTTTCGTTTTCCGATTTATTAACACCCATAATTCTTGCTGCAAGGATTAGTGCTTCAACCTTGGAAATCGAGTTATCCGGCTTGAAGTTTCCGTCGGGGTACCCCTTCAATATGCCACGGTCAACCATATCATTTATGTAGTCCTTTGCCCATGAATGGCGATCAAGAACATCAGGAAAGTTAGCTGCCCCGACTATTGATGCCATTGATATCATAATAGTTACGATAAGAAATGCTGCAATGTGTCTTTGGACTTTCATTTTAACAACCTCCATTATTAGTTATTTTATATACTTATAACTACATAATAACATAGAACCTATCATAATTCAACAAGAAATAATCCAAAAGTGGAAAATATTTAGTATTGCAAGCGCAGATAAAATAGTGTATCATTGCAAGTGTGGTTGACATAACACGAATAACAACGGATTATGTTAACAAGATATTTTCTATTGGAAGTTATCCAAAAGTGGAAAATATTTAGTCTTGAAAGTTCAGACAGAATAGTGTATCATTGCAAGTGTGGTTGACATAACTAAACATTATGTTAACAAAAAATGTTCAACAGGAGGTGGATGATGTTTTGTGAACATTCGGCATCAAGTAAGAAGAAAAGAGGAAAAGAAATAATAAAACCCAAATTTAAGGAGGAACAAAAAATGAGAAAGTTTAAAAAGCTAACATCTATAATAGCAGCAGCGGCAATGGCTCTTACAATTATGGCTCCAATGGCATTTGCAGCAAAGCTACCGGATGATGTTGCAGGAACAAAGTATGAGGAATCGGTTCAGTTGTTACAGGCATTAAAAGTAATGGTTGGTGACAAAGATACAGGAGATTTCAGATTGGAAGACGGTATAATTCGTTCAGAGGTTGCTAAGATTGCAGTAACACTTGCAGGACTTAGCGATGTTGCAGAAGCTACAAAAGAAGGAACACGTTTCCCTGACGTTGTAGCAAATCACTGGGCAAACGGCTATATTAACGTAGCAGAATCTCAGAAATTCGTTATCGGTGACGACTATGGTAATTTCAGACCTGATGACCAGATAACATTTGCAGAAGCAGTAACAATATTAACTCGTGTTTTAGGTTACGAGCCAAGTGCACTATCTAACGGCGGATTTCCAACAGGTTACCTTGTAGCAGCCGGTCAAATGGGCTTGCTTAAAGGCGGAATAAGCACAGGTGCCGATGTTAAAGCAACAAGAGGTACAGTTGCTATGCTTGGTTACAACAGCTTAACAATTAACCTTATGGAAAGAACAGGCTACGGCACAGATGAAAAATATGAAGTTGTTGAAAAAACTCTTCTAAAAGAAAAACAAGAAGTTTCTAAGCTTTACGGACAAGTAGTTGCAAACAATGAATCTACCTTAACAGGTTCTTCAAGTTTAAGAGACGACGAAGTTCAGATTAAAGTTGATAATCAAGTTGAAACTTACAAAGTTAACGGCACAGACGCTAAAGGCTTACTTGCAAGAAACGTAGTATTCTATGTTCATGAAGAAGATACAACAACAGATAAAAACCTTATCTTAGTTGCAAACGATGCTAACAAAAACACCGATATTACCATTAAATCAACAGATTTACAGGATATCACAGGTGCAGAAGGTTCAGCTAAAGAGTTATCTTACTGGGTGAACAAAGAAGTAGATAAAAAACCTGAAACTGTTACAATTTCAAGCACAGCAAAAGTGTTCTATAACGGTGTTGCAACAACTTATGATTTAGACGAATTAATGGCATTAACATCAGGACAGGTTACACTTTTAGATACAACCCGCACAGACCAGTTTAACTATGTGTTTGTAACAGAATATCAAAATATGATAGTTGACGATGTATCTTTAACAAGCTACAGAGTAAGTGATAAAAACAATCTTCTATCTTTAACACTAGACCCTAAAGACAAGAACATTAAGTTCTCTATCACTAAAGGCGGCGAAGCTATAACATTAGACAAATTGCAGGAATGGGACGTTTTATCAGTAGCAATGGATAAGAAAACCTTTGCAGAGTCAAAAGTTGTAAACGTTTATGTTTCTAACGAAAAAGTAGCCGGCAAGGTTATAGAGTTAAGTGAAGATAAAGTTAAAATTGGCGACAAATATTACGAAATCGCAGCTAACTATACAGCAGCAAATCAACCTGTAATTGCTCTTAACGACGAAGGTATCTTCTACCTTGATATCGAAGGAAAAATCGCAGCAGTTGATACAAAAACACAAGTAGCAGGCAACTATGCTTACCTTGTAGCAGCTGATACAACAGGTGCATTAACAGATAAATTAGAATTTAAACTGTTTAATAAAAATGGCGAAACTTCAATTGTTACAGGTGCTGATAAGATAAAGGTTAATAACCAATCAGGCTTAACAGCAGCAGCAGCAAAAGCAGCTTTATTGGCAGCTAACGGAAATTCAATGCCACAGCTTATCACTTATGAATTGAACTCTAAAAACGAAATTTACTATGTAAACACAGCAACATTAAACGGAGCAGCAGGAACAGCGCTTAAAAACGTATTCTCTCTTGACTTTAAATCAGATTTAAACGGTATAGAATACAAAGCAACTGCTAAAAAGCTTGGTAACTTCAATGTTAACGCTAACACAATAGTTCTTGACATCCCAACAGGTAAGACAGATTCAGAAGACTTTGCAGTTAGAACAATTGATATGTTTGTAGATAAAACTAAGTACGAAGTAGAAGTTTACGATTTATCAGAAGATTTAACAGCACAGGTTGTTATTGTTAAAAACAGTAAAGGCGAGATTAACTCTGAAGCACCAATAGCTCTTGTTGATAAAATCACAGATACTCAAAACGAGGATCAGGTTTCTGTAAACAAACTATATGCAATTCAAGACGGCGCAATGATTGAAAAAATTGCGAAGGACGATATGACGCTTGTTAAAAACGGTGGAGAAAAACTTGAACCGGGCGATATCATCCAATATCAAACAAATGCACGTGGTGAGATTGACAAAGTAACAGTTCTGTTCAACAGCGATGAAAGAGCAGACGCTTCTAAGGAAACCTACACTCAATATGCAGGAACAGAGATGGAAACTATCTTAGGCAGAGTAACTAAGAAATTCGCTTCATCAATCAACGTAACATCTGCTAATATGGAAGAAACGAATTTAGACATCTCTAATGCAAAAGTTTATAACTATGACTTCTCTAAGTCTTATGGTTCACAAGTAAGCTCAGTGGACGCAAGCTATATTCAAAAATACGATTCAGCAGATGCAAGAAAAGTATTTATAAGAATGTATAAAGGCGCGGTTACAGAAATAGTTATTATAAAAGAGAAATAAGCAAAAGATATTCACCTCAAAATTGCCCCCCTCTATTAGAGGGGGGCCTTTTTTACGTTAAATAATTTAGTCTTTAACTACAATAATATCCTGCTTACAAAGGCATGCAATTTCCTCTGTGACCACTTCCCCTGGGCATAGCAATGGCATACAGGGGGGGCAGGAATAAATACTCCGTGCAGCAATTTTACCGATAGCATCTGTTGATTTGAGCGAGACTGTTTCGCTGTAAAAGGCATCATTAGGCGAAGCTTTAAGGATTGTTTGGGGAAGTGGAGTGGTCTTTGCTTCTTTGTATTCCGGCAAATCCTTTGCTATGGCGAGCAATGCGGTTTTAAATCGGGTGAAATCCGATACACGATTATTAATCGTTGCAATGCAAACAAGGTTGTGTGTGTCTGCCATTTCTATTACTATATTGCTTTTTTTAAGACGGGTTTTTATAACTTCTGCATTGATATTTGTGTTTATCACTATGCGGGTTGAATCGTATTGATAGCCTGCGTTATGCTTGTCCATACAATAGAATTTGCCTGTGGAATTAAGCTGAAGGCGCAAATCATTGCAGGCATCAATAAGCCTGCCCAGCTTTGCTTTGCCTGTTTTCTGCATAGTTTCCCTTGCTTCGTCAATAGACTTCATTATAAGATAGGATGGGCTTGTGGTTTGCAGCATATTAAGATTTTGCAAAAGCCTGTCTGGGCTTATTCTGTTTGTTCCGATATGTACCATAGCGCCCTGAGTAAGGCAGGGCAGTGTTTTGTGGGCGGATTGAACAACTCCGTCCCCACAGCAGGAAAGCGCTGATTCGGGTAGTCTGTGGTTAAATCCAAAGTGCGCACCATGTGCCTCATCCACCAAAAGAGGCATATTGTTTCTGTGGGCAACAGATGCGATTGAAAAAACATCACTGCATACTCCGTAATATGTAGGCGAGGTTATTAAAACTCCCTTTGCGTGGGGATTTTTTTCTATTGCGTCTTGAATGTCATTTGGTGAAATGCCGTCACTCACGCCGAAGGCACTGTTGTGCTTGGGATATACAAAAACAGGTTGAATATCAAAAAGCACTAAAGCGTTTATAACCGAAATGTGGCAGCTGCGGTCTATAATTAAAGTGTCACCTCTGTTGCACACCGAAAGGATAAGTGCGTGAAGACCAACGCTGGAGCCGTTTACGCAAAAGAAGGTGTACGCAGCACCAAAAGCACAGCTTGCTTCAAGCTGCGCTTTTTTTATTATTCCATTTGGATTGTGCAGATTATCTGTGCCATCAAGCTCTGTTACATCATAAAAACAATTGCCGTCAATTCCTTTGTGACCCGGCATACAAAAGCGAACCGTGCTTCTGTTTATTGCGGAGTCAATCCCACGTTTGATAATCATACACTACTCCTAAAAATATGAATTTATATTTTCCACAACATTATCTTTTATAATAACCTTTGCATGCTCAAAAAGCTGTCCGAATTTAACAAAGGGAGTTTCACATTTTCTCGCAAATTCTGTAAGCATAATATCTAAATCCTGTGCTAAAAATTCATTATCAGCATATATGAAAAGATAATAAAGATTATTATATTTATACAATCTACTTTGACCTATAAAAGCGTTGCTCATGGCATTACACGCCAAAATAACATTTTCGAAGTTTTCAAATTCGAAAACCAATGGATTAAAGGATTGTTTTCGTTTTTTCATTTTTGATTTATATTTTGCATATTTTTGAGGCTGAACCTCTGTTTGTTCGTTAATTTTTGTTATATGCATAATAAATCCGTCGTTTTTAGTGGGTACCGCTTCCACTACTATTTGTGAATTATCTGCAAAAAAACCTGTTTCATCCTCGGCTCGTTTAATAAGCTGCCAGAAGAGGTCCTGCGCTTCGTCGGGATTATATATTAGATTGTCTATACTTACATTTAGTTCGTGTAAATCGTCGCTTGAAATTGTTATTTTAAGCTTATTTGGTGATATTCGTTCGATTTTCATAATCGATGCACCTCCTGATACTTTCATTATACAATAAAAAATTAAATTTGAAAAGCATAATTCGAAAATTAGTAGTTGTAATTATATAACATAGGTAGTATAATATATGATGTGTAAGTATTATTATGTTCTTAAATTAAGGAGGTAAAATGTTGTTTACAAAAACATTTCGGGGCGGAATACATCCCGATGACAGAAAAACTCAATCCATGAATTCTGCTATTCGAGAATTGCCTGCTTCTAAAATAATGGTTTTTCCATTACTTCAACATTTAGGCGCACCAAGTGAGCCTATTGTTTCGGTGGGTGATTATGTAAAATCAGGTCAGCTTATTGCTAAGGCTTCAGGTTTTGTTTCTGCTAATATTCATTCTTCTATTTCCGGTACTGTTGTTTCGATCGAGCCACGAATACATCCCAGTGGAAATTCTGTAAATTCCATAATAATAGAGAACGATGACAAATATTTAATGGATGAGAATATAAAGCCCTACAAGCCTCTGGGCGAGCTATCACGCGAGGAAATAATCAAAATAGTTCAAGATGCAGGGATTGTAGGTATGGGGGGGGCTGCGTTTCCAACTCATATTAAACTATCTCCTCCGCCCGATAAAAAGGTAGATACTGTTATAATTAACGGTTCGGAATGTGAGCCTTATCTTACTTCCGATTACAGAGCTATGGTTGAATATCCTGAAATAATACTTTTCGGCTGCACAGCAATTATGAAGGCGCTGGGTGTTGAAAAGGCATTTGTTGCAGTAGAAAACAATAAGCCGGAGGCTGTTATTGCACTACAGAATAAATTAGGTGAATTTAAAAATATAGAAGTTGTTACGGTTAAAACAAAATATCCTCAGGGTTCTGAAAAACAGCTTATAAAGGCGGTTACGGGGCGCGGCGTTCCAAGCGGAAAGCTTCCTGCGGATATTGGTGTTGTTGTGCTTAACATAGACACCGCAAATGCAATTGCAAATGCAATTAATACGGGCGAACCGCTTACAACAAGAGTTGTTACTGTTGCGGGAGACTGCATTAAAAATCCGAGTAATTTTAAGGTTAAAATCGGAACATCTGCTAAGGATATTTTAGATGCAACAGGCGAATTTACTCAAAGCCCTGCCAAAATAATATTCGGCGGACCTATGATGGGGATTTCTATTTTTTCTACTGATACACCTATAATTAAAGCCACAGGCGCAATTTTGGCGCTTTCGGAAAAAGAAGTGGATACGGGCGTTTCGAGCTATTGCCTGCGTTGTGGAAAGTGCGTAGAAGCTTGTCCAATGAATTTACAGCCTATAACCCTTAAATTGTTTGCCCAAAAGGAAGATATTGAGGAGTTAAAGAGATTAAATATTATGGATTGTATGGAATGCGGCGCTTGTTCATATTTATGCCCGGGCAGGCAAGATCCTGTGCAGTATGTCAGGCTTGCAAAACCAAAAGTTATTGCATCATTAAAGGGGGATAAAAAGTGAGTTTGTTTCGAGTTTCATCACCACCGCACATACGAACAAAGGACGATACATCAATAATAATGGCAGATGTTATAATTGCTCTTATGCCTGCTTTAATCGCAGGGGTCTATTTTTTTGGTTATCGTGCCTTAATAATTACGTTAATTTCGGTTGCAAGCGCTGTTGCCTTTGAGCATTTGTGGTGCGTTGCCTTTAAAAAACCAACAACCGTTGCGGATTTCAGCGCAATTGTTTCGGGAATGCTACTTGCATTTAATTTGCCTGTCACAGTGCCTTTGTGGATGCCTGTTGTGGGCAGCTTGTTTATGATTATAATAGTTAAAATGTGCTTTGGCGGTTTGGGGCAGAATTTTGTAAATCCTGCCCTTGCGGCAAGAGCCTTCCTTCTTGCCTCTTGGCCTTCGATTATGACAACGTTTAGCAGTGTTTCCCCAAAGCTTAGTTTATTTTTAAATCCTGATGTAATGACATCTGCAACACCTCTTGCAATTATTAAAGACGGTGTGGTTGCAGGTCAGGCGCTTCCTTCTTACGTTAATTTGTTTTTGGGAGGAGTTGGAGGCTGTATCGGCGAAACAAGCGTACTTGCGCTTTTAATCGGCGGAGGTTATCTTTTCTTCCGAAAAATCATTACATGGAGGATACCTGTTGCTTTCATAGGTACAGTTGCAGTTTTTACTTTTATTTTCGGCGGCGAAGCAATGTTTAACGGTAATTTTATTTATCATGTATTATCAGGCGGATTATTCCTCGGCGCACTTTTTATGGCTACGGATTACACAACCTCGCCAATAACCCCTATGGGGCATATATATTACGGAATAGGCTGCGGTATATTAACATCAATAATACGCCTTTGGGGCGGTTATCCCGAGGGTGTTTCCTATTCAATCTTACTTATGAATGTTGCCGCTCCGCTAATTGAAAAAGCAACTGCACCAAGGCAGTTTGGAAAGAAGGTGTCCGCATGAAAAACGATTTTGTAAAATTAGGTGGAATATTATTTATAATAACCTTCGTTGTTGCCCTTGCTCTTGGAGTTGCAAATTCAGTTACAAAGCCTAAAATTGAAGCGCTGGAGGTTAAAACAAAAAGCGATGCGGTTCAAAAGGTTATAACGGGCAAAATTGCGGAAAATAGCGCGGTTAAAATTGAGCTTAAAAATAGTACATCAGTAAAAGAAATTATGCAGTATGATTTAGAAGATGGTACAAAGGCATACAGCGCAGTTTGTGCGCCAAGTGGCTATGCAGGCGAAATTTCTATGATGGTAGGCTTTAACGAAAAGCTTGAAGTTACAGGAATTAGCATACTAAATATGACCGAAACGCCAGGGCTTGGTATGAAGGCGAAGGACGAAGGCTTCATTAAGCAGTTTATCGGCAAAACGGGAACGATTAAGGTTAGTAAAAAAGGAAAAGCGGAGGATTCAATTGAAGCAATATCAGGGGCAACCATAACCTCTGCCGCTGTAACGAAAGGCGTTAACGATGCTGTCAGCGAATTGAAGGAGGTGGCAAAATGAGTGAAAAAAGCGTATTTTTAAATGGACTTATTGATGAAAACCCAACCTTCGTTCAATTGCTTGGTATGTGTCCGACTCTTGCCGTAACAACATCTGTTATAAATGGAATAGGAATGGGGCTTTCCACAACTGCGGTTTTAATTGGCTCCAATTTGGCAATTTCATTGCTTAGAAAATTTATACCCGGTAAAATTCGAATTGCCTCATTTGTTGTTATTATTGCAGGGTTTGTTACGCTGATAGATATGCTTCTTAAAGCATATTTCCCTGCTATTTCAAGCTCATTGGGTATTTTTATACCTTTAATAGTTGTAAACTGCATAATTCTTGCACGGGCAGAAGCCTTTGCTTCCAAATTCAATGTGGTTAAAAGTATAGGAGATGGCTTGGGTTGCGGTTTGGGCTTTACGGGAGCGCTTATTATAATATCCGCATTTCGTGAGCTTATCGGAAACGGTACCTTGCTTGGCTTTCACCTTTTAGGGAGTGGATATCAGCCTGCTATAATGGCAATTCTTCCGCCGGGCGCATTTATAATTTTGGGGCTTGTTTTGGGCGGCATAAACTTAATTCGTATGCGCGGAGGTAAAAACAATGCTTAAAGATGTTATGATTCTTGCAATATCGGCAATTTTTATACAAAATTTTGTGCTTGTAAAGTTTTTGGGCATTTGTCCATTTTTAGGGGTATCCAAAAAAACCGAAACCGCACTTGGAATGGGAATGGCTGTTGCTTTTGTTATGAGCTTGGCTTCCGCTTTAACATGGTGCGCCAACAGATTTTTGCTTATCCCCTTTGGCTTGGAATATTTGCAGACTATTGCGTTTATATTGGTTATTGCAACAATAGTTCAACTTGTTGAAATGTTTTTGCAAAAGGCAAGCCCTGCTCTTTATAACGCTTTGGGAATATATCTTCCGCTTATAACAACAAATTGCGCTGTTTTGGGTGTTGCACTGCTTAATATTCAATATCAATACAATTTATTTTTCTCTGTGCTGTACGGTTTTTTTGCGGCGGCTGGATTTACTCTTGCGATATTTCTTTTTGCAGGTGTTCGTGAACGCTTGGAATTTTCCGATATACCGGAATTTTTAAAGGGCTTCCCCATTGCGCTGATAACAGCCGGATTGATTGCAATAGCGTTTTTAGGCTTTTCCGGATTAAAAATATAGGAGTGATTACTTTGCAAATGCAAATATTATATGCGGTTATTGCACTGGGCGGTATGGGACTTGCATTTGGTCTTGTGCTTGCCCTTGCATCTAAATATTTAAGTACCGAGCAGGACGAAAGAGTTCCGATGATAATGGAAATACTGCCAAATGCAAATTGCGGCGGCTGTGGATATGCCGGCTGCAGTGCTTATGCACAGGCTGTTGTTGCAGGGAATGCGTCAACCTCCGCATGTCCTGTGGGCGGTGCAAAATTAAGTGCAGGAATTGCGGAAATAATGGGTGTTTCTGCAGATGTGGCAGAGGTTAAGGTTGCAAAGGTGCTTTGTGTAGGTAAAACAGATAAAACAACATTGAAATATCATTATGAAGGAATTGAAGATTGCTTTTCCGCAAACCGTATTGCAAAAGGGCCGAAGAACTGTGAATTTGCTTGTGTTGGCTATGGCTCTTGTGTTCAGACGTGCCCCTTTGATGCAATTGTCATTGAGGACGGAATTGCAGTTGTGGACAGTGAAAAATGCGTTGCCTGCGGACGTTGTGTTAAAATTTGCCCTAAGCAGGTTATTGAGCTTGTGCCAAAATCCGCAAGCAATATTGTTTTGTGCTCCTCAAAGGATAAGGGCGCGGTTGTTAAGAGCAAATGCTCTGTGGGCTGTATCTCTTGCAAAATATGCGAAAAGGCGTGTGCCTTTGATGCAATTACTGTTACGGATAATTTAGCAAAAATAGATTATTCAAAATGTACAAGATGCGGAGAATGTGCAAAAAAATGCCCAACTAAGGTGATATCAATTCAGGAGCAATCAAATGAATAATTTCATACCCAAAATAATAGCGGCACACGATTTGTCGGGAATGGGCAGAGCATCTTTGGGTACTGTAATTCCTGTCCTGTCTGTTATGGGCAGCTACGTATGCCCCTTGCCAACTGCTGTTCTTTCAACCATAACCGGGGTTTTTGAAAATTATGAAATTACCGATTTAACAGACCAAATGATAAAAACCATAAACCATTGGAACACACTTGATATTAAATTTGACTATATATACAGCGGTTTTTTGGGCAGTGAATCTCAGGTTGATGTTATTTTAAACGCACAGGAAATGTTTAAAAGCTATTTGATAGTTGACCCTGTTTTTGCTGACGATGGCAAGCTTTATAAAACCATGAGCAAAGAAATGGTTGAGAATATGCGTAAATTAGTTTCAGTTGCGAATATCATAACGCCTAATGCAACAGAGGCACAGTTTTTACTTGATTGTGACAAGGCAATTAGCTTGGAGGATTATAAAAAACAGCTTATTGCCCTTTCCGATATGGGACCTGAAAAGGTTGTTATTACAAGCTGTCATATCGAAAACGAAACCTATGTTTTAGCTTATGACAGGTTGAAAAACAGATTTATAGATTTGAAATATGATTACATACCTCTTGCTATGCACGGAACGGGAGACCTTTTCACAAGTGTGCTGGTTGGCGCAATCGCAAGAGGGGACGGCTTTGAAGACGCACTTCAATTAGCAGAAAATTTTGTTAAGGCTGCAATTGAAATTACTGTGAAAAACAACATACCTCTTCGTGAGGGTGTTCTGATAGAAAAAATATTGACACAATTGCAATAGGAATGGAGCTTTAAATATGTGGGTTGCTAAGGATTGGAAGGAATATGAGCTTATAGATGCGTCATACGGCGAGCGTTTGGAGCGTTGGGGGGATTTTATCTTTATACGTCCGGACCCACAGGCAATATGGGAAACACCTAGAACTAATCCACTTTGGGATAAGCCTGATGCAAAATATCATCGCAGTGAAAAAGGCGGCGGTCAATGGGAGTTTTATCATAAAAAGCTTCCGGAGCATATTGTCATAACCCAAAATCAGTATAAATTCAAGGTTAAGCCAATGGGCTTCAAGCACATGGGGCTGTTTCCCGAACAGCTTGTTAATTGGCAGTGGACTGATAATTTAATTAGAAATGCAAACAGAGATATAAAGGTTTTAAATTTATTTGCATATACAGGGGGCGCAACGGTTGCCGCATCGTCAGCGGGGGCGGCTGTTTGCCATATTGATGCTTCAAAGGGAATTGTTCAGCACGCAAAGGATAACGCCACTTTAAGCGGAATTGATAAGAACCCAATAAGATATATTGTTGACGATTGTATGAAGTTTGTTGAGCGTGAAATCCGCAGGGGTAACAAATACGATGCAATAATAATGGATCCGCCTTCTTATGGCAGAGGGCCCGGGGGCGAGGTTTGGAAGATTGAAACAGAGCTTTACAAATTTGTTAAAAGTACGGCGGAGGTTTTGTCTGACAATCCCTTATTTGTGCTTTTAAATTCATATACAACAGGGCTTAGTGCCGCAACCATGCAAAATGTTCTTGAAATGACCTTTGGCAAAAAATGCTCAGGGAATACATCTTCGGACGAAATTGGTTTGCCAATGAAGGAAAACGGGCTTGTGTTGCCGTGTGGTTCATCGGCTCGGTGGGAAAGGGAAAAATAAATGATTAAAACCAAAGATATTGAATTTAAATACAATAACTCATTTGATAAAATGGTGTTAAATGGGATTAACATAGATATAAAAAACGGTGAATTTGTTGCAATTTTAGGGCATAACGGAAGCGGTAAATCCACACTGGCTAAGCATTTTAATGCTATTCTGCTGCCAATGGGCGGAAGCGTTTTTGTTAAGGATATGGATACTAAAGACGAAAAGCTTCTTTATGAAATAAGGCAGACTATTGGAATGGTGTTTCAAAATCCGGATAATCAGATTGTTGCAACAATAGTAGAAGAAGATGTTGCCTTTGCGCCCGAAAACCTGGGTTTGCCCTCAAGTGAAATAAGAAGGCGTGTGGATTGGGCATTAGATATTGTGGGTATGAGCAGCTACAGCCGCCATGCTCCTCACCTTTTATCGGGCGGTCAAAAGCAAAGAATTGCAATTGCAGGAGTTCTGGCAATGAACCCTAATTGCATAGTGTTGGACGAGCCCACCGCAATGCTGGACCCAATCGGAAGACGTGAGGTTATTTCCACACTGAAAAAGCTGAATAAAGATGAAGGTATCACAATTGTTTTGATAACTCACAATATGGACGAAGCAATTGAGGCGGACAGAGTTGTGGTTATGAGCAAGGGAAGCATTGTGCTTGATGATACTCCGCGCCAGGTGTTTTCCGATGTGGCACAGATTAAGGCCTTGGGCTTGGATGTTCCACAGGTTTGCGAGCTTATGTATGAGCTTAAAAATAAGGGATTAAACATAAAATCTAATGCATTAACCATAGACGAAGCATACAGCGAGCTTGCTCCGAAAATAAAGAAACCCCCTGAAATAGATATTAAAACCACTGTTAAAACCTCTAACGAAACAATTATAGATGTGCAAAGCATCTGCTACGATTATTCAGTAGGCGGACCATTTGAAAAGCGTGCTTTGGAAGATGTTTCTGTTAAAATAAAAAAGGGAGAAATAATAGGTATTATTGGGCATACGGGAAGCGGAAAATCTACCCTTGTTCAGCATTTTAACGGACTGATTAAGCCCACAAGCGGAAGGGTTTTGGTTAACGGAACGGATATTTCGGCAAAAAAAGTGAATTTGAAAAGCATAAGGGCAAGTGTGGGCTTGGTGTTTCAATATCCCGAGCATCAGCTTTTTGAAGAAACTGTTAGGCGTGATATTGCATTTAGTCCGCAAAAAATGGGACTTTCCGAGGAAGAGGTTGAACGTCGTGTTATACAGTGTGCAAAAATGGTAGGGCTTTCCAAGGATGTTTTAGAGAAATCCCCATTCGAGCTTTCCGGCGGACAGAAAAGACGTGTTGCAATTGCAGGCGTTCTTGCAATGGAGCCTGATGTGCTTGTGCTGGACGAGCCTACCGCAGGATTGGACCCACACGGAAGGGAAGAAATTTTAAGGCAAATCCGCAAGCTTCATAAGGATTATGATAAAACTGTTATTTTAGTTTCTCACGGTATGGAGGATATTGCAAATACTGTGGAAATGCTTTATGTTATGAACAATGGAAAGATTGTTTTAAGCGGTACACCTCTTGAGGTTTATAAAAATTACAGACTGCTTGAGAAAATCGGGCTGACAGCACCGCAAATTACAAAGCTTATGGATAAACTGTGTGGCATAAATGTTTGCACTGTGGAGCAGGCAATGGAATATTTGGTTCCCATGCTAAGCGATGCAGAAGAAACTTTTGAATTAGGCGAAAAAGATATAATAGATGAAACAATTGAAATGAATGATGAAGTATATAATGAATTGAATGACGAAGTAAAGCAGGATGCTACGAATGAAAAAGAATCTGAAAGCAATGAAAGCTTTGAACAAATACGTTTTTTTTAGAAATGGGAGAAAACAATGCTTAAAGACATAACCCTCGGGCAGTATTTTCCGGGAAAATCACTTATACACCGCTTGGATGCAAGGGTAAAAATTATATTATCAATTTTATATTTGGTAATTGTTTTTACAATACAAAACTTTTGGGGATATGCACTACTCCTTTTATTCACCATTGCCATAATAAAAATATCCACAGTCCCCATAAAATTTGTTGCAAAGGGAATTAAGCCGCTGCTGTTTTTTATAGTGCTGACGGCAATATTAAATGTGTTTATGACTGCCGGCACACCAATTTGGAGCTTCTGGATTTTAACAGTAACCTACGAAGGACTTGAATATGCGGTTCTTATGATTCTTCGCATTGTGTTTTTGGTTTTGGGAACCTCAATGCTGACCTATACAACCTCCCCCATTGCGCTGACGGACGGAATAGAACAGCTTTTAAAGCCCTTTTCCAAAATCGGCGTACCTGCTCACGAGCTTGCTATGATGATGACCATAGCTCTTAGGTTTATACCGACTCTTTTGGAGGAAACGGATAAAATTATGAAGGCGCAAACCGCCAGAGGTGCGGATTTTGAAAGCGGAAATTTAATGGAGCGTGCGAAGGCTCTTATACCCCTTTTGGTTCCTCTTTTTATCAGCGCATTTCGCAGGGCGGACGAGCTTGCAATAGCAATGGAATGCAGGTGCTACAGAGGCGGCGAAAACCGTACACGTTTAAACGAGCCGAAGGCGAGCATTATTGATTTCTGGGCAATAATTACCTTTGTTTTTATGCAGGCGGCAATAATATTGCTTAATTTTGTGAGGTAAATATGCAAAATATAATGATTCATTTGCAGTTCGACGGCAGTGGATTTCACGGTTTTCAAAGGCAGATAAATGCATTGACAATTGAAGAGGTTTTGTTGGGTGCAATAAAAAAAATTACAGGGGAAAGCCCTGTTTTAACAGGGTGCAGCAGAACGGATAGCGGTGTGCATGCATTGGATTATGTGCGCAATTTTAGAAGCAACACAAAAGTTCCTATGGATAAGCTTCCATTTGCACTTAACACAAAGCTTCCCTCTTCTATTCGTGTTTTTTCCGCACAAGCTGTCAAGGAGGATTTTCACGCAAGATTTTCCGCAAAGTCTAAAACATATATTTACAAAGCCTCCACAGCTAAAATTTTAAGCCCCTTTTTACCTGATTATGTCTATCATTTTCCATACGAAATTAACATAGAAAGCATTAAAAAAGCTGTGGGATTTTTTGTTGGCATGCACGATTTTTCGGCATTTATGTCTGCCGGAGGCTCTCAAAAAACAACTGTGAGAGAGGTTTACCATCTGACGGCGGAAATGGCTGACAATAATATAATTTTTGAAATTACTGCAAACGCATATCTTTATAATATGGTGCGTATTATTGCAGGAACACTTTTACAGGTTGGAAGCGGTAAAATAGCGGCGGAGGATATTCCAAGTATCATTGCAGGCGGCAAACGAAAAAACGCAGGGATTACCGCAGGCGCAGAGGGGCTTTATCTTAAAGAAATAATTTATTAAAAATAAATTTGCTTTGTTTTGCAGAAAGGGGAATAGCGATATTTATGAAAAAGAATAAATCACCTTTAATTATAATATCATTTATAATAATAGTTTGTATTTGCGGTATTGTATATGCAAACAGAAGTGTATTTAGCATTAAGGGCGACGGTCAGGTGATATATACCCTTGAAACAGGGCAGATGCCGCAATTTGGCAGGATTAAAAACAGCGTTGCCGTAACAGGCAGGGAGGGTATAATCGCTCTTAATAATTCTGGTGGTCAGGCTTGGCACATTTTGAAAAACACCTCCACACCCTGTATGCAATATGAAGGCAGCTATACCTTGCTTTTTGACAGAGGTGGCAGAGAGCTGATAACCTATAACGGTAACACAAAAATGGCAGAATTAACGGCAGACCAGTCGATAATTACAGCTAAGATAAATTCAAAGGGCTATATTGCAGTGGTAACGAACGAAACGGGTTATAAGTCTAAAATAGAGATTTTGGATCAGCATGGTCAGCCTGTTTATAAATGGCAGATTTGTGATGATTATGTTATAGATGTTGATATTTCCCCAAACTGTAAGCAATTTGCGGTTTCTATGCTTAAAACTCTGGATGGAAAAGCAATAGGGAACATAGCTTTTGTTGATATGGTTAGTGCAAAAATTATATCCGAAACAAAAAACGAAAATTCAATTTCTCTTATGGTTAAATATACAAATGATTCATCCCTTGTTGCGGTTGGCGAAAGTGAGCTTTTGGGCTTTAATTCAGGGGGCGTTAGCAAATGGAAGGTTAATTACGGAGGAAGAACACTGCAAACCTTTAGGCTGGATGAAAAATGCAACGCCATTTTAGCTCTTTCGGGCAGCAGAAACAACACAAGCATTGAGGTTTATTCAAGCAGTGGCAAGAAAACAGGCGAATATATTTCGGATTTTGAAATTAAGGCAATAGACATCATAGAAAATACAATTGCCATAGCAGAGCAAAGGAATATTAAACTGCTGAATTACGCAGGCAGGGTTAAATCGGAAAAAACGGTTAAAAAAGACGTTAAGGCGATAGTTGCGCTGCCTGCCAAATCTGTTGCTATTGTTGGCGGAAGCACTGTTGATATATTAAAATTATAGGAGGAAGCACAATGTTAGATATTATAGTTATTGCAGTGGTTGCTTCAATGGCTATTTGGGGTTTTAAATCCGGCTTTATACGCTCGGTTTTTCACCTTGGCTATTATGTGATTTCTGCAATTGTTGCAACGGTTTTTTATCCCATTCTTACAAAATTTCTTATGGCAACAAAGTTTGCCGCCTTTATTCGTGATGAAGTTATAATGAAGCGAATAGCAACGGATAAGCCTGCTGTGAATGCTCAGTCTATGCCGAAATTTATGCAGGATTTAATCGAAAAGCCGATAAACGACGGTGTGTCAACCGTAACAAATGCAATGGCAACGGCGCTTACGGAAATTGTTATAAACATTATTTGTATTATATTAATTTTTGTGATAGTGCGCTTTGGACTAAAAATTATTGTGGAAATTTTAAGCGGTATAGCAAAGCTTCCGTTGCTTTCAACCTTTAATAAATTCGGCGGTTTAGTTATTGGAGCGGCTAACGGAATTATAATAATTTATTTGGTGCTTGCAATTTCCACATTGTTTATTTCAAATGATTTTTATAAAATAATTCAAAGTTCAAGCTTAACCAGCGAAATGTATAATAATAATTTACTGATGAAAATAATATTCAGATAGGAGAGAAACAAATGAATAGTGATAAAATAAAAAAAGGAATAGAAAAAGCACCTCATCGCAGTCTGTTAAAGGCGTGCGGCTTAACAGACGAGCAAATGGAAAGGCCAATGATTGGTGTTGTAAACAGTAAAAACGATGTTGTGCCGGGGCATATACATTTAGACACCATTGCAAGAGCGGTGTGCGACGGAGTTTTAATGGCTGGCGGAACCCCCCTTCAATTCCCTGCAATCGGTGTGTGTGACGGTATTGCAATGGGGCATACGGGAATGAAATATTCCCTTGCAACAAGAGAGATTATTGCGGATAGTATTGAGTGTATGGCAATGGCTCATTGCTTTGACGGCTTAGTGCTTATTCCAAATTGCGATAAAATAGTTCCAGGAATGCTTATGGCGGCGGCAAGGCTTAACATACCGGCAATTATAATAAGCGGTGGTGCAATGCTTTCTGTGCCGGATAGAAACGGAAAGTTTTTAGACCTTAATGCTAATTTTGAAGCGGTGGGAAGCTATAAAGCAGGAACAATGACGGAGGCCGATGTTAAGGATATTGAAAACAACGCTTGCCCCACCTGTGGCTCTTGCTCCGGAATGTTTACCGCAAATTCCATGAACTGCCTTTCCGAGGTTTTGGGCATGGCATTGGGCGGAAACGGAACAATTCCTGCGGTTTATTCCGAACGCATACGCCTTGCTAAAAGCGCGGGTGTTGCAATAATGGAGCTTGTTAAAAATGATATTAAGCCACGTGATATTATGACGGCAAAGGCTTTTGAAAACGCATTGACGGTTGATATGGCGCTTGGCTGTTCCACAAATTCCATGCTTCACATTCCTGCAATCGCAAACGAAGCCGGAGTTAAATTAGACTTGGCAATGGCTAACGATATTTCCTCAAAAACACCTAACCTTTGCAAGCTTGCTCCGGCAGGAACGCATCATATTCAAGATTTATATTTGGCGGGCGGAGTATATGCGGTAATGAAGGAGCTTTCCAAAAATAAGTTGCTTAACGAAAATGAAATGACGGTTACAACAAAAACAATAGGCGAAAATTTTGCAAATTCTGAAATTACGGACAGCAATGTTATACGTTCTGTTGATAATCCATATTCAAAAACAGGGGGAATTGCGGTATTGCGAGGCAATATCTGCCCGGACGGGGCTGTTGTAAAACGTTCGGCAGTGCATAAGGACATGCTAAAGCGTGTGTGCGTTGCCAAGGTTTTTGAAAGTGAGGATGAAGCCATTGAAGCAATCTACGGCGGAAAAATTGTTAAAGGCGATTGCGTTGTTATAACCTATGAGGGACCGAAGGGTGGACCCGGTATGCGAGAGATGCTTTCGCCAACCTCTGCAATATGCGGAATGGGGCTGGATACTGATGTTGCCCTGCTTACAGACGGACGTTTTTCCGGCGCAACGCGAGGTGCTGCAATTGGGCACATTTCGCCGGAGGCGGCAGTGGGTGGCAATATTGCTCTTGTCAGAAATGGAGATAAAATTGATATTGATATAGAAAACGGAACTCTTAATGTTTTAGTTTCGGAGGAAGAACTTGCTGTAAGGCGTGCAGACTTAAAGCCTTATACGCCTAAAATTCAGACGGGGTATCTTGCAAGATATGCAAAGCTTGTTGCATCGGCAGCCGACGGCGCCGTGCTCAAGGTATAAGAGGGGTGGAAGAAGTAATATGGATTTACATTCACAAACGTTAGTTAAACTTAAAGAAATCGCAAAGGAAATGAACATTGAGCATATATCAAAATATAAAAAGGAAGAGCTTATAGAAAAGATAAACGAAAAAAAGGAACCTGTGGAACTGGCTTCAAGCTTTGAGGAAGCGCTGGCAAAGCCTGTAAGTAGTGAGGAAAAAAAGCGTACAGACACTGTGGAGGTTGTGGGAATTCTTCAGGTTTTGGAGGATGGCTTTGGGTTTTTGCGCTGTGAAAATTATTTATCCGGCTCGGAGGATGTTTATGTTTCCCCAATTCAAATAAGGCGTTTTCGTCTAAAAACAGGCGATATGATTTGTGGTATAGCACGTTTGCAGAGGGAGAACGAACGCTTTCGTGCATTGCTTTATGTTAACAACGTAAATGGGGATAAGCCAGATGTGGCAATCCGCAGAACTCCTTTTGAAAATTTAACGCCTATATATCCTACTGAACGTATGCACCTTGAATATAAGCAAAATAATTATGCAATGAGGCTTATTGATTTAATCGCACCAATCGGAAAGGGGCAGAGGGGAATAATTGTTTCGCCGCCGAAGGCAGGAAAAACAACCCTTCTAAAGCAGGTTGCAAACAGTATAGAAACTAATCACCCTGATGTTAAGCTTATCGTGCTGTTGGTTGACGAGCGTCCCGAGGAAGTTACCGACATGAAGCGCAGCATAAAGGGAGAGGTTATTTATTCCACATTTGATGAGGAGCCTCAGCACCATATTCGTGTTGCGGAAATGGTTTTGGAGCGTGCAATGCGTCTTGTGGAGCATAAAAAAGATGTTGTAATTTTAATGGACAGCATAACTCGTCTTGCTCGTGCATATAATCTTACCATAACTCCCACAGGCAGAACCCTGTCGGGCGGATTGGATCCGGGAGCACTTCACAAGCCTAAAAAGTTTTTCGGTGCGGCACGAAATATTGAAAACGGCGGAAGCCTTACCATACTTGCAACCGCACTTGTGGAAACGGGCAGTAGAATGGACGATGTTATTTTCGAGGAGTTTAAAGGAACAGGAAATATGGAGGTTCACTTGGACAGAAAGCTTCAGGAGAAACGCATATTCCCTGCTATCGATATAAATAAATCAGGTACACGAAAGGAAGAGCTACTGCTTTCTCAAAAAGAGCTGGAGGCTGTGTGGTCTATCAGAAAGGCTATGTATAACCAATCTAATGCCGATGTTACCGAAACTCTTGTAAACCGCCTTGTTGCCACCAAAACTAATGAGGATTTTGTGGAAAGCATAAACTTATTATTTAATAAATAGGGGTGTTAAGTTTGAATAAATTCAAATTTAGCATCGGTTGGAATTTATGCGCCTTATCTGGCTCACGATATGCGTTTTGGTTAAATTTCATCAAGTTTTTGTGAGCCGGAAAGGCTAATGGTCATACTTATGCTGAAAAAAGTTTTGTTTATAATATTTGCTTTATTTTTATTTTGCGGTGTTGTGTTTGCCGAGGGGGACGGTGTTAAAATCCCTGTGCTTATGTATCACCACATTGCGACGGAATATGAAAGCAAAAACGCACTTGTAACCATCACACCCGATGAATTCAATCTGCACTTGTGGGCGATTAGAAACGAAGGGTACGAGCCTATAAGCTTTGGTGATTATGAGGAATATGCACAAAATGGCAAGCAATTACCTGCAAAGCCAATTATAATCGCATTTGACGATGGATACCTTAGCAACTATGAATATGCGTATCCTCTGCTTAAGGCACATAATATGAAGGCTACAATTTTTATTATAACCTCGTTGGTAGGTACGGCGGAGAAGTGGGGTATCCCTCATTTTGACTGGCAGCAGGCAAGAGAGATGGAGGCAAGTGGGTTGGTTGATATTGAATCTCACACTCATTCCCACAGAGAGTTGGATAAGCTGGACGAGGCTTCGCTTCAAAGAGAGCTTAGGCTTTCTAAATATTTAATTGAAAAAAATATGGGGAAAAAGGTTAATGTTCTGGCATATCCATTTGGAATGTATAACAATAATGTGTTTTCGATGGCTCAAAGGGCAGGTTATACCATTCAGTGCAAGGTTTCCAATGCAGGCTCAAACAAAAAAGAGAGCATAACTGCACCACTTACACGTCTTAACATTTCGGGAAATATGACGGATAAAGCACTTATAAAGCTTATCAAGAAAAATTTATATTAATAGACTTTATTCCAATAGATTGCATAAGAAAAAAGCGAATACTCACGAAAAAAAGCAGGAGCTTAAAAATCCTTTAAGCTCCTGCTTTTGCACTGTAAAAATTGGATGTTTAATTTTAGTACATACCGCCCATTCCACCCATACCGCCCATTCCGCCACCAGCAGGCATTGCAGCTTCAGGTGCCGGTTTATCTGCAACAAGGCTTTCCGTTGTAAGAACCATAGATGCAACAGATGCCGCATTTTGAAGTGCCGAACGTGTAACCTTGGTTGGGTCTACTATACCTGTTTTAACCATATCAACATATTGCTCTGTAAGTGCATTGAAGCCTATGCCTGTTTTGGAGGATTTAACCTTTTCAACTATAACAGAACCTTCCAAGCCTGCATTTGTGGCAATTTGCTTAACAGGCTCTTCCAAGGATTTAAGAACAATTGTCATACCTGTTTTTTCGTCGCCAGTTGCTGTTTCCAAAACTTTCAAAACAGCAGGGATTGCATTGATAAACGCAGTGCCGCCGCCAGCTACTATACCTTCTTCAACAGCCGCACGAGTTGCTGCGAGAGCATCTTCTATACGAAGCTTCTTTTCCTTCATTTCAGTTTCGGTTGCCGCACCAACTTTTATAACAGCAACACCACCAGATAATTTTGCAAGACGTTCTTGCAATTTTTCTCGGTCGAAATCGCTTGTTGTGTCTTCGATTTGCACTTTTATTTGAGAAACTCTGTTTTGAATTTCTGTTTTATTTCCTGCACCGTCAACAATTATTGTGTTTTCCTTTTGGATTACAACCTTGTTTGCGCGGCCTAATTGTTCAATTGTTGTTTCTTTTAAATCAAGAGCAAGCTCTTCGGAAATAACCTCTGCGCCTGTTAAAATTGCAATATCCTGAAGCATAGCCTTTCTTCTGTCGCCAAAGCCGGGAGCCTTAACGCATACGCAGGTGAAGGTTCCGCGAAGCTTGTTAACAATAATTGTTGCCAATGCTTCACCTTCAACATCTTCTGCTATTATTAAAAGTTTTTTGCCCTGCTGAACGATTTGCTCTAATATCGGCAAAATTTCCTGAATGTTTGTAACCTTTTTATCTGTGATTAAGATATAAGGGTCGTCTAACACAGCTTCCATTTTTTCTGTATCTGTAACCATATAAGGTGAAATGTATCCACGGTCGAACTGCATACCTTCAACAACGTCGCTATATGTTTCTGCAGTTTTGCTTTCTTCAACAGTTATAACGCCATCGTTTGAAACCTTATCCATTGCATCTGCAATTAATTCTCCGATAAATTCGTCTGCTGCGGAAATTGAAGCAACTCGGGCAATATCGCCTTTTCCGTTAACCTTTTTGCTGTTTGCAATTATAGCGTCAACAGCAGCGGCAGTTGCAGTTTGAATACCTTTTTTAACTATCATAGGGTTAGCGCCTGCAGCAACGTTTTTAAGACCTTCTCTAATCATTGCTTGTGCCAAAAGTGTTGCTGTTGTTGTTCCGTCTCCGGCAACGTCATTTGTTTTTGTAGCAACCTCTTTAACCAATTGAGCGCCCATATTTTCAAAGGCATCATCCAATTCGATTTCTTTTGCAATGGTTACACCATCATTTGTGATAAGAGGTGAACCGAATTTTTTATCCAAAACAACATTTCTTCCTTTTGGACCTAATGTGATTTTAACAGTATCCGCAAGCTTGTTTGCGCCACGCTCTAATGCCTTGCGTGCGTCCTCGCCGTATAAAATATCCTTTGCCATTTTTATATTCCTCCTTTATTATTGTACTTTAGCTAATATATCGCTTTGACGCAGGATAATGTATTCCACGCCGTCTAATTTAACCTCTGTGCCTGCATATTTGCTAATAAGAACCTTATCACCCAAAGCAACTTCCATAACGATTTCCTTGCCGTCAACAACTCCGCCGGGGCCAACAGCAACTATTTCTGCCATTTGAGGTTTTTCCTTTGCCGAACCCGGAAGAACTATTCCGCTCTTGGTGGTTTCTTCATTTTCAAGCATTTTAATTACAACTCTGTCTGCAAGTGGTTTAATATTCATTTAAATTTCCCTCCTTAGATTTTTGTTTTCGTTAGCACTCAAACTTGATGAGTGCTAACAGCTGTTAATATAATACATAATTGTTAAATGTTTTTCAATTCCAATGAATTGCCAAAATTTAAGATTATGGTTATTATCCTGCTTATTTCTGCTGTTTTTAACTGTTTTTGCTTTTTTTTAATAAACATATAGCTTGTGCGGCTATGCCTTCGCCTTTTCCTTCAAAGCCTAAATGCTCTGTTGTGGTGGCTTTTATGTTTATTGAATCTAAATCAATTTCTAAGACTTGTGCAATATTTTGGCGCATATTTTCAATGTATGGCGCAACCTTCGGAGCCTGTGCAATAATTATGCAATCTATGTTAGAAATGGAAAAATTAAACTGTCTTATTATATTATGCACATTTTTAAGTAATATACAGCTTGAAATGTTTTTGTATTTATCGTTAGTATCGGGGAAATGCCTGCCAATATCACCCAAACAGGCGGCGCCAAGCAAGGAATCCATAATTGCGTGAATTAAAACATCTGCATCCGAATGTCCAAGCAAACCCTTTTCAAAAGGGATTTCCACGCCGCCCAGTATCAGTTTGCGGTTTTGGGTTAACTTGTGAACGTCATAACCAATTCCAATTTTCATATCAAATTCCTCTTATTCCTCCGAATTTTCAAGTATCGCCCTTGCTATTATAACATCATCCTTTGTGGTTATTTTAATATTTGATGATGTTCCCTTAACAATATGCACACTAACCCCTAAACTCTCCACCAGTGCGCAATCGTCCGTTGCTGTAATGCCGTTATCATTTGCCAGCTTATATGCATTTTGAATAATATCCAGCTTAAAAACCTGAGGGGTTTGCATATACCAAATATTGCTGCGGTCTAAGGTGTTTTTAATTATCATATCGTCGCCCACAAGCTTTAAGGTGTCGGTAGCGGGAATTGCCAAAGCCGCCGCTCCGTAAGTGCGTGCCGCCTCAATGGTGGTTTCTATGTCCTCCGTTTTTATGCAGGGACGTGCACCATCATGTATCAGAACTATATCGGCATCCAAAGCTTCTTTAAGTCCGTTTTGCACAGACTGCCCTCTGGTATCTCCGCCGGGAACAACGTTTGTTGCTTTTGCTATGCCGAACTCACGGACTATGTCCGAAATTGCTAAAATATCATTTTCCCCTGTTACAATAATAATTTCTTCAACGGAAGGCGCATTTTGCAAGGATTCAAGGGCATAAGCAATAACAGGTTTATCAAAAATTTCGATAAACTGCTTGTTGCCCAAATAACCCATGCGGGTGCTTTGCCCTGCGGCAACAACTATTGCGCTTACCTTGCTTGATTTATTCTGATTATTTTTTTTAAAAAGATTAAACATATAAACCTCCGCTTTAGCTTTTATTTATTTTTGTTTTAATAATTCTAATAATAATAACTCCAAGCAAGCCGCCGATAATTGCTGTTATAAACTGTGGTACGTTAAAGTTAATCGAAATCAGTTGAGCCGCCTTTGGTTTTAAAGAGCCTTTAACTATAATATTAAGCACAAAAGCAACGCCAACGTAATACATAACCGCCCATTTTATAAGTGCTCCTGCTATAACTCCTGCATAATCGCTTAATTTGCCGGCGATATTAAATTTAGTTATATAATAATATGCAGCTGCAATTGCAATGTTACCTGCCATTGTAACCGGCGCAAAAAGGGGATGAGGCAAATGACCTTGTGCAAGTGCAACAAGAGGTGTAACAAGTCCTATAAAAATGCCGGAACCAATTCCAACAAGCCCTGTTGCCACAATAATGCACAAATTAACAAGAGAGCCGATAATAATTGTGGATTGAGGCCAGCTTCCGATTAAATACCTTAAATTTTGAAAAATAATTGCAAGTGCCAAAATAATGGCTGTTCTGGTTAAAAACTGTGTGCTGATTTTTTTCATAGATACCACGAACCTTTCCGTTGTTAAAAATTAACATTTATTTTTTCATAGGAAATTACGCAAAAAAACCGCGTAATTTAATTCTTCTGCGAAATGAATCCGCCTGCATTTACGCCCGAACACTTTGTTTTGATAAATAATTTTACCATACTTTGTATTTTTGTGCAATACATACTTTTTCTTGCAAAATGTTAAAATAAGCAGGAGGTGAAAAATAAAATGGCAATAATTTTAATTAGAACAATAATACTTTATTCGGTAGTTGTTATTGGACTTCGTGTTATGGGAAAACGACAGATTGGTGAGCTTCAGCCCTCCGAGCTTGTTGTTGCGATTATGATTTCGGAGCTGGCATCAATTCCAATGCAAGCAACGGGAATTCCTCTGCTTGCGGGAATAATACCGATTATAACCCTTATTGCCCTTGAAGTTCTGCTTTCCTTTGGAGCGTTGAAAAGCAAAAAATTTAGAAATATAACTTGCGGAACTCCAAGCATTTTGGTGCATGATGGCAGAATAATGCGAGATGAAATGGATAAAATGCGGTTTAACAATGACGATTTATCCGAGGAGCTGCGTCTTGCAGGCTGCACCGATATCACCTCGGTTCAATATGCAATTTTGGAGACGAACGGTCAGCTAAGCCTTGTTTTGAAAAAGGATAATCAACCGCTGACGGTTAAAGACGCAAAAAAACTTATGGAAAAAAAGGGGAAATAAATAATGCGTTCTGTCATAATCGCTGTAAGTATGCTCATAGTAATAATAATAGTAATTATTTTATGTATGTTTTATGTAAATAAATCCACCGATGATATTTCACATATGACAGATTCTTTAAGAATGAAAATTGCAGAGGAGGACTGGACAAAGGCGAACGAGCTTTATAGCAATATGCACAATGAGTGGCACAAAGAGCAAGGTAGGCTTGCAATGCTATTCGACCACAATGAGCTGGATAATATTCAAATATCATTTTCAAGGCTTGAGCAATATATGCAAACCAATAATAAGTCAATGGCATTATCCGAGCTTTCTGTAATAAAAATGCTTATAGAGCACCTGCCACAAAAGGATTCCATATCCTTTGAAAATTTATTTTGATACGATGATTTTATGCAAATGTTACAAAATTATTTCAAAAGTGTTGCAAATATATTAAAATTATGATACAATTACAAACGTTAAGAATAAATTGAGGTGGTTTTTTTGAAATATAATCTTAAAACAAGACGTTTGAAATTTGAGGCGGCTGATGTTATGACATATAAAAAACGCAGTTACACTAAGGAAGTTAAAGGGATAAACCCTAACTTAAATGTATTGCGTCCTACTATAAACGAAAAAAGCAATGTTTTTTTGGAAAGAACATTATGCCAATTTAAAATGGGGTTTCATAAAAATACATGTAAGGTTAAAATGCGCCGTTTAATCAGCATTGCGGAGGCGCTTATTTGTGCGAGGAAAATTGCCACATATACCGTTGCTACAATTGTTATGACAATTGTAATCTGGGGTTCTGTTTCTGCTATTGATTTGCGCCTTGCAAGTGAGGCTATTGTTGACGGGCACCCAATCGGCGTTGTAGAAAACACCAAAAATTTCGAAAAGCTTATGGCGGATGTTCAGTCTTCCATTGGTCAAACCCTTGGAGAGCCTGTGCTTACCGTAAAAAAGCCTGTTTATATTACACGCTTAGTTTTTAAAAAGGATTTAACCTCCGAATATAATTTAAAGCAGAATTTGCTTTCAACATATGATAAGGTTATTGGCGCTTATGCCGTTTATTATGGTGATAAATTAATTTGCGCCTCACTGGACGAAGCAAGCGTTAATTCTGCGCTGGAAAAGATTAAATCCAAATATGTCATAAGCGGCACAGAAGCAACAGTTGATTTTGCAGAGCCTATGGTGGTTAAAAAGGAATTTGTGCCGGTTGGCTATGTTCGTTCTGCGGAGGGCGTTTACGAAGCCTTAACAGCACCTAAGGAGCAGCCTCAGCAATATACCGTTAAGGAGAATGACACTCTTTGGAGTATATCCTCCGTTTATAATATGACTATTGACCAGCTTGTTGAAATAAATGAAAACATAAACGATATGATTCACATCGGTGATGTGATTAATATTACCAAAAGTGTTCCCGCAGTTTCGGTTAAGGTATCCTATGTGCAAACTTCCGAGCAGGATATTCCCTTCGAAAATGAAAAGATTACCGATAATAACCTAAACGCAGGTAAGGTTGAGGTTGTTAAGGAAGGAACCTTGGGCAAAAAAGTTGTAACAGAAAGCATAGTAAAAATAGATAATGATATTGTGGAGAGAAATGTTCAGCAGGAAAACATAATATCACAGCCGATTAGCGGCACAATTAAAATCGGTGCAAGGAAGGTTACGGGTGTGGGAACAGGTCAATACATACGTCCCGCTTACGGAACTCTTACATCTCGTTTCGGCAGACGAGGCAGAGGCCAGCATACAGGCATTGATTTGGCAAATCCTGTTGGTACGCCTATTGTAGCGGCAGATTCGGGTACAGTCACCTTCGCAGGCTATTCAGGCGGTTATGGATATCTTGTAAAATTATCTCATGGCAATGGTATGGAAACATATTATGCTCATTGCAGTAAATTGTTAGTTTCAAACGGGCAAAAGGTTGTAAAGGGTGAACAGATTGCAAAGGTTGGTAATACCGGTAACAGTACTGGCCCACATTTGCATTTTGAAGTTAGAAAAGATGGAATTCCTCAAAATCCTGCTTCATATTTAAAATAAGAAAGTGAGTACACACTTATGGAACGTACGATTTTAGTAGTAGATGATGAACAACCGATTGTTGACATATTGCGTTTTAATTTAAAAAAAGAAGGCTACAAGGTTTTGGAGGCTTATGATGGCGAAGAGGCTGTGAGAATTGCTCTTGAAGCCAATCCCGACCTTATTTTGCTTGATGTTATGCTTCCCAAAATTGATGGCTTTACTGTGTGCAGGAAGTTGAGAGAGCGTATTTCAACCCCTATTTTAATGATAACAGCCAGAGAGGAAGAGGTAGACAAGGTTTTGGGTCTTGCTCTTGGTGCGGATGATTATATCACAAAACCGTTTTCAATAAGGGAACTTATGGCAAGGGTTCAGGCGAATTTGCGCCGTGGCACTACGGATTTTACATATTTGAATCTTAGTGCGGATACAACCAGCATAAAGCTTGGAACAATGACGATAAATATAGAGCGTTATGAGGTTAAAAAGAGTGATAAGGTTATAGACCTTACTTTAAGAGAATTTGAGCTTTTAAAGTTTTTAGCACTTCAGCCTGAAAAAATTTATTCCCGTGAGGCGCTTCTGGAAAAGGTGTGGGGCTATGAATATTACGGAGATGTGCGTACTGTTGATGTTACAGTTCGTCGTTTGAGAGAAAAAATAGAGGACGATTCCTCTAACCCCAAATTTGTTGTTACAAGGCGCGGAGTAGGATATTATTTTGCTAAACAGCCCGAATGTAGTTAAATATGAACAATTATAAATAATGTTATGACAGGAGTTTGTTATGTTTAAAAATGTTTCAATAGTAAAAAAGGCAAATATTTATTTTGATGGCAAGGTTACAAGCAGGACTGTAATTTTTGAAAACGGCGAAAAAAAGACACTTGGAATAATGATGCCGGGCGAATACGAATTTGGCACAGAGGATAAGGAAATAATGGAGATTTTGGGCGGAGAAATGGACGTGCTTCTTCCTCAAAATGAAGATTGGCAAACAATTTGTGCCGGCGAATCCTTTGAGGTTCCGAAAAACAGTAAATTTAAGCTGGTGGTTAAAGAAGTAGCCGATTATTGCTGTTCATATATTAAAGAATAATTTTATAGTAAATTTTAATGCCCAATCCGACAAAAAGGATTGGGCATTTTGAATGGTGGCTTAACCTTTAAATTTCATTATCCTCATGGCGTTTATTATGGCGATTAACGAAACTCCCACGTCGGCAAATACCGCTTCCCACATGGTGGCAACACCGACTGCACCCATAAGAAGGACTATTCCTTTAATTACGAGAGCAAAAACGATATTTTGCAATATAATCCGCCTTGTTATTTTCGCAATTTTTATTGCTTCTGCAAGCTTTGTGGGTTCGTCCGTCATAAGAACAACATCTGCCGCCTCTATTGCGGCATCTGAACCTATTCCGCCCATTGCAACGCCAATATCCGAGCGGGCAAGAACTGGGGCATCGTTTATGCCGTCACCCACAAAGACGATATTACCTTTTGTTTCTTTTGAATTGAAAAGCATTTCTAATTTTTCTACCTTTTGGGCAGGGAGTAATTCAGCAAAAACGCCGTCTAACCCTAAATCTTTGGCAATTTTCTCACTTATGGTTTTGTTATCCCCTGTAAGCATCACGGTTTTTTTAACACCCATGGCTTTAAGGGATTTGATTGCTTTTGCACTGTCATTTTTTATTTCGTCAGCTATTATAATGCTTCCGCCATATTCGCCGTTAATTGCAATGTGAATAATCGTTCCGTAATTTTCGGGAGTCTTAAACAAAATGCCTTCTTTATTCATAAGCTTTTCGTTTCCTGCCAATATCACCTTATCGTTAAACCGCACGCTTATGCCAAGACCTGGTAATTCTTTGTAATCGGAAATTTTTGATTGGTCAACCGCTTTGCCATAGCTTTGCATTATGGATAAGGCAATAGGATGATTGGAAAAGCTTTCAGCATAGGAGGCATATTCTAAAAGCAGTTCTTTTGAAATGTCATTGCCATTTATTTCGATAACCTTAAAAACTCCTTTTGTGAGCGTTCCTGTTTTATCAAAAACAACAGTGTCCACATTATTAAGCGCTTCAAGATAATTGCCTCCCTTAATTAATATGCCGTTTTTGGAGGCTCTGCCAATTCCCGAAAAAAAGCCCAGAGGAATTGATATTACCAAAGCGCACGGGCAGGATACAACCAGAAATACCAAGCTTCTGTTAATCCATTGATAAAAATTTGCACCTTCAATAAAAATAGGAGGAAGGAAGGCTAAGCCAACTGCTAAAAGCACCACAGACGGGGTGTAATATCTTGCGAATTTAGTAATGAAATTTTCTGTGGGTGCTTTTTTGGCACTTGCATTTTGAACTAAATCAAGAATTTTTGCAACTGTGGAGTTTTCGAACAAACTTTTAACCTTAACCGTTAAAACTCCGTTTTGGTTTATGTAGCCGGAAAGAACATCATCACCTATGTTTGTTTCACGTGGAACTGATTCTCCTGTTAATGCAGAAGTATCAACCATTGACGAGCCTTCCGTAACTATGCCGTCAAGGGGAATTCTTTCGCCGGGCTTAACTATTATAATATCATCAATTTTAACTTCAGATGGAGATACTTTTTTAATTTCATCACCGATTTTCAAGTTAGCATAGTCGGGAAATATATCCATCAGCGCTGTTATTGATTTTCTGGAACGGTTAACAGCATAATCCTGAAAAAGCTCTCCTACTTGATAAAACAGCATAACAGCAACCCCTTCGGGGTATTCCTTAATTGCAAAGGCTCCGATTGTGGCAATGCTCATTAAAAAGTTTTCGTTAAAAAATTGACCCTTTAAAATATCCTTTACCGCTATAAAAATAACATCTGCACCTACCAATAAATAGCTTGCTGAAAATATTCCAAGCTCTGTTGTTTGGGAAAAATCAAAAATCAGCCCAACTGCAAATAAAACAGCACCTATGGATAACCTAATAATTTTCGCAAGGTCAAAATCCTTTTCGGTATGCTCTTTATGTTCGCCCTCTTCAGTGATGGTAAGCCCATCTTCAATTTTGTGGGCTATATTTCTGCTTTTTTCAAGCACTCTGCTTAAATCTTCAGCGCTATGAACCTTTATAAAAAGTTTTTTTGAAATAAAATCAACATTTGCAGAATGTACCTCGGGCAGACTGTTTATTTGTGCTTCTATTTTAGCTGCGCAGTTTGCACAGCTTAGTCCGTTTAAAATTAGGGTTTTTTGGCTTGTCACAAAAATACTCCTCCCTCCTATATTTCGTCAATATGAATTAATCCTTGCTCGAATATTTGCTTAACGTGCTCATCTTCAAGGGAATAAAAAACTATCTTGCCGTCCTTCCTGTGCTTAACAAGCCTTGCTTGCTTTAAAACCCTTAATTGGTGAGACACTGCCGATTTTGTCATGTTAAGCAGAACAGCAATATCACAGACGCACATTTCGGAGGAATCCAGCGCCCAAAGAATTTTAACCCTTGTTGTATCTCCAAAAACCTTGAAAAGCTCTGCAAGGTCGTATAGTCTTTCCTCCGCAGGCATTATAGCTTTAACTCTTTGAACGGTTTCTTTGTGAATTACATTGCAATCACATCTATCCGCAAAATCATAAGTATTAAAATTCATAATTTTTCCTCCAATAGTTTAATGATTGAACTATTGTTCAACTATTAATATTATATGACCACTTATAAAAAATGTCAATAGTTTGTTTAAATTTTATTTAAAAATTTTTTGTAGCTTAAATCAATGCCCAATGCACCGAGAGGGGCTGTAATTAAGATAGAAAGCACAGCAACGGTTAAAACAATTCGACCGCAGGGCAAGCCCATTGCAAGGGGAATAGCGCCGATTGCGGCTTGAACGGTTGCTTTCGGAATATATGCAAGCACACAAAAAATACGTTCTTTAATATTTAATTTAGTTTTGATTAAGCAGAGGAATACTCCGAGCATTCTGAAAAGCAGACCGCCTAAAATCACCAAAACAGCCATTATGCCTGCGGACAGTGCATAATTAATATCGACAGTTGCTCCAACCAGAACGAAAAGCAAAATTTCTGCACCAACCCACAGCTTTGAAAATTTTCCTGAAAGGCGTTTTGCCAGTGTTTCGTAGGTCCTTAAAATTGTGGCACCCATGCTTATAACCGCAAGCAGACCGGAAAATGACACAACACCCTCTGATGCCTTTTCCAAATATACAAGTAAGAATGACATACTAAGTATTATAATAACCTTTGTGGAATCTCTGATATGTACACGCTTGAAAAATATTGTGAGCAAAATGCCCAAAACAATTCCCCCAAGCAAGCCTGTTACAATAGAAACAGGTATTTGAATAAAACTGATAGGGGACATTCCGCCTCCGACTGCAAGGGAGGTTAGTGATGTGAAAAGTACAATAACAAAAATATCATCAACAGAGGCTCCCGCCATAATAAGCTGAGGTATGCTTTTTGCTGTTCCATAACCGCTTTCCATCATTTTAAGCATTTTAGGAACAATTACAGCAGGAGATACCGCTGCCACAACAGCACCCATAATCGCCGCTTCCAAAACGGATACTCCCAGCAGCTTTGGAGCAAGCAAAATAATTCCTGCAATTTCAAAGCAGGCAGGAACAAAGCACATTAAAATGGCAGGTCTGCCAACCTTTTTTAAATCCTTTATATCAAGCGCTAAGCCTGCCCTTGTTAAGATGATAATTAACGCAAGCTTGCGCAAATCTGCCGATAAGGAAAGTATGGAACCGTCCAGAAGATTAAGGGTGTAAGGGCCGAGTATTATGCCTGTTAAAAGCATTCCAATTAAGCTTGGAAGCTTTAATTTGTTAAATATATGCCCTAAAAACAGCCCCAGTAAAAATATAATTGCTAAGCTTGTTAGCATAGAAAAATCCTCCTCAGTAGGTTTTGTATTTAATAAAAAAGCTGATGATTTCTGTGAAATTAAAAATCACAGAAGTCATCAGCTAAATAAGCGGTTTAGGCATCGCCAAGGGAGACATTCATTCCCTTTGTTTTTAATTAATATATCATATCTTTTTAAGTGTGTCAACAATTTTTTGCTTATAAATTATCTATTGTTATTTATGATTTTATGCAATCAGTACAATAGAAATTAATCCTTTGTGTGTCTGCCTGTTGAGGTAAGCTCAATAATCAAATCATTTTTAGATTCCATTATGTTGTGTGGTGTGGTTACAAATTCAATTTCTGTTTTACCAATCTTGCAATGATATTGCTCCAATTGTTCCGCCTATGTTTTCCCCATCCAGCAGCCTAAAACCTTGTTGCAATATTCTTAAACATTTAACTTATTTCACCATAACATCGCTCCTATAAAATAGTAAGCCTATTATATAATTGAAAAACGTATGTGTCAGTGCTATATTATTATATTTTAGCGATATATTGTTAGATTTATAAAGCAAGGAGTATTTAAAGAAAAAATCATTTAAAAACCAAAAAAATAATCTTGACAATATGCACAAAAGATATTACAATATTATAGTGTATTATATTATTTTGCACTATTATACAATTTTACACAAATAAATTAGGAGGTGTTTTACATAGACACACAGGAAATAGTTATATTTGCTATTGCATTTGTGCTCATTATCATTGCTGCGGCTATTTCATTCCGTCTAGGAATTGCATATAGAAGAAAAATTGCAGAAGCAGAAATCGGCAGTGCCGAACAAGAGGCAAAAAAAATAGTAAGTGATGCAAAAAAAACAGCAGAAACCACAGTCAGAGAAGCGTCCTTAGAAGCAAAGGAAAATGCTCAAAAGCTTCGAGCTGAAATTGATAAAGAAGCAAAAGAGCAGCGTTCGGAAATTCAGCGTCAGGAACGCAGAATTCAGCAAAAAGAAGAATCAATTGATAAAAAGGTTGAACAGCTTGAAAAGAAAGAAGAATTACTTGCAAAGAAAAATAAGGATTTAGATGAGAAATTAGAAGATGCAGAAAATATCAACAAAAAGCAAATGGAAATTTTAGAGCGTCTTTCAGGCTTAACAGCAGATGAAGCAAAGGAATATTTGCTGAAAAATATTGAAAATGAAGTTAGGCACGAAGCCGCTATAATGATGAAGGATATTCAGGATAGGGCAAAGGAAGAGGCAGACAAAAAGGCTCATGATATTATTGCCGGTGCAATTCAGCGTTGTGCTGCGGATCATTCTGCGGAAACAACCGTTTCTGTTGTTCCGTTGCCTAACGACGAAATGAAGGGCAGAATTATCGGAAGAGAAGGACGCAATATACGAACTCTTGAAACTCTTACCGGTATAGATTTAATTATTGATGATACTCCCGAAGCGGTTATACTTTCCGGATTCGATCCAATCAGGCGTGAGGTTGCAAGGCTAACCCTTGAAAAACTTATTGTGGATGGCAGAATTCATCCTGCACGCATTGAAGAAACCGTTGAAAGAAGCCGTAAGGAAGTTGAAACCATTATCAAGCAAGAGGGTGAGCACGCAACCTTTGAAACGGGTGTTCACGGATTGCATCCTGAAATTGTACGTTTACTTGGTAAACTTAAATATCGTACAAGCTATGGGCAAAATGTTTTGAAGCATTCAATCGAGGTTTCACACTTAGCGGGAATTATGGCAGGTGAGCTTGGTGCGGACATTACACTTGCTAAGCGTGCAGGATTATTGCACGATTTGGGTAAAGCAATAGACCATGAGGTTGAAGGCTCTCACGCTGTTATCGGTGCAGATGTTGCTAAGAAATATAAAGAGAGTGAAGAGGTTATTCACGCAATTATGGCACATCACGGCGATGTTCAGCCAAATTCAATTATTGCATGTCTTGTTCAGGCGGCAGATTCAATATCTGCTGCACGTCCGGGTGCAAGACGTGAAAATCTTGAAACATATATTAAACGTCTGGAAAAATTAGAAGAAATAGCAAGCTCATTCGAGGGCGTGGAAAAATCCTTTGCTATTCAGGCAGGCAGAGAAATTCGAATTATGGTTAAACCGGAGGTTGTTACCGATGAAACCACTATTTTAATTGCTCGTGATATTGTAAAACGTATTGAAAATGAAATGGAATATCCGGGGCAGATTAAGGTTAATGTTATTAGGGAGCTTCGTTCCATCGAATATGCAAAATAATATTGTTAAGTAAAAATTTTATGGGGGACAAATTTTTGTCCCCCATTTTATTTTATTTCATAGGAAATTGCTGAATTTCCATGAAATAAAAATATTGAATTATTCCTTGGCAAATGGTAGTGGTTTCGCAACTAAAGTGTCAGTTGCACTTTGCTATTTAGCTTAGGTTAGTTGCTTTTTGATTTATTTGTCTTGCCTTCAGAAGGCGGCATTTTATTGTATCCCGAAATATAATTATCATAATTCATATCTGTTGAATTACACATCTGGCAATCATCCATTTTTGGAGAAGTTGAATTATAATTGTTATTTGTATTTTTTTTTGTATTTTGATTGTTTACCCTTTTTTGATTTTTGTTATTTGGCATGGTATTAACCTCCTAATAAAATTATTTACCTTTTGCAATATTATTCTTAGCAAAAAAATAGAATATATTCTATTGACTATTTATAAATAAAGATATATAATATTTTTATTATTTAATTTAGGGAGTTGTAATGATGAAAAAAATTGCAATATTTATGACAGCACTTGTGGCAATGCTTGCTTTAACATCAGGAGTTTTTGCTGATGAAGCACCGGCAGCACAGCCATCTCAGCAATTAGAACAACCAGCGGCACAACCGGCAGATTTGTTAAAATTAAAAATTAATTTTAACGGAACTTCCGAGCTGACATATACAGGATTTGTGGAAGAAAAGTATCACGAACAGCTAAAAACACAATACGAGCCTTTAGGATATACCGTTACAGCTGTTGATGTTAATGGTGCCAAAGCACTGGAGCTTAAAAAAATTGCCAAAAAAAATGAAGTAACAACATTTTCTCTTCCTGGAAGTGAGCCTGACGATTATAAATTTTTAAAAATCAAAGGTCTTTTGAGCGATACTTATATTGTTTCAAGCACAAGATTTGATATGCGTCAATATCCTGTTCAGCAGGAGATTTTAAAGCTTACATTTGAAACACCTGTAAAACCAAAATATTCTAATGCACCCGAACAAAAGGGAGCAAATTTGTCAATTTGGTCCATAAAGGGTGGAGAAGCAAATCCTGTTGATATGGTTTTGGTTGTTCCTAATTTAATAAATCTTGCAATTTTACTAATAATTGTTTTGCTGGCTATATTCATTATTTTTGCAGTAATCGCTTCAAACAAAAAGAAAAGACAGGAACAGGCACTTTCTGATATGAGCAGCTTTGACGATGTGGATATTATATCTGTTGACAGCGAGCAAACCGAAGGTGATGTTGAAGATCCCTTTGAAGAAATGTCTATTGAAGAAATTACAGCAGATATTGATGAAGAAGTGGAAGAAATTGAAAAAGTAGAAGAGATAGATACAAAAGAAGATAAATAATTTTGGATAAAATTTGTAATCATTTTGTAATTGTAATTATTGCTAATTTGTATTATAATTAAATTAAGTAATAATTAAGAGGTGAAAAGGTATGAAAATTTCTAAAATTTCAATTATTTTAATATCATTTATGCTTTTATTTTGTATAACTGCTGCCGCATCTCCGGAGGTTATCTGGAAGGGCGAGGTCGGCAATGTGTCCGATTTAATAGTTATTACAAACCCGCCGAAGGATAAATCCGCAACCTTTGATAAATCCTATATTATATCTGGATACGGCAAGGAAGGCACAACAGTTACCATTTATAAGGATGATGGCTCATCTTATAAAAAAACACCCTATTCATGGCAAATTGGTGCAAGTGGTTTGTTCTTTAAAAGAATTGAGCTTAGCAAAGGTAAAAATTCTATAATCTGCTTTGCAGAAAGCGGAAGTGGTTCTAATCAATATGTACCGCTTGAAATTACTTATCTTGGAACCGGCTTTTCGGATATGCTAAATGGTATAAAAATAGACATAAATAATATTTGGGCTAAATAAATTTTTAAGCTTATATTAAATTACGCAAGGTTATAATACATAAAATTATAATCTTGCGTATTAATGCAATATGCCGTGGGTGATACTTCCACTTAAAGCTATTAAGAAAAGCACACCGAAATAATGCGTGGAAATATGAATGCTGTGCGTATGTGCGCAATATGCCTGCGGGTGCTACCCGCATCAGGAGCTGAAGCCTTTTGAAAAAAGAACAGATAAAATCAATCATTCTGATTATTTTAATTGTAAATTGCCTGCAATTGACAGGTCAAATATGGTTAGACAAAAAATTATGGCCATCTGGCTATAATTTTTTTAATTCTGTAAAAAATTCGGAATTAGTCAGCGATATTAAAAAAATAATTCCGTTTTTTAATAATAGAAATAGTGGGCAGCAATCAAGCGTTGCTGCAACGATGCCTAAAAAGGTTATTGTAAATGGCGGCGGAGCAAGGGAAGTTTATTATGACAATCAAAAGCAATATGAAGAAGTGTGTGGCCTTACAAAAGATATAATGAGCATTTTGTTTAAAAATCCACCTAAACAATCACCTGTTTCAGTTGAGCAGTGGCAGGGATTTTTGAAGGGAAAATCCATATATGTGGACTTTGGCTTTGACATAGATGCAAGCAGTATGGCTCGTTATTATGGCGTGGCGTGGAATTCTAATTTTAATCAGTTTATATCAACAAATGGGTTGGTTTTATCTGCTGATACCGTAACAAACGAAGTTATAATCTGTATTATTGATACAAAAACCGGAAATTCGGTTAAATATTTAGTGAATTATAGCGGCGAAGCATTGATTAAATACATAGAAGGCCTAACCTTTGGCAAACAGCAAAATCATGCATTTGCATTTGAACTTAATTTAGACAGAACAAAGGGCAGTGCGGACGTTAAAAAAAAGGTATCCTTTAATCCACTGGTAATGCTGCCTTTGTCAGTGCCGGACTTGAACGCTGTTAATATTTATAATCCTGTTAAAAACGAAAATATGAGCCAAACATCCGACAAGATTATTACCGCATTCGGATATGCCCCAAGCTCACTTCGTAAGTCCATCACTCAAGAGGGCGTGGTTTCTTATGTGGAAAACAGTGCAACCGTAAGAGTTTATCCAAACGGAATTGTGGAATATAACGCAGTTCTTGCGGATAAGGGAATAAAATTGCAAGGAAATTCGGACCCAAATACCGTAGTTGACAATATAGCTAAAATCGCAAAAACTGTATGGAAAAATGCAGGCATAGCGGCTGCTTTGGATGTTCGGTTGAAGTCTGATTTAGTAGAATTAAAAGGCGAGAAATACATAATTAAAATGGATTATTCGGTAAACGGTATTCCTGTTATCACTCGATTAGAGGGTGATGTTTCCGTTGAAAATGCAATTTACGCAGAAGTGCAGGACGGATATGTAAAGAATTTCAAAATGGTGCTTCGAACATTCTCTGAAACAAATCAGAAGGTGGCAAGCATGCCTGTGCTGGAAGCAATTGATAAATTATTTGCCACATATAACAAAGATAGCGGCGAAACAAATATTATAGATATATTCCAGTGCTATTCTTCGGAGGGGGAAATAATCAGCAAGCCCCAGTGGGTGGTAATTCTGGATAAAAATTCGCAAATTGTAATAGGAGGCGTCGAATAATATGGAGTGGAGCAGAGTTAAATCTATTTTAATCGGCGTTTTTGTTGTTGTTAATATATTTCTTTTGATAACCTATGTGAAGGGCGTCAGAACGGGCGTTAGCCTTGACAGCAAGACAATATCTAACACCGTGAGTATATTGAGAAATAATAATATAGTAATTGACGAAAAGCTTATCCCGCATAAATCTGAGGATGTTCGTATTTTTGATGTGAGAAATAAATATGACACACCACAAAATGTTGTGCATCAGTTAGCCAAAAATGCGCAAAAAGCACAGCTGCCCTATTTCGTAAGCGGAGATATATCGGTTTCCGAAAATACCTTTTCCTTTATTCAGACTCCAAATGAGCAGATAAAAAATCTGAATATAACAACTGCTAAGCAGTATGTGCAAAGGGAAATGAAAAAATTAGGAGCATTGAGCAGTATTACCTATAATTTTTCTACTGTGCAAAAAGGAGAAAATTTTGTAGTTGCAATTGAACCTGTTTATGAGGGCAAAAAGATTTTGGATGTAAATTTATACGCAGAGGTTTCAAGCCAAGGTATTGTTAAAATATTTGGGCAAAACTGGCTTTTTGAAGATATTGATGACGGGGGAATTGCGCCGGTAAAAACTGTTGCGGAAATTTTAATAAACTTTGCCACAAACCGCAAAAATATTGCCGATGTGCTTGAAATTACAAATATCGAAATAGGTTATTTTTTAGGTAACAGAAGCGGACAAATTATAACAGTTACCGCAGTTCCAACCTGCAAAATAACTTCTAAAAATAATGATGTTTATTATTTTGATTTAAGAAACGGAGATTTACTGCAATAGTGCTAATTTATATATGTTGTTAGCCATTGTCATTTGTTTAAAATTATGTTGACAATGCTTGTCTTTTTATGTAAAATAGATAGAAGCTAAGAGATGGAAAGGAGAAATAAAATGATTTATTCACACGAAGTAGAACACATGTGTAAGGTTGCAAAGGGTGTAAACCATGGTCCTGCACCAATTCCGCAGGAAGGCAACTGGACTAAGGCAAAAGAAATAAAAGATATTAGCGGTTTTACACACGGCGTGGGCTGGTGTGCGCCACAGCAAGGAGCTTGTAAGCTTTCCCTTAATATTAAAGATGGTATTATCGAGGAGGCACTGATAGAAACCATAGGCTGCTCCGGTATGACACATTCTGCTGCTATGTCTGCCGAGATTTTAACAGGCAAAACAATTTTAGAAGCACTAAACACAGATTTAGTTTGTGATGCAATTAATACTGCAATGCGCGAGCTATTCCTTCAAATAGTATATGGAAGGTCTCAATCTGCATTTTCGGAAGGCGGACTTCCTGTTGGAGCAGGTCTTGAAGATTTGGGTAAAGGTCTTCGAAGCCAGGTTGGCACAATGTATTCAACCCGCGCAAAAGGCGCAAGATACCTTGAAATGGCAGAAGGCTATGTTACAAGAATTGCTCTTTCGGCAGAGGATGAAATAATCGGTTACGAATTCGTACAAATGGGTGTTATGATGGAACAAATTAAGAAGGGTTTATCAGCGGACGAAGCTCTTAAAAAAGCGACAGGAAGCTATGGCAGATTTGCAGGTGCCGTTAAATATATAGACCCAAGAAATGAATAGGAGGTAAATTACGTTATGGCTATTTTTGAAAGTTATGATAGAAGAATTAAACAGATAAACGAAGCGTTAAACAAATACGGTATTGCATCAATCGAAGAAGCAGAAAAAATATGTAAGGATAAAGGTTTGGATGTTATCGAAACTGTTAAAAGCATTCAGCGCATTTGCTTCGAAAACGCAGGCTATGCATATTTGGTAGGCGCAGCAATCGCAATTAAAAAAGGTTGCAAAAATGCTGCTGATGCCGCAGAAGCAATTGGCGAAGGTCTTCAAGCCTTTTGTATCCCAGGCTCTGTTGCTGATGACAGAAAAGTTGGTATAGGTCATGGTAATTTAGGTGCAATGCTGCTTCGTGAGGAAACAAAATGCTTCGCATTTTTGGCAGGTCACGAATCTTTCGCTGCGGCTGAAGGTGCTATAGGCATTGCAAGAACAGCAAATACCGTTAGAACAACTCCTCTTCAGGTTATTTTAAACGGCTTGGGCAAGGATGCAGCTCAGATTATATCAAGAATTAACGGCTTCACATATGTTGCTACTGATTTTGATTATGCAACAGGTGACCTTAAAATCGTAAGCGAAAAACCATATTCGGACGGTGAGCGTGCAAAGGTTAGATGCTATGGAGCAAATGATGTTCGTGAGGGCGTTGCAATTATGCATAATGAAAGAGTTGACGTTTCAATTACCGGTAATTCAACCAACCCTACAAGATTCCAACACCCTGTTGCAGGAACATATAAAAAAGAGTGTATGGAGCAAGGCAAAAAATATTTCTCCGTTGCATCAGGCGGCGGAACAGGCAGAACACTTCACCCTGATAATATGGCGGCAGGTCCTGCTTCATATGGTATGACAGATACAATGGGACGTATGCATTCTGACGCACAATTTGCAGGCTCTTCTTCTGTGCCGGCACACGTTGAAATGATGGGTCTTATAGGAATGGGTAACAATCCAATGGTTGGCGCAACTGTTGCTGTTGCTGTTTCTATCGAGCAATCTTTCAAATAAATATTTTAAATTTAATAAAAAGCGGTATGTTTTCGTGCATACAAAAGTTAACTTAAGCTGTACGAGTTAAAGTTTTTTGTATTATATAATTATGTTGGTTGTTTAACCGCTTTTAGGTGATATAAAAATAATAAGTGTGCTTAAATTTTATTTAAGCACACTTTAATTTTATAATGATTTAACAAAAGAAGTCTATTGCTGATTTTTATTTATTTGTTAAGCTCAGCAGCGCATTTTTGACAAACGTTTTTGTTCTTAAATGATACAACATTTTTTGAACCACCGCAAAAAACACAAGCAGGTTCATATTTTGCTAATACCACAGTGTCCCCTTGCACAAAAATTTCAAGGGAATCTTTAACTTCGATGTTAAGAGTTCTCCTAAGTTCTATTGGAAGAACAATACGACCAAGTTCGTCTACTTTCCTAACAATACCTGTTGATTTCATTTACTTTCCCTCCCTCACACAATCCATATTTAGTGTTTACAAAAACATTTTAACACAAAATACGACACATGTCAACCATATTTTGATATTATTTTACATTATTTTACACAATTGTAAATATCCACACAAATTCCGTCTTTTTAATATAAAAAACTATGAAATTTCACCTTAATTTAGTTAAATTATGTAATGTTTTATTTGTAATAGAATATAAATAATTACATAAAATTTATAGAGGTGAAAAAAATGCTTAATTATATTTGGGGAGGACTAATGCTGATTGCAATAGTGGCATCTGCGTTCACAGGCAAGCTGGAAGCAACCTCTATGGCGGCAATAAGCGGGGCGAAGGAGGCTGTAACAATGGCAATATCTCTGCTTGGGGTAATGTGCCTTTGGACGGGGATTATGAAAATTGCAAGTGAAAGCGGAATAACAAACGGCTTTGCAAAATTGCTTCGCCCTTTGACAAAAATCCTGTTCCCGAAATTGAAAAAGGATAGTGCGGCATTGGAAGCAATTGTTATGAATATGATAGCGAATTTAATGGGCATGTCCAACGCGGCAACGCCATTTGGATTAAAGGCAATGCGAGAGCTTTCCAGGATAAATAAAGGCAATGCTGCCAGCAATGAAATGTGTATGTTTATTGTAATCAACACAGCTTCTCTTCAGCTAATTCCCACAACACTTCTTGCCATAAGGCAAAACGCAGGCTCGGCAAACCCTTTTGAAATAATCGTGCCGGTTTGGATTGCAAGCATTTGCGCCGTTTGTGTTGGAGTTATAGCGGTTAAAATATTTGAAAGAGTTGATAAGCTATGCTGAATTATATCTCGATTTTAATTGTTCCATTAATGCTTGCAATAATTATCAGCTACGGACTAATGAATAAGCTTCCTGTATTTGAGCTTTTTGTAAGTGGTGCAAAGGAGGGCATAGAAACAACCTTTCAAATTCTGCCTGCTTTAATTGGGCTTATTACTGCAATTGCAATGCTAAGAGCATCGGGTGCGCTGGATGCGTTCGGAAATTTTATTTCCCCTGTTATTTCCTTTATTAGCGTGCCGAAGGAAATTGTACCTCTTGCCGTTATGCGACCAATCTCGGGCAGTGGCTCGCTCGCCATTGTAAACGATATAATAAATACATACGGTGCGGATTCGTTCATAGGTCGTTGTGCCTCTGTAATGATGGGCTCTACCGAAACAACGTTTTACACACTTGCAATATATTTAGGAAGCGTTGGAATAAAAAATTCACGCTACACCGTAAAGGCTGCGCTGTTGGCAGACCTTACGGGAATACTTGCAAGTGTGTATATTGTCAGATGGTTATTAGGTTAAGTACAAATTTTTTAGCAGCAATCACGGTTGCAATCGTTATTTCCAAAAAGTCCGTTGCCGTCATTACAAATGCAAATAAAGAATACGACAGCGATAATTATCCATATCCAATCGTTATTTCCGCCAAATAAACCACAGTTGTTATTACAAGACATTAAAAAAACCTCCTTTTAGTATTATACTACATACTATGTTGTGGAGGTTTTTATTGTTACAAGGCTGTGTCTTTAAAACATAATGTTAGCTTGTTGGGTGGTTTTAGAATAATGTTGTCTGAACATCATCATCTTTTACAAAACAGCCTACAGCAGGAATATTTTTTGTTTTATAATATGATATGTTGCTGAAGGTAAGTTCGCTTGCGTATTTAACATCTTTAATGCGTGCGCCTTTTTTAAGTGTCATAACATTAACACCTTGTGAGCTTTTTGTGGTTTTTAATGCAATTGATGAGGTGTTAAAAACCAAAATTTTGTCAATGGTTGAAATTGCCGCAAGTTCAACATCCTCATTTATCTGAAACAGCTTAACAATAGGAGATGCATCGCTGAATGCGCTTGTAAGCTTTTTTCTGTTCTGCTTTGTGGCATAGCCGGCAATAGGCACCTTTACCATTTTTCCATTTTCAAAGCAAAAGACGATTAAGCCGCTGTAATCCGTTGTCACCGCTATTCCAACCACACGCTCGCCCTCTGCCATTGCAAGGGTGTTGGGCAGAAAATCACCCAATTGGCTTGCCTTGCAATCTGCAATCTCATAGGTTCGTGCCTTGTAAGCGTTGCACTTATCGGTGAAAACAATAATTTCTGATTTGTTGGAGGTGTCAAATTCCTGAACTAAAACATCTCCCTCTTTAAGCTTTTGCTCTCCCGCCGCACGCAATGAAACGTGGGAAATCTTTTTTAAATATCCATCACGGGACAAGAATATTTTAACGTTGTAATCTTCAATATATTCTGTTTCGGTAAATTCTTCTATTTCATCTGCCGAAACAATCTCCGTCCGCCTTTCGGCACCATGTTTTTTGCTGATTTCCTTAAGTTGGCTTATAATTAAAGCTTTAATTTTGCTTTCATCACCCAAGGTAGCTTTTAAATTGGCAATCTCGTCAATTAAGCTTTCAATATCCTGTGTTCGCTTTAAAATATATTCTTTATTCAGATTTCTAAGACGAATTTCCGCTATAAATTCTGCTTGAATATTATCTATATCAAAGCCCTTTTCAAGATTTGGAAGCACATCGCTTTCATGCTCTGTGTTCCTTATTATACGGATTGCTTTATCAATATCCAAAAGTATTTTTTCGAGTCCCTGCAAGAGGTGCAGACGTTCCGTTTTTTTATTTATATCAAATTCCAACTGACGCTTAATACAGCTAATTCTGAATTTGCTCCATTCGTTTATCAAGCCGTCAACACCCAAAACCTTTGGAGTATTACCGATTAAAACGTTAAAGTTACAGCCGAAGGAATCCATAAGAGGAGTCATTTTGAAAAGACGCGTCATAAGCTTATCCGCATCTGTTCCACGCTTCAAATCAATTGTTATTTTAAGACCGTTCAAATCTGTTTCATCACGAATATCGAAAATTTCACGGATTTTATTTTGCTTAATTAAGTCTATAATTTTATCGATAATTGCTTCCACTGTTGTGGTGTAAGGTATCTCTGATATATCAATGCAATTGTTTTTGCTGTCGAACTTATATTTGCTTCTAACCTTTATGCTTCCTCTGCCTGTTCGGTAGATTTCACGCATTTCCGCTTCGTTGTAAATAAGCTGGGCACCTGTTGAAAAATCCGGTGCTAAAAGGGTTTTGGTAATATCACAATTAGGGTTTTTAAGATACGCAATGGTGGTTTCTATAACCTCTTTCAAATTGAAGCTGCAAATGTTGGATGCCATGCCAACCGCTATGCCTTGATTTGAATTAACAAGGATAGAAGGGAATTTTGCCGGCAGGAGCAAGGGCTCCTTCATCGTGCCGTCATAATTATCGATAAAATCAACTGTGTTTTTATCAATATCATCAAAAACCTCGGTGCAAACGCTGTCAAGCTTAATTTCTGTATAACGGGATGCGGCATAAGCCATATCTCTGGAATATTGCTTGCCGAAGTTACCCTTACTGTCAATGTAAGGATGCAAAAGAGCATCGTTTCCCCGAGTCAAGCGAACAAGGGTTTCGTAAATCGCACCGTCTCCGTGAGGGTTAAGCTTCATGGTTTGCCCCACAACATTGGCGGATTTTGTTCGTGCTCCGTTTAAAAGCCCCATCTTATACATAGTGTATAAAAGCTTTCGGTGTGAAGGCTTAAATCCATCTATCTCTGGAATTGCACGCGAAATAATAACGCTCATTGCATAGGGCATATAATTTTGCTCTAATGTTTCGGTAATATGCTGTTCTATAAATTTCATTTAAGAAATTCCACCTTATCACATTTTTCCCATGGCACATCAATATCCTCTCTGCCGAAATGCCCGTAAGAGGAGGTTTGTTTATATATCGGTCTGCGAAGATTAAGCATATCAATTATAGCCGCAGGGCGCAAATCAAAGTTTTTAATAACACGGTTTCTTATTTCGTCAACAGGAATTGTTTCAGTTCCGAAGGTATCAATTAAAATGCTGACAGGGGTTGCAACCCCTATGGCATAGGCAAGCTGAATTTCACAGCGTGTGGCAAGACCTGCGGCAACAATATTTTTGGCAACGTATCTTGCGGCATAGCTTGCGCTTCTGTCTACCTTGGTTGGATCCTTGCCGGAAAATGCGCCGCCGCCGTGCCTTGCATAGCCTCCGTATGTGTCCACAATAATTTTTCTACCTGTAAGGCCGCTGTCTCCGTTTGGTCCGCCGATTACAAACTTGCCTGTTGGATTAACGAAAAATTTTGTGTTTTTATCTAATAGATTAGCGGGGATTGTATGCTTAATAACAAGATTTATTATATCATTTTCAATTTTATCATGGGAAGTATCTTCGCTATGCTGGGTTGATACAACAACAGTATCTACACGAACAGGCTTGTCCCCGTCATATTCAACTGTAACCTGTGTTTTGCCGTCAGGACGAAGATAATCCAATAATTTTTTCTTTCGAACCTCAGAAAGACGCTTTGCCAGCTTGTGGGAAAGAGAAATAGGCATAGGCATAAGCTCTTCTGTTTCTGTGCACGCATAGCCGAACATCATTCCTTGGTCTCCCGCGCCGATATCTAAAATGTCTGCATTTCCTGTTTTGGCTTCTAAGGATTTGTCAACGCCCAAGGCAATATCGGAGGATTGCTCGTCAATTGCGGTAATAACAGCGCAGGTATCGCAATCAAAGCCGAATTTAGCTCTGTCATAACCAATTTCACGGATGGTGTTTCTAACAGTTTTTTGAATGTCAATATAACAATCTGTTGAAATCTCTCCCATAACAAGCACCAAACCGGTAGTGCAGGCAACCTCGCAGGCAACACGCGCATTTTTATCCTTGGATAAAATTTCGTCTAAGATAGAATCGGATATTGCATCGCAAATTTTATCAGGATGCCCCTCTGTAACAGATTCCGATGTAAAAAATTTTCTGTTCATTTTTATTTATCTCCTTTTGCTTACAAAATTTAGCAAACTTTATGCTATAAAAAAGCCGATAACATTTTTTAAAATTGTGGATGCAAGGGTAACAATAACACCTGCGCCAACTACGCCTAAGAATATTGATGAAAATGCTTTTTTAAGCCTCATATCAAGCATTGCCGCAACCAATGCGCCCGTCCAAGCACCTGTTCCCGGAAGGGGAATTGCCACAAATATCATTAGTCCCCAAAATTCATATTTTAAAATAGAATCTTTATTCTTTTCCCCTTTTTCTTCTAATTTAGTAACAAGCTTATGTAAAATTTTAAATCTTTTCATGTAATTAAAAATAGGTCTTATAAAAAGAATAATAAAGGGTATGGGTAGTGTGTTACCAATCACCGAAAGTAAAAATGCTATAATGGGTGACATATCATGAGCGATTGCATATGGAATTGCAAATCTAAGCTCTGCCACGGGAATCATTGATAAAAGAACAATGCCAAGTTCTAATGGCATGCTTGAAACCAATGTGGTTAATGTTTGGGTAAAACTCAATATGCTTCACTCCTTGAAGTTATATAATATAATTATTTATATATTATATAAGGTTTTTTGTTAAAATGCAAGCAAAAAAACAGCATCGCAAATTTGCGATGCCGAAATCTTTGGAGAATAGCTGTATTTATAATTATCTGTATTTATAATTATCTTTCATTAATTGGTATATATTCTTTTCTTTTCGCAACGCTTTTATATGCCGGTCTGATAATTCTTCCGCCTGCGGTTTCTTCCTCAATTCTGTGTGCGCACCAGCCAACAACTCTGGACATTGCAAAAAGAGGTGTGTAAAGCTCGGAAGGAATATCCAGCATGCTATAAACAAATCCGCTGTAAAAATCTACGTTTGCCGCAATAACCTTATCCGTTCCTTTTATTTGGCAGAATAGCTCTGGAGTAATTCTTTCAATCATTGAATAAAGCTCGAATTCATCCTCGTATTTTTTAACCTTTGCTAATTTTTGTGCACGTTCTTTAAGTAATATTGCGCGAGGGTCCGAAAGAGTATAAACCGCATGCCCGATTCCATAAACAAGTCCGGAGCCGTCATAGGCTTCCTTCTTTAATATTTTAGTAATGTATTTTCTAACTTCTTTTTCGTCAGACCAATTTTTAACATTAGCCTTAATTTCGTCCATCATTCCCATAACTCTGTTGTTAGCACCACCATGCTTTGGACCTTTTAACGAACCAATAGCGGCGGATATTGCAGAATATGTATCCGTTCCGGAGGATGCAACAACGTGTGTTGTGAAGGCGGAATTATTGCCGCCGCCATGCTCCGCATGCAAAATTAAGCATAAATCAAGAATCTGAGCCTCTTCTTTAGTATATTTATTATCAGGGCGCATCATGTGCAAGAAATTCTCCGCCATAGATAAATCAGGGTTATTAGCATGCAGATATAAGCTTTTGCCGTCATAATAATGTGCTTTTGCGCAATAGCTGTGCGCAATAATTGTTGGGAAACGTGCAATAAGTTCAAATGATTGACGAAGTATGTTTGGAAGGGATATATCGTCCGGCTGAGGGTCGTGTGAATAAAGTCCCAAAATTGAACGTGCTAATTTGTTCATAATATCAGGGCTTGGGGTTTTTAAAATCATATCTTCTGTAAAGTTTTCGGGCAGATTGCGGTATTTTTTAAGAAGCTCGCAGAAGTCTTCAAGCTGTTTTTTTGTAGGCAGGCTTCCGAACAGTATTAAGTAAATTGTTTCTTCAAAGCCGAAGCGCACTTCATCTTCACAACTCTTTACAATGTCACAAACGTCAATACCACGATAGCTTAAACGACCATGCACATCAACCTTTTCATTTTCATCCATAATATATCCGTGAACATCGCCTATAACGGTAAGACCAACCAAGACGCCTGTTCCGTCACTGTTTCTAAGGCCACGTTTTACGTTATAAGCTTCGTAAAACTCCGGCTTAATTTTGTTGTTTTGTTTAACCAATTCCAATAATTCGTTTATTTCTGAATTTTGCAATAAATTTTGTTTATTATTCATAATCATACCTCCATATGTCATTATTCGTGCATTTTTGCAAATAATGCAATTTTATCTTTCTTAAATTACATTCTACAATAATTTTGAGGGGGTGTCAATACATTGTTCTAAAATCAATTCTTTTTAAATATATATTAAAAAAGAGGAGGAAAACCAATGAGAAAATTGATTATTATATATTTGTGTACTATTTTAGTTGTATTTTCACTTCCTGTGGGGATTTCTTATGTAAGCAATTTTTTTAAGGATAAGGCAAAGACAAGCCCTCCGTCTCAAAGCACAATTTTGCCAAAGCAGATAAAGGTCTATTTTGTGGATGAAAATGTTACCAAAACAATGGATTTGGAGGAATATATAAAGGGTGTGCTTCCTGCGGAAGTTCCTGCACTTTTTCACGTTGAGACATTAAAGGCACAGGCGGTTGCTGCCCGAACATATGCTTATCATAAATACTCGAAATTTACCAAGAACCCGAGCATTGCACCGGCAGAGCATAAGGATGCTGTTGTTTGCACAGATTCTAAGCACTGCAATGCTTTTTATACAAAGGAACAACTGCTGCAAAAGCACGGGCAGAACTGGATTGATAATTATTATGATAAGATGTGCAAGGTTGTGGACGATACAAGAGGAGAAATTATGGTTTATAATGATGAGCCTATTTTGGCAGTCTTTCATTCGGCAAGCGCAGGCGGTGCAACAATTGCCAGCAAGGATGTTTGGGGTTCGGATTTGCCTTATTTAGTAAGCGTTAAAAGCGTGGGAGAGGAGCAAAGAGAAGGCTTTGTTACAACGGTTGCCGTGCCATTTGAGGAATTTATAAAAAAATTCGAATGTAAAAATCCTCCCAAGGATAAAAATAAATGGATTGGGAAAATATCCAACACGCCAAATGGCGCAGTTAATACAATTGAAATTTTCGGCAATAATATTAAAGGAACAAGGGCGAGGGAATTATTTAATCTTAAATCCGCATATTTTAAAATAACCTTTGATAAGAAAAATGTTATATTTACCGTTTCGGGCTATGGACATGGGGTTGGTATGAGCCAGTATGGAGCTGATTATATGGCAAAAAGCGGTTCAAGTTATGTGGAAATTTTGCAGAACTATTATAAAGGTGCGGTTTTAAAGAGATTATAATTATAATAAGTATAAACCTTCCATAAATGGTAATAATACCTATTGGAGGTGTTTAAAATGGAAAACGAAGAAAAACAAGACAAATTAGCCAAGCTGTTTAGCAACAGGGGAGTTTACATACTCCTGGCGCTGGGACTTGCCATAGTGGGCGTTACAGGGTATGTTTCCAAAAACAGAAGAGAATACGGGCCTGTTATTAAGGATGAGCAAAGCATTGTACAGGTGCCGGTTTTCAACGAGGAACCATCAATACCAATAGTTAAACAGGTTGAAAAGCCTGTTGCAAAGCCTAAGACTGAAGCTGTGGCAACCGCAAAAATTATAACACCCACAGAAACCAAAATTATCTTGCCCCTTCAAGGAGAACTTACAACAGGCTTCTCGGTGGATACGCTGGTTTTCAGCAAAACAATGCAGGATTGGCGTGTGCATACGGGAATTGACATTCGCGGCAATGTGGGCAACCAGATAAAGGCGGCGGCAGACGGTGTTGTTTCAAAGCTTACAAAGGACGAAATGATGGGAATTTCCATTGAAATCAAGCATGAAAACGGAATTGAAACAATATATTCCAATCTGCAAAGCAGTGACATGGTTAAGGTTGGTCAGGCTGTTAAGCAAGGGGATATCATTGCAGGAGTAGGCACAACGGCTCAATACGAAATTGGTGAACCACCACATTTGCATTTTGAGGTTAAAAAAGATGGTATTTTTGTAAATCCATTTGATTTTATGGAAAAATAGTGGAAATTAAATCACCTCTGTGTTATACTGACATAGAGGTGATTAGCTTTTGAAAAAGGAATTTGATATATACACAAAATTATTGATTGAATGGAACGAAAAAATAAATTTAACCGCAATTACCAATCCCGAAGAAATTAAAAAAAAGCATTATGAGGACAGCTTAACCTGTATTGAAAGCGGATATATAAAGCAAAACGCAAGCTTGGTTGATGTAGGAACAGGAGCGGGCTTCCCTGCAATACCTATTAAAATAGAGCGGCCGGACGTTAAAATAACCTTAATGGACGCTTTGAATAAACGAATAAATTTTTTGCGCACCGTTTCAAACGAGCTTAATTTGGATGCAAACTGTGTTCACATTCGTGCGGAGGATGCAGGAAAAGATGTGGCGTATCGTGAAAAATTTTGTGTTGCCACATCCAGAGCGGTAGCGAATTTATCTCTGCTTTCGGAATATTGCCTTCCGCTTGTTAAAATAGGCGGATATATGCTTGCAATGAAGGGCAAGGAAATTGATGATGAATTAAAAGCCGCTAAGCCCTTAATCGAAAAGCTCGGAGGGCGAATTGCAGAGGTTCAGCTTCATAATTTAGAAGGAACGGATATTACTCACAGCATAGTTGTTATTGAAAAAATATCTCCAACACCAATAAAATATCCAAGAAGCGGTAAAAAATTAGGAACATATTAAAAAAAATATTGACATCTGTTTTAAAGTGTGATATATTGTTAATCACCCCACAAAGGTGTCTTTTTTTTTGTGGGCAAAAATGGAAAGTGTATTATATTTGGAGGTTTTTAAAAATGAGAGTAAAAATTACATTAGCTTGCGGTGAGTGCAAACAAAGAAATTACGACACAATGAAGAATAAGAAGAATGACCCTGACCGTTTGGAAATGAACAAATATTGCAGATTTTGCAAGAAGCACACTCCCCATAAGGAAACAAAATAATAATTCTTAAAATAGGATAAAGGAGTGTTTAATTTGTCTGAAAAGAAAATGGGTAAAAACCCTTTTGCACCAATAGTTCATTATTTTAAAGATGTTCGCGGAGAAATGAAAAAGGTTGTTTGGCCTACCTATAAGCAAATTCAAAACAACACCATTATTGTTTTGGTAAGTATTTTAATTATAGGCGCTTTTATTTGGGTGCTTGATTTTGGCTTTGGCTTTGGTTTCGGAAAGTTGATTGATAAGGCTGGGCAGGAAGCAACCGATACTCAAACTCAAACGCAGCAATTACCAATAGATGCCACCGCTCCGGCAGGGGAGGGAGTGGAGCAGTCTGGTGCTGCTTCGCAAAATAATGGTAACTAAGGCAAAGTGGTATGTAGTGCATACCTATTCCGGTTATGAAAATAAAGTTAAGGCCAACATAGAAAAAACCATTGAAAACCGCGGTATGGAAGATGCTATCTTAGATATCCAGATTCCTCTTGAAGAGGTTGTGGAGATTAAGGATGATAAAAAGCGTGTTGTTATGCGCAAAAAATTCCCCGGTTATGTTATAATCAAAATGATTTTAACTGATGAATCATGGTATATTGTGCGAAATACCCGCGGAGTTACAGGCTTTGTTGGACCATCCTCCAAGCCGGTGCCTTTAACCGATGAAGAAATAGAAAATATGGGTGTTGAAAAGCAGACAATCATCTTAAATTATGCTGTTGGAGACAGTGTTAAAATCAAACACGGTCCCCTTGAAAATTTTGTTGGAATTATAGAAGAAATAAGCATGGAAAAGAAAAAGATAAAGGTTATCGTTTCCATGTTCGGCAGAGAAACTCCTGTTGAGCTTGAGTTTAATCAGGTGGAGTTAGTTAATTAGTTTTATATAATATCGCTTATGCGTTGTTATAGCTTCGCTGAAACAGTGTGTTGAAATTGCTTTGCAATTTCTTACGTTGTTTTAAGTGGGAGGGTGATTTTTTGCCCGTTTGTACCACATCAATGTATGTTAGGAGGTGTAAACTATGGCTCAAAAAGTAACGGGTTATATTAAATTGCAAATTGGAGCAGGTAAAGCTACTCCTGCACCACCGGTTGGTCCTGCACTTGGTCAACACGGTGTTAACATTATGGATTTTTGTAAGCAATTCAACGAAAGAACTGCAAAAGATGCAGGTCTTATTATTCCGGTTGTTATTACAGTATTTTCGGATAGATCTTTCTCTTTTATTACAAAAACTCCCCCGGCAGCAGTTCTGATTAAAAAGGCGTGCAAAATCGAAAGTGGTTCAGGCGTTCCTAACAAAACAAAGGTTGCCAAGCTTTCACAAGCGGATTTGCGAGCAATTGCAGAGCAAAAAATGCCTGATTTAAACGCAGCATCTGTTGAAGCGGCTATGTCTATGATTGCCGGAACAGCAAGAAGTATGGGTGTAACTGTAGAAGAATAATTTTTAAAATCGCAATGTGCGATAAATTCGGTGGGAGGGGAATTAATCCCGTTTGACCACAAGGAGGTAAAGTAATGAAAAGAGGTAAAAAATATCAAGACAGCGTTAAGCTTATTGATAAAGCCCGCCTTTATGATACAGCCGAGGCTATTGATTTAATAATTCAAACAGCAAAGGCTAAATTCGATGAAACGGTTGAGGCTCATATAAGATTAGGCGTAGATTCAAGGCATGCAGACCAACAGGTTCGTGGTGCTGTTGTTTTGCCTCACGGTACAGGTAAAACTGCTCGTGTGCTTGTTTTCGCTAAAGGCGATAAAGCAGCAGAGGCTGAAAGCGCAGGCGCTGATTTTGTTGGCGCAGAGGAGCTTATTCCAAAAATTCAAAACGAAAATTGGTTTGAATATGATGTTATCGTTGCAACCCCTGATATGATGGGTGTTGTTGGGCGTTTAGGTAAGGTTTTGGGTCCTAAGGGGCTTATGCCGAATCCTAAGGCTGGAACTGTAACAATGGATGTTGCAAAAGCAATTTCTGATATTAAATCCGGTAAGATTGAATATCGTCTTGACAAAACAAACATTATCCACTGCCCAATCGGCAAAGCGTCATTTGGTAATGAAAAAATAGCAGACAATTTCAACACATTATTATCTGCTGTTATAAAAGCAAAACCAAGCGCTGCAAAAGGTCAGTATTTAAAAAGCGTTACAATTTCAGCAACAATGGGCCCTGGTATAAAAATTAACCCATCAAAAATTGCTGAATAATGCTTGACATATTTTAATTAGTGTGTTAAACTTAACATCGTTCCATAGACTCAGGCATAAAAATAAGCCCTGCCGAGGATACTGTTAACTTCATTTTTTATGATTTTATAGGTTCTTCGCGCGTCTGTGTGCGAAGAACTTTTTGTTTTATAGGAAATTCACGCTCCGGCGGAATGAATCCGCCTGTGCTTAACCCTCGCGGGGCGAGGGGCAGTGTTCGGAAAAGCGCTACGCTCCCGAACACCTTGTTCTTCAATTTTGCTTGAAAGGAGGTTACAAAATGCCAAGTGAAAGCGTTTTGAATGCTAAAAAACAAGTTGTAAGCGAGATTATCGAAAAATTAAAAACTGTTGCAACAGGTGTTGTAATTGATTATCGTGGTCTTTCTGTTGAAGAAGATACCGATCTTAGAAGAAAATTTCGTGAGGCAGGCGTAGAATACAGCGTTGTTAAAAACACTCTTTTGCGTTTTGCTTCAAAGGAAGTTGGATTAGGTGAATTGGATGAAATCCTTCATGGTCCTACTGCCCTTGCAACACATACGGAGGATTTGGTTGCTCCTGCAAAAATAATTGCGGATTTTGCCAAAACTCACGAAAAAATTTCCATCAAAGCGGGCTTTATGGAAGGTAATGTTATTTCGATTGACGAAGTAAAAGCATTAGCTGCTACTCCATCAAAGGAAATACTTATTTCAAAACTTATGGGCAGCATGAATGCTCCTATTTCCGCTCTTGCTCGATTGCTTAACACAATCGTTGAAAAAGGAATGGAATTAGACGAACTTGTTGCTGCAAAGGCTGCTGAATAATAATCAGCATAAAAACACAAAAAATAAAAATTAGGAGGTTAATAAAAATGAGTAAAGTAGAACAAATACTTGCGGATATTAAAGAATTAAAATTATTAGAAATTGCCGAATTGGTTAAAGCTATGGAAGAAGAATTCGGTGTTAGCGCTGCCGCTCCTGTTGCAGTTGCCGGTGCTGCTGCTGGCGCTGAAGCTGTTGCTGAACAAACAGAATTTACTGTTGTTCTTGCAAGTGCAGGTGCTGAAAAAATTAAGGTTATAAAGGTTGTTCGTGAAATTACAGGACTTGGACTTAAAGAAGCAAAAGATTTGGTTGACAGTGCACCTGGAACAATCAAAGAAGGCATTGAAAAAGCTGCAGCTGAAGAAGTTAAAGCAAAGCTTGAAGAAGTTGGAGCAACAGTTGAATTAAAGTAGTTTATATAACAAAATTCCTCTTTTTGTTTAAGGCAAGAAGGGGAATTTTTTTGTATTCTTTTTTAATTTATAGGAAATTAGGCAAAAAAACCGCGTAATTTCATGCTTCGGCGTAATGAATCCGTCTGCGTTTGCTCTAATATATGTGTTTAATATGCATGCGCACGTTGATTACGGCGCTTCTATGTATTCAATGAGAAATAAAAAGCCGAGGGCTAAAATCAAGGAAATATCTCTGTTTTCCTTATCTTCCAATAAAAGAACAACAATGATACCCAAAATAATTAAATCATCATTTTTAATTTTGCCGAAGAAATCGAATGGAGATGTATTTTGCTTTTTGTGTTGAGTCTTTTTAATCTGCTTTTCTTTTTCTTCAATCTTTATTGGCTTTATTATTTCTGCATTTTCTGTAATCGGTCTTTTTGGTTCATCAAAGGGGCTGAAATATCTTTTATAAACCAACCTTCTCACCTACTTTCGAAAGTTTTTAAGAATATAAGGAAGCTTGCCAAGGCTCATCATTTTTATTGCATTATCCAAATGACTGTGTCTGTTCTGGCTTAAATAAGGGCGAAGTGCGTTTAATAAATTTGAACGTGGGTCATCTCCTGTTTGAAGCTGATCCATAACATCCCTCATGCGCATAATCATATCCATATTCATTCCGCCAAACATATTTTTGCCCGGTGTAGATGCCTGATTTGTTTCCGGTTGGTCGTTATCTCCACCTGAAAATGATGTTATCATATTTTCGAGGTCTCGCTTTCCATCTTCGGATGAAAGCATATTTTGCAATTGATTAATTGCTCCGTTAATATCCTGTGCCATTTTTATATCACTCCACTTCTGATGAGAATTTTATATTTTCGCGGGCATTGCCCGCGCCTATCTTCCTTTGGAAAGAAAATCGTTCAAATCTTTCAGTAAATTTGGGTTGTTGGAAAGCTGTCTCATAAGGTCCTCTTTGGAAACCTTTCCTTGGTCGAAGGAGTTTATTTTGCTTAAAAGCTCTGCCTTATCAACGTTCTTAAGCTTTTTCATAAGCTCTCTTCCTTGAGGTGTGGAGCCTATACTTTGTATTGCATTCATAAGCTTACCTTTATCCATTCCGTTTAAAAAGTTGTTAATGTCCATTTTATCTCCATTTCCGCTAACGGGGTAAATGAATTACCCCTTGCGAAACCAAAACGGTATTAACCCGTTTTGATGGGATAAAATTCATTTTACTCACGCACGCAATTTATTTTTTGCATACGCAAAAATATGCGTATGCGTAAAGTCTTACAGTAATGCTTCGCATTTCTTTCGGACTTGTTAGCTCCTGTTTGTATTATGCAATTCGAAATGCCATTAGTATTAGGTTCAAACGCCACACATTATAATGTATGGCGTTTATGGGTTAATTATAACAATTAGCTCCAGAAAAGTATTAAGAAAACGATGATGAAGAAAAGTATGCTTGAATCACAACCGTTGTTGCACATATTAACACCTCCATTTCAATATTATATTATGCAAAGTTCTTGCAATTGGTGTTTGATGTTGATATAATGTATAAAATGAGGTGAACAGTATGATATTGGTAATAGATGTTGGTAATACTAACACAGTTATGGGCGTTTATGACGGTGAAAAGCTTTTTGCAAACTGGCGAATATCCACTTCGGGGGAACGCACGTCGGACGAGACAGGTCTTGATATTTTGCAATTATTTAAGTATCACAATATAAATGTTAAAGACATTGAGGATGTAATTATTTCCTCTGTTGTTCCACAGGTTATGTATGCATTGGAGCTTGCTATTCAAAAATATCTTAAGCACAAGCCACTTGTTGTGGATTATAAAACAAAAACGGGTATAAATATTTTATACGATAAGCCCAAGGACGTGGGTGCGGACAGGATTGTTAATGCAGTTGCGGCACTTGCCATATACGGCGGACCTATTATTGTTGTGGATTTCGGAACGGCGACCACCTTTTGTGCAATAGACAAGGATGCCAATTACATCGGGGGCGTAATTTGTGCAGGGATAAAAATATCTATGGATGCTCTTTTTGCAAGGGCGGCAAAGCTCCCCAGAGTTGAACTTGCGAGGCCGGATAAAATAATCGGTTCAAATACGGTGGAGAGTATGCAATCGGGCGCAATTTATGGTTTTGCAGGTCAGGTGGATTATATAATCAGTAAAATGCGAGAGGAAATGGGCGGCAATGTTAAGGTTATCGCCACAGGCGGGCTTGCAAATTTGATTATTCAGGAATCCAAAACAATTGTTGAGGTGAACCGCAAGCTTACTCTTGAAGGATTAAGGCTGATATACGATATAAATAAAAAGGATAGCAGCATAGGAGGACGTTAATTTTGAAATATGAGGAATTTATAGAAAATCATACAAAGGGGCATATTATGCAGACTTCCCTTTGGGCGAAGCTTAAAAGCAACTGGCAGCACGAGGTTATTACGGTAACTGATGATAACGGAAGCATTAAAGGGGTTATGAGCATACTTATTAATCATCTGCCCATAATTCCTTACACAATGATGTATAGCCCTCGAGGGCCTGTTTGCGATGTTCATGATAGGGATACTCTTGCAAAATTAGTGGCAGGTGCAAAGGAAATTGCTAAAAAATATAAGGCGTTTGTGCTTAAAATAGACCCTGATGTTGAAAGCTCCGATGAGGAATTTATATCTATAATGAAGGAATTGGGTTTTAAGCTGAAGGATGGCGGTAAAAATTTTGAGGGGATTCAGCCAAGATATGTGTTTAGGCTTGATATTAAGGATAAGACAGAGGACGAAGTTTTTGCTATTTTTCATAATAAAACCAGGTATAACGTGCGTGTGGCACTTAAAAACGGAGTAGAGGTTCGATTAGGACAGCGCAGTGATTTAAAACGCTTTCACGAAATTATGCTGGAAACAGGCTTGCGAGATGAATTCGTAATAAGAGATTTGGAATATTTTCAGCGTATGTATGACGTTATGGCACCGGAAAATTTACGTCTTTACTGTGCATATCATAACGGAGAAATGATTGCCGGCACTATTGCCCTTTATTATGGGGACAAGGTTTGGTATTTGTACGGAGCAAGCTCCAACGCAAGCAGAAATGTTATGCCAAACTATCTTTTGCAATGGGAAATGATAAAATGGGCGATAGAGAAAAAGTGTGCAATCTATGATTTCAGAGGGGTTTCGGGCGATATCAGCGAGGATAATCCTCTTTACGGGCTGTATCGTTTTAAAAAAGGCTTTAACGGCAAGTTCACCGAATTTGTTGGCGAATTTGAGCTTGAATTTAATCCCCTGCTTGCGAAAATTATTGATAAAGCAAGCCATTTGTTTATTGAACTGAGGAGAAAATTATTTGTGCTAAAAGGAAAAAGATAATGAAAAGCTTAATAATAAACACCAAAGATTTAACTGATAATATAAATATAATAAAAAATATTTGTTCCGATTCGAAAATAATTGCGGTTTTAAAAGGAAATGGTTATGGGCTTGGGATTACCCAATTTGCACAGGTTCTGCTTGAAAACGGTATAGATTTTTTTGCTGTAAGCGAGCTTGAGGAGGCAAAAACCCTTCGAAGTGCGGGGTTTTCAAACGATATTTTGCTTCTAAGCCCTCCTTCAAATGTAGAGGAGGCTTCCGAAATATCAAAGCTTTGCATTATTGCGGCAATCGGAAGCTTGCATAGTGCAAAGCTTTTTGAGGGTATGGAAGTTCGTGTGCATATTAAGATAGACACAGGCTTCGGCAGGTTTGGTTTTTCAGTCGATGAAATGGATAAAGCTACAACAGAGCTTAAAAAAATGGAGAATATAAGCTTCGAGGGTGCGTTTTCTCACTTTTCAAACTCCTTCGGGAGGGGCGATACATCTAAGCATCAGTTTGATTTATTTAAAAAAAGTGCGGACAACCTTTTGAAGGCAGGCATAGACGTTAAACATAAGCATATTTGCAATTCCTGTGGAGCATTAACCCTACCTTATGCACGAATGGACGCAGTCCGCATTGGTTCTGCCTTTTTAGGAAGGCTGCCAATTATAAATTCTTACGGACTTAAAAAAATTGCTTATTTATCCTGTAAAATTTCAGATATTAAAACCCTTCCAAAAGGGCATAACATTGGCTATGCAAACACTTTTAGGCTTAAAAGAAACACGACCATTGCTGTTGTGCCAATTGGATATAAGGATGGCTTTGGCGTTGAAAAATCCAGAGATACCTTCAGAGCTATTGACCTTTTGCGCTATATTTATTCGGATATGAAAACTCTTGGCAAAAAGCTTTATGTTAAGGTTAACGGGAAAAATGCGCAAATACTGGGAAGAATAAGTATGTATAATATTATTATAGATATAACCGATTTGAATGCCAAAATAGGTGACGAGGTTCTTTTGGAATGCAACCCTATTTTGATTGAAAGCACCCTTTGCAGAAAATATGTTGCAAATTAGTTTGCATTTATGATATAATAACATTTAATAAACTTTTGGAGGAATATTGTATGAGTGAAAAGTTCTATATAACAACCGCCATTGCATATACATCAAGAAAGCCTCACATTGGCAATACTTATGAAGTGGTGCTTACAGATGCTATTGCCCGTTTTAAAAGGCTGGTGGGATATGATGTGTTCTTTTTAACAGGAACGGATGAGCATGGACAAAAAATCGAAGAAATTGCAAGAGAAAACGATATGTCCCCAAAAGAATACGTTGACGGCGTTGCTCAAACTGTTAAAGATATATGGGATTTAATGAACTCCAGCTATGATAAATTTATAAGAACAACCGACGATTATCACGTTCTTGCTGTGCAAAAGATATTCAAAAAATTGTATGAGCAGGGCGATATATATAAAAGTGAATATGAGGGACTTTATTGCGTCCCCTGTGAAAGTTTCTTTACAGAAACACAGGTAGAAAACAGCCTTTGCCCCGATTGTGGACGCCCTCTTAAAGTAACTAAAGAGGAAGCATATTTCTTCAAAATGAGCAAATATCAAGACAGGCTTATGAAGCATATAGAGGAGAACGAGAATTTTATTGTTCCCAAATCCCGCAAAAACGAAATGGTTAACAATTTTTTAAAACCCGGGTTGCAGGATTTATGCGTTTCCAGAACGTCCTTTAAATGGGGCATACCGGTTGATTTTGACGAAAACCATGTTGTTTATGTTTGGATTGACGCACTTTCAAATTATATCACCGCACTTGGATATTCGCCCGATAAAAAGGATGATTTATACAGCAAATACTGGCCTTGTGATGTGCATATAATCGGCAAGGACATACTTCGCTTCCACACAATATATTGGCCGATAATGCTTATGGCACTTGGGGAGCCTTTGCCGAAGCAGGTTTTTGGACACCCATGGCTGATGGCAGATAATGATAAAATGAGCAAATCAAAGGGCAATGTTATGTATGCCGATGATTTGGTTAAGCACTTTGGTGTTGATGCGGTGCGTTATTATGTGCTTCACGAAATGCCTTATGCACAGGACGGCACAATATCCTATTCAATGATTATAAGCAGATATAATTCCGAGCTTGCTAACACCCTTGGAAATCTAGTTAACAGAACGGTTGCAATGGTCAATAAATATTTTGGCGGACAGATAAGTAAAAATAATGCAGACGGTGAATTTGACGATGATTTAATAAAAACAGCGTATGCCTCTCGTGAAAATATGTATTCTTCAATGAGCGAATACCGTATTGCAGATGCTATCGACAGCATTTGGAATTTGGTGCATAGGAGCAATAAATATATTGACGAAACAACTCCTTGGGTGCTTGCAAAGGATGAAAACAGCAAGGAAAGGCTTGAAAAGGTTTTATATAATTTAATCGAAAGCATAAGATATATTGCAGTAATGCTTCAGCCCATTATGCCGGAAACCGCAGACAATATTATTAAGGTTATTGGAAACGCTCCTTGCGACTGGCAATCCACAGAAGATTTCGGCGCTCTTGAAATAATTAAGGTTGGAGAGGCTAAGCCTTTATTTGCAAGGCTTGATGAGGAACAAAAACTTAAAGAAATAGAATTAGGGTGAAAAAATGTTGTTTGATACTCATGCTCACTTGGACGACATAAAGTTCAATGATGACAGAGAAGAGGTTATACAAAAAATCATAGACAGCGGAGTTGGCAAACTTGTGAACATCGGTGCGGATATTGAAAGCTCTGAAAACAGTATTGCTCTTGCGGAAAAATATGATTTTATATATGCGGCTGTGGGTGTTCATCCACATGATGCGAAAAGTGTTACGGAAGAAACTTTAAAAAAGTTAGAAAAGATGGCGGCGAACAAAAAGGTTGTGGCAATTGGGGAAATAGGGCTTGATTATTTTTACGACAATAGCCCGAGAGAGCTTCAAAAATATTGGTTTGCCCAGCAGCTTAAGCTTGCGGAAAAATTAAAAAAGCCTGTTATTATTCATACCAGAGATGCAATTGCAGATACCCTTGAAATTCTTAAAAATAGCACTGCAACTGGCATAATTCATTGCTTTTCAGGAAGCGCGGAGGTTGCGGAGCAATTTTTGAATATGGGTTTTTATATTTCCTTTGCAGGGCCTTTAACCTATAAAAATGCACGTCATAGTGTGGAGGCGGCAAAGATAGTGCCTCTTGACAGGCTTTTGATAGAAACCGATTGCCCGTATCTAGCGCCGGAGGGACACAGAGGAAAGCGCAATGACAGCTCACTGGTGGGCTTGGTTTGTGATAAGATGGCGCAAATTAAAGGAATTTCTTATGATGAGATGGCGGAAATAACCTTTAAAAACGCCGAAAGGGTATATACTCTTTAATCACCAATAATAACGCTCCCCTTGCGGTCTTTTTCCTCCGTATCCGCACGGACAAAAAGCCTTAAAGATTAATGGATATGTGCGGTTTTTGCCGCACAAATACGACGGGAAAATCCGCACAAAATCAGTGCCATTATTGGCGATTAAGGAGTATAACATTGATAATAACCTATGAACTTGGTGATTCCCTTTATATAAATTTAACCAACAGATGCTCTAACGCCTGTTCCTTTTGCCTTAGAGGTGAGCAAAAGGCGGATACTGTTCCCAGTGATATGTGGCAGACAAGTGCGGACCTTAGCGGAGCCAGCGAGCTTTGGCTGCATAGGGAGCCTTCCACAGATGAAGTGATAGACAATCTTAAAAAAAGAGATTTGCAAAAATATAAAGAAGTTGTGTTTTGCGGCTTCGGCGAGCCTTTTATGAGGTTCGACGATTGCAAAACAGTTGCAAAATGGCTGAAGCAAAATAATGTTAAAGTGCGAGTAAATACAAACGGTCAGGCGAATTTAATTTTCGAGCGTGATGTAACTCCTGAAATGGCAGGTCTTTTTGACGTTGTTTCCATTAGCTTAAACAATAAAAACGCTCAGGAATATCAAGAGTTATGCAACAGTGATTATGGAGAAAGTGCATATGATGCTCTTTTGGATTTTGGTGAAAAATGCGCCAAGCTTGGAATTGAAACAATCTTTACGGTTGTGGATATTCTGCCGAAGGAGGATATAGAAATATGCAAACAGCTTGCTAATTCCCGCGGTGCAAAGCTGCGGATTAGAAAATATATTTCATAAAGAAGGAGATGAATGGCATGGCAAAAAAGATTAAGTTCTTTGACACAACGCTAAGAGATGGCGAGCAAACCCCGGGGGTGAACCTTAACCTCCAAGAGAAGGTTGAAATAGCAAGTGCGCTGGAACGCTTAGGTGTTGACTATATCGAAGCAGGCTTCGCAATAGCATCCAACGGCGATTTTGACGGAGTTCAGGCGGTTGCAAGAATGATTAAAAACACAGGTGTTGTATCACTCGCAAGAGCTCTTGAAAAAGATATTGACAGAGCTTACGAGGCGATTAAGGATGCTGTTCATCCTCGTATTCACACATTTTTGGCAACAAGTGATATTCATATGAAGTATAAGCTTAAAATGACAGAAGAAGAAGTTTTGGAAAACGCTAAATTAGCGGTTAGATACGCTAAAAAATATACGAGCGATGTTCAATTCTCTCCGGAGGATGCAACCAGAACACGCAGAGAATTTTTATACAGAGTTTTAGAGGGCGTAATTGCAGAAGGTGCAACCTGTGTAAATATTCCCGATACGGTGGGGTACACCAATCCTGTTGAATTCACCGATATAATTAAAGGTATTATTGAAAACGTTAAAGGAATAGATAAGGTGGATATTGCCGTTCATTGCCACAACGATTTGGGGCTTGCGGTTGCAAATTCCGCCGCTGCGGCATATGTTGGCGCAACTCAGCTTGAATGTACTATAAATGGTATAGGTGAGCGAGCGGGCAATGCTTCTCTTGAAGAGCTTGCAATGCTTTTTAACACAAGGCGTGATTATTACGATTTTACCCATGGCATAGACACAACCAAAATAAGCAGAACAAGCAAGCTTGTTAGCAGCTTAACAGGTGTTTTCATTCAGCCTAATAAGCCTATTGTTGGTGCTAATGCCTTTGCGCATGAAAGCGGAATACATCAGCACGGAGTGCTTTCGGAAAGAACAACCTACGAAATTATGGCGCCGGAGCATATAGGGCTTTCCGCAAATAAAATGGTTCTTGGAAAGCATAGCGGCAAGCACGCATTTGTTGAACGAATTAAGGAACTGAACATAACCGTTGCAGATACCGAGATTGACGATGCTTTTGTTAAGTTCAAAGCACTTGCTGATAGGAAAAAAGAAGTTTTGGATGAGGATATTATTGCTATTATTGATAATAAGTTCAACATTGAAAACAAAAAGTTTGAGCTTGTAAGCTTCCAAATATCATGCGGTAATAAAATGATTAACACAGCAACACTGCAAATTAAAAAAGATGAAGAGGTTGTTATCGGGGCTGCAACCGGAGATGGACCTATTGATGCTTCTTATAAAGCGATAAATGAATTGTGCGGATATGATATGCAGCTTAAAGAATACACAATCCGTGCTGTAACAGGCGGAGAGGATGCTTTGGGTGAGGTTATCGTCAGAATTAGCTATAATGATAGAATTTATGTAGGCAGAGGAATTAGTACCGATATTATTGAATCCTCCATTCTTGCATATTTGAGTGCGGTAAATAGGATTTAAGAAGGGCTAAAGTATGAATAAAATTTTATCTATTCTGCTTTGTGCCTTAAAGAAAGGAATGATTAATTATGCAAAAGAGAATCAGTATTTTTGACAGCACACTTCGTGACGGTGCCCAGGGTGAGGGCGTTTCATTTTCAGTACAGGATAAGCTGGCTGTTATACAATATTTAGACGAATTGGAGATAGATTTTATAGAAGGCGGAAACCCTGCCTCAAATCCAAAGGATTTTGAGTTTTTCCAGAGTGCTCAGGAAATTGAGCTTAAGCATTCAAAGCTTGTTGCGTTTACAAGCACTCATAGAATTGGAGTTAAGCCGGAGGACGATAATGCAATTAAAACGGTTTTGGGCACAAATACGCAGTACATAAGTGTGTTTGGAAAATCGTGGGATATGCACGTTACAGATATATTAAACGCTACCTTGGAGGAAAATCTGCAAATAATTCACAGCACAATTTCGTATTTTGTTCAAAATGAACGCAAGGTGTTTTTTGATGCGGAGCATTTTTTTGACGGATATAAGGCTAATGCAGATTATGCAATGCAATCTCTTCAAACAGCGGCTGATGCGGGTGCTTGTGCATTGGTGCTTTGCGATACCAACGGTGCAACCTTCCCTTTTGAAATTGAAGAAATAACAAAAAAGGTCTGCGAAAAATTCGATGGAGTGCAGATTGGTATTCATACTCATAATGATATTGGTATGGCGGTGGCAAACAGCATTTTTGCAGTTCGAGGCGGTGCAACCCATATTCAGGGAACCTTCGGCGGATTTGGTGAACGCTGCGGTAATGCGGATTTATGCACAATCATTCCAGATTTGCAGCTTAAGCTTGGCTATGAATGTGTGCCTGATAAAAAAATAAATCTGCTCACTCAAACTGCCCGTTCAATTTGCGAGGTAGCCAATATTGGGCAGGATGTACGCTCGCCCTATGTTGGGGCTGCGGCATTTGCCCATAAAGGCGGTATGCACAGCGATGCAGTAATTAAAAAGCCTTCATCCTATGAGCATATGCCTCCTTCAGAGGTTGGTAATAAAAGACGTATTTTAATGAGCGAGGTTGCAGGTCGTTCTGCAATTTTACCGGTTCTGCAAAATGTGGACCCATCATTAAAACGTGATAGCATTGAAACAAAGGTTATTTTGGATAAATTAAAGGAAATGGAAAACAGCGGTTATGAATTCGAAGGTGCCGAAAGCTCTTTGGAATTGCTTATGGCAAAAGAACTTGGAAAATTTAAGCCGCATTTTGAACTGGGACAGTTCAATGTTTTTGTAACGGAACCATCCAGCCAAAACAGTTCTGTTGCCACAATAAAAATTTCTGTTGACGGCAAGTATGAAATAACCGCAGCAGAGGGGGATGGTCCTGTTAATGCTCTTGACCTTGCCCTTCGTAAGGCTTTAGAGGTCTTCTACCCTTCGCTTAAAAATATGTTTTTGCTGGATTATAAGGTTCGCGTTTTAGGAAGTGAAAATTCAACCGCTTCCAATGTTCGTGTTTTAATATCCTCGACTAACGGGCATAAAGTATGGCGCACAGTTGGTGTTTCCAAGGATATTATAGAGGCATCTTGGAAGGCGTTGGTGGATTCTGTTGAATATTATTTAGGACATATTGTCTGATAATGCTTTTGTATATGCGTTAACCATAATTTTGCTTTTCTCATTAAGCTTTTTGTAGTTTTGCATAAATTCTATTTCATCATCGGTTAGGACTTCTAAGCCTAAAAGATAATCGCTTGACACATCAAAATATTTTGCAATAATAACAAGCGCCTTAATTTCAGGGAGGCGCTTGTTATTTTCGTATTGAGATATTGTCGATTTAGTAGAAGCGTTACAGCCTAATTTTTCAAGTGCGTTTGCAAATTCCTCCTGTGTAATAAATTTTTTTTGACGAAGTTTTTTTAATCTGTTCCCGAAGGTTTCCATATTTATTATCAATCCTTTCATATAAATGCGTGTTTTGATTTATTTAAACTCTATTACATAATACAATAAAGTTCACAAAAATGCAACAAAAAATATCAATAACAGTAAAAAAACACGCAAAATTTGTGATTGACAGTTTATGTAATGTGAACTATAATATAATTGTTCACAAATATAAAACTTTGGAGGTAATTGAAAATGAATGCTAACACACAATTCAAACCACTTTTAAAACTAAAAGGACTTCGTGCACAGCATATGATGACGCAAGCGGATATTGCCGACAAACTTGGGATTTCCAAGGCTACATATAACCGTAAGGAAAATGGAATAGGCCAGTTTGACGCCAACGAAATAACCTGCATTCTTAAAATGTTTAACGTAAATTACGAGCAAATTTTTATATCATAAAGTTCACAATAAATAAACTTTTGGAGGTGTAGAGTTTTGGATGATGCGCAAAATCAAATTCCTATTATATATTGCAGCCATTGTATGGGTGAAATTTATAAAAGGGATGTTGTTTATAATTTAGACGAAATTTATGACGGAGGCAAATTTATTGTACACCAGGATTGCTTAACTTTTAGTTTGGAAAACAACAAGGAGCTTGTTCTTAAATATATTTTTGATGATTTGTGCAGATTGCAGGATATTTTCGACCAGCTCTTAACCAAATTTGAAATGTGGGATTTAATTGACGATTGGGGTGAAGATGATGAGTGATGCCAAGGAGTTCTTCAAGAAAACACAGCAGAGGCTTTATGCTTATAAGGATATTAAGGCTAAGCTTGAAAATGATATTCGGGATTTGGAGGATTTAAAAAAAGAGGGAGCCTCCGAACGCTCGAAGGATATATTGTACAGAAGTGTTTCGGGCGGAGTGAGAATAAGCAGGGAAGAACTGCAGCAAATTAAAATTGAAAAGCTGTGCGAGTATATAAAGGATGGAGTTCGAGAGGTATCTCGCATAAATGATGCTTTAAGGACTATAGATGGTGATGCTTATGAAAGCATTATAAGACTTAAATTTTTCGAAAGAAAAAGGGATGAGGATATTGCAGAGGTTATGTGCTGTGATGCCTCCACGGTTCGAAGGAACAAGGCGCGCCTTATAAGACAGCTTGCTATAAGACTTTATGGAATTGGTGCTGTTTAGAAAAATAGCAAAAAATTCTTAAAGAGAGAAAATAAAAAAATCTTGACATATTGTAAACAGTGTGATATTATAAGTCAGTAAAGAAGAAGTTATCCACAAACACTTCTCACCTTGCGGCATTTTCGCCAGCTTGGTATTAATGTGATTTTTATGTGTGGATAGCATTCGCTGTCCGCATTTTTTTGCGTTAAGATAATTTAATGAAATAAATTGTTGTTTTAACCAAAATCAGTTTTAAAAATTTGGAGGTGCACGTTATTAGCAAGGAACTTTTAATCAATGAAAAAATCAAAGACAAGGAAATTCGTCTTATTGGCAGTGAAGGCGAGCAACTGGGTGTTGTAAGCTCAAAACAGGCTTTAGAAATTGCTGCCGAAAAAAACATGGACCTTGTAAAAATTGCTCCACAGGCGGTTCCGCCCGTGTGCAAAGTTATGGATTATGGCAAATACAAATTTGAACTTACCAAAAAAGAAAAAGAACAGCGTAAAAATCAAAAGATTATCACTGTTAAGGAAGTTCGTGTTACGCCAAATATTGACGACCACGATTTTTTCACTAAGGTTAACAATGCTATTAAATTTTTAAAATCAGGCGATAAGGTTAAAGTAACCGTTCGCTTTCGTGGCAGAGAGGTTACACACGCAAAATTAGGTGAAATTATACTTATCCGTTTTGGCGAAGCAGTTGAAGAAGTTGGCATAGTTGATAAAAAGCCAAAGCTGGAAGGAAGAAATATGTCAATGTTTATCTCACCTCGTGGTGCAGAAAAATAAATATTATTCAATATGAAAGGAGATTTGCCTTATGGCTAATAAGATAAAAACACATAAAGGCGCATCAAAAAGATTTAAACTTACTAAATCAGGCAAGGTTAAAAGAGGACATGCTTTTCGTAGCCACATTTTGAACAAAAAAACAACAAAGCGTAAAAGAGGTTTGCGTCAAATCGGTTATGCTTCTTCCGCAAACGAAGCTACAATAAAAGTGTTAATTCCGTACAAATAATTATTAAGGAGTGAAAAATAAATGGCAAGAGTAAAGGGTGCTATGAACACCAGAAAAAGACATAAAAAAATTCTGAAGCTTGCAAAAGGTTACAGAGGCTCCAGAAGCCGCCTTTTCAAAACAGCAAATGAAGCCGTTATGAAGGCGCTTATGAATGCATATATTGGCAGAAAGCTTAAAAAGAGAGATTTTCGTCAGCTATGGATTGCCCGTATCAATGCTGCAGCTCGTGCAAACGGCTCTAATTACAGCACAATGATGAACGGACTTAAAATAGCAGGCATTAACATAAATCGTAAAATGCTTTCCGAAATTGCAATATCCGATTCAGCAGCATTTACAGAGCTTGTTAACAAGGCAAAAGCAGCCAGAAACTAATTTTTATGATAGGGAATCACCTAATGGTGGGTCCCTATTAAAAATTTTATCTAAGGGAGTTCCTATGATTGAGACTGAATTTTAAAACTAAGGTTCGGAATTTATTAAGATTTTATAAAACACAAATGATTGTGTTTATATTTATGTTTTTGGTTCTGGCAGGCGGAGTTTTATTAACTTTGCCGATTGCTTCCCGCAGCGGAGAAAGTATAGGATTTTTAAATGCACTTTTCACAGCCACGTCTGCTACTTGCGTTACGGGGCTTGTTGTTGTGGATACATATCAGCATTGGACTTTATTCGGTCAGCTTATAATCATTACTCTTATACAAGTTGGCGGCCTTGGTTTTATGACTATGGCAACACTTTTTTCACTTTTACTTAGAAGAGCAATATCCTTAAACGAGCGCTTGCTTATCCGTGAATCGCTGAACTATGAAAATATGCAAGGAATTGTTAGGCTTACTAAGCACATTTTGGTGGGTACGTTTTTTATTGAGCTTTTAGGTGCTATTTTGCTTTCGTTTAGGTTTATTCCCGAATTTGGTGTGAAAAGCGGCATTATGAAATCCATATTTCATTCTGTATCCGCATTTTGCAATGCAGGCTTTGACATAATGGGGAATAAAGGTGCATTTTCAGGACTTACAACCTATGTTGAAGACCCGTTGGTGAATATAGTTATTATGTCTCTTATAGTTATTGGAGGCATTGGCTTTGCGGTTTGGGAGGATATTTGGACGACTCATAAAATAAAAAAATTGAGCCTGCATAGCAAGATAGTTCTTTCCATAACTTCGGCGCTTATATTATCAGGTGCGCTGTTTTTCTTTGTTATGGAGTATAACAACCCCCAGACAATGCAGCCGCTTTCCTTTGGAGGAAAGGTGCTTGCATCGTTTTTTCAATCGATAACGCCTCGAACGGCAGGGTATAATACCATTAATTTAGCTGGGCTTACAGATTCTTCAAAGTTTATAACGATGATATTAATGTTTATAGGTGGTTCACCCGGTTCTACTGCAGGTGGTATCAAGGTTGTTACCTTTTGTGTTCTTGTTTTTGCCGCATTTTCGGTTGTTAAAGGAACAAGCCAGGTTGTTATTTTCCATAAGCGAATTTCAGTCAATGCAGTGCTTCGTTCTATGACCATTACGATGATTGGTATTTTTGTAGTGGCGTTCGGCACTTTAATTCTTTCGACATCGGAAAGCGCAACTTTTATGGAGGTTTTGTTCGAAACAGTATCAGCCTTTGGTACTGTTGGGCTTACGCTTGGAATTACCCCTATGCTTTCTGCTGTTAGTAAAGTATGCCTTATATTTATAATGTTTTTTGGCAGAGTTGGTGTTTTGGCAGTTGCGCTTATTTTTGTTAAAGGTATGAATACAGGCAGCCCGGACAAGATAAAATATCCTGAAGAAAAAATAATGGTTGGATAATATTAAATTTATTTTTGCACATATTTTGGAAAGGAAGCATAGTATGAAAAATTTTGTTGTAATTGGACTTGGCAGATTTGGAAGTGCTGTTGCTAAAACACTTTGCGAATTAGGACACGAGGTTTTGGCTATAGATAAGGATGAAGAAATGGTGGAGGCTATATCCAGTGATGTAACTCATGCGGTTGTGGCTGATGTTATTGATGAATATTCCCTTAAGGCATTAGGTGTGCGCAATTTCAACGTTGCGATTGTTGCAATGGGTGCAGATATGCAATCCAGCATTTTGGCAACCTTAGTGCTTAAAGATATGGGTATGCCATGTATTGTTGCAAAGGCTCAGAACGACCTTCATGCGAAAGTTTTGGAAAGAGTCGGAGCTAATAAGGTTATATTCCCCGAGCGGGATATGGGAGTTCGTGTTGCCAATAATCTTGCAATTACAAATATTTTGGATTATATCGAGCTTTCACCAAAATACAGTATTGTTGAAATTTCACCGCCTCAAAGCTGGATTGGGAAATCCCTTGTTCAGCTTAACGTTCGTGCTAAAAATAATATTAACATAATTGCCATAAAAAGAGGAAGCAACATAAATATTTCCCCCAATGCAGATGATGTCTTTTCAGAGGGTGATATAGCTGTTGTTATCGGTGCAAATTCGGATATAAGCGCACTTCATAAGCATAAATGATTACAGATATTTTTTCCAAGGATAATAAAATATACAAAAACACATATAAATTAAAAAGCCGTGCAGAGCGAGAGAAAAAGCAATTATTTATTGTTGAGGGTGCACGGATTGTGAGGGACGCATTAAGTAGTGAGCTTGTTAAATATATTATTATAAGCGAGAATTATACTGATACTGATTTTTGTGTACCTGTATATCGTTTTTCGGACAAGCTGTTTAGTCAAATTTGCGATACAAAAACCCCTCAAGGAATTATTGCGGTTTGCTGCATACCTCAAGCCAATATTGAAAATGTCTGTGGTAATATGATAATAATATGCGACGGAGTTTCCGACCCGGGCAACTTGGGCACAATTATAAGAACAGCTGAATGTGCAGGTGCGTCGGGTATTATTATTCTTCCAGGAACTGTTGATGTGTTCAGCCCTAAAACTGTTCGTTCCACTATGGGTTCTGTTTTTAGGGTTCCCATTTATTTTGGTGAGTATAATTGCATTGAAAATCTAATAAACTATGATATAATCGCAACAAAATTGGACGGCTCATCAAATCTATACGATACAGAGTTTTCTGAGAATGTTGCAATAATTATAGGCAACGAAGCCCACGGAATTTGTGATGATGTTTTAAAATATGCCAACTTATTTGTTAGAATACCTATGTGCGGCGGTGCGGAATCTTTAAATGCCGCAATTGCAGGTGCAATAATAATGTACGAGGTTTATAGGAGAAAATCGATGCTGTAAAAAATCTATATTCAGGAAAGGCTAATGGTGAGCGTCTTGAACGAAATATTATATCAGCTATGGCTTGCAGGCTTGGATAAGGTTTCCAATTCCAAGATGCGCCAAATATATAATGAATATGGCAGCTTTAAAAAAAGCTATGATGATATAGATTTTGATGACTTTTTTAAAATGGGAATACCAAATGCAAGCAAAAGTCTTGATAAAGCATCAAAAATTCTTGAAGATTGCTATAATTCAGGCATAGATATTATAAGCTATTATGATGATGCCTATCCTGAAATTCTAAAGCAAATACCGGATGCTCCAATGCAGCTTTATGTTAAGGGAAAGCTGCCTCCTGTTGATAACGTATTTTCAATTGCTATTGTAGGAGCAAGGCGTTCGAGTATTTACGGAAGTAATATTGCAAATCAGATTGCCTATGACTTAGGCAGAGCAGGTGCTGTTATAGTAAGCGGTATGGCACGAGGTATTGATACTGCGGCGCATAGAGGCGCCTTAAAGGCAGAGGCAGATACGGTTGCAGTTTTAGGCTGTGGTGTGGATGTTGTTTATCCGCCTGAAAACGGCGAGCTTAAAAAGCTTATTGAGGCCCATGGGGCTGTAATATCAGAATTTCCTCCCGGCACACCCCCAATGGCAGGTAACTTTCCGGCAAGAAACAGAATAATAAGCGGAATTTCAAATGCCACTCTTATTGTGGAGGGTAAGGCAACAAGCGGTTCCACCATAACTGCAAGGCTTGCTTTGGAGCAAGGCAGGGAGGTTTTTTGCCTTCCGGGCAATGTGGATAATCCCCTAAGTCAAGGGCCGCATATGCTAATTCGTGATAATGCAAGGCTTGTAACCTGTGCTAAGGATATAATTGTTGATATGTCTTCCGATTATCCCGAGCTGATGGTTGATGTGCTTTTGGGAGAGGATGCTCAAAAAAGGATTAGTGATAAGAAAAATGCAAAACTGCCATTGGAGCAAAGGCAGATTTTAGCTGTTCTTCAAGCCAATCATCCAATTCATATTGACCAAATATGCCATATTACAGGCATAGAAACAGCTGTTGTTAATCAATCTCTTTTTATGCTTGAAATGAATAAAATGGTTAAGTCCCTACCGGGTAAGCAATATATCCTATACAGCAATTAAGGAGGAAAATATGGCGGATAATTTAGTAATAGTTGAATCACCGGCAAAGGCAAAAACAATAAAGAAATACTTAGGTAAAAAATACAGCGTTATTGCATCTATGGGGCATTTGAGGGATTTACCGAAAAGCCAGTTAGGGGTTGACGTTGATAATAATTTCGAACCGAAATATATAACAATTCGTGGCAAGGGCGAGCTTTTGGCAAAGCTTAAAAAAGAGGCTAAGAGTGCTAAAAACGTATATTTAGCTACTGACCCTGACCGTGAGGGCGAGGCTATTTCTTGGCATTTGGCGCAGGTTTTGGGTATAGATGAAAAGCAAGCATACAGAATTGCATTTAATGAAATAACAAAAAATGCCGTTAGTGAGGCAGTTAAAAATCCGAGGAAAATAGATAAGGATTTGGTAGATGCACAGCAGGCACGCAGAGTTTTAGACAGAATAGTTGGTTATAAATTAAGCCCTCTTTTATGGAAAAAGGTTAAGAAGGGCTTGAGTGCAGGGCGTGTTCAGTCTGTTGCAACACGTTTGATAGTGGACCGTGAACGTGAAATTGAAGCGTTCATACCTAAAGAATATTGGACGCTTATCGCTCTTTTAAACCAACAAAAGAGCAAGGTAAAATTCGAAGCGCGTTTTTATGGAAATAATAAAGGGAAAATTGAATTAACCAACGGAGAACAGGTCGCAAAAATTATTGATGAAATAAAAGGTGCAGATTATATTGTTAAATCGGTTAAAACAGGCAATAAAAAGAAAAATCCCGCACCGCCTTTTATAACAAGCACATTGCAGCAGCAGGCTTCACGAAAGCTGAATTTTACGTCTAAACGAACAATGCAGGCGGCTCAGCAGCTTTATGAAGGTGTTGATGTTGCGGGTGTTGGTTCTGTGGGGCTTATCACATATATGAGGACGGATTCTCTGAGAATTTCAGTAGATGCTCAACAGCAAGCTCTTGAATATATAAATTCTGCATTCGGTGCTGATTTTGCACCGAAAACTCCAAGGGTTTATAAAACGAAAAAAGGTGCACAGGATGCCCACGAGGCAATACGTCCTTCTGATATATCCATTACGCCTGATAGAATTAAGGGTTCTGTTCATAACGATTTATATAAATTATATAAATTAATATGGGAGCGTTTTGTTGCAAGCCAAATGGAAAGCGCAGTTTATGACACAATTAATGCGGATATTGCGGTTAATGATTATATATTTAAAACAAGCGGCTCTAAATTAACATTCCCCGGTTTTATTAAAGTGTATGTCGAAGTTAATGACGAAGCGGAGGAGGATGAAATTCCAAAGCTTATCGAAGGTGAGCATCTTAATTTTAATAAATTAGATGAAAAGCAGCACTTCACCGAACCGCCGGCACGATATACCGAAGCCTCCCTTATAAAAACTATGGAGGAGGAGGGAATAGGAAGACCAAGCACCTATGCTCCTACTATTATAACAATTTTGGCAAGGGGCTACGTTGCCCGTGAGGGGAAAACCATTTTCCCAACCGAGCTTGGAATTATTATTACCGATTTGATGATTGAGCATTTTGAGAATATCGTAAATGTTGAATTTACTGCAAATATGGAGCAAAAATTAGATGAGGTTGAAGATGGTCATGTTCAATGGGTTAAAGTAATAAGCGATTTTTACACTCCCTTTGCAATGACGCTTGAAAAGGCAGAGGAACTGATTGGAAACGTAGAGGTAAGCGATGAGGTTTCTGATGTACCTTGTGAAAAATGCGGCAGAATGATGGTATATAAATTAGGCAGATTTGGTAAGTTTTTGGCATGCCCGGGCTTTCCAGAATGCAGAAATGCCAAGCCTATCGTTTCGGAAACAGGGGTTAATTGCCCTAAATGCAACAGCAAGATTTTAATTAAGAAATCCAAAAAGGGCAAGGCTTATTACGGATGTGAAAATAACCCAAATTGCGATTTTATGTCGTGGGATATGCCTGTTTTGGAAAAATGTCCTCGTTGCGGAGGAATTATGTTTCAAAAATCCGGCAGAAACAGCAATAAGGTTTATTGCGGTAATAAGGATTGCGGATATGAGGGCGCAAAATAATGATAACAATCATAGGAGCAGGGCTTGCAGGCTGTGAAGCGGCGTGGCAGGCGGCAAATAGAGGTATAGAGGTTACTCTTTATGATATGAAACCAAACAGAAAATCACCTGCACATAAATCGGATAATTTATCCGAGCTTGTGTGCAGTAATTCTTTGCGTGCGGATGGGCTTGCCAACGCAGTAGGCTTGCTTAAAGAGGAAATGCGTCAAATGAATTCCCTTATTATGCAGTGCGCAGACGAAACAAGGGTTCCCGCAGGCGGAGCATTGGCGGTGGACAGAGATGGTTTTTCAAAACTGGTTACAGAAAAGGTTGCAAGCCATAAGAACATAAACCTTGTGCTTTCAACCGAAATATCTAAAATACCGGAAGGTATAGCTATAGTTGCAACAGGACCGCTTACATCGGATTCAATGGCAGATGAAATTAAAAGCCTTACCGGAAGTGAATACCTACATTTTTTTGATGCTGCGGCACCAATTGTAACCTACGAAAGCGTGGATAAAAGCATAACATATAAGGCGGCAAGATATGGAAAAGGTGGGGACGATTATGTTAATTGTCCTATGGATAAGCATCAATATGATGAATTTTATGATGCCCTGATTTCTGCTGAAACGGCAGAGATAAAGGAATTTGAAAACAAGGTTTTTGAGGGCTGTATGCCAATAGAGGTTATGGCAAAGCGTGGAAAGGAAACCATGCTGTTCGGCCCATTAAAGCCGGTAGGGCTTCCACGCCCTGATGGCACCTTGCCTCATGCTGTTGTTCAGCTTAGGCAGGATAATTCAGCAGGTACAATGTTTAATTTGGTGGGTTTTCAAACACATCTTAAATTTGCAGAGCAAAAAAGGGTATTTAGTTTAATCCCCGGGCTTGAAAATGCTGAATTTGTGCGATATGGCGTCATGCACCGCAATACTTATATCAATTCCCCAAATCTTTTAACTAACACCTATTGCTTAAAATCTAATAAAAACATTTATTTTGCAGGGCAGATAACAGGTGTCGAAGGATATGTGGAAAGTGCTTCAAGCGGTTTGGTTGCAGGAATAAATGCGGCAATGGCGTACCTTGGCAAAAATCAAGTGGAGTTCAGCTTAAACACCGCACACGGTGCTCTTGCAAATTATATTTCGGATGATTCCGTCAAAAACTTTCAGCCAATGAATGTTAATTTCGGAATAATCCCTTCCCTTGATGTTAGAATTAAAAGTAAAAAGGAAAGATATGAAAAGATTTCTCAACGAGCATTGGAAGATTTTAAAAATATGGATGTTTTTTGATATAAAAAATTATATAATGGTTCAGAATTATGAAAACGGTAAAATATTTAGTTTTAGCTAAATATTTTACCGTTTTTCCATCATGTGTTATTTGTATTTTAAATCATTTTCGGTTAAGTGTTTAATATGTTTTAAATATTCCGCACATTCTTTTTTTGCAAGGGCAATATCTAAATTTTTATAGTTGCCACATTCAATTTCGCTTGCGCCAAACATCTCTCCCTCATAATTTATTATAAATTCAAGAGTTTGCTTTATTTGCTCCAAAACTTTTTTATTCTCGGTATCCTTTACCAAAAGATAAAAACCTGTTTGGCAGCCCATTGGGCCGAAATATATAATTTTATCATGCAAATCACTGTTTCGGATTACTGTTGCGAACATATGCTCAACCGAATGTATTGATGCATTGTCCATAACATCTCCTGTGTTTGGCTTTCGAGTGCGCAAATCATAGGTTGTGATGTCGTTGTCGATCCTTGATACATATACACCGATATCTATATTTCTGTGGTCAACGGTGAAGCTTGTTATCTTTTGCATAGCTTTAATATCCTATGGCTTCAAGCCATGCACGAGCAATTAGCGCATGCCCTGCACTTGTTGGGTGAACTCCGTCAGCCGCCCAGAAGGAATATTCGGTATCCATACATTTAGAAGCAAAAATGCCGTCAAGCGGAATATATGTTGCGCCAAATTCCTTTGCAACTTTGCGTGCCATTTGAATTTTAGGGTCTAAATCCACACGCCATTTAATTCTGTCCTCGGGATAGGGTAAAAGGAAGGGTTCTAATATTATAATAGGAACATCGCCAAGCTCATCTTTAACTCTTGATAAAATTGTTTTATAATCCTCATAATAAGCTTCTGCGGAGGTTTCGTCATTACTGTCGTACCTTCTCCAGGTGTCGTTTACGCCTATAAGTATAGAAACCACATCGGGCGCTAAAGCTATGCAGTCCTCCGTCCATCTATTCTTAAGGTCTATAACACGGTTTCCCGAAATTCCCTTGTTTATGAATTTAACATTTAATTCAGGATATGCAGAATTAAAAAGTGCCGCAACATAATTTGGGTATCCGCTTCCTAAATCATCAGTTTCTCTGCTTCTGCCTACATCTGTGATACTATCCCCTTGAAACAGAATGGTTGCATTTGGTTTAATATACATATTTCCATCACTCCTTTTTTACAACAAATTATATATCATTGCAGTAAAAACGTCAATCTAAATCTTCTAATAACTTGGTAGTATTTTTGTAGGCTGAAGGTATCTGATATGAATAATGTTTTACATTTGGTTTTGTTTCTGTTTGGTATGTCGGCAAATCAGAAATTTCCTTATTGTAAACCTCCGTTGTAATAATGTGTTCAGCATCTGTTTTGGACATATCGGCATATTTTGCATTTAAAATATCTGTGCGAAGTGCATTTAAGAATTCTTCAACTTTTTTCTTTTCAGATATTGCAGTGCTTGAGTTGGTTTTTGAGGAACGCTGTTTTTCCAATTGGATAAGCCTGATATCCTCGGCATTTTGGGTGAATATGGGGTATGCTTCAAGCTTAAATTCCTCTGTTTCATATATTGGAGCAATTTTATCTTTAAAATCATTTAATGGTATGAGATATTGACGTTGCAATTTGCCGCCGTTTTTGAGCTTATAGGAAACAGTGTAGTTTGTGTAGTTGCCTTCGTAGGTGTGATTTTTATTGTTTGCGATAATTTTGCTTTTGTTTTTAATGATATCGCTTTGAAGCTCTCTTGCATTTGTTATGTTTTCACTTTGCTTAAGGGCTATAAGGTTTTGTGGCACATCGTAAAAACCACCTATCTCCACGCTTGCAATGCTTTCCAAAGCAGGCACGCGTTTTTCAAAGCCTAATAAATCCCATTTGGTGATAAAGCTGAATGCGAATATAATTGCGAAGCATATCAAAAGACCTTTATATGAGCTCCAAACGGAAAGAGATTTTTTGAGTAGCATTTCTGCAATGCAATAGCCAACCAACGCCCATATAAGTGCAACTGCAATGTTTGGCAAATCGTTACGGATTGCTCCGATATAAATATATCCTGTGATGGTTGCGCAGAAGGCTAAGCCGTATTTGAAAATAGGCTTGAAAACCTCAAACGCCACTATCTCGGTAGCATTTTCAAGAGAACGCTTTTTATAAGCGACCAACGCAAGCGCAAGCAAAGCAAGAGCAATTATAAAAAACATTAAAATATCGCTTTGATAATTTTGGGAAAATACCAACATTGGGAAATGTCTGAAAAATTCAGGAAAGTCATATGAATAATATCCAAAAAACATCTGCCTAAAAAGCTCATTAGCAAGCGCATATATTACAAGCGGCAAAAAGTGAATTATATATGTAAAAACTATTTGAGCAATTGAGCTGCCTGTGAACATTCCCACAAAAACTCCCAGTGCGAATATTATAAAAGATAAAACAAGCGAGTTTATAAACCAAATTCCAAGTTCGCCCATTGTAAAATATGCGCCGATTTCCATTGTGTATTTTATAATAAATATGCAAATGCCGTTAAATAAAATTGGAATGCTGAATAAGGTAATCCCCGATAATATTGAATTTGCAAAAAGCATATTTCGTGAAAAGGGCAGACCATGTATAACCGTTGCGGATTTTGTTCTTTGCATATAGCTGAATATTAAAGTAGCTATAACCACAGGGAATGCGCAATACAATATATTGCTGAAGGAGCCGTAATTGCGGTAGAATAAATTTATATGATTATAATTACTGCCTCTTGTAAGGTTTTCGATATTCTCCATCATCATTTGAAGCGGAAGAAACAGAAAAAGAATTATACTTTGCAATGCGCAAACCCACCAGAAGCGTTTTAAATTAGATAGTATAAGCCCTCCGCTTATGTTATTACAGCACCACGTCTTTAATTTCATAGCCTAATCCTCCTAATTCATAAATAAATATTTCTTCAAGCGTCAGTGGAAGTATATCCACAAATAATGGTGAATGTGCCTCTATTTTGCTTAAAATATCTTCTTTTTCGCCTCGAACAATAAGCAGAGTTACACTGCCGTATTTTGTGTTGTGCATGGGGGAAAGCTCATTTACCAATTCTTCGGATATTTCCTCTTTAAACGCAATCTGAAGCTTATGCACATCGGATAAAATATCGTCCAATTGTTTTTCTATAACTATTTTTCCGTTATGTAAAATCCCTACATGGTCGCAAACATCTTCAAGCTCACGCAAATTGTGAGAGGATATCAAAACGGTTGTTTCACGCTCAGCAACGTCCTGCAAAATAAGGCTCCACACCTTGCGCCTCATAACAGGGTCTAAACCGTCAACAGGTTCATCCAATATCATAAATTCAGGCATAGTGGATATTCCAAGCCAAAATGCAACCTGCTTTTTCATTCCTTTGGAAAGTCTTGAAATACGCCTGTTAATATCAATGTTAAAAACCTTTTGCATATTTATAAAGCGTTCCTCGTTCCATGTTTTATAAATTGACTTATAAAATTTTGCCATATCTTTTATTGTGTAGGTTGCAAAAAAGTATAAATCGTCGGGAATATATATCATTTTGCTTTTAATATCCACATTTTCATATATCCGTTCGCCTTTTACAAAAACATCGCCGCTATCTTGCATATATACTCCGGCAATATGCTTGATAACCGTTGTCTTGCCTGCGCCGTTTGGACCCACAAGCCCGTAAACACTACCCTTTTTTATATTCATAGTAAGTTCGTCCAGTGCTTTAAAGCTTCCAAAGGTTTTCGTAAGATTATTAACCTTAATCATTATTATCCTCCTTATATACTTCATCAATAATTTTTAGAACCTCGCCTTTGGGTACATTAAAATAATTAGCCTCTTTTGCAAGCTTTTTAATTTGTTTAAGCAAATTTTTGTCTGCCCCTACTTCCGAAATGTTTTTAAGCGGAGCAACAAAGCTTCCCTTTGCACGCACCGAATAGATATACCCTTCTGATTCCAAATCCTTATATGCCCGCTGAATGGTGTTAGGATTAATGGCAAGCAGGGCGGCTATTTCCCTTACAGAGGGAATTTGCCCATCCTCCGCCAGTGCTCCACTAATAATCAGTTTTTTTATTTTTTCCTTGACCTGTTCATATAGCGGTCTTCTGTCTCCGAAATCTAACTGTATCATACGCACCTCCTGTATTAACTGTGTTGATACAGTTATAACACAGTTGTTTCCATTTGTCAACAAAAAATAAGAGGTTTCAAAAAAATATTTTGAAACCTCTTGATTTTAATTTATTGGAAAATGTTTTCGGCTATGTACCTAAAGCGCCAAAGGCGCTTTGCGCTTGATTATTTAATTTTGTAAATGATTTTATCCAATACAACGCTAGAATCGGAAATCTCCACTGAGGATACCGATTGACCTGTTACAATATCTGCAAAAAATGTCATACCGTTATATAATTTTTCATCTGCCGAAACATTCTCGTTTGTTTTAAATGCGGTTTTAATGAAGGTGTTTTCGGGGGTGCTTATAATTTCGCATTTCACTCGAAGGGTAAATCCGTTACCGTTATTGCATGCAAGTGATGGATAGTATGTAAATTCCGCAGAAACATTTGAAGCGGTTTTAAGTGACTGCTTATAATTTATCAACATTGAAGAAAATATATAACCGAATTCACGGGTAAAATCGTATGATTGCTTTGGAAGTGCGGAATTGTTTCCCATAATTGAATATGGCGTTTGATACACATCCCGTGGTATATCACTTAAAATACACTGAAAATTGTCTGCATTTTGAGGATATAAATCCAAATTATTAAGTATCTTTTGATTATATTTTATGTTTTCTTTTGCCTGCTCGTTTATTTGTGTTGAAACGGATGTCTGTGTTCCGATTAAGCCGTCAAGCTGTAATATTATTGCTGCAACTTCCTTTTTGGTTATATCATTTTTTGCATTAATCCTGCCATCTGCATAAAGTGAAATTCCATTTTGCTTTGCAAAGGTAAGCATAGAATTTACGATATTTGTTTGAGGATTGGAAGCATCGGTATAATAATTGTCCTTTCTGTTATATGATAAGGGTGCGTGGGATTTTATTATTGCACCATAAGTTAATGCTGCCAGAGTGTCTTGAATATTTGCGTTTTTATCAATTAAATCCTTTGTTACAATATCCTTGCCTAAGCAATAATTCCCGATAACCCACAAATCCTTAGCATATTGATGCTCAAATGGAGCCGCTGTGGAATATTGCTTATAGGAAAGAACGAATTCCTCGTAGCCTAAACGGAGCGCCCCGCGTGCCATTTCACCGTTGGTTATTGTTTTTGATGGGTCGTATTCTAAATCGTCAAATAACTTTGAACTTTTAAATATTGTTTCTAAAAGCTTCGGCGAAACAACGTCTATAAAATTTATTTGCTTGGAGCTTTCGTTTATGTTGCCCGAACGAACGATAAGTGTTGCGGCTTCAGCACGGGATAGGGTATCTTCCAGCCTTAGATTAACACCATCGTTGCCAATCATAATGCCGTATTGATACACCCACGCTGCGGCATTTTTGTTTGGGTGCTGATTAGTTACAACAGATGGTGCAAGAACACCTTCTTTTGAACCGGCACGTTCCCAAATAAGCTCTAAAACATCGCCTCGTGTGATTGGTTTATCTGGATTAAAGTTGCCGAACTTATCTCCCTTTAAACCGGAAGACATTATGTAATCATATGCCCAATGTGTTTGTGGAACATCATTGAAGGCATTACTATATATATTATTTCCTTTGCCAATCATTTTAACAAATTCGGAGCGTAAAACAATATTGTCCGGTTTGAATTCGCCATCCTCATATCCGGAGATTGTACCGTTTTCCACAAGCATTATGACAGACGAATATGCCCAGTGGTCGCTTTTAATATCCGGAAACGAAACACTTGCAAAAACAGGAATTTGCATAACAGAAAGACAAAAAATTAACACAGCCCCAATAAACCTTTTTATCATATGTTTTCCTCCATTTAGTTTGTTTCTTTAAATTTTTGTGGTAAAACATTATTGCCTTATGCAATATTAAATTTAAAGGCACACCATTAGTATTATCAATTTATTTTAACATATAATTTGTAATATAGCAATAAAAAAAATTGACATAACTGTTAAAATATTGTACAATTTAATCCAAAGGGAGTGAAAGCAAGTCTGAAAGAAGTTTTCAGACTTGCCCCTTGAATTTATTGCACCTGCGATATTCGCCTTAGGCGAACCGTATATGTGCATAGGACCTTCTATACTCCTTATCTGGCTCACGATTTGGAGTAGGTCAAAGTTTCATAAAGTTTTGTGAGCCGGAAAGGCTAATGGTCATAATTATGAAGATAAAAGATGGCTTTATTTTGAAAGAAATTGTTGCCGATTATATTGTTGTTCCTGTTGGAAATAATTTGGTGGATTTTAAACTTATGATTACCTTAAATGATACCGGTGCGTTTTTGTGGAACAGTTTAGGTGAGGATAAGACCTTTGATGAATTAGTTGCCGCACTGCTTTCGGAATATGATATTGATGAAGAAACCGCAAAAGCGGATGTTGCTGAATTTTTAGAGCTTTTAAAAGATAAAAAGGTGCTTGATGAATAAATGATATTAGTTGATATGGAGCATTTGTCAGAAATTATTGAACAGGTGCTTTGTGAAAATTCCAATGTTAGGCTTACGGTTACCGGAAACAGCATGTACCCGCTTTTTCGTCATGGAACAGATAGTGTTGTGCTTGGCATAAAGCCAAAAATAAGGAAATACGATATTCCGCTTTATAAAAGAGATAACGGGGAATATGTTCTTCACCGTGTGGTTAAAAAGAAAGATGATTTCTTATATACTTGCGGTGATAATCAGACCGTTATTGAATATCCCGTAATGCCTGCCCAGGTTTTGGCATGTGTTGTGGGATTTTACCGTAAGGATAAATATATTTCCTGTAGTAATTTAATTTATAAGCTTTATTCCCGTCTGTGGGTTTTGGTGCTTCCCCTTCGGTTTGAAATTATCAAAATCTCAGCTTTTATAAGGAGAAAATTAAGTGGAAAATAAAATTTCGCCGCTGAAATGGATATATAGCAATTCAAAACGATACTTTCTCGGTATCGCTTTTCTTGTTGTAATCGGTGCTCTGCTATCCCTTACGGGGGTTTATTTTGCATTGCTTTCCAGAGATGTTATTGATGTTGCAACAGGCAGAATAAGCGGTGAATTCACTCAAAGTGCAATTAAATTAGCACTGCTTATTGCATTTCAGCTTCTTTTGCAGGTTTCCTTTGCCCTTATTAACGTGCGTGTTTTGGGTAAGCTTAATATTACGCTTAAAAAGAAGCTGTTTGGTACATTGCTAAAAAAAGATTGGCTAAGCGTTTCTGCATATCATTCAGGTGAATTGCTGAACAGATTAACAAGTGATATCAGCATTGTATCTAGCGCAGTGGTTGGTATTATACCAAGCCTAATTTCGTATGCCACTCGTATTGTTGCAAGCTTTGCGGCGCTTTTTATGCTTGATTTCACTTTTGCCTTAATTTGCATTACGGTAGGCCCTGTTATACTAATTTTTGCACGGATTTATAGCAAAAAAATGAAGGGACTTCATAAGGATTATCAGCAAAGTGATGGTATTACACGCTCTTTTATGCAGGAAACTTTGCAAAATTTGCTTGTTATAAAATCCTTCGGAAATGAGGATTCTATTGTTGAAAATTCCACCGCTCTTCAAAATAAAAACTATAAAATCAGCTTAAAGCGAAATAATATAGGCATTGTTGCAAATCTTTGCTTTTACATTGCAATAACTGTTGGATATTATTTTGCCCTTGCATGGGGAGCATATAAAATTTCTGTTGGAATTATGTCATTTGGAACGCTAACTGCAATATTGCAATTGGTTGGTCAGGTGCAGATGCCTTTTAAGGATTTGTCCGGTATATTGCCTCAGTATTATGGAATGGTGGCTTCTGCCGAACGAATAATCGAGCTGGAAAATCTGCCTGATGAGGCAGAGCTTAATGATGAAATTTTAAATACAAAAGAAACTTATGAAAAGTTAGATGAAATTGTTATGAAAAACGTATCTTTTTCCTATAATAAGGAAAAGGTTTTAGATGATATCAGCTTCACAATGAAGAAGGGCGAATTTGTTGCGGTTTCGGGAATATCGGGAACAGGTAAAAGTACATTTTTAAAGCTTATTTTGGGTATGATAACTCCAACCTGTGGCAGTAGCTATTTGCTTCTTCGAGGCGGAGAAAAAATAGAACTTGATAAGCATACAAGAGGAATGTTTGCCTATGTTCCCCAGGGGAATATGATTTTATCCGGCACTATAAGAGAAAATATTCTTTTTGCTAAAAAGGATATTTTGGACGATGAAATTATAAAAAGTGCAAAGGTTTCAATGATATGGGATTATATTGAAACCTTGCCACAAGGGCTGGACACGATGCTTGGTGAAAAGGGTTTGGGGCTTTCTGAAGGGCAGATACAGCGGATTGCAATTGCTCGAGCCGTTTTGCATAATTCCCCTATATTGCTTTTAGACGAGGCAACCTCCGCTCTTGATGAGCAGACGGAGGAGGCTGTGCTTAAAAATTTAAAGGCTTTGAATGAGAAAAGCTGTATAATAATTTCTCATAAGAAAGCCGCTCATGCTTTCTGTGATAAATCAATTAACTTTATGTAAATAGTTAAAAATTGTTTTAGGGAAGGGTGAAAAAATATGTTTGACGTTATAATATTGGGAGGCGGTCCGGCAGGGCTTAGCGCAGGGATATATGCAGGCAGAGGAGGGCTTAGAACCCTTATACTTGAAAAAATGTTTGCGGGCGGTCAGGCGGCGACAACCTATGAGGTTGAGAATTACCCTGCTTTGGAAAATGTTACAGGACCCGAGCTTGCAATGAAATTAGAGGCGCACGCTTCGAAATGCGGTGCGCAGATAACCTATGCCGAGGTTACAAAATTAGAACTTGAGGGAAAGATTAAAAAGGTTTGGACGGGGGATAAGGAATACCAAACAAAAACCGTGATTTTAGCAATGGGAGCACAGCCTAAGGAGCTTGGCGTTGACGGTGAAAGACGGCTTAGGGGAGCAGGTGTATCCTATTGCGCAACCTGTGACGGAGCTTTTTTCAAAGAAAAAGAGGTTGCAGTTGTTGGCGGCGGCAATGTTGCGGTGGAGGATGCCCTTTATTTATCAAGATTTTGCAAGCACGTTTATCTTATACACCGCAGAGATGAGCTTCGTGCCGATATGGTGCTTAGAAAAGCTATTGAAGCAAATGAAAAAATAACCTCTGTGTGGGATACGGTTGTTGAGCAGATAAACGGAGAAGGTGTAGTGAGCAGTTTAAGCTTATACAATAACAAAACAAGCAAGCACAGCGAGCTTGCGGTAAGCGGTGTTTTTGTTGCAATTGGAACTGCGCCCGAAACGGCGATTGTTTCGAAAGCGCTTTCGCTTAATTCTTATGGATATATTGAAGCAAACGAGGAAATGAGGACGGAAATAGAAGGTGTTTTTGTGGCAGGGGATATCAGGCAAAAGCCTCTTAAACAAATTATCACTGCGGCATCGGACGGTGCAATTGCAGGTGCCATGGCGGCACAGTATATTGCAATGGGATATTAATTTTAGCATTATGAAGGGAGAGATTTCATGCTGATTACCAATGCAAGGATAATTTCAATGTGTGATAAGGATTACGATTGCGGATATATTAAAATTGAAGATAAAAAAATAGTTGAAGTTGGCGATATGTCTGATTTATCGCAGCAGGGTGATATTGACGCAAGCGGTATGTATGTAATGCCCGGTATGATTGATGCTCATTGCCACATAGGCTTATTTGGTGACGGCATAGGCTTTGAAGGGGAGGACGGCAACGAGGAGACCGACCCTTTAACTCCGCATATTCGTGCTTTAGATGCAATTGATATGCGTGACAGATGCTTTGAGGATGCAAGAAACTCGGGGGTAACCACCGTTGTTGTTTCTCCGGGAAGCGCAAATGTTTTTGGCGGACAAATTGCTGCAATAAAAACCTATGGAAACAGAGTGGATAATGTTATTGTGAAGGAACCACTTGGTCTTAAAGTTGCTTTTGGTGAAAATCCGAAAATGGTACATAATAAAAAGGATCAATCACCTGTAACCAGAATGGCAACTGCGGCAATGATAAGGCAAATGCTATTGAGCGCACAGCATTATGAGCAAAAAATTAAGAATGTTGATGGAGAGGCTCCTAACCCTGATTTGAAGCTTGAAGCTTTGCTTGAGGTGCTTGAAAATAAAATTCCACTTCATGCTCATGCCCACAGGGCGGATGATATTTTTACCGCTATCAGATTAGGCAGGGAATTTGGAATTGATGTTAAAATAGTTCACGGCACAGAAGGGCATTTGATAGTGGAGGAGCTTGCAAAGGAGGGCGTGGAGGTTATGGTTGGACCTTCCCTTTGCGACCGCAGCAAGCCAGAGCTTGCAAATTTAACCTTTGAAACCGCAGGAATACTTCAAAATGCTGGAATTAAGGTGGCGCTTATTACAGACCATCCTGTTATACCGATAAATTATCTTCTTTTAACAGCGCAATTAGCAGTTAAAAACGGAATGACGAATATGGGGGCATTAAGGGCAATAACCTGTGACGCCGCTGATATAGCAGGTATTGGAAATGTTGTTGGAAGGATAAAGTGCGGATTTGATGCGGATTTGGTAATAATGGATAAGCACCCTCTTGATTTTAGTTCCGCTGTTTATAAGGTAATAATTGACGGTATAGTTATTTAACATTAATCTTAATGAAATTGAAAGGCAATGGAGCATAATATGACTACGATTTTTTATACCCTTATGATGTATCTTGTTTTTTTCTTCTTGGTACTTAGCTATATTGAGGAGGAAAACAATGGAAAGAAAAAGCTTTCAAGGAAAACAGATACTGCATTTATTATAGTTCTTGCCGTGGCGCTTTTTGCACGAATTATGATGGCTAACGTAACGCTCGGGCATCGAGCGGATATGGCGTGCTTTAAAATGTGGGCGGAGAGGCTTGCTTCTGTTGGCACACATAAGTTTTACGAGCCGGGCTATTTTGCGGATTATCCGCCTCTTTATATGCTTGTGCTTTTTGTTATCGGCAAAATAAGGGCGATTTTTAACATTGCATCAGCTTCGTCTGCCTTTAGCTTACTTATAAAAATGCCTGCAATCCTTTCTGATATTGCAATTGGTGCGCTTATTTATTTTGTGGGAAAGGAAAGGATTGGCTCAAAATCTGCAAGAACCTTTGCAATGATTTTTGTGTTTTCGCCTATTATTATCTTAAATTCCACATTTTGGGGGCAGATGGATTCCCTTTTCACCTTGGTTTTAGTGCTTTCCTTGATGTTTTTATACAAGGAAAAATATTATTGGGCGGCATTTTTATATGTGCTTTGCGCCTTAATTAAGCCACAGGCATTTATTGTTGCTCCTGTTTATTTGTGTGCCTATTTTAGAACAAAGGATTTTAAAATGATAGGCAAATGTATTCTGATTGGAATTGGAACGGTTTTTGTTGTTGCACTTCCCTTTACAAATAACTGGAACTTTATGTGGCTGATTGAAAAATACAAAAACACCCTTGCTTCATATCCATATGCAACGGTTAATGCATATAATCTTTTTGCACTTTTTAATTATAACTGGAAGCCAATAACCTCTAAATTTTTGCTTATGCCGATTTCATATTGGTCTAACCTTATTATTTTTCTTACGACAGCCGCATCTGCACTGTTTTATTTTAAAGCGAAGGATAAATCAAAAATATTTTATATGGGATATATGATTATAACCTCTATATTTACTGTGGGCGCAAAGATGCACGAGAGGTATTTTTTCCCTGCGCTGGTGTTGCTTGCAGTTACTTATATTTATAAAAAGGATAAACGCCTTATTTATCTTTTTGTGGGGCAGACAATTGCGCATTATTTAAACGTAGGGCATGTTTTTACAGACGATTTGGCAGGAGTGAATATGACATCCGGCTTCGGTGCGCTGATATTTTTAGTATCAATTATTCATATTGCTTTGTTTGCATATTCAATTAAGCTTGCAATTGATATATTTATTACGGAAAAGAAAAGGGAAGTTAAGCTTACTTCAGTTAAACAGCCATTGGTGAAGGATGCCTTTGCATTTGCTAAAATGATTAAAATTGATTATATGATTATGGCAATAATAACAATTGTGTATAGTATTATTGCATTTGTTAATTTGGGCGATACAAAGGCACCTCAAACCTTTTACCAAACACAGTCTAAACCGTTTGAGGTGGATTTGGGTGAAGTTAAGGACATTTCAAGCGTTATGCTTTATTTAGGAATTGGAGACAGCAGTAAAAATTATAAAATTGATTATTCTGTTGACGGAGCAGAATGGCAGAGCTATTCCTCTGTTAACCATCAATCTGTGTTTTTGTGGATTCGCACAGGAGGGCAGGCAAGTGCAAGATATTTAACTGTAACAGATAATAATGCGGGAATGATGCTTGGCGAAATTGCGGTTATGGGTGCGGACGGAAAGCCTCTTGCAATAACATCTTCAAATAATTTGATTTGTGACGAGCAATCGGTTGTGCCCCTTAAACCGACTTACATGAACGGAACGTTTTTTGACGAAATATATCACCCTCGAACAGCATACGAAATTCTGCATAAAATGGCGCCCTATGAGGTTACTCATCCACCCCTTGGCAAGCTGTTTTTATCAATAGGAATTTGGATGTTCGGCATGGTTCCCTTCGGCTGGCGCTTAATGGGGACTATTGCAGGAATTTTAATGGTGCCTGTGTTTTATCTTTTGTGCAAAAAGCTATTCGGTAAAACAACCTTTGCGACAATGGGAACAATTATTTTCGCTTTTGATTTTATGCATTTTATGCAAACGAGAATGGCAACTATAGATAGCTATGCGGTGCTTTTTATAATGCTTATGTATTATTTTATAATAGATTATTTAGCACTGGATTTTAATAACGAACCTTTAAAAAAAGGCTTGAAGTCTTTGTTTTTAACAGGCTTAGTCTTTGGAATCGGTGCGGCAACAAAGTGGATTTGCTTATATGCCGCTTTGGGGCTGATTGTTATACTTTGCATTGTTTGGATAAGGGCATGGATTGAAAGCCAGATGAAAAAGGACATAAAGGATTTTGCATCAAAATTTTGGAAAACTGTCGGTTGGTGTGTGCTGTGCTTTGTGCTTATTCCTATGGTAATTTATTATGCTTCGTATCTGCCACAGATAAGGTACGACCTTCACGGCAGAGGTGCGGCTGAATATGTTGTGCAAAATCAGGATTATATGCTTAATTATCATAAGGGTGTTAAGGAAACTCACCCCTTCTCTTCAAAATGGTATGAATGGATTATAGATAAACGTCCTCTATGGGGATATGTTGACGGCGAATTAGCACAGCAAAATATTGTTTCGAGTATATCCTCATTCGGCAACCCTGCTGTGTGGTGGGTTGGAATTTTTGGGCTTTTTGCCTGCTTATATTACGGAATTAAAAAACGAAGCAACATTGCTCTTGTAATCTTAACAGGCTATTTCGCACAGCTTCTGCCATGGCTTGCCGTATCCCGTATTCTTTTTATATACCACTATTTTGCCTGTGTGCCATTTTTGGTTTTGGCAATAGTGTATGCCATGAAATATTTGCAGGAGCAGTTTAATGTTTCGGATAAGGCATTGTGGTGTTATTGCGGTGTCGTTGTTTTAATGTTTGTTTTGTTCTATCCGGTTATAAGCGGTTATCACGTGCCGAAATGGTATGTTGTGGATTATTTGAAGTGGTTTAGTTCGTGGAATTTTATAAATTAGGGGGAAATTATGAAAACCATAAAAGCAGAAAGAATAACACAGGAGGTTGCAAAGCTTTGTATAGGCGCCAATTATTATTTGAGCAATGATATTGAAGTCGCCCTTAAAAAATATAAGGATTTCGAAACAAATCCCCTTGCCAAGGACGTTTTGGACAAGCTTTTGATAAATGCAGATATTGCAAGAAATGAGCAGATGGCAATTTGCCAAGATACAGGAATGGCAATTGTTTTTGTTGATGTCGGGCAAAATGTGTATATTGACGGGAATTTGGAAAATGCTATAAACGAGGGCGTAAGGCTTGGATACAAAAAGGGCTGTCTGCGCAAATCTGTGGTTGCAGACCCTTTAAGGCGTGTTAACACAGGTGATAATACACCTGCAATAATTCATTACAACATAGTAGAAGGAAATGATGTTCTTATTACCGTTGCTCCCAAGGGATTTGGAAGCGAAAATATGAGCGGAATAAAAATGTTAAAACCATCTGACGGGGAAAGAGGAGTTTTGGACTTTGTTGTCGAATTAGTATCTATGGGAAAAGGAAATCCTTGCCCACCGATAGTAGTTGGCGTGGGAATTGGCGGTAGTTTTGAAAAATCCGCAATTCTTGCAAAAAAAGCCCTTTTATTGCCTGTTGACCACGTTAATCCCGATGAATATTATGCAAATATGGAAAATGAGCTTTTGAAAAGGATTAACGAATTGAAAATTGGTCCTATGGGTTGGGGTGGCGATGTAACCGCACTTGGTGTGAATATTTTAACTCACCCAACGCACATTGCAGGTTTGCCTGTTGCGGTTAATATCAGCTGTCATGTAACACGTCATGCCACTGTCAAATTATCTTCAGAGGAGGAATAGCAATGAAAACAACGATTGTAGCAAGAAAACTTGAATTAACAGAAGGTCTTAAAAATTACATTGAAAAGAAAATTGCAAAGCTGGACAGATTTTTTGGTGATGATGCAGCTGCAAAAGTAACTATTTCGGTTGAAAAGGATCGTCAAAAGGCAGAAGCTACCATTCATTGCGAAAATACGATTTATAGAGTTGAAGAAACAACAAGTGATATGTATGTAACTATTGATAAAATAATAGATGATATGGAAAGGCAAATAAGAAAGCATAAAACAAGGCTTGAAAGAAGGCTTAGAACAGGTTCTTTAGATTTCAGCTTTGCACCTGCGGTTGAAGAGGAAACAGAATTTAACATAGTAAGGAAAAAGGCATTCACAACAAAGCCTATGAGCGTTGAAGAAGCAATTTTGCAAATGAACCTTTTGGGTCATCAGTTTTTTATATTCAAAGCGGATGATTCAAACAAGGCGAATTTGGTATATAAGCGCAAGGCAGGCGATTACGGCTTGATTGAAATTAGCTAGCAAAATTTTGGGCGGAGTTTTCACTCCGCCTATATCTATACAATACAGAGGTGCAGAAAATTGAACAATATTGAACTTACAGTTCCCGTTGTTTTTGGGCTTGAAGCAATTACAGCAAATGAAATACGAGGATTAGGCTATGAAACCTCCCTTGTGGAGGACGGGCGAGTCAGCTTCAAATGCGATTTGCAGGGAATATGCAGAGCAAACATAAATTTGCGTACGGGCGAGCGTGTGCTTTTGAAAATAGGTGAATTTAGGGCAGTTACCTTTGATGAACTGTTTGAGGGAACAAAGGCGCTTGCATGGGAGCAATGGATATCAAAGGACGGGCAGTTTCCCGTTAAAGGACATTCCATTAAATCTGCCCTTTTTAGCATACCCGATTGTCAATCCATTATAAAACGTGCGATTGTGGAAAGGCTTAAAACGGTATATAAAACCGATTGGTTTGAGGAAACAGGAGCTAAATATCAGGTTCAGTTTGCTATTAGAAAAGATGTTGTTGTGATGTATATAGACACAAGCGGAGAAAGCCTGCATAAACGTGGGTATCGTGAAAGTGGAGCAATTGCGCCTCTTAGGGAAACTCTTGCGGCGGCAATGGTAAACCTTAGCAGATGGAGGGGCGACAGACCATTTTTAGACCCAATGTGCGGCTCCGGCACCATTGCAATAGAAGCGGCAATGGTTGCGGCTGGCATAGCGCCGGGGAGTAGGCGTCATTTCAGTTGTGAAAAATGGCAACAGATGCCGGCGGAATTGTTTAAGCAGGAGCGTTTGTGCGCCAAGGATGGGGAGAAAAAGCAGATATCAACTGTTATAATGGCATCGGATATCAGCAGTGCATCTGTTGAAATGGCAATGGAGAATGCAAAAAATGCCCGTGTTGCGGAATTTATAGAATTTAAGTGCAGTCCAATGGAAAATTTAACTCCATTTACCGAAAAGGGCGCAATAATATGCAATCCCCCTTATGGCGAAAGATTGCTGGACGTTAAAACCTGTGAAAGGCTTTATTCCTTGATGGGAAGGAAATTTGCCCAATACGAAAACGCAGGAAAATATATAATAACATCATACGAAAAATTTGAAGCTCTTTTTGGGAAAAACGCAGATAAAAAAAGAAAAATTTATAATGGAATGATAAAATGCAATTTATATCAATACTATAAATAAATCAAGCATCAGGCTTAAAGCCTGATGCTTGATTTTAATTTTAAAATAAAATTTTCACAACCACTTTTTTTGCAATTACACCTTCGTATGTGGCAATATCAGGGCAATGAACATCATCGGGAAAGGTTATCATAAAATCTCCAGCGTTAAGCTTTACCATATCGGTTTTGCCCTGCCAAAATTCCAAATCCTTTTCTTCGTTGTAGCCTTCGCTTTTATCCATATTAAGGCGCTTTGCATATCCGATAAATTGCTCGCCTTTAACTATATAATGAATATCAATATATTTATTATGGGTTTCGGAGCGTCCTTCACTTAAAGGCTTTTGTGTAAATTCACGCATTGAAGCAAAAATTGTTTTGCCGTCAATTTCGAATTTTGCCTCCGATGTATCTTCAAAGGAAGTATTTTTTAAAAATTCCAAGCCTTTTTTAATGTTATCACTAAGCCCATAATAAAGTTTTGCATTTTTAATGTTATCAACTATCATTTTTCATCTCTCCTTTAAGAATTAGGTGAAAGCCGTAAGTCGGCTTGCTACACCATTTCAATAAGTGCTATTGCATTTATTATACTACATTTTTCCAAAAAAACAAGTATTTAACTGCAATATTATTTTTATTTTGTTTATGTATGATAATTCTGCTGATTGCTTAAACACGGGCGGCTTTGGGTACTTTAAATCTCCTATAATACCAAAATGGCGTAATTTTCTAACATTACAAAAATAATGCTTGCAATTTTAAAAAATATATGGTAAAATTTTAAGGCTAATAAAAAATACACACGCTTAACTGATTTTTGCAGAGTTGCCCGAGAGGGTTTTGCAAAAATATGAGGTTGGCGGAGGTATCAAAAACAAGGAGGATATTAAAATGGGAGTAATTTCAATGAAGCAGCTGCTGGAGGCTGGTGTGCATTTTGGTCACCAAACTCGCAGATGGAATCCGAAAATGGCGGAGTACATTTTCACAGAAAGAAATGGTATCTATATCATTGATTTGCAAAAAACAGCAAAAAAAATAGAAGAAGCATATGCGTTTCTTCGTGATGTTGCAACAGATAAAAAAGATATTTTATTTGTTGGAACAAAAAAACAGGCACAAGAAGCTATTACAGACGAAGCAAGGCGTGTTGGTATGTATTACGTTAACAACCGTTGGTTGGGCGGAATGCTTACTAACTTTAAAACAATCAGAAGAAGTATTGACCGTCTTTATCAATTAGAAAAGATGGAAAATGATGGAACATTTGAGCTTCTTCCTAAAAAAGAAGTTTTGAAATTAAGAAAAGAAATGGGAAAATTGGAAAAGAACTTTGGCGGTATTAAAGAAATGCGTAAAATGCCGGGCGCTATGTTTGTTGTTGACCCACGCAAAGAAAAAATTGCTATTGCGGAGGCTCGAAAATTAAACATCCCCGTTGTTGCTATCGTTGATACAAATTGTGACCCTGATGAGGTTGATTATGTTATCCCAGGTAACGATGATGCTATTCGTGCTGTAAAGCTGATTGTTGAATGTATAGCAAATGCAGTTTTAGAAGCAAGACAGGGTGAATCGTTTGCTGAAGCTGAAGCAGCCGCGGCTAATGAAGCTAAGGAAGTAGCAGGGGAAATTGCTGAATAATTGATTAAAAAGTGTTCGGGCGCGTAGCGTTTTCCCAAACACTACCTCTTGCCCAGCGAGGGTAAGCGTAGGCTAATTTACTTTGCCGAAGCGTGAAATTATGCCAAAATGGCTTAATTTTATATAAAATGAAAAAAAGGAGTAAAATATATATGTTTACAGCTGCAAATGTAAAAGAATTGCGTGAAAGAACAGGCTGCGGTATGATGGATTGTAAAAAAGCATTAACCGAAGCAAATGGTGATATGGAAAAAGCAATAGAGTTCCTTCGTGAAAAAGGCTTGGCATCTGCCGCAAAAAAAGCAGGCAGAATTGCTTCCGAGGGCTTGGTCGATGTTTATGTTGAAGGAAACATCGGTGTTATTGTTGAAGTAAATTCAGAAACAGATTTTGTTGCAAAAAATGTTGATTTTCAAAATTTTGTTCGTGATGTTGCAAAACAAATTGCTGCAACAAACCCTGCTAATGTTGAAGAATTACTGGCACAAAAATTTGTTGGCAATGATTCTGTAACAATTTCAGATATGCTTACAGAAAAAATCGCTAAAATCGGCGAAAATATGAACATCAGACGCTTTGAAAGATACGAAGGTGTTGTGAACGGATATATTCATGGTGGTGGCAGAATCGGCGTTTTAGTTGGTTTTGATACAAATGTTGATGCCGACAAGCAGGAATTCAAGGATTTTGCAAAGGATATAGCAATGCAGGTTGCGGCGGCTATTCCACAGTATGTTAATATTGAGGATGTTGATACTTCTGTGCTTGAAAAGGAAAAGGAAATATTAAAAGCACAGGCTTTAAACGAAGGCAAGCCTGAAAATATAGTTGAAAAAATGGTTCAAGGCAGAATTTCTAAATTCTATAAAGAGGTTTGTGTTGTAGAGCAACCATTTATTAAAGATCCTGATATGACTGTTAAAAACTTTGTTAAGAATGAAGCTGCTAAATTAGGCGGAGAAATTAAAATTTCTAAATTCTCTCGTTTTGAAAAGGGCGAAGGCTTAGAAAAGAAAGCCGATAACTTCGCAGAAGAAGTTGCAAATATGAGTAAATAATTTAATAGGCATATATAAGTGGGGGCACATTATTTGTGCTCCTGTTTTTTTGAAAAAATTTATTTAACTAATTTTTGATTAGATATATGCAAAGCCCCAGTTATACCGCGCACCCCATTGAGGAACGTTTAATTATTCCAAAGACATGGAAGTTGAAAAAATAGATTTGGGTGAGCATACATTCAGCATTAAAATATGCGGAGGAGATAAAAAACTACTAAGAGAGCTTGATAAAAACGCACAGGCGTTTAAGGAAAAGCCTTTTATACTTTTATTATTAAATGATTTGGAACCTTGAAGGCGAGGTTCCAATTATTTTTTTAAAGGACTTATAAAAATTGGAATAATCGTTAAATCCAACCATTTCTGCAATTTGAACAAGCGGAATGCCACTTAAAATAAGCTCCTTTGCAAGCATAATTCTTTTATGGGTTATGTATTCCAAAATTGTAAAGCCTGTTTTCTCTTTAAAAATATGAGATATATGGTATTTGCTTAAATAAAAATTGCTTTCTAAAATTTCAAGGCTTATTTGCTGGTCTATGTTATTGTTTATATATTGAATTATTTTATCAATCTTACTACTGCTTCCTGTTTTAACCTCTGTGGTTACGATTTTGTTCAGGCTTACCAAAAATTGAAGCAGATAAGCCTTAATCATAACCTCTTTTTCGGGCAGACTGCTGTTTGCATAGCTGCCTATAATGTTGATTTTTTTATCTAACTCGTATTTTTTTGCAATTTTAGTGTCAATCTTATTTTGCGTGCCGATTTTGCGCTTTTCAAGTGCTGAAAAGGGATTATATTTATCTGTTATAAATTCCGATAAATAAGAAGGTTTTAAAAATATTATGCTTCGGGTGTATTCTCCGTCCGATTTAAATACAGGGCAGTGCAACTCTCGAGGATTGGTAATTAGTATATCACCCTCCGAAAGTTCATATTGCTTACCCTCGACCATGTAAACCGCATCGCCCTTTTGATAATATAAAATTTCGTAACCGTTGTGAAAATGGGGGCGCACGTTCGGCGAATATGGTATGTTGGAATAATCATAGCTAAAATTTTCTGCATTGTTATGCTCGTCATAATGCTTCGCCATAAAATACTCACCCTTTTGTTAAATGTACTATAATTATACCGCAATATTTGCAATGTTTCAAGCAAAATCTAAAATGTTAGTTTAGCGCGGAGTAATATATACTTATTTGTAAAGGGGTTGATATGAAAATGTTTACTTATTCTGCGTTTGCTGATGAAATTTCGCCTGAGCTTTCTATTCAAATCAGCGAATTAAAAAAATACAGAATAAATCATATTGAGGCAAGGGGTATAAACGGAAAAAATATTTCCGATTACACTGCTTCAGAAGCGGTTGAAATCAAAAAGATACTGGACGATAACGGCTTTAAGCTTTCTGCACTTGGTTCGCCAATCGGCAAAATTAAAATAACAGACGATTTTTGCCCTGAGCTTGAAAAGTTTAAAAACACATTGGAGCTTGCAAATGTTTTTGAAACACAATACATTAGAATGTTCAGTTTTTTTATGGATACGGATAAAACTGCCGAATATGCTGATATTGTTTTTGAAAGATGGCAAAAATATGTTGATGCGGCAAAAGGGTGTAACATAATTTTGCTACACGAGAATGAAAAGGGCATATACGGAGATAGCGCCGCAAACTGCTTGAATCTGCTTAAAACACTAAATTGCAGTTATGTTAAGGCAACCTTCGACCCTGCTAATTTTGTACAGTGCAAGCAAAACACAATCGAAGCATTTGATATGCTTGAGGATTACATAGAATATATGCACATTAAGGATGCTGTGTGGGAAACGGGCGAGGTTGTGCCTGCCGGTTTTGGTGGTGGAAATATTAAAGAAATAATTACAATGTTAAAAATCAAAAATTGGAATGGGTTTTTATCATTAGAGCCTCATTTGGGTGATTTTGTAGGCTTTGCGGATTTGGAAGATGGCGCAGAAATAAAAAAAACTATGAGTGGACCAAAGCAATTTGAAACAGCATTTAATGCAATTGATAAATTGATTAAGGAGTGATAATATGAAAATGTCTTTCAGATGGTATGGGGCAGACGACCCTGTGAAATTGGAAAATATCAGACAGATACCAAATATGAAGGCAATTGTTACAGCGGTTTATGACGTTCCGCCCGGGGAGGTTTGGAGCGTTGAGAGCATTGAAAAGATTAAAAATCAGGTGGAAGAAAACGGCTTGGATTTTGATGTTATCGAAAGTGTTCCTGTTCATGAGGACATAAAATTAGGCTTTGATACAAGGGATAAATACATTGAAAATTATAAGGAAAATATAAGAAGGCTTGGAAAAGCCGGTGTTAAGGTTATATGCTATAATTTTATGCCTGTGTTTGATTGGACCAGGACTCAGCTTGATAAGGTTTTGGAGGACGGCTCCACCGCTCTTGTTTACTACAAGGAGCAACTGGAAAAAATGGATCCCTTAACGGGCGAATTATCGCTTCCCGGTTGGGATGCAAGCTATAAAAAAGAGGATTTAAAAATACTGTTTGATAATTATGCAAAATTAACAGAAGAGGATTTGTGGGATAATTTAAAATATTTTCTTGAGGGAATAATACCTGTTGCCGAGGAGAGCGGTGTTAAAATGGCAATACATCCTGACGACCCCCCATATCCTATATTTGGTTTGCCCAGAATTATAACTTGTGAACAAAATTTAGACAGATTCTTAAAACTGGTGGATAGTGAATATAACGGTTTAACCCTTTGCACAGGCTCCTTAGGCTGTGCTTCAAGCAACGATATTCCAAAAATGGTTAATAAATATGCAAAACAAAAACGTATTCACTTTATGCACATCAGAAACGTTAAAAACTTTGCAGACGGAAGCTTTGAAGAATCCGCTCATCTATCGGGCTGTGGGTCTCTTGATATGGCGGCGATTGTAAAGGCGCTTAAAGACAACAATTATGAAGGCTACATTCGCCCTGACCATGGACGAATGATTTGGGGAGAAACCGGCAGGGCAGGCTATGGGCTTTATGACAGGGCCTTAGGAGCGACTTATATAAACGGACTTTGGGAGGGAATAAATTATGTTTCTAAAAGATAAGGTTGCTGTTGTAACAGGAGGCGGCGGAGTGCTTTGTGGTGCATTTGCAAAGGCTCTTGCAGAAAACGGCGCAAAGGTTGCTGTTTTGGATTTGAACATTGATAATGCAAAAAGGGTTGCGGATTGCTTTGGAGGGCTTGCTGTGGAGTGTAATGTTTTGGACAGTTCAAGCCTTGAAAATGCTCGCAAAACAGTTTGTGAAGCCTTGGGGACTTGTGATATTTTAATAAACGGTGCAGGTGGTAACAACCCAAAGGGCACAACAACAAAGGAATATTTAAACATTGAGGATTTACAAAATAATGATATAACAACCTTTTTTGATTTGGACCAAAAAGGGATAGAATTTGTTTTTAATTTAAACTTTTTAGGTACTTTAATGCCAACTCAGGCTTTTGCGAAGGATATGCTCAATAAAAAAGATGCTGTTATAATAAATATTTCTTCAATGAATGCGTTTTGCCCACTTACAAAAATTCCTGCTTACAGTGGTGCTAAGGCGGCAGTTTCTAACTTCACCCAGTGGCTTGCGGTTCATTTTTCCAAGGTGGGCATAAGGGTTAATGCAATAGCTCCAGGATTTTTTGTTACCGACCAAAACAGGGCGCTGCTTATGAACCCTGATGGAAGCTATACGGAAAGGTCTGAGAAGATTTTATCCCAAACACCCATGAACAGATTTGGCGAAGCTGAAGAGCTTTTAGGAACTCTTTTGTTTTTGGTTGACGGCAGAGCATCCTCCTTTATTAATGGAGTGGTTATACCTGTGGATGGTGGATTTAGTGCGTACAGCGGAGTATAGTTTGTATAAAATTTCGGCACATATCGAATTTTCGGTCTACCTTGCGTGTACATGACACGCGACGGTCGCCAGAAAATCCAATCTGCACCTAAAATTTTATCCAAACACGGATTGCGCTATTAGAAAGGAATGTTTATAAATATGGTAAAATTTGCGGTGTTGGGTTGCGGACGGATTTCCTCACTTCATTTAGAGGCTGTGGAAAAGGCAAAGGATGCACATTTAGTTGCGGTTTGCGATATCATCGAAGAAAAGGCTGTGAAGGCTTCTGAAAAATACAGCGTTCCTTATTATCTTGATTTGGAGGCTATGTTAAAAGCCGAAAAGCCGGAGGTTGTAATTATTGGTACACCCAGCGGTATGCACTGTGAGCATACTGTGATTTGTGCAAATTATGGTGCTAATGTGCTTTGCGAAAAGCCAATTGAGATTACTAAAGAAAAAATTGATAAAATGATAAAGGTCTGCCATGAAAAGGGCGTTAAGCTTGGCGGAATTTATCAAAGAAGAATATATAGCGGAGCAGTTTCGGCAAAAAAAGCAATTGAGGAAGGCAAGCTTGGTAAATTAGTTTTGTGCGACGGGTATTTTAAATATCACCGTTCACAAGAATATTATGACAGCGGAGATTGGCGTGGAACATGGGAATTAGATGGTGGCGGTGCTCTTATGAACCAGTGTATTCACGGAATTGATATGCTTATGTGGCTCTGCGGCGATATTGAAGCTGTAACCGCAAAATGTGCAACGCTAACACGCAATATCGAGGTTGAGGATACAGCAATAATTCTGGCAAAATTTAAAAATGGTGCGCTGGGGGTTATAGAGGGTGCAACCTCTGTTTGCGAGGGAGAGGACACTATATTTGATATAAATGGCGAGCTTGGCAGTATTTCCTTAGGTGACGATTGCTTTTATAAGTGGAAATTAAGTGATAATTCCGAACCGCCTGCCATTGAGGACAGCTTGGGCGGCAAAAATTGCAGTTGGGTCGGCGTTTGGGAGGGGCATACAATGCTAATTCAAGATATGGCAGAATGCGTTTTGTATGACAGAAATCCTGCCATACCACCTCAAGATGCACGCAAGGCAGTGGACGTTATTTTGGCAATATATGAATCTTCGAAATTAAATAAAGAGGTGATTGTAAATGGTTAAGGTTGGTATTATAGGTATTGGCAACATGGGAAGCTCTCACTCCCAAAACATTTTTAATGGGAAAATTCCAAATATGGAGCTTGTTTCAATTTGTGATTGCAACCCTGAAAGATTGCAGTGGGCATCGGCGCAATTCGGCGATAAGGTTAGGCTTTTTGATTCCTCCCAGGAATTTTACGCAAATTCAGATTTAATAGATTTGGTCGTGGTTTCCACTCCTCACTACAGTCACACAGCTCTTGCAATAGAAGGCTTTGAAAACAATCTGCACGTTATTGTGGAAAAGCCCGTAGCAGTTTATACAAAGCAAGCGAGGGAATTAAACGAGGCGGCTTCAATATCCGATAAGGTTTTTGGAATTATGTATAATCAGCGTACAAATCCAATATATCAAAAGGTGCGTGATTTGGTTCAAAGCGGCGAGCTTGGCGAGCTTAAGCGTATGGTTTGGATTATAACTAATTGGTATAGGTCTCAAAGCTATCACGACAGCAGCTCATGGCGCAGTACATGGAAGGACGAGGGCGGCGGAGTGCTTATAAATCAGTGTCCACATCAGCTTGATATGTGGCAGTGGATAGTTGGTATGCCAAAGCGCATTAGAGCTTTTGCGTCTTACGGAAAATATTATAACATTGAAGTCGAGGATGATGTTACTGCATATGCGGAATATGAAAACGGTATGACAGCAACATTCATCACAACAACAGGTGAAACACCCGGCACTAACAGGCTTGAAATATCCGGAACAATGGGGAAAATCGTAGTAGAGAATGATGAAATTTTATTTTATCGCAACAGAATTAGTGAACGTGAGTTTAATAAAACATGGAAAAACGGCTTTGGTAATCCGGAGGTATGGAAGTGTCAGGTTCCTGCAAAGGGAGCGAATGAACAGCACGTTGGCATATTTAAAAATGTGGCTGATTGTATTTTAAATGGCACAAAGCTTTTGGCGCCCGGTGAAGAGGGTATTAATGGGCTTACCATTTCTAATGCCATTCATCTTTCAAGCTGGACGGATAGCTGGGTGGATTTAGATACATTTGACGATAATTTATTTTATAATATGTTGCAGGAAAAAATAAAAAATTCCACCTTTAAAAAGCCTGAGGCAGAGGATATAACATTAAATGTTGGGGGGACTCATTGATGAAATTAGCGGCTCAGCTATATACAATTCGTAAATACACAAAAACACCTGAGGATATTAAGGCATCCCTTAAAAAGATTAAAGAAATTGGATATAATTCTGTTCAGGTTTCCGCATTTGGTCCTATCGAGCCTTCACTTTTAAAGGAATATTTGTTGGAGCTGGAAATGGAGGTTTGCGTCACTCATACACCGCTTGACAGGATATTGCATGATACGGATAGTGTAATTGCAGAGCATAAGCTTTGGAATTGCAATTATATTGGGCTTGGACATATGGGGCATTATTTAAGTGGTGGCAAGGAAGGGTATGATGAATTTTTAAAGGATATTATGCCTGTGGCAGAAAAAATATATGATAGCGGACTAAAATTTTTGTATCATAACCACAAGGACGAATTTGCTAAAATAGATGGCAATTTAAACGGTATGGCATATCTTGCGGAAAAGACAGACCCTAAAAAATTTGGATTTTTAGCTGATTTTTATTGGGTTCAGGCTGGCGGTGCTTCTCCTGTTAAATTTATCGAAGAATATTTGGAAAGATTAGACGTTGTACATTTTAAGGATATGACGATAGCGGACAATCAAATTACAATGTGCGAAATATTTAATGGTAATATGGATTATGAGGCAATTTATAATGCCTGCCTTAAACATGGTATAAAGCATGTTGCGGTAGAGCAGGACGTTTGCCCTGCCGACCCTTTTGATAGCTTAAAAATAAGCTTTGATAATTTAAAGAAAAGAAATATGTTTATATAACTATACTAATTTTCAAATCAAAATCACAGCTTGAGGCATATTTGCTTCAAGCTGTGATTTTTTTATTTTATATGAAGTAAAAAATATTAAATTATTCTTTGGCAAATGCTTACGGCTTCGCACTTAAAGCGCCAGCGGCTCTTTGTTATGTACCGTATATAATTTATTTAAACACAATTCCTTCCAACCATTCTATGCACAAATCTATCCATGTGCCAACGTGTGGGTCTGATGGCTTGCCCTCCATAACCTCCTTGTTCGCAAGAGAAAGACCATGCCCCCCCTTTGGATATATGTGCATTTCAAATGGTATATCATTTTTACGAAGTCCCATTGCAAACATCATGCTGTTTTCCACGGGAACTGCCGTATCCTCGAAGGTGTGCCACAAAAATGTTGGTGGTGTATCGGCTGATATGTGCTTTTCGAGAGACATTTCATTCAATAAATTGCTGTCTAAATCCTCACCGATTAAATTTTTGAAAGAGCCAATGTGAGGAAAATCAGTTCCTGAAATAACAGGATAGGATAAAATCAAAGCATTAGGTTTATTTTTGCCCTTTTCCATTCTCGGAACGGACATTAAATAGTCTTTATTCCAATGTACACCAATAGAAGCCGCAAGGTGACCTCCTGCCGAAAAGCCAATAACTGCAATTTTTTCGGGATTTTGCTTCCATTCCTGGCAATTTTCACGAATAATGCACATTGCACGGGTTACATCCATAATCGGCTGAGGATGCCTGTTTGGAGCAACGCTGTAATACAAAACATATGCGTTAAGCCCTGCGCTGTTTAGCTTTAGCGCAACACTTTCCGCCTCACGCCAGGAGGTCATTGCATAGCCTCCGCCCGGTAGTATCAAAACACCGCTGTGATTTTCGTTATCCTTTAAAATGTATGTGGATAATATAGGTTTAAAGCTTTTATCCGCTCCTGTATATTCTCCGTCCTTCCAGATTTCAATATCCTTGCATATCATAATGCAACACCCTCCGTTTTATTTATTATTTTTTTGTTTTTTTCAACTACAAAATGAATATATGTAAAGCAAATAAAAAGCATTATTGCTGAAAAAACAGTAAGTATCTGTTGTCCTTTTACAGGCATTCCGAAAAGCATAGGTTGGTGTTTTGCCGTCCACTCCATAACAAATGCGCCGAAAAACACTCCCAAAAAGCCGATAATTCCTGTTATTGCACCATTGGAGCCTACATAGAGGGTGCGTCCCTTGGCAGGAGCATAATCATACTGAATATTAATCTGTGCAATGCCGATAACAGACCAAGAAATGCTTGAAAACATAACTAAAAACAGATAATACCATGCACCCGTTGACGGAACTAAAAATATGTTAAAAAGGTGAGCGAAGGCAAGTATCAGTATAGCAATTTTATAAACGTTCGCCCATGAGGTTTTATCCGCATATTTGCCCCAAAGCGGCACTAAAAACGCTTTTAACAGCCCTCCCATAAGTGCAATTATGCTGATTGACACGTAGGGAATTTTAATATCGCTTACTAGATAAAGCCCAAAATAGGGAATCAGCATTTGAACTGCCAAATTAAACAGAATTCCCATAATAATAATTGGTCGGAAGGATTTTTCTTTAAAAGGCATAACAAATGCGTCTTTTATGGAAACCTTGCTTTGGCGCACCTCCATACTCTCCGGCTCCATAATGGAGGAAAGTGCCATAAAATTTATTACAGTCAATACTCCTATAATAATCGCCATCCAAATATAGCCCTTGTTTTGGTCATCAATCATTTTAAAATAATCCAAAATATATCCTGCCAAAAGCCCTAAAGCAGAGGCTGATAAAATACAATATTTTTCTCTTATGCTAAAATATCTGCCACGCACACGCTGAGGAGAAAGGGAAATTATCCAGTTGGAGGCAGCAGGGTTTATCAGCGCGCTGATAAAATGCCCGCAGGCGTATAATGCCACTATTGCGAATATTTTTGCATTCAAGCCTTTAACAAAAAATGGAACAACATACATTGCGGTGAACATACTTCTGTGAAATATTGCTCCGGCTGAAATAAAAAGCTTTCGCCTTCTTATCTTTTGCCCGATGATTGCACCAAAGGGCTGGCTGATTCCCATAAGCGCAGGAACAGCCGCAATTATACCGTTTATTGAAGGTGAAACACCGATATATTCCAAAAATCCGTTTAAGTATGAGGTTGCTGTTAAAACAAGTATAGACATAGCAGTAATGCCATCAACTGTGAAGGCTCTTCTGCTGCGTAAATAATGGTCCTTATTTTCAGGGATTTGATTGAAAAATTTGCGCCTGAACCTGCCTAAAATATACATCATGTAGTAGTACATGGCTTCCCCCAAAATTTAAAAGTTAATGGATAAATTAAAACGCACCAAATGATTAAAACAAAGTTTTCTGTAAAGTGAAAAAACGCAGTCTCCGGCAAATGTGAAAACAAAAGCTTTAAGGCTCCCAATGCTGCAAGCCCGATTATTGCTTTTAAAGCTTGCACACGCATATTTGCATCTGTTCTATAATTAACATATCTTCCTTCCGCAAACCAGCCGACAAAAAAGCCGCTCATAGCGCCGCTCACCTTATAAACATCTGCAACAAGCTCCGGCACAAAGCCTTCAGGATATTGCTTTAAGGCTGTGTATAAAACTGCGCCTCCGCATAATAAAATTGCAATCAGCGTTATTAAAAGAATTTTTTGCTTATATTTATCATAAATCTTTTCCATTAGAATAATAGAAAGTATCCCTAAAGCAATGGAAATAGTAACGTCTAAGACAGTATGCACGCCAAAATAAAGCCTTGAAAATGCCACTGCAAAAGCAATTAAAAAAATCCATTTGTTATTAAAAAAATTAGTAAGCATACCGAAAATCATCACACTGCTTTGAGTGTGTCCACTTGGGAATGAATACCCGGTTGCGTTTTTAAGAGTTCCCTCCAAGGGGATAATTTTATCGTTTATAATCCACGGTCTTGGCACGCAAAAGGATATTTTAAGCATCTGATTAATCATCATACCTGTGCAAAAGGTGAAGCCTATGCGGTGACCCCATTCCTTATTGCCGCACCATATAAACAAGCAAAGTATTGCAACTATAAAATAATCCTCACCCATAAAAGTGAAAAATTTAAATAAAATATTAAGAAATGGATTACGAATTTGCTGTAAATATAAAAGAAGTTCCATAAGCGCCTCCAAAATTCATTGTACTACATTATTTTAAAAAACACAATAAAATTATTGCAATAAAGGAAAACTTGTGTATAATATATTTGTGAGGATGTGAATTTAAGTGGGGACAGAATTTTTTGCGGCATTCGGCGCCGTGCTTTCCATAGTGATTATGATTACTGTGGGATATTTTATGTCATACAAAAAGATTATAACAAAAGAAATTTCGAAATTTATAACGTGGTTAATTTTAAATATAAGCCTACCTTGCCTTATGGCAAGTAATATTTTAACTTCGTTTAAGGCAGATGAGGTTTCAGCAATTCCCAAGGCGGTTTCGGTTCCTCTTATTTCAATATTGCTTTGCTATGGAGCGGGATTTATCATTGTGAGGCTTGCAAGGGCGGATGATAAAAAGTCCGGTCAGATGATTGTGCAAACAGCTCAAAACAACACTATATTTATGGGGCTTCCCGTTAATATAGCGATGCTTGGGGTTGTTAGCATTCCTTATGTTTTGTATTATTATATGGCTAACACTGTTTTATTTTGGACTATCGGAACATATTTGATTTCCGGCGGAAGAAATAAAAAAACAGATTTTTCTGTGCTTTTTTCGCCTGCACTGTTAGGGCTTGTTTTTGGTATTATTATGCTGTTTTTAAAGATAAATCTGCCTAAATTTGCAATGGATACAATGTCCTCCTTGGGTGCGCTTACTACACCTCTTTCTATGATTTTTATAGGATATTCCCTTTTTGAATGCGGAAGAAATATACGGTTTGATAAGAACGTGGCCATAGGTTTAATCAGCCGTTTTATAATTGGTCCTGCAATTTCGATTGCAGTATTCAGCCTATTTAACCTGCCAGCCTTAATGATGAACGTTTTTATAATACAATCCTTCATGCCCGTTATGGCAAACACCGCAATAGTTGCGGATAAATACGAGGGCGATAGTAAATATGCTGCGGTTATGATATCTGTTTCAACAATTATTTCGCTGGTTTTATTGCCGTTAGTTAAAATATTATTTATCAGATAGGAGAAGAGGTTATGGGCAGAAAATATTCAATTGGTGTGGATTTTGGTTCTCTTTCGGGGAGGGCTGTTTTGGTTGATTTAAGCAATGGTGATGAAATTGCCGCAAGTATGCTTGAGTATCCTCATGCGGTTATGAGTGAAAGGTTGCCATGCGGCACAAAATTGGGGGCGGATTTTGCACTTCAGCATCCGCAGGATTATCTTGATGTGTTCGCAAAAACTGTTTCGGAGGTTATTTCAAAAGCAAATGTGAATATTGAAGATATTGTGGGCGTTGGCATAGATTTTACCGCCTGCACTGTTCTGCCTGTTTTAAATGACGGAACTCCTTTATGTTTTTTAGATGAATATAAAAGCGAGCCTCACGCTTATGTGAAGCTGTGGAAGCACCATGCGGCACAGGACGAGGCAAATAAGCTAAACGAAATTGCAGAAAAAAACGGAGAAAAATGGCTTAGCAGATATGGTGGAAAAATATCCTCCGAATGGCTGGTTCCAAAGGTTTGGCAGGTTCTTGACGAAGCGGAGGAAATATATAACAGGGCAGACCGTTTTGTTGAAGCGGCAGATTGGGTTGTGTGGCAATTAACAGGGGAGGAGACTCATAATTCCTGTACGGCAGGGTATAAGGCACTTTGGCATAAGCAGGAGGGATACCCAAGTAAGGAATTTTTTAAAGCATTGGATAGTAGAATGGAAAATATAATAGGTACAAAAATATCGGAGACCATTTTGCCTATTGGCAGTAAAGCAGGTGAAATAAACAAATTTGGCTCTGAGCTTACGGGACTTAAAATTGGCACTGCTGTTGCAGTGGGCATCGTTGATGCTCATGTGGCGCTGCCGGCAGTGGGAATAACAGACAGCGGTAAAATGCTTATGATAATGGGTACATCAACTTGCCATATAGTTATGGGAGATAAGGAAAAACCCGTACCAGGTATATGCGGCGTGGTGGAGGATGGAGTTGTTTCCGGCTATTTCGGATACGAGGCAGGTCAAAGCTGTGTGGGTGACCATTTTGATTGGTTTGTTAAAAACTGCGTACCTGCAAGCTATACAGAGGATGCGCAGAAGTCAGGAATGAATATTCATAAATATCTGCGTGAAAAAGCTAAAATGCTTAAAATTGGCGAAAGCGGCATTATTGCACTTGATTGGTGGAACGGAAACAGAAGCCCATTGGTTGATGCGGATTTAACCGGTGTGCTGGTTGGTATGACTCTTGCCACAAAGCCGGAGGAAATATACAGAGCGCTGATTGAAGCAACTGCATTTGGTACAAAAGTTATTATTGACGCTTACGAGGAAAACGGAGTGCCAATAAATGAGCTTTTTGCCGCAGGCGGAATTGCGGAAAAAGACGAGCTTATGATGCAGATATATTCCGATGTAACAAACAGGGAAATTAAAATTTCAGGCTCAATTCAGGCGCCTGCCTTAGGTAGTGCGATGTTTGGAGCGGTTGCGGCAGGATATTTTGAAAATATCGGCGATGCGGCAAAGATAATGGCAAAGGTTAAAGATATTGTTTATAAGCCTGTTGCGCAAAATGTAGAGGAATATAAAAAGCTTTTTGCGGAATATAAAATACTGCATGATTATTTCGGCAAGGGTGCGAATGATGTTATGAAGAGGCTTAAAGAAATAAGGGAAGGCAAAGAAAATGCTTAAGTATTTAAAGGTATATAAGGATTTAAAAATAGTTGAAGAAATGGCGGACTATATGGCAAGCGGCATAAGAAGGCAATTTGGAATTTAAAAATGCAAATAAAAAAACGACCGTTTATATTCGGTCGTTTTTTAGTGTTATAATGGGGTATGTTATCAAAACCTTTGCAATTTTTTGTGTTTTGTTATATAATGGTGATATATATGAAAGGTGGGGTATTATGCAACAAGGTACTTATGAGATTGAATTAAACGATATAATAAAAAGATTTGATTTGGAAAAACTATTTGTTTCTAATAAAATTGACGAAATAAAGGTTCAAAATCCTGACATAAACAGACCGGGGCTTCAGATAGCCGGTTTCTTTGATTATTTTGATACCGATCGTATTCAGATTTTGGGTAGGGTTGAACATACTTATCTTCAAAAATTATCTGCGGAGGATCGTTTTGAAAGAATTAGCAATTTGTTTTCCACAATGGTTCCTGCAATAATTATTACGCGTAGTCAGGAAATATTCCCCGAAATGCTAGAGCTTGCTCAAAAACATGATGTAACCTTGCTTAGAACATCCTATTCAACCTCACCTTTTATGAGCGCGCTTATTGCATATTTAAACAATGTGCTTGCCCCCAGAATTACAAGGCACGGCGTTTTGGTTGAGGTTTATGGTGAAGGAATTTTGATACTTGGAGAAAGTGGAGTTGGCAAAAGCGAAACAGCGGTGGAACTTGTTAAAAGGGGACACAGGTTAGTTGCCGATGATGCTGTTGAAATTAAAAAGGTTTCCGCTATTTCTCTTGTAGGTTCCGCACCTGAAATAATAAGGCACTTTATTGAAATTCGAGGAATAGGAATAATTGACGTTAAAAAGATTTTCGGTATCGGCGCTGTTAAGGATACCGAAAAGATAGACCTTATAATTCAACTAGAAGCATGGGAGGACGGCAAGCAGTATGACCGTTTAGGCTTGGTGGACGAGCATATGAATATTTTGGATATTGAAGTTCCTTCTCTTTTAGTTCCCGTAAAGCCGGGCAGAAACCTTGCCATTATTATGGAAATTGCTGCAATGAACAACAGACAAAAGCGTATGGGATATAATGCGGCGGAGGAGCTTAACAAAAGGTTGATGTCTGAAATGGAAAAAAGTGAATTCGGTGGGGCGAGTATATGAAAATTCTGACAGACTTGCATTGTCATACAATTGCAAGCACTCATGCATACAGCACTATTAAGGAGATGGCGGACCATGCCTCTGAAATAGGCTTGGAAGCCATTGCAATGACAGACCATGCGCCAATGCTTCCCGATGGTGCTCATTTATACCATTTTCAAAATATGCACTCTGTTTTGCGCAGAATATCCGGCGTGGTAATTCTTCGAGGAGTGGAATGCTCCATTATGGGTGAGGACGGCAAGCTGGATTTGCCGCAAAATGAATTGGAAAAGTTAGAAATAGTAATAGCATCACTTCATAACCCTGTTTTCAGCCCGAAAAACAGCAAGGAAAAAACAAATGCTCTTTTAAACGTTATTGAAAATCCTCTTGTGGATATTTTAGGTCATATAGGGCGGGACAGGACGGATTTTGATATTGATGCCGTTGTGAAAAAGGCAAAGCAATACGATAAATTGATTGAAATAAACGCACATTCATTCCATTTTGGAGAGAATATAACTCAAAATTGCTTAAATGTTGCTGAGGCATGCAAAAGACATGATGTGCCAATTGTGGTTAATAGTGATTCCCATTTTTATTCAAGTGTAGGCGATATGGAATGCTCCTTAAAGCTTTTGGAAAGCATAGATTTTGACCCAAACCTTGTTATGAATAAAAGTTTGTCTGAAATTTTGGTTTATTTGGGAAAACGCAAGAATATTATAATATAACGGAGGTTAAACTCCGATAAAAGTTTGTAGGAGGACAATGACTTGATTAAAAACCTGTTAAGTCAAGTTTTGGATGACGACCAAATTCTTGAAAACGAACCTATGAAAAATCATACGAGTTTTAAGATTGGTGGTAACGCAAGGTTTCTTGTTCAGCCAAATAGCATTGAAGTGCTTGCAGAGCTTGTTAAAATTTTAAAGGACGTACCGCAAATTGTAATGGGTAATGGTTCTAATCTTCTTATCGGCGATAACGGCTTTGATGGTGTTGTCATAAAAATTTGCGGAGCGCTTAGCAGAACCTATGCGGAGGATAATATTATTATTGCCGAAAGTGGAGCTCTTCTTTCCCGAATTGCAAATGTTGCTTTGGAAAATGGGCTTTCCGGTTTTGAATTTGCGGCAGGAATACCCGGCACACTTGGTGGTGCGGTGGTTATGAATGCAGGTGCATACGGCGGAGAAATGAAGGATGTTATTATTTCCACAGAATATATTGATGAAAACGGAGATATTAAAGAAATAACCGAGCATGAGTTCGACTATCGCAAAAGCATATTTTCCGATAAAAAATGGATAATAACTAAGTGTAGGATTCAGCTTTGCCCCAATGATAAAATTCAGATTAAGGCTTTAATGGCAGACCTTGCCGAAAGAAGAAGGGAAAAGCAGCCCCTTGAATTCCCTAGCGCAGGCAGCACCTTTAAACGTCCCGATGGTTTTTATGCGGGCAGGTTAATTGAAGATGCAGGGCTTAAGGGCTATACCATCGGCGGTGCGCAAATATCCGAAAAACACGGCGGATTTATTATAAACACAGGCAATGCCACCTTTGATGATGTTGCAAGGCTTATAGAATATGTTAAGCAAAAGGTTTATGAACAGTTCGGCGTGGAGCTGGAAACAGAAGTTAAAATTATTGATGAACATTAAGCTTAAAATGAATTTTTTAAAATATTTTAGTTTGTGAAAAACTAAACTAAGTTATTATTAGGTTGGGTTTTGGTTTAAGAAAGGAAAGGTCATAGTTATGAAATTTGTTATTATCACAGGCTTGTCCGGTGCGGGAAAGAGCCAAGCAGTGCGGTGTATGGAGGATTCAGGATATTATTGTATTGATAATATGCCTCCTGCCCTTATACCTAAATTTGCAGAAATTTGCTATGGTTCGCACGGGAAATTAAGCCGAATTGCTTTGGTTTGCGATATTCGTGGCGGTGATATGTTTAGTCAGCTTTTTCAGGGGCTTGATGAGCTTAAAGAAAGCGGTTATAATTATGATATTTTGTTTCTGGACGCAAGCGATGAGGAGCTTATAAAGCGATATAAGGAAACAAGGCGCAAGCATCCTCTTGCTGTTGACGGCAGCCTTGCGGAGGCAATTAAATTAGAGCGTCAGCTCCTTTCCGAGGTTAAAGAACGTGCTGATAATATTATAGATACAACAAATAAAACACAAAAACAATTAAGAAGTGAAATTGAAGCAATATACGGAGAGAATGATAAAAACCCGGCACTTGTGGTTAATGTTTTATCATTTGGCTTTAAATACGGAATTCCTCTTGACGCAGATTTGGTTTTTGATGTGCGCTTTTTGCCGAACCCATTTTATATTGAGGATTTAAAATATCACACAGGGCTTGAAGCCTGTGTTTATAATTATGTTATGCAATTTCCTCAAAGCGTGGAGTTTTCAAAAAAGCTTTGCGATATGATTGATTTTTTAATACCTCATTATATTGAGGAGGGCAAATCTCAGCTTGTTATAGCAATAGGCTGTACAGGCGGAAAGCACCGCTCGGTTACCATTGCGGAAATGCTTTGCGGTCATCTTAAGGACAAAATTAAGGTGTTTTCAACTCACAGAGATTTTCAAAAAGACAACGTTAAGGTAACGGAGGTTTAGTTCTTAATGAAATTATTCGAAGGAATATTTAATAAATATAAAACAAATGATTTGAATATAGTTGCAATAGGCGGAGGAACAGGGCTTTCCACCATGCTTAGGGGAATTAAAAAATATACCGAAAATATAACGGCTATAGTAACGGTTGCCGATAATGGCGGTGGCTCGGGCGCACTTAGGGATGACCTTGGTATGCTACCACCGGGGGATATTCGAAACTGTATTTTAGCCCTTGCTCATACAGAGCCTATAATGCAAAAATTATTAAACTACCGATTTGAGGACGGAATTTTGTCAGGACAAAGCTTTGGCAATTTGTTTTTAGCTGCTATGGACGGAATTTCCCCCAGCTTTGAAGAGGCGGTAAGGCGTATGAGTGATGTTCTGAAGGTAACGGGCAGAGTTTTGCCGGTTACGCTCCACGATGTACATATACAAGCACTGCTTGAAAACGGAGAAATTGTAACAGGTGAATATGATGTATCCCACAGTGTTAATGCAATTAGTGGAAAAATAAAAAAAATAAATTTAATTCCAAATGATGCGGAGCCTCTGCCAGATTGTATAACAGCCTTGCATAATGCGGATATAATCATTTTAGGACCGGGAAGCTTATATACAAGTATAATACCGAATTTAATTGTTGGCGGTATCTCGGAGGCTATAAAAGAAAGCTCTGCAAAGGTTATATATGTTTGTAATTTAATGACACAGCCCGGCGAAACAAATAATATGACTGCTTTTGAACACATAGAGGCAATATGCCGCCATGCGGGGGGAGATATTATTGATTACTGCATTGCAAACAAGGCGCAGATTCCGCAGAAGTTATATAAAAAATATCAAAATGACGGTGCGGAATATGTTAGGATTGACTCTGCGCAGTTTAAACAGGCAAATATTAAGCTTATAGAGGATAATTTTATTAATATATACAGTGATTATGTTCGGCATAATTATGAAAAGCTTGCACAATCTATTGTGAATATTCAAATGAAGTGTTAAAGTCTGAAAAAATTTGCACATTTCGGCTTTTCGTGCTGCTTGCGTGCATAAAGCACGCGGTGTGCGCGCGAAAAACCAAACTGCACTAAATTTTTTCAGCCAAGGAATACCTACGGAAAGGAAAGATACTGCTGTGTCCTTCGCAAAAGAAGTTAAAAACGAAATATGCAAAATCGAACTTGATAATATTTGCTGTGCACGTGCGGAGCTTGCGGGCATAGTTTGTTTCAGCGCCTCTGTGCATAACAATACAATAAAATTTAAAACCGAAAATGCCGGGGTTGCAAACAGAATATATATTCTTATTGATTTTTTGTATAACATTAAAATAGGCGTAACTCTTCGGCAAAGCGGCACCTTTATTGCGGAAATGTACGGTGATGAGGTTATAAAAATACTGCGTGATATGCGGCTTGCCACAGTTCCGATAAGGATAGAAAAAAATATCATCAGAAATGAATGCTGTAAAATGGCATTTATTCGCGGTGCATTTTTGGGCGGCGGCTCTATTTCCTCTCCTTCAAAGGGGTATCATACCGAAATTGCAACTCATCACTTTGCACTGGGTACGGATTTTGCCGATGTTTTAAACTATTTTGAAATATATCCGAAGGTAATTAATCGAAACGGTAATTACGTTTTTTATTTGAAGGACAGTGAGCAAATCGAAAATCTGCTTGCGGTTATAGGCGCTCATACTCAGATGATGGAATTTCTAAACGTTAAAATAGAAAAGGAAGTGCGAAACAGCACAAACCGTTTGGTAAATTGTGAAACGGCAAATGTGGATAAAACCATAAATGCCTCCATTGCTCAGCGAAATGCAATTTTAAAGCTTCAAAAAAATGGAGGGTTGGAGGCTTTATCTCCAGAGCTTTTAGAGCTTGCCAAGCTTCGCCTTGAAAATGAGGATTCCTCCTTTGCCGAGCTTAGCAAAATGCTGGGTATTACCAAATCGGGCGTGAACCACAGAATGAGGAAGATTATGGAGATTGCAAATGGAGAATTTTGTTCATCTACACGTTCATAGTGCATACAGCCTGTTAGACGGCGCAAGCAAAATAGACAGGCTTATTGATGTTGCCCAAAAATTGGGGCAAAAGGCAATTGCCCTCACAGACCACGGCGTTATGTACGGTATTGTGGATTTCTATAAAAAAGCTAAGGAAAGCGGAATAAAGCCTATAATCGGGTGTGAGGTTTATGTTTCGGCAAGGTCTATGCACGAAAAAACTTATGAGCATGATTTTAAGCGCAGTCATTTAATTTTGCTTGCCAAAAACAATGTAGGATATAAAAACCTTATGAAGATAGTCAGCGCTTCCCATACAGAGGGTTTTTATTTAAAGCCAAGGGTAGACAAGCAGCTGCTTAGAAAATACAGCGAGGGGCTTATTTGTATGTCCGCTTGCATAGCGGGAGAAATTCCAAAGGCAATTTTGCAAAATGATTTAAAAAATGCAAAGCTTTTGATAGAAGAATACATAAGCATTTTTGGCAGAGAAAATTTCTTTTTAGAGGTGCAAAATCACAATATACTGGATGAATTAAAGGTTAATAGGCAGTTGATTATTTTCGCTCGTGAATACGGCTTGGGTTTGGTTGCCACAAACGATGTGCATTATGCGGAAAAATACAGTGCCCAGTTTCACGATGTTTTAATGTGCATTCAAACAGGCAAAACAATTTATGAGGTGGACAGGCTTAAATTCGAGGGCGAGGAATTTTATCTAAAAAGCGGAGATGAAATGGCAGAAATTTTTGCGGGCTTTGACAGTGCAATATCCAACACAGTTAAAATTGCTGATATGTGTAATGTGGAAATTGAGTTCGGAAAATATCATCTTCCCGAATTTGATTTGAAGGAGGATATTCCGCCGGAGAAATACCTTGAAAAATTATGTCTTGATGGCTTGGCGGAAAAATATACCTTAACACAGGAGCTGGAGGAAAGGCTTGCCTTCGAGCTTAAAACAATTGTTGACATGGGCTTTGTGGATTATTTTTTGATTGTGTGGGATTTTATAAAATTTGCCAAGGATAATGGAATTATGGTGGGACCGGGCAGAGGAAGCGCGGCAGGAAGCTTAGTTTCATACTGTCTTAATATAACAGAGGTGGACCCAATTAGGTTCAGCTTGTTTTTTGAGCGTTTTTTAAACCCCGAGCGGGTTACCATGCCTGATATTGATATTGATTTTTGCGTTGAACGCAGGGGCGAGGTTTTGGATTATGTTGTTAATAAATACGGCAGAGATAAGGTTGCCCAGATAATAACCTTTGGAAGCCTTTCCGCACGCTCGGTTATTCGAGATGTTGGGCGCGCCATTGATATCTCATATGCGGAGGTTGATGAAATTGCAAAAATGGTTCCCTTTGCTATTCATCAAACAATCGAAAATGCAATGGAAACCAATAAAGCATTAAAAGAAAGATATGAAAACGACAGCACAACAAAAAGGCTTATAGACACCGCAAAGGAATTGGAGGGCTTGCCGAGGCACGCTTCCACCCATGCAGCCGGTGTTGTTATAACCAAAAACGAGCTTAGCAATTATGTTCCTCTTCAATTGGCGGACGAAAATATTGTTACTCAATTCCCTATGACCACTCTTGAAGAGCTTGGTCTTTTAAAAATGGATTTTTTAGGGCTTAGAAATTTAACAATAATCAGAGATACATTAACAAATATAAAAGAAAGCCTTGGAGAGAGTATAGAAATAAGCAAAATTGACGAAAATGCAAAAGAGGTTTATGCTCTTATATCATCCGGCAATACGGACGGTATCTTTCAGCTTGAAAGCCCCGGAATGAAGTCGTTCATGAAGGAATTAAAGCCGGTGTGCTTGGAGGATATAATTGCAGGGATTTCCCTTTACAGACCGGGGCCGATGGATTCCATACCAAGATATGTGCGCAATAAAAATAATCCGTCACTGGTTACATATAAGCACCCTCTTTTAAAACCGATTTTGAGCGTAACATATGGGTGTGTGGTGTATCAGGAGCAGGTTATGCAGATTGTGCGTTCCCTTGCAGGATATTCCCTTGGTCAAGCGGATTTGCTTCGCAGAGCAATGGGCAAGAAAAAGTTAGATGTTATGAAAAAGGAAAAGGAAATATTTATAGAAGGTGCAGTTAAAAATGGTGTTCCCGTAAAAGCGGCGGACGAAATTTTTTCCGAAATGATAGATTTCGCCAAATATGCCTTTAACAAATCTCATGCAACAGCCTATGCGCTTATAGCATATCAGACAGCTTATTTAAAGACCTTTTACAAGGTTCAATTTATGAGTGCCCTTATGTCCTCCCAAATGTACGACACTCCAAAGCTTATTCAATATATAACGGAATCCTCAAAGATGGATATTTCCATTTTGCCGCCCGATATAAACGAAAGCGGAGTTTATTTCAACGGCAGGGATAACAGCATACGCTTCGGGCTTGCCGCTGTTAAAAATGTGGGTAAAAATTTGGTTTCGGAAATTGTGAATGAGCGAAAAAGCGGCAGCTTCACAGGCTTGAAGGATTTTTGCATACGAATGTGTGAAAAGGGGCTTAATAAGCGTGCCTTAGAAGCGCTTATCCGTTCGGGGGCTTTTGACAGCTTAGGGGGAAGGCGTTCTCAATATATTGCCTGCTACGAGCAGTTTATAGACGAAGCCTCAAGCAATAACAGGATGAATTTTGCAGGTCAGGTTTCTCTTTTGGGCACCGAGCAATATACCGATGATTTGCCAAATATAGCGGAATTTATGCAATCGGATTTATTGGATATGGAAAAGGAATATATAGGCGTATATGTTTCGGGGCATCCGCTGGACAGATATAAAGATGTTCTGCTTAAAAACGCAAGCACCCAAATCGGAGATATTTTAATATCCTTTGCTGAAAATAGTGAGGGGGAAATTAGTGATGGTCAGATAGTCAAAATTGCAGGGATTGTAACTAAAATGAAGCGTAAATACACAAAAAACGATGCGGAAATGGCATTTATTACAATTGAAGATTTAACAGGAGCAATTGAGGTTATTTCATTTCCTAAAATATTTTCTAAATTTGAGGATTTGCTTTGCGGACAGCATATAGTTTGCGTTACAGGCAAAGTTAGCGCCAAGGAGGATGAGGAGCCTAAAATTATTATGGATTATGCGGTTCCCATAAATTCAGAGGCTAAAAGCAATAAGCTTTATATTAAAATTCCAAAATCCAAAGAGGAAAGTGTGGCGGCATTAAAGGAGCTATTTAAAATATTTTCGGGCGATGTGCCGGTATATTTATATTTTGAAAAGGATAAAAAAACCCTTGCCGCAAGCAGAGAATATTATGTTGAGCCTTGCGATGCGCTTGAAAATAGGATTAAAAATTTATTAGGCGAGGAATGCCAGATAGTTCAGATGGGGGATAGACAATGAGCAACTGCAGTGTGCTTTGTTGCACAAAGATAGAAAATTTAACGGTTAAAAATAACGAAAGCATTATTTTGGATAATATAAATTTGCATTTTCACTGCGGAGAAATAACAGCAATAGTGGGACCGAACGGAGCGGGAAAAAGCACTCTTTTGCGTTCTGTTATCGGTGAGGTTAAGCATTTGGGCGAGCTTAAATTTGTTGGCGAAAATGGTGACATAAAGCCTGTTATCGGCTATGTTCCCCAAAGCATTTCCTTCGAAAAGGATTCACCCGTCAGCGTTAGTGATTTGTTTTTAGCCTGCACCAGCCGTCTGCCCGTGTGCTTTTTCAGGAAATCAAAGCAAAGGGAAGCAGTGATAAGGGCCTTGGAAAAGGTTAAGGCGCAAAACCTTATAGACAGAAAGCTGGCGGTTTTATCCGGCGGGGAGCTGCAAAGGGTGTTTTTAGCGCTTGCGCTTATGCCAATCCCAAATATTTTATTGTTAGATGAGCCTATATCTGGCGTGGATAAAAACGGTATCGAATTATTTTGGCAGATACTATCGGAGCTTCGCAAAAATTATGATTTATCCATAATTATTATTTCTCATAATTTATCCCAAGTTAAGCAGTATGCGGACAGGGTTGTGCTTATGGATAAAAAAATACTTGCACTTGGCAAGCCAAATCAGGTTTTTTCGTCGAATGAATTTAACAATATTTTTAATAAGGGTGAATAATTTGAATTTTTTATACAGCATAATAGATTTACTGCCATTTGAATTTACAAATTATATTTTTATGAAAAATGCAATTATTGCCGTTTTGCTGGTTACTCCAATTTTGGGTCTTTTGGGTACAATGATTGTTAATAACAAAATGTCCTTTTTTTCCGATTCCTTAGGACACAGCGCACTTACGGGAATAGGAATAGGAGTTTTACTGGGCATACCAAACACCGATGTTTCAATGGTGCTGTTTGCAATGTTTTTTGCGGTATTTATAATATTAATTAAATATAGCTTTAAAACATCTATGGATACCACAATCGGCGTTTTTTCCTCCACCGCTGTTGCACTTGGAATTGTAATGCTTTCGGGCGGAAATTTTAATAAATATTCAAATATTTTTATCGGAGACATTTTAAGCATATCCCAATTTGAAATTACAATGCTTTTTGTGCTTTGCGCAGTGGTTATAAGCGTATGGTGCATAATGTTCAATTCACTTTTGGTAACCAGCGTAAGCCACACATTTGCCACCAGCCGTGGAATAAGCTCTAAGCTTACGGATATTATATTCACTGTTTTAATCGCATTTGTCGTAACCGTTTGCATAAAATGGGTAGGGCTTTTGATTATAAATTCTCTTTTTGTTCTGCCTGCCGCCGCTGCCCGTATGGTTTCGGATAATGTTAAAAAATATACTGCGATTTCTGTAACAATATCCACAATATGCGGTGCTTTGGGGCTTATAACTTCATACTATCTTAACACCTCCGCAGGAGCTACAATTGCGCTTTATTGTGCTTTTGTTTATTTTGCAATATTTCTGTTGCGTGTTTTAAAGTATTAGTATATACTAATAGTATGGTGACTTTTAATTGGCGGTGAATACTATGAAAAAGCTTATTTTAACTATAATTTTAACAATTATTCCAATATGTGCCTTTGGGGCGGTTAGTAAAGATGAAAATGGCATTATTACATACTATCTTAATGAAGATTATGTATATAACAGCAATTCCTTTGTCCTGCCTAAAATTACCAAACAGCAGGCGGCGGAAATTGCTGTTACTTATGTTGTTGCAAATGCCAATGATATAATCGGAAATTTGGATACTGCCACATATTCCGTTTCTTACAGTAAAAATTATCCCACAGGATACATTGTTCGTTTTCCACGAAAGGCAGACAGCATAAATTATCCATCAAACGATGTTACTGTTTGGGTGGACAGCCAAAATGGCGAGGTTATTCGGTATAATCGCAATTACGATGCCGCTCTTGTTTTTTCTTCTGCACAAAATATTATAGACCAAAAATTTGCAGAACAAAGATTTGTTGAAAATATACGCTTGGAGCTTAGATATAACACAAAAATAGTGGATGGAAGTGTTCAGCCTTATCTTGTTTACGTTCCTGCTTCCAATAGCGTTTTGGATGCCAATACGGGTGAAAAGATTGATGTTGAAAATACATATAACAGAGGAAGATATTTTGAAGTTAACGCAATGTTGGAAAAGTTCAGCGGAGAAATTCCTGCCGAATTGACAGAGATTATCACAGGCTCCGAGGCAGGCAAATTTGTAAGGGATATTCCCGAGCTTGCAATTACCGATGATTATTCGGTGAATGAAGCCAGATATTATAAAAATAAGAACAACGAATATTTTATTATGCTAACCTATACAAATAATGCTGAGCAGTATATTTCCGTTACCATAAATGCTGTAACAAAGCGAATTGTATCCTACGAAAAATCTGCAAAAGCTTCAATTTCAAATAAAATTGAACAGAATAATATGAATTTAACCGTTCAAAAATATTTGGATAAATTCTATGCTGAGTATAAATTACAGCTGGACAAACCTCAGATACTTTTAAGCACAGATTCGCCCGATAATTTTTATACTGTAATATACGAACGCATTGAAAGTGGTATTCCATATAAGAGTAACGGAATTGAAATTACTTTAAATGCAGACGGTAATTTGCAGACTATGACCTGTTCATGGGATAATATTGAATTCCCCAAAGCAGACAATGTTATAGCCAAAGCAGATGCATACAACATATTTTTTGAAAAGGTTGGACTAAAGGTTGCTTTTTATAAAAAAGATAGTGTTAATGTTGTGCCTGTTTATCAGACTAATCCAATGTCCGCAGGGATTGTGGATGCCATTACAGGTGAAATTTTAGCCTACGACGGTAAAAAGCAGAAGGAACGAAGCGGTCTTAATTATTTAGATATTGAAGCCCACTATGCCAAAAAACAGGCACAGGCGCTGGCAGATTGCGATATATTTGTTTCTCAGGGTGATGTTACTCTTGGGGATAGTATTTTGCAAAAGGATTTTATACTTTTGCTTTCGGAGATTTCATCATATAATAAACCAATCATAGATACCTTTGGGGCTGTAACCGACGAACAGCTTGATATGGTTTATAATTCCTTTGTTACCAACGAAATAATGGATAGGGCAGAGGTTTCACCTAACAGCTTTGTAACCAGAGATCAGGCTGTTAAATATTTTATAAGGGCGGCAGGCTATAAAAATATTGCTGAGCTTACGGGGATTTATAAAAATTTATTTTTGGATTCAAACAGAATATCGGCGGATTTAAAGGGCTATGTTGCCATTGCATATGGGCTTAAACTGATAAACGGAAGTGATGGCTATTTTAATCCTAAGGAGCATTTAACAAACGGTGATAGTTTGATTATGTTATATAATTATATGAATAGGGAAACTGATAATTTATGAAGAAATTAGCAGATTTAAAAACAGGCGAAAGTGCAACAGTGGTGGAGCTTTCGAAAAACAGCAAGCTTAGCGAGCGTCTTGCAGATTTTGGACTTACAGAGGGCTGCATAGTTACCAAGCTTTTGGAGGCGCCTCTTGGAGACCCGATTTTAATAAGGCTTCGCGGAAGTATGGTTGCCATAAGGCGTGCGGATGCAAAACAAATTAATATTGTATGATGCGGTTAGGAGAGAATAACTATGGAGAAGCAATATACATTTATACTTGCCGGAAATCCAAATTGCGGTAAAAGTACGGTTTTTAACGAGCTTACAGGAAGCAGGCAATATGTTGGAAACTGGCCCGGTGTTACTGTTGAAACGAAAGAGGGGTTTGTTAAAAATTCAAATATAAGGCTTATTGATTTGCCGGGGACATATTCCCTTTCGCCATCTTCCATAGAGCAAAAACTGGCAAGGGACTATATTAAAAGCGGCACGGCAGATGCTGTTATAAATATTGTGGATGCAACTAATTTAGAACGTAATTTATTTCTTACCACACAGCTTTTGGAGCTTAATGTGCCTGTTGTTGTTGCTCTTAATATGATGGACGTTGTGGATAAGCAGGGAGAGAATATAAATACGGAGGTTTTGGAAAGCTATCTTGGAATTCCTTTTGTGCCTATAAGCGCTAATAAAAGCAATAATTTGGATTTGCTTATGGAAAAGGCAATAGAGGTTTCCAAAATAGGCAACAAGATGACAAATTGCGCCGTTTGCAAAAAGCCGTGCAAAACATCCTCACAGCGTTATAATTTAGCCAGCGAGGCAACTCGTGCGGCTTATAAAAAATCAAATTCAGGCAAAAAGAATATGACGGATGAAATTGATAAGCTTCTACTTAACAAATATCTTGCAATTCCTATTTTTCTTTTGATAATGTTCAGCGTGTTTTCGATAACCTTCGGCGGCTTCGCAAGCGGAATTTCGGATTTTATAAGAGGATTTTTTGATGAATCCATAACTAATGCTTTTCGGTTTTTGCTAAACTCGGTTAATGCGCAGAGCTGGATTGTAATGCTTGTTACAGACGGTATAATTAAAGGAATTGGTGCCATATTATCCTTTCTTCCGCAAATTGTTATACTGTTCTTTTTGCTTGCCCTTTTGGAGGACAGCGGTTATATGGTGCGTGCGGCATTTATTCTGGACAAGGTTATGCGTCCCTTCGGCTTGGGCGGCAAGGCGTTTATCCCTATGGTCATTGGCTTTGGATGCACAGTGCCTGCTATAATGGCAACCCGAACCTTGGAAAATAAAAAAGAACGATTAATTACTGTGCTGATAGCTCCCTTTATGTCTTGCAGTGCGCGTTTGCCAATTTATATATTATTTACAGGTGTGTTTTTTAAGCAGTATCAGCAGGTTGTTATATTTTCAATATATATTTTAGGAATGATGGTTGCGGTTTTATCCGGCTTTATTTTTTCAAAAACACTTTCAAAGGGCGATAATACTAATTTTCTGCTTGAAATTCCGCCTTATCGTATGCCCACCCTTAAAAATATTTTATTGCACGTTTGGGAGCGGGTTTGGGATTTTGTAGAGCGTGCAGCTACTATAATTTTTATCGCATCAATAATAGTTTGGTTTTGCGGAGCGTTTACCTTTATGTTAAAGCCGGCGACGGCTGAAAATAGCATTATAAGCATTATTGGCAAAATAATTGCACCTATATTTGCACCTCTTGGGTTTGGTGACTGGCGTGCCTCCGCCGCTGTTTTAACAGGGGTTGCGGCTAAGGAAATGGTTGTTGCAACACTTAGCATAATTGGCGGCGATATATCTCAAATTTTCACAAGAGCATCCGCAATATCATTTATGGTGTTTACTCTTTTATATGTTTCTTGTATCGCAACAATTGCAACTATTAAAAGCGAATTAAAATCTGTTAAAATGGCAATATTTGCGACGTTTTACCAAGTTTTTGCGGCGTGGATTGTTTCGTTTATAGTATATAACATATTAAGGTGGGTTGGAATATGAACAAAATTAAAGAAAGATTTATAATGCCCTTGCTTAATAAAAAAACAGGTAATGTTGGAGTAGAGCTTGAATTTCCTATGCTTAACCTTGCCAAGGAGCCTGTTGATAAAAATATCGCATCAGCGCTTTTGCAATATTTTTTGGAAAACGGTTTCAGAGTGGATGATACAACCACAAACGGCGAGCCTGCCTTTATAGTGAATAATAGCGGTGATGTAATTTCTTTTGATAATTCTTATAATAACATTGAATTTTCAATGAATTACGGAAGCAATTTAAATGATATTGCCCTTCGATTTTATGAATATTTCAGCAGTGCGCAGGAATATTTAAAGCAATTTAATTATTTAATAACGGGATTGGGCATAAATCCATATAAAAAATATATTAATCAAAGCCATGTGGAATATCCAGTTTATAATATGGTCGATAAATTTTTGCATGAATTTCAAAGTGAAAAAACGCATAATTATCCTGATTTTCCTGCATATTTATCCTCCGTTCAAACTCATTTGGATATAAATGCGGAGGATATGCCTCGTACTTTAACTTTAATGGCTAGGCTTGATTTTGTGCGTGCAATGCTTTTTTCAAATTCTCTTGCTTTTGACGATACCGATACAATTTGCTTTAGAGATTATTTGTGGGAAAAAAGTGCATTTGGCTTGCTAAATAAAAATACAGGCAAGGTGGACGAAGCCTTTGCCACCCTTGATGATATTGAAAACAGCTATTTGGACAGAAGTATGTTCAACAGCCTAAATGACGGGGAATATCAAATTTTTCCGCCTGTTTTGGTTAAGGATTACGAGGGAGATTTAAAAACTTTTTTATCCTTCCGCAATTTGGAAATAACAGCAAGAGGTACTTTAGAGGTTCGAGGCGATTGCGCTCAGCCATTAACGCACGCATTTGCACCACCTGCATTTTCCCTTGGGATTGCTCACAATGTGCAGAAGGCTGAATGTATCTTAAATGAATTTTTTGAAAAAACAGGAATTAACGAAAAAAACTCCGTTCTGCGTGATAAGGTTATTTATAAAAATCCAATCGGAGCCAATGATGCAATTATATCAAAGCTTTTGACGGATTTGGTAAGTGTGGCGGAGGAAGGATTAAAGCTGCGCAATAAGGGTGAGGGAAAAATGCTTCAGCCCTTATTTGAACGTGCGAAAACATTAAAATGCCCTGCACTTTTAACAAGTGCAAGGCTTGAAAATGGCGAACCTATAGAAAATATAATATTTGATTATAGCAGAATTTAGGTTTAAATTTCGTTATAAAGCTTAATATATTTATCGGCGGAATTATCCCAGCTGAAATCTGTTTGCATTGCGTTTTTCTTTAAAATGCGCCACATATCCTTGTTGTAGTACAGTTCAACTGCCCTGTTTATTGCATCTAACATATCCCAGCCTTCATAGCTTTGGAAGGTTATGCCGTTGCCTTCCTTTGTTTCGGGTAAAAATGGGGTGACAGTATCCCTAAGCCCTCCAACAGTATGCACAATAGGGATTGTGCCATAGCGCATTGCAATCATTTGTGCAAGCCCGCAAGGCTCTGATTTTGAAGGCATAAGGAACATATCTGCACCTGCATAAATTTTTGATGCCATTTCTGCTGAAAATGCAATAATTCCTCGCACCTTATCATTATGATTATGCTCGTAATATTTTATAAAATCTTCATATTCCGCATAGCCTGTGCCTAAAAGTATAAATTGAACATCCTGGCTTAAAATATCATTTATCACTTCTTTTATTAAATCCATACCCTTTTGTGGCGTAAGCCTTGTTACCATACCGATAATAGGAATGGTAACGTCCTCCTTTAAGCCCAGTTCCTTTTGCAGCTTCTTTTTGTTAAGTGATTTATTTCGTGTGTTTTCCACACTGAAATTGTATGGCAGAAATGTATCCGTTTGGGGATTAAAAACATCTGTATCAATGCCATTTACAATGCCTGCAAGCTTATAGCTTCGTGGCTTTAAAATTCCTTCAAGCCCGAAGGAGAAATAGGGGTCTAATATTTCGCTTGCATAGGTTTCGCTTACCGTTGTTATAAAATTTGAGCTTTCTATGCCGCCTTTTAGCACGTTTATGCAGTTATCGTACATTAAAATATTCTTTTGAGTTATATCAAGCCCAAAAATATCGCCTAATATTAGTGGGTCGTATTTTCCTTGAAATTCTATGTTGTGTATGGAAAGCACTGTTTTAATTTTTTTATAGTCATCTAAGCTTCTGTAAAACGCATTTAGATAGACGGGAATTAAAGCTGTGTGCCAATCGTTAACGTGCAGAATATCCGGTTTGAATTCGATATATGGCAGAATTTCAAGCACTGCTTTAGAAAAAAATGCAAAGCGTTCCGCATCATCATATTCACCATAAACACGCTGACGATTAAAAAACATTTCGTTATCTATTAAATAATAATAGACTCCGTCTTGAATGCCCACAAATATGCCTGCATGGCAATTTCGCCAGCCGAGGGGAACGCTTATGCTTTTTAAAAATGTAAGACTTTTTTTAAATTCCTCACTTATTTGGCTGTAAAGAGGAAGAACAACCCTTGCATCAATACCTTTTTTAACAAGAGCCTTGGGCAGTCCGCCCATAACATCTCCAAGTCCGCCAACCTTTATATAAGGCGAAGCCTCCGCCGCCGCAAATAAAACCTTCATAATTTATAATCATTCCTTTCCTGAAAAGGCAAATATTAAACCGCTGTACCTTTTTTTATAACAAAAGGTAGTGTTGAACTGCCAACTAAAACTTGATTTTCGGTTATAACCGAATTTTTATCCGCAACAACAAAATTTGCAGCCGCACCGCTTTTGACAACGCAGCCCTTCATAATTACGGAATTTTTAACCCAAGAGCCTGCTTCTATTTTAACATCTCTGAATATTATGCTGTTTTCCACATAACCGTCTATTTTGCAGCCGTCTGCAATGAGGCTGTTTTTCATATGGCATTTATCACCATAAAACGTTGGAACGCTGTCTTTAATTTGTGTGAAAATTTTTCTTTCCGTTTCGAATAATTCCTTCCTTACTTCTGATTTTAAAAGGTCCATATTGGCTTGGTAAAAATCCTTAAGGCTTCGGATTATTTTGTTGTATCCGTTGTGCTTATAGCCTATAATTTTATAATTATTTAAGTTTTGTGCTATAAAATCCTTGTTAATATCGTTCCAGCCGAAGGTTGCGCCTTTATCTATTATGTTGTTTAGCAGAGATTTTTTAAGTATATACACCTTCATAATAACATTGCCTTGATTTTCGGAACTTTCGGAATGATAAAGTGCATCGATAATTTTGCCCTCATCATTGCAAAATATTTCGGTATCATCCGTGCCTATTTTAGTATCGGTATATATAACCGTCATATCCGCATCGTTTTCAATGTGCATATCGAAAACACGGTCCAAATCTATGTTGCAAATTATATTCGCATCGGCAATAATGCAATATTCTTGGAGCATATGCCCAATATAATCCTTGGCATTGCAAAGAGCTTCGAATTTGTTTCGGTAAACAATGTTATTGCCTGTTATATAAGGAGTTAAAATTTTTATTCCTCCGTTTTTTCTGTTAAGACCCCAATCCTTGCCGCTTGATAAATGGTCCGCTAAAGAGCTGTATTTATCCTTTGCGATAACTCCTACGTTAGGCACGAATGAATTAACTAAATTGGAAAGCATAAAATCAACAAGCCTGTATCTGCCACCAAAGGGCATGGAGGCAATGTTCCTTTTGGCTGTAAGCTCTCCTAAATTATCTGAATTAAAGGTATCTGAAAAAAGTATGCAAAAAGCGTTCATAATTATTACCTCCCAGTTTATTTTGTAAGCGGTTCCACCATCTGCTTTGGCAGAACAATCTGTCCGCTTTTTATAACGGCGCCATGCCCAACTACTGCCGGCCCCCATAATTCAATGTTATTGAATTGCTCCGGACTTGCTCCCACAATTGCGCCGTCTTCTATAATTGCATCGTCGGCAATAATGGCATATTTAACCTGTGCATTTTTGCCGATATGAACATTTTTCATAACAGCGGAATATTCCACCACGGCGCCGCTATCCACCGTCACACCGGAAAACAGCACGCTGTAATTTATTTTTCCGTCTATACTGCAGCCCTCGGTTATCATAGAATTTGTTATTTCCGAATTTTTGCCGATAAAGTGGGGACGCTGGGCATCATGCCTGCAATAAATCCTCCAAAGAGGATCGCTCAAATTAAGAGAAAGATGAGGGTTTAACAAATCCATATTTGCTTCCCAAAGGGAATCTACCGTTCCAACATCCTTCCAATAGCCCGAAAAGGGATATGCAAATAATTTTTCGTTGTTGGCAAGCATTGCGGGAATAATATTTTTGCCGAAATCGTGAGAGGAATTAGGCGTATTTTCGTCCTCTGTTAAATATTTTTTAAGCTTTTGCCAACTGAAAATATAAACTCCCATAGAAGCCTTGTTGGATTTAGGATTTTGAGGTTTTTCTTCAAATTCGTAAACGGATAAATCATCATTTGTGTTCATAATACCAAATCTGTTGGCTTCGTCTATTGGAACCTCTAAAACAGATATTGTTAAATCTGCCTGCCTTTCCTTGTGGAATTCAAGCATACGGTTATAATCCATTTTATATATATGGTCGCCCGATAAAATCAGCACATATTCGGGGCTTGACCTTTCAATAAAATGAATATTTTGATATATGGCATTTGCAGTTCCCTTATACCATTCACCTGTGCTGCCTGAAACATAGGGAGGAAGAATGCTCACTCCCCCGTTTAATCTGTCCAAATCCCATGGCTGTCCGTTCCCGATATATGAATGAAGCTCCATAGGTCGGTATTGAGTTAGCACGCCAACTGTGTTTATCCCCGAATTTACACAATTAGAAAGGGTGAAATCTATAATTCTGTATTTCCCTCCGAAGGGAACGGCAGGCTTTGCGGTGTCTTTGGTTAAAACATAAAGCCTGTTGCCTTGGCCTCCTGCCAATAGCATTGCAACCATTTCTTGCTTTATTTTCAATTTCTATTCCTCCTTTTGTATCTTTTTGTAAAAGAATATTGTTGTAAGTGGTGGAAGCGTAACGGTTATAAACTGCTTACAATCGTGCATTGCACCGCCTTTTGCGGTTATCCTTGTGTTTTTAAAGCCGCTTCCTCCGAAGCTTTTATCGTCTGTAGAAAAAATTTCTTTGTAACTGCCTTTATCCTTTACTCCTATTTTATAATCCTTGTGGGTTACAGATGAAAAATTGCACACAACAAGGATTTTGTTGCCATTTTTATCAAGCCTGTAAAAGGATATTACATTGTTATTTTCATCATCAAGGCTTGCCCAGTCGAAGCCCTCCCAAGAAGTATCAAGCTCCCATAAAACACGCTCGCCCAAATAAAATCCGTTAAGACCTTTTATAAAACCTTTATATTGCTTGTGTGCTGAATCCTCAAGCAGAAACCAATCAAGCTCCTTATCCTCATTCCATTCATTATGCTGACCGAATTCATTGCCCATAAAGACTAATTTTTTACCCGGGTGGGCATACATATATGCCATATAAGCACGCAGATTTGCAAATTTATCTTCAATTTTGCCGGGCATTTTAAGCAGAAGTGAATATTTACCGTGGACAACCTCGTCATGAGAAAGAGGCAGAATGTATTTTTCCGAAAACGCGTATGTAAGGGAAAAGGTAAGGTTGTTATGCACTCCCTTTCTAAAATATGGGTCTTGCGATATATATTTAAGTGAATCGTTCATCCAGCCCATATTCCATTTATAACTGAAGCCTAAGCCCCCGTTTTGCACTGGTTGAGTGATTTTGGGCCATGCTGTGGATTCCTCGGCAATCATCATTGCACCCTTGTAATTATCTGTTATCCAAGTGTTTAAGGCTTTTATAAATTCCACTGCTTCTAAATTTCCGTTTCCTCCGTATTCATTTGCCTCCCACTGATTATGCTTTTTGCCATAGTCCAAATAAAGCATAGATGCCACAGCATCAACACGCATACCGTCTATGTGATATTCATCAAACCAATAATCGGCGCTGGAGATTAAAAAGCATTTAACCTCGTTTTTACCATAATCAAAAATTCTTGTGCTCCAATCCAAATGCTCACGCTTTTTGGGTGATTGATATTCATAACAGCAGGTTCCGTCAAATTCATATAAGCCATGCTCGTCCTTTGGAAAATGTGCTGGAACCCAATCTAATATAACTCCTATGCCTTCACTGTGACATCTGTCAATGAATTTCATAAATTCATCTGGAGTGCCGAAGCGTGAGGTTGGCGCATAATAGCCTGTTACCTGATATCCCCATGATTTATCGTAGGGATATTCGCTCATTGGCATAAGCTCTATGTGAGTGTATCCCATATTTTTAATATATGGCAAAAGTTCGTCCGCCATTTTTTCATAATTAAAGGTGTTGCCGTCCTCGTATCTGCGCCATGAGGAGAAGTGAAGCTCGTAGATATTAAGTGGTTTTTGGGTGTTAGTATCATCTCTGTTTTGCATCCACTGCTCGTCATTCCATTTATAATCGCCGAAGGAATAAACCTTTGATGCGGTTTGCGGGCGGGTTTCACTATGGAATGCGTATGGGTCTGCTTTTAAATGTTCTTTGCCATCTTTTGTTATTATTACAAATTTGTATGAATCGAATTGCTTAATTCCCTTTATAACACATTCAAAGATACCGCTGTTGGTAATTCGGAAGGCTTCGTGCAAGGTGGTGTCCCAATTACAGAAATCACCTGTGACAAAGACTCTTTGGGCATTAGGCGCCCACGTTCGAAACACACAATAATCGCCCTCAATATGGGCACCCATGTATAAATAGGCTTTATAATTTGTCCCCTCGTGAAACAGATATTGGGACAACTCGTTTTCTTTATCTTTTCCTTTCATTCCTAAAGCCCCCCTTTTAAAGAAACATATTCTGTTAATATATACAAAAACCATTTACGAAAAGTTGTTTATTTGTAAATATAATACAATGTATGGCGCAAAAAGGCAAGAGTTATTTATAAAATTTACGAATAATTAACACTTTTCACATTGTTGACTTTTTGCCACTATAATAGTATTATAGTATCAAAGTGTAGGTGATTGCAAATTAAAATAATATATAACTCTTATGATGAGCTTTTTAAAATGCCTTTCGGTGCTGTTAAAACAGATGAAAATGTTACAATAACTTTGCTTGTCCATAATTCTGTCTCGCCCCAAGCAGTTAAAATTTTAATCAGAAACAATGAAAATTTTAGAAAAGAAATATATATGGATTGTAATGGGCAAAATAGTGAGCATATAATATATATATGCAATTTTTCGCTTAATATTCCTGATATTTATTTTTACAGGTTCGAAATTACAATAAATAATAAAGTTATTTTTTGCGGTTCGGTGGATGGCGCTTTAAAAACAGGGGATTGGCTACCCGAATGGCAGCTTACCGTTTATGATAAAAATTTTACTACTCCCGATTGGGTTAAGGGGGAAATAATGTATCAAATTTTTCCCGACCGTTTTGCAAGAAGTTCGGCTTTTGAACCTTTGCCTGCCAAAAACAAACGAATTATAAACGATGATTGGTATGCTGAGCCGGACAGCCCTCATCTTAATGAAAATTATAAGGCGGATGATTTTTTCTGCGGTAATTTAAACGGAATTATTGAAAGGCTGGATTATCTTAAAAGCCTTGGTGTGGGCATAATATATTTGAACCCAATATTCGAAAGCCCCGAAAACCACAGATACAGCACTGCTGATTATAAAAATATAGACCCTTATCTTGGTACAAACGAAATTTTTGCAGAGCTTGTAAAGGCGTGCAGTGAAAAGGGCATTAAAATTATATTGGACGGTGTTTTCAGCCATACAGGGGCGGATAGTATTTATTTTAATAAATTCAGTAATTATCAAAGCCATGGTGCGTATCAGGGGGAAGGCTCACCCTTTTATAAATGGTATAATTTTATTGATTTCCCCGATAAATATGAATGCTGGTGGGGCTTTGAAAATTTGCCGAATGTTAATGAGTTAGATGTAGGCTATCTTGATTTTATCACAAGCAAAGATGAAGGAATACTTAATTTTTGGCAAAGACGTGGTACATACGGTTACAGGCTTGATGTTGCGGACGAACTACCCGACGAATTTTTGGATAAATTAAGAGTCTGCGTTAAAAGCTATGACGATGATGCTTTTATTATCGGCGAGGTTTGGGAGGACGCATCCAATAAAACAAGCTATGGCAATATGCGCAAATACCTTTTGGGAAGCCAGTTAGACAGTGTTATGAACTATCCGTGGCGCTGTGCTATTATAGAATTTGTGCTTGATGGAAATGCACAAAAATTTAAAAACCGCATAATGTGTATTCTGGAAAACTATCCGAAATGCGTTTTGAATTCACTTATGAATATATTATCCACTCACGATACAAATCGAATTATAACAACTCTTGGTGTTCAAAGAGAGGTTTCAAGGGAGGAAAGGGCGGTATATCAGCTTTCCCAAAGTGAATATGAGCTTGGTAAAAAGCGGTTTAAAATTGCAAGCTTTATGCAGTTTACACTGCCTGGGATACCATCTGTTTATTATGGTGATGAAGCGGGAATGACAGGTTTTGAAGATCCATTCTGTCGAAAATGCTTTCCCTACGGCAGAGAGGATTTGGATTTAACCGAATATATAAAAAGGCTTGCAAAAATGCGAAGGGATTATAAAAATCATTTTTGCGAGGAGTTTAAATTTATTTTTATTGGTGAAGGCATTGCAGTATATAAACGTGGAGATATTCGTTGTTTTATAAATGCGGGGGGTAAACCCCAGTTTGTAGAAGCGGCAGATTTGGCTTGTATAGCTTTTCAAGAGGGAGATGTAGCATTGATTGAGGGCGGTGTTATACTTTCACCCGGTTCAGTCTGCGCTGTATATAAGGAGGAAAGTTAAATGAATATGAATAAAGAGGCTTTTAAAGAAAATTTAATTACAAAGCTGGAAGCAAATATAGGTAAAAGCATTGAGGATGCCGATTCTTACGATATGTATTTTGCGCTTTCCTATATGGTTAGGGATTACATTGCAAAGGATTGGATACGAACAAACAATTTTTATAAAAAGAACAACGTTAAGCAGGTTTATTATTTCTCCCTTGAATTTTTAATGGGGAAAATGCTTAAAAAGAATTTAACACGACTAAAGCTTTATGAGGTAGCCACAGAAGTGCTTGCGGACCTTAACTATGATATTAATGAAATAACCCATATAGAGCCGGACGCAGGGCTTGGTAATGGTGGGCTTGGCAGGCTTGCGGCGTGTTTTTTAGATTCCCTTGCGGCATGCTCCTTCCCCGGGCATGGAAATGGAATTCGATATAAGCATGGTTTGTTTAAGCAGAAAATATCCAACGGATATCAGACGGAGGAGGCAGACAGCTGGCTTAGCACCGATAATGTGTGGGAAATAAAAAAGAAATCCGAAGCAGTAACGGTTAAGTTTTTCGGCGATATTCGAAGTGAATATAAAAACGGAAAAATGTATTACTATCACGAAAATTATGAGCCTGTGCTTGCAATTCCTTATGATATGCCAATGCTTGGCTATGAAAATAATTTTGTTAACACATTAAGGCTTTGGAGCGCACAGCCTTTAAAGGGGGATTTTGATTTTAAATCCTTTAGCAACGGGCAATATGCTTCTGCTGTTGCATACAGGCAATCCGTCCGTGCAATTTCAGATGTTTTGTATCCGGACGATTCTAATTTCCACAACAAGCAATTGCGCTTAAAACAGCAATATTTCTTTGTCTGCTCGGGAATTACAAGTATAATAAATTCATTCATCGCAAAGGGCGGGGACATTTTAAAATTGCATGAGTATGTTTCGATACATATAAACGATACTCATCCTGCAATTGCTGTTCCAGAGCTTATGCGAATTTTGATTGACGAACAGGGGCTGGATTGGGATATCGCATGGAATATAACGGTTAATACTATTTCCTACACAAACCACACAGTTATGCCTGAGGCGTTGGAAAAATGGCCTGTTGATATGTATAAGGAGCTTTTGCCACGGATATTTCAGATTACTCAGGAAATTGACAGACGCTTTAAAATTCAGCTTGTGGAGTTATGCCCCGGTGATATGTGCAGGATAGCGAATATGTCTATAATAGAAAGTAACAATATTAAAATGGCGAATTTATCAATAGTTGGAAGCCACAGCATAAACGGTGTTGCCGCAGTTCATACAGAGATACTTAAAAATCAGCTGTTTGCAGATTTTTATAATATTTATCCAAAGCGTTTTAGCAATAAAACAAACGGAATTACACATAGAAGATGGCTTTTAAATTCCAATCCTGGGCTTTCGGAGCTGATTATAAATTCAATTGGTGATGATTTTATTAAGCATCCTTTAAAGCTTGATGATATTGTCAATAAAAATTTTCACACTGACAGCTCATTCTTAAAGCAATTGGGAGAGATTAAAACACAAAACAAAATGGATTTAAGCACGCTTATTCAAAGTAGGTGGGGCATTTCGGTGGATTATCAAAGCATTTTTGATGTTCAGGTTAAAAGAATGCACGCATATAAACGTCAGCTTTTAAAGGTTTTGCAAATTCTTGATATGTATTTTTGTATCAAGGAAAATAAAAGTATTGATATTATGCCTGTAACCTTTATGTTTGGCGGTAAGGCGGCACCCGGCTATACTTATGCCAAGCTTGTTATTAAGCTTATAAATTCCGTTGGGGATTTGGTTAATAATGATGCGGATGTTAACGGAAAAATGAAGGTTGTATTTTTAGAAAACTACAACGTTTCACTTGCACAGCGGATTTTCCCCGCATCAGATATAAGTGAGCAAATTTCCACTGCAGGCAAGGAGGCTTCAGGAACAGGAAATATGAAGTTTATGCTAAATGGCGCAATAACTGTTGGCACTATGGACGGTGCTAATATTGAAATTGCGGAGGCGGTGGGGCAGGATAATATTATCACGTTCGGTCTTTCGGTTAGCGAGGTTATGGAATATTATAAAAACGGAAGCTACAGGAGCGTTGATATTTACAATAATAATTATCGTGTTAAAAGAGCATTGGACGCACTCGTAAACGGAACCCTTTCCACTGCATTGCACGAGGAATTTGTGCCAATATTTAATTCGCTTATAAGGGATAATGATGAATATTTTGTTTTAAGAGATTTTGATGCCTATCTAAATGCCTGCCAAAGGGCTAATGATTTATATAAAAATGATATGACTAAATGGCTTTCCATGTCTGCCGTTAATATTTCCAAAGCAGGCAGATTTTCCAGCGATGAAACTATAAGAAAATACGCAAGTGAAATTTGGAACATAAAAAGCTATAATATATAGTTATTTTAACGCTGAAAAAACCGGTATCGTTTAAATACGATGCCGGTTTTGTTTGATTATACCAGTTTTTTTGTTCTAATTAGCAATGCTTGTGGTTTCTGGTGTCGATGTCTTCAAATTCGCTCTTTTGAGGCGGGAAGAATTCGTCAAGAGGGAATCTTAATGAATTGAACAATTCACAAGGATTATCCTCAGTTGCTGCAATCCCATAAACACAAAAATTATCTACCTTAACAAGAGTTAGTTTTAATTATTGCAAAACAAAAATAAAGATAGAATTTTGACACAACCTGTTCCAAGCTCTATTAGAAATTATTTGGTAAAGACATCTTTATTTAGTTATGAATATTAATAAAAGGTATCACTAAAATTTGAGTTATTCAGAGGAAACTTTGTACTTTGTGATTGAATGTATTTTATTTAAATTGTGTGGGCGAAACCTTAAAATGCTTTTTAAAAGCCTTGGAAAAGCTGTAGGAATCGGAATAGCCAAGTATATCTGCAAGCTGTTTTACTGTATAGTTGCCTTGATAAATATATTTCCTTGCCTGATTCATTTTGAGCTGACTGACATACTGAATGGGTGAAATCCCAAGTGCGTTTTTAAAAAATCTGATAAAGTATTTTTCCGAAAAATTTGCAAGATCAGAAAGCTCGGCAATTGTTATTTTTTTATCTACATTTGCAGATACATATTCGAAAACGGGTTGAAGCAGTGATAAGTGAGCACTTTTCCCTTTTTTATTATAATCTACAAAAAAAGTTTCACTGCTATTTATATCTCTGATATAGCTTGACAACACCGATATCAAACTGCCCTTAAAGAAAAATGCAGACATTGGAGATTTATTTTCATATTCATTATATCCTCTTAGAAACAATATTTTCTCTTCTGCAAATTTGTTTCCTCTTATTATTCCGGACAAATTAAAATCATCTAAAATTCTCAAATTGTTTCCTATTGCAAAGTCAAAATGAATGTATATTAATTTGCATTCAGTATTTTCGGTATACGTATAATAAGGTGTGTCAGGATAAAAGAGCGCAAAATCACCTTCCTCAGCAGTGTGTACTGTATTGTTTGCGTCAATGCAGACTGTACCACTTTCCACATACCAGAGGTCATAATCTTTGTGTACTCTGGTCTCGCCCCAAAATGACTCATGGGAGCAACTCTGACAGGAATTGATTTTTAAGAAAATATGCTCTGACAGTTCGTTGAAAATATCTAAAGTTTGCATTGGCTTACACCTCCATTTTCTATTTTATCATACAAACATATGTAATGCAAAATAAAACTATTAAACATCATATTATTACTTTTTGATATTTTCAAAATAGATATTATATCATACAATATACTTAATACTAAAATAAAAGGGGTGCATTTATGAAAAAGGTAATAAATGAAGAGGTTTTAAACAATTCACATTTTTTGAATCCTGTGGAGTTCAGCAAGGAGGACTGCCTGAAAGCTATTGATTTCATACTTAAAAAGATAGATGATAATTTAGAAAAATACGGTGTTCTCAAATTTCCGGGTGCTGCAAGCAAGAACAATATATATGAATTTTCGGAAAAAAATGTCGGTTGGACCACAAGCTTCTGGACAGGGATGCTTTGGCTTGCTTTTGAGGTGACGGGCAAAGAAAAGTATAAGGAAGCCGCTATGCAGCAACTTGACACATATAAACATCGTATTGATAATAAAGTTGATACGGACACACACGATTTGGGATTTATATATACCTTGTCTTGTGTTGCCGGATATAAGCTAACCGGTAGCGAGGAGGCTAAAGAAACAGCACTAAAAGCGGCAGAGCTTTTGATTACTCGTTATTTTGAAAAAGCAGGCATTATTCAAGCTTGGGGTGATTTGAATGACCCAAATCAAAGAGGCCGTATGATTATAGATTGCTGTATGAATTTGCCTTTGCTTTACTGGGCAAGTGAAGTAACGGGAGATAGTAAATATTCGAAAATTGCACAAAGTCATGCTGAAAAAGCGGCTGAATATATTGTTCGTGAAGACGCATCTACTTTTCATACTTTCTATATGGATGTAGAGACAGGTGAGCCGAAATTTGGAAAGACACATCAGGGGTTTTCAGATTCTTCCTGCTGGTCAAGAGGACAGGCGTGGGGTATTTACGGATTTTCTCTCTCATATTTGTACACCAAAAATAGTGAAATGATTGGATTAACTAAGAAAATATCCAATTATTTTCTTAACAGGCTTCCGTCGGATAACATTTGCTATTGGGATTTGATTTTTACCGAGGGAACGCAGGAGCGAGATAGCTCTGCGGCTGCAATTGCCGTTTGCGGACTTCTTGAAATGACAAAAATCTTGCCACTAACAGATCCATACAGAAAAACTTATGAAAATGCGACATTAGCTATAATTAAATCCTTGGCTGAAAACTATACCTCTGCTAATGATTCGGACTCTAATGGTATCCTGCTTCATGCTGTGTACGGCAAACCATTTAATAATGGTGTTGATGAGTGTAATATATGGGGTGACTATTATTATTTCGAAGCACTTGTGCGTCTGATTAAAGACTGGCAGCTTTATTGGTAGGGATATGAAAAAAATTGTGCTGTCTATGTATAAGAGCTTTATAAAAATCGTATAAAGGGATTAAGGTGTTGAATTTTATAAGGAAATCAGAAATGTTAAAATTCCTCAGCAATTTTCCGCTGTTATTATTGCTGGGGAATAGATATGAAGATTCCTGCAATGATATCATTTGAAATGCAAAAGCTTATGACGAGGATTTGCTTCTGAAACTAATCGAGCTTTTCAAGTCTGTGGGGGACTATAAACAAACACGCTTTAATTTTTAATAATTAATAAGTATTTGATAATTTTTAATATAAAATGGATTGACAATCAAAACAAAACATAATAAAATATAAAAGAAATAAAATTAAAATATTATAATTTATTTGTTAAGTGAATTGTGAAATTTAATTAAAGGAGGTCTGTTCATGAACTTACTTGGTGTTGATTTTGGAACAACATCCTTGAAAGCTACTGTTTTTAACGAGAAGGGCGAGCAACTTTCATTTGCTTCTGAAGAATATACCTTAATTACAAAAGGTGACTGCGTTGAATTTTGCGCAGAACACTATTGGGAGATTTTTCAAAGAGTTATTGATAAAACAACCGATGGGTTGGACATCTGTGCGCTTTCGATAGACACTCAATGCGAAACAATGATTTTAGCTGACGAAAACGGGATTCCGTTGCGAAACGCTATTGTTTGGCTTGACAACAGAGCAACGGAGGAAGCAAAAGAAATTGAAGAAGCTTTTGGAACGAAAATGATATATGAAGTTACAGGTCAGCCTGAGGTTACTGCGACTTGGCCTGCGTGCAAATTACTTTGGCTAAAGAAAAACGAGCCTGAGATATGGGAAAAAACAAAAAAGATATTTTTGCTGGAAGATTATTTGCTGCACAGGTTAACAGGAAAGTTTGTAACAGAAAAAACACTTCAGTCTTCAAGCCTATATTTCGATATACGAAAGGGAGTATGGTGGGAGGAAATGCTTGATTTTATCGGCATTTCAAAGGATATGCTTCCTTGCTTGCATAACAGTGCGGAGATTGTAGGTTATCATAATAAAACGGCTGTCGTAACAGGGGTTATGGACCAAATTGCAGGAGCAATCGGAGCCGGAGTGACTGAAAATAACACTATTAGCGAAATGACGGGAACTACGATGGTTATATTCGCAAATTCCGATGAGATACCACCGTATGACGTCAACAGTAAAATACCTTGTCATTACAATTTTAATGGAAAGTATTGTTTAATGCTTTGGACTCCGACAGCGGGAATGGTTTTGAAATGGTTCAAGAACAATTTTTGCGAAAGCCTTGATTTTTATGAGATGGATAAGTTGACAACACAAATACCTCCCGGTTGTGATGGTCTTGTTATGCTTCCCCATCTGAGCGGTTCTACAATGCCAAAATATAATCCATATGCAAAGGGCAACTTTTATGGAGTTACACTTGCACATAATAAGGGACACTTTATACGCAGTATATATGAAGCGGTTGCTTGTATGCTTAAAGAAAATCTTGATTATTCGGAAATTGAAATAAGTGAAATACGTGCAATGGGCGGCGGTGCAAACAGTGAAATATGGTGTCAAATAAAAGCGGATATGACAGGTAAAAGGTTGGTAACGCTCAAAAATAAGGAAACAGCTTGTCTTGGGTCTGCTATTATCGCAGGTGTTGGAGCTGGAGTGTTCGGCTCGGTAAGTGAAGCTTGTGAAAAAGCGGTGGGTATTGATAAAATGTTTATTCCAAGCGGTACTGATTACAGTAAGGTATATGAAAAATACTGCAAACTAGATGAACTTATGAACCATATTGAGTTGTGATGTTTTTTACAAGTAAAAAGTGTAGCAAATATTAATATATTTTTGTAGCACCCTAAAGTCAGAAAATAGTGATTAAATATTGTTTGTTAATTTTCTGTGCTGATGATTTTTAGTCCCTTAGAAAATAAACTTTATTGATATATAGCAAAAATTACGATATACAATTTTATTTGTTATTCTTTCTATAATCTCCAGGAATCTTGCTTGTATTTTTTTAAAAGCATGATTAAATTGGCGGTATTGTTAAAACCACATTTTAATGCAGGCTCTAACATTGTAATATTCGAGGTTTAAGCATTTTATCGCCTTTTTGAAATTAACACCTTTTCTTTCCTGTCGTATAAATATCATTGCCCGATTTAAAAACAGAAATTTTAAATTCAGTATGTTTATAATATAAATATGAATAACCAATAATGAACGTGGATTAGGGCCATAATAATTTCTTAAATAAATTTAAGATTAGAAAATTATAGTCTGGAACTTGTATATAATTTTTAATATATAAAAACAAAATAATATAAATAGTATGAGAACGATTAGATTTACTAAAGCACTGGATAGATAATATTCAGTGCTTTTTGCTATATTAAGCAGCGTGTGAAATAAAGGACATACTATATGGCATATAATTTATATAGGAGGCGATTTTATGAAAACATATGCTCAAGTTAACAATATTTTTATAAATAAAGATAGTGTCAAATTATCTAAAGCGTTTAATGAGAGACTTGCAAATTTATTAAAAAATTCAATCAAAAGTAATATAATTACTCCTTTAAGGTAGGTAGTTATATTTCTTACGAATTGGCGGTGAAATAACTATGCTACAGGTTGCTATTTATTGCAGATTGTCTGACGAGGACAAAGGCAAACAAAGCATCTATGATGACAGTGAAAGCATACAAAATCAAAAATCTATGCTTCTTAGCTATGCAACAGAAAAAGGATGGGGTGTCTATAAAATATATTGTGATGAAGATTATTCGGGAGCAGATAGGAAGCGTCCTGAATTTAATCAGCTTTTAGAAGATGCGGGGAATCGAAAATTCCAAATTGTTTTATGCAAAACACAATCTCGCTTTAGCCGTGATATGGAAATTGTGGAAAAATATATACATAATCTTTTTTTAGAATGGAATATACGTTTTATTAGCTTAATTGATAATGCTGATACGGAGGTAAAGGGAAACAAAAAAGCCAGACAAATTAACGGGCTCATAAACGAATGGTTCCTCGAAGATTTGTCAGACAACATACGTGCTACCCTGCGACATAAAAAAGAAAAGGGTGAATTTACAGGTGCATTTGCACCATATGGTTATAAAAAATCACCTAAAAACAAAAGTGTTTTGATAATCGACTACCCTGCTGCGGAGGTCGTTAAAGAAGTTTTTGATAGGTTTGCAAATGGTGAAAGCTATGCAAAGATTGCAGCTTTATTAAATGCACGGGGAGTACCTAATCCTCTGCATTATAAGTGGGAAAACGGTTTTAAACTGCACTCGCCCAGTCAAAGCGCTATGTGCCATTTGTGGAGCCGGGATACAATACGAAAGATGGTACGAAATGAAGTTTATACGGGTAAATTGATACAGGGAATGGCTCAAAATATCAGTTATAAAAATGGTAAGAAAAAATTGATACACAAGGATAGCTGGATTAGAGTCGAGAATACTCACGAAGCGATTATCACACAAGAAATATGGGGAAAGGTTGAGGACAAGCTGAAAAGTCGCACTCGAAGCCAGAAAAATGATGGGGAAATTCATGTATTTAGTCAAAAAGTTTTTTGCGGAGAATGTGGCAATAGCTTTCATAAAAATATAACAAATGGTTATGCGTATCTTAGATGTAAAACGATAAATATGGATAAAAACTTTTGCCATAACAACAGGCGCATACGGTTTGATGTGTTGACAGAAATTGTATTAGCCGAACTGAATAAGCTTATCTCACAATATAAAAATGATGAATATCTTAAAATAAACATTAGACTTCAAAATAATACAGAAAATTCTTTAAATGCCTTGTTTAATGAAAAACAGAATTTATTGTTGAAGATTGAACGAAAAGAAAACTATTTCAAAGAGCTGTATGAAGATAAGCTAAACGGCATCATAAGCAGTGATGAATTTTTAACTTTTAAAAATAGTTTTGGAAATGACATATCAGGGTTTAAAAACAGAATCAGCTATTTAGATGAAAAAATTAAGGCAAATGAGCAAAGGCAAAATAATGAGGACTTTATATCATCACTGATAAAGAAGTATGATAAAATTGATGTTCTGACACGACCTATCATTGATGAGTTTATAGACAAAATCAATATAGGTCCGATAGATTCATTAACTGACAAAAGAAAAATTGAAATAATCTGGAACATATAAAAATGGTGTTTATGGGATTGCATCAGTTGCTGCTAAGCACTCTTTTGTAGGAATGCAGAAGTCGATAGCAGGAATTAAAAGCTGAACGTTTCTTTCAATCTTGATAATTGTGAACAAGCCAAGAGAAACGAAAACTCTCTTATCTGCATTGCCTAATACCAAATCGTCATCAAAGCATTTTGTAATACAATCCGGAACTGATGCGGCTTCAAGAGCATTGTTGCAGCAACAGCAGCATTTGTCGTTTGCATCAACCAATTTAGCTGCAAGAGCGATTGGATCTACAACTTCTACAATTGCCTTAGGCAGATTGTTCTTTTTCCACATATGCGGCATTTGAGAGCCGGGATTGTAGTTGGAAGCGAATGTCTTTGAATTTCCTTCCGAACCGAAAAGAATAACCTTTTTGTCAAATGTAGCAAGACCTTCAACCTCTGTTGGTCTGCTTACTCCGCGGAATACATCAAGAATAATCTTGAAGAAATATTTAATGTCCACTGTAAAGAAGCCTCTGTTAAATGGAACAGGTTCTATGTCTGTGAACACCCAAATAATTTCCGCACTTTTAACTTTAACGTTGATTGCCTGGTCTATAATTGCCTGACTACATGATGTAAATATAACATTTAGATCTTCCAAGCAATCTTTTTCATAACACCGCACAAGGTTGATATATTAGACATCAATAAACACTTTTATATCAAAAACGTTGCCCCACTGGTCTTTTGTTTTATTATAAACACAGAATTTTACAACATCTTTAAGCATTTTGTTTCTTTCCCCGGCATTGCTTTGCCAATAGTTTTCTAAAACATATTTTAAACGAGGGATGATTGGGGATTTTTTACTTTCATCCTTTTTGTTTTTTACGATTTTATTCATTGCAGCTTCAAGCTTTGTTTTTTTATTTGCTAACGCATTACTTCTTTCGGTAAATATATCTATTGTATAAACACCCTGTTCCAATAAATCATAAAGCTTATTTTTTTGATTGTCAATTTTTTTGAGTTCATTATTTATTTTTTCGATTTGGCTTGATGTTAAATCAATTGTTGAATCATTTGATTTTTCAGAATTTTGAAACTCAAATTCCTTAAGACGTACTTCTAAAATTCTTAGAATTTCGCTCTCAACCAAATCTAACCTATTACCCCGGACACAATCTTTTTTTACACATAAAATACGGAATGTATCATTTTTATGCCTTGGAATTGCACGCTGCATAAGTTGCCCACAGTTTGCGCAATAAATCAAGCCTGCAAGAGGATTTTCCAAAATACCTTTATTGCTTGGGGGATGTCCTCTGCCTATTCTTATATCTTGAGCTTTATTAAAGGTTTCCTCATCAATTATTGCAGGATGCAATCCATCAGATAAAATCCAAATAGCCTTATCATTATATATTGTTTTATGCTTATCGGTAGTAGTTTTCTTTTTTAAATGTTTTGTTCTGTTCCACACGATTTTCCCTGTATAAACCGGATTTGAAATTATAGTTCTAACTGTTGTTCGGCTTAAAAGTCCACCTCTTTTGCCGTTTACGCCCATAGCGTTTAATGTACTTGCAATCGTATAAGTGCCGATTCCTTGATTAACATACATATCATAAATCATTCGGACATATTTTGCTTCGGATTCATATATCTCAAGGGTTGGTTTTTTATTAACGGTTGCGCCAACATAACCAAAGGGTGCATTTGCAACATAGCAGCCTTCCTGAATTGATTTTGTTCTTCCATTTTGCATACGCCTTCTGATTGACTTATATTCATTACGTGCCATAAGCGCTTCAAATTCGCTGTATTGTTCGTCTAAGTCATTATCAAGGTCATAAACCTTGCGAGGAGTTATTATCAAAGTGTTTGCAGCTTTAAATGTTTGCAGAATTGTTCCCTGGTCTTTCATATTTCCACGCCCAAGGCGGTCAATATCCATGCAAAGAACCGCATCATACATATTTTCCTCAATTGCCTGCAGGAGCTCCAACATTTGAGGACGTGCAAAGAGGCTTTCGCCACTTACAACCTCCTCATATATTTTTATGATATTCAATTTATTTTTTTTAGCAAAATCAAGCAAGGTTGATTTGTGCCGGGAAAGGGTTTCGCCTATGTCCTCACCCTGTTCTTCTGCCCTTGATTTGCGTAGATATATTGCAACTTTATCCATAAGATTCACCTTTGGAAACAACCTCGGTATTACCGATGGTGTTTAATTATTTTAACGATGGATGTATGAAATTACTATCAGCAATTTTAAACAAAGCATTATAATCACCAATAACCATAAATTTAAATTCATCCCAGTTTATTGTTTTTGCATTTTCTTTTGTTAAAGCGACATTTGCAACAGGAATTGCATTTGTATTACCTTTTGAATCTGTCATATCACTTTCAACCCAGACCCATACTTTACCAACTTTAGGATTCTTAAATAACACTTCCATTGCATTAACAGAAACATTTGCTAAACCTTTTTTTAATGCTTCTGCGCTTAGAAATTCTTTACCATAATATGTTAAATCTATTGTATATAAGCCGTTTTTTTCTTCAATTCCAACAGATTTTAAATTTCCGAAAAAATGTTCAACAGCTAATTTGATATTATTTTCATTTACATCAACAGATGAAAAGTCAATTAATACTGTTGGAGATGGTGACGGCGTTGGTGTTGGTTGCATTTGGTTAATATTGCTGTTTGATGATGTTTCTTTTTCGGTACTGCACCCAATAAGATTTACTAAAACAAACATCACAATCAAAATTTTACTAACTTTAAAAACTAATTCATTTCTCATTTTAAGCCCCCTAATTATGTATTTTAATAAATTTGTTTTTAATTATATTTATAATACTCAACTGTTTTTCTCATAAAATTCTCGGTTACTTCAAAATATTCTGCAAGTTCCCATACTTCTCTTATGCCTTTTTTGAAAGCCTTTTTAAGTTCGGTTTTTGGTATTAAATTTTTTATTGCCCATTTGTTCGCTCTGTATTCGTGCCTGGTGCGAATATCACAATTACTATACACATTATAGAAACTGCTTGTTTGGCAATGCCCTAATTCATGTGCAAGGCAAACCTTTTCATGAATGGATGTTTCAATTTTATCTACATCCATTGCAATTAATCCGGGTGCAGATATAGATATCGCCTCTTTCATAGGGAAATAATCAACATCAATATTATTAAATTCTGCGATGTCATAAAGCTGTATTAATGTCAAATATTACTCACCTCTTTGAGCTTTTTTAAATTTAATATAATCTAAAACATCTTGCTTCTGCGCATCGGTCATTTCTTTAACCTCGCCCCATAATGCAAATTCAATTCCTTCTAACTGCTGATCAAGAGTTCTTGGATCATCCGTATTGCCAAAAAGATAATCAACTGATACATCAAAAAAATTTGCAAGCTTACATATTGTTTCATTATCGGGTTCACGTTTTCCGGTTTCATAATGATTATAAGTTGTATAACCAATATTAAGTCTTTGCGCTAATATTTTTTGTGATATGCCAATTTTTTCTCTTAATTTTTTTAAGTTTTTCATTTCATCACCCTTATTATGATTATAAATCTACAAACAGTAGAAAACAACAAAATATACAAAAAGTAAATTATTTTTAAAATAACTATTGACAATCTACAAATAGTAGATTATAATATCGACATAACGTAGATAATACGAATTGAGGTGAGCTAATGCGAGAGTGGTTAAAAAATATTAGGGTTAAATATAAATTTACTCAAAAAGATGTTGCAAGTAAAGCAGATATTTCAACCCAATATTATAATTTCATTGAAACTGGTCAGCGTAGACCAAGTCCGGAAGTTGCGCAGGCAATTGCTAAGGTCTTAAATTTTGATTGGACTTTGTTTTATTCTGACGATGTTCAATCGGCATAATAATATTATACACAAGATGGGAGGATTTTAACATGGCGCAGGAATACAGGAATATATATCAGATTGCTCGTGAGGCTACCGGATTAACGCAGGAAAAGGCTGCCGAACTGATAGACGTATCCGTTGAGAGCATCAGAGCCTATGAAACGGACAGGCGAATTCCACCTGACAAGGTTGTTATAAAAATGATTGAGATTTACGGTTGTCAATACTTGGCTTATCAGCATCTTAAGACCAGTGCCGAAGTTGGTCAGAAATATATGCCTAATGTTGAGATTAAGGATTTGCCCACTGCAATTTTACGGTTGCAAAAGGAAGTTTCCGACTTTATAAAGTGTAGGGATGAAATGGTGGATATCACTTGTGACGGAATTATTTCCGAAGAGGAACGTCCACGTTATGATTCCATTATTGCGGAGCTTGACGATATTATGTCTGCGATAATGTCAGTTAAGTTTGCAAAATAGTGTAATAGGACAAATTTTTCGATTCATAAGATAAATTGAGGTGGTATTCATGGAAAAAACACAAATTTTAAAAGGTTGGGACGGTTCGGAGGGTTTATTTCCTGTTGTACCGGATGAAGTGGTTTATCATATTGATGCAAAGACCGGCAAACCCACTGGTGGCAAAACCGAGGTTTACGTTAACAGGTACGCTACGGAGGAGAGCCGTAAAGAGTGTATGCGTAGATTTATGGAGCACGCAACAGGGCTTTCACTTAAGATTAAAGAGGGATAGGAGGTTTTTTATATGCCAATTTGCAATACTTGCCAAATAGGTGCTAACACTGTGGAGGACGAGCCTTTTGGTTGTCCGTTTGTGAACAACCTTACAGATGGTGAATGTGGATTGTATGTTGAGATTGAGGAAGGTGAATGTAATGGATGAAAAAAGAAAAGCATTATATCACATTGAGTGTGCTATGAATGAGATAGGAAAGCGTAAAGATACTTATTATCGTGATAAATGCATAGGTGAAATTGCAATGGCTTTTTTCTTGAATGCAATCAGTGCGGCTGAAATGGAGAGCTTAACCGATAAGGCATATGATACTTATAATTCTAAATTTGAAGGTAGGTGAATGTAATGGGCAAAAAAGAAGCATTGGAAATTCTTTATGACAGAGTTATGAATAATGTTTTTAATTATTCTGACAACTATTTAATGTCAATCCCTAAAAAGGGATGCGAAAAAGAGTGGGAACAGGAACGGGAGCTTGCGGATACACTTAGAGAAATGTTGGAGGAGGTTTAATATGTTTAATATTATCAATTTTGTTATTTGGCTAATAGTTTTATTTGTGTGTGCGTACATACTTTTACAAATGGGATTTAGTTATATTAAGCGCCGCATCCGCAAAAATAAATTGAAAGCACGCTATGTGCGCCAACACTGCCATGCAGCTTGAAGATGTTTTCTGTGGAAGGTGTGGTAAACGGTTAACAAGCACAACCGCCATAAATAATGGCATAGGTGCAATATGTTTCAAAAAAATTATGGACGAGCCTATTAAGGGGCAATTAGATATTGACGAGGTGATTAGAATTGAAAAAACCCAAAGAAAACAAGGCAGGGATTGTTTCGGACACTTGCCGGCTTAAATGTTCCATTTATGGTTGTGGTAAGTTGTGTATGGGAAGATTGCTTGCTGATGAATCCTGTTTGGGATATAAGCCTAAAAATGAAAAAGTGCCGACAGTAAATGGTAACGCTGAGAACGTTAGCCAAGCCGACACAGTTTCCAAAAAACCAATTAAATTATATACCTTTGAAAGCAGAAATGCAACACTCAAAGGTAACAACAGTATATGTGATGATTGCTTGCATGAGCTTGATGGTTTGTGCAAGCTATTTCAGCGTGTAAATTTATCCACAATAAAATCTTGCAATGAATTTACACTACGTAACAGTAAAGGGGCGGTGATTTGATGGAGCAACCTAATTATTATTCAATTATTCCTGCAAGTGTGCGTTATGATAAAAGGTTAAAGGCTAATGAAAAATTATTATATGGGGAAATTACATCTTTAGCCAACGCTAAGGGTTATTGTTATGCAAGCAATACATATTTTTCGGAGCTTTATGGTACAAGTGAAAGGTCAATACAATTATGGATTTGCAATTTAAAAAATTGTGGCTATTTACGTGTTGATATTTCGGATAATAATACTAAACGCAAAATTTACATAACTGACATAGGGGTGAAAAAATCTTCACCCCCCCACGAAGAAAACTTCACCCCTACCCCCGAAGAAAACTTCACCCATAATAATACAAGTATTAATAATAAATTAAATAATACTTGCTCGGAGGAAATTCCTCCGAACTCTAAAACTGTAATTTCTTTAATTCTTAATGACAAGACATTGCATCCTGTTACAGAATATCAAGTTAAAGAGTGGAGCGAATTATATCCTGCTGTTGATGTTATGCAAGAATTGCGCAATATAAAGGGTTGGCTTGATAATAATCCTCGGAAACGGAAAACCAAGCGTGGAATAAACAAATTTATAAATGCTTGGCTTTCAAGAAAACAGGACAGAGGTATTTATTCACCACCAAATACAGGGCAGCAAACAAGTAAAACATTTGTTCCCGATGCGGAAAGCACTGATGGGTATCTTGAAAAAATACGTAGAATGCGAGGTGGCTCGAATGAATGAAATGCCATATAACGAGATTGCAGAGCAATCGGTTCTCGGTGCAATGCTGCTTGATAGTGAGTGTATTGATACCATAATGGAATCGGTGCAAAAAGATTATTTTTACAACCCTAAAAACAAAGAAATGTTTGAGACTATTACTGATATTTTTAATGCCAATACACCTATTGACGTTATTACAATCGCACAGCAGCTTAATAAGCGTGGCACTTTTGATAAAATTGGCGGTGAGACTTATCTTGTTGAAATTGTGAATGCAGTGCCGACAAGTGCAAATATTAAACATTACATAGATATTTTAAAAGATGTCGCAATCAGGCGCAGGCTTTTGAAACTTAGCAATAAGCTTACTGAATCAGTTTATGATGCAAGCAAGGACGTTAATGACATTCTTGTTAAAGCGGAAGGTGCAATTATTGCTGTTGATGAAAAATATGAAAGTGATGAGTTTATAACTGCTGATAAAGTCTTTGCCGATTTTTTCGCCACCGCATCCGAAAGGGCAATGAATAAAAATATACTTCCGGGGCTTTCCACTGGGTTTGAAGATTTAGACAATTTAATCGGCGGACTTATTGGCGGATATTTATATGTTATAGCGGCACGTCCTGCAATGGGTAAAACGGCACTGGCAACAAACATTGTAGCCAATGCTACAAAAAAAGGTGATAATATTGCACTATTTTCCCTTGAAATGGGCAGTAAATTAGTTATGCAACGTATGATTGCGGATGAAAGCCTTGTAAGTAATACAAGCATTAAACTTGGGCTTTCTGATAGCGAAGAATGGAACAGAATTGTTTGTGCAGGGACTTTGCTTGGTAAAAACAATTTGGTGATTGATGATAACTGCGGTATATCGGCTGATTACATAAGGCTAAGATGCAGAAAATTAAGCAATAATCTGCAAAAGCAAAATAAAAAGTTGGATTTGATTGTTGTAGATTATCTGCAAATTATGGGTGGAAGTGCGAAGGATAGCCGTTTGGTGATTGAAGATAACTGCAGAAAATTAAAGATTTTAAGCAAGGAGCTTGATGTTCCGGTTATTTTACTTAGTCAGCTATCAAGGGCAGTGGAGCAACGTGCGGATAAAAGACCAACTTTGGCAGATTTAAGGGAAACAGGTGCTATTGAGCAGGATGCCGACTTGGTCGCAATGATATACAGGGATGATTATTATAACAAGGATTCCGAACAAAAGGGAATCAGTGAAATAATTATTGCAAAGCAGCGTGATGGGGCAACTGGAACAATAAAACTCGGTTGGAGTGCAGAGCATACTAGATTCTATAATATAAAGAAATGAGTTGTGAAAATTGAAGGGGTGACTATAATGGAACAAATAAAAAAATTCAATGATGATTATTTATTAAGTAATGCTGATAGTATAAGAATAAAGTTGAAAAACTACAGAAGTTTAGTTTCCAATCTAAAAAGCTTAAGTGATATGTATCAAGAATTGTTTTGTGAAAGTTATTTAAAGGCTCAAGTAATTGACAATATGCCAAAGGGTGATTGCAAAAGTGATCCAACATCAAAATATGCACTTACAGAACTTATACCAAAGACTCAGCAACGATTGTTTAACGATATTAAGGAACTTGATGATAATATTTCGGAAATATTAAATTTAATTAATTGCCCAGCATTATCAAGCACTCAAAGGATCATATTAAAAACAAAATACATAGATGGAGTTAAATGGGAATATATGAGCTATAAGTTATCTGAAAAGGGCATTTATTATAGTAAAACTAGAATTCAATCTTTACATGATAGGGCAATTAATAAATTAAACACTATTTTTTAAAGTGTGGTAAAAAGTGATAAAAAAAACTGTTAGAATAATATTATCAAATAAAGCAAATGAGGGTTGAGCTAGTCATTGTAATATTTTAGTAGGATAATTTAATGTTACTTCATAACTATAATAAAAAGATTGACATTTTATGTATAATTATGTATAATTCCCAATATAAGTTAATGGTTGAGGTAGGATGTTTATTTTACTTATGAGATATCCATTAATTAATATCAAAAAAATATTGTGAAATGGAGTGGAAATCTTGTTTAGAAAAGTTATTTTATTTTTTTTAGTTATTAATATCATTTTATCAAATCTCGTTATTGTTAAAGCACAAGAAAGTGTAAAAGTATTTTTGAACGGTGAAAAAATACAATTCGATGTAGAGCCAACTATCATTAATGATAGGGTTATGGTACCGTTTAGAAAAGTATTTGAAGAACTCGGTGCCTCTTATATTAATTGGGATGAAGAAAGCCAAACAATAGAAGCAGCTGCTTGTTATAATTATATACAACTAGAAATTGATAATAAAACAGCTAAATTATATGGGCTTGATGTTGAACTAGATGTTCCACCAATGATAATTAATGATCGAACCTTAGTTCCATTAAGATTTATAATGCAGAGTGTTGGTGCTAATGTGGAATGGAACGACGAAACACAGACTGTAAATATTAATATATCAACAGTTTCTGGAATTGAACAAAAAAACTTAAAATATTATGAGAAATATCCTGAGGTTATTTCGCTGGAATCAACTGGATGTAATACATATGAGACGTTAGAAGAAGAAAATAGTAATCATTTATATCAATATAATTTAGAAGTTGAGACTGTAACTTCTGCTGACATACTAAAAAATGCTAAACTCCTTCGTAATTACGAATTGCTTTTGTTAGAAAATGGGTATAGAAATTTAGATGCTCCTACAACCACCAAATGGTTTACAAATGATAAATATTATGTTGGCATTTTTTACTTTACCATTTTTTATCCTTCTATTATTGTAACTTCGGATGGAAAATCATTAGGATTATTAAATAATTAGTGCCTAGGATTATTATAACAAAATAAGTTAAAAGATTTATTTTTAAATCACCTTATAAATACTAAAAAGTATTTGTAAGGTGATTTTTATGTTGATTTGGAGGTATATATGAATAATATTATAAAGTGGATTATCACTCCTAAGTGCAAAGATTGTGCTTATTATAATGCGGTTGATTGCAAGTGTAAATTAAAGTTCTGTTTATACAAAAATAAAAGATAAGAGGGTGATTGATTTGAAAATAAAAAACGTATCAATATCACAATTAAGTGCTGCTGCATATAATCCAAGGAAGGATTTGCAAAAGGGTGATGCAGAATATGAAAAATTAGAACGGTCTCTTGAAAAATTCGGATGTGTTGAACCTATTGTTTGGAATGAAGCAACTGGCAATGTTGTCGGCGGACATCAGCGGTTAAAAATTTTAATTGACCAGGGAGCAACGGAGCTTGATGTTTCTGTTGTTAATTTAAGCATTGATGATGAAAAGGCACTTAATATTGCACTTAATAAAATAAGTGGTGATTGGGATAATGAAAAGCTTTCTGCTTTGCTTGAAGAATTGAAACTTGCAGATGTTGATATGGAATTAACCGGCTTTAGTGATTCTGAAATTGACAAGCTTATTGCAGAATTTGAGGACAATGAAGTCTTTGATGATGATTTTGATGTTGATGAGGCTATGCCTGAAACACCTATAACACAGCAGGGTGATATATGGCTGCTTGGAAATCACAAGTTAATTTGCGGTGATAGCACTTTGCCGGAAACATTAAAATTATTATTAGATAATGAGAAGGCACAGCTTGTTGTTACAGACCCACCTTACAATGCTGACTATGAGGGTGAAGCCGGCAAGATTAAAAACGATAAAATGTCCGATGATAATTTTTATAAGTTTTTACATACTGCATTTTCCAATGTTAATTGCGTAATGGCTGACGGCGCAAGCATTTATATATTTCATTCTGAAACAGAAGGATGTAATTTTATAAGTGCGTTTAAGGATGTCGGGTTCCATCATTCGAGCACTTGCGTGTGGGTTAAACAATCATTTGTGATGGGACGGTCTGATTATCATTGGCAGCATGAGCCTGTGCTTTATGGCTGGAAAAATGGAGCTCCTCATAAATGGTATTCAGACAGAAGCCAATCCACAGTTTGGGAGTTTGACAGACCAACCAAGAGCGTAGAGCATCCAACAATGAAGCCGATACCACTTTGTGCTTATCCTATTAGTAATTCAAGCAAGCCTGGTGATATAGTTCTTGATATATTCGGAGGCAGCGGTTCGACTCTTATGGCTTGCGAGCAAACCAACCGAGTTTGCAGAATAGTTGAGTTCGAAGAAAAGTTTTGTGATGTAATTGTAAAGCGGTACATAAAACAAACCGGGGATATTGCAATTTTAGTAAGAAATGGCGAAAAAACAGAATATACAGAATTGTAAATAACAAAACGGAGAGTGCTACTAACACTCTCCGTTTGTTCACAGCAGAGAACACCTGCCATGAAGATAGCGTGGATCCACTAACTATCTTTATCATTTTACACAAAAAATGAGGTGTTGGCAATGGTAAATAAGAATTTTGATGAAGAAAAAGTAAAAGAGGCACTTTTAAAACGTGCTACAGGGTATGAATACGAAGAAAAAGAAATGATTGCTGATAAGACAGGTAAAGCCGGTAAAGTTAAAATTATTAAAAAACATGTTCCTCCGGATATGGATGCAATTAGGGCGGTGCTTTCAAAAATAGAAAATAAAAAGTGGTGATTGATTATGAATTTTGTTGAACCTATCAGAGACAAAGATATTCTAAATAAGATTAAAAAAGATTTATATGAGCGTAATGAGAAGTTCTATATTATGTTTTTAGTTGGGATTAGTTTGGGACTTCGTATAAGTGAAATATTATTACTTCGGGTTGGAGATGTTAAAAATAAAAAAGAAACCACATTCAGACAACCAAAGACAGGAAAAGAAGTTTCAGTTGCATTTAACTCTGACGTATTAAGAGCTCTAAACAATTATTGTGATGGCAGAGACCCACATGAGGCGCTTATTCCGTTAGAAAATAACGAGTACAAAGCTATTGATAGGTCGTGGGCATATAAGGTTTTAAATCAGACGGCTAAAAAATATGGGCTTGATAATATTGGTACTCATACGATGCGTAAAACGTGTGGGTATCATTTTTATAAGCAAACAAATGATATTGCTACACTTATGGTATGGTTTAATCACACGAGTCAAAGAGAAACTTTAGTCTATATCGGCATTACAAGAGAGTCAATTAAAAAGGCTATGGTTAATTTTAAAATTTAAATTCGTGTCAACATAATTTTTTTTTGTTACTGACAATTAAAATAAAGTTAAGAAAGGCTATATATAAAGCCTTATTTTAATGCTTTTTGTATTGTCAACACTCCCTGTATTATGTTGACAGATTAGAGGTGTTTTCGTGCCATCAAAACCATTAAGACCATGTAAGCAAATTGGGTGTAAAAACCTATCCAAAAATACTTATTGTGAAATACATACTAAAAATTATGATATCCAAAGAGGAAATTCTGCTGAACGAGGTTATGATGCAAAATGGCGTAAGTACAGAATTGTTTATTTAACTAAAAATCCATTTTGTATCAAATGTTTAGAAAAAGGATTTCATACTCTTGCAACTGTTGTTGACCATATTGTTCCACACAAAGGAAATATGATGTTATTTTGGAATCCAAATAATCATCAATCACTATGCAAGCGGTGCCATGATACCAAGACAGCGACAGAAGATGGTGGTTTTGGTAAATATTAAACACCACCCCCCATATTAAGAAAGTTTTGGTTGCACCGCTGTTGACCGTTGCCAAACTCAACGGAGGCGGTCGCAAGTTTTGGGGGTGGGGTATAGGTGAAATTTTATTGAAAGAAAATAAATTATCTTGTTTAATTAATACAACTTGTATAATGATTTGATGAAATTTTGAAAATTTTAAAGTTGTATCATTTTTGTAAAAATATGTTGAATAATTTGTATTTATATGATACTGTATATATAAAATATACTAACCAAGTGTAAAAATGGCTTAAAAATTTAAACCTACATAAGGCAAGAATGCAAGATTATTTCGAGCGAGGTGAATTTAGATGAGTAAAGCATTAGATAGAATTATTGAAAGCAAAAGATTACCTGTGCTTTTTATAGGTTCAGGTTTATCTAACAGGTATTTGGAAGACTATCCATCTTGGGATCAATTATTAGATATACTTCGCGAGAAAATTGAAATTTCCAAACCTGCATTTGCTGCAAAACAACATTCTCTTAAAAGTCAAAATCCAAATATCACAAATGGAATTCTAAATCAACAAATGGCATCATTTTTGCAGGAACGACTTTTAAGTAAAATAGAAAATGAAGAAATTGATGTTAATAAATTATTTACCGAAGAAGAAAATAATCGGTGTATTAATGATGGTATAGACTATTTTAAAATGCTTGTGGCTAAAACGCTTTTTACATATAAAATAAATAAGGAAAGAGCAGAAGAAATCGATACACTAAAAAGAGTAAGTCAAAAAATCAGTATGGTATTTACAACAAACTTTGATTTGTTTCTCCAACAAGAAATTTTCGTAGATTCTAAAGTATATGAAAGTCAAAATAAATATTATTTTCGCACAAATAACGGATATGGAGAAATATATAAAATTCATGGTTGCGCTACCGACCCTAACGGAATTATTTTTTGTGAAAAAGACTATGAAAAATTTGATAACTCTTTAAAACTCGTATCTTCTAAATTAATTAATGCATTGATTGATTTTCCGATAATTTTTCTTGGATATTCATTGGAGGATGAAAATATAAAGAAAATAATGACGGATTTTGTTAATAGTTTTGATAACGATATTTTGCAAGAAATAAAAAAATATATTATTCTCGTCATATATGAGAAGGGACAAAAAGAGCTGATTGAAGGCGAAAAGCAGTTTGCTGATGAAGGTACGGGAAAAGCTATAACTTTAACTACAATTAAAACGGATAATTTTATGGAGATATATAATAATATAGATAAGTTAAAACCCTCTGCAACTGCTTATGAATTAAGAAAATATAAAACAATGGTTGCGGATATTATAAGCAAAGAAGCAAAGGGAGAAAAAAAAATATTCGCTCAAGAAATTGATTTGGCAAATGCAGACGAAGTAGCTCTTTATATTGGCAATAAACAGACTGTGGAAAATATTAATAAATCAGTTACTATATACAAGAATGAGGATATAATAAAAAAGGCTCTTTTAGAAGAACCTTTTGATTACAATTTATTTGCACAAAGTTGGTATGATAACAAATGTATTAAGTCAACAGAATATACTCCGGTTTTCCTCATAAAGAATAAAATAACAATACCCTATGATAAATGTGGCAAACAGTTTAAATCTAATTACGAAGGACGAAAAAATTTCTTTATTAAAGAGTTGAGAGCGAAAGGTGAAATATGTAGCAATGTTGAAGTATTAGAAAACAGGTTTGATACATTAAAAAGCAGAACAAATCCACCAAATAGTAAATTTACTGGGATTTGTAATGATATCATATATGCTCTTTACAAGAATACAATAACCATAGATCAATGCAATTATATATTGAAAAAGTTATTGAACGAGTATCCGGAGTCTATCAATTGTTCCCCATTTAAAAAAGCAGCTTGTTACATGTGGTATAGAAAATTTGAAAATTAAAAAGGCACAGAGGATTGATTTACGTACAACTAAAAAGTTATAGTGTATCAACCATGTGCCACCTTTATCTATATTGATAAAGGTATTATATAGTATTACCGTTTTTTTGTCAATAGAATCAAAAAAAATAAAAAAATATTTTGTGTTAGTAATTCTATGGAGATTATAATACCATATGCCCACCAAGGTGCCGATAAAGATTGTGTCGGGGTGGTACCTCGAACTGTAATAGCATATAATTGTAGAAGAGAGAATTATTAGTTGAAAAATTAAATTACAAAATGATACTAAACTTATTGCAAAACATAATTAAATATATAATAATGTCACCCTATAATAATAGGGTGATTTTTTATACCATAAACACTTGGATTAGTATCATTTACTATTTTAAATATTGGAATTAGGAAAGAGAGGTGTTTTTTTATGGGTTCACGTGGGCCGGCTGCGAAGCCTTCCGCTTTGAATGCTTTGCAGGGAAACCCCGGCAAGCGAAAGGTTAATAATAAAGAATTTAAACCGCCTGTTGATAATGATGTTCCGGAGCCACCGCCATATTTGGGCAAACACGCAAAAAAGGAATGGAAGCGGATTGCTCCGATACTGCATAAGGCAACTTTGCTTACAAAATGCGATATAACTATGCTTAGTTCTTATTGCCAGGCATATGACAGGTGGCTTACAGCAGAGAAAAAACTTAGGGCATATGAAGAACTGACATACACATCCGACAAGGGGAATATACTGGCTCGCCCTGAGGTTGGTATTGCTAATAAGGCTATGGACGATTTATTAAGATATGGGCGTGAGTTTGGACTTACACCAAGTTCAAGACGAAATTTAAGTATTGATGATGAGGAAAAAACGGAAGATCCTTTCCTTACACTTATAAAAGGAGTGAAAGCAAGTGGACGATAGAACTACCAAATATGCAAAAGAGGTTGTTTCCGGCAATTATATTGTTGGTGAAGATGTTATGCTCGCCTGCAAAAGACATTTGAATGACCTTAAAAGGTCGCAAAGAAAAGACTTTCCGTATTATTTTAATGTTGAGCTTGCTGAAACACATATTAATTTCTTTAATTTGTGCAATCATTCAAAAGGGGAATGGGCAGGGAAACCGATAATACTTGAACCTTGGCAATGTTTTTGTAATGGTTCTGTTTTTGGTTGGCAACATAAAGGGACAGGATTAAGACGTTTTAAAAAGGCATATGAGCAGGTGGCAAGGAAAAACGGAAAATCCACTAAGGCTGCAGGAACCGGACTTGATGCAATGAGCCTTGATGGTGAACAGGGTGCGGAAGTGTATTCTGCTGCAACAAAGAGAGACCAAGCAAGAATTATTTTTGATGAGGCAAGGCGAATGGTTAAAGCATCACCAAGCCTTAGACGTTACATAGATGTGCTGACAAATAACTTAAATATGCCAAGCACAAACAGTAAGTTTGAAGCGCTTTCCGCTGATGCAGTTACCCTTGACGGACTTAATATTCATTTTGCATTGATTGATGAGCTCCATGCTCACAAGACACGTGATGTATTTGATGTGTTGGACACTGCAACGGGTGCCAGGACACAGCCTGTTATTTGGATGGTTACCACTGCCGGCAATAATCGGAATGGAATTTGCTATGAGGTTTATGAATATGCAAGAAAAGTTTTAAGGGGCGTTAAAGATGATGAAACCTTTTTTGCATATATTGCACAGCCTGATGAGGGAGACGATCCTTTTGATGAGCGGACATGGTATAAGGCAAATCCCAACTTAGGTGTTAGCGTTAATATTGATGATTTACGCACAAAGGCAAATACAGCGAAGGATATTCCAAGTGCTTATAATAATTTTTTATGCAAGCATCTTAATATTTGGGTAAGTGCTGAAACAAGATTTGTTGACCTTAAAAAATGGGATGAATGCGATTTGGAACTGCCTGATTTAACCGGAAGACCTTGCACCATTGGTGTTGACCTTGCATCAACCGAGGACACTGCAAGCGTTAATGCTGAATTTGCGTTGCCTGATGGTTATTATGCTATTATAAATCATAGCTTTATACCTGAGGAGACTATGCTTGAAAAAGAACGCAAGGACGGTTTACCTTATTCCACGTGGGTTCGGCAGGGTTGTATGACTGCAACACCCGGTGAAGTTATTGATTACGATTGGATTCAAAGCTATGTTTTGGAATTACATAAAAAATATAAGGTTAAAGAGGTTTGCTATGACCCTTGGAATGCTACTCAATTTGCAAACAATTTGAGCAATGAAGGACTTACCTGTGTTGAGGTTCGGCAGGGATATGCAACCATGAGTGAGCCTATAAAGGATATGAAAAAACTGATTATTCAAGGAAAAATTATTCATGGTGGCAATCCTGTGCTTCGTGCTGCTATAAATAATGCTATTGAAACAACTGATCCTGCCGGAAACGTTAAGATTGATAAATCCAAAGCAAAAAACAAAGTAGATTCACTCGTTGCCTTTGCAACTTCCCACGTTAGGGCAATGCTTAATATTTCTACTGACATAAATGCAAAAATTATTAGTGATGATTGGGGGCTTTAATGTGAAGTTTGTTAAAAGCATTATACCCGATGTGCTTATTATAATGGGTGCTGTATCTATTGGATATGGTGCTTTTTTATTTTGTAAGCCTGTTGGGTTTATCTGTTGGGGGGTGATGTGTTTTGGGGGTGCTTATTTATTTATAAAAGGGGGTGATGAAGATTGATATTCGACAAGGCTTTTAGGAAAGTCAGAAATGTTGTGATTAATGACAGTTCATTTGGATTTGGAAGTTCTTTAAATTTTTTGAATTTGGAGAGTTTGCAAAGCAAATCTATGAAACTTAGTGCGGTTAATTCTTGTGTTGAGACAATTTCCAACTCTATGAGTAAGCTGCCTTACTATGCCATTGACAGCAATACGAAACAAAGGGTGCCTCACCCTATTATTGATTTACTTGAAAAAAGACCAAATGAGGCTATGACACCTTCGGTATTTAAAAAATATATGGAGGTTCAGCGTTTGCAATGGGGCAATGCTAATGCAGTTATTTACAGAAACCAATTTGGAAAGCCTGTGGAGCTTCTGCTTCTGCCTCCGGGGAGTGTGAAACCATTTACCGATAAAAACGGAAGGCTTTGGTTTGGTTACACAAGCCCTAAGACTGGGGAGCGCAGAAAATTTATGCCCAGTGAAATTGTTCATGTGATTGCATATTCCGAGGACGGTGTTAACGGCATCAGCGTTTTGAAGCGTGCCGCTGATGTAATTGAAACGGCAACCGCCGCACAGACCTATGAAAAAAAGCTTTACACGCAAAATGCACAGCCTTCCGGTGTTTTGAAGGTTTCATCTGAACTGGATAAAGCAGCAAAAGATAAGATGCGTGAGGAATGGGCAAGGGTGCATAGCGGTGTTGACAATGCTTTTAGAATTGCGGTTTTGGATTTGGGGCTTGAATATCAGCAAATTAGCATTAGCAATAAAGATGCGCAGTTTGTTGAAAGCAAGGGTGTTTCGATTGAGGATATTTCAAGATTTTATAATATGCCTCTTTATAAATTAAATGCCGGCAAGCAAAGTTATTCTTCCAATGAACAGAATGCGATTGAATATGTGGTTAACACTTTGCATCCCACCTGCACCCAGTATGAACAGGAAATTTCCTATAAGGGACTTTTTGAAAGTGAACTTTCAAGGGGTATTGAAATTAAGATTAACATTATGGCGGAGCTTAAAGGGGACTTCGCCACAAGGGGCAAGTGGTACACCGAAATGCGAAACAATGGCAGCTTTAGTGTTAATGATATTTTAGCCTTAGAGGACAGACCGAAGGTGAATGGAGGAGATGACAGGCTGGCATCACTTAACTATGTTCCCCTTGATTTATTTAGGGAGCTTAGTATAAAACGAAATGAAAATGGAGGTGAAAACGGTTGAGGAAAGTTTTAAATTTAGTTATGAACGAGGGTGAGACGGAGCTTCGGATTGACGGCTATATTGTTGCTGATGAGGATAAGTGGATTTACGATTGGTTTGAATATCCTGCTATTTGCCCTAAGGATGTTACATCGGTGCTGAAAGAGCTTGAAGGCAAGCCATTGACGGTTAAAATTAACAGCTATGGCGGTGATGTTTGGAGTGGGAGTGTTATTTATACAGCCCTTAAAGATTACAAAGGCTATGTTACTGTTAAGGTTGACGGATTGGCGGCAAGTGCGGCATCTGTTATTGCCATGAGCGGGGATAAAATTATGATGAGCCCAACAGCGCAAATGATGATACACAATGCTTCAAGCTCAGCAAGTGGTGATTATAGGGATATGGAGCAGGCTGCGGAGTTCTTGAAAAACGTAAACAGTGCGATTTCCAATGCTTATATGGTTAAAAGCGGTATGGATAAGGATGCGCTTTTGGATTTGATGGATAAGGAAACGTGGCTGACCGCACAGGAAGCTTTGGATTATAAGCTGATTGATGAAATGATGTTTGCTGATGAATTGGCAACACCTGATGTTACTAATATGCTTAAAAGCAAGGCGCAAAATGTTTATGCTTGCTTTAATATGCCATCAAAACAGAGTATTGATGAGCTTAAAAAACTACTGCCAAATCCTGATAATGGAGCCGAAGATGATGAAAAGAAAAAGGCATTAAAAACCGCCCAAGATAAGGCAAAAGCCTTGCTTGCAATAGAAAAAAACAGATATTAAAATTTTAAGGAGGAAAAAAGGTTATGGATTTAAAGAAAAAGTTATTTAATTTGCAAAACTCAAGAAAGGTGTTACTTGATGCCGCATCTGCCGCAGTTGAGGCAGGGGACATGGAGCTTTACAACAGTAAAATGGCAGAGGCGAATACAATTAAGACACAAATTGAGGGCGTTAATGCACTGATTGCGGAGCTTGAGGAAGGTGAAACAGAACCTTTGGCACCTGAATTTGGTGATGATGGTGATGACGGCGCAAATAATGGTTCAGCAAAAACGGCAAATGCCCTTCGTGCTGTGATGAAGGCGTGCATGGGTAGAAAGCTTACTCCGGCAGAAAATTCTTTACTTGTGAGAACTCCCGGTTCTGATGACGGTAACGGTGAAGGTTTTATTCTTCCACAGGACATTAACACCATTATCCAAAAGAAAATAAGGCAATACAAATCCCTTCGTGAGGTTTTAGGCTATATGCCTACAACTGCTCTTAGCGGTTCTTTCCCTGTTGAAAATTTTGAAACCCTTTCCGAGCTTGTTGACTTTACTGATGGTACGGATGGCACAGAGGCAACCGACATTAAGTTTAAAAATGTTTCCTTTGCGCTTAAAGAAAAAGGTGCACTGCTTAGCCTTTCCAACACCTTACTTGCCATGACAGATAATTCGCTGATTGAATATGTTTCGGAATGTTTTGCCAAAAAAGCGGTTATTACTGAAAACAAGATGGCAATTACTGTTTTAAAAACAGGAAAAACAATAAAATCCCTTGCAGATTACAAGGCTCTTAAAAGCTCTATCAACAGGGATTTGGATGAAGGTGTTAAATACGGCTGTGTGATTGTTACCAATCAGGACAGCTATGACAAATTGGACAGTGAGGTTGACGGAACCGGACGTCCTATTCTGCAGCCTGTTGTTAATGACCCTACCCAAAAGACCTTTATGGGATATCCGATTATTGTTTTCTCCAACGCTATGCTTCCAACAACGGGCACAGATGTTAAGAAAGCGCCGATTTTTTACGGTAATTTAGCGGAGGCGGTTACCTTTATTGACAACAACGCTTATTCCTTCGCCCTTTCGGAGCACGCAGGCTTTAAAGCCAACATGACCATTGCAAGGGTAATTGAATATGTTGACGTGGTGCAAAAGGACAGCTCCGACAAGATTTACATATATGGTGAATTCACTGTTTCCGGTGATGAGGACGATATTGTGAATATTATTCCTGTTGCCGCATTGCCGGAAGCTGATCAGGATGCAACCGCAATATATGTTCTGACCGCCGCTGACGGAGATAAGGATGAGGGCACTATGTGGACATGGAGCGGAACCGCTTGGGTAGAGCATACGAATGCTTAATTGATACAAAAGCAGGGTGCGCCTAACATGGCGCATCCTTTGTATGATATGAGGGAGGTGACTATTGTGTATAAGGTTATAAAGAAATTTAAGTATAACGGCAAGGTTTATAACGAGGGGAAGAGCATACAGCTTAAAAAGGCTGTTGCAGAAGCCTTGAGGAAAAGCGGATTTATAGCATAGGGAGTGGTGAGCTATGGCAAACTTTGAAGGATTAAAAAATTATTGCAGGGTTGATGATGACGATATTACTTTGCAGATCTATTTGTTTGCGGCTATTGAGTATGTCCAAAATGCAGGTATTCCGAAACAACGTGATAATAGTCTTTATGATTTATTAGTATATATGATTGCATATAACTGGTATTCAAACAGGGGGCTTGCGACAACCGACCGTATGAATGACATTCCTATGGGAGCCACAAATATTCTTTTGCAGCTTCGGGAGGGTTTGGCATGATAAATGCAGGGAAGCTTAATAAAAGGATTGATATTTTAAAGCCGAATGGGGTTGTTAAAAACTCATTAGGTGAGGATATTCCTAAATATGAGGTTTTTAAAACTGTTTGGGCGAATGTTTCCCCTATGACGGGGCGAGAATACATGGAGAGCCAAAAAATAAGGGCGGAAACCACATATAGGGTTATCATGCGTTATACACCCGGTATAAAGGCGGATATGCAGATTAAATACAAGGGCAAAATACTTAAAATTGAAAGCGTTTTGAATGTGGAAGAGCAAAATATTGAATTGCAAATTGTGTGCAGTGAGGTTTTGTGATGGCTGATAAGGATTTGTTTGGCTTTGATGAATTTGACAAGGCTTTGAAAAAAGCCATAACAAAATATCCGCAAAAAACTGATGCACTGCTTGTTAGCGCAGGAAATGTTACCAATAAAAGCACTAAGAGTAAAACCCCTATTGGCAAAACAAAGAAACTGCGCCCAAGTTGGAGGGTTTTGAAGCCTAAAACATACGGACAAACACGAGTGGTAAGGGTGCAAAGTGGTGCTCCTCATGCTCACCTTGTGGAGCAGGGGCACAGGATTGTTCGAGGCGGCAGGCTTCGCAAGGGTGGCAGAGAAATGAATGCACTGCAAAGGGCTGTGCGTGGGATAAGCATTAAAGGTGAGGTTGAGGGAAAAAAGATGCTTGAAAGCTCTATGAAGGAAATAACGAGCAGATTTAACACTGATTTGGACAAAATGGTTGATGATTTATTGAAGGATGTGGAATTATGATTGAAATTTCGGATGTTCAAAAGGCTGTTGTTGAAAGGTTAGAGAATGCCGGCAATACGGTTACCGCAAATGAAGTGGAGGAGGGTTTCGACAAGCCCACTTGCTTTGTTGATGCGTTTCCTTCGGGGATTACTGCATATAATCAGTTTTATGATGAAATAACCGTTAGTGTTGAAATTAAATATGCTCCTGCTGTTGAGACCCGGGAGGAGCTTCTTAAAAAAATCAACGAATTTAAAATTGCTTTTAAAAAAGAGCCTTTGAAAATTGCCGACAGGGTTATATCGGTTGACAGCTTAACCTTTGAAATTGACAAGCCGAATTTGATTTGCTATTTTGATATTGAATTTATGCAGGAAAATGACGGCGAAATATCCGAATATGATGTTATGGAAAACTTAAATATAAGAGAGGACGTGGAATAATGGGATTACCGCAAATTTTGATTGAATTTTTAAAGCTTGGGACATCTGCTGTTACTCGGGTATCAAAGGGTGTTGTTGCTGTTGTTTTAAAGGATAGCACAAATGAAACCTTTGATACAAAGATTTACAGCAAAGAAAGTGATATTACAGTGAGCCATTGGAACACTGCTAACAAGGATTATTTAGCAAAAATATTCCTTGGAAATCCTTCCAAAGTGATTGTTGAGCGTGTGGGAACTGCAGATGCTTATACAGCCGCACTTGAAAGGCTGAAAAACAAGCAATGGAATTATTTGACCATTCCCGGTATTGTTGATGAGGATACCGCTGCAATTGTTACATGGATTAAGGAGCAAAGGGACACTCACAAGCGCACCTTTAAGGCAGTGCTGCCTAACACAGCCGCTGACCATGAGGGAATTATCAACTTTTGCACAGAGGATATTAAGGTTGGCAGCAAGACATATACGGCTTCCGATTATGCTTGCAGGATTGCAGGGATACTTGCAGGAATTCCGATTGACCAAAGCTGTACATATTATGTGCTTTCCGAGGTTAACAGCATAACGGAAAGCATTACTCCGGATAACGATATTGATGCCGGCAAGCTGATTCTTGTAAATGACGGCAGTAAGATTAAAATTGGGCGTGGGGTTAATTCCCTTACTACCCTTGGCACAAAAACCGCAGATTATAAGAAAATCAAAATCATTGAGAGCGTGGATATTATTCGTGATGATATTCGCACGACCTTTGAAAATAACTATGTTGGTAAAATTCCCAATAGTTATGACAATAAGATTATTTTTATTGCCGCTGTTAACAGCTATTTTAAAGAACTTGCAAAGCAAAATGTGCTTTATGATAAGTTCGACAATAAGGCGGATATTGATGTTACTGCATCTTCTGACTTTTTAAAGCAAAGCATTAATATTGATACTTGGAGCGAAACGCAGATTAAACAGGCTGACACAGGCACAAATGTTTTTCTGACGGCGAACATCAAAATTCAAGATGCAATGGAAGATTTGAAATTTGGAATTTATATGTAGAAGGAGGGTTTAAGGTATGATAAGACCAACTGCACCACGTGTGATGAATGGTAAATGGGGTATGCTTTATTGGGACGGTGAGCCTGTTTTTGAAATTGACAGCTTTGAGGCGAAAATTAAAATCGACAGAGAAGATTTGGAATTTGCAGGGGAAATGAGCAAGGATTCCAAGATGGTTGGATTCACAGGGGAATATAGCTTTAAAATTAAAAAGGTATATTCAAGAGGACAAACAAAGATGGCTGATGCCATTAAGAGAGGTATTGACGTTAGAAGCCAGTTAATCGGCAAGGTTGATGACCCTGATGCTTTCGGCAGTGAGAGGGTTGTGCTTTCCAACTGTTGGTTTAACGAGCTTACACTTATGAAATTTGAGGTTGGCAAGAAGCTTGAGGAAGAATACAGCGGCGGCTTTACGGATTATGACTTCCCTGATTTGGTAGCTTAAATATTATATTATTATTAAATGGGGCAGAAATGCCCCGTTTTTATTTTAGGAGGATTTTTATGACAAAACAGACAAAGATTACGCTTTCGGAGCTTATGGCACGCAAAGAGCAAATGCTTGAGGGGAAGAAAACGAAAAAAACACAGGAATTATATGTGGCTTCCCTTGATGGAACCATTACAATTGAAACGCCTGATAAGGCACTGGTTGCAGATGCGGTGGACATGGAAAACGGTGATATTTATATTGCTTATCAATGCGTGAAAGAACCAAATTTGAAAGATGCATCATTGCAAAAGGAATTCGGCTGTGTTGAGCCTATGGAAATTGTGGAAATGATATTCGACACAGGGGAAATACCGCAGATTGCACAGCAGATTATGAAGCTTGCCGGATATGGGGACAGCGTTAAGGCAGTTGAAGAGATAAAAAACTAATAAGCGCAGATAGTGAGCTTTATTTGGTGCATCATTATCTGCAACGGGGATTTGACCCTGTTAAAATTATAAATCTGCCTTATATAGAGCAAATGTTTTATTTTGCGAGCATGAACCTTTATTCTGAGGAAGAAAATGAAAAGTTAAAAGCAATGGGGGGTGAATAAGATATGGCTAAGAAAAATATCGGTGCAACGCTATCCATTAAGGACGGAGGATTTAATGCCGGTATAAAAAAAGCAATTAGTGGGACTAATGATTTTAAAAAAAACACATTAAGTGCAACAGGCTCTATAAAAAACATGGGAATTGGAGCAAAAAATGCTTGCGGTGGCATTGGGTTGCTTACAAAAAATATTTTGGGACTTGCAGGCGCTTATATTGGGATTAGTTCTGTTAAGAATTTAGTTTCCTCCGCATTTGAAAATGCATCTTCTATGGAAAGCTACCGAGGCACGCTTAATGCTGTTATGAAGGACAGCAAAAAAGCCGGTGAGACAATGGCGTGGGCGGTTGATTTTGCTAACAAGACACCCTTTGAAACTGATTCCATTGTTGAGGCTACTGTTCGGCTTAGTGCTTATGGCGTTGAAGCGCAAAAGGTTATGCCTTCCATAGGTAATATGGCAGGGGTTATGAATAAGGATATTATGCAGGCTGTGGAAGCGGTTGCTGATGCCCAGACCGGAGAGCTTGAACGCTTGAAAGAATTTGGTATCACAAAACAAATGATTATAGACCAGGGCACAAAGACCATGAAGGGCAAGCAACTTGTGAATAACAAAGGGCAGATTGTTGACCAGGTTAATTTTAATAAGGCATTGTTTGAACTTATGGATGACAGATTTAAAGGCGGCATGGAAATACAGGCTAACAGCTTTAAAGGCTTATGGTCGACCGTTAAGGGTACATTTGCAACATCCATAGCGCAGATGGCAGGAATTTCTGCCACTGGTGAGGTTACTATTGGTGGCCCATTTGACAGAATCAAAAATATTATTAAGGGTGTAGCTGATAAATTTACAGAATGGTCAACTGATGGGAGCATACAAAGGGCATCTGAAACGATTGTTGTTTGGATGGGAAAGGCTGAAAATGGCATTAAGTTTGTATCTGATAAGGCAACTGATGTTTATAATGTTTTTAGAGATAACTGGTCTCAAATAAAGCCGATTGTTGATGGTATAACAAAGGCAATTATCATTTATAATGGCACACTTTTGGTTACAACGGGATGGACAAAGATGTGTGCTTTTTGGCAGGGCATTTGGACAGGTTCAATTAATTTATGGAGGGCGGCACAGAGTGGCGCATTGGGCGTTGAGATTGCATGGAGTATTTGGCGTGGTAAGGATATTATGCAAACAGCTATATTAACAGGTATGTATGCATGGGATGCAATTATTAAAGGTGGACATGCTGTTGCTACTTGGGCACAGGTTACAGCAACGGGCGCATTAACAGGAGCGCAATGGCTTTTAAATGCTGCTTTTTATGCCAGCCCTATCGGTTGGGTGGTTTTAGGTATCGGCTTATTGGTTGGTGGAATTGTGCTGCTTTGGAATAAGTGCGAGCCTTTCCGCAACTTCTTTTTAGGTATGTGGGATAGTTTTAAAGCAAAGCTTGATGATTTTGGCGGTGGATTTAAAGGATTTGTAAATATTTTAATTAGCGGTGTGAATTCCCTTATTCGTGGTTATGTTGGCGGCATAAACGGACTTATAAACGGTGTGAATGCGGTTTCCGGTGCGATTGGCATTCCTGCCATTCCGAATTTGCCTGTGCCGCAGATACCCATGCTTGCAAAAGGCGGCAGCATCAGGCAACCGGGAACGGTGCTTGTTGGTGAAAAAGGCCCTGAGCTGTTAACACTGAATAAAGGTGCAAAGGTTACTCCTCTTGATAAGGCAGAGGGCAAAAAAATTGCACAATTTGGTGATATTAAAATTTATTGCTATGGTTCCACTTCTGATGAGGTTATTGATGAAATTGTGCCAAAGCTTAAGCTTGCAATTGAAAATTTATAGGGGGTGCTGTTTTGGATATCTATTTAAGTGTTAATAACAGGGCAGAGGTTTTAAAACTTCCTGTGCTTCCTGCTGAATTTACCGTTAGTAAGCCACAGAAGAATGAAACCTTTGATACAGCATCCCAAGGGGAATTAAAGCTGATTGGCGTTCCCGGACTTAAAACCATTTCTTTCAGTAGTTTTTTCCCTACAAGAGATTACACGTTTTTGAGGGACAGAAGCTACAAAGGATTTGAGTATGCTTACATAATTGACAAGTGGATTGAGGCTAAGCTGCCGATTCGGATTGTTATTACCGACACACCTATTAACATGGCGGTGAGCGTTGACAGCTTTGAATATAAGGTTGGGCGTGACGGTGATTTATATTACAGCATTACATTTGGTGAGTTTAGGTTGGTGAGCGTATGAACATTTTAAGTTACACTAATGGCGCATGGTATGATATCACTGCAATTTGCGGTGCGCCTTCTTGGCAATCTACTATTGCGGAGCTTGCTGTTACCCTTAGTTTTGAGGTTGCAAAAAGTGATGCGCAGTATTTTGGCGGTGTGCTGCCTGTTTGCGGTGACATTATAATCCTTAAAACAAACGAGGATATATTTAAGGGCATTATTATCACTTGTGATGATGGGGATAGGAAAACTAATAAATATACTGTGTGTGATTTTGGGTTTTATCTTAACAAAAGCAAGGAGACATATCAGTTTAATAATATGCGTGCAGACAAGGTTATCAATAAGCTGTGCAGTGATTTTAACATTGCTATTGACGATATTTGTGATATTCCTTATAGTGTTTCTAAAATATATATGGATAAGACAATATCAGATATTATGCGAGATGTTTTGGAGCTTGCCTCTGCATCCACCGGGTATGCTTATAATTTTGATGTTACACCAAAGGGGCTTAGGGTTTACCGTTTGGGTGATTTAAAGGCATATCCTGAGTTTAGGATATCCGACAATATGCCTCTTATTTATTCCCCTGATTATAAGGGGTCAGTTAGCCATTCGACCTCTATTGAGGACATGAAAAACAGTGTTAGAATTATTCTTGGTAAGGAAGATATATTTGTTAACCTTGCCATTGCAAAGGATAATGCTTCAATTGAAAAATACGGGCTTTTGCAGGAGGTTGAAAAGATTGAGGATAAAGCAACCATTTCCCCAAAGGCATTGGCTGACAGGAGGCTTGCGGAGCTTTCCAAAATTAAAGAGACATACAACTTTGAAATGATAGAGGCTGTTGACAGCTACACCAGGGCAGGCTATGAAATTGAGATTGAGGGCAAAGCCTATATCATAGCGAGTGCCGCACATTCCATTGTGAATGGTGTGCATAAGGTGAAGATTGAGGTGAGGTTGTGAATTTGTAAATATATGTTGCTTTTTGTATAATTATGGGATATAATTATGTGAGTATTATTTATATAATTTACAGTTTCGGTAAATTGTTGGTTGTGTCGAATAACGGTAAATAAAGGGGGAGTTTAAATGAATATAAAGATATTAGACCAAAATGAAGGAATAAAACAATTAGTGTCACTTGCAATTAGCAGACAGCTAATCCCATTTTTTGGTTCTGGTTTTACTGTAGGGTGTAGAGCTTTTAGAAAAAAAGTTCCAGATGGTAAACAAGCCACAGAAATTATGAATAAAATTATTTTAAATTCATGTGATGGAAAAATAACAAAAGATGAATTAAGTGATAATTTCAACGAAACATCTGATCTTTTCTTTGAAAGTGTAACAGAAAAGGAGCAAAGTAATTTTTTAAGTAATTATTTTATTAACGTAACTATTGAGGACTATAAAAAAACATTTTTAAAGATTAACTGGCCATATGCATACACCATTAATGTAGATGATGGAATAGAAAACACAGGGGAATTTACACCAATATTACCATATAAAAAATTAAAGAAGAATTATAATGCTTCTAAATATTTATACAAAATACATGGTGATGCTAAATATGAAACAAACTATGATGAAGAAAATATTGTTTTTAGAACTTCTCAATACATTAATAGTATTAAAAGTAAACATAATTTGGATTTTTTAAATAATATTACAAATGATTACATGAAAAACAATATTATATTTATTGGATGTAGTATGTGTAATGAGCCTGATCTTAAGTTTATATTTGAACAACTACCTGAAAATAGCAACAATATTAGGGCAGTAATTAGAAAAGAAAAACCGACTTACAAACAACAAAAGTTACTATTATCTCATGGGGTCAATGAAGTTATTATTGTAAACGACTTTGATTTGTTTTATAAGAAATTTATTGAGCAATATTATAACAGTCTGTCAGACCATAATTATAAGGGAAATAAATATGCAAATATAAAAATTGAAAAAATTGATGAAAATAGTAGGGCAATTGAGTGTTTTTCAGGAAGAAGTATATATGATTCTAAAAACAATGTATTTTATAAGATTGAAATGCATATTGCAAGAAGTGTAATGCAAAATATATCAGAACAACTTGAATTATATGATTGTGTAGTATTAAAAGGTAGACGCTTTAGTGGTAAAACGTACTTGCTGGCTACAATATATGAATATTTTAATAGATTTGAAACGTACTTTTTCACTTCACAAATACAATTAGATAGTTATTATATAAAAGAATTATTACAGAAAAACAATTCACTGTTTATATTTGATAGTAATTCTATTTCTCCAGATGTGTACAAATTAATTAGTGCTAGCAAAGATATTATTAAAGAAAATAAAAATAAAATTTTAATATCAACCAATAGCAATGATAACTATATAATTGGAGCGTTAGATGCGGGGTTAGTTGAATTACAAAGTTATTTTGATGAATATGAACTTGAAAAATTTAATTATACTATTGACAGATATGGATTGATCAGAAGAAATAAATTTCAAACAAACTTAGACTATTTACAAAAACTATCTAAAGAACAAAAAATAAGAGTGCCAATGCTAAATGAATTTTCAAATAAAGCAAATTTTGCGGAACAAGTTCTATTATTTCTTTTAGCTGTAAATGATAAAATTTATTATTCTGATGCAATTGCATTAGATATTATGCCAGACTATATTAATGGTTTCCTTAATAACTTTCAAATACTAGTAGAAGAAGTTCCCACTGAAGTAGAAGAAAAAGCAAGTCATTCGTCAACAAAAATTATATACAATAGTAAAATGGTCATTCTAGAGCTAGTACAAAACAACAAAAAAAATGATATTATAGATATAATTAAGTATATTGTAATAAAATTGAAAGATGATCTTTTTCGAGAAAGAATATATATAAATGTAATTTTATTTGATACATTAAACCAAATATTTGGTGGTAAAAGTGGTGCTGGAAGCCTTATTTTTGAAGTTTATAATTCATTAGAAGAACTGTTATGTGATAGTCCAGATTATTGGCTACAAAGAGCAAAAAGTATTTATCGAATATCATCTGATGATATTAACAAATTATATGAGGCATATCAATATGCTAAAAAAGCATACTTTGATGGCGATTATAATATGAAATTGAAATCTTCATTAACAATTTCTTTAATTTGTGGCTATGTTTGTAGTCTTTTAGATGATGAAAGCGACAACAAAGAAAAACATATTGAATGTATACAAAGAGGGTATGAAGCTGCTTTTTCAAACTATTATAACAGAAACCAGAGATATTTAAATAATGAATTGCGTGGAGGAAGAATGAGAAGAAACAGCTATAATGTAATCATTAGTGTTTGCAAATATGTTATTGAAAATGGCACATATGATTGTTCTATAGTAGATAAAGCAAAAAGATTAAAAAATAAACTAGAGACAATACAATCAGAATATTATAATAGAGAATAAATGTAAACAAACTGCTAATTCATTTTGTTGCATAATATTGAACCAGCCATTATGAGTATTATAAGAAAGACAATAAAATAGATCAAAGACACAAACCTAACGGTATGTGTCTTTTTTGTTTGGGGGGGATTTTGTGAGCGGTATAACGGAACTTGCAATGCTTTTAAAGCAGAGGGAAAATAACAGGGATTATTCGCCTATGTTTGGCACTGTTTTGGATGTGGAAAACATTAAAATTCGTGTTGGTGAAAAGATTATTCTTGTGGAATCGCAAATTAAAAGCTGTGTGGTGCTGACGGAGGAGGACGTTGGGCGTGAGGTTGTGCTCCTTCCTTATGCTAACAACCAAAAATTTATATTGATTGGGGTGGTTCAGTGATGTTTCCACAAACAACGGATGTGCCGGTTACTCTGCAGAAGGATAGCAGTTTAAAACTTGGTACGTCTTTTTTATTTGATTTTACTTCCGGTGATTTTGTGATTCAAGATGGGAAAATGGTAACTTGTGACGATGAAACCGCAATTAAGATGTGGATTGAGAAGATACTGCGCACCGAAAAGGGCAGATACAGCATTTATGATGGAACTGATTATGGCACGTCAATAGAAGATTTGATTATTGGCAATAATTACAGTATCGAGTTTGCCGAGAGTGAGCTTCGGCGTGAAATTGAAGATGCACTTCGGCAACATCCTCAAATCGCAGGCGTTTCAGATTTTAGTATTGAGCGGTTAACATCCGGTGCTAATGTTACCTTTAAGGTTGTTTTAAATGATGGCACTACTTTTGGGAATGAGGTGATTTTATAATGGGTGAGGTTTTAAATAGGATACTTAGCAATATTTCCGATGTTTTTGACAAGAGCGTAGGCTCTTTTTTTTATGATGTCAGCAAGCCCATGGCGGAGGAGCTTGATGCGATTAATGAAAAGTTGGAACAAATTTTGACACAGGGATTCGCACTAACAGCCAAGGGCGAATATTTAGACCGTAAAGTTGCGGAGCAGGGCATTACACGAAAGGCGGCAACCTTTGCGCATGGCATTGTTACTTTATCAGGCATAAGCGGATCCATTATTTTGGTTGGTAGCAAGGTGGCATCTGACAATGTTGTGTTTTCAATTGTTGAAGAAGTAACAATCGGTGAGGGTGGAAGCGTTGATGCGGATATACTATGTGATACTGCCGGAACAATTGGCAATGTGCCGATTGGCAGCATTAAGAGTTTCCCTGTTACTCTGACCGGAATAACAGCGGTTACAAATACAACTGCCACAAGCGGTGGGTATGATGCTGAAACTGATGACGAACTTCGAGTGCGATATTTTGAAAAGGTCAGCACTCCTGCAACAAGTGGGAATAAGCAGGATTATGTTAATTGGGCAAAGGAAATGAGCGGTGTTGGTGATGTTAAGGTTCTGCCTTTGTGGGACGGTGCCGGCACTGTTAAGGTTATTATTATTAATTCCGCAAAATGTGCTGCAAGTGCGGAGCTTATTTCTGATGTTGCCGAATACATCGAAAGCAAGCGCCCTGTTGGTGCAGACATAACCGTTGAAAGCGCTGTGCCACTTGCAATTAACGTTAGTGCAACTTTGGTGTTGGCTTCCACATCTTCTGTTGAAGCGGTTACTCCTTCGGTTTCCATTGCGATTGAAAATTATATAAAGCAAGTGGCATTTGAGCAGGATTATATATCATATGCAAAGATAGGCGGTGCAATTTTATCCGTCAGCGGTGTTTTGGACTATACTGACCTAACTATCAATGGTGGTATTTTAAACGTTGCTGTGGACGAAAACGAAGTGCCTGTGATGGGAGTGATTACTCTTGCTTAAACTGCCGGGCTATTATAAAAATTCTGCTGTGATGAATGCTTTATTAGATGCGCTTCAAATTGAGCTTAACCTTTGCGATACAAATGAGGCTGATACAAGCAATCAGTTTTTTGTTAATTCGGCAACAGGCACTCTTACACTGCATGAAAATGATGTGGGTTTATCTGTCGATACAGCCTTAAGCAATGCAATTCGGCGAACAAGAATTATAAGCCGTTTGCGTGGTGTAGGCACTACTACCAAAGAGCAAATAAAAAACGTTGCGCTTTCTTTTGATAACGGAATTGTGGATGTGGTTGAAAATTATGCCGATTATAGTATTACAATTAAATTTGTGAGCACAATTGGCAGACCGCCCAATGTTGAGGATTTTCAAAAGGCAGTGGAAAGCATTAAGCCTGCACATTTGGCGGTGGTTTATGTGTTTTTATATAACACCTGCCTTATGGTCAAGGGTTTTACTGCTTTAGAAATTAAAGCAAAGACGTGCTATGAGCTTTTAAACGAAGATTTATAGGAGGGTTATAATGAAATATACAACTAATTACAATTTAAAACAATTGGAAGATGCTGATAATGCTGATTTGCCAAGCTTATGTGAGAATTTTGACGTAATTGATGAGGCGTTAACACCGGAGGTTTCGCAATCAACCGCACCACCCACAACAAACCAAAAGGAAAAGGTTAATGTTGTGTTGGGGTGGCTTGCAAATAGGATTAAGGCTATCACAGGAAAAGCCAATTGGTGGGAAGCTCCTGCCGTAACACTTGAAGCAATGAACACGCATAAAAATGATACCTTCAAACATGTAACTTCTGACGAAAAAGATATGTGGAATACGAATGTTAATTCATTAAGTTTTCATGCAAGTTTAGAAACTATACATATTACTGCCGCCGAAAGAAGCGAATGGAATGCAAAAGAGACTTCTGATGGTGCACAGGCTAAGGCAACCGCTGCTTTAAATACTGCAAAGGGTTATACAGATACCAAGGTTGCAAACATTAGCAGTTTTCCTTTTGGTGTGCCTCTGCCTTGGATGAGTAACACCCTGCCAAATGCAAACTGCATATGGCTTGAGGGACAGGCTGTAAGCCGAACCACTTATGCGGCACTTTTTGCTATTTTGGGAACAACCTATGGAGCAGGGGACGGCAGCACCACATTTAATGTGCCGAACCTTAAAGGCAAGGTGATAGTGGGATTAGATGCGGCGCAATCTGAATTTGATGCGCTTGGTGAAATCGGGGGCGAGAAGAAGCATACACTTACAATTGATGAGATGCCTTCGCATACGCATAATGTAAGTGCATTAGTTCAAGAAAATTATCTCAATGTAGGTCTTACAGACTCTTATGCAGACGCATATCAGAAAAATATACAATCATCAAACTCAGGCGGAGGACAGGCTCACAATAATTTACAGCCATACATTACACTTAGATATATGTGTTTGGCTAAATAGGGGGTAAAGGTATGATAAGTGTAAAAGATAGGATATTAGATATACCACCATCTGATGTCAATATAGGCTTTGTAGGCGATAATAAAATTGAAATAAGGCAGTTTGAAATAACGGAAATAGGGCTGTTTGATTTTGATTTTAAGTTAGACCTTAAAACCATGACCGGAAGCACTCAGATTGTTGACCTTGTTAAAACTGTAGAGGCTGACAAAGTAATATTAATGTGGGAAGTGTTGCAAGGGCATATTGCTGAAAATGGGCTGTTGGATATACAGCTCCGGGCGTTTAATGATGATGGGGAAAAGTGGCACAGTAACATAGATAGCTTGAATGTTAAAAATAGCATCAACGCAACGGACTATTTCCCATCTCCTCTGCCATCCGAATTTGAGCAGATGGAGCAGAGGGTTACAGCAATACAAATGGACGTAACCGCTACAGCATCAGAGGTTGAAGCTGACAGAGCAGAAGTTGCACAAAATACACAAACCGTTATTGCCAAAGCTGCCGAAGCCCTGCAGAGTGCGGTTAAAGCCTTAGCGAGTGAACAAGTTGCAAAGCAAAGTGAGGATAACGCAAAAGGCAGTGAGAGCAATGCTTATGAAAGCAAAGAAACAGCATCACAGGCTTTATCTGATTTACTCTCAATGATGGGTTCGGATATTGCAACCTTAACCGGGGGTAAGCTGACTCCCTCGCAAATTCCGGCTATTGCGGTTACGGATACTTTTGTTGTTAATACCGAGGGCGCTATGTTAGCTTTGGTTGCTGAAACGGGTGACGTGTGCATACGCACGGATGAAAGCAAGACATATATTCTGCAAGGCTCTGACCCTGCAATATTGGCAAACTGGCAACACTTGAAAACACCCACAAATTATGCCGATACGGCAGGACACGCAACAACGGCAGACGAGGCAACAAACGCAACTATGATAAATGGACACAGGATTGTTTATATGACACAGGCTCAATATGACGTTGCGGTTAAAGATGCCGAAACTGTTTATATGGTGGGGGTGTAGGGATTGCCTATATATAAGAATAACACTGCAATAAAAGCTTTTAAAGGTGATTATGCCCCCGTCAATATTTATAAAGGCACAACAAAGATTGCGGGGTGGGAATTTGCAAATGTGAGTGGCGAAAGCTTATCAGTTAGTAATACATATAACGGAGATTGCTCCGTTATTATAAACGGTAAAAGCACACAAGCTGTAACAGTCGTAGGCAAAAATAAGTTTGATGGACAGATAGCAAACGGTTATTGGCCAGGTGGTATAGAATCTTCCGGTGTGAAAGTATATTTTCTCGAAAGTGCCAGCATAAGAAGTTTTAAAAATTTAATACCCGTTAAACCAAATACTACATACACGGTGAGCGGATTAGCTACTTCTATGAATAATAATATTAGACAAATCACAGCTAATATGTATTGGGCAGGCATAGATTTTAATGGTGTTAATACTTTCACTACATCTGCTAATTGCTATTTTATTAACATATATTGCTTGCTATCTCACTATGTAGGTGTCAATATGCAATTGGAAGAAGGAGCAACTGCAACATCATACACGCCGTATATACCAAATTCACCTTCACCTGAATATCCATCAGCAATAAACAGCACAGCAAATTTTAATTTAGTTAGTTATGTTGAAAATTTATTTGACCAAAATACTATCCTACCGCAAAATGGTTGGGTTAAACAATCAGATGGTAGTTTTTATGTTGATGTTTGTGGTACTGTAAATCAAAAAATATTATGGTCTAATGTCGGCAATTACACAGGTAAGTTGTCCGTCAGCTATAAAGTTAAATATAAGTATGATAAAACGGAAAGCGCTTCAAGAGGAGTAATATTAAACATAGTATATTCTGACGGAACAACTTCATATTGGGAATTGGCTCCGAATTGGGCAACTTGGAGCAAAGAGTATGAGGAGTACAAGATGGTTACTTATAATAAGACTGTTTCAAAAATTATATGGGCATATGGCACAGGGTCAAACTCGACATGGGTCAAAGATATTATGATTAAAAAATCCGAAACTTTAGTACCATATAAGGCGTTTAATGGCATCACAATCAATTTCCCTTACATACTCCGCTCTTTACCGGATGGCGCTTGCGATTATATTGAAATTGATGATGTGGCTAAGACGGCTAAGCTGGTGCGGAATGTTGGGGAGATAATTTTTGACGGTAGTGCTGACGAGAATTGGACTTGGGTACAAAATTTGGATAATGCATCAGATTTTTGTTCGTGCTACATCCCAAAAACAGGCATACCCTGCAACCTAAATAATGCAAATGAAATTATGATGTGTACACATGTTCCGTATGTTTATTCCGCAACAGTTTATAGGTATAGAAAAACATTAGGATTTATGGGGTTTGTCGATAATTCTGCGTTTGCTATTTTTACACTGCCAATATCTGTTGTAAATAATTTAGCTACTTGGAAATCTATGCTATCTCAAAATCCAGTAAAGGTGCAATATAAGCTTGTAACACCAATTATAACAAGCTTAAGTTATGAGGCTGTTAAACAATATTATCCTCATACAAATATTTATAGTAGTGCAACGGTTCAGCCGTTGATTGAGGGCAAATTTAGGATTATAGGAAATTAAATACATAAAAAGGAGATTACATAATGGAAAAAACAAAAGCTTTTGTAGTAACAATAATAGGTATATTTTCGGGGTGGCTTGGGATACTGGCAATACCGTTTTACATTTTAGTTCTTTTAAATGGGGTTGATTACACAACCGGGATTGTTGCAGCACCTTACAGGGATGAAAAAATCAACTCTTACAAAGGTTTTAGGGGAATTGCTAAAAAGGTATGTATGTGGCTTTTGGTGGCAATAGGCGCAATAGTAGATTGGCTTATTGCTTATTCGACATCGACTATTGGTATTGATTTTAATTTTAGATTTTTAATTGCTTCGCTTGTAGCTGTGTGGCTCATTTGCAATGAAATTATAAGTATACTTGAAAATATGGTTGATATAGGTGTGGATATGCCGCCATTTTTACAAAAATTTGTATCGAAAATTCGTGATACGGTGGAAAATGAGGGGAATATAGAATGAATATAAAAAATATTCCTAATCAGATAATCAAGCAGTCTTTGCAACCTCTTAATTTATCAAAAGTTGATGCAATAGCACTGCACCATATGGATAGTAATGCGGATGTTAAAGGCATAGAACAGATACATATAAACAAGGGTTGGCGTGCAATCGGCTATAATTTTTGGGTTGCTTTTGACGGCACTGTATATCGTGGCAGGGGTTTTAATCTTGGTGCCGGGGTGGATGAGCAAAACGGTCATATCATCAGCATAGGCTTTCAAGGTGATTATCATACCGCTCCAAGAGCAATGCCTGATGCGCAATTTAACGCAGGGATTGACATTATAAACTATGTCAAAGTAAACGTGCCATCAATAAAAAAAGTCGCAGGGCATAAAGATTTTATGGCTACAGCTTGCCCGGGTAAATATTTCCCACTTGCTGAAATGCAAAGTGGAGTGAAGAGAGGAGGGAATACAATGGCTAAAATTACAGTTATAGGCACAGGAAAAAACGTTAAAATTACTGCAGATGGAAAAGACATTGATTCATCAGGAATGATTGAAAAAAATGGAACAACCGCTTGTATGAATGTGGCCCAGGTACTAAGGGAACTAGGGCATGAAGTTGAGTGGAAAGCGGAGTAAGTAATAAACAGACAGAGCCTCAATCCTTAGTTATTAGATTTGGATTGAGGCTCTATTTTTATGTTTAGAAATTTGTTGAATATTTTGGATCTATATGGTAATATATATATTATTTAATATTTTAAATATTTTAATTTTTTGAAATAATAGTAAGAATGTGTATAATTAATTATTGACAACTAACAAAAAATAAATACAATTAAGGTGGAATTAATGGTATGGATTTACAAAATATTGATTTAAAACCATTATCAGAAGTGGGGAATAATTTAATTAATAAAGTTTCTCATGCGATAGGATATTGTGTAACACCAAAAGGAACAAAATTGGCACAATTAGAAGCGCATAAATCAATAATTGATGAGATTGCAAACAAGCATGATATTAATCCAATAGAAAGAGCTGCTATAATAAGTAATTATAAAAAAATTATTAAACAATATGCGAATCAAAATGATATAGTTAATATTGCTATCGATCACCTCGATGATAATGCTAATCCAGAAATAATTGAAGATGATTGGTTAGATCTATTTTTTGAAAAATCTAAAAATATTTCTAATGAACAGATGAAGATAATATGGGGAAGGATATTAGCAGAGCAATGCAATATGCCTTCTAGCATTTCTAAATCCTTGCTTAATGTATTATCAATAATGGAATATGATGTTGCTAATGCATTTAACATTCTAAGTCAACACGTTATAACAACATTAAATGGACATCCAATACCTATTATTCCATATAATGATCGTAGAAATTATTGTGTGGCAATTGGATTGGATCGCGATATGCTAATTGATTTGCAAAATTATAATCTTATTACGATAGATTTTTTTGGCGGTTACCAATGGAAGGAAAAAATATTGAAATCAAACTATTTTGATACAAATATTGAAGTAGAGTCTTTTGAAAATGAAGAAGTTCATGTTGGTGAGGTTTTATTAACCAGAGATGGTATAAGATTATGGCGAGTTATTCCTCATACAGAATCACCTAAATTATTACAGTTGTGTAAGACATTATGGGAAAAAAGAAATTATAAAATAGATTTTAGTAATCATTAATTATTTATAACTGACTTTCTTTTATTTGTTTCAATCTTGTGCAATGTTACTCTCGGCAGCTGTCATACACCTGATCGGTGTGAATACAAACACCGTCTCTAAAGTCGCTGTTTTGTCTGATACAATCTTCGCGATTTTCACTCATAATTTATATCCTCCTATATTTAAGTATTGGGTTTCCAATATTATAATATGTAATATGTTTTATTGTGTGATAACCATTTTAATTTAAATTAGTATGAATATAAAAACAAAAATGCAGTGCTTATTTAAAAGCACTGCAAGGTGTATTTACACTTCATAAATTTTTAATATTCCTTCTGAAACCTGAACCTTGGAAATTCTCATATCCATCGCCTGTTTTTCTATATATCTGTGGGCGGCAGGCTCGGTCATGTTAAGGTATTGGATTAGAGCGCATTTTGCTCTGTCGATAAGCCTTATATCCTCAATTTTTGTTTTAAGAATATTGTTTTCCTTTTTAAGCTTTAATAAATTTCTTCTTGCAGTTATAAGCATTTTCAGCGATTGATAAATTATATCTTTTGTAGTGGGTTTTGAAACAACCAACACACCAAAATCCTCAACCTTTTGAGTAATCTCATCTGCAATATGGTTTTTAACAAGCATAACAACGCCGCAGTTTCCATCAACTGCAATGCTTTGTGCAAGCTCGGCGCCGAATTCGTCCGATAGAGGAGAATTTATAACAGCAATATCAAATTCATTTTGCAACATTGTCCGCCGTGCTTCTGCGCCATTTTTGACGGTGATTATTTGTGAAAATGATAAGGATTTTAATAATTCGTATAAAAAGTTTATTCCTTTTTCTGAATTGGAAACTATTAAGGCTTTGTACAAATAATCACCCCCATTCATTTAATACTGATTTTCGTTAAAACGGCTGTGCGATTTAGCTTTAGTGTTTACAGCATTTTAAGCGGAAATTAGTATAACATTCGGATAACTATTAATAATATGCAAAATATTCATTTTCTATCTTTTCTTTTTCCGCTGCTATTTCCGATGTCTTTGCTATTATAAATTTATCTAATGTTGCTTTTGGTAATATGGTTTTTACAAAATCACTTTCTCGGGCTAATTTTAGTGCTGAACTAAGGTTCATGGGCAATGTTGGAATTTGCTGTGTTATTTGTAAATCTGCTTCGTATAAATTTTCATCTATGGGTTTGCAAAGAGGAATGGATTTTTCGATTCCGTTAAGCCCTGCATATAGTAAGAGTGCAAATGCCATATATGGATTGCAGGTGCTGTCCGCCGAACGAAGCTCCATTCTTGCATATTTTCCTGTAGACGTTGGTATTCTTATAAGCTGGGAGTGATTCTGATGTGACCATGTTATATATTTTGGGGCTTCAAATTCGCCAAAGCGTTCGTAAGAATTAACAGTTGGGTTTAAAAATGCCGTAATTTCTGCTATGTGATTTATAATTCCTGCAATGAAGCTTTCTGCATCCTTTGCATAAACACTGTCGCTTTTGAAAATATTATCGTTATTTTTAAACAGCGAAATATTTATGTGAAGTCCGCTTCCGCTTTTGCCATAGAGTGGCTTGGGCAAAAAACTGGCATACAGCCCATTTTTTGTGGCAATTGTTTTAACAGCAGCTTTAAAAGTGATAAAGTTATCTGCTGTTGAAAGTGCATCACTATATTTAAAATCTATTTCATTTTGCCCCGGACCCTCTTGATGTTGTGAGCTTATGGGTATTATGCCCATTTCTTCAAGTGAAAGGCATATTTCACGCCTAACATTTTCGCCTTTGTCTAAGGGTGCAATATCCAAATATCCTGCATTATCAAAAGGAATTTTTGTTGCTTCACCATTTTCGTCCATATTAAACAGATAAAATTCACTTTCGGCGCCGATTTTGCAAACATAACCCATTTCAGAAGCTTTTTTGGTAGCTTTAACAAGAAGGTTTCTGATATCGCCCTCAAATGTTGCACCGTCAGGATGCTTTATACTGCAAAATAAACGAATTACCCTGCCTCCTGTGGGACGCCATGGCAAAACTGCAAGCGTTTTTGCATCGGGGAACAGCAATAAATCCGATTTGCTTATGTTCATAAAGCCTTGCACTGCTGATGCATCAAATGAAATTCCGCTTTCAAACGCACGAGGAAGTTCGTCCGCCATAATCGAAATATTTTTTTGCTTACCAAAAATATCGCAAAAAGCCAGACGTACGAATTTAACGTCATTTTCCTGCACAAATTGCAGAACCTCGCTTTGTGTATAGTTCATATCGGAACTACCCCTTTCATATAACTTCGCTAAGATGCCCCCACCTCTAGGCTTTAGCGTAGGCGGCGGACTTCTGTTTACGCAACAAGCAGGCACGCGCCCCCGCTTCGTTGAAACTGTGTGTTGAAATTGCTGTGCAATTTCTTCCGTTGTTATAACGTGATGACCTTACAGCGATTTTCACTGTAAGGTTTTATGTTTTATGCGTCAGCGGCTTCATAAGGAACTGCCATTTTAATTGAAATTAGTATTATTACTAATTATGAACATAAAGCTGCTTATAAGGATTTTTGCTGTTAGCAGTTAAAACATAAAAGGTTTCGTTCATAATTTCGTCAATATCCGCATTGAAATTATCGCAATATGTTTCTATATATTTCTTTATTTCCATTATATCACTATCTTCTGCTTTGCGCAACATAACCTGTTTGGGTAAATTCTTTTGCATTGTTTTGCTGCGGATATATATTTTGCCGCCGTGCATTCCTGTGCCGCAGAAGTTGCTTACAGGCCAGCCATCTGAATTTAAGCCTAATACTATAATGGTTCCACCGGCTAAATATTCACCCAAAAAGCTTCCGGCAGAGCCTCCTATAACTATAACAGGTGATTTATCCTTATAGGATTTCATATGAATTCCTGCACGGTAGCCAACATTTTCTTTTATGTATATCTCGCCTCCGCGCATAGCATATCCTGTTGCATCACCGGAAGAGCCATATACAATAATAGCTCCGTCATTCATTGTATCGCCAACCGCATCTTGAACATTGCCGTTAACCGTTATTTTGGAACCGTTTAAATAAGCACCCAATGCATTGCCGGGTGTTCCGTTTATAATTATATTTCTTCCACTTTCGCCGCTGCCAATATATCTTTGACCTATGCAGTTATCAATAGTGATTTCGGCATCTGCGCAATTTCTTATTTCTTCATTTAAGTCTTGAAAATGCATATTTTTTGCATCAATAATCATTATTTTGTCCCCCTAGCTTTTCTCCGCGTTGCTTGGCTGAAAATGCCATAAGCTGTGGCTTATCCTTGATTAAATCAAAATCAATGGTGTCCAGCGGAGTTTTGTTTTTAATTAAAGAGGTGTATATTCCTGCACGCTCTATATCGCCAATCATAATATATCCTTTTAAAAGCCCGTCGGCTGTAAAAAGCCTTTTGTAATTTTTTTCATCCTGTACAATATAGCTTTCGCCTTGATAAGAGCCTGCTGTGATTATGTGTAAGCCGAAAAAGCCGATTGCATTCATTGGTATGGCATTATCAAAGGTGGCGCTGCCGCCTGCCATATTTATGCCCGCACATTCGCCGCCGATATATGCGTTTGGCAACAATGCAAGTACTCTGCGCTGGTCGCAGGATATATCATTGCTTTCACAGCAATCTCCTGCGGAATAGATGTCAGATATACTGGTTTTTTGCTGTTCGTCTGTTACAATTCCTCTGCCAACCTCGCCGCCGATTTCTTGGACAAGCTTAATGTTGGGGCGTACGCCAACAGCAATTACAATAATATCAAAATCTATTTTTATTCCGCTTTTAAGTGTTGCGGTATTTTCTGTTACAGTGCTGATACTATCCGATAAAATGAATTTAACATCATTTTCTTCAATGTGCTTTTGCACCATTGCTGAGCCATGCTCATCCAATATGCTGGGCAGTATGGAAGGCGCCAAATCAACAATAGTTATGCTTTTAACACTTTTGTTAATACCCTCGGCGCATTTAAGGCCTATAAGACCGCCTCCGACTATCAGAACGTTGCTTTCTTTATTTATACAACTTTGCAAAGCCTTTGCATCATCAAGAGTCATAAAGGTAAATTTATTTTTAACCTTTTCAATTCCTTCTATACTGGGAACAAATGGGTTTGAGCCTGTTGCTACAAGAAGCTTGTCGTAGCCTATTTTGGTATTATCTTCAAGAATAACCTGTTTGTTATCCTTGTCTATTGATGTTACAGAAGTGCCGAAAATAGTTTTACAGTTATTTTTTTTATAAAAATCATCATCACGATATTTCATTTTTTGTTCATCTGTTTTGCCAAGCAAAAGATATGAAATAAGCGGTCTTGAATAGGTGTGATGCGGTTCGTTGGAAATTACGGTAATGGGGGATTCTTTATCCACCGTTCTTATTCCCTCAATGCAACCTATTGCAGCTGCGGAGTTTCCTATGATAACGTAATTCATATATGACCATTAGCCTTTCCGGCTCACATAATTTTTAAAACTGCTGACCTGCGCCAAATCGTGAGCCGGATAAGGCGGATAGATGGTCGTATGCACATCTGCATTTCGTCATAGACGAAATGTTTGCAGGTGCAATAAATTTAGGTGTGTAAAGTCTGAAAGTTATTTTCAGGCTTTACACCTCTCTTCAAAAACAATGGCATTGTTAGGGCAACCCTTAACACAGGCCGGTTCGCCGCTGCCGTTTTTAATGCACAGCTCGCATTTTTCAACTGCACCGTTTTCCGACGGCATAACAGCACCAAATGGGCAAGATAAAACACAGGTATAACAGCCTACGCATTTATCACGATTAATCTGAATTATGCCGTCATTTATAGAAAGTGCGCCGGTTATACAGCCTTTAACACAAAGGGGAACCTCGCAGTGTCTGCAAGAAACGGCAAATGAAATATTGCCTGCCTGTTCTATTGTGAGCCTTGGTCTGATTGTTTTGCCCTTCAGTGCCTTAACCATATCGGTTTCACCACAATTTGCAAAAGCGCAGTTATATTCGCATAGATGACAGCCCAAACACCATTTTTCATTAACATATATTCTTTTCATAGTTACGATTTCATTCCTCTCTGATATTATTCACCGGCGTGTTTAATGCCAAGTATATCAAGCTCATTCTGATTAAGCCCTACACCGCGAAGCATCAGCCTGTTTCCTCTTAACGCTTCAATTGAGTTTATACCCATACCACCCATCATTTCTTTAATTTCGTGGTTCCAAGCTGTTAAAAGGTTAACAAGCCTTTGGTAGCCGATATCGGGATTTAATCGTTTTGTAAGCTCCTCACGCTGAGTTGCAATACCCCAGTTGCATTTGCCGCTGTGGCAGCTTCTGCATAAATGGCAGCCAAGCGCTAAAAGAGCAGAGGTAGCTATATAAACACTGTCTGCACCAAGTGCAATTGCTTTAACAATATCGCCACTGTTTCGGATGCTTCCGCCAACAACAAGGGATATATCGCCTCGAATGCCTTCCTGACGAAGTCTTTCGTCAACGCTTGCTAATGCTAATTCTATCGGAATACCAACGTTATCTCTAATTCGTGTTGGCGCCGCGCCTGTTCCGCCACGGAAGCCGTCGATTGCAATAATATCTGCACCGCTTCTTGCAATTCCGCTTGCAATTGCCGCAACGTTATGAACCGCCGCAATTTTAACTATAACAGGTTTTTTATAAGCCGTTGCTTCTTTTAACGAGTAAACTAACTGACGCAAATCCTCGATGGAATATATATCGTGATGAGGAGCGGGTGAAATTGCATCTGAGCCGATAGGTATCATTCGTGTTTTAGAAATATCGCCTACGATTTTAGTGCCGGGAAGATGTCCGCCAATGCCCGGTTTTGCACCCTGACCCATTTTTATTTCTATTGCAACGCCTGCCTCCAGATAGTCCTTATGAACTCCGAATCTGCCAGATGCAACCTGAACGATTGTGTTTTTGCCGTATTTGTAAAAGTCCTCGTGCAAGCCACCCTCCCCTGTGTTGTAAAGTATTCCAAGCTCGGTTGCCGCTCTTGCAAGGCTTTCGTGAGCATTATAGCTGATTGAACCGTAGCTCATTGCCGAAAACATAATCGGCATTGAAAGAGAGAGCTGAGGAGGAAGCTTTGTTATTATTTCACCATTTTTGTCTCTTTGAATTTTTACATTCTTTTTGCCCAAAAATGTGCTTGTTTCCATTGGTTCACGCAATGGGTCGATAGACGGATTTGTTACTTGTGAGGCGTTAATTAAGATTTTATCAAAATACACGGGATAATCCTTTGGATTACCCATGGATGAAAGTAAAACTCCGCCGCTTCCTGCCTGACGATATATTTCCGAAATGGAGCCTCCCGTCCAGTTGGCATTTTGCTTGAAGGTATGATCCGTCTTTACTATTTTAAGCGCTCTTGTAGGACATAGAGAAACGCATCTGTGGCAGTTGACACACTTACTGTCGTCCGCACACATAACCGATAATCCTTCGTCAAAGCTGTGCACCTCGTTGGCGCATTGTCTTTCACAAACTCGGCAGGTTATACATTTATCTTTATTTCTGATTACCTCATATTCAGGATATAAAAAATCAATAGCCATTATAATGCACCTCCGTTAAGGGTTAATATTACAGGCTCGCCCCCTGCAGGCTGCCATACTTTATCTAAATCGGGTTGAATAATTCTGATTGCAGATTCCTCGCTGGCGATATAAACCGTATCGCCTTTTTCACCAACAACCATTGAACGAAGCTTTAATCTGTCGTTCAGTGCCATAAGACCACCGCTGAAGCCAACAAGTATAGAAAACGGACCTGTAATCAGCAGGCTTGCAAAAACGTTTCTTAAATATGTCATTTTCTCTTTTTCTTTTTTATCCATTTTATTTATTGTACTCCAAAATGGTGCGGCAATAACGTGAGCAACCTCTTCAAGTGATAAGCCTTGAACTCTGGTTAAATAATCTATCATATATGTTATAACCTCGGTATCTGTTTGAAGTGTGCATTTATAGCCGAACATTTCAATATATCTGCGGTTGGCATCGTAGCTTGATATTTCACCGTTATGAACGATTGAAAGATCCAAAAGAGCAAATGGGTGAGCACCGCCCCACCAGCCCGGTGTGTTTGTAGGGTATCTTCCGTGGGCTGTCCAGCTGTATCCTTTATAATCTTCAAGTCTGTAAAAATCCGCAACATCCTCCGGAAATCCTACTGCCTTGAAAACACCCATATCTTTTCCGCTTGAAAAGACATATGCGCCGTTTATAAAAGCGTTGATTTTTATAACACTTTTTGCAACAAATTCTTGCTCGGTAAGCTGGCTGTCTGCAAGCTTTGTGGGCAGCGGATCTACAAAATACCTCCAGATTAATGGTTCATTAGTTATTGATTTTGTTTTTCTGGTAGGGATTTTTGAAAGATTTACAATGTCGAAATGCTTATCTAAAAATTTTTCACATTCTAGTTTTGATGCAATGTTATCATAAAATATATGAAGTGCATATTGTTGACGGTATTCGGGATAAATTCCATACCCTGCAAAGCCGCCACCAAGACCGTTTGAACGGTCATGCATTACAGCTATTGATGTTCTTATGGCTTCGCCGCTTATTCTTTCACCGCTCTTTGAAAATATGCCTGATATTGCACAGCCTGACGGTATTCTTATTTCTCCTTCTTTAAACATAATAAGTTCATTCCTTTCTGCAAAACGAAAAATTAAATTTTCTTAATATTAAATAAATGGCGCTCATCAAAAAACGCGGAAACACCCCACATCCCTTAATGAACGCCATTGTTCATATTGTTATTATACTCTAGTATAATTTATATGTCAAGCAATTATGAAAAAAAAATATTAAATTTTTCAAAAAAATATATTGACAAATCAAAATTTTTAGAATATAATATTATCATCAGCAAAGGCGCTGTAGGTTTTTTACCTACTGTGCCTTTTTGTTTTGTTATGGTATTTTTATAAGATTAGGAAGGATTGATAATTATGAGTAATGTACCTGAAATGTTCGGTAGTATGGTTTTTGGCGATAAGGTTATGCGTGATATGCTGCCAAAGGATGTTTACAAGTCGCTAAAAAAAACAATCAACAATGGAACGCATCTTGAAATTGATGTTGCAAATGCTGTTGCAAATGCCATGAAGGAATGGGCTGTTTCAAAAGGGGCAACACATTTTACTCATTGGTTCCAGCCAATGACAGGAATTACAGCGGAAAAGCATGATAGCTTCATATCCAATTTGGATGACGGAACGGTTATTATGGAATTCTCCGGCAAAGAGCTAATAAAGGGTGAGCCTGACGCGTCAAGCTTCCCATCTGGAGGACTTCGTGCAACTTTTGAAGCAAGAGGCTACACCGCATGGGATCCAACCTCTTATGCTTTTATAAAGGATAACACACTTTGCATACCAACCGCTTTTTGTTCTTACGGCGGTGAGGTACTTGATAAAAAAACTCCCTTGCTTCGCTCTATGGAAGTAATCAGCGCTCAAGCGGCAAGAATTCTTAAATTATTCGGTAAGGATAATTTTGGAAGAGTTGTAACCACAGTCGGTCCCGAACAGGAATATTTTTTAATAGATAAAAGCATGTATGAAAAACGCAGAGACTTAGTTTTCACCGGAAGGACATTGTTCGGGGCCAAACCTCCTAAAGGACAGGAATTGGAGGACCACTATTTCGGCGCTATCAAGCCGAGAGTTTTGGCATATATGAAGGAGCTTGACGAAGAGCTTTGGAAGCTTGGAATTTTGGCGAAAACCAAACATAATGAAGTTGCACCTGCACAGCACGAATTAGCTCCAATTTTCTCTACTACCAATATTGCAACAGACCACAATCAATTAACAATGGAATTGATGAAAAAAATTGCAATAAAGCATAATTTAGCTTGCTTGCTTCACGAAAAACCATTCGCCGGAATTAACGGAAGCGGAAAGCACAATAACTGGTCTATCGCAACTAACAATGGTATTAATCTTTTAGAGCCGGGAAATTCACCCGAGGATAATGCACAATTCTTGTTATTCTTATCTGCTGTTATAAAGGCTGTTGACGATTATGCAGATTTGCTTCGCGTTTCTGTTGCAAGTGCCGGTAATGACCACAGGCTTGGTGCTAACGAGGCGCCTCCTGCTATTGTTTCTATATTCCTTGGCGACGAGCTTACAGATATTTTGGAATCTATCGAAAACGAAAGTGTTTATGATAAAAAAGAAAGAACTCATATGGATATTGGCGCTGTTGTTCTTCCTCATTTCCAAAAGGATACAACTGATAGAAACAGAACATCACCATTTGCGTTTACAGGCAATAAATTTGAGTTCAGAATGTTGGGATCTGCTTTTTCAATTTCCGGTCCAAACATTGTTTTAAACACCGCTGTTGCAGAAGTTTTATCTCAGTTTGCCGATGAGCTTGAAACAGCTGATGATTTTGAAGCAAAGCTTGCCGAAATAATTAAAAGAACAATCAAAAACCATAAGCGTATAATATTTAACGGAAATAATTATTCTGAGGACTGGGTTAAAGAGGCTGAAAGCAGAGGTCTTCTAAACTTAAAATCATCCTCCGAGGCTATGCCATATTTCCAAGCTGATAAAAACATAAAGCTTTTCACCAAGCATAAAATATTTACAGAGGCAGAGGTTCGTTCACGTTGTGAAATTTTATTGGAAAACTATTGCAAGGTAATAAGCATTGAAGCGCTTACAATGTCCGAAATGGTTAAGAGGGACATTATTCCGGCGGTTGTTACTTATGTAAAAGAGCTTAGCGATACTGCGCAAAGCAAAAAAGCAGTTTCGGCAGATATTCCTACCGAGCTTGAGGAGAAATTGTTAACAAAGCTTTCAAAAATCAGCACCTGTTTATATAATAAGGTTAATGAGCTTGATATTTCATTGCTTGATGCAAAGAATTTTGACGAGGCTGAGCGTGAGGCAAAATATTATAACGACGTTGTTTTTGCTAAAATGTGCGAGCTAAGGCAGGTTGCAGATGAAATCGAAGCCTTGACTGCAGGAAAATACTGGCCATTCCCAACTTACGGAGATATATTGTTCAGCGTATAACTTCGTTGAAACGGTGTGTTGAAACGCCATGTGTATCTTATATTGTTATAAATTAATAAAGCATATGCCGTTGATTTCGGCATATGCTTCTTTTTTTTTATGCTTTTTCATATATATTTTATATGAGGAGGTGTTTTTTAAATATTATGAGTGAGCATTTTATTAAAGAAAGTTTTGGGGCGTTGTGGCATTTTTGTCATAACAGGGAAGGTATTTGTTTTTGCAGAATGAAGGATGAGCATTTGGCAGAATACGAAATTTTACTGTCGGAGGGGCAAAGTGATTTTGGTGTGATTATTGATGATTCGGATTGCATACACTTAATATGTCAAAACAATGCAGGGGATATAATTTATCTTAATTATACAAAACAAAACTGGCAGAAGGTTGTTGTTATGCAAAGCAAAAATCAAATCTCGTATCCTAAAAATTTCAGAATTCAACGCACAAATAAATGGATAAATATTTTCTATATAATTGAATATAAGGGGCAAAAAATGCTGACTCACCAAATGCTGGAGAGAAGCGATGTACCCCCCACTGTTTTGGATTATGTGGGCGATGATTATAGCCTTGCAAAGGATAGTATGAATAATTTGTATGTTTTGTTTTACAGCCAAAGTCAAAGGGCATACGGATACAAAAAATATAGCTGGAATACAAAAAAATGGGAAGAATTTTCAAAAATAGACGTGCCATCAACTTTTATGCATCCCTATTTGTTTATTGACAGCGTGGACACAATGCACATTGTAGGTGTTTTAAATGATGATGTTGTTTATTATTCCGATACCTTAACAACAATTGCAAAGGGGATACGCCCGATAGTGATACAAAAGGAGAACTTACACATAATGTGGCTTTCAAAGGGCGGAATTGTTTATGGCTGCCAGAGTGTTGATGGCGGCAAAAACTTTCAAAACCCAACGGAATTTATGGCAGGCAGATTTGCGCAGACTAAATTGTTTTCGATTTCCTATACTGCATTTGAAAGACAGATAAATGCAAGAAATTGCTATGGCTTTATTGGCGATAGCACAGTGAAGTTTTATGCACTGGGAGAATTTTTTAATGTTTTAAAAACACCGCCAAGGCCTATTCAAAAATCGTTATCGGAGGAGGCGCGCGAATTTATACAGAAAACAGAACCTCAGCCAGAGCAGGAATTTAGCATTGAAAATATTGAACTTACTAAATTAAAAATACAGATGGGGCATATTTCATCCAATTTAGAAAAAATAAATAAAAAATTAGATGAAATAAGGGAAAATTCAGAAATTTATCATAAGCCAAAAAGCACAGATATGAGTGGAATTTATAAGAGGATCAGTGAACTTGAAGATAAATTTGTGAATAAATTTGAATATAGAATTGAAGATGAGCTTGAGAATGAATTTGAACTTGAAGAGAAAAGCTATGAAAAAATTGAGTTAGAAATTGAAGAAGAAGGCAATGATGAAATTGAAAATATAATGGAAGATGAAGTTGATATAAAAGCAGAAAATAATGAAGAATAATTCAGCGCCGATTTGGAGTTTGAAAACCAAATCGGCGCATTTTTTAGTCTTTAATAAAAAGAAATTTTTTGTATTTATTAAGTATGGCAATAAGCGGAAGCCCTAAGCCAAAGCAAACCACCAGTTCTCCGAATGCAACAAAAAGCATTGAAGAAAGCAACCCTGTTAAATTAAATGGCTTACCCAAAAACATTCCAAAATAAATAAATGTACCTACAATAATACCGTTGCATATAACAGGCGGCAAAAGTGCTAAATATTTATTGTGGCGCAAAAGGTATGTACCGTATGCGGCAATAAGAGTGGCAATACTCCCGATTAAGGTATCCATCGGACCAAAAGGGCTGTTAATGTTTGCGACAGCACAGCCAATAAACAGACCGGGTATTGCGGCTGGGGTAAATATGGGCAGAATCGTCAAAATTTCCGAAATCCTAAATTGAATGGGCGAGCTTGCACTGCCAAAGCTGATAGGTGCGAAGGCTAACGTCATCACCACATAGATTGCGGCGATTATTGCCCCTTGTACTAAAAACCTTGTACTTTTTTTCATTTTTCATTTCTCCTTAGTTTTTTTTATAGACAGGATGGTTTCGAACTGTCTTATTTTAAATTTAAAATCAGTATAATTATATATTAAATTATAAAAATTGCAATAGCTATTATTGGGTTTTAATTATTTTTGCACCGAGGGAATTCAGCTTCTCGTCAAAATTATAATAGCCTCGTTCTATATGGTGAATGTCGCTTATTTCTGTTGTTCCGTCCGCAACCAAGCCTGCTATAACAAGTGCTGCGCCTGCCCTTAAATCGGTTGCTTTAACTTGTGCTCCTGTAAGCTTTTTTGCGCCCTCTACTACGGCGGTTCGTCCTTCTATTTTAACATTTGCACCCATTCTTTTAAGCTCGGGAACGTGCAGGAAGCGGTTTTCGAAAATTGTTTCAATAACCATGCTTGTTCCGTCCGCAATGGTCATCATTGATGTGTAAGGCGCTTGCATATCTGTTGGGAAACCGGGATACGGCATTGTTTTAATATCCACTGCTTTTGGTTTGTTTGATGCGTCAACATCGATATACCCATCACCTTCGGTGATTTTTATTCCGCTTTCTCTCATTTTTGCGGTTATCGGCTTTAAATGCTTTGGCATAATATTTTCTATCCGAACCTTACCGCCCGTCATTGCAGTTGCGGTTAGGAAGGTGCCGGCTTCTATTCTGTCGGGTATAACTGTGTGGGTTGTTCCCCGAAGCTCCGAAACGCCCGTTATTTTTATGGTGTCTGTTCCTGCACCCACAACGTTTCCGCCCAATAGGTTGATATAATTAGACAAATCCACGATTTCCGGCTCTACTGCGGCATTTTCGATTATTGTCAGTCCCTCTGCTAAGGAAGCCGCCATTATTAAGTTTTCAGTTGCTCCCACGCTTGGAAAATCCAAATATATTTTTGCACCCTTTAATTTTTTACAGCGTGCTTCAACATAGCCATGCCCTTGTGTGATTTTCGCACCCATTGCCGTCAAGCCTTTAAGGTGTAAATCCACAGGGCGTGTGCCAATTTGGCAACCTCCCGGAAGTGATATTTTCACCTTGCCCACCCTTGCAAGCAGAGGGCCTGTTATTAAAAATGATGCACGAAGCTTGTTGACCATTTCATAAGAGGTTACATCGCTGATTGGTCTATCACAGCAAATGGACATAGAAGTTCCTTTAACGGTAACATTTGCGCCTAAGCAGGTTAATAAATCGCTCATATTTTGAATGTCTAAAAGAGGAGGAACATCGTTTATAACAGAGCAACCATTTGCTAAAATAGTTGCGGCAAGTATGGGTAGTGCGGAATTTTTTGAACCGCTTACGGTAACCGTTCCTGAAAGAGGTGATGACTGTGAAACTATATATTTGGACATAAAAATTAAATCCCCCATAATAATATTATTCTAAATTTATTATAGCCTTAATTATGGGTGATTATTCTGTATATCTCTGTAAGTGGAAGTCCGCTTTTTTCTGATAATTCCGCGGCGCTTTCGTATTCGGGAATTATTTGCCTTTTTTCATTTAAAATTTTAATTTTAACCTTTGCTGTGCCGAATGGCGTTTCCACGGTGGCAGATTCCCTTTGCAGAATGGTTCTGTCTGCCTCATATCGTCTTATGCCAAGGGTTGATGTTTCGCTGAATATTATTTTTTCGAATTTTTCGTATTCCTTGCAAAGCACAGTAAGTTTATATGCAGGACGGTTTTTTTTCATATATATTGGAGTGTAGAACACATCAAGGGCGCCATTTTCAAAAAGTATGTTCATTGTATGACCTAAAATTTCGGCGGTGGTATCGTCAATATTTGTTTCAAGCACAAATATTTTGTCCTGCTCATCTTGCTCGCTTAAAATCAGCCTTAGAACATTTGGAATTTCAAAGTTTTTTGTTCCTGCTCCGTAGCCTATTTTCTGGGGAACTATAAGCATGCCTCTTCCAAAATGCTCTGCAAGCTCTGCAATAATTGCCGCACCTGTTGGGGTTATAAGCTCCCCTTCAATATTTGATATTTCAACAGCTACTTTGCGGTTTGCAAAAATTTCGACGGTGGCAGGAACCGGAACAGGTATTTTACCGTGCTGACAGTTTACAAAGCCAAAGCCGTCCTTTAAGGGTGATGCGAAAATTTTATCCGGCTTTATATAGTCCACGCAAATTGCTGTGCCTACAATGTCTATAATGCTGTCGATTGCGCCAACCTCGTGAAAATGAACGGCTTCAACGGTGGTTCCATGCACCTTTGCTTCTGCATCTGCAATTCGCATAAAAATTGCTTTAGATATTTTTTTTATATTTCCATTAAGCTCGGAATTATCTATAATCTGGTTTATATCGCTTAAATTCCTGTGTTCGTGCCTATGATGATTAATTATAACTTCGAATTTTTTTGCATTTATTCCATTTTTCATTGAATTTTTTAATTCTATTTTATAATCATTTATATTTAATTTTTCAAGTTCAGCTTTTAAATATTCAAATGGGACTCCCAAATCCAAAAACGCACCAACCGTCATATCTCCGCTTATTCCGCAAATACAATCAAAATACAATATTCTCATCAAAAGCCTCCTATAACTGATTTATTGTTGATGCCAAATATCCTGCGCCGAAGCCGTTATCTATATTAACAACACCGATTCCGTTTGCACAGCTGTTCAGCATTGTTAAAAGCGCCGCAATACCGCCCATTGATGAACCGTATCCAATGCTGGTGGGCAGTGCAATAACGGGTTTATCGGTGAGTCCGCCCACAACAGACGCAAGAGCGCCCTCCATGCCTGCGGCAACGATTATAACATTTGCTTTTTTGATGTCGTCAAGCCTTGCAAAAAGCCTGTGTATTCCTGCAACACCAACGTCATAAGCTCGTGTTACAGGATTGCCCAGCACCTGCGCCACAACCGCCGCTTCCTCTGCAATTGGAATATCCGCCGTCCCTGCGGACATAACCATTATTATTTTATCTGTCTTAATATTTTCCACAGGATTTATTATAATAATTCGCGCATCCTTATAATATGTAAGCTTTTGAGTAATACTGCAAAGGGCATTGTAAATATCCTCGCTTGCTCTGGTCAGCATAATGTTTTCAAGGTTTTTTGAAATCATATTTTGTGAAATCCCTAAAATATGCTCTGTGCTTTTGCCTTGGCAAAAAATAACCTCGTTGGAATGGGAGCGTATGCCTCGGTGATAATCTACATTTGCATAGCCTAAATCCTCAAAGGGCAGAGTTTCCAGCCTTTCCATTGCGTTATTAACTGATAAATCACCTGTTTGGATATCCTCAAGCATTTTTTTGAGTGTTTCCTTATTCATTTTCTTCACCCAATTGCTCTAAGTATAAAATAATGTCCTGCCTTGTTATCATAGATAAAAAGGAAAATTCCTTTTCCAATGCTTTTTTGATATATTCCTCGCCTGTTTTTTTATCTCCCATTTTAATCAAAAGTTTGCCATATTCAAAATATCCTTCAGGGAATTTCGGGTCTAATTCAAATAGCTTTTCGTAATATTCCTTTGCTTTTTCATCATCACCCATTTGAAGGTAAGTAAATGCAAGATTATCCACAATAATTGGATTGGTATTGTTATAGTCATAGGCTTCCAAGTTGAATTCCAGAGCCTTTTCCAAATCACGATTATATGCGTACATATATCCTAAGCTTCCGTAAACTGCTGTTGAAGGAGCTTTTTGCACAACCTCCTCCAGCATTTCTATTGCTTCATTAACCTCCTTACGCTTCCATAATACAAGTGCATATGAAGACTTTAGGCGGATTTTTTGTTCCGGCTTCGGCTTTTCCATTAAAAGCAGAACGAACATTTTGCTTGCATTTTCAATATCCCCTTCTTTAAGGGTTAAATAGGCATAAAGCAATTGATGGTCGAAGCTCATTCCGCCCATTTTTTTCCCTAATTCAAACCACTTTAAGCTTCTTTCGGTTTTCCCTCGTGCATAAAAAAGCTTTCCAATGCTTGCACAAATATCTCCTCTTTTAAAGAAAACAAAAAGTAAGCTGACAAATAAAATAATCTTTCCCATAATTATGACCATTAGCCTTTCAGGCTCACAAAATTTTATGAAACTTTTGACCTACTCCAAATCGTGAGCCGGATAAGGCGTATAAATGGTCATATGCACCAATGCGTTTCGCCTATGGCGAAAATATCGCAGGTGCAATCAATTCAATGGATAAGTCTGAAAGTTTCTTTCAGACTCATCCTCCTTAGAATTCTGCATTTCCTACCGTTCTTGGGAACGGAATAACGTCTCTTATATTTTGCATACCTGTTAGATACATTATGGCACGCTCGAAGCCTAAACCAAAGCCTGCGTGTGCCGCACTTCCGTATCGTCTTAAATCCAAATACCAGTTATATTCCTCAGGGTTAATATTAGCTCGTATCATCTTGCTTTCTAAAATATCCAAGCGCTCTTCACGCTGGCTGCCGCCTATAATTTCGCCAACACCGGGAACCAGCAAATCCATTGCCGCAACGGTTTTTCCATCATCATTCTGCCTCATATAAAATGCTTTTATTTCTTTTGGATAATCAGTAACAAAAACAGGTTTTTTGAAAATTTGTTCTGTTAAATATCGCTCGTGCTCTGTTTGTAAATCAGTTCCCCACTGAACCTTGTATTCAAAGCTGTCGTTGTTTTTTTCAAGCTCCGCTACTGCTTCGGTATAGGTTATGTGTCCAAAATCATTTTCAAGGATTGATGTTAAGCGTTGCAAGAGGGTGCTATCTATATGAGTATTGAAAAATTCAATTTCAAGGGGACATTCGGTAAGAACAGCGTTTATAATATATTTTAGCATATCCTCCGCTAAGCTCATATCATCGTTTAAATCCGCAAATGCAATTTCAGGCTCTATCATCCAAAATTCTGCCGCATGGCGGGTTGTGTTGCTGTTTTCCGCTCTGAAGGTTGGTCCAAAGGTATATATTTTTTTAAACGCCATAGCAAAGGTTTCGCCTTCTAACTGACCGCTTACAGTAAGATTTGTGGGCTTGCCGAAAAAATCCTTGCTATAATCCGTTTCATTTGGAGGGAGAGTTGTAACTTTGAACATTTCCCCTGCGCCCTCTGCATCACTTGATGTTATAATTGGGGTTTGTACATAAATAAAGTTACGTTCGTGAAAAAAACGATGTATTGCTTGAGCCGCAACGCTTCGCACTCTAAATACTGCGGAAAAGGTGTTTGCCCTCGGGCGAATGTGCGCAATGGTTCGCAAATATTCAAAGGTGTGCCTCTTTTTTTGAAGGGGATAATCAGGTGTGCTTTCACCTTCGATTATAATTTCATCGGACTTAATTTCAAAGGGCTGTTTTGCATCGGGGGTGAGCACAACATCACCGCAAACGCTTATTGCACTACCAACGTTTAACTTTGATATTTTATCAAAGTTGCTTATTATATCCTTTTCAAAAACAATTTGTACGCTTTTAAAATAAGTGCCGTCATAAAGCTCGATAAAGCCGAATGTTTTACTAATGCGTATATTTCTTATCCAACCGCTTGTTTTTACGGTTTTAATACCTTCAATATTATTATACAAACTCTTAATATCCATATTAATACCTCCACAATTAACCTATTATATCATTAAAATAATATAATTTCAATTTTTTTTAAAATTTATGTAAAAAAAACGTTGACAAGTTATTTTATATATGATATTATTGTTACCTTACTATAAGGGGTATTATGGATTTTTGCGAAAAAAAATAATCGTGATTCATATATGGCGCGATTTTTGCCCATAAATTTTTAATGAGGTGATTGGTTTTATGGTACAACCTATTCAACTTGGCAAAAATACAAGGATGAGTTATTCAAAAATCGGTGAGAATTTGGATATGCCAAATCTTATCGAAATCCAAAAAAACTCATATAATTGGTTTTTGTCCGAAGGTTTGGGAGAAGTGTTTAAGGATATTTCTCAGATTACAGATTTCTCTGGTAATTTAATTTTGGAATTTGTGGATTATTCCCTTGACAGCGAGCCTAAATACTCTGTTGAGGAGAGTAAAGAACGTGATGCAACCTATGCGGCTTCTCTTCGTGTTAAGGTACATTTGATTAACAAAGAAACCGGTGAAGTTAAAGAGCAGGAAATATTTATGGGCGATTTTCCTTTAATGACGGATCAAGGTACATTTATTATCAACGGTGCCGAGCGTGTTGTGGTTAGTCAGCTTGTTCGTGCTCCCGGCATTTATTATGCTATGCAATATGATAAAACGGGTAAGCCTTTGTTTTCAAACACTGTTATTCCAAATCGAGGCGCTTGGCTTGAATATGAAACGGATTCTAATGATATTGTTTCTGTTCGTATTGACAGAACCCGTAAAATTCCCATCACCGTTTTCCTTCGTGCTTTGGGTCTTGGTACCGACCAAGAAATTATGGATTTTTTCGGCAGTGAACAGCAATTGCTTATTACAATAGGAAAAGACACCTGCAAAACAAACGAAGAGGGTTTGGTGGAGGTTTATAAAAGGTTGCGTCCGGGCGAACCACCTACGGTTGAATCGGCACAATCTCTTATAAACTCATTGTTTTTTGACTCTCGCCGTTATGATTTGGCAAAGGTTGGAAGATATAAATTTAACAAAAAATTAGCTATTGCACCACGTCTTGTAGGACTTAAATTGGCAGAGGATGTTATTTCCCCTGTAACGGGCGAGGTTCTTGCAACAGCAGGAGAAAAATTAACTGTTGAAAAAGCTAACATAATTGATGATAACGATGTAATAAGAGTTAAGGTTGATGTTGACGGAACCGAGCTTTGCATCATATCAAACAAGATGGTTCATCTTAATAATTATGTAGATTTTGATATTTCCAAGCTTGGAATTAAAGAACGTGTTTATCTTCCTGTGCTTGAGGAAATTTTGCAAAATCACACAACCGAGGAAGAAATTAAAGAGGCTATTGCCGATAATATCAGCGAGCTTATACCTAAATATATAAGGCTTGATGATATTTTGGCATCGGTTAATTATCATATAAATTTGGCATATGGCATCGGAACAACAGACGATATTGACCATTTAGGCAACAGACGTCTTCGTTCGGTTGGCGAGCTTTTACAAAATCAATTTAGAATTGGTCTTGCTCGTATGGAACGTGTTGTTCGAGAGCGTATGACAATTCAAGATTTAGACGTTGTTACACCTCAGACGCTGATTAACATACGTCCTGTTTCTGCTGCAATTAAAGAATTTTTCGGATCCTCTCAGCTTTCGCAATTTATGGATCAGACGAATCCTCTTGCAGAGCTTACTCATAAGAGACGTTTATCCGCATTGGGACCTGGTGGTCTTTCCCGTGAACGTGCAGGCTTCGAGGTTCGAGACGTTCATCACTCTCACTACGGCAGAATGTGCCCTATCGAATCTCCTGAAGGACCAAACATTGGTCTTATCTCATCACTTTCAACCTTTGCTCGTGTAAACGAATACGGGTTTATTGAAACGCCTTATCGCAAGGTTAACAAGGAAACAGGGGTTGTTACCTCCGAAACAATTTATATGACGGCAGATGTCGAGGATGAATTTGTTGTGGCGCAGGCTAATGAGCCTCTTGACGAAATTGGACGCTTTGTTCACAAAAATGTTACTGCAAGATACTTAGATAAGATTTTGGAAGTTGAAGCCCGAGATGTGGATTATATGGACGTATCGCCGAAGCAGATTGTTTCGGTTGCTACCGCTATGATACCGTTCTTGGAAAATGACGATGCTAACCGTGCGCTTATGGGTTCTAACATGCAGCGTCAGGCTGTGCCTTTGTTGAAAACTCAATCACCTATTGTTGGTACAGGTATGGAATACAGAGCCGCTAAGGATTCCGGTGTTGTTGTGCTTTCTAAAAAGGACGGTGTGGTTGATAAGGTTTCGTCCAATGAAATTGTGATTAAAAATGACGATGGTTCCACCGATAGATATAAACTTCTTAAATTTAAGCGTTCCAATCAAGGAACCTGCATCAATCAAAAGCCTATTGTTGCAAAGGGCGAGGTTGTTAAAGAGGGAGATATTATTGCTGACGGGCCTTCCACAAATAATGGCGAAATTGCTCTTGGAAGAAATATTTTAATCGGCTTTTTAACCTGGGAAGGCTATAATTACGAAGATGCTATTTTGATAAATGAAAAGCTTGTTAAAGAAGATGTATTTACATCAATACACATAGAAAAATACGAATGCGAAGCTCGTGATACAAAGCTTGGCGCAGAGGATATTACCCGTGATATTCCAAACGTTGGTGAGGATGCTTTAAGAGACCTTGACGAACGTGGTATCATTCGAATAGGTGCGGAGGTTCGCCCCGGTGATATTTTAGTTGGTAAGGTTACACCAAAGGGTGAAACGGAGCTGACAAGCGAAGAAAGATTATTAAGAGCTATATTCGGCGAAAAAGCTCGTGAGGTTCGAGATACTTCTCTTAAAGTTCCTCATGGTGAGGCAGGAATTATAGTTGATGTTAAAATATTTACCCGTGAAAATGGTGATGAGCTTCCACCGGGAGTTAATCAATTGGTTCGTTGTTATATTGCACAGCGCCGTAAAATCAGCGTTGGTGATAAAATGGCGGGAAGACACGGAAACAAGGGCGTTATTTCAAGAATATTGCCGGAACAGGATATGCCGTTCCTTCCGGACGGAACGCCACTTGAAATTGTGCTTAATCCGCTGGGCGTACCTTCTCGTATGAACATCGGTCAGGTTTTGGAAGTGCATTTAGGCTATGCGGCGAAGGCTCTTGGCTGGAAAATTGCAACTCCTGTTTTTGACGGTGCAAACGAAGATGATATTATGGATACTCTTGAAAAAGCAGGATATAACAGAGACGGCAAAACCGTTCTTTATGACGGACGTACAGGCGAACCCTTCGATAACAGGGTTACCGTTGGATATATGCATTATCTGAAGCTTGCCCATTTGGTTGATGATAAAATTCACGCACGCTCCACAGGACCATATTCATTGGTTACACAACAGCCATTGGGTGGTAAAGCTCAATTCGGCGGACAACGTTTCGGAGAGATGGAGGTTTGGGCGCTTGAGGCATACGGTGCTGCATACACACTTCAAGAAATTTTAACTGTAAAATCCGATGATGTTGTGGGACGTGTTAAAACATACGAAAGTATTGTAAAGGGAGAGAATATCCCGAAACCGGGCGTTCCCGAATCCTTTAAGGTTTTAATTAAGGAGCTTCAAAGCTTAATGCTTGATGTTAAGGTGCTTGACGAGAATAACGTTGAAATTCCGATAAGAGAAAGTGTTGACGAGGAAGAGGATTATGTAACAAAGCAATTGCTATATGGTGATGATTTGGCTAAGCAGGATAAAACAGCACCATTAACCGGCGTAGGAGTACAGATTACCGAGGACGATATCGTTAATCAAATTTTAAATGTAGATTCCGAGGATTTTGAAGAGGAAGAAGACGTTATATTGGATGATTTGGAATTGGATGTTGGTCTGGATGAGGATGTAGAAGTGGATTTGGACGAGGATGAAGAAGAATTTGATGATAATGATGACGATATTTTAATCTGATAGGGAATTTAGCAATTTTCTATCAAATTAAAAGCAATGAGATAATACCTTAACAAAGGCTATCGGATGTGTTATTTAGGAAAATCAGCCGTAAGATGAAGATAACGGATTAAATCGGAGTTTCCTTAGCAATACAATTTTAAAGGAGTTGAGCAATTTGCTTGAATTTAATAATTTTTCGGCTATACAAATAGGTCTTGCATCACCATCAAAAATTCGTGAATGGTCTCGAGGCGAAGTAAAAAAGCCCGAAACAATAAATTACAGAACCTTAAAGCCTGAAAAGGATGGTTTGTTTTGCGAACGTATTTTTGGCCCTCAGAAGGACTGGGAGTGTCATTGCGGTAAATATAAAAGAATCAGATATAAGGGCATTATTTGTGACCGCTGCGGAGTTGAGGTTACCAAATCAAAGGTAAGGCGTGAGCGTATGGGGCATATTGAATTGGCGGCGCCTGTTTCTCACATTTGGTATTTTAAAGGAATACCAAGCAGAATGGGTCTTTTGCTTGATATGTCTCCTCGAATTTTAGAGAAGGTTTTATATTTTGCATCTTATATTGTTATTGACCCGGGCAAAACCCCTCTTATGACAAAGCAGGTGCTTTCTGAAAAGGAATTCAGAGAGGCAAGCGAGCGTTACGGTGATAAATTCCGTGCCGGGATGGGAGCGGAATCTGTTCGTGAACTACTGGAAAATATGGATTTGGATAAAATAGCTATTGAGCTTAGAGAAGAATTGGAAACGGCAGTAGGGCAAAAAAGAGTTCGTATAGTTAAACGCTTGGAGGTTGTTGAAGCATTCAGAGACAGCGGAAACAAGCCTGAATGGATGATTATGGAGGTTGTTCCTGTTATCCCGCCGGAAATTCGTCCGATGGTTCAGCTGGATGGTGGCAGATTTGCAACCAGTGATTTGAATGATTTATACAGACGTGTTATAAACAGAAATAATCGTTTAAAAAGATTGCTTGATTTAGGTGCGCCGGATATTATTGTGCGCAATGAAAAACGTATGCTTCAAGAGGCGGTTGATGCTCTTATTGATAACGGCAGACGTGGAAGACCTGTTACAGGCCCCGGAAACAGAGCGCTTAAATCTCTTTCCGATATGCTTAAAGGTAAGCAGGGACGTTTCCGTCAGAATTTGCTTGGAAAGCGTGTTGACTATTCAGGACGTTCGGTTATCGTTGTTGGACCGGATCTTAAAATTTTCCAATGCGGATTGCCCAAGGAAATGGCTCTGGAGCTTTTCAAACCATTTGTTATGAAGCGTCTTGTTAACGATGGTATGGCTCACAATATAAAATCCGCAAAGCGAATGGTTGAACGTGTGCGAAACGAGGTTTGGGATGTTTTGGAGGATGTAATTAAAGACCATCCTGTGCTTCTTAACCGTGCACCAACACTTCATAGGCTTGGTATTCAAGCTTTTGAGCCTGTATTGGTTGAAGGCAGAGCGTTAAAGCTTCATCCTCTTGTTTGCGCAGCATACAATGCGGACTTTGACGGAGACCAAATGGCGGTTCACGTTCCTCTTTCGGCAGAGGCACAGGCAGAAGCAAGATTTTTAATGCTTTCTGCAAACAATCTATTAAAGCCGCAGGATGGACGTCCTGTTGCTGTGCCGTCTCAGGATATGATTTTGGGTGCTTATTACCTTACACTTATTAAAAATGATGAACCGGGCGTTGGTAAAATATTCTCTTGCACTGATGAGGTTTTGCTTGCATATAATGCGCAGGTAGTTGGGCTTCATGCTCCGATTAAGGTTCGTGTAAGTAAAAAAATAAACGGAGAAATGCTTACAGGGATTATAGATGCAACAGCGGGAAGGATTATTTTTAATCAAGATATTCCTCAAGATTTAGGTTTTGTGGATAGAAGCAAGCCTGAAAATTATCTTAGACTTGAAATAGATTTCCTTGCCGATAAAAAAATGCTTGGGCAAATAGTTGATAAAAGCATTAAGGTTCACGGAACAACTGAAACCGCAATATTACTTGATAAACTAAAATCTCTTGGTTTCAAATATTCAACTAAGGGTGCTATAACAATCAGCGTAAGCGATATGGAAATTCCGGCAGCTAAAAAGGAATATCTTGCAAAGGCAGAGGAAAAAATCGAAGTTATTACAAAGCAATTTAAACGTGGACTTATTTCCGATGACGAAAGGTATCAGCTTGTAATTGATACTTGGAGCGCCACAAGTGAGCTTGTAACAAAGGCGCTTATGGATCATTTGGATGAGTTTAACCCGATATATATGATGGCACATTCCGGTGCCCGTGGTAGCATCAACCAAATCCGTCAGCTTGCGGGTATGCGTGGACTTATGGCGAACACATCGGGACGAACAATGGAAATTCCGATTCGTGCTAATTTCCGTGAAGGACTTAACGTTTTGGAATACTTTATTTCAACTCACGGTGCTCGTAAAGGTCTTGCAGATACTGCTCTTAGAACTGCCGATTCAGGATATTTAACACGCCGATTGGTTGACGTTTCTCAGGATGTTATTATCAGAGAAAAGGATTGCGGAACAACCGAAAGTATTTTGGTTCGTGATATTAAAGACGGAAACGAAATGATTGAGGAATTGTTCGACAGACTTTCGGGCAGATATCCGGCAGAGGATATTATTCACCCTGAAACAGGCGAAGTGCTTGTTTCGAAAAACACTTTGATGTTTGATAAGCATGCTAAAAAGGTTGTAGATGCAGGCGTTAAAGAGGTTAAAATTCGCTCGGTGCTTAAATGCAAGGCAAAGGTTGGAGTGTGCGCAACCTGCTACGGTTCAAACCTTGCTATTGCAGATGAAATAAATGTTGGAGAAGCGGTTGGTATTATTGCCGCACAATCCATTGGTGAGCCGGGAACTCAGCTTACAATGAGAACCTTCCATACAGGCGGTGTTGCCGGTGATGATATTACTCAAGGTTTGCCTCGTGTTGAAGAGCTTTTTGAGGCAAGAAAGCCTAAGGGACTTGCAATTATTGCTGAATCAGCAGGCAGAGTAAGCATTTTGGAAACAAAGAAAAAACGTGAAATAACAATATTAGATGATGTTGAAGGCAATGCAACAACTTACTTTATTCCATATGGTTCAAGAATAAAGGTTGCAGAAGGAGAAAGCGTGCAGGCCGGCGATGAGCTTACAGAAGGTTCTGTAAACCCTCACGATATTCTTAAAATTAAAGGTCCTTCCGCAGTTCAGAATTATTTAATACAAGAGGTTCAGCGTGTTTATCGTCTGCAAGGTGTTGATATAAACGACAGGCATATCGAGGTTATTGTTCGTCAGATGATGCGCAAGGTTAAGGTTGAAGAAGCAGGTGATACAAGATTGCTTCCTGGCTCTTTGATTGATATTTCGGAATTCCAAAGTGCAAACAGCAAACTTCCCGAGGGGCAGACACCTGCAACTTATGTGGATGTATTGCTTGGTATTACAAAGGCATCTCTTGCTACCGATTCATTCCTTTCTGCGGCATCCTTCCAGGAAACAACTCGTGTTCTTACAGAGGCGGCAATAAAAGGAAAGATAGACCCGCTTTTGGGATTAAAAGAAAACGTAATCATAGGCAAGCTTATTCCGGCTGGAACAGGAATGAGCAAATATCAAGATGTAACAGTTTGTGAAACCGTTGAAGAAAACTTGTAAATTAAAATGTTGACATACTAACTTGTATGTGATAACATATTGGGGGATTTATTGTAATATGTTAGACGAACTTAAACAAAACAATAAGTTGATTGGGCTTAAACAGTCAACCCGTGCGTTGGAAAATGATGAAATTGCAAAGGCTTTTATTGCGCGGGACTGTGCTCCGGAAATATTCAATGGATTGGTTTTGTTATGTGAAAATAAAAATGTTCCCGTAGAGTATGTCGAATCAATGGCAGAGCTTGGCGAAATATGTCAGATTGATGTTAAGGCCGCTGTTGCAACCATACTGAAAAGTAAGTAGTAATTTGAGGGATACACTTTGTGTATTTCTCAATTAACTAATATAATTTTATAAATAGGAGGTGAAAATTTAGTGCCAACATTTAACCAATTAGTAAGGAAAGGTCGCGAAACTTCTGTTAAAAAGTCAACCGCTCCTGCCTTGCAAAAAGGAATTAACACTTTGCACAAACGTCCTACAGACCAAAGCTCTCCACAAAAGAGAGGTGTATGCACAGTTGTTAAGACTATGACACCAAAAAAACCAAATTCTGCTCTTCGTAAGGTTGCAAGGGTACGTTTAACAAACGGTATCGAGGTATCAGCTTACATCCCAGGTGTAGGTCATAACATTCAAGAGCATAGCGTTGTTCTTATCCGTGGCGGCAGAGTTAAGGACCTTCCGGGTGTTAGGTATCACATTATTCGTGGTACGTTAGATACTGCCGGTGTTAATGCACGTCGTCAAAGCCGAAGCTTATATGGTGCAAAACGACCAAAAGAAGGCAAAGACGGAAAGAAGTAATTTTAAAGCAAACTCGTACTATGGTGTACGAAACAAATCACAACTTATATTGGTGCGTTTTCACCGTAGTATATTATATATATTCGGAAATACACGCGCTGACGCAGTATTTTGTGCTGCGAGTACCTGTGATAATTATTTATCATATACCTTAATTATTAAATTAATTAGGGAAAGAGGAGGGAAGTAAAGTGCCAAGAAGAGGTTTTGTCCCAAAAAGGGACGTATTACCGGACCCATTATACCTTAATAAAATAGTAACTCGTCTTATCAACAACATTATGTTGGATGGTAAAAAGGGTGTTGCTCAAAAAATAGTTTATGATGCGTTTGATATTATTAAAGAAAAAACCGGCAAAGATCCTGTTGAAGTTTTTGAACAAGCTATGGCAAACATAATGCCTGTTTTGGAAGTTAAGGCAAGACGTGTTGGTGGTGCGACATACCAGGTTCCTATGGAGGTTCGCCCAGAAAGACGTCAAACATTAGGTCTTAGATGGCTTACAAATTATTCGCGTTTGAGAAACGAAAAGACTATGGCTGAAAGATTAGCAGGAGAATTAATGGATGCTATGAACAGCACAGGTTCAGCTTGTAAAAAACGTGAAGATACTCATAAAATGGCAGAGGCGAACAGAGCATTTGCACATTATCGCTTCTAATTTTTGCAGACTTAAAAACTGTTTATCTTAAATAACCGATAAATAAATTTATTTGTGTGCAGGCAAAAGAAAAATTGTGTATAACCTTAGAAAGGAGGAAGATTGTGGCTAGAAAATTTCCTTTGGAAAAAACAAGAAATATAGGAATTATGGCTCACATTGATGCAGGTAAAACAACCACAACAGAACGTATTTTGTATTACACCGGTGTAACTCACAAAATTGGTGAAGTTCACGAAGGTGCTGCAACTATGGACTGGATGGTTCAAGAGCAAGAACGTGGTATAACTATCACTTCTGCTGCTACTACCGCTCAATGGGAAGGTCATAGAATAAATATTATCGACACCCCCGGGCACGTTGACTTTACTGTTGAAGTTGAGCGTTCTCTTCGTGTTTTGGACGGATCTGTTACGGTTTTCTGTGCAAAAGGTGGTGTTGAGCCTCAGTCTGAAACTGTATGGCGTCAGGCTGATAATTATAATGTTCCTCGTATGGCTTATGTAAATAAGATGGATATTATGGGAGCAGACTTTTTTAACGTTGTTGCTATGATGAAGGATCGTCTTAAATGTAATGCTGTGCCAATCCAGCTTCCTATTGGAGCGGAGGATCAGTTTAAAGGAATTATTGACCTTGTAGAGATGAAAGCTTATATCTACAATGATGATAAAGGCGTTGATATTAGTGTGGAGGATATTCCTGCTGATTTGCAAGATCAAGCGGTTGAATATCGTGCTGCATTAGTTGAAGCTGTTGCAGAAACTGATGAAGAACTTATGATGAAGTATTTAGAAGGCGAAGAGCTGACTATCGAAGAAATTAAAGATGGTATCAGAAAAGCAACGATTGCTGTTGAAATGATACCTGTTACCTGCGGTACTTCATATCGTAACAAAGGTGTTCAAAAATTATTGGATGCTGTTGTTGCTTATATGCCGTCACCACTTGATATTCCAGCAATTAAAGGTGTTCACCCGGATACAGGCGAGGAAGATGAGCGTCCTGCTTCTGACGAAGCACCATTTAGTGCTTTGGCATTTAAAATTGCAACAGACCCATTTGTTGGAAAGCTTTGCTTCTTCCGTGTGTATTCCGGTACAATAACAAGCGGTTCACACGTTTACAATTCAACAAAGGATAATAAAGAACGTATCGGAAGAATACTTCAAATGCACGCTAATCACCGTGAGGATATTGATATTGTTTATTCGGGTGATATTGCTGCTGCTGTTGGTATTAAAAATACTACAACAGGCGATACTCTTTGTGATGAAAAAAAACCAATCATTTTGGAATCTATGGAATTTCCTGATCCTGTTATTCGTGTTGCTATTGAACCTAAAACAAAAGCAGGACAAGAAAAAATGGGACTTGCGCTTTCAAAGCTTGCAGAAGAGGACCCAACCTTTAAAACATATACAGACGAAGAAACAGGTCAAACTATTATCGCCGGTATGGGTGAGCTTCATCTTGAAATTATTGTTGATAGACTTCTTCGTGAATTCAAGGTTGAGGCGGATGTTGGTAAGCCGCAAGTTTCTTATAAAGAAGCTATCAGAAAAGCGGTTAGACAAGACCATAAATATGCACGTCAATCAGGCGGTAAGGGTCAATACGGTCACGTTGTTATTGAGGTTGAGCCTGTTGAATCCGGAACCGGTTATGAATTTGTTAACAAAATCGTCGGTGGTGCTATTCCAAAAGAATATATCCCTGCTGTTGACCAAGGTATTCAGGGAGCAATGCAAACCGGTGTTCTTGCTGGCTACAATGTTGTTGATTTTAAAGTAACACTTGTGGACGGTTCATATCATGAGGTTGACTCATCTGAAATGGCGTTTAAAATTGCCGGTTCTATGGCTTTTAAAGAAGCATGCAGAAAGGCAGACCCTGTTTTGAAGGAGCCTATTATGCGTGTTGACGTTACTGTACCTGAGGATTATATGGGCGACGTTATGGGTGATTTGAATTCACGTCGTGGTCAAATCCAAGGTATGGAAGCTCGTAAAGGCGCACAAGCAATAACTTGTTTCGTGCCGCTTTCAGAAATGTTTGGTTATGCAACAGAGCTTCGCTCTCGTACTCAGGGACGCGGACAGTACGTTATGCAGCCAAGTCATTATGAGGAAGTGCCAAAGAGTATTCAAGAATCAATTATAAATACTCGTTCAAAGAAAGACTGATTTATTTAAAGATTGCTATTGTAATTACAGTGGCATTTATAGTATAATAAATAAAATAAAACTAATATAAGGGAGGATAATAAAAAATGGCAAAAGCAAAATTCGAAAGAACTAAACCCCACGTAAACATCGGTACTATCGGGCACGTTGACCATGGTAAAACTTCTTTAACTGCAGCTATAACAAAGGTTCTTGGTATGAAAGGTCAAGCAAGCTACACTTCATACGATAACATTGATAAGGCTCCGGAAGAAAGAGAAAGAGGTATCACAATTTCAACAGCTCACGTTGAGTATGAAACAGATAATCGTCACTATGCACACGTTGACTGCCCAGGACATGCTGACTATGTTAAAAACATGATCACAGGTGCTGCTCAAATGGACGGCGCTATCCTTGTTGTTTCTGCTGCTGATGGTCCTATGCCTCAAACAAGAGAGCACATCTTGCTTTCTCGTCAGGTTGGCGTTCCTCACATTGTTGTATTTATGAACAAGGCAGACCAAGTTGACGATCCAGAGCTTTTAGAGCTTGTTGAAATGGAAATTCGTGAACTTTTAAATGAATATGAATTCCCAGGTGATGACACTCCAATTATTCCAGGTTCTGCTCTTGATATGTTAGAGAGCACATCAACAGACCCAAATGATCCTGTTTATGCTCCTGTTATTAAGCTTATGGAAGCTGTTGACACATTTATTCCAACACCTGAAAGAAAAACAGATATGCCTTTCTTAATGCCTGTTGAGGATGTATTCTCAATCACTGGCCGTGGTACAGTTGCTACAGGTAGAGTTGAAAGAGGTTTGCTTAAGGTTTCTGAAGAAGTTGAATTGGTTGGTCTTACAGACGAAGCTCGTAAGGTTGTTGTTACAGGTATCGAAATGTTCAGAAAGCTTCTTGACCATGCTGAAGCTGGTGATAATATCGGTGCATTGCTTCGTGGTGTTCAAAGAACAGAAATCGAACGTGGTCAAGTTCTTGCAAAACCGGGTTCAATTAAACCACACACAAAATTTGGTGGAGAGGTTTACGTTTTAACAAAAGAAGAGGGTGGAAGACATACTCCTTTCTTTAACAACTATCGTCCACAGTTCTATTTCAGAACAACAGACGTTACAGGTGTTGTTCATCTTCCAGATGGCACAGAAATGTGTATGCCTGGTGATAATATCAGCATAAAAGTTGAACTTATCACACCTATTGCTATTGAAGAAGGCTTGCGTTTCGCTATCCGTGAAGGCGGCAGAACTGTTGGTTCGGGCGTTGTTTCTTCAGTTGAAGCTTAATTAAATTTAAAAACCTTACAAACTCAGGTTTGTAAGGTTTTTTTGCATATTATCATAAATTCTTAAAATAAGCAAATCACATTAATTAAGAAAATATAGAAGAGAAACGGTGTTGTAGAACAGAGAGATTGACAATAATTTGAAATTTCATTATTATATTGAGTATAGGAATTTTTTATCATTATCAGAATTATTAAGTGAATTTTGAGATTTACAATCTTTCTATAAGAATATTTAGTTGGAGGCGTTTTGATATGCTTAAAAAATTCATTTCAGTAGCATTGCTTGTTATTTTAAATCTAATTTTATGTATTGCTGTACATGCAGATGGGGAAAATATAAAAATTTTAAATGAATTTGGTATAGGTAATGGGATTGCGGGTGGGTTTGTTTTGGAAAATAATAATGTTGTTATGTATGGTTCCAGTAATGAATATGAAGAAGAAAGCACAAAATTAAAAACAGAAAAACCAATAATACATTTTATCAGTAAAGATGGAGAGATTTTAGAGTCAATTGATTTTTCGGATGACAAGAAAGTAAGGGCGAAATTTATTAGTGTTACAAAGCAAGAACATGATGAAATAATTGTAATAGGAAATGCCTATGAAGATTATGATGGGAAAACTTATACAAAGCCTAATGGGTTTGTCTCTAAAATCAGCAGTAGCGGTGAAGTGTTATGGTATGGAAAAATAAATGAAGATGATTCTTTATCTATTAAAGACATTTGTTTTATAAATGATAAAGAAGTAATATTAACTTGTGAAAAAGGTGATGATTACAGCAATAATGATTTGTTGATTAGTATAAATCTTAATAATAGTGCATACAAAACAGTAAAAACTTTTGATGAATCGCATAGAATAAATTTTTTACATAGTATTGATAATAGGTTTATATTTTTAAGTCAAAATATGATACATGAAAATGGTAAATATTTTTATCGCACTAATATAGAAGTTATTAATAAAACTCAGTATGACAAAAATGAGGTTATATATACATTACCATCTAATTATTATTACACAAAAATGGAATTATTAAATGACAAAGAAATTATTCTTTTTCTTCATGAAGTTGAAACAAATAGAGATTTTATAAAGAAAATAGACTTAAATGGTAAGGAACTATTTGAAGCAGATGTCAGCTCGAATTATAAAAATCAGCCTAATCTACTAAGATTTTCTAATGATTTAGCAGTAAATTATGATGGAAGTTCATTTTTAGTATTCAGCGAATTTGAATATGAATATCCAAATGGTAAAGATTTTGATGAAGATTATATATATTCAGTTTTGCATTGCTTTAATCAAAATGGTGAAATAAAATGGGAGCTGCCCCTTAAAACAGGTATTAGTAAGGTTATAAAAACTAATGATGACTGTTTTTTGATTGCTGGTTATAAAGTAATTCCATATGAGTTTAATTCAGAAGAAGATTCGGCATTTATATCTAAAATATCAAAGGGTGCTGTTATTATCAAGGTTAATCAAGATGGGAATGTGATTTGGTCAGAAAAGATTGGGGAAACTGGTGATTTTTATGAAATAGAAGATTTGTTTAAAGGGGAAAGCAATAATTATTGGATTGCATATGGATTCGGTTATAATATTGTTAAAATTAAGGATAATACTTATTCAACAGTTTCAATATTAATAAATAATGAAAAAGTTGTTTTTGATGTGCCTCCTATTATAAAAAACGGAAGAACATTATTACCTTTAAGAAAGGTATTTGAAACTCTCGGCGCAAGTATAGAGTGGAATGAAGTTGAAAAAAGCGTTGTTGCCAAAAAGGGGGATATAGTTTTAAAACTTACATTGGATAGCGATATTGCTTATGTAAATAATAAAGAGGTTAAACTGGATGTCCCTGCAACGCTTATGAATGGTAGGACGTTAGTACCGCTTAGGTTTGTTTCAGAAGCACTAGGTGCAGAATTAGATTTTCATAGTGAGAATTATGAAGTCAAAATTAAGTTACCGGTGTAAAGTTAACCATAAATATTATGGTGAATCACCTTGAACTTAAATTACTTTTGAATTGTAATTGTTTGTATTTATTATCTATTTAATTGATGCTTAATTAAAAATAATTGTTATTAAAATCCTTTTATGCATTTGAGCATAAAGGGATTTTTTATAAACAATTTATTCTTCCATATTTTTAAATAATGTGATATAATTAAAAAATATGGGTATCCATACTAATTTATGTTAATTTGAAAGGGTTAAGCTATTAATATGAAAACTGAAATATTAGGTGTTAAATTTGATAATATTACAATGGAACAGGCTCTTTTGCGTGTTGAGGATTTTTTTGATGGGGAAATACATATGATTTTTACGCCGAACCCAGAGATTGTTATGCTTGCACAAGAGGACAAGGAATTAAAAAAGGCGCTAGATAGTGCTGATATGCTTTTGGCAGATGGTATTGGAATTGTAATTGGCAGCAGGCTTTTGGGGAAAAATATTAAAGAGCGTGTGCCGGGCTTCGATTTTGTTTGCAATCTTTTTAAAACTGATAAAACCTTTTATTTATTTGGTTCAAAGCCGGGCGTTGCACAAATGGCGGCAGAAAAATTGCAGGCGGCAGGAACTAAGGTTGTTGGCTTTCAGCATGGATATTTTGACGATGATGAATTAATAATAAATGATATAAACGAAAAAAATCCGGATGTTTTGTTGGTTTGCCTCGGCGCACCAAAGCAGGAAAAATGGATTTATCAAAACAGGCACAGGCTGAATGTTTCCCTTGCAATTGGGGTTGGGGGAACTTTAGACGTTATTTCGGGTACCGTTAAGCGTGCTCCTTTAATATATCAGAGGCTATATTTAGAATGGCTTTATAGAGCCATTTGCCAGCCCTCCAGATTGCCTCGTCTTTTAAAGCTGCCTCAATTTTTGATTAAAATTGGTCTAAAAGGAAGGGGAAGATGAATATGTTAAAGGTTAAGATGTTATCTTATACCGAAAATGCGGAAAAATTGGTTGCCACTGCCGCTAAGCTTTGCTATTCACCAAGCGGTATTGATGATATATCCGATGGACTTGATGATGAAGGCACAGCAAAATTCATTAACCATTTAATGAGTATGGGGCATGAAAGCCCTATCGAGCATTGCAGCTTCACCTTTGGAGTTGAGGGCATCAGCCGTTCTCTTTTAGCTCAATTAACACGCCATAGGATTGCAAGCTACAGTGTTAAATCTCAGCGATATGTGCATGAGGGACAGTTTGAATATATAATCCCTCCTCAGATTGAGAATGACGAGGAAGCTAAGAAAATATATGTTGAAACCATGGAGAATCTACAAAACCGTTATGAGGAAATTGCTGATATTCTTAAAAATAAATACATAAACAGTGGCATGGATGCCAGTGCCGCAAGCAAGCTTGCTAACGAGGATGCACGCTTTGTTCTGCCTAATGCTTGCGAAACCAAGGTTGTTATGACTTTTAATGCAAGGTCATTAATGAATTTTTTTCATCACCGTTGTTGCGAAAGAGCACAGTGGGAAATTCGTGCAATGGCAGATGAAATGCTTGGATTAGTGAAAGAGGTTGCTCCTATTTTGTTTAAATATGGCGGACCAAGCTGTCTAAAGGGAGTGTGTCCGGAGGGGAAGATGACCTGCGGCAAATCCACTCAAAAAAGGAATGAATACTTATGTTTATAGTTATTGAAGGGGTTGACGGAAGCGGAAAGCAAACTCAATCACAAATTTTATTCGATAAGCTTTCTCTTACAATAAAAACAAAAAAAATTCAATTTCCTAATTACGATAGCAATTCCTCTGCTCTTGTTAAAATGTATCTTGCAGGAGAGTTCGGTTCAAATGCGGACGATGTAAGCCCTTATGTTGCATCAAGCTTTTATGCGGTGGACAGAATAGCTTCATATCTTAAGGATTGGAAGAAGGATTTGGATAGCGGAACGGTTATTATAGCAGACAGATACACAACCTCTAATGCGGTTCATCAGGCAGGCAAGATTAAGGGTGATGAGCGTGATGTTTTTTTGGATTGGCTTTTTGATTATGAATATAATGTTTTAAAGCTTCCCAAACCTGATGTTGTTATTTTTCTTGATATGCCACCTGAATATGGAAGGCAACTTATGGAAAACAGGAATAACAAGATTACAGGAGAAAGTGAAAAGGATATTCACGAGAGGGATTTTAAATATTTGCATAATGCATATAATTGTGCAATTGCAGTAGCAAAAAAATATAATTGGAATATTATAAGCTGTGTAAAAGAAGGTGTTGTTCGCTCTGTTGACGATATACACAAGGACATATTAAGGAGTATTATTGAATGAAATTTAAGCCTATTGAATTAGAAGATAAGGATTTAATGAATAAATATTTAAAAACCGGCAGGGTGGAAAGCAGTGAGCTTACCTTTGCGGCACTTTTTATATGGCGTAAAGCATTTAATATGGAATTTGCAGAGATTGAAAATTGCTTGGTGATAAAGAGCAAGGATAATGGATACCCTGCAAGCCTGCGCTTTCCTATGGGAAACGGGGATAAAAAAGTGGCGGTGGAAAAAAGCTGTAAATATTTTTTGGAAATTGGCGAGGTGCCGAAGTTTTATGGTCTTACAAAGGATATGGTTGATGAGCTTATTCGAATTTGCCCCGATAAGTTTCGCTGCGAGCCTATGCGTGATTATTTTGATTATGTTTATAAAAGCGAAAATTTAATTAAATTATCGGGCAAAAAACTACATTCTAAGAAAAATCATTTTAATAATTTTCAAAAATCATACGAATTTGAGTATTCACCCATAACAATGGGTGATGCTGATATGATTATAAAGGAATACAATGATTGGTCCGATTTTGATGATGAATATTTGCTTAGCGAGCAAAAATCCATAGAAGAATTGCTTTTGAATTTTGATTATCTGGAATTAAAGGGTGCTAAAATTATGTGCAAGGGTCAGCTATGCGCTTTTACCATAGGTGAGCAGTTAAATTCCGACACCGCCGTTATTCATATAGAAAAGGCAAACACAAAATTTCGTGGTGCTTTTGCGGCAATAAATCAAATGTTCATTGCCAACGAGTGGTCTGACTATGCCTATATAAACAGAGAGGAAGACTGCGGCATAGAAGGGCTTAGAACCGCCAAGCTTTCATATCAACCCGAATTTATGGTAGAAAAATACAAGGCTGTTTATTATGGATAAAAATGCTTTAAGAAAAGAAATGAAGCAGAGGCGAGATTGCTTCGATAAGAAAATGCTGGCGAAATTTGACGAAATATTGTATAATAAAATTATATCCGGTGATTATTTTAAAAACGCAGAAACAATTATGCTATATTCAAGCTTTGGATCTGAGCCCAGTACAGAAAAGCTTATAAGGCATTGCCTTGAAATCGGCAAAAAAGTTTGCCTTCCTGTGGTGGACAAGCTGTCCAAAACAATGGAGGCTCACCTGCTCGAAGATATCAGTAAGCTTAAAATCAGTAATTACGGAATAGCGGAGCCTATAAGCCAAAAGATTGTTGATAAAAACACCTTGGATTTAATAATTGTGCCGGGCATTGCCTTTGGAAAAGATGGACACAGGTTAGGCTATGGAGCGGGATATTATGACAAGTTTTTAGCAGGCATAAGCGCAATAAAGCTTGGTATTTGCTATCATTTTTGTTTGGTTGAAGGTGTGTATAACGAAAATCATGATATAAAAATGGATGCTATTATAACAAACGAGGATATAATGGAATTTTAATCAGCATAAGTTAAGGAACGGTGAAATATGCAGTACGAAAGCAGAGAAAGTTTATTAACATTTAAGGGCGCAAAATGGCTTATTCTTTTTGTGTTTTATTTGCAGTTTCTTGTTCCTGAATTTATTAAAATGAATTGGTCATTTATTTCGCAAAATGATGTGCCTGATTATATTATGCTCGTTTCAATTCAAATTTTTGCGGTTGCGGTTCCGTGCATTATATTTATGTTTTTAAATTCCTTGCAGCCTTCAAAGGTTTTGAAAATAAATAAAATTTCTAAAAGTGCAGGGTTTATTTGTGTTTTGATAGGAATTTCGGCTCAGCCGATTTCGTCCCTTTTAAATATGCCTGCGTTAATGTACGTTAGCAAAAGAATGGGCGAGCTTCCTTCGCCTGTTGTAAACACTCCCACCAATTTTGCAGGGCTTTTAACTGGTTTTTTGATTGTTGCTCTTTTGCCTGCAATTTTTGAGGAAGTGCTTATGAGGGGAATATTATTATCATCCTTGGAAACTCATGGGTACAGAGCATCAATTTTTATCAGCAGTTTTCTTTTTGCAATTATACATAATAAGGTTGAAACCTTTTTGGGCATATTCTTTTTAGGTATGATTCTGTGTTATGTTGTGTGGATGACTCAATCTATCTTTGCAGGAATAATAGTCCACTTTTCCTTTAACGCTTTTGGGCTTATTTTGGATTATATTATAAATGCAAATATAAATGCTTATCCATGGGTTGGCGGAACCATATTTCACGTTGTTTTAATATTTGTAGCAATAATTATATTCAGCCTTGTTATCGGCACGATAAACAGAACAAAGGTTAAGAGGTATAAGACGAATTCGTTTTTTAAAGAGCTGTTTTTTGCAATATTCGATTTGCCTATTATACTTGTTATTTTAGGGTATATTATGTTCGAATTCGGCTTGAAATATATATAATAGCAAAAAGAGGTGTTAATTATGAAATATCAGTCTAATATAAGGGGCGTACGCAGAAAAAAACGCAGATCGGGCGGCATAATTTTGCTTATTATTGCAATTTGCGCCTGTATTTTTGCATACGATTTGCTTGTTGATATGGGTGGTAAAACAACGCAATCCCAGCAAATTTCGGTAACTATTCCAAGCGGCTCGGGCATAAAGCAAATTTCTAAAATTCTTAAGACTAATAAAATAATTAAATATCCCTTTGCTTTTAAGGTTGTAGCTATGTTTAAAAGCGATAAATATCAGCTTGGTATGCACACATTATCTTCATCAATGTCCTATTCCGAGATTTTGGATATTTTATCTCAAACAGGGGGAATTGAAAACGGCGTTAAGGTTATAATCCCTGAAGGCTTTGAAATTAGGCAGATTATTGAAGAGCTTGTTTCCAGTAATTTAATACAAAAGGACGAATTTGAAGCCGCTTTGGTTAAAATAAAAGGAAATTACGAATTTACAAAAAACATAAAGCGTGGCGAAAACCCATTGGAAGGGTATTTGTTCCCTGCTACTTATGTTTTTACTCCAAATATGTCCGAAACGGATATTGCAAATAAAATGCTTGAAAAATTCAATCTGGAGTTTTCGCAAAAATATTATGACAGGGCAAAGCAGCTTAAAATGTCGGTTGATGAGGTTATAACCTTAGCTTCCGTAATAGAGCGTGAGGCAGCTTCGGCTGATGAATTGAAGACGGTGTCCAGCGTGTTCCATAACAGGCTTAAAAAATCCATGGCTCTGGAATCCTGCGCTACTGTGCAGTATATTTTAAAAGAGCGAAAGCCAGTCCTTACCGTTGCGGATACGAAGATTAAATCACCTTATAACACATATATAAACAAAGGCTTGCCTATTGGTCCTATTGCCTCACCCGGCAAGGCGGCGATTGAGGCGGCGCTTTATCCGGAAAACACCTCTTACTTATTTTTTGTTGCAAAATCAGATGGGACTCATATTTTTTCCAAAACCTATGAGGAACATCAGAAAGCTATGAAGGCAGTGGGATTATAATATGAAAATTGGCGACGAGCATAACATAAATCATGAATATATAACTCGGTATATCGAGGCTACCATCAAAAAAAGCGAAGGTTTGCTTTTGGAGATAGAGCAATATGCTGAAAAAAACAGCGTTCCTATCGCTAAACGTGAAACAATTAAGTTTATTGAGGTTCTGCTTAAATCGATAAAGGCAAAAAATGTGCTTGAAATTGGCTCTGCAATTGGGTATTCAGCTATTTCTATGGCTTTTTGCGGCTGCATGGTTACAACAATCGAACGCAGTGAGGAAATGCAAGAGCAACTGCACAAAAATATTAAATTGGCAAATATGGAACAAAATATTAAGGTGATTTGCGGAGATGCCACAGAATTGCTTCCGAATTTAACAGGCGAATATGATTTTATATTTGTAGACGCGGCAAAGGGGCAATATTTGGAATATCTGCCTCACTGCCTGCGAATGTTAAAGGTTGGAGGCGTTTTGTTCAGCGACAACATTTTGTATAAAGGCATGGTTGCCACAGACGAGCTTTTTGTGCGCAGAAAAATTACTATAATAAGGCGCTTGCGAAAATATTTAGACGAAATATGTAACAGGGACGATTTAGATACTGCCATTGTGCCTGTTGGAGACGGAGCCGCAATCAGTTATAAAATAATGGGTGCAGTCTGAAAGGAACTTTCAGACTTAACCCTTGAATTTATTGCACCTGGGTCATATCGACTATGAATAGTCGAAACGCAGATGTGCATATGACCATATATACGCCTTATCCGGCTCACGATTTGGTGTAGGTCGAAGTTTCGTAAAATTTTGTGAGCCTGAAAGGCTAAAGGTCATAACTATGATTAAACCGGAGCTTCTGGCACCTGCCGGAAATTTAGAGAAATTGAAAACTGCAATTTTATATGGTGCCGATGCTGTTTATGTGGGTGGGGAAGAATTCTCTTTGCGAACTGCTTGTGATAATTTCACGGATGATGAGCTTAAATACGGTATAGATTTTGCTAAAAACAGCGGTAAAAATATATATGTTGCCGCAAATGTAATACTAAAAAACAAAAATATTGAAGAATTTACAAGGTTTGTTCAGACTGTTAATTCATACGGTGCTGATGCAATTATTATATCAGACCTTGGCGCCCTTGAAATAGTTAAAAATATTGCGCCTAAGCTTGATATACACATCAGCACACAAGCAAACACCGTTAATTATGTAACTGCAGAAATGTGGCATAAATTGGGTGCTAAGAGGGTTGTGCTTGCTCGGGAGCTTTCTCAGATGGAAATTAAAGAGGTAAGGCAAAGAACCTCCGCCGATTTGGAATTGGAAGCGTTTGTGCACGGCGCTATGTGCGTTTCCTATTCGGGCAGATGCCTGCTTAGCAATTATATGACGGGACGTGATGCAAATCAGGGTGAATGTGCCCAGCCTTGCAGATGGAAATATTATTTGGTGGAGGAAAAGCGCCCAAATCAATATATACCTGTTTTTGAAAATGAAAATGGCAGTTATTTTTTTAATTCAAAGGATTTATGCTTAATTCAGTATATTCCACAGCTTATCGAGTGCGGAATAAGCAGTTTCAAGGTGGAGGGAAGGGTGAAAAGTGAATATTATGTTGCAACTGTCGTTAAGGCATACAGGCAGGAGATTGATAGATATTTGGAAAACCCGTCGGCATATACCTTTGATACAAAGCAAATGGAGGAATTAAGAAAGGTTAGCCACAGGGAATATTCAACCGGTTTTTGGGAGGGACGTCCTCAAAATACATCTCAAATATACGAAAATAATTCGTATATAAGGGATTATGACGTTGTGGGAATAGTTAAATCCTGTGAGGAAAACGGAATTGCAAAAATAGAGCAGAAGAATAAGTTTTGCGTGGGCGATGTTATTGAAATTATGCAGCCCAACGAAGAATGTATCACGATGACGATTACCGATATGTATAATAAACGGGGCGAAAAAATCCTTGAAGCACCCCACGCACAAATGGTTGTTACAATTAAATTGCCTAGCCAGGTGCCGGAGAATTCTATGGTTAGAAAGGCAAGAGAACAAGAGGTGTGATTTAAAAATAATGGAGATGTCAAAAAATATTTGATATCTCCATTATTTTTAGTAATCAGCCTTTATATTTATGTTTTGTTGCCAAACCTCCCCTTATATGCCTTTCGGACTTATTTTCATCTAAAATTGCTCTGGCATCCTTTGCTAATAAAGGGTTTATTTCCAGCAATCTTTGAGTTATATCTTTATGTACTGTGCTTTTAGAAATTCCAAAGTATTTTGCAGCATTTCGTACAGTTGCTTTTGTATTTATAATATATTCGGCTAAGTTTATCGTACGTTCCTCAATATGTAATTTCACCGCACCGCCTCCTAAATATTCGCTTTATAATATTTATATGCGGTGGTGCTGATTTTATGTTAAATATTAAGATGTAAAAGGAATGCTTTCATGGTTTAGTTTAAAGCTTGCATTTTTTATGCACTTTACCTTGTTGTGCTTTTGTGCTAAAATTAAAACATAAATTTATAAAACATAGCTGCAGTTAAATAATGTTTGAGAAAGGTTCAATGTTTTTTGGCATTTGGTAACTTTACAAGTTCTAAAATTAGTCTGAATGAGATTTCGGACAATTTTCTTGTTGATATTAAAAAAAGAGATGTTGAAGAAGCTGTTAATAATTTATATAAAAAGATTGAAAGACCTCTTAAAGAACAAATTGTTAAGTCATATAGTATCCCACAAGGGAAGAGTAATGAAGTTAGTCAGGAACTGACATCCCTTATAGAACAAGTATTTAGCGGCAAAGATAATTTCATTAAAGAAATTGAGCAAAGGCAAAACTATAACCTTGATAATGATAGTATAAAAAATATCGTTTCTAATCATATCAAGTTAATGTTTGAGAATACCCAGACAGCATTGATGCTTGGAAAGATTGAAGCGCTTAATTTATTTGGTTGCAAAAAATATGAATATAATTGTAGTGAGGAAGATAACGTTTGTGCCAATTGCAGGGCGCTGAAGGATAAAATGTTAGAGAGCGAAGATGCAAATATTGGTGTTAATTTTCCGCCGATACACCCTTATTGCAGATGTGATATTGTAGGAATAAATAATGATGGCGAAACAGTAAAGTTTGCGGATGGTAATATTTTTACGCCCGAATTTTTATAATATTTCTAATTACTTAACTGTTGGTGCTTTTGAGCAATTAAGAATATGCTTCTGAAAAATGAGGAGCGTGGGAAAAAAGCCTATAATAATCCTACTGTATATAACATTGGGAATTGGATATCATCAGGTTTATTTGATACAATTAAAGGAACTTTTAATGCTGAAAAGCCATTGTCGTTGCAGCATTGGCTTGATAGTTTATCTACTACTTTAATGGTGGCACCGATAGCACAAAACGCCGGAGGTTTAATAGATGATGTTGCAAATAGTGCTTATAAGGGCGTGGGGAAGGTCAATATTCCCGACAAAGCCAGAGATATTGCAAATCAGGTGAAAAGCAAAAATGGAGCTCCACCACAAGGATACAAAGGCGGCAGAGCATTTAATAATCAGCCTGCAAATGGCGGGCAAAAGTTGCCAGACGGTGTAAATTACAAAGAATATGATGTGAATCCTTATGTAAAAGGGCAAAATCGAGGAACGGAACGAATTGTCACCGGTGACGATGGATCAGTTTGGTATACAAATGACCATTATTATACATTTACAAAAATTGAATAAATAAAGGAGTTTATTATGAATAAATATCAAGAAATTATTTCAAAATTAAAAACAAAAGGGATAGAAGTTGATTCGGCAATGTCTTCAGCAGAGATTAGTAAAATCGAAGAATTTTATGGTCTTGCTTTTCCTGTTGAATTAAGACACTTGTTTGCGATTGGTTTACCAGTTTCAAAAGGATTTTATAATTGGAGGGATATGAGCACAAGTAATGTGCAGCGTATAAAAGAAACACTTAGTTTACCTATAAAAGATTTAGAACGCGAATTGGAAGATGATTTGTGGTGTGATGAATGGGGAAATAAACCAAGCGATACTAATGAAACACATAAAATTTTATTAAAACATTACATCAATGCCCCTAAATTAGTTCCAATTTATGTTCATCGATATATGCCATTTATTCCGAATAGCGTTGAAACGCCGGTATTTTCGATAATGGGATCAGATATAATTTATTATGGCGAAAATTTAATTTCATATTTAGAAATCGAATTTAAAATAAAAGAATACGATAACAACATGAATTGCAAATATGTAGATTTCTGGAGTGACTTGTTATAGCATCAAACAACCAAGGTCAACACTTAATAGTTTGACCTTCTAAAAAATATCGTTTCTAATCACATTAAACTAATGCTTGAAAATACTCAAACAGCACTAATGTTGGGGAAAATTGAAGCTCTTAATAATTCTGATTGCAATAAATATGAGTACATATGCAGTGATAATAATGCAGTATGCGCTAATTGCAGACCACTAAAAGACAGGATATTTGATAGTAAAGATGCAAATATTGGTGTTAATTTTCCGCCGATACACCCTTATTGCAGATGTGATATTGTAGGAATAAATAATGATGGCGAAACAGTAAAGTTTGCGGATGGTAATATTTTTACGCCCGAAATTTTAAAGGAAATGGGAGACTTGTTAACCGCTCTGTGGAACTCGGCGCAAACGCGGACAGATAAGGCATTGAATGAACCGAATTTTTATAATATTTCAAATTACTTAACTGTTGGTGCTTTTGATGCAATTAAGAATATGCTTCTGAAAAATGAGGAGCGTGGGAAAAAAGCCTATAATAATCCTACTGTATATAACATTGGGAATTGGATATCATCAGGTTTATTTGATACAATTAAAGGAACTTTTAATGCTGAAAAGCCATTGTCGTTGCAGCATTGGCTTGATAGTTTATCTACTGCTTTAATGGCTGCACCGATAGCACAAAAAGCCGGAGGTTTAATAGATGATGTTGCAAATAGTGCTTATAAGGGCGTGGGGAATGCATTACCAAATAAAGTAAATACAAAGGAATTAGTCCCTAATCAAAATCTTCGCATGGGACGAAACAAATTCAATAAATTTGTTGAAGAAATAAAAACAAATGGCATTCAAGAACCTATTAAATATGTAGAGTACAATGGCAAAAAGTACATAGTTGATGGGCATAATAGATTGCAGGCTGCAAAAAGGCTCGGCATTACGGAAGTTCCTGTCGAGGAAGTAAAACTTCCATATTTGGGCTATAAAACTATAGATGACTTATTAAATTGGGGGGATTAAGATGGCTATATGGACTTTTGATTTTCATATTATACCAAAGGCTAAATTTTCAATAGGCGATGTTAAGAATGATGATTTTGATGAAATCATCTCATGGATTGGATTCTCTGTCCATGATGATCAAATTAATAGGCTATCATCGCATTTACCAGTTACAAAAAGTTGGAGTAATGACACTATTCAATTTGGAGAATCGGATTCTACACATATTCAATTATTTACAGAAAACAATAACATCTTGGAGATCTCATGCGGTATAGACCTTCGAAGCATTACTATTCCTGAAATTGAAGTTATTGTAGATTTTATGCAAAACATTAAATCCGTTATATTTTATGAAAATTATGTTTATGAGGTTTCTATGTATAACTTAATAAACCTTATTAAGCAATCAAATGCTTTTGCGTTTTGCAAAAATCCAAGAGACTACATTGAACAGCTCGATAATCAGAGTTGATAAACAAAAGACAACAGACACAAAGCCTTGCAAGGCTTTGTGTCTGTTGTTACTTTAAAACTGCTTTCCCATGACTTCAAAGGCAATCATCATATCTAAACTAAAGCCGTTAACAAAGGCATCGGCTTCTGACATATCGTCAAGATTGCTCTGTGCATGAGAAAATTTTTTAAATAGCGTTTTCTCATCATCGTTTAACAGTTTTAGTAGTGATTCTTCGCTATCAGAAAGTGCCTTGACAATTTTGCGATATTCAGAGTCATAATTAAACGGTTTTTAATTTGGATTTATGTTACCGTGGTATAATTCGCGCAATATGCTTTTTACGTAGGTTTCGCCTCCTTTCGACTACAACAATACCCGAAAGTAGTTAAGAAATCCATTCGCGAATACCAACAAAGATTTTTGTTGAAATAGCAGCAGATTATACATAAGGGTGCGGGCTTAGCCCGCATTGCCGAAAAAGTTAATTTGAATTAAATGATAAAAAACGTATATTTTAAAGGAATTTATCCTCTAAAATATACGTTCATTTTTGTTACAACTGTATGTACTGTGCTTTTAGAAATTCCAAAGTGTTTAGCAGCATTTCGTACAGTTGCTTTTGTATTTATAATATATTCGGCTAAGTTTATCGTACGTTCCTCAATGTGTAATTTCACCGCACCGCCTCCTAAATATTCGCTTTATAATATTTATATGCGGTGGTGTTAATTTTATGTTAAATTAGAAATAGTATTAAAAAAATTATTAGGAAAAGCCCAATAAATTATTGCGGTAGATAGGCTATTTTTTTTGTTTTATAAGACTTAAAATGCCTAGATTGTATATTCCCTCCGCCGCATTTTTAATGCCCATTTTATAAGAATTTTTAGACATTTCTATAAGTCGTGCTTCGTCCGATATAAGATTTGTTATTGCTTCGGTTAAGGTGTTTTCGCCTAATTCATTTTCTTTAAGCAGTAATGCGGCGCCTGCCACTTCCAGTGTTCTTGCGTTAAATTCCTGATGATTATCCGTAACATTGGGTGAAGGGATAAGTATAGATGGCTTGCCAAGAGCGTTTATTTCACTGATGGTAATTGCTCCTGCTCTTGCTATTATCAAATCTGCGGCAGACATAACCTGCGCCATATTATTTATGTATTCCACGATTTTAATATCGTGGGGTATTTTTTTTCCTTCAAGCTTTTGCAAAACCTGTGTGTAGTTATTTTTACCCGTTGCAAAAAGAAGCTGAAAGTTATTCTTTTCCTTTGAATTGTTTATAAAGCTTATCATTGCATCATTTATTTTTTGTGCGCCTAAGCTTCCGCCAAAGACAACTATAAAAGGTCTTTCGTCAAGGGATAATGCCGCCCGTGCCTGTGGCTTTTTTGTTTCAAAAAGCTCGGGGCGAAGGGGATTTCCTGTATGTATAATTTTTTTTGCTTTTTTAAATTTATCACTGCTTTCCTTAAAGCTTATGCAAACAATATCAACAAAATTGCTGAGTATTTTACTTGTCATTCCCGGTGAAACATTTTGTTCATGAATGAGCGTGGGAATTTTTAAAACTGCCGCCGCCGCAAGCACAGGGCCGGAAACGTATCCGCCTGTGCCGATAACAATATCCGGCTTGAAGCTGCGGATTATTGAGAGGCTTTGTCTGTAAGAATTTATAGCTTTTGCAACTGCTTTTATGTTTTCAAGGCTGAATTTTCTTTTTAATCCAAGAACATCTATAAATTTAATTTCAAAGCCTTCCTTTGGAACAAGGTGGCTTTCCATACCTTTTTCGGTGCCGATAAATAAAATTTGGGCGTTCGGCTGTTTTGTCCTGACGTATTTGGCAATTGCCAGTGCAGGGTTAATATGTCCTGCTGTTCCGCCGCCTGCAAAAATAATTTTCATATTCATAACCGATAGCCCTTCAGGCTCACAAATTTTGCTGTGCATCTTATCGTGAGCCTGATAAGATGCTTTGTGATAAATATATTATTTTGCGCCGCCTTTTGAATATTTGGAAATGCTTAGCATAATGCCCATACAACACATTATGGCAAGCAGTGCTGTGCCGCCATAGCTAAAAAATGGAAGAGGCATACCCGTTACAGGCATTGAGGAGGTTACAACCGCAATATTTATTATAACTTCAACTGCTACAAGTGCTGTTATGCCCACCGCCATAAGGCTTCCGAAGGCGTCCTGTGCTTCCATGGCAATTTTTATGCCACGCCAAATTAGTATAACAAAAAGCATAATGATAACAGCGGCGCCGATAAAGCCTAATTCCTCGCATATTATGGAAAATATAAAATCGTTGTGAGGCTCGGGTATATATAAAAACTTTTGTCTGCTTCTGCCCAGCCCTAAGCCGAATATTCCACCACTGCCAATGGCATAAAGTGATTGGATAATTTGCCAGCCGTCACCTAATTTATCCTTAAAAGGGTCTAAAAAAGCGGTCACACGCTTCATACGATATTCAGATGTGAAAACAAGTGCTATACCTGCTGTAATTGCAGGGGCTCCGATTAGCAACAGGTGCTGAAGCTTTGCACCGGCGACAAATAATATTGCTAAGCCAACAGCAAAAATAAGTACGGTAGCGCTGAAATGTGGCTGAAGCATTAACAAAGCACCGATAACTCCAAGTATGCAAAGATAAGGCAATAAGCCTTTGAAAAATTTATCCAGAATTTTTGGGTTTTTAGATAAACTGTATGAAAAAAACAGTATTACTGCAATTTTAGCAACCTCAGAAGGCTGAAATTGCGCAAAGCCAAGTTGAATCCAGCGTTGACCACCCTTTATTGTGCTTCCCACAACAAGAACAAGCAATAATGAGCCGATTGCGCCTATAAGGCATAGAAGGGAAAGCTTGCCAAGCTTGCGGTAATCAATATTGGCAAAAACAAACATAGCGCCGATGGATATAACCGCCCACAGAGCCTGCCTTTTTATAAAATGATATGCATCTCCGTACTGATACCTTGCCGCCTCCGAGCTTGCGGAGAACATCATAACAAGACCTATCGCAAGAAGTGTCATTACAGTTATAAAAAAATAAAAATCCATTTGTCCTTTCTTCAATTAACCCACCCCGCAGCCAAAATATGCTATGATTGAAAGTATCAGCGTTACCGTTGTGAATATTCGAACTATTTTTGTTTCGCTCCATCCGCTCATTTCAAAATGGTGGTGTATGGGGCTCATTTTAAAAACACGTTTTCCCGTAAGCTTAAAAGAAATAACTTGAATAATAACGGAAAGTGATTCGCAAAAATAGATAAAACCAACAAGTATTAAAATAAATGGTTGGTTAATTATAATTGCAGATGAGGCAACAACTCCGCCTAAAAACAGAGAGCCTGTATCCCCCATAAATACCTTTGCAGGGTGCTTGTTAAACAACAGAAATCCGAAAAGCGCACCGACCAAGCCATAGCAAAAAATAAAAAGTGGCATTTTAAGAAGTGCTGTGATGGTTGCGAAAAACAGGATAACAATTATTGTCACAGAGGTTGCAAGACCATCTATTCCATCAGTTAAATTAACACTGTTAACCACTCCCACAATTATAAAAATTGCAACAGGGATATAAAAAATTCCAAAATCAAAGGTTATGCTTGAAAAAGGAATGTTTATTGCTGTTGAAACAAGTCCCGTGTGCAGTGCAAGATAAACAAAGGTTACTGAAACCAAAATCTGCATAGCTAATTTTTGCCATGCAAGCAAACCTAAATTTCTTTTAAGCACAACCTTTATAAAATCGTCAATAAAGCCTATAACGCCAAAACCCAAAGAGCAGTAAACAACAAGCACAACGGAGGTATCCAATTTATTAACAAAAAATAAGGTTCCAAGCAGTGAGGCAAAAATAAAAATTAAGCCGCCCATAGTTGGCGTACCACTTTTTTTGTTATGCCACGATGGACCTATTTCCCTAATGCTCTGCCCAAATTTAAGCCTTGTTAAAATTGGTATAACTATTGGCGAAAGAAGTGCCGCCGCCATAAAGCTTATTATTACCACTATGTATGCACTCATTTATTCAACCCTCCAAATGCTCTTTAAGTTTTGCTGAAATTTCCTCCAGCTTCATTCCACGGGATGCTTTAAATAAAATTGCATCGTTTTTTTCTATGCAGCTTAATAAATAATCAAGCACCTCACTGTGGGTATCAAAGGAATTAACGTCCTCCATACCTTGATTTTGCGCCTCTGCCGCTATATATTTCGCATCCTTGCCAAAGGTTATCAGCTTGGAAATTTCAAAGGTTTTAACAATTTGACCAACCTGCCTATGCATTTCCTCGGCAAATTCGCCCTGCTCTAAAATATCGCCCAAAACGGCAATTGTTCGGTTTGCGCCGCCTAATTGAATCAGCACTTTAAGGGCGGATTCCATTGATGAAACACTTGCGTTATAGCAATCCTCCAAGATAGTAATATCCTTTATTTTAGTAATGTTTTGACGCATATTTCCGCTTGTAAAGCTTGCAACGCCTTGTTTTATAACCTCCGGGCTTATTCCCAGATAACGCCCCACGATGATTGCCGCAAGAGCATTGTATATGTGGTGCTGACCTATTGTGTTAACCTCGAAGGGGTAATGCTCGCCGTTTATTTCAATTTTAAATTTGCTTTTATCCGAGCCTAAAATAATATCTGTTGCTAAAACATCTGACTTTAAATTGCTGATTCCGTAATAAATTGTTGTGAATGGCAGTTTACCCTTTAGGCTGTATAAAATAGGGTCGTCGCCATTTAAAACAACTATACCGTCCGAGGATAATTGCTCCAGCATTTCCAGCTTTGCCTTTAAAATATTTTGTTGGCTTCCCAAAATTCCGATATGGGCTGTGCCTATGTTTGTTATAACCGCAACCTTTGGCTTTGCAATATTGGTAAGTCTGCTGATTTCGCCTAAATTGTTCATACCCATTTCAAGCACTGCGGCTTCGTTTTCGTAATTCATATTAAAAACTGTTAATGGCAGACCAATCTCGTTATTAAAATTACCTTGAGTTTTAAGAGTGTTGAATTTTTGAGAAAGCACGCAGGCAATCATATCTTTTGTGCTTGTTTTCCCAACACTGCCTGTTACGCCAACAATGGGGATATCAAATTTTCCTCTGTAAAATTCCGCAAGCTTTAAAAGAGCTTTTTTTGTATCGGAAACTAAAATAACTCCTTTTTCCGATTTAATTTCCCTTTCAACAATAACGGCACAGCCTGTTTTTAAAAAATCCTGCGCATAATCATTGCCGTCAAAATTTTCGCCTTTTAAAGCGATGAAAAGAGAATTTTCACCGCTTTTTCTGCTATCTGTCGTTATGCTGTTGATTATATTTTCTTCGCTTCCGCTGATTATTTTGCCTTCAGCGGCATTTGCGATTTCTTTCAAAGTTAATTCAATCAATTCAATCCCTCACTTAATATTTCGGCAATAATTTCTCGTTCATCAAAATGAATTGTTTTATCATTTAAAATCTGGTATGTTTCGTGTCCTTTTCCTGCAAGGATTATAGTATCATCAGGTTTTGCAAATTTTATTGCATAATAAATTGCGCTTTTCCTGTTTTCCATAACAATGTATTCGGCGGTTGCGTCCTTCATGCCGGATAAAATATCTCTTATAATCGACGCAGGCTCCTCGCTTCTGGGGTTATCCGATGTTACAATGCAGAAATCCGCAAGCTCTCCTGCTATTTTGCCCATTAGTGGTCGCTTAGAGGAATCTCTGTCCCCTCCGCAGCCGAAAAGAACAACCACACGACCTTTTGCATAAGCTCGAACGCTGGAAAGTACATTTTTAAGTCCATCCGGTGTGTGTGCGTAATCGATTAAAATGGTAAAGTCCCTGCCAGTTGGCACAACCTCAACTCTGCCCTTAACGCCTCCTGCATTTGCTAATGCATTTTTGATTATTTCTTTGTTAATTCCAAGAACACTGCAAATTCCTATTGCCGCAAGGGCGTTGTAAACAGAAAATCTGCCCGGAATAGGAAGACGATATTGAATTTCGTTGCATGAAAATTCCACACCTGTTGGATGGGACATAATATTTTTACCGCAAAAATCTGCATTAGTTAAGCCATAGGTTCGGGCATTGGGGTAATGCGCCAATATTATTTTTCCACCCTCGTCATCATTGTTAATAACAGCCTTCTTGCACATTTTAAAAAGCTTTGCCTTTGCTTCTAAGTATTTTTCCATTGTCTTGTGGAAATCCAAATGGTCCTGTGTGAAGTTTGTAAATGCTCCAACTTCAAATTCACAGCCAAAAACTCGGCTTAGTTCAAGTGAATGTGAGGAAACCTCCATAACAACATAGGTGCAACCAACCTCTGCCATTTGCCTAAAAAGCGCGGCAAGCTCAAGAGATTCGGGTGTGGTACGCTCGGTCGGAATAATTTCGGAGCCAATCATATTTTGATTAGTGCCTATAAGCCCAACCTTTTTGCCACCTTGCTCTAATATTGCTTTTACCAAATAGGTTGCTGTGGTTTTTCCGTTTGTACCTGTTATTCCTATAAGCTTAAAGCTTTTGGTAGGCTCGCCATAGAATTTATGAGCCATTTTTGCCAGTGCTTTTCTGCTGTCATCAGTAATTATCATTGGAATACTAAGACCTTCTATCTCCCTTTCACAGACACATACAACAGCACCTGCTTGTTCTGCCGCTTTTGCGAAGCTATGCCCATCTGCTTTATATCCGTTTATTGCAACAAAAACGTCGCCTTCTTTTGTAAGCTTTGAATTGTAGCTGATTCCTGTTATTTCAATTTCCAAATCAGTTTCTATCAATTGCTTTAATTTCAATGCCATCACTCCCCAATTTCAATGCGTCTGAATTCTACTGTTACAACTCTGCCAACCTCTGCCTGTGTTCCTGCGGTCGGCTCTTGCTTAAATGATACCACACCGCCTGAGTTTGCGGATGAACCTGCTCCGACAATATTAACGTTTAGCTTTGCCTGTGAAATTATATTTGAAGCTTCGATAACAGAACGGTTTAAAACGTCCGGCACAATTGTCATTGTAGAAGCCTTTGTATCTTCGGTATAAAGCATTATTGTGGATTGCTGGTTAACCTTAACGCCTGCCTTTGGTATTTGGTTCAGTACCTTTTCTCCTTTACCGATTACAGAGAATTTAAGGTTGCTTGCCTTTGCCATCTTTTGTGCTGCGGCAATCTGGGAATTAATCATATTCGGAACTGTTGTTTCAAGAGTTGCACGTTCCTCCGGTGTATATGCCGGTTCGGTACCTAAATAATTTAAGGTGTCGTCTAAAATATTTCGTGCTACCGGTGCGGCAATAAGTCCGCCAAAATATACTCCTGCGTTCGGTTCGTCAAGCAAAACCAAGCAAACAACGCTGGGATTATCCGCAGGTGCAAAGCCCACAAATGATGCAACGTATTTACCGTTGCCTCGTGGCAGTTTTTCCGATGTTCCGGTTTTGCCTGCAACTCGGTATCCTTTGATATACGCACCGCTTCCCGAACCCTCGGAAACAACGCTTTCAAGTGCGTCACGCAATACTTTGGTAGTTTCTGCCGAAATTACCTGTCTTATGTATTCATCCTGATATTCTTCGACGATGTTGTTTTCTTTGTCTGTTATTTGCCTTACGATTTTGGGACGCATAAATTTGCCGTCGTTTGCAACTGCACCAACTGCGGATATCATTTGCAGTGGTGTTATCTGAAAGCTTTGCCCAAAGGAGGAGGTTGCAAGCTCTACCTCGTTAAATGCGCTAAATGGGTGGAAGGGGCCAATCGCTTCACCGGGCAGCTTTATGCCTGTTTTTTCTTTAAAGCCGAAGCCTTTGTAATAATCAAAAAACTTTTGGTTTCCAATTCTTTCGCCAATTTCCATAAAAGCTACATTACAGGAATTTTGCATTGCTTCCACAAAAGTTTGCTTTCCATGTCCGCCTGCCTTCCAGCAACGTATGTTATGAGTGGCAACTTTTTTAGAACCGTTACAATAAAATGAATCATTAACGGATAATAAATTTTCTTCAATAGCCATTGCGGCTGTGAATATTTTAAATGTGGAGCCGGGCTCGTATGTATCAACCACCGCTTTGTTACGCCACATTTTTGCAAGCTCTGCTTCCTTCTTTTTTGCCCGCTCTACCGAAGGAAGAGCATCAATCTGCGCCTTAAGCTCTGCATTTTGCAAGGTGAATGGCTGGTTTAAATCATAATCCGGCTTTGTTACCATTGCTAATATTTCGCCACTTTTAACATCCATAACAATGCAGGCTGCACCGTTTGAAAGCTTATTTTCAATCATGGCGGTTTCCAAATGCTTTTCTGCAAAGCGCTGAATGGATTCATCAATTGTAAGCACAACGTTTAACCCGTCCTGAGGGTCCACCATTTTTTCGTATTTGAATGGCATATCAATTCCTGCCGCATTTTTTGCAGAAACAACTCTGCCGGGAGAGCCTTTTAAATATTTGTCATACATCATTTCAACGCCGTCTAAGCCTTGATTATCAAGCCCTGTAAAGCCGATTAAATTAGATGCAAAATTTCCGTATGGATAAAAGCGTTTTGTATCACTGTCCAAGCGAATTCCTTTAACTTTTTTTTCTTCAATAAATGCCCTTACTTTATCTGCTTCGTCTTTTTCTATTTTGCGCTTTAATATTTCGTATGGAGAATTTTTAGATATTTTTGCAAGAGTTTCGTTGTAGTCCAATGCTAAAATTTCCGAAATTCTTTTAGCCACATCTTCAACGGAGATTTTGTCTTTGTTAGACCTAATCTCGTTAGGAGAAGCGCTTACCGTTTCAACAGATGCGGAAACTGCTAGCGGTTTGCCATTGCGGTCTAAAATAGAGCCACGTTTGGAATTTATAATACGGTCTCTTGTCTGCTGAATAATCGCCTCTTTTTGAAGCTTATCTCCCTGCACAATTTGCAAATATGCAGTCTTTATTGTTAAAACGCAAAATATAAAAACACAAAATACTAAAATATATTTCATTCTTTTTTTCATATTCATTTTAATCGTTGCCATATTCCACCATCAGCCTTTCAGGCTCACAAGATTTTTGGTTGCTTTGCTCAGATATCTGCCCTATTGCGAGCCAAATAAGGCGAATATACATCAGCAAATACTAATTTTAATTAGTATAAGAGGAGCCAAAAAGACTCCTCTTATACATTATGATAAATTATTTCAAATATTCCATTGCTCCGGACAACATACCGAAAATTCCTTTTGTTAAGGACTTTTTGTCGTTTTTTGCGACTTTTTGCATATTGTCACCCATATTCGGTTGTAAATATACAATTTGTCTGTTTTCTATTTTTCTAAGCCCCAGCTGTGATATTGCATATTCTTCAACCTTGGAACTGTCTATCATACTGTCTATGTAAAGGGAAGTTTGTTCGTTTGATAATTTAATTTTATTAAGCTCTGAGGTTTTTTTATTTATATCGCTGTGCATGCCGTATATATTAACATATCTTGAACAAATTAGAATTGCCACTAAAAAGAATGTTGCCACAGATATTAAAAACTTTGTTTTTTGAATTTTATGTTTCTTTTTGACTTCCTTCTTATTAGGTTTAGAAACGGGTTTTGCTTTTTGTATGGGTTCTAATTTATATGCGCTGCTATCTCGCGATGTGTACATATACCGGCTCCTTTCATAATTTTTCTAATATTCTAACCTTTGCGCTTGAACTGCGTGGGTTTATTTTTAATTCATCTTCGCTTGCCAATATTGGTTTTTTTGTTATAATTTTAGCCTTCGGAGTGTTGCCACAAACACAAATAGGAAAATCCTTAGGGCAAACACAGCCATTTGCAAGCTTTACAAATGCATTTTTTACTATCCTATCCTCCAACGAATGAAAGGTTATTATAACTAATCGTCCTCCACTGCCAAGTACACTGCAAAAATCCTCCACAGTTTTAAAAAGACCGGATAATTCATCATTTACAGCAATACGTATTGCCTGGAACGTCTTTTTGGCAGGGTGCTTGCCTTCCCACCGTACTTTGGGTGGCATTGAACTTTTAATTATATCAACAAGCTCAAAGGTTGTTTCGATTTGTTTTTCACTGCGCTTTTCAATGATTTTACGCACTATTGATTTAGCATAGCTTTCTTCGCCATAATCAAATAATATCCGCTCTAATTCCTGTTGACTATATTCATTTATGATTTTTTTTGCTGTTAAAGAGTCGTTTTTGTTCATCCTCATATCAAGAGGAGCCTCGAAGCGATAGCTAAAACCACGCTCCGGTGTGTCAAGCTGATATGAAGACACGCCGAGGTCAAGCAGCGCGCCGTCAATACAACTTGTATGTAATTCTTTTAAGATGTTTAATATATTATTGTAATTATCGTGAATTAATGTTACGTTAAAATCTGATAAACGCTCGGAAGCGGCTTTAATGGCGGCTTCATCTCTGTCTATTCCAATAAGCTGACCGCCGTTTTGAACGATAGAGGAGGAATGTCCTGCTCCGCCCAATGTGCCGTCAACATAAAGTCCGTCTTTTTTTATTTTGAGACCGTTAATGCATTCGCTCAGCATAACCGGAATATGTGAAAAGCCTTCGCCCGTCATATTCCAAGGTCCTCCATTTGAAGTGCAACTTCGTCTGCATCTTCAATGAATTTTTCGTTTTGAAGCATCCATTCCTGCTTGCTCCAAATTTCTGCTCTGCGGGCAAGCCCAACAACAACAACATCCTTTTCAAGATCTGCATATTCCCTTAGTGATGCGGGAACCAATATCCTTCCCTGCTTGTCAACCTCACAGTCCGTCATACCACCGTAGAAAAAACGTTGTGTTTTGCGACCTTTGGAAAGTGAAAGCTCGGAAAGCTGTTTGTCTAATTTATCCCATTCGGATTGAGCAAACACAAACAAGCATTTGTCAAGACCTTTAGTGATGACGAATTTTTCGCCAAGCTCATCACGAAATTTAGCAGGCATAATCATTCTGCCCTTAGCATCAATATTATGTTGAAATTCGCCTACTAACATTTCCAAGCCTCCGTCCTTTTGGGATTACTAACCACTTTTAACCACTTTTTAACCACTTGATAACATTATAAAGCAAAAAAACTATAAAATCAATAGTTTTTGAAAAATAAATTTAATATCTTAACAATTATGTTACAGATTTTTTGTTTAATTTTTACAAATTATTTATAGTATGGCTATAGTTTGACAAGTAAAAAGAGAAATATGTTTATTTTTATTGAAATATCAATGTTTTAACAAATTGGTGTTAAAGTAGTTCAAACGGGGAAGATTATTAAATGAGTTGAAAAATTTAAAGGATGCAGGCTTAAATACAAGCTTGCATCCTTTTTAAAAGATATTTGATTTAATATACTAAAAAATGTATGAAAAAAGCAGTGATAAGCGAAAGAATTATAGAGAAAATGAATGCGATTGGAATAACCTTGTTTTCCTCGCCCAGCTTATCTATTGAAGCGGCGGCATTTTGAAGCTTAGCGGGTGAAATAACGCTTGCCAAGCCTGCGCCAAATGCAAGACCGGTTGTTATAACTATAATATCAAGGTTTAAGTTTTTTGCGGTGGTCATAGTGTAGTTTGCGAACATAGCAATTGAAGATGCCTCGCTGCCTGTTATAAATCCTCCGAACAGCCCCACAAAGGTTACGATAAATCCGTAAGCACCGTGAAATGCCTGTGCGGAAGCATCTGCCAGCACCTTAATCATATTGTCTGTAAGAAATTTTGGTGCAGTTTTATCAATGTTATAAAGCATATTATAGCCGGACATATTCATAACCTCGCCTACTGCAAAGAAGATGGCGGCGGCAAATACAGGCCTTGGTGCTCGTTTGAAAAAGACTTTTGCTGTGTCCTTAAGCTGTGTCGCGGTTGGCTTTAAGAACGGAATAGAAGCAATGGTGCTTATTAAAATCCATGTATATGCGTTCCATAAAAATCTTGTGTCAATACCCTTTCCGTCAGGAGATATTCCGAAAATCGGGAATTTCTTGATGCGGTAAAGATAATTAAAGGCGTCCTTGTTTAAATTCAGCGCTAAAATAAATATAATAAGCAAAATCCATGGCATAAATGCCTTCAAAAGAGGATATTCTTTTTCATATTTAATTTGTTCCTCTGTTAAAACAGACCTGTCGATAACCTTTTTGCCTGTTGCCATAAGATATATAACCATTGCAATAATAACTGCAATGCCGCAAAGCACGCCTGTTAAAACAACCAAATTATCTATTTGATTGGAAAAATGCGAAACAATTCCAATGACTGCGCCTGCTATTAGGCAAGGCAGCCAGCCTTTTTGAATACCCTTCCATTTATCCACAATCCACAGCATACAAAAGCCGATTGATGTGGAAACAACGGGGAGCAAAATTGAAAATTTACTGCCTACTTGTGATAATGTTATAGAATTTCCGCCTGCAAAACCGTTTGCCATATCAACGAATACGACTATTGGTGCGCCTAAAAGAGCATATGTGCAGAGTGAATCGTAGCCTATTGCGGGAAGAGCAATTGCAACAAAGGTGCTGTAGCCCATTGATAAAAGAATAGGAGGCAATATTGAAACAGGAGTTGCTCCCACCGAAACCATCAAGGTTCCGAATCCTATGTTAATGAGTATAATCTGAACTGCTCTGTTATCACTTGCGATTGTTTTTAAAAAGATAATAATTCTTTTTAAAGCGCCAGTTTTCTCCATATAAGCCATTTGCAGCAAGGAGGTTGCAACAATAAGTGAAACTGAAAAAGACTTTATAAGCCCTGAAACGGTTGAGCGGAAAATAACCTCTGCGCTGGTTTGAAAAAAGAAGAATGCGATAATCGAAACAACCATCCAGCCAACTATTCCGCTTATGTCTGCCGGCTTTTTGAAAATAAGCAGCATACACAAAATTGCGATTATAGGTAAAAGCGTCAAAAAAAGAGTGAACATTTTAATCCTATCCTTTCGTTATGTAAAATATTGTGCAAAATTACCAAATTCAAAATATATTCTATCATTAACCAAAATAAATTACAATATAAATTTTTAAATATTATGGACATATAAAAAACTCCCCATCTCCGAAATATCGGCGATGGGGGTTATTTTGTTTCATAGGAAATTGCTAAATTTCCTATGAAACAAAAAATATTGAATTATTCCTTGGCAAATGCTTACGGCTTGGCACCTAAAGCGCCAGCGGCGCTTTGTTGTTTTACAAGCCTAACATTTGCAAAAGCTGTGCTTTGTTTTTTGCACCTACGGAGGTTGATACAACCTTTCCGTTTTTCATAATTAAAAGAGTAGGTATGCTCATAACGTTAAACTTCGCCGCAAGCTCGCCCTCTTCATCAACATTTATTTTGCCAACCTTTGCTTTTCCTTCAACCTCAGTTGCTAGTTCGTCTATGATAGGACCTATCATTTTGCAAGGACCGCACCAAGGAGCCCAAAAGTCAAGAAGAACAGGAACTTCGGATTCTATAACTTCTTTTTGAAATGATGCTTTTGTAATTTTTAATGCCATAGTTTTAATCTCCTTTTGTTTATTTGCTTTTTGTTTAATTATATTATTATTATTTAATAATATCAAGCATTTTTTCTAAACTGATTGTAATTTTATTTTTATAATGATATAATAAATGCAATATAAGTTATAAAACCTTGTTGGTTTTATTGAAACGGTGTGAAGCAAGCCCACTTATGGCTTGCACTGATGTTATAATACGATAAAATATATTTCGGAGGTAGCTATGGAAGAGAAGATTTTGCGTTTATTAGAACAAAACTGTGCGTTGGACCATAAGCAGATGGCGATAATGCTTGGCATTACATTGGAAGAATTGGAAGCGGAAATAGCGGGTATGTTTGAAAAAGGAATATTGCTTAAATATAAAGCGTTAATCAATTGGGAAAAAACAAACCGTGAATTGGTTTCTGCTCACATAGAACTTCGTGTTACACCTCAGCGTGGTGAGGGCTTCGATAAGGTTGCGGAGAGGATATATCAATATCCCGAGGTGAAGAACGTTTATTTAATGTCCGGCAGCTACGATATTTCCGTTATGATAGAGGGAAAAACTATGAAGGAGGTTGCCCTTTTTGTTGCGGAAAAGCTTGCTCCTATGGAATTTGTAATTTCCACTAAAACTCATTTTGTTTTGAAAAAATATAAAGAGGAAGGCGTTGTGTTTGACGAACCTCAAGCAGATGAAAGAAGTGTGATTACCTTATGATTATGAAGGATATGCTAAACAATGTTGTTAAGGAAATTAAGCCTTCGGGCATACGAAGGTTTTTTGATATTGTGTCGCAAATGCCCGATGCTATATCCTTGGGGGTTGGCGAGCCTGATTTTGTTACGCCGTGGCATATTAGAGATGCAGGGATTTATTCCCTTGAAAAGGGACACACATATTATACATCTAACAGCGGATTGCAGGAACTGCGAGAGGAGATTTGCAATTACTTGAGGCGAAGGTTTAATCTTTCGTACAGTTCTAACCAGGTTTTGGTTACGGTTGGCGGAAGCGAGGCTATTGACCTTTGTGTGCGTGCGCTTATTTCCTACGGTGATGAGGTTTTAATCCCAGAGCCCAGCTTTGTTTGCTATTCACCCTGTACTCAGCTTGCAGGAGGAAGGGCTGTACCCATTGTAACAAAGCAGGAGGATAATTTTAAGCTGACTCCCGAGGCACTTAAAAAAGCAATAACACCAAAAACAAAGCTTTTGATTTTGCCCTTTCCCAACAATCCCACAGGTGCGATTATGACTCGTGAGGAATTAGAGCAAATTGCAGATGTTTTGCGTGATACGAATATAATGGTTTTATCCGACGAAATATATGCGGAATTAACCTATAAGGGCAGGCACACCTCTTTTGCGAGCATAGAAGGTATGGCAGAGCGGACGATTTTAGTAAGCGGTTTTTCCAAAGCCTTTGCAATGACGGGGTGGAGGTTAGGCTATGCCTGCGGACATAAGGATTTAATTGCCGCAATAACAAAAATACATCAATATGCCATTATGAGTAGCCCTACAACAAGCCAGTATGCCGCTATCGAGGCTATGAAAAACGGTGATGCTGATGTGGAGATGATGGTTGCCGAATATGATTACAGGCGAAGAATTATAGTAGATGCCGTTAGGCAAATAGGGCTTGATTGCTTCGAGCCTCACGGTGCTTTTTATGTGTTCCCGAGCATTAAAAAGACGGGGCTTTCCTCCAACGATTTTTGTGAGGAGCTTTTAAAGGAACAAAAGGTTGCAGTAGTTCCCGGCAATGCCTTTGGCGAGAGCGGAGAGGGCTTTATAAGGTGTTCCTATGCATATTCCATTGATGCTATTAACAAAGCCCTTGAAAGAATAGACAAATTTGTGTCAAGTAGGAGATAGTATGGTATCCTTATTAAAATGCAATAATTATGAATACGAAAATGTTAAAGACACTATAATCAAAAGCTTTGAAAATTTAGGCGGCATTGAAAAGTTTATAAAAAAAGGCGCAAAGGTTCTGCTCAAAGTTAATTTACTTATGAAAAAGGAGCCTCACACTGCGACAACCACAAATCCTGTTTTTGTGCAGGCTCTTGCAGATGTGCTTATTGCCTATGGAGCTGTTGTAACAATTGGAGATAGTCCCGGTGGTCCGTATACTGCTAATGCCCTTAAAGCTGTTTACAGGGTATGCGGTATGCAGCAGGTGGCAGATGCCACAGGTGCAACCCTGAATTATGATGTATCTTATAAAACAAAGCCTTGCAGTGGTGTGGTTTCCGGAAGCTTTGAAATTATTCAGCCGATTCTGGATGCGGATGTTGTTATATCAGTCGCAAAATTAAAAACACATCAGTTTGCAACATATACAGGCGCGGTTAAAAATTTATTCGGTGCGGTGCCGGGGCTTTATAAGGCGGAATATCATCTTAGAATGCCAAATATTGACGAGTTCAGCGAAATGCTTGTTGATTTGTGCGAGGCGGTTTCGCCAACCTTATCATTTATAGACGGAATAATAGGAATGGAGGGTGCAGGTCCTTCCGCAGGAACTCCCCGTGAAATCGGTGTTGTTTTGGCAAGCGCAAATCCCCATAAGGCGGATAAGGTTGCGTGCAGTATTATCGGGCTTGATGTTAATAATGTGGGAACACTTAAAGCGGCGCAAAAAAGAGGGTTTTTGGATGATTTAACCATAGTGGGGGATTCCCCTTTTGTTATAAAGGATTATGTAATTCCTATGGTTGAAAAGCGTGGTATTGTTTTTAAAATGCTGCCCTTTATTTCAAAGATGTTTAGTGCAAAGCCGGTGGTTTTTGCTAAAAATTGCATAGGCTGTGCCGATTGTGCAAAAAATTGCCCTGCAAAGGCTATAGAAATGAAAAACAATATTCCTAATTTCGATTATAAAAAATGCTTCAGATGCTATTGCTGTCAGGAGCTTTGCCCTAAATCCACCATTGTGGTTAAGAGGAATAAATTTTTTACTAAATAGAATATCACCCTTGTTTTAACATATTATTAAAATAGGGGTGATAATTATGAAAAGTAAAGTTATAATCAGCGTTATTTTAGTATGTTTTATTTTAACTGCGGTGGTGGTATTAACCTCATTTGTACCTGTCAGCGATAAATCCGTTGCAGAGCAGCTGCTGCAAAAATTAGGTTTTGAATATGATAAAATCCACATTGAAGCGGCTGATGTTAAAATCCCCGAGCAATTTGACAGTGTATATAAAAATTATAACGATATGCAAAAGCAGGCAGGTTATAATTTAGAGGAATATAAGGGGAAAACTGTGCAGCGCTTTACGTTTTCAATCCTTAATTTTGATGGTGCTGAGGATGTTTATGCAGATGTTTTTGTATATAGAAGAAAGGTAATCGGCGGAGATATTATGACCAGAAGCCTTAACGGTTTTATGGTTCCCCTGCAAAAGAGAGATAGCATAACTGTGCGGTGAAAATTTTTACATATTATGCTTTTGCATAGAAAAGGAATGATTATAATTATGATACGATTAGATAAAATTCTTTCCAATATGGGTTTTGGTACAAGGAGAGAGGTTAAACTGCTTATAAGAAGCGGAAGAATTAAAATTGACGGAGAAATTGTTAAAAATGCCGATACTAAATTGGATACCGATAAGAACCTATTGACGGTGGACGATGTTTCGGTGGTTTATAAGGAATTTATTTATTTGATGCTAAATAAGCCTCAAGGGTACGTCAGCGCAACGGAGGATAATTTGCACAAGGCTGTTACAGAGCTTGTGCCGCCGAACCTTGCCCATTATGATTTATTCCCTGTGGGCAGGCTTGATATTGATACCGAGGGGCTTATTATACTGACTAACGATGGTCAGTTTACTCACAATTTGCTTTCTCCTAAAAAGCATGTGCCAAAGGTGTATTTTGCCAAGCCACTTAATGAGATTAGCGATGAGGATATAAGCGCATTTCAGCAGGGAATGGATTTGGATGATTTTACAACCTTGCCTGCAAAGCTGGAGAATTGTGAGGGCGGCTGTTTGGTTACTATTTACGAGGGCAAATTTCATCAAGTTAAGCGTATGTTTGAAAAAATAGATAATAAGGTTTTGTATCTTAAACGAATACAAATGGGTGGTTTAAAATTAGATGAAGAATTAGATTTAGGCGAAATGCGTGAGCTTACCAAGGAGGAAATTGAAAAAATATGGATATAAATAAAAAACTTGCAGAAGAATTTAACATTAAGCTTATTCAGGTTGAAAACACCGTCAAGCTTATTGACGAGGGCAACACCATACCCTTTATCGCGCGTTATCGTAAAGAGGTTACGGGTGAATTGGACGACCAATTATTGCGTGAGCTTTATGACCGTTTAACCTATCTGCGTGGTATGGAGGCTCGAAAAGAGGAAGTTAAAAGGCTAATTGACGAGCAAGGAAAGCTTACCGAAGAATTGGCTTTGCTGATAGATAAAGCGGAAAAGCTTACTGAAATTGAAGATATATACAGACCATACCGCCCTAAAAGGCGCACAAGGGCAACCATTGCCAAGGAAAAGGGTTTGGAGCCTTTATCCGAAATTATTATTGCACAAAATTTATATGAAGGAAACATAGATGAAATTTGCGCATCCTTTTTAAATGAAGAAAAAGCGGTACTCACCACAGAAGATGCCCTTGCTGGAGCGATGGATATTATTGCGGAGAGCATTTCGGAAGATGCGGATTATCGAAAATTTATTCGTGAATATACAATGAAAAACGGAACTATATCCTCTAAAACAACAGGGAAAGAGGAAACAGAGAAAAATCGTGATGTATATCAGATGTATCATGATTTTAGCGAGCCTTTAAATAAAATTGCACGACACAGAGTTCTTGCCCTTAACCGTGGCGAGAGCGAGGAGTTTTTATCTGTTAAAATTGAGGTTGATGGCGAGGGAATAATAAGCTATTTAAACAGGCAGTTGATTCCTCAAAGGCGCAGTATTACAAGCGAATATGTAGAACTTGCCGCTGCGGACGCCTATAAAAGGCTGATTGCTCCCAGTATAGAAAACGAGCTTCGCAATGTTATTACAGACAATGCACAGGAAGGCGCAATGAAGATTTTTTCCGCTAATCTTAAAAACCTTCTGCTTGTTCCGCCGATTAAGGATAAGGTTGTTTTGGGGCTTGACCCTGCATACAGAACAGGCTGTAAAATAGCGGTGGTGGACGAAACAGGGCGTGTGCTGGACATTACGGTTGTATATCCCACAGCGCCGACCTCCGACGAAAAAATTGCGGCGGCAAAAAAGAAGATTAAAGAGCTTATTAAAAAGCACAATGTGGGGCTTGTATCAATAGGAAACGGAACGGCATCAAAGGAAAGTGAAATTTTTATTGCGGAGCTTATTAAAGAAATTGATGAGGACGTTAAATATTTAGTGGTAAGCGAAAGCGGTGCTTCAGTGTATTCAGCTTCTAAGCTTGCGGCAGAGGAATTTCCGGATTTTGACGTTTCCCAGCGTAGCGCAGTTTCCATTGCAAGGAGGGTTCAGGACCCTCTTGCGGAGTTGGTTAAGATAGACCCAAAGGCAATAGGGGTTGGGCAGTATCAGCACGATATGAATCAAAAAAGATTGGGCGAAGCCTTAGGCGGAGTGGTTGAGGATTGCGTTAACTCTGTTGGTGTGGATTTGAATTCAGCATCGGCGTCGTTGCTTTCATATATTTCGGGGATAAGCGGCACAGTTGCGAAAAATATTGTACAGTTTCGTGAACAGCAGGGTAAGTTTAAAAACCGCAAGCAGCTTACAAAGGTTGCAAAATTAGGTGCAAAGGCTTTCGAGCAATGTGCCGGATTTTTGCGTATTACCGATTGTGAAAATATATTGGATAACACATCTGTGCATCCCGAGGCTTACGAGGCGGCAGAGGCTTTGCTGAAAACCTTGAGCTATACTTTAGATGACGTTAAAAACAACAATTTAGGTGATATAAAGCAGAGAATCAGTGAATTTGATATAAATAAGCTTGCGGAGGATTGTAAGGTTGGTGTTCCCACGCTTAGAGATATTGCGGAGGAGCTTTTGAAGCCGGGGAGGGACCCACGTGATAGCATAACTCCGCCCATGCTTCAAGCGGATATAATGGATATAAAAGACCTTCATCCGGGTATGGAGCTTACAGGCACTGTAAGAAATGTAATAGATTTTGGAGCCTTTGTGGATATCGGTGTTCATCAGGATGGACTTGTTCATATTTCACAGCTTGCGGATAAATATATAAAACATCCTATGGACGTTGTTGCCATTGGCGATATAATTAAAGTAAGGGTGCTTGAGGTGGATGCAAAAAGAAAAAGAATATCCTTAACCATGCGTGCAATATAGCTTAGCTGAGATTTCCTTTCGTCTTTAAGTTTTATCGTAGGCGACGGGTTTCACTTTATGAAAAAAGCGGCGTGCAAATCATACGCTTCGTTGAAACGGTGTGTTGAAACGCTTTGCGTTTTTCCGTTGTTATAGCCAAATAAAACGGTTGTTTAAATCAGTTTTTTGTATGCGGATTTACTTATTTATGCAATTTACATAAAACAATTTAAAAAAATTTGTTTATTTAGGTGCTAACAAGTTGATTTGATTTATGGTATCATATAAATATAATTAGTTAAGTTTTTAAAAAGGTTAAGGGGGCACATAAAAATGGCAGATTTAAAATTAACAGGTATATATAAAAAATATGCCGGTGGTGTTACAGCAGTTAGCGATTTCAATCTGGATATAGAAGACAAGGAATTCGTTATTTTGGTAGGTCCTTCGGGATGTGGTAAATCTACAACTCTTCGTATGATTGCCGGTCTTGAAGAAATTTCAGAGGGCGAGTTATATATTGACGATAAAATTGTTAATGACGTTGCTCCAAAAGACAGGGATATTGCAATGGTTTTCCAAAACTATGCTTTGTATCCTCATATGACAGTTTACGAAAATATGGCTTTTGGTCTTAAGCTTCGTAAAACTCCTAAGGATGAAATTGCACGTCGTGTTAACGAGGCTGCAAAAATTCTTGATATTGAGCATTTGCTTGACAGAAAGCCAAAGGCATTGTCAGGCGGTCAAAGGCAACGTGTTGCTTTGGGTCGTGCTATCGTTCGTGAACCAAAAGTTTTCCTTATGGATGAACCTTTGTCCAATTTGGATGCTAAGCTTAGAGTTCAGATGAGAACAGAAATAAGCAAGCTTCATAAACGTTTAAATACAACATTCATTTATGTTACTCATGACCAAACAGAGGCTATGACAATGGGTACAAGAATTGTTGTTATGAAAGACGGTTTCATTCAGCAGGTTGCACCAACACAGGAATTATACGAAAAGCCGGTTAATGTTTTTGTTGCAGGTTTTATCGGAAGTCCTCAAATGAATTTATTCAATGCAAAGCTTGATAAATCGGGAGACGATTTAGTATTAACCTTCGGTCAAAGCAAGGTTAAAATTCCTGCAGGCAAGGCGGCTCATTTTGATTATGAAGCACATATCGGAAAAGAAGTTGTTGCCGGTATCAGACCTGAGCATGTTCACGATGAGGAAGCATATCTTTCTTCTATGACTGACAGCATTGTTCCTGCTAAGGTTGAAGTTACAGAAATGATGGGTGCTGAAACTTATTTGTATCTTCGTCTTGAAGGATTGGCTTTCACAGCAAGAGTAAACCCACGCACAACTTCAAGAGCAGGTGACGATATTAAAGTATGTTTCGATATGAACAAAATACAATTGTTCGATAAAGAAACAGAGCGTACGCTTCTTAAATAAATATTTGAATTTCAGGGCGGTGCAAATATGCACCGCCCTTTATTTATGCAAAATTGCTTAAATTATTTTAAAATTTTATTATATATTTCTAATTACTATTAAAATGAATAAGGTTTTTATTTTATGGAAAATATAGTAGAGGGTGATTAGATGTTTACAGATATTTTTAAAATAGGCAGGCAAAAAAAAGATAGTGAGTTTAGTTATATGGAAGCTCCTGAAAATCCCACTACATTATTAAATTCTGATAATATTAAAAAAATATTGGGTAAAAGTCCGGACGTTAAGTTTAGAAAAATCTTTATAGACGGAAACGAAGAATTACCTGCAACCTTAATATATATTGACGGTATGGTAAATTCAGAGCAGATTAGCAATTTTATTTTGAAGCCGATTATTACTGAAAAAAAATTCAACTTCGCCCGAACCTTAGGCGAAGCTTACGAGCTTATAGAAAAAGGGATAATATATTTTTCTTCTCAGCAAAGGTCGGATGATTTGAACAAAATTATAAGCGATATTTTGTCGGGCTCATCTGTTTTGGTTTTTGATGAACTGAAAAAGGCAATTATTTTTGATACAAAAGGATTTGAAAAAAGGTCGGTAACAGAGCCATCCGCTGAAAATATCGTAAAAGGTGCAAAGGATTCTTTCGTAGAAAATTTCAGGGTTAACACTACTAATGTGAGGTTAAAAATAAAATCACAAAATCTTGTTATTGAGGAAACTGTTATTGGTACTCAAACCCATACAGATATTGCGATTGTCTATATGGATAATATAGTTGATATGAACATTGTTAATAATGTTCGTGAAAGATTATCTAAATTAAAGGTTGATAGAATTTTAACCTCGGGTTTCCTTGAGGAGGCTTTAACAGATAATATATATTCTGTTTTTCCACAGATAAGAACAACAGAACGCCCCGATTCTTTTTGTTCTGATATTATTGAAGGAAGAGTTGGTATTATTATTGAAGGGATACCCGTTACAATTATTGTACCCGGAACATTTATAATGTTTGTTCAGGTCTCCGAGGATTATTCCCGTAATTATATAGTGGCTTCAATGATTAGGATTTTAAGATACGCTTTGATATTTGCGACGCTAACATTGCCGGCTTTTTTTGTTTCAATCACAATATTTAGTCCGGAGCTGATACCCACAGATTTAGTGCTATCAATTGCACAATCTAAGCTGGGTGTGCCATTCCCTTCATTTTTTGAAACTTTTGTTATGCTGGTTGCCTTTGAGATTATTTTTGAGGCAGGACTTAGAATGCCTAAAAATATAGGGCAAAGTGTTACTATTGTGGGTGCTCTTATTGTTGGCGAGGCTGCTGTTAATGCAAAATTAATTTCGCCCGCAGTGGTTATAGTAATTGCCTTTACAGCAATAGCCGGATTTACAATTCCGAATCAGGATTTGTCAAATGCGCTTAGGCTCTGGAGATTTGTTTTAACTTTTTTTGCAAGCCTATTGGGGCTTTTTGGGTTGGTTATCGGCTTAATATTGTTAGTATTTCACTTGTGTAATATAGAAACATACGGTGTTGCATATCTTTCCCCCTTTGTTTCAAGTAAAAATAATATTTTGGATGATACGCTGTTTAGGTTTCCTCTTCGAAGCATGAAAAACAGACCGGAGGAATTGAAAGTTAAAAATAAAAAAAGGCAGGAATAATTATGCTATGAAAGAATGTATATTTCATTTTAAAATTTTTCTAATTATTATACCTATTGTTGTGCTTTCGTTAACAGGCTGCGAAATGCTTAATGTTAGCGGGATAGAGGTTAGTAAAGCTGTTTTTATAAGGAGCGTGGGTGTTGATAAGGCACCCGATGGAAGCGGGAATGTGCGATTAACGATTATTTCCAGAAAAATGAGTGCTTCGGGAGTTTCTAACCCAAAAAGTGGAGAAGAAACTTCTAATATAATAAATTCAGAAGGAGAAACAGTTTTTCAGGCATTAAGGGATTTTAGCGACACAACAAATAAAAATATTTTCTGGGGGCATGTTGACAGTGTTTTAATCGGCGAAGAGGTTGCTCGCGAGGATATTGCTAAATACGTTAACTTTTTTATGAGAGACCATGAATTTAGGTTAACTGCTAAGCTTCTTATAGTAAAAGGAACAACTGCTGAAGAATTTATGAAAAAAGCAAATCTATCAAATGAATTTCTGCCCGATAAAATTACTTCGCTTTCAGGTCAGGTTTCAAAGCTATCTGTTTCAAAAAGTATAGGTCTTTCAGATGCACTGATTATGTTTACAAACAATACAATGTCTCCGTATATCCCATATATTGAATTAATCGAAGCTTCAGTTAAGAATAAGGAAGATGAAGGGAAAATGGATGTTTCTTTAGGTGGATTTGCGATATTTAAGAATAATAAGCTGTTTACATTTGCAGAGCCTAATATGGCAAGGGGGATAAATTGGATTAATCATGATGTTAAATCGGGAATTGTAGTAATTAAGGATGAATATGGTGGAAATGTATCAGTTGAAATTATTACAGCAGATACTAAGATTAAGCCTGAAATAAAGGATAATAATTTAAAGATTACCGTGGATGTTAAAGTAACATGCAATTTGGATGAGCAATATACTCATAAAGATTTATTAACTAAATCTTCGTTAGAATATCTTGAAATACAATTAACCAATTCAATATATGATGAAATTCAAAAAGCATTGCTTTTTACACAAAAGGATGGACTTGATGTTTTTAACTTTTCCGATAAGGTTTATCATAAATATCCGATAAAATGGGATTCCATGAAGAAGAACTGGGTAGGCATTTTTGGAAAAACTCCTGTAACAATTATCGTGAATGCCAATATTCCGAGGGTATATATGATTAACAAGCCCATTACCGAGGAGGAGAACCAATTGTGATAATCTTTATCTTTTTTATTTTAGCAGTTTTGGCTTTTGATATTATAACTTTTAAAGATAAAACAAAAAATGTGATTATTGCATATATAGCCCTTGCAATAATTGCTTTTGGTTTAGGTTTGTTTTACTTTCAAGATATATACAAGCCAAGTTTTTCTTACCAAATTCTTAACTTATTTCGCATAAATTACTGATACTCATATAAAAGGGGAAAAATATAATGGCTATAAAAAAAGAAGAGATTTCAATAAGGCAATTTATGATGATTTATATACTTCTTATAGGCTCGCCTGTAATCAGGCTTCTGCCTGTAAGCGGTGCAGAATTAGGACATCAGGCAGGCTGGCTTGCGCCTTTGGTTTCTTTTATTGTTATGCTCCCTATTATTTTTATTTTCCAAAAAATGTTTGATAAATATCCATGCAAATCTTTTTTAGATATAACATACGATGTTTTTGGGAAATATTTCGGGACAGTTTTAAATATAATATTCCTCATTTTTATCACTATGTTAGCAGCTTTATATGTAAGATATTACGCAGACAGAATAGTAAACTCTATATTTCCGAATGCGCCTTATCAATTGTTTATTGTAATTTTACTTGTTTTAATAGCAGTTGTTTTAAGGAGTGGTGTTGCTGTATTTGCAAGAATGGTTGAGGTTTTTCTTCCCATGGTTGTATTTATATATTTATTACTCACAATTGCACTGTTTCCTAAAATTAAAATTGATAATCTTTTGCCACTGACTTATAAGGATATTTTGCCTGTATGGAATTCAAGCTTAAGCTCCACCGGTTTGTTTGGATATTTAACGTTTATGCTTATTCTGGCAGACAGATTGAAAAGTACTGATAAAATTAAAAAACTGGGTTTTAAATCTATTATTATCCTTTTATTTTTAATGACTATGACAATAATTCCACCCATTGGTATATTTGGGTGGGAGGTTACTGCTAAAATGAACCTGCCGTATTTTGTTGCCATAAAGGATATTTCACTTTTTGAAATAATACAAAGAATTGAATCGGGCGTTATAACAATTTGGGTTATAACTGATTTTGTAATAATAACTGCCTTTTCCTTTGTTTGCCTTCACACTATTAAATGGTTGTTTAAAACTACAACGGTTCACAGCTTAATAAATATGTTTTTGATTATTGTTTTTGTTTTGTCCATGTATATTGCAAACAGCAGCATGGAGCTTATGGCATTATCGTCTTACGTTTTTATATATATAATAATTATTTTATCAATTATAGTGCCTTTATTAATATTTTTTGTGGGAAAAGTAAGAAAGAAAATTTAAGCCAAATATATTTGATTGTTGTATTGATATTTAGGCAGATATATTATATACTCATATTATACGAGGGGGGTGGCAGTATGCATAAAAGCCATTCGAAAATGTCCAATAGGCTGGTTCGTTCATATACCTTGGTTTTTGCGATTATATTATTTGTTGTTGCCGTTGTTTCTTATAATTACATTATCTACACAGGTGTGCAGATTGCAATGCTTAATCAAAAAGAGCTTGCAAATCAGGCAATGATAAGAATAGAAACCTATATTGCGGATATTGATAATAAATCGTCCCAGGTTATGGCGGATTCCCGTATTATAAATATTTTCGGCAGATTGCAGCAGGATAGCTCTGTTGAGAATTTCTTCGACAGCAATGTGCTTGCAAAAATAGATATAGGCAGTGTGCTCACTTCAATTAACGGGCCTTCAGCACCTATATGGAGGATAAGCGTATATAATCAATACGGAGATTTTGTAAGCTCCGGTGCAATGGTGGACCAAAACCGCGTTGACCATGTTTTGAAAACGGTTAATGCAGGGGAAGAAATGGTTGCCCTGTTATATATGCCTGAAAAGCTTCAAATTATAAGCCCAGACAAGGATAGATGGTCCGATACATATACCTCGAATTATTTAACTATAAAGCGCCCTTTAATGAACGTATATTCCAAAGAGGTTTTAGGAATTGTAGAGGTTCAGCAGGATATAAGCAAGCTTGCCCAAAATCTTGGCTTTGAAAGCCTCAAAGACGTTAAAATAAATGTTTATGACGGTTCAGGAAATTTGATATTGCCCCAAATTGCCAATGATAAAAAAACTCCGTATGTTTCATCGGTTATATCAAAAAAATATGGGTGGAGCGTTGAGCTTGCTCAGACGCGTAAGGCTCTGCTTGAGCCTTACAGACCTATCATAAATATGCTTGGGTTTGGAACCGGGGCGCTTTTTATTATAGTTATTTTTATTGTTTTTTTGGTTGCCCGCAGGCTTAGCAGACCATTGGTTTTGCTTTCTCAAACCATCGGTAGTATAGATATTAACACGCTTCCTTCAACCCTTCCTATAAACGATAGCATTGATGAGGTTAATGCTTTAAAGGATGCTTTTGCACTTATGATTAAACGTATAAATATTTCTATTAATCATGAAAAGAGAGCGTGGTTGCTTTCTCTGCAATCACAGATGAACCCTCATTTTCTATATAATATGCTTTCGGTTATCAGTGCGGCAGGTTTGGAAGGCGGTAACGAAAAAATTGTGGATATGTGCAGCCGTATGTCTTCAATGTTCAGATATGTTGCAAATTATGATGAAACAACGGTGCCTGCTCGTGCAGAGCTTGAGCACGTGCAGAATTATCTTGAACTGATGAAAGAAAGATATGAGCATTATTTTAATTTTGATATAGTTGCGGACGAAGCAGTTAAGCAAATGATGATTCCAAAGCTTGTGCTTCAGCCTTTGGCGGAAAATTGCTTTATGCACGGATTTAAAGATGTGGAGCCTCCTTATTATGTGCGGATTGAGGCATTTGCGGACGATGGAATTTGGAATATAAGGGTTATAGACAACGGAAGCGGTATGGCGGATTTAGAAAAACAGGTGGCAATAAAGAAAATAGAGGAATATCAGAATAAATTACCTGAAAATTACACCAACATGAAAATCGGCGGAATGGGGCTTGTAAGCTCTGTGCTTAGGTTTAAGTTGCAAAACACAAATTATATTGATTATACAATTGAAGATAATCTTCCAAACGGTACCATTATTAGCATAAGGGGTGAGATGTTATGATAAAAATATTGCTTGCAGAGGACGAGCCCCCGGTTATGAGGATGTTTGAAAAGCTTATTGAAGATTATAGCCATTCATTTACAATTTCCGCAAGGGTGCCTAACGGTAAGCGAGCGTTGGAGGCTTTAAAAAGCAATGATATTGATGTTGTTTTTTCTGATATAAGAATGCCCGTTGTTGACGGGTTGGAGCTTGCCGGCGAGATTCAAAAAGAATATCCAAATATATATACAGTGCTGGTTAGCGGATATCAAGATTTTGATTATGCACGAAGGGCAATTCAATATGGGGTTTTTGATTATTTAACAAAACCGGTATCCAAGGATTCTTTGGCGGTGGTGCTTAATAAATTGGAAATTGCTGTTAATATCCGTAAGAATGAAGAAAAGCGCAAAAATATTCTAAAAGCAATAAATGATGATTTGCCTGCCAAGGATATATCTTCAAATTCGGAATGTGTTATTATTTTAATTTGCGCTGGTGCTTTTCCTTTGTCGAGGGACGATTCATTGCTTCCTTCAAGAACATTTTGGGACAAAATTGATTTGGAGGGATTGGTTAAGGAAATTTTGGGCAGTTCTGATAGTAGTATGGTTTTTAACGGAAAAACCTCATCTGAAAAAGCGGTTTTGATTGAAATGGGGCTGAGTGATGAAACAAAGCAGTTTATAGATAATCTTTATAACCGCTTAAATGATATGGGGAATTTGCCAATCACAATTGCAAGCCCGAATAAATCCATAGGAATAAATGAAGTGAGCGAGGCATTAAGAACACTTCGTGCGGAGCTTTATTCCAAAATATGCCTTTGCAGACCGATGCTAATAACAGATGATGCTCCTGATGTAAGGAGGGAATTTATTGATGGAGCGGAGCTTTCCGATTCGATTATAAATGCTATAAATTCAGTTAATAGTGAACTGATTAAGGAAAGGCTTTGCAATATATTCCAAAAATTTGATGCTTCCAAAATAACGCAGGTTGAGGTTGCGGGCTTTTTAAAAGGGATTGTATCCAAGGCGATTTCGGTATCAGACCCATTTGACCGTGCTTTACTTGCGATAAATTCCGAAATTGATGATTCTATTTCTAACACAATTGATTTTGAAAGCCTTGCAGGTGATATTTCATCCATATTTTTGAGTATAAAAGAAAAAAACAATTTGCAGGACAAGGTTCCCTCACTTATACGAAATATAGAGCTATATCTTAATGAAAACTATAATACATCAATAACAAACACCGTACTTTCAAATAAATTCGGGTTTGTGCCATCTTACATTAGCAAGCTTTTTAAATCCTATATGGGGATTTCTCCGGGAGAATATTTAACCAGATACAGAATAAATAAGGCAAAACAGCTTATGAAGGCAAACCGAGAGTTGATGGTGAAAGAGGTTGCGGCTTTGGTAGGGATTGAGGACCAATATTATTTTTCGAAATTATTTAAAAAAGAAACAGGGCAGTGGCCGACCGAATTTACGGGATAAAGGGGCATTGCCCTTTTTTGTTTAATTTTTTTCATTTAGAATTTAATATTTTGCATTTATAAATTTTTGTAAAAAGGGTAATATATAAACATAAAAGAAAGGGGGAATATTAAAAAATGTCTGAATATGTTTTGGAACTTCAGAATATAACAAAAATTTTCCCCGGTGTTAAGGCCTTAGATAACGTACAATTTCAACTTAAACCGGGCGAGATTCACGCATTGATGGGAGAGAACGGAGCGGGTAAATCCACTTTTATTAAGGTTATAACCGGCGTTCACAACCCGGATGGCGGAGAAATATTCCTGAACGGTGAAAAAGTGGTTTTTGCAAATCCCAAGGATGCTCAAAAGCGAAGCATCGCGGCGATATATCAGCACGGAACCTGCTATCCATTTATGAGCGTCACCGAAAATATTTTTATCGGGCATGAAAAGGTTAGCAAATTTGCAAAAGTAATCGATTGGCGTCAAATGCACAAGGATGCGGAGGTTTTGCTTAGGGAATTAGGCAGCGATATTGACCCTCACATTAATATGGGCAGTTTAAGCGTTGCAGAGCAGCAGGTTGTTGAAATTGCTAAAGCAATATCCACAAATTCTAAAATTATCATTATGGACGAGCCTACAGCCGCATTATCCAGCAGAGAATGTGAGCAGCTTTATAAAATAACCGAAAAACTGCGTGATAGCGGAGCATCAATTATATTTATTTCCCATAGATTTGAAGATATGTACAGGCTTGCAAGCAGAGTAACGGTGTTTAGAGATGCTAAATATATCGGTACTTGGAAGGTTGATGAAATTTCCAATGATAAGCTAATAACCGCAATGGTAGGCCGTGAAATAACTCAAATTTATCCTAAGGTTGAGGTTAAAATAGGCGAAGAATTGTTAAGGGTGGAGGGACTTACCAGAACAGGATATTTTAAGGATATCAATTTTTCTGTTCGAAAAGGTGAAATTTTTGCTCTTACAGGCTTGGTCGGCTCAAGGCGTACAGAGGTTTGTCAGGCGATATTTGGAATTGAAAGGCTTGATTCGGGAAGGGTTTTGTTGGAAGGAAAGGAACTGAAAATAAAAGAACCTATGGATGCTATGAATGCGGGGATTGGATATCTGCCCGAGGACAGACAAAAGCAAGGGTTGATTTTGGATTGGGAGATATATAAGAACGAAACACTTTCAACCTTAGAGCAATTTACCAAATATTCCGCAATAGACAGCAACATGGAGCGAAGCAAGGCAAAGACTTTATCAGAAATGATTTCCGTTAAGGCAGTTAGCGTTTTTGATAAGGTAAGCTCTCTTTCGGGCGGTAATCAGCAAAAGGTTATAATTGCAAAGCTTTTAAATAGCGATTTAAAGCTTATTATATTGGACGAGCCTACAAAGGGCGTTGATGTGGGAGCTAAATCTCAAATATACGAAATTATATCAAAGCTGGCACAGCAGGGCTATGGAATTATAATGGTATCGTCGGAAATGCCGGAGGTTTTAGGCGTTGCAGATACAATTGCGGTTATGCAATCGGGAAGGATAACGGCTATGCTAAGCCGTGATGAGGCAACACAGGAGAAAATTTTGCAGGCGGCAATGCAAGCTAAATCGCCTGCGTAATAACAGGGAGGTGGACCAATTGAGCGAAAAAAACAGTTTGGGTGGCATAAAAAAGTTTTTTTCTTCAAATATCAGGGAAATAGGCCTAATATTTGTAATTATAATAATTTCTGTTTTTGTGCAATATAGAAGTGGAGGACACTTTTTAACCTTTGAAAATATTAGTGATATGATAACCGAAACCGCTGTTCTAGCAATTTTATCGGTTGGAATGATGATGGTTATTATAACGGGTGGTATTGATTTATCAATCGGCGCTGTTATGGCATTAGCAGGCATGGTGGGTACTACGTTTTTGAAGCATAACATTGATGCAAACCCTCTTACGATAATTATTATCGCCATTGGGGTAGGCACAGCCTGCGGGCTTGTTACAGGTTTTTTGGTTTCTAGGCTTAGAATTTTGCCAATAATCGCAACTCTTGGTATGATGAACATTTACAGAGGGACAACCTATTTGGTTTCGAGCGGCGGTTGGGTGCTTCAGAAGGATATGTCAATTGCGTTTATGTCTGTTGCTACCGGTAAGATATTTGGAATAAATAATCTTATTTGGATTGCCATTATTGTGTATATCATTGGCTACTTTTTCTTGAATTACAACCGCATAGGGCGTCGGATATTTGCTGTGGGAAACAGCCCCGAATCTGCAATAGTCAGCGGAATAAACAATAAAAGGATTTTAACACTTGTATATACCGTTATGGGTGCGATTGCAGGGCTTGCAGGAATATTATACGTTTGTAAATATGCTGCGGCGCAAGGTGAAACCGCAACAGGCTATGAAATGAATGTTATTGCAGCCTGCGTTTTAGGCGGAGTAAGCATCTCCGGCGGAACAGGAAAGGTTCAAGGTGTATTGTTGGGAGCGTTGCTATTCGGCATTTTAAATAATGCTATGCCTCTTATACATATATCTCCTTTCTGGCAGGAGGCTATAAGAGGACTGATTATTTTACTTTCGGTAATAATTAACGCTGTGGTTCAAAGAAATGTGCAACGCACCGCACTGCAAAGGAGGGCTTAAAATGACTGAAAAATTTATTGGAAGAACAATAGAGACAAAGCAAAAATTCAGCATTAAGGGCTTCTTTTTTCAGTGGGAATGGATGCTGGTTGCCATATTGGTTGTGATAAATGTAATGAACATCAGTACATCGGAAAATTACTGGGATTTTAATAATCTTATGGATGCTATGAAGATGTTTCTGGACAAGGCAATTATGGTGTTCCCTATGATGCTTGTTATCCTTCTTGGGGATATAGATGTATCTGTTTCATCAATTATGGCGCTTTCGGCGGTTGTTATGGGTATATGCTTTAACGCAGGAATGCCAATGGAGCTTGCAATTTTGGTGGCTTTGCTGGTAGGCACAATTTGCGGCTTTATAAACGGTTATGTATTAGTAAAATTCAAGGAACTTTCCGCCGTTATTGTAACAATTTCTACCGCCATAATTTATCGGGGCTTTGCCAGTATAATATTACAGGACAAGGCAACAGGCGGATTTGCCGATTGGTTCAAGTTTTTCGGCTGGGGGCAAATTGGTCCGTTCCCGTTCATACTGGTGTTTTTTGTAGTAGAAGCTTTAGTGTTTGCTTATGTAATTCACAAAACTAAATTTGGCAGACGTGTTTATGCCATGGGTAATAATGTTGTAACAAGCATATTTTCAGGAATTAAGGTTGACAAAATTAAGCTTATTATATTCACTTTAAACGGACTTTTCGCTGCTGTTGCGGCAATATTTCTTGCCTCCAAAATGGGCAGCGCCAGACCAAGCATTGCAATCGGTTACGAGCTTGATGTTATTGCAATGGTTGTGCTAGGCGGCGTAAGTACATCGGGCGGCAAGGGAAGAGTTTTAGGAACTGTGCTTGCCATATTTATTGTAGGCTTGCTGCGATATGGGCTGGGGCTTGTAAATGTGCCTTCTCAAACTATAATGATTATAGTTGGCGCACTGCTTATTGTGGCAGTTGCAATACCTAATATTAAAACATTTTTCAATGAATTGAATATTTTTAAATTCACAAAAAAAGCAATTAAATAAAAAATAATAGGAGGAAAGTAAAATGAAAAAGTTTTTATCAATCACATTAGTAATCGTAATGTGCGTAGCCTTGCTGGTAGGTTGTACAGGCACAAAGAATCAACCTTCCACAACCCCTTCTCCACAGGCAGTTAAGGCAAAAACCGTTTATGCGCTTGTGGCAAAGGACGTAAACAACCCATATATGAAGAAAATGTACGAAGGCTTTGAAGCGGCTTGTAAGGAAATAGGGGCAGAACCTCTTTACAAAGGCCCGGACCAGGCAACTCCGGAAAAACAGATTGAAATTATCAATCAATTAGTAGCTCAAAAGGTTTCTGTTATTGCAATTGCCGCAAATGATGCAGATGCTTTGCAGCCAGCACTGAAAAATGCAATGGATAAGGGCATTAAGGTTCTTTCTCTTGACAGCGCAGTTAACAAGGACAGCCGAATGGTTCACATTCAGCAGGCAGACCCTGAAAAAATCGGGCGCGGTCTTATTCAAGCGGCATATGAAATGGTTAAAGGTAAAGGCGGTATAGCAATTCTTTCCGCAACTGCACAGGCTACAAATCAAAATCTTTGGATTAAATGGATGAAAAAAGAGCTTGAAGATAATGCGGCTAAATATAAGGAAACTCCTTTAATTAAAGTAGCATACGGTGATGACGACCCTACAAAATCCACAAATGAAACAACTGCATTACTTTCAGATTCAAGGGTTAACGTTATTATAGCTCCAACAACTGTTGGTATGCTTGCAGGCGGTAAGGTTTTACAGGATAAAAAATCTAAGGTTTTAATTACAGGTCTTGGTCTTCCTTCTGAAATGGCTCCATTTATTGAAAGCGGAGCGTGCCCATGGATGTATTTATGGAATCCTATTGATATCGGTTATCTTGCCGCATACGGCGGAGATGCTCTTGTTAAGGGAACAATTACAGGTAAAACAGGCGATAAATTTGCAGCAAGCAGGTTAGGCGAAAAATCCGTAACGGTTGCGGCTGACGGCGGTACAGAAATTATGCTGGGCGACCCGTTCAAATTTGATAAAGAAAACATTGCTCAATGGAAGAGCGTATATTAAAATATTAAATCTAAAAGGCACAAGTTCGCTTGTGCCTTTTTTGTTTAGAAGGAAATAGCTAAATTTCCTATTAAACAAAAAATATTGAATTATTCTTTGGCAAATGTTTACGGCTTCGCACCAAAAGCACCAACGGCGCTTTGTTCAACAAAAGATTGTTAAAATGTTGACAAATAAAGTTTGATGTGCTATAATTCTGTTTGTGAGCTGTTAAGATTAAGAATTATTGCGTGCCATTTAGTCTATTCTGACGGTTAACAAAAATATGAAGGAAAAACAAAAAAGTTATCGTGCTGAATTAGCGAGGGTTCGTCCCAAGCAATAAGGCGAGAGTATAGAAAAATTTTCTGCTGATATAATCTTATATCGGTGTTATTTACTATCCTTGCGCCTTTAGCACAAGGATTTTTTGCGTTATCAGTCTAAAATAAATTGGCACATTTCGGCTTTTCGTGCTGGCTTGCGTGCAGAAAGCACGAGTCGTGCGCGCGAAAAACCAAACTGTACTAAATTTCTTTCAGACTAAAATTTTAAAATTAGAAGGGAAGTTAATTATGGAAACAAGAATTGCTCTAATCGGTGTAATTTTGGAAAATAAACAGTCCGTGGAAAAATTAAATACTATTCTTCACGAATATTCGGAGTATATTATCGGAAGAATGGGATTGCCTAACGCAAAGCAGGGAGTTGCTGTTATCAGCATAGTTTTGGATGCCCCCAATAATGTTATAAGCGCACTTTCGGGCAAGCTTGGTATGCTGCCACAGGTTAGTGCAAAAACAATTTATTCTAAAATTTCAGAGGGCTTGGAGATGTCATAATTTATGAAAATCTTAATTGACAAGTTAGAGGCAACAGGCGCTTTGACGAAGGAAGAATTTGTTTTGCTTTTGGAGAATATATCCGAGGAAAATTCCGAATATTTATTTGAAAAATCCAGAAAAGCCGCCAATAAATATTTTGGGAACCGAATATACACAAGAGGGCTTATTGAATTTACGAATTATTGCAAAAATAATTGCTTTTATTGCGGAATAAGGTCGGGCAATTGCAAGGTTGAGCGATACCGTCTGACAGAGGCTGAAATTTTAGATTGCTGCAATGAAGGTTATTCTCTTGGTTTTCGCACCTTTGTTTTGCAGGGTGGGGAGGATAATTTTTATACTGATGATAAAATTACAAGAATAATATCAAAAATAAAAAATGATTATCCCGATTGTGCCTTAACCCTGTCTATGGGTGAAAAAAGTGAGGGCTCTTACAAGGCGTTTTTTGAAGCAGGGGCGGATAGATACCTTCTTCGGCATGAAACTGCCAACGAGGAGCATTACAAAAAGCTTCACCCCCAAAGCTTAAAACTGCAAAATCGAAAGGAATGTCTTAAAATACTTAAAAAAATCGGATTTCAGGTTGGCAGTGGATTTATGGTAGGCTCGCCATTTCAGACGATTGAAAACATTTCGGAGGATTTGCTTTTTATAAAGGAATTGTCACCTCAAATGATTGGTATAGGCCCATTTTTGCCACATCATGACACCCCCTTTGCGGATAAGGAAAAGGGTTCTTTTGAGCTTACTTTGTTTCTTATCGGAATACTGCGGCTTTTAATACCAAATGCACTTATTCCTGCCACCACAGCGTTGGGGACAATCAACCCTCTTGGGCGTGAAAAGGGTATCCTTGCAGGTGCGAACGTTGTTATGCCTAATCTTTCTCCTGTGAGAGTAAGGAAAAAGTACGAGCTTTACGATAACAAAATCTGCACGGGTGATGAAGCGGCGGAATGTAAATGCTGTCTGCAAAACCGTATTAAAAGTATTGGATATGAAATTGTTACGGACAGAGGAGATTTTAAGGGAATTAAGGAGGCTGAAGCGCTGTGTATGATGTGAAATCAAAAAAGGCGGAGGATTTTATAAATGATAATGAAATTATGGACACAATTGAATTCGCCAAGAAAAATAAAAACAACAAAATTCTGATTCAAGAAATTATTGAAAAGGCGAAAAATTTAAAGGGCATTTCTCACCGAGAGGCGGCAGTTCTTTTGGAATGTGATATTGAAGAGGAAAACGAAAAAATAAATGCCCTTGCAATGGAGATAAAGCAAAAGCTTTATGGTAACAGAATTGTTATGTTTGCGCCCCTTTATCTTTCAAATTATTGCATAAACGGCTGTGTTTACTGCCCCTATCACAGCAAAAACAAGCATATAAGCAGAAAAAAACTGACTCAGGACGATATAAAAAAAGAGGTTATTGCCTTGCAGGATATGGGGCATAAGCGTTTAGCGCTTGAGACAGGGGAGGACCCTGTAAACAGTCCTATTGAATATGTGCTGGAAAGCATTAAAACAATATATTCAATAAAGCATAAGAACGGTGCAATAAGGCGTGTTAACGTAAACATTGCGGCAACGACAGTTGAAAATTATCGCAAATTAAAGCAGGCAGAGGTTGGAACATATATTTTATTTCAGGAAACATATCATAAAGAAAATTATGAAAAATTGCACCCCACAGGTCCGAAGCATAACTATGCTTATCACACAGAGGCTATGGACCGTGCTATGGAGGGCGGAATTGACGATGTTGGAATAGGCGTGCTGTTTGGGCTTAATATGTATCGCTACGATTTTGTGGGGCTTTTGATGCATTCCGAGCATTTGGAAGCGGCAATGGGTGTTGGCCCTCATACTATCAGTGTTCCACGAATTCGTCCGGCGGATGATATTAATCCTGATGAATTTTCCAACGGGATTTCCGATTTTGTGTTTGAAAAAATAGTTGCGGTGCTTCGAATTGCTGTGCCTTATACCGGTATGATTATTTCAACCCGGGAATCGAAAAAGACTCGTGAGCAGGTTTTGAGGCTTGGAATTACGCAGATAAGCGGCGGTTCAAAAACCAGTGTGGGCGGATATGCACAGCCGGAGCCAGAGGAGGAAAACTCCGCACAGTTCGATGTTGAGGATAGACGAACCCTTGACCAAATAGTGGATTGGCTTTTGAAGCTTGGCTATATACCAAGCTTTTGCACAGCCTGCTATCGTGAGGGCAGAACGGGAGACCGATTTATGTCCTTAATTAAATCGGGGCAAATTGCAAATTGCTGTCAGCCCAATGCTTTGATTACTTTAAAGGAATATTTAGAGGATTATGCCGCCTTTGGCACAAAGCAAAGGGGCGAGGAGTTAATTAAAAGGGAGATTAAAAATATTCCTAATGATAAGGTTAAAAATAAAGCCGAAGAGTATCTTTTCGCTCTTAGCAACGGCAAGCGTGATTTTAGATTTTAATATTTAAAAAGAGGTGAATTGATAATGAGTTTACAGGAAGCACCACGTTCAATCAGAGTTCATATAGGAATTTTCGGAAAGCGAAACAGCGGAAAATCCTCGCTGATAAATTCTTTGACTAACCAAAGCACTGCCATTGTATCCAAAATTGCAGGAACCACTACCGACCCTGTTTATAAATCTATGGAGATTTACGGGATAGGCCCCTGTGTGTTTATAGATACTGCCGGCTTTGATGATGTGGGTGAAATAGGTGCGCTTCGCATTTCTCAAACTAAAAAGGCAATGGAAAAGACGGATATTGCGATTATGCTTTTTTGCGATATTGTTACAAAAGAGGAAAAAGACTGGGTTTTGCAATTGAAGAAAAGTAATATTCCCGTTATTTTCGCAATAAATAAAATTGATGTAATTGAAAATTCGCAACATATTAAAAAGTCAATTGAAGATGAATTTGATGCTTCTCCAATAATGGTTAGCACTTTAAGCGGAGAGGGCATAGATAAAATCCGAACAGAGTTAATACGTGCGCTTCCTGCGGATTTTGAAGGAGAAAGCATAACGCCAAACTTTTTGCAGAAGGATGATGTGGTGCTTCTTGTTATGCCACAGGATATTCAGGCACCCAAAGGAAGGATCATTTTGCCCCAATTGCAGGTAACACGGGAGCTATTGGATAAAAAGTGCATTATAATCAGCATAACAACAGATAGTATTGATACCGCATTAGCAGAGCTTAAAAACCCACCAAAGCTGATTATTACGGATTCACAGATTTTTAAAACTGTTTACGAAAAGAAGCCTAAGGAAAGCCTTTTGACTTCGTTTTCTATTTTAATGGCAGGCTATAAGGGCGATTTGGATTATTTTGTTAAAAGCGCTTCTGCCATAGAGGGCTTAACGGAAAATTCAAGGGTGTTGATTGCCGAAGCCTGCACTCATGCACCGCTTACAGAGGATATAGGCAGAGAAAAGCTGCCACGATGGCTGCGTGAAAAAATTGGGGAAGCACTTGTTATTGATGTTGTAAGCGGTTCTAATTTTCCCGAGGATGTTTCGGGTTATGATTTGATTATTCACTGTGGAGGGTGTATGTTCAACAAAAAATACTTGCTTTCAAGGGTTGAAAAGGCACGCTGTGCCAATGTGCCGATGTCTAATTACGGGGTTGTAATTGCATATTTATCCGATATTTTAGAAAAAATAAATTTGCTTTGATTACTTTATTCTTTGAAATATGCTGATAAAAACAGCCTTAGTGAGAAATTGCAAAAATTCATATTTTAAGCTTAAATTTAAGACCAAAACGTCATAGGCGTTTTGGTCTTTACAATTTGTTATATATTTGGTATAATTATTATTATGGGGTGATATTTTGAAAAAATTAGCTGCAATTTTTCTTATGCTTGCAATGTTGGGCGGATGTGTTCAGACTGAAAAGACTAAAACTGATAGTTTAAAAATTGTTACTTCCTTTTATCCTATAATGCTGCTTACAAAGGCGGTAACCTTTGAAGCGCCTAACATAACCGTTAGTAATTTGACAAAGCCGCAGACGGGGTGTTTGCACGATTATGTTCTGCTGCCCGAGGATATGAAGTCACTGGAAAATGCCGATGTTTTTATTATAAATGGACTTGGAATGGAAAGCTTTATCGATAAGGTTGAAAATACGCTTCCGAATTTAAAAATTATTGATTTGTCTGAGGGAATAACTCCTTATTCGGATAATGCTCATATATGGCTTTCTCCCGCAAATGCAGTTAAAATGATAGAAAACATAAATTCTTCTGTGGGTAAATTAAGTCCGCAAAACACTTCTGTATTAAATGAAAATTCTCAAAAATATATAGAAAAGGTTAAAAAGTTAGATGCTGAAATTAAAAGCAAAATGCAGAGTGTTCAAAACAGAGATATCGTAACCTTCCATGAGGCGTTCACTTATTTTGCAAAGGATTTTGGACTTAACGTTAAAACAGTTATAGAGCGTGAACCCGGTGAGGAGCCGACTACACAGGAGCTTAAACAAACTATTGATATTGTTAGAAATTCTAATGTTAAGGTGCTGTTTGTTGAACCTCAATATTCATCCTCTGCCGCAAATGTTATTTCGGGGGAAACAGGTGCAAAGTTATATACGTTAGACCCAATAGTTACAGGGGAAAACACCGATGATGCAGATAAATATTTGAATAAAATGTATGCCAATTTGGAAAACATAATTAGTGCATTAAAATAGTTATTGATTTTTTTGGGGAGTTATTGTAAAATATAAATGGCAATTTATGCCGCATTTTATAGGCAAATACAAGTTGGAATTTTATTATATAAATTTTAGTTGGTTTTTATGTTTTAAGAGAGGATGTTTTAAGTCTGAAAGAAACTTTCAGACTTGAACTTGAATTTATTGCACCTGCGATATTTTCGCTTTGGGCGAAACGCATTGGTGCATATGACCATCTATACGCCTTATCCGGCTCACGATTTGGAGTAGGTCAAAGTTTCATAAAATTTTGTGAGCCTGAAAGGCTAATGGTCATAATTATGGAAAGAGAAGATTGTTTAAGTGATTATATAGTGGTTGTTGCGCAGGAGGACGGAGTTAATATAATAGGTCTTACTCGAGGTAAGGACACACGCTTTCATCACACTGAAAAGCTTGATAAGGGAGAGGTTTATATTGCTCAGTTTACTGACAATACCTCTGCAATGAAAATTAGAGGAAATGCAAAACTTTATACAAAGCATGGAATTATAAACTTGGGTGAATAGGGGGGGATATTATGCAAAAAGTCAATACTATAGGAGTGTTAACAAGTGGTGGAGATGCACCCGGTATGAATGCCGCAATTCGTTCTGTTGTAAGAACGGCAACATATTATGATATTAAGGTTATGGGAATACGAAAAGGCTATGAAGGGCTTCTTCATGGTGATATTGATGAACTTACTGCCCGTGATGTTTCCGACACCATGCACAGAGGCGGAACAATACTGCAAACCGCACGAAGCAAGGAGTTTAGAGAAATTGATGGTGTTCGCCGTGCTGTCAGCACAGCGCGATATTTTGGGCTTGAAGGTATTGTTGTAATCGGCGGTGACGGTTCCTTCCGCGGTGCAAGGGATTTATGTATGGAGGGTATGCCTGCTGTGGGTGTTCCCGGCACGATTGATAATGATATATCCTGCACAGAATATACAATTGGTTTTGATACGGCGATTAACACCGCAAAGGAAGCTGTGGATAGAATTCGTGATACTGCATCTTCACATCAAAGATGCAATATTATTAAGGTTATGGGCAGAGCTTCCGGAAATATTGCTTTGAACGTGGGTATTGCAACAGGTGCGGAGGCAATTGTTATACCTGAAAAAGAGCTTGATTTTGAAAAAGATATTTTGTATCCGATAAATCAGGGCAAAAAAAGGAATAAAAATCACTTCATTATTATACTTGCAGAAGGTGTTCCCCACGGCGATGATTTAGAGCAAAGAATTCAAGAGGCGGTTGGCATTGAAACACGCACAACGACGCTTGGATATTTGCAGCGCGGAGGCAGTCCTACTGTTGTTGACAGAGTTAATGCCAGCAAAATGGGTTCCTATGCTGTTACTCTTTTAAAAGACGGAATCGGCAACAGAATTGTTGGTATGAAGGAAAATAAGGTTTACGATATTGATATTTACGAGGCACTTGAAATTCCATATAAAATTAACGAGGACCTTATAGAGCTTTCAAAAATACTTTCTATTTAATGGAGGTAGTTGCTTGAATATACCTAATATTTTAACAGTTGTACGGTTTTTGCTTGTTCCTGTTTTTGTATATGAATATTTAATTGTTGGTGATAATATAGCATCTGTAATTATTTTAATTCTATCGGGAGTTACAGATATATTGGATGGATACATAGCAAGAAAATATAATATGGTTACAAAATGGGGAATTATTTTTGACCCTGTTGCGGATAAGTTAACACAGCTTACAGCGGCTTTTTGCATAGCATACCGTGGTGTTATGATAATGTGGTTCGCATTCGGGCTTATGCTTATAAAAGAGGTTGCTTTGGTTTGCGGCGGAATAAAGCTTTACAAAAAGAATGATGTTGTTGTTTCTGCCAATTATTACGGAAAAATTGCAACTTGTATTTTTTATTTTGTGTTTTTTATACTCATAATTTATGGTGATACTTTGAATTTTAATTTTAAAATTATTATTGTTATTGTGGCAGTTTCTGCCAGTGTTTTGGCTCTTGTAAATTATGCGAGAAACTTTTTTAAGATACAAAAAAACTTTTTTAAATAAAATGCTTGCATAATTTTAAATTATATGTTAAAATATTATTCGTTCGACTAATATTGATAATTTTTTTTGTAATATATAGAGGAGGTGCAGTTCATGGCAAAGTGCGAGGTATGCAATAAAGGTGTTTCATTTGGTATAAAGGTAAGTCATTCTCACAGAAGAAGCAACAAAATGTGGAAGCCTAACGTTAGACGAGTTAGAGCTATCGTAAATGGTGAACATAAAAGAGTTTACGTTTGTACACGTTGCCTGCGTTCGGGTAAGGTTGAACGTGGTTATGGCAGCGGTATTCAGGCAGTTGATACTATCCCTGCGATAGAAGTTATCGAAACATTGGCGCAATAGTGTTAATTTTAAAATAGTGCATCTTTACAGATGCGCTATTTTTTGTTATAATGGGAAAATGGAAAATAAATTTTTACCTGTTTCAAAACAGGATATAGAAGAGCAAGGTATTAAACAGCTTGATTTTATTTATATAATTGGTGATGCGTATGTTGACCACCATTCTTTTGGTCATGCAATAATTTCCAGAGTTTTGCAGGACAATGGCTTTACTGTCGGCATTATATCACAGCCTAATTGGCGTGATACTGCCGATTTTAAACGTCTTGGCAAGCCGAAGCTTGGGGTTTTAGTCAGTGCCGGAAATATTGATAGTATGGTTAATCACTATACTGCTGCAAAAAAGGTGCGGAGCGAGGATTTATATTCGCCCGGCGGCAAGGCAGGTTTGCGCCCTGACAGGGCAACTATTGTTTATTGCAACAGAATAAGAGAGGCTTTTGGTGATATTCCGCTTATTATCGGCGGTGTGGAGGCAAGCCTTCGCAGATTTGCTCATTATGATTATTGGGACGATAAGGTTCGGCGTTCTGTTCTTTTCGATTCCCGCGCAGATATTTTGATTTACGGTATGGGTGAAAAGCAGATTGTTGAAATTGCCAACGCCTTGAAAAATGGCGAGAAAACAACAGATATACTAGGAACTGCCTATGCCTCCTCTCAAAAACCGGAGGATGCATTTGAAATTCCGGATTTTGAATCGGTTAGAAGCGATAAAAAAGAATATGCAATAGCCTGCAAAATGCAGTATGAAAAAAGCACTAAGCTTGCCCAGCTTCATTTTGATAAATGGCTGATTGTGAACAAGCCTATGCCGCCTCTTACCACGAGTGAGCTGGATAAGGTTTATTCACTGCCTTATACAAGGCAGTATCACCCAAGCTATGAAGGCTTAGGAGGTGTGCCTGCAATTACCGAGGTAAAGTTTAGCATAACCTCATCAAGAGGTTGCTTCGGTGGATGCACTTTTTGTGCAATTTCATTTCATCAGGGAAGGGTTGTAGCTTCGCGCAGCCACAATTCCATATTAAAGGAAGCAAACAAAATGGTTTGGGAGCCTGATTTTAAAGGCTACATAAATGATGTTGGCGGTCCTACCGCAAATTTCAGAAGCGGCCCTTGTGATAAAAAGATTGCTTGCAATAATAAGCAATGCCTTTATCCAACCCCCTGTGATAACCTTAAAATAGACCACAGCGATTATCTTTCCTTGCTTCGCAAATTAAGGCAAATTGATAAGGTTAAAAAGGTCTTTATCCGTTCGGGAATACGATATGATTATTTGCTTTATGATAAGAATGACACATTTTTTAAAGAACTGGTGGAGCACCACACAAGCGGTCAGCTAAAGGTTGCTCCTGAACATATATCAAACAATGTGCTTCGGCTTATGGGTAAGCCAAGCAAAGAGGTTTACAACAAATTCAGCGGTAAGTTTTATGATATAAATAAAAAACTGGGTAAAAAGCAGTTTATTGTTCCTTATTTAATGTCCTCGCACCCGGGGAGCACAATTGATGATGCAATAATGCTTGCTGAATATTTAAGGGATAACAGGATAAACCCGGAACAGGTGCAGGATTTTTATCCTACCCCCGGAACTATCGCAACCTGTATGTATCATACAGGGCTGGACCCTCGCACGATGGAGAACGTATATGTTCCTAAAACCTACGAGGAAAAGCAGATGCAGCGTGCGCTTTTGCAATACAGAAAGACACATAATTATAATTTAGTGCTAAAAGCATTAACCTTGGCAAACAGGCAGGATTTAATAGGATTTTCGGCAAATTGTTTAATAAAACCAAGAAAAGGAGCAGATGAAAATGGCAAAAATATTAGACGGGAAGGCGGTTTCCCTTCGAATAAGAACAGAGCTAAAAGAACAGGTAGCACAGTTAAAGGAAAGCGGCGTTAGCGTTGGGCTTGCTGTTGTAATTGTGGGGAACGACCCTGCAAGCAGAGTTTATGTTAATTCTAAAAAGCGTGCGTGTGAGGAAATCGGCATATATTCCGAGGAATATGCACTGTCAGAAGAAACAACTCAGGAGGAGCTTTTGGCGTTAGTTGACAAGTTAAACAACAAAAGTGACATTAACGGAATATTGGTTCAGCTTCCCATTCCGAAGCATATTAACGAGGAAACAATTATAAATGCAATTTCCCCATTTAAAGATGTTGATGCATTTCACCCCGTTAATGTAGGCAAGATTATGATTGGTAATTATGATTTTCTTCCCTGCACACCAAGCGGTGTTATGGAGCTTATTGCAGAAAGCGGAATTGAAATTGCAGGCAAGGAATGTGTTGTGGTGGGAAGAAGTAATATAGTTGGCAAGCCCCAAGCGATGCTGCTTTTGCATAGGCATGGCACTGTAACCATTTGCCATTCTAAAACCAAAAATTTGGAGGAAACGGTAAAAAGGGCGGATATTGTTGTTGCGGCTGTGGGCAGAGCGGAAATGATTACAGGTGATATGATAAAAGAAGGTGCGGTTGTTATTGACGTTGGAATGAACAGGCTTGAGAATGGTAAGCTGGTTGGAGATGTAAATTTTGAAGAGTGTGAGAAAAAAGCATCTGCAATAACTCCCGTTCCCGGCGGTGTTGGTCCGATGACTATTGCAATGCTTATGAAAAACACAGTAAAGGCAGCGCAAATTAAATAGGCTGCTTTTGTTTCATAGGAAATTGTTAAATTTTCTGTGAAACAAAAACATTGAATTATTCCTTGGCAAATGCTTGCGGCTTCGAACCTAAAGCTCCGACGGAGCTTTTTGTATTTGGTATGTGAAAATATTAACAGCAAAAAGTATTTTGCTACTTAACGGAGTGTTGATATATGAAAATTTTGGCAATCGAAAGCTCTTGTGATGAAACCTCCGCTGCGGTTGTAGAATGCGGTGAGGTTTTTGAGGTTAAATCAAATATCATTGCATCTCAGATAGATATACATAAATTGTATGGCGGTGTTGTTCCCGAAATTGCATCGCGAAAGCATATTGAATGTATATCGCAGGTGGTGGACGAGGCTTTGGCAACGGCGGAAGTTGCCTTTAAAGATATAGATGCAATTGCGGTGACCTATGCCCCCGGGCTTGTTGGCGCGCTTTTGGTGGGAGTTAATTATGCAAAATCACTTGCCTATGCTCTTGATATTCCTTTGATTGCGGTGCACCACATTGAGGGGCATATTTGCGCAAATTATATTGATAATGCTGATTTAAAGCCGCCTTTTATGTGCCTTGTTGCATCGGGCGGACATTCCACAATAGTGAAAGTGAAAAGCGACAGTGAATATCAGATAATGGCACGTACAAGGGACGATGCCGCAGGTGAAGCATTTGATAAAATCGCCCGTGTGCTTGGTCTTGGATACCCTGGCGGCCCTGTTATTCAAAATACGGCGAAAAACGGCAATCCTGAGGCTTTTGCGTTCCCCAGAGTATCATTTGATGATTCTTATGATTTTAGCTTCAGCGGGGTTAAAACATCGGTTATAAACATGATACATAAATTAACTCAACAGGGAAATGATGTTCCTGTTTCTGATATTGCCGCTTCATTCCAATATTGCGTTTGTGATGTTTTGGCAAAAAGGCTTGTTCAAATTGCAAAAGCAGAAAATATTAAAACTATAACCCTTGCCGGGGGTGTTGCCGCAAATTCATTGCTCAGGGAATTGCTTTTAAAATATTCCCATGAAGAAGAATTGGATTTTTATTATCCAAAACCTGTTCTATGCACTGATAATGCTGCAATGATTGCTGTGCGCGGATACTTTATGTTAATCAACCAAAATGTGGCAAAAACAGACTTAAACGCTGTAGCAACAAAGGATTTGTAGGTTGATTATGGCTGTAAAATTTGATTTTAAAAACGTTATGTAAAGTTCAATAACTGGTTTTACAATTTATGTAAGCCTCGGAATGCTGATTGTTGATTTTGTGGATAAATTAAAAAATCTTTATTTAATAGACGATAGAGCCTGTGGATAAACCTGTGGAGATTGTGGAATACTTTTTCTGAGGTGACAAATATGTTACAATATTATGTCAATCATATTACAAATTCAGCATAATTATACTTGACAATGTTATAAAAATTAAATAAAATATTTATACTGTGATGTGTTTTTTAAATATTAATATTGTGAAAAAATAAATTGTGGTTTTTCATTTTTAAATTTTAACGACGCAGAATACAGGGAATCAAATTGGAGGAAATTAAAATATGGGTTATAATTTGGCGCAAAAGGTTATAGAAAAGCATTTAGTAACAGGCAGAATGGTTGCCGGTGAAGAAATATCCATTAAAATAGACCAAACTCTTACGCAGGATTCAACAGGAACAATGGCTTATTTGCAATTCGAAGCAATTGGTATTCCACGTGTTAAAACGGAAAAATCTGTTGCTTATATAGACCATAACACCCTTCAGGCAGGTTTTGAGAATGCTGATGACCATAAATACATTCAAACGGTTACAAGCAAGCACGGCGTTTATTTTTCGCGTCCCGGCAACGGAATATGCCATCAGGTTCATTTGGAACGCTTCGGAATACCCGGTAAAACTCTTTTAGGCTCGGACAGCCACACTCCCACAGGGGGCGGAATTGGTATGATTGCTATCGGAGCAGGCGGTTTAGACGTTGCTGTTGCTATGGGCGGCGGTGCATATCATCTGGTTATGCCTAAGGTTAAGAGAGTTAATTTAGTCGGCAAGCTTAGCCCGTGGGTTTCCGCAAAGGATGTTATTTTAGAAGTATTGCGTCTTTTATCCGTTAAGGGTGGAGTTTCTTACATAATCGAATATGCGGGAGAGGGTGTTAAAACTCTTACCGTTCCCGAAAGAGCAACAATAACCAATATGGGTGCGGAGCTTGGTGCAACAACCTCCATATTCCCAAGTGATGAAATTACAAAGGAATTTTTAACAGCTCAAAGCAGGGCGGCTGATTGGGTGGAATTATTGCCAGACAGTGATGCGGTTTATGATGATGAAATTACAATAGATTTATCCAAATTAGTACCGTTAGCGGCAAAGCCTCACATGCCTGATATTGTTGATACCGTTGAAAATATCGGCAAAATTAAGGTTGACCAAGTATTCATCGGTAGCTGTACAAATTCCTCATACACCGATATGATGAAAACTGCCGCAATATTAAAAGGCAAAACGGTTCATCCGAATGTAAGCCTCGTTATTGGCCCCGGTTCAAAGCAGGTTTTAAACATGCTTGCCGAAAACGGTGCCCTTGCCGATATGATAGACGCAGGCGCGCGAATTTTGGAGAGTGCGTGCGGACCGTGCATAGGTATGGGGCAGGCTCCAAAGACGGATGCGATATCCTTAAGGACAAACAACAGAAATTTTGAAAACAGAAGCGGAACAGCTTCCGCTAAAATATATTTGGTAAGCCCGGAGGTTGCCGCAATCAGCGCAATAACAGGAGTTCTTACAGACCCTCGTGAATTGGGCGAAGAGCCTGTTATAGAGCAACCAAAGACATTTTTGGTGAATGATAATATGGTTTGTGCTCCTGCAAAAAGTGCGGATGATGTTGATGTTGTGAGAGGCCCTAACATCAAGCCGTTCCCAGTTAACGTTGCGTTGCCGAAGGATATTAAGGCAGAGGCGCTTATTAAGGTTGGCGATAATATAACTACAGACCATATAATGCCTTCCAATGCAAAGCTATTGCCGTTTAGATCAAACATACCGTATCTTTCGGAATTTTGCTTAGCACCATGCGACCCCCAGTTCCCCGCTCGTGCAAAAGAGAAAAACGGAGGAATTATAATAGGCGGTTCTAATTACGGTCAAGGCTCTTCAAGGGAGCATGCCGCACTTGTTCCTTTATATCTTGGCATTAAGGCGGTTATTGCCAAATCCTTTGCAAGAATACACATGGCAAACCTTATAAATTCAGGAATACTGCCTTTGACCTTTAAAAACGAAGGCGATTATGATTTGATTAATGAGGGTGATGTGCTGGTTTTTGACGATATTAGAAACTTAATTGAAACAGAAGGCGCTGTTTCTGTTTTGAACCAAACAAAATCCAAGGTTATTCCCATTGAAATTTCACTTTCAAAGCGTCAGCGTGAAATAATGCTTGCAGGCGGTCTTTTGAACTACACTAAATTACAAAGTGAGGGTAAATAAATGAATGAGGCTATTAAGGCAGCACAGGAAAAATTTGCAAAGGTTATTGAGGAGCAATTGGTAAGAATTGAAAAAATGAACGAAACAAAGGATTTTATAGATTATAAAAAGCTGGATAAAATAATAATCGGCGTTGTTGGTGGAGATGGAATCGGCCCTGCAATAACAAATGAGGCGCACAGGCTTTTGGAATTTTTGCTAAAAGGTGAAAAGGTTGAATTCCGCGTGATTGACGGTTTAACCATTGAAAATCGTGCCGCTTGCGGAAAAGCTATACCTGAGGATGTTTTAGCAGAGCTTAAAAAGTGCCACGTTATATTAAAAGGCCCAACAACAACACCTCGTGCAGGAGACCCATGGCCTAACATTGAAAGTGCGAATGTTGCAATGCGTAAAGAACTGGATTTGTTTGCAAACGTTCGTCCTGTTAAGGTTCCCGAGCAGGGCATAGACTGGACATTTTATCGTGAAAATACAGAGGGTTCTTACGCGGTAGGCTCTAAGGGTGTGCATGTTAATGACGACCTTGCAATTGATTTTTGCGTTACAACAACAGAAGGCTCCGAGCGTATAGCACGGGCGGCATTTGAATATGCTAAAAAAGCAGGTAAAACAAAGGTTACAGCTGTAACAAAAGCAAATGTTGTTAAGACCACTGATGGTAAGTTTTTAAATATCTGTCAAAAGGTTGCAAAGGAATATCCCGGAATAGAATTGGACGATTGGTATATAGATATAATGACTGCAAAATTAGTTGACCCAAAACGCCGCACACAGTTTCAGGTTATGGTGCTTCCGAATTTATATGGTGATATTTTAACGGACGAAGCGGCGGAATTCCAAGGCGGAGTAGGCACAGCAGGCAGTGCAAATATCGGAAAAATTTATTCTATGTTCGAGGCAATTCACGGAAGTGCGCCTCGTATGGTGGAGGAAGGCAGAGCGCAGTATGCGGACCCTTGCAGTATGATTAGGGCGGCTGTTATGCTGCTTGAGCATATCGGCTTTGCGGATAAGGCTAAAAAATTAGAGCGCGCACTTGATATTTGTATGTACGAAGAAAAGAAATATCAAATAACAGGCAGAGATACAGGAGTTACAGGCGCACAATTTGCAGACTATGTGATGGATACGATAGTATTATTATCCCGTTAAAAACATAACAGCTTTGCGGTGATTTTGCCGCAAAGCTTCGTTGGCAGAACCCGCTAATAAACAAATTATTGGCGGAACCTGCCGCCTTGCCTTGTGGCAAAATCCCTCACAAATCTTATCACGTTTTTAACAGGACAATAGTATAAAAGGATTGTAATTAATGAAAAATATTGGTTTTTCAAAGCTGCTGGACGATTCGTTTGAATTCGAGCAGCTATCAGACAGTATAAAAAACGGGCAAATGCCTGTAAATATAAACGGGGTGTCGGAATTTGTTGTTTCGCACCTTGTTTTTTGTGCGTGTCAAAAAATGCAGAAATCTGCGGTTGTAATTGTGCCTGATGGTGTTTCTGCTCGAAATATTTTAGAAGATTTGCAGTTCTTTTACGGTGATGATGCACTTTTGTTTGCCGAAAAAGAGCTGATTTTTTACGATATAGACACTGCGGCAAATGATATTATCGCAAGCAGGCTTAGTGCCTTGGATAAGCTTAATAAAAATTCGGTGGTTGTTTTAACTGTTTCAGCACTTTTAAGCCAGACGGTTTCTCTCGAGGCATATAACAAGCATTCCTTTGAGCTTACTGTTGGGCAAAGCTATGATATAAATTTAATAACGAAAGAATTTATAAGCCTTGGATATTACAGGGAGCAAATGGTGGAGGGGAAAGGACAATTTTCCGTTCGTGGCGGCATTGTGGATTTTTATCCGCCAAACGGGGAAAATCCGTTTAGAATTGAGTTTTTTGATGATGAGATAGATTCCATACGTGAATTTGATGCATACACTCAGCGTTCTGTTGAAAAGCTAACCAGCATTAAGGTTATGCCAACAAGCGAGGTTTTGATTGAAGATAAGCAAGCCTTGATAGATAAATTAAAAGGCTTGCTAAATACCGAGGACGAGGTTTTAATTTCATCCTTGAACCATGATATAGAAAAACTTGAAAATTTTAGCAGATTCCCTGCTATTGATAAATATCTGCCCCTTATTTATAAAGAAATTCCAACTATTATGGACTATTTTGATGAGGATTTGCTGGTATTTTTATACGAGCCTGCAAAAATAAGTGAAAGTGCAAAAAATAACGAATGGCAGATAAACGATACAATAACAACCTTTATTGAAAAAGGGCTTATTCCGCCTGTTGATGGGGATTGGTGCTTTGATTATTTTGATGCAATAAAAAAGCTGACAGGCAAAAAGCTTATTGGTTTATCGGGGCTTTCAAATGCTTCACCCGATTATAAGCCAAGACAGCTTATTTCTTTCACCGCAAAATCTCAGGCGGTTTTCCATGGAAAGCTGGAATTTTTTTATGATAACGTTAGGCACTATAAAAATAATAATTATAGCATCGTTATTTTGGGCGGTACACCGCAAAAGGCTCAAAATATTAAGAAGGCTTTAAATGATGAGGATATAGAGGCTCAATATGTTGAGGATTTGTTGCTTCCTCCTCGAAAAGGACAGATAATGATTACTCATGGGGAATTAAACCGAGGGGTTGAATATCCTCTTATTAACACTGTAATTATTAGTGATAAGGAAATATTCGGACGGGATAAAAAGCATAAGCGCAAAACTATACCAAAAAATCATGAAAGGCTGCAAAGCTTTACAGACCTTAACGTGGGAGATTATGTTGTTCATCAAAATCACGGAATAGGGCAATTTGCGGGCATTAAAACCATGACGGTGGACGGTGCAACCTCCGATTATCTGCAAATTAAATTCAGCGGAAACGATTGCCTTTATATTCCCACAAATCAGCTTGATTTAATTTTTAAATACGTTGGCAGAGATGGAGCAAATATTAAGCTTAATAAATTAGGTACATCTGCATGGCAGACAACCAAGCAGAAGGTTAAGCAAAGCTGTGCGGATATGGCGGACCAGCTTATTCGTCTTTATGCAAATAGGCAGAATATTGAGGGCGTTGCTTTTTCAAAGGATCAGGAGTGGCACGCAAATTTTGCGGCAACCTTTCCTTATGACGAAACGGATGATCAATTGCGTTCGATTGACGAGGTTCGAATAGATATGGAAACTCCACGTCCTATGGACAGATTGCTTTGCGGTGATGTTGGCTACGGCAAAACCGAGATTGCGTTAAGGGCCGCATTTAAAGCGGTTATGGACGGTTATCAAGTGGCATATTTAGTGCCAACAACCATACTTGCCAGCCAGCATTATAACACCTTTTGCCAGCGTATGAAGGACTTTCCCATAAAAATTGAAATGCTTTCTCGCTTTCGTTCGCCAAAAATGCAGAAGCAAACCGTTAAAAATGCAAAGAGCGGAAGTGTGGATATTATAATTGGCACTCATAGGATTATACAAAAGGATATTGAATTTAAAAAGTTAGGACTTTTGATTATAGACGAGGAGCAACGTTTCGGCGTTGCTCATAAGGAACGGCTTAAGGAAATACGGAATTATGTTGATGTGTTGACACTAACGGCAACTCCGATTCCGCGTACACTTCATATGAGCATGATTGGTATTCGTGATATGAGCGTGCTTGAAAATCCGCCTAAGGACAGGTATCCTGTTTCAACCTACGTGCTGGAGCATAATATGGAAATAATAAAGGATGCTGTTCTGCGTGAGGTTGCTCGTGGCGGACAGGTTTATTATTTGCATAACAGAGTGCAGACCATTGAACGTGTTGCGGCGCAAATACGCACTTTTTCACCTGATTTGCGTGTTGAAATAGCTCACGGAAAAATGTCCGAGCATCAGCTTGAGGATATTATGCAAAAGGTTTTGGATTTTGAGGTTGATGTTTTGGTATGTACCACCATTATAGAAACAGGGCTTGATATTCCTAATATAAATACAATCATTATTGAAGATGCGGATAGAATGGGGCTTTCACAGCTGTATCAGTTAAGGGGCAGAGTTGGGCGTTCCAATCGGCTTGCTTATGCATATTTAACGTATAAAAAGGACAAAGCCCTCTCCGAAACAGCGGAAAAAAGGCTACGTGCAATTCGTGATTTTACCGAATTCGGCAGCGGCTTTAAAATTGCTCTTCGGGACTTGGAAATTCGAGGAGCGGGCAACGTTGTCGGCGCACAGCAGCATGGGCATATGGATGCTGTGGGCTATGATATGTATTGCAAACTGCTGGGCGAGGCGGTTTCCGCAATTAAGGGCGAGCCTATAATGCAGGATATACAGACGGTTGTATCCATAAATCAAAATGCGTTTATACCAAAAAGCTATATTCCTTCCGAGAATTACAGAATTGAAATATACAAAAAAATATCGGGATTGGAAAATCAGCAGGATGCTTATGATGTTTATGAGGAAATTGAGGACAGATACGGAACTGTTCCCCAAAGTGTTGCTAATTTAATTGATATTGCTTTAATTCGGGTGTTGGCTTCGAATATTGGCTTTGAAGAGGTTAAGCAGACGGAAGGCGGAGCAATGCTGCTTTTTGCTAGGGAAGCGGAAATGGATATTCAAATTATTTCTAAGCTGATTGAAAAATTCAGCGGAAAAATATTATTTTCTCCAAGCAACAAGCCCCATCTTGTGCTTAGACACAAGGGGCCGAAGCTGATTGATAATATTAAAAATTTGTTACAAGACTATAAAGCATTGAAAGATGCGGATAAATAAAGTATAATTATAATATGAATATATATTGACATATCAAATAAAGGAGGAAAAAAAGTGAAAATATCGAGGATTAGTTCGATTATTACAGTGATTTTAGCAATTACAATTATTCTTTCAGCATGTACTATGGTTGATGGAACTACTGTTGCAACTGTTAATGGAACAAACATAACAAAATCGCAATTTACTTTTTACTTAACACAGGTTAAGGCTCAAATTGAGCAACAGCAAAACACTGAAAGTGCGGCGGATTTTTGGGAAACTGCCGAAGTGGAGGGTAAAAAGGCATTGGATGCCGCAAAGGAAAAGGCGCTTGACGAAGCAATAAAAGCGGCTCTTATTGAAAAGAGGGCAAAAGAAAATAATTTAAAATTATCCCAAGAGGACATTGCAAGCATTGGCAAACAAAAAAGCTCTATGATTACTAAGTTAGGCGGCAGAGAAGCATATAGGGCGGAGCTTAAAAAGAACGGTTTAACCGAAAGCTCTTATTCATCTTTACTGGAAAACAGCGTTTACGGAAATAAGCTTATGGAAAAATTAACAACTGAGGTTGATGAAAATGCGGCAAAGGCATATTATAACGAAAAAGTTGTACGTGTTAAGCACGTTCTTGTTATGACGGTTGATGCGCAAAACCAACCGTTGCCAAAAGAACAACAGGATGCCGCAAAGACAAAGGCAGATGAAATTTTGGCAAAAGCAAAGCAGGGCGAGGATTTTGATAAGCTGGTTGCTGAATTATCGGAGGACCCAGGCTCAAAATCTCAGCCGGATGGCTATTATATAGGCAAGGGCTTTGCACTTGGTCAGCAGGGCGGAATGGTTCCATCCTTTGAAAAAGCATCTCTTGAATTGGCAGTTGGTGGAATAAGCGAAATTGTTGAAACCAGCTATGGATATCATATTATTAAAAGATATGAAAATCAGCCGGAAGAATTTGATAAAAACAAAGAAGAAATTTTAAGCCGTACAAAATCTGCAGACTTTGAAAAACTGCTTGTAGAATGGAAGGCTGCTGCTACCATTAAAGTTAACGAAAAGCAATTGAAAAGTATAAAATAATATATATGGCATTCAAAATTTTTGAATGCCATATATTTTTTGGAACTTTTAAAAAGTTTATTCGTCATAATATCATAATATTATATTGACAGGAGAGAGTAGATATGAAGAATGCTATTATTTCATTAAGTTTAATTTTTGCAATGCTTGTTCCAAATTTTGCAGTTGCGGAGGATACTCAAATTTCCATCGCAATGTATGTTGACAGCGGCACTGCCATAGTAAACGATACGATAAAATACATAGACGAGGATAATCATTCGGTTGTACCTATAGTGGAAAACAGCAGAACCTTGGTGCCGGTTCGGTTTATTGCAGATGCACTTGGCATGGAGGTTGTTTGGGACGAAGGTGAAAGCCGTGTTATATTGCAAGGCGATAATAACAAAATTGAGTTTGTATTGGGCAGTAATAATATGTTGGTAAACGGTGAAAGCAGACAGATAGACAGCGATGAGAAGATAATCGCAAAAACTGTTAACGACCGCACTCTTTTGCCCGTTCGCGCTCTTTGCGAGGCTTTGCAAAAAGAGGTTTTTTATGACAGAGGCTTAATAATAATTTCCGATGATGAAGAAATTTTCAAGCCCGAAAATGATAAAACCAAGCTTGATGAATTGATTTCAAAGCTTAATGTTTTGCCAACAGTAGGCAGTGAAGAAAATTTGAAAAAGCTGATGGAAAATTCAAATGACCGAAATGGCGGAATGGTATATACAACTCTCAAGGGTATGGCTGTTACCGATTCAGTATCGGGCGGCGGCGCTACTGCTGAAATGGCGGCACCGGCACCTGCACCTTCGGCTGATGGTGATTATTCAAAAACCAATGCACAGGTTGAAGGTGTTGACGAGGCGGATGTTGTAATTACAGACGGGAATTATTTGTATCAGGTTGTTGAAAACAAAATTGTTATTTCCAGAATAAATCCAGCGGAGAGCCTAAGTGTAACCAAAATTATAAAAAGAGAAAACGAAGTTTTTAATCCTATTGAAATGTTTGTGGATAATGATAAGCTTATCGTTATGGCGACTGTGGATAAAACGGATTACACACCAAAAACCAACGACAGCGCAGATGGCGTAAGCACCCAAAAAATGGCGATAATGCCTTATTATTATAATATGGTTGTGGAATGCAGTGTTTATAATATTGCGGATAAATCGAACCCTGTTTTGGAGCGAACCTTTGATATTGAAGGTAATTATGTTTCTTCACGCAAAATTAACAATATAGTTTATATGGTAACAAATAAATATATGAATTACGGCGGCGTGGTGCGTCCTCTTGCTTATACCGACAGCGTGGGTGGAGAGGTTGCGGTTGATTATAACAGCATCAGATACTTCCCTGATTTTCAGGAGAGGAGCTATTTAACAGTTTCTTCCATAGATATAAATATGCCCAATCAAAAGGCTGTTGTTGAAACAATGCTGGGCGGCGGGCAGAACATATATGTGTCAAAAGAGAATTTATACGTTGCTACACAAAAATATAATTATGATGATAACACCGCAAAAACATTGGTATATAAATTTTCTCTTAACAACGGAAGCATAACATATCTTAAAAAGGCAGAGGTTGACGGAAATATCATAAACCAATTTTCTATGGACGAATATGCAGGAAATTTTAGAATTGCAACAACGGTTTACAAGGAGCAGGAATACAATAATTTATATATTTTGGATGATACCATGACGAAGCGCGGAAGTATCGAAAACATTGCGCCCAATGAGAAGATATATTCAACCCGTTTTGTGGGAAACAGAGGATATATGGTAACCTTTAAGCAGGTTGACCCTCTTTTCGTGCTTGACTTAGCAGATATAGACAATCCTAAAATATTGGGCAAGCTTAAAATACCGGGATACAGCAATTACATTCACCCTGTTGATGATAATCATATTATAGGCTTCGGCAAGGATACCTTTATAACCAAAAATCAATACACAAAAGAGGATATCGCTCTTTATGACGGTATGAAAATGGCTCTTTTTGATATAACGGATGTGGAAAATCCAAAGGAAAAATTTGTTGAGATTATAGGAAACAGAGGGACGGAATCGGAGCTTTTAGATAATCATAAGGCGCTTTTATATTCGGCAGAAAAAAATCTTTTGGCATTCCCGGTAACGGTTAGAACTGTTAAGGAGGAAAATCAAAACACCTTTGCTTACGGTGAAATGGAATTTAGCGGTGCGTATGTTTACAATTTTAATGTGGAAAACGGCTTTTCTTTAAAAGGCAAAATAACTCATTTAACAAAGGATGATGTTTTGAAAATGGGTGATTATGCGGATTATGGAAAAACAATAAACAGAATTTTATATGCAGGTGAAAATTTAATTACAACATCACCGCAAAAAATTCAATTGCACAGCATTAAGGATGCAGTTTTTGTGAATGGCATAGAAATAGATAAATAAACGTGAATATTTTATACGTTAAAATTTAATACCCTTATTACAGAAAAAGTCCGGCGTTGCCGGGCTTTTTTTGTGTTATATAACTGCTTACATCAAGAAAAATTGTACAAATAACAATAAAAGTGTTGAAAAAATTTGGTATTATGATATAATAAATTCATTATGATTTAACGGAGGAAAAAACATGGCAGAAATGCGATATAATCCACTTATAAAGGATTGGGTAATGATAGCATCACACAGGCAAAACAGGCCACAAATGCCAAAAGACTGGTGTCCTTTTTGTCCCGGCTCGGGCAAGGTTCCCGAAAGCTACGAGGTTTATGAATACGATAACGATTTTCCAGCACTTTCACAAACACCGCCTGTTCCTGATGATGTAAAAACAGATTTATATAAAATGCGTCCTGCATATGGTAAATGCGAGGTTGTTTTGTATTCACCGGAGCATACAATAACACTTCCAGAACTGCCTGATTCCCATGTGCGCAAGCTTGTTGATTTATGGGTTGAAAGATTTGTTGAAATTAAGAAGGACGAAAATATAAAATACATATTTATTTTTGAAAACCGTGGCGAGGTTGTGGGCGTTACAATGCCTCACCCTCATGGTCAGATATACGGTTATTCCGACATTCCTAAAAAGATAGAGCTTGAGCTTTCCTCTTGCAAGGAGCATTTTGAAGAAACAGGGCATTGTTTAATTTGCGATATGGTATATGACGAAGCAAAATATGGCGACCGAATTATAATTGAAAATGATGATTTTTATGCATTTTTGCCCTTCTTTTGTGAATATCCTTACGGAATGTATATTGCAAGCAAAAAGCACAAGCAAACAATAGACCAATTTACCGATTCGGAGCGTGATAATTTAGCAAAAATCGTGCGTGCGGTTGCGGGAACACTGGATAATTTGTTCGATTATGCATTCCCATATATGATGTGTATGCACCAGTCGCCCGTTAATTATGAGGACACAAGTGATTATTATCATTTCCATATTGAATTTTTCCCTCCTATGAGGAGTGCGGATAAGCAAAAATTTAACGCGTCAAGCGAAACGGGAGTGTGGGCGCATTGTAACCCCACCGCACCCGAGGAAAAGGCAGAGGAACTTAGAGTTGCTTATAAAAAGTTTTTGGAGGGTAATGTTAAATGATATCAGCTTTAAAACAAAAATTTATTGAAATATATGGCGGAAGTGAAGAAGGAATAAGAGTTTTTGCATCACCGGGTCGAGTTAATTTAATCGGTGAGCATACGGATTATAACGGAGGCTTTGTTTTTCCTGCGGCGCTTACAATGAAAACAACCATAATAGCACGCAAAAGAAATGATAATATCGTTAAATTAGCGGCAACGGATTTGCCGGATAGAGTGACTATTGATATAAACAACATAGAAAATTATAAAGACCTTAATTGGGGAGATTATCAGGCAGGTATTATTTCTGAAATGCAAAATGACGGTTTTGAAATTGTAGGCTGTGATATGTTGTTTGACGATACAACACCCCATGGCGGAGGGTTATCATCGTCCGCCGCAATTGAAGTTGCCACAGCCCTTGCTTTTGCAACCTTTTCTAACGAAGCAAAGGAAATAACAACACCTGTTGATATGATTCAGATGGCAAAAATCGGGCAGAGGGCGGAAAATAATTATGTTGGCGTAAATTGCGGCATAATGGATCAGTTCGCATCCGCTATGGGCAAAAAGAACCACATAATATTCTTAGATTGCAAGGATTTATCTTATGAATTGGTTCCTCTTAAATTAGACGGTTATAAAATAGTTATTTCAAATACAAATAAAAAACGCAGCTTGGCGGATTCTAAATATAACGAAAGACGCAGCCAGTGCGAGGCAGGGCTTGAAATGCTTAAAGAAAATATAAAGGGCGTTAATTTCTTGGGCGAAATATCAATCGAGCAATTTAATGCAAATAAGCATTTGATTAAAGACGAAGTTATTTTAAAACGTGTTGAATATGTTATTAGTGAAAACGACAGGGTTCTGCGTTCGGTAAAGGCATTGAAAAATAATGATATTGCAGAATTTGGAAAGCTTATGATTGGTTCTCATAATGGGCTTCGTGATATGTATGAGGTTACCGGAATCGAGCTTGACACATTGGTGGAGGAAGCACTTAAAATTGATGGGGTTATCGGTTCTCGTATGACGGGCGCAGGCTTCGGCGGCTGTACCGTCAGCATAGTAAGGGACGATGTTATTGAGGTTTTCAAGGAAAAATGCAGAAGTGCATATCTTGCTAAAATAGGTTATGAACCATCCTTTTATGTATCAGAAATTGGTGACGGCGGTATTGAGCTTGTATAAATAATAATTAAAGGCGGATGAATTTAATCATCCGCCTTTTTTGTGCACTAAAAGGTCTTTTATTTCATAAAATATATTAATATATTTTATTTTGGGAGGTTTTTATAGTGCGTATATTGCGTTTGGGAATGTCGGGAACCGATGTTATGGAAATTCAGGCATTATTGCAGAAAATGGGTTATAATCCGGGTGCCGTAGATGGGGTTTTCGGTCCGCAAATGCAGCAGGCGGTTATCCAATTTCAAAGAAATTTTGCACTGACCCCTGATGGCGTCATTGGTGCAGATACATACAGAGCTATGGAGAAATACCTTTTGGGATATGATTTATACACCATTAAGCCCGGAGATACTTTCTACAAAATAGCCGCAAGGTATTATACAAATCTTGCATTGCTATTGGCTGCCAATCCGAATCTCGACCCAAATAATTTGCAAATCGGGCAGCAGATTATTGTGCCTTACGGATTAAACGTAGTGGATACCAATATAGATTATACCTATGAAATTATGGAAAGAGATATTATGGGATTAAAGGCAAGATATCCTTTTTTAGAGGTCGGTGTGGCAGGCAAAAGCGTGCTTGGTAAAAATCTTTACTATATCAAGCTTGGAAATGGACCTAATCAGGTTTTTTATAATGGAGCGCATCATTCGCTTGAATGGATTACTTCCCCGCTTTTGATGAAATTTATCGAAGAATTTTCAAAGGCATACGTGGAGGGAAGAACCCTTAGTAAGGGATATAATCCCAGAACCATATGGAGCACCAGCAGTATTTATATAATTCCAATGGTGAACCCTGACGGTGTGGATTTGGTTCTAAACGGATTAAACGCCGATAATCCTTATTATTCGGATTTAATAAAATGGAACAACGGCAGTACGGATTTTTCAAAGGTTTGGCAGGCAAATATTCGAGGCGTGGATTTAAATCATAATTATAATGCGGCATGGGAGCAATCAAAGGAAGCAGAGGCTGAATATGGCATTACGGGACCGGGGCCTACAAGGTATTCAGGTCCGTATCCGGAATCGGAGCCGGAATCCAAAGCAGTTGTGGATTTTACCAGAGCGCATAACTTTAGGCTTGTTTTAGCCTACCACAGCCAAGGAGAGGTAATCTACTGGAATTTCATGAATATGGCGCCCCCTTTGGGCAGACTTATTGGGGAGCAGTTTTCCAAAGCCAGCGGTTATGCTCTTGACCAAACAACAGGAATTGCATCCTATTCCGGCTATAAGGATTGGTTTATAAAGGATTATCGTAGGCCGGGATACACAATAGAGGTTGGATTGGGCAGAAATCCACTTCCGATATCCCAGTTTAATCAGATTTATAACGATAATTTAGAGATTCTGCTGCTTGCAGCTATTATATAGAAAAATATTAAGAAAGTGCGTCTTGGCGCACTTTCTTTACGTTATACTGGCTTATCTGCCATAAATTGAGTGTTGAACACATTATGTAAACCATGTTATAGTAGTAACTATAAGATGAGGGGGGGTGTTCTTATGAGTAGCATAAAATATTTCATTCTGACACTGCTTTTAAGTTTGGTTATAATGCCTGCAAATGCTTCTGTGGTGGATACTAAAACGCCCATTGACATTATGGTTAACGGGCATTATATAAAAACGGATGCAAGCCCTTTTATAATATCAGGTTCAACCTATGTACCAATTCGTTTTGTAAGCGAAGCTTTGGGCGCAGATGAAATCAGTTGGGATTCTAAAAACAATACGGCTGTTATAAAGAGTAACAATATAGAAATAGTCCTGCCTATTGGTGAAAATTATGGATATATAAATGGGAAATATGTTAAAATTGGCAATGGCATAAAGCTTGTTGATGACCGTACTTTTGTGCCAGTGCGCTTTATATCCGAAAGCTTGGGGGCAAAAGTAGCTTGGGACGGGAATTATTTCACAGTTGGTATAGATAAGGATGGCATAGATGTGCCCCCAAGCCTGATACATGACAGAGGCTTTACTAATGATGACATATTTTGGCTTGGCAGGATTATAGAGTCTGAAGCTATGGGCGAACCGCTGGAAGGGAAAATAGCAGTAGGAAATGTGGTTCTAAACCGTGTTAAAAGTGCTGATTACCCAAACACTATATATGGTGTGATTTTTGATGATAATAACGGTGTGCAATTTCAGCCTGTTTCAAACGGAACAATATATAACAATCCATCCTACGAGAGCATTATAGCAGCAAAATATTCCCTTCAAGGCGAGGATATTGTGGGCGACAGCTTATATTTCCTAAATATAGCTACAGCCACAAGCTCGTGGATATACGATAACAGAACGTATTATAAAACCGTAGGCAATCATTCGTTTTATTTATAATAGCTTTAATTTGATACTAATAAAGTGCATTTAAAACACAGCTTTGTTTTAAATGCACTTTAATTTTAAAAAAATATTGACATATATATATCAATATGATATATTACATACTGTAATAAAAATATATTTAAGAAGGTGGTAGTATAGCAAAAGAGAATAAGACAAAGTATGCTATTCTTGGTGTTTTGAGTATAAGACCGGGCTCAGGGTATGATATTAAGAAATTTTGCGATAGCAGTATAGCACATTTTTGGAATGAGAATTATGGACATATCTATCCTGTTTTAAAACAGCTTGAATTGGACGGGTGGGTTGAAAAAACCACCGAAATAAATGAAAACAAGCTGAGAAACATCTTTAGCATTACGGAATTGGGTAATCAAAAGCTGGTTGAATGGCTTAGTCTGTCACCTGCTGCCCCCCAAGCAAGATATGAATTTCTTCTTAAAATGTTTTTTTCACATCATATATCCTCTGATGTGGTTATACAGCGTTTGGAGGAATCAATCGAGATTTGTAAAAAAATGAAACAGAGTTATATGGATGTTGAAAAGAGCACTAAGGAAAAGCTACCCTATAATGAAGGCTGTGTAAGTGGTGCGACATATAGATACCTTACGCTAAGATTCGGTATATTAAGCGTAGATTCAACTATTAGGTGGTGTGAGGAAAGTATAGAATTAATAAAATCACTCAAAAAAGAGGAGGAAAAAGTATGAAAAAGGTGCTGATTATAAATGGCAACCCAAATGAAGAAAATTATGAATTTGATGAATACTGTGGCGAATTGTCAAAAATTTTTCTGAATCAGGGAAATGAGGTTAGAGAAATAGCCCTTAGTAAAAAGAGAATAGATGATTGTATTGGCTGTTATGCCTGCTGGTTTAAAACACCGGGAATATGTGCATTGCATGATGATCAAGAGGAAGTTTTAAAAGGCTACACTTGGTCGGATTTTATTGTGATTGCATCACCTATAATTATGGGCTTTGTAAGCGCACTTGCAAAAAAATCGTATGACAGGATTATTCCGCTTGTACATCCGTTTTTAAGAATTGATAATGATAGAATGGCTCATTACCCAAGATACGATAAACCGTATAACATAGGGGTTTTGTTAGATCATGCCGAACAAGATGAAATTGACATTATAAAAAAAGTATTTAAAAGCGCTGTATTGATTAAAACAATGTCACAAAGCGCAGAGGAGGTTGCACATGAAATTAACAATTTTTAATTGCTCGCCAAAACATGGCATAAATAACACTGATGTGTTGTTGGGAAGATTTATTGAAGGCTTTAAAATTCAAAGTGGTAATGAAGCTTACATATACAAACTTAATAAGCTTGACTCTATGGAAGAGGCGGTGCAGATATTTAGTGAAGCAGAGGCGGTTATGATTGCTTTTCCACTATATTGTTATTCAATGCCGGGTGGTGTAAAGCAATTTATTGAAAAGTTAGAGCCGTTGTGCGGAAAATGTGAAGGTAAAAAGCTTGCATTTCTTGTTCAATATGGATTTAGAGAAGCGGTTCACGCGCGTCCTCTTGAAAAGTATTTGATAAAGCTTGCAAAAACCCTTGATTGCGATTACATGAGCACAATTATCAAGGGCGGGTGTGATGGATTATCCATGGGCAAGGGCGTAAATAATGAGGAGATATTATCCGGTATTGTTGATATCGGAGAAACACTTGGCAAAACAGGCGCGCTAAATCAAAGTCAAATAGATGAATATTCAATGCCGGAGGTGGAGGAAAAACAGTCTATACCAATTATGAAAAAAATATTAGAACAAATAAATGAGCATTATTGGGGCGCTATGCTTAGAAAAAACGGAGTTACACTTGAAGAAAGCTATGCTAAGCCATATGAGGTTTTGGATTAAAAATTGTGATTAAGCCTCTTTGAGTTACTTATGAACCCCGTTATTTTTTGATTAGTAGGTTATTTATATTGATAAAAATTTTCTTGTTGTTATACTGGAAAATATTTGATATAATGTTATTGAAAATTAAAATACAGGGGAGGGCGTTTTGTTGAATAAGAATAAGTGGATTCATGGAGAAATTGATAAATGGCTGTCTGTGAATATTATAACAGAGGACTCCGCAGCCGATATCCGAAAGCTTTATGAATTGAAAAACAGCACCAATATTTTGCTTATAATGTTTAGTATTATTGGTTCCTTATTGGTGGGAACGGGGATTATTTTAATATCAGCAAAAAATTGGTATTATATGTCTGTTTGGATAAGGTGTGCAATAGCATTTTTCCCTTTAATTGTGGCGCAGGCTCTTTCGGTTTATGTATTGCTAAGGCGTATGCAATCCGTCCCGTGGAGGGAAGGGGTAAGTTTATTTTTAACACTTACGATTTTTACAACCATTGCACTGATAGGGCAAATATTTCATTTGCCCGGTGATTTCGGTCTATATGTGTTGACGTGCGGTCTTTTAAGTCTGCCTATTATATACATATTAAATTCAACCTCACCCACTGTTATTTATATGTGGACAGTTTTGAATTGGTATGCCTTGTCGGACGGATTTTATGATATTTGGTCTTATGATAAATATTGGTTTGGGGCGCTTATATTATTGATTACACCCTTTATTTTTTACAAGATAAAGAATGATAAAACAGGCGCAAGAGGTCAGGTTTTGGCATGGTTAGCCGCAATCAGCGGATTTTTGGCAACTGTTTTTGTGAGTTTTCCTTTAGAGCGGGCAGGCGGGCCTTTGATGGCTGTTCCTTTTGCAATATATTTTGTGCTAATTTATTTGTTTGACGCTGTTTTCTATGAAGATATGCCTTCCTATGTTCTTCGTCCCTTTAAGGTTATAGGCTGGTTTGGAAGTATTGTTATACTTTTGGTATTTTCATATTCGGCTTTGTGGGAGCATTATATTATTTCTAAAAATATTACCTTAACCGCATTAGCACCGTATATAGCCTCGGCGGCGGTGCAAATTTTGGCCATTATATTGATGCTGAAAAAAATGAAAAAGGAAAAGGTTGAGCTATCTATTGCTTTTAGTGGGCTTTTGCTTTCGATAATGCTTTTGCTTGCCGGAATGGTTAATATTTATGATTATATTCCTGCGGTTATAATAAATATATGTATTTTAGCAATTGGTGTGCTTATTATCTTAAAAGGTGTTGGGGAAACATCATTAGGCTATACGAACATCGGTATGGTTTTAATTTGCTTATTGGTAGTGCTGAGATTTTTTGATTGGGAAATGAATTTGCTTCAAAGAGGAATTGCATTTATATTGATTGGAATAGGATTTTTGGCGGTTAATCTTCATCTTGTTAAAAAAAGAAGGGTAGTGGCTGAAATATGAAAAAGCTTTTGATTATTGCAATCGGAATAACTATAATAGCACAGCTTTGCGTTCCTATTAGTTTAATGGTCAGCCATTTCGACACATTGAAAACAGGTGTGGAATATAGATTTAAGGTTCAGCCTGTTGACCCTTATGACGCATTTAGGGGTAGATATGTGGCTATCCGTGTTGATGAAGGGCAGGATAAGTTTAATTATAGTGATAAAAAAAGAGCTTATGTAACATTTACGACCGATTCAGATGGTTTTTCATCTGTTGGCAACACATATTTTATAAAGCCTAAAAATGAGCCTTATATTAAAGCGAAAATTAAGTATTCAAGACTTGTTTTGCCATTTGAGAGGTATTACATGGATGAGGATTATGCCTTTAAAGCGGAAACAGCATATAGAAATCAAAGAAAGGATGCTTATATTAAGGTGAAGGTTAAAAATGGCAACACAGTTATAGAAGGGCTATATATTGATGATATGCGCATAGAAGATTATGTGAAGCAAAAGAAATAAAAAGATAAAACCCCAACTTTTGTAATTTAGAAAAGTTGGGGTTTTTGATACTAATTATCTGTTAATATGCTTTGTGCTAATTTTACAGCATCTTCTGAAATATTGCAGGATAAAACATAAACAGGTGTTTTGGATAGAATTTTATCTATCATATTAAGGGTTAGGTTCATCATTTCATCAATTTCGGATTTTTTTGTTTCGTTTATAAGCCTCCAAATTGCTTCGCTTCCGCTGATTTGTTTTATAGAATTGGTTTTGGCCTGTTCTAAAAAAATAATTGCTTTAAGCGGTGCCAAGCTGTTGCAATTTACTTCTGTTTTACCGCTCCATGGCGTTCCAAAAACATAAAACTTATCGTCAATTTCTCTGATTATAGGTAAATCGTCGTTTAAAATTATTGTTTCGGGAAAATGTTTTTGCCAAAGTGCAGTGTGGGTGGATTTGCCTGTGCCTGAAGGAGCAGAAAATATAATGCCATTATTTTTATATGCAATGGCGGAAGAATGAATAACCATTCCGTTATGCTTCAATGCAACAAGCTTCATTATTTCTCCAAGTGCGATATATACTCGGTTATCTTCCTTTAAGCCAAGAATATTCGCACTGCAAAATTGAGCTGTGATGTGTTTCCATTCCATGTCTGCAGTAATTAGTGCAAATATTTCTTTGAACTCAGGCAAATTATCATAACGGGCATATCCCTCATTGTTATTAAGCTTAATCCAATACATTGGAGGGGCATCGGAAATTATGGTGCCATAGGGAATTGCAATGCTGTTTGATATTTCTTTATTAGTAAATATAACATCATAATCATCTTCATCAAATTCGTTTTCGTATTCTTTTAATCTGCGAAGAAAAGCCTTATCAAGAGTGCCTAAAACTTTAATTTTTAAATTGGCAATTTCATATTTCATAATATTAATCCTTTACGATAGCTAAAATTAGAAAATCTCAATGAAGCTATATATGCTTAAAAATAAAGGGCTGACTATTAAATTAGCCAACCCATTTTGTTATAAAGAAAGTTTAATGCTATGCGCCGTTAGATACAGCTTCATTTGTAAATAAATTATATGTTGAAAGAATAGTGCCATATTCATCAAGATCTCTTAAAAATTTATCATTTGATGCTAAATCTTTATTAACGCGTAATTCTAAAACTTCCATTGTTGGTTTAGAATAAATTTTCATTTTAAAAACCTCCATTCAAGTTTAATTAGTTTACTGTTACTGTTACAACATTACCTAATATTGCAGTTTGAGCACCACCCGCTGTAGGCTCATAGATAATATATGTTCTTGTATAATAGTCTGATTGAAGCAAACCGCTTCCGCCGTCAATAAGTCTAATAGCAAATTGACCTGATGCATTTGAACCATAGGAAGCGAATTTTTTAATATCAACTGAGTTTGGAGCAAGTGCGTTAATTGCTGCTGCATCTGTTGTTACTGCTGCAAGTAAAGCTTGATCTTTTGAGAATAACATACCATAAGATACTGCTCTGTTTCCTGTACCCGGATTTGCGGCTGCAAAAACTGTTGAAGTTCTTTTAGCAACAACCGGTATATTTTCTACAGAACCATAAGTTTTTACAAGTGCAGTTACTTCAATATCAATAGCATCTGCTATTGGTACTATTTGCCCTTGAGTTGGTGTTGATATGCTTGGAACTTGTGTTGTTGATTTGAATGTAAAGTTGAAAACATCATTGTCTTCAAATTCAGCAGCTGTTAAAGTAAAAGAACCTGCAACATCTAAAACTGTGCTGTTTTGTGTTACAGTATCTAATTCATAATCTGTATCAGGTGTTATTGTAAATGTTACGCCTTCACCATCGAAAAGAGTAGTTTTTGATGCTACAACATTTCCGTTTGCCCCAGGATTTACAGTAATGTTTTTTACACCGATTTGCAATGTGCTGTTTTTTGCATCTGCTTCGTTTGGAGCAAACCCTTCAGTAGTTGTCATTGCACCGAATTTAACTGTTGCCTGTGCATTAACATTATCAACAGAGGTTTTGAAACTGAATGGAAGAGCAACGTTTGCAACCGAAGGTTTTTGATCTATGAAAATAATTCTTGGATCTTCTGAAGTTGCACCATTTTTTTGAACCAAATAAGCCACTTCGTCTGCTGTTGACAGCGTAACCGTTGAAGTAACTGTTACCGTACTATCCTCAGTGTTATATGTAGTAACCGTTGTGTATGGAATCGCTGCTAATGCGCTTGTTGAAAAAGCTAGCATAACTAATGTTGCGCCGACAACTAAAATAGTTTTGGATTTTTTGCCTTTGAAAATCATTATTATTCCTCCTTAAAAATATTATTTAAAACTGTGCCATAATTGAATATAACTTTTATATATATATAATACCGCAAATACATTTTTTTGTCAACGATATTTTAGGTATAAAATGTAATTTCCTTCTTTTAACTAAATAAAGAAAACTTTTTTGTTCATATTATACAATCGTTATACTATCATTACTTAATTAATAATAAAAACCAAACATTTTGTTTATTTTTTTAGGTGTTTCTAATTGAATTTCCTTATTTGAAATTATATCCAAAGCGTTTTGATTAAGCCTTAACAAAGACTCATCTCCGAGCTTTTTTTCAATTATTTTATATGCATGTTTTAGGTTTGGAGGGCGCCTGTTATTATCGTGGGAATCAGAGCCTAAGACGTGAACGAAGTTATTTTGTATCATTTTCAACGCAAGATTTTTTGAATAAGGATTTATAATGGATTCTGCATTCATTTGGATAACCACATCCATGGATAAAAACCTCAAAACTAAATTAGGATCCTGCAATATTTTGGTATATTGTTCCATATGTGCGATGATAGGGATTAAATTTTTTTCTGTAATCAGCTTGTAAAGCGCTATGTATACCCATTCCGACCAATATGTGTATGGAAGCTCTATTAAAATATATTTTGTGTTTTCAATACAAAGTTTTTCAATGCCATCTATTTCGGGAATATCTGCTGTTAATAAAACTTCGGCGCCTCTTAGGATTTTTGGCGATTTATCAATATTCGGCAGTTCCATAAGGCTGTTGTAGGCGGTTTCTCTGTTTTTTAAAAACTCGCTTACAGTATTGTTTCTAAGATAAAAATGCGGGGTTGCAATAATTGTATCAACATTGTTAGCGGCAGATAAATCCAGCATTTTAAGTGACATTTCCAAGCTTTCACTACCATCATCAATTTTTGGCAGAATGTGCGTATGAAAATCTATCATATAACATTATCCCCCCATAGAAATAAAATGCTTATTTATATGTTCCGTTTTTATAATAACTGTGCCTGCTGTATCCGTATTTATTATAACCTTGTATTCTATATTTATATAAGGGATCTTTACGATGTATGTCATTTAAAATAAACCCGAGTATATTTGCATTTGCAAATTGAAGCTTTGAAATTGCGTTTTGCACTGATTTATGGTCCGTAATTGCCTGACGTACAACCAAAATCACGCCTGATACCATTGTTGACAAGATTGTTGCGTCTGTAACAACGTTTATTGGAGGAGTATCTATAAAAATATAGTCATATTTTTCATTAAGATTTTGCAAAAGGTCTTTCATAGGTTGAGATGCTAAAAGCTCTGCGGGGTTTGGGGGAATTTGCCCTGATATTATTACATCTAAATTTTCACATTCGGTTTTGAGTATACCTTCCGGTATTTCAATCTGTCCGCTGAGGATATTTGAAAGTCCGATTTTTGAAGTTATATTAAAAACCTTGTGAACCATGGGTTTTCTAAGGTCCGCATCTATCATCAAAACCTTTGCGCCTGTCTGTGCGAAGGTTATTGCCAAATTGGAACAGTTTGTTGTTTTACCTTCTGATGGAAACGGACTTGTTATAATAATGCTTTTACATTCGTTCCCGGGAATAGAAAATATAATGTTTGTTCGTATTGCTTTATAAACCTCTTTAACATCAAATTTCGTATTACTGCTTATTATATGATTTTTAAAATTAGCTTTATCTTTTTCTATCTTTTTTGATTTTGAATTCATCGCTTAGCACGCTCCTTATATCTCCAATTCCGGTATGCTACCCAATATTGGGATGTTGTAATTTCTTTCCAAATCCTCTTCGTCTTTTATTGTTGTGTCTAAGAATTCTAACAGTATTATAATGCCAATTGAAAGAAAGATTCCGAAAACAAGACCGAACATTGTGTTTCGTGGAATGCTGGGTTCGCTGGGTAATAATGGATAGCTTGCGTTATCAATTATTTTTACTGAGCCTGCTTCTACAACACGCATAATTTCATCTTTAGAATTTTGCAGAAGAGACTGGACAATAATTGCCGAATGCTGGGGATTGCCGCTGTTTACTTTAACTTCCAAAACCTCGGTTTCGTTAACAGCGCTTAAGGAAATCATGTTTCTTAACTTTCCTATTGAGTAGCCGAGATTTGTTTCGTTTGAGATTATATTTAAGAACCTGTCGCTTTTTAAAATAACAATGTAAGTATCAACAAGTCTTTGAGCAACGGCTAAATCGCTTATGCTGACGCCGGCGTTTATATTGTTGGACAATCTTTGCGAATTATTGTTGTTAACAAATAACATTCCCTTTGAGGTGTATATAGGATCTATCACAAATTTTGCATACGAATATGCTACGCCTCCGCATAATGTAATGCATAATGCAATAATCCAAAAGCGTTTAAAGAAAATACTTAGTATATCACTTATTGTTAATTCTTTTATCAATTATGTTAACCTCCGTTTTTTGTAATGTAGGAAATAAAATCATTAGTAATTCAATTATACATTATATTTGAAAATGTGTCAATTACTATATTGATTTATGTTGGTTTTTGTGATATAATTTTTAAAAACATTAAGGAGTGATATAATGGGTATATTGGTTACCGGTGGTGCCGGTTATATAGGAAGTCATACATGCGTTGAGCTTTTAAACGCAGGTTTTGATATTGTGGTTATTGATAATTTTTTGAATTCTTCTCCGGATGCACTTGATAAAATCAAACAAATAACAAACAAGGATTTTAAATTTTACGAGGGGGATTTGCTGGACGAGGCTATTTTAAATAGGATTTTTAATGAAAATAAAATAGAAGCGGTTATTCATTTTGCTGGGCTTAAAGCGGTTGGAGAATCTGTAAGCATGCCTCTTAGATATTATCATAATAATATTACAGGAACCCTTGTTTTATGCGAGGTTATGGCAAAGCATAATGTTAAAAAAATTGTGTTCAGTTCTTCCGCCACTGTTTATGGAGACCCTGCCACTGTTCCTATTAAAGAGGATTTCCCTCTTTATACAACAAATCCTTATGGAAGCACAAAGCTTATGATAGAAGGAATTTTAAAGGATTTATACGTTTCGGACAATGAGTGGAGTATAGAAATTCTAAGATATTTTAATCCTATCGGCGCTCACAAAAGCGGATTAATTGGCGAAAAGCCAAACGGTATTCCAAATAATTTGCTGCCTTATGTTGCAAAGGTTGCGGTGGGCGAGCTTGATTGCTTAAGTGTTTTCGGCGGCGATTATAATACAAAGGACGGAACGGGCGTTAGGGATTACATACACGTTGTTGATTTAAGCATAGGTCATATAAAGGCTCTTAACAAAGCACTTAGCGACGTGGGAGTTGACGTTTATAATTTGGGCACAGGCAATGGTTACAGCGTTTTGGAAATTGTTACTGCTTTCGAAAAGGCTTCGGGTAAAGAGGTTAGTTATAAAATAGTTGAAAGAAGACCGGGCGATATTGCAATGTGCTATGCAGACCCTCAAAAGGCGAAGGAAGAACTTGGCTGGAGTGCGACAATGGATATTAACGAAATGTGTGCAGATTCTTGGAAATTCACCAAAAAAGCTGATTCCCTTTAAAAAATCATTTTCATTGGTATAATAATATTCTGTGTGGTTATAATTTATTGCAAAGGAAGTGATTGCAATAAATGTTATACGTTATGTGAATGATGTTATTGTTAGGGAAGAGGATTTGAAAAAATACGTAATTGATAACGATTTAATTTATAAGACAATTTTTTTGGTAAATCAACGGATTTCGACAAAGGAAAATGGTAATATAAAGTAGTTGAAAATTTTAATAAAATATGGTATAATGAGAATATAAATTTTATATTCTCATTTTTTTGAGGTGATTTTTGATGAAAAGTAAAAAAGCTGCAATTTATATACGAGTATCCACCGACGCTCAGCGTGAAGAGGGGTATTCTATCGATGCGCAAAAGGAAATGCTGGAGGCATATTGTATTTCTAAAAATATAAAAGAATATGAATATTACATAGACGGTGGTTTTACCGGAAGCAACATTGAAAGGCCGGAAATGCAGCGTATGATAAACGACGTAAAAGAAGGCAAAATAGGTTTTGTTGTTGTTTATAAATTGGATAGGCTTTCCAGAAGTCAAAAGGACACGCTTTATTTAATTGAAGATGTTTTTAATCCCCATAATGTGGATTTTATATCGATGAACGAAAGTATGGATACCTCCACACCCCTTGGCAGACTTATGCTTGGAATACTTTCCGCCTTTGCTCAATTAGAGCGTGAAAACATAAGGGAAAGAACTCGTATGGGTATGAAGGAACGTGTTAAAACAGGCTTGTGGATGGGCGGTGGAAGGATTCCTTTCGGTTATGATTATGATAAATCACAAGGGATACTTGTGCCTAACAAGGATGCTGAAACTGTGCGGAAGATTTATGATTTATATATGGAAGGATATTCAACAGGGAAAATTGCGGAAATGGTAGGGCTTAAATATGATAAGCTGGCATATCAGATTTTAATCAGAAAATCAAACGCCGGTTATATTTGCTATAATGGAGAGGAATATTTAGGACAGCACGAGCCGATTATAAGCCTTGAAACATATCAAAAAGCTATGGATTATATGAAGGATAGGTCTATCACCAAGCTTACGGACGCTTGTTATTTGCTTACTGGACTTTTGCATTGTGGCAAGTGCGGTGCGAAAATGCGTTATCAAAAGTGGGGTAAGCGTGACGCTAAAATTGTGTGCTATTCTCAAGATAAAAATAAGCCTCATTTGATTAAAGATCCTAATTGCGATAATGGAAGATTATGGGGAAGTGATATTGAAAGTATTGTCCTAAGAGATTTGTTTTCATTTTCACTTAAAGAAAAAAATGTTGATACAAAAACAGAAGCAACTCAAAGCCTTATGGAGCTTTTGACGGGGCAGTATGATGCCTGTGCTAACAAAATAAAAAGACTTTATAATATTTATGCAGGCAACGGTGACGAGCTTTTGCTAGAAACAATAGATGGACTTAAAGGGGAGCTTGCAAAGATAAGTGAGCAAATTAAAAGAGAGACGAACAGAAGGCTGGCTCTAAACGTGGCTGAGGAGCGAAAAAAGATGCTGACCAATATTGAAGAATCTTGGGAATATATGACGAAGCAGGAACAAAAAAACATTATAAGAGCCTGTGTGGATAGAATTATAATTACGGACGATAAGGTTGAGATTTATTATAAATACTGATTTTAAGCGGTTTTCGCCACCTGTGGGCATAGTGTGTGCAGCTTTTTGCCATATTTTCCACAAAGTATATTCATTGGCACAGCGTAGGTGGAAAATTGCACGTTTTGAGAGGTATCAAAATTATCAATTGCTTTTATTAAACCAATGCATCCTATCTGAAACAGGTCGTCCACATATTCGCCCCTGTTATTAAATCTTTTAATTACGCTAAGCACTAATTTTAAGTTTCCGTTTATGAATTCCTCACGTGCTTTTTTATCGCCTTGTTTGATTTTTTCGAATAAAGCTTTTTTTTCATCCCTTGAAAGAACAGGTAATTTTGCAGTATTCACTCCGCAAATTTCAACTTTGTTTATTATCATAATAAGCTCCATTCCGCCGCGTTGGCTACAGCATAAGAGTGAAATGAGGAGCGGCTCCTCCCGCCAGCCAACAAGGCGGTAAAATGGAGCTTGGCGCATCACCGTTTTTATTCGAAGGGCAAAAAATATCGGTGGCGCATAAATTTTCCGGGTAATTAGTTTTGAAAAAACTAATTACCCTCTTTTAATAAAAAGCAATTTCATATCGCCTAAATTATCCCCTGTTTAAAGTATTTCCTAAGGAGGTAAATTTATACTGATTTTTGTTTAAAATCGATATTTAATTTTTTGCTAATTTATCATTTTAGTGATTTCCTTTTTAAGCCTGTTTATTATCCTTTTTTCAAGGCGCGATATGTATGATTGAGAGATACCAAGCATATCCGCAACCTCCTTTTGTGTTTTTTCATCAGCATTTCCAAGACCGAAGCGAAGCTTCATAATTTCCATTTCTCGAACCGATAATTTTTTCATTGCAAGGCGGAGCAAGTCCCTATCCACCTCTTCTTCTATATTTTTATGAATAACATCGTTATCTGTTCCTAAAATATCCGAAAGCAAAAGCTCGTTTCCATCCCAATCTGTGTTTAGTGGCTCGTCAATTGAAATTTCCGTTCTTGTTGAATTGTTTTTACGGAGATACATTAAAATTTCATTTTCGATGCAACGTGAAGCATAGGTTGCAAGCTTAATGTTTTTATCTGTATTAAATGTGTTGATTGCCTTTATTAGCCCTATTGTGCCTATGGAAATTAAATCCTCAATATTTATTCCTGTGTTTTCAAATTTTCGCGCAATATAAACCACAAGTCGAAGGTTGCGTTCAATTAAAGTAGTACGCACCTTTTCCTTGTTTGTTGAAAGCTGTTCTAAAAGCTCCCTCTCTTCATCATGTGAAAGAGGGGGTGGCAGTGCTTCGCTTCCTCCTATATAATGTATGTCCTCTCCAAATAGTGCAATAATTCTTCCCCAAAGGTTAACTATAATGTTCATGTGTATCCTCTCCTATGCGAATATTTGCGGATTTATTAAACCGTAGTAGCTGTTGTCTGACGATAAACTTTTTGTATAAAGCCCAATAATACATTTGGCAACGATTTTATCATTTATAAATGTTTTATCCGGCCTGAAACCAACGATAATACCGTTTGATGTTCCCACCGAGTTAAACGGTATCAGCCTGAATCTGGTGCTTAGGTTGTATTTGGAAAAGGCGCTTAAAATGTCGTCAAATGGCATTTTGTTTTCAATAACACTGCAAATATCTTTTGGCAGTATTTCATAAATACTTCTGCATTCCACCACTAAAACAGGAATATTGGTCAGCGGTTCGTAAAGCGCATTTCCTGTGTCAATAAGGCATTTAATATCCACCCATTTATCATTTAACACAATTTTAAGGTTTGCAAAATTACTTTCTTTAAAAACATATCGTTTGTAATATGCGGAAATTAATGTGAGGCATATGTATGCTATTACGGTTGAGGAGATTAAAATTTTGAAGGTAACTGCACTGCTGCTGCCGCCGTTCATAAAATTCATAACCGCAAATGCACTGCCGCCGAATATAAAGCTGATTAAATAAAAAACTCCTACCGCCCGCAGATAAACCTTTATGTTTTTAATGTTATATGTAATTGCAATTAAAACCAGTGAAAAAATCAGCTTGCCCACAAAGCTATAAAGATATTTTGTGTTGGGCATAAACATAAATGCCGCATATAATGCTCCTATTACGCTTCCTAAAAACAAGCGCGGGTTGGAGGATTCCGAATGTATTACTTTTTTTGTGACAAACAGCAGTATGTAATTTAAAACAATATTTATAATGATAAATTGGTCTATATAAACAGTATGCATAAAAATGATGTCCTTTTTGATAATAATTATATCAAAAAGGACATATCGAAAATTGTCATATTATACTGCTTGTTTAAATATATTTTGAGGGCAGGCTGCCAATATGCTTTTTATAGGTTTGCGTGAAATATGAGGTATAATTAAATCCGCTTTTCTGTGCCGCTTCGCTTACATTATATTTCCCTGTTTCCAGCAGCTTTTTGGCAAACATACATCTTAAATAATTCATATATTCCAATGCTGTCTTGCCTGTGTGCTGTTTAAAGGTATGGCAAAAATAATGCTCGCTTATTCCAATGCTTTTGCAAATATCACTTGTGGAAATTTGGTTTAGGTAGTTGCTTTTAATATAAGTTATTGCGTTTTTTACAAGCTCGGATTTTTTATCTGCAACATTTGCAAGAGCGGGGTTTTCCATAGAAAAATTGCGGGTTATATGTACAATAAATTCAATGATTACAGCTTTAACCTTTGCCTTATAAAAAGAGTTTTGATTTTCCATCTCATAAATTATGCTGTTTAGATAGCTTGCGGAAGCTTCATCTTGAATAACATTTTTTATTTTTATATTGCAGGGCTTTGTTGAAAGCTCGTCATAAAACAAATCTCCGGGTATAAGGCAATAATAATCAAAATGGTCCGATGTTGGATACATTCTGTGCAGATTATTGGAATGGATAATAACAATATCACCCGAAGAAACATTATAACGACTGATGCCGTCGCAGATTACGCCCTCGCCGTAGGTTACATAAAGAATCTCTATTTCCTCGTGCCAGTGTATATAGACAACATCGTTTTTTTTAGCTAATTTATCCTTATGAAAAATAATTGGCAATTCCTTATCCGTTAGAGAAAGCTGTTCGTGAATTGGGTTGTTCATAAAATTGCCTCCAAAAAGCAAAATCGTGATAAAAGTAAGTAAAATTATATGTTTACATTTCTATTGTTTTTATTATACAATGTAATAAATTCAAAGTCAAGAAAGGATGATGTTTGTGCATAATTTTCCTATTGGTGTAATGCTGGAATCCTTTAGAACGGATATTCCTACAGCGCTTAAAAAAGCTGCAGAGGTTGGAGCCTGCGGTGTTCAGTTATATTCTACTTACGGGGACTTTGCTCCCGAAAATTTAACAGCCTCCAAAAAGAAGGAGTTTTTGGATATGCTTGCTTCGAACGGGCTTGTGGTTTCTGCCGTTTGCGGTGATTTGGGTCATGGCTTCGGAGATTCTATAAAAAACAATGAGCTTATTGAAAAATCCAAAAGAATATTGGAGCTTGCAAAGGAGCTTAAAACCAATATTGTTACAACTCATATCGGCGTTATTCCAAGCGATAAAAATCACGAGAGGTACAAGATAATGCAGGAAGCGTGCTTTGAGCTTAGTAAATATGCAGATGATTTATCCGCCCATTTTGCTATTGAGACAGGGCCTGAAACTGCAGTTGTTTTAAAGGATTTTTTGGATAGTTTAAATTCAAAAGGCGTTGCGGTTAATCTTGACCCTGCAAATTTTGTTATGGTTACGGGTGACGACCCTGTGCAGGCGGTTTACACATTGAAGGATTACATTGTGCATACTCATGCAAAGGATGGCAGAAGGCTTCTTGTGAAGGACCCCGAGATTATCTATGGCTTGATTGAGGAGGAAATTAAAACGGCTGAGGCGTTTATAGAGCTTCCTCTTGGCGCGGGTGATGTGGATTTCAAAAATTATATTAAGGCGCTTGATGATACAGGCTACAAAGGATTTTTAACAATAGAGCGTGAGGTTGGCGAAAACCCGAAAGATGATATTAAAATGGCTGTTCAATTTTTAAAAGAGGTGATTAAAAATGGATAATAAACTTAAAGTTGCAATAATCGGCTGCGGCTCAATTTCCAACGAGCATATTAAAGCATATATTGCCAATGAACGAGTTGAGCTTTATGCTTTTTGTGATTTGGATGAAAAAATACTTGAAAAAAAGGCAAAAATGCATAACATAGATAAAACCTTTACTGATTTTAACGAAATGCTTAAATTAAAAGAAATAGACGCTGTAAGCGTTTGCACATGGAATGCCGCCCACGCAAAATGTGCAATTGCGGCACTTAACGCAGGCAAGCACGTTTTATGTGAAAAGCCAATGGCAATGAGCAAGGAAGAGGCTGTCGCAATGAAGGAAGCGGCGGATAAAAACGGTAAGCTTTTAATGATTGGCTTTGTAAGGCGTTTCGGCAACGACTGCGTAATTGTTAAGGATTTTGTTGATAACGGATTTTTCGGTGATATATATTACAGCAAGGCAACTTACTTCCGCAGGCATGGAAGCCCCGGAGGCTGGTTCGGTGATAAATCTCTTTCAGGTGGCGGACCTCTTATAGATTTGGGCGTACACGTTATAGATTTTACCCGTTATGTTATGGGAAATCCCAAGCCTGTTTCGGTTTTTGGTGCAACCTTTGATAAGTTAGGAAGCAGAAAAGATGTTAAAACGAGTGTTGATTATTCTTCGGCAGGTGCAAGTGAGGATGATGTTTTTGATGTTGAGGATTTGGCAACAGCTCTTATAAGGTATGATAACGGTGCGGTTTTATCTATTGAAGCAAGCTTTAGCCTTAATATCGAAAAGCCAAGAAGCTCTATTGAATTTTTCGGAACCAAGGCAGGAGCAAAGCTGGAGCCTGACCTAAAAATTTATCAGAATATTAACGGATATTTGGCAAATGTTGATTTTGCAACTCCAACAGAGCTTAGCTTTGATAATCTTTTTGAAGGTGAAATAAACCATTTTGTTTCATGTGTTATGGATAACATTCCGTGTAAATCCCCAGCAGAGGATGGAATTGCTATAATGTCTATTTTAGATGCAATTTATAAATCCGCAAAAACAGGGCATGAGGTGATAATAAATGAAAATATCGGTTAGTACATACAGTTATTCCAAGCTTATGGCGAAAAATGAAATAACCCAATTAGGCTGCATTGCGAAGGCAAAAGAGCAGGGCTTTGATGCAGTTGAGATTGTTGGCATTATTCCTCATGACGGAAGCAGTGAATTGGAATATGCCGAAAAAATCGGCGCAGAGGCGAAAAGGTTGGATATACCCATTTCTAACTTTACTGTGGGTGCGGATTTTTTGCTTGACACAAAAAAAGAAATTGAGCGTGTTAAGCAAATGGTTGATTTTGCAGAAATAATCGGAACAAAAAGTATCCGCCATGATGCAACCTCCGGCTTTGAAAAAGGAACTCGCAAATACCGAGGATTTGATGATGCTTTGCCTATTTTAGCAGATGCCTGCCGTGAGGTTACGGAATACGCTAAAACAAAGGGCATTAAAACTATGGTAGAAAATCACGGATATTTTTGTCAGGACAGTGACAGGGTTGAAAAATTGGTAAACACAGTAGCTCATGAAAATTTTGGTTTGCTGGTTGATATCGGAAACTTTGTTTGTGCGGACGAAAGACCGGAAATTGCGGTTGGCAGAGTTGCTCCTTATGCTTTTTATGCTCATGCTAAGGATTTTCATATTAAAAGCGCTCAGATGCAAAATCCGGGAGCCGGTTTTTTCAGATCTAGAAACGGAACATATTTGCGAGGTGCAATTATCGGGCATGGAGATGTGCCTGTAACAAACTGTATAGCGACGCTTAAACGTGCGGATTATGACGGTTACATAGCAATTGAATTTGAAGGTATGGAGGATACCCTTGAAGGCATTGCAATCGGTTTAGAGAATTTAAGGAGATATATAGCAATAAGTTAAATTGTGCAAAAGTGTCTTCGGTTATTTATCCGAATTCCACTTTAACAGAGCGAGCATATTCTGTCGGCGTCATTTGAGTTGTGTTTTTAAAACAGCGTGAAAAATAGTGTATGCTTTCAAAGCCCAAAAGGGTTGCAATTTGAGTAAAGTTGTAATTATCTTCACGGATAAACAACTTTGCTCTTTCTATTTTAAGCCTGTTATAGTAGTTCATAATTCCTATACCCTCACGCTCCTTAAACAGCACCTTAAGCTTGGTGCCGCTTATTTTTGAGAATTTAACAACATCACTAAAGGATAGATTTTGACCGATATTTTCGTTTAAAAATTCTATCACTTCGTCTATTATATTGGTATCCATTCTTTCCTTCAGAACTGAAAGAGATTGCTTTTGCACCGAATTATTTTTATAAAGGGAAAGCAACAGCAATTCAATTGAAATTCGTATGGTTTGCTCTCCTCCGAAAACATGAGAATCGGATTTAATAAGCTCATTTGTAAGAGGGTCATCCAAGGGAGTTTTATACACCTTTGATGCTTCCTTAACAATTTGGGATAATAAATTTTTTTGATGTTTTGTTACGCTAAAAATTTTATTGTTAAAAAATTTTATAGCATGGGATTTACATTCAAATGAAATAATAACCAAATTTGGCGCAACAATTCCGTTTGCGGATACATTGTGGAATTCGTTGGGTTTATGAAATACCAATTCACCTTGATTTAAACGGAAAATTTTATCATCGGCAGTAACGTTTATCTCGCCTTTATCTACATAAACCAATTCCCAAAAATCGTGAGCTTCGCCTGTGAAGGCGAAATCCTTCCTGTATTCAAAATAATGCACCGTAACGATGCTTTTTATTGTAAATTCGCTTTTAAGTTTTGTTTTAACATAAGACATAAAATCACCCTTATGCTATTATACTATATTTCGACCGAAATTGCAAATAAATTGACTAAAATTACAAATATTTTTTCTCTGTATATGATAGAATATTTATATAGAAGGTATAGGATTAGAAAATATGTCCATTTATTGAAGAAAGGAATATCATATAAATGAGAAAAACAACATTAGTGGTTATGGCGGCCGGTATGGGCAGCAGATTTGGCGGACTAAAACAAATCGAGCCTGTTGGCCCCAACGGTGAGGTTATTTTGGATTATTCAATTTTTGATGCCAAGCAGGCAGGCTTTGATAAGGTTGTGTTCATTATCAAAAAGGAAATTGAAAAGGATTTCAGAAATATTTCAGGCAAACGGATAGAAAAAATAATTGATGTAGATTATGTATTTCAAGGCTTTGATGATATGCCTCAAGGAAGAACAAAACCATGGGGAACCGCTCATGCTGTGCTTTGTGCGAGGGACGTTGTAAATTCGCCTTTTGCAGTTATAAATGCAGATGATTATTACGGAAAAACCGCATATAAAAAATTATATGAAAGCGATGGAATGTGCCTTGTAGGCTTTTTGCTTCAAAACACTTTGACCGAAAACGGAACGGTTGCACGGGGTATATGTGAAATTGAGAGCGGTTATTTAAAGGGTGTTACCGAGCATACGGCAATTGATAAAAACAGCGGATTTTCTTTAAATACTATTGTTTCCATGAATATGTGGGGCTTTTTGCCAAGTGTTTTTGATGATTTGCAAGAGGGCTTTGATAGATTTTTAATAGAAAACAAAGACCAATTAAAAGGTGAATATTTCCTTCCTATGGTTGTGGACGATTTAATTAAAAACCGCAATGCAAAATTTAAAATGCTTTCAACAGATGAAAAATGGTACGGAGTAACCTATAAGGAAGATAAGGCTGCTGTATCGGAAGCAATCAAAAATATGATGAAAGAGGGTTTATATGAAGGAATATAATCTTAGGGAAATAATATCTAAATTTAACATTACAGATGGTGCAACCCCTTACGGAGACGGGCATATTAACGATACATACGTTACTAATATAGGAAGTAAAAGATATATTTTACAACGCATAAATCATAGTATTTTTAAAAATCCACAGCAGGTTATGGAAAATATTTTTAATGTGACAGAGCATTTGCGAAAAAAGATTGTTGAAGGAAACGGAGACCCTAATCGGGAAACCTTAACGGTTATAAAAACCCTTGATGATAAGTTTTTTTATAAAACAGATGAGGGCGATTATTTTAGGATGTATAAATTTATTGAGGGTGCGAAAACATATCAAATGGTTGAACAGCCTATACATTTTTACAATGCTGCAAAAGCCTTCGGCAGGTTTCAAAAGCTTCTTGCAGATTTCCCTGCCAACCAATTATTTGAAACAATACCAAACTTTCACAACACAAAAATGAGGTTTGAAAATTTACTGATTGCAATAAAAGAGGATAAGGTTGGCAGGTGCGCCAATGTTCAAGCAGAAATTGATTTTGCTCTTAAGCGTGGGGGGGATGTTTCACTTATACTCGATGCCATCGAAGCAGGAAATGTGCCGGTTAGGGTTACTCATAACGATACAAAATACAACAATATTATGATAGATGACATAACGGGTGAGGGAGTGTGCGTTATAGATTTGGATACGGTTATGCCCGGTTCACTTCTTTATGATTATGGAGATGCGCTTCGCTTCGGTACAAATACGGCAGAGGAGGATGAGGTGGATTTAGAAAATGTAAACTGTGATTTAAATTTATTTGAGCATTTTACAAAGGGATATTTGGAGGAGCTTAAGGATGATTTAACAGAAGCAGAGCTTGAGCTTCTGGCATTTTCCGCAAAGCTTATGACATTTGAATGTGGAATAAGATTTTTGACAGATTATTTAAATGGCGATACATATTTTAAAATACATCGTCCACAACATAATTTAGACAGAACGCGAAATCAGTTTAAATTAGTATTTGATATGGAAGAAAAAATGGAGATAATGAAGGAGGTTGTGAAAAAATATGCTTAAACCAATTTTAGACCAAGACTTTATTCCTGCTATTGTTTGGAATAACGAGTTTTTAAAAACGGCGGACAGACCATTTTCAATTTCAGTTGAGAGGGAAAACGGGCTTGTTTACAGCTATCACACGAAAATAGGAGATGATGCCGAAAAGAATGAATTTTATATTGAAAGACTTGTGAAAGCTATTTTGTGGATTGCAGGCGGATATAGAATTACGCTTTTTGGTGATGAAGATGTTTATAAATACATTAAAAATTGCTTTGAAGGTGGCATAAGAAAATTCGATAGTGATTTTATGAGCAGAATTTATGAAAAGCCATTTGAGGTTGTCTACGGTGAGGTATCGCAAACTAATGAAGGCTCCACCTCTATAGGGCGTCATTTAGATGGTTGCAGAATTGGATTTGATGCGGGCGGAAGTGATATGAAGGTTTCCGCAGTTGTGAACGGTGAGGTTATTTTTGCCGAAGAAATTATATGGCACCCTAAATTGAATGAAGACCCTGAATATCATTATGAATTAATTAAAAATGCTATTCAAAAGGCTGCAGATAAAATGGAGCGTGTTGATGCAATTGGCGTTAGCTCCGCTGGAGTTTATGTAAATAACAGGGCAATGGTGGCTTCCTTATTTATAAAGGTTCCACAAAATTTGTTTGATGAAAGAATTAAGAACATATATATAAACATAGCCGGAGATGTTCCGCTTGCAGTTGCAAATGATGGTGATGTTGCAGCGCTATCCGGAAGCATACACCTTAACAAAAATTCTGTTTTAGGTGTTGCAATGGGCACAAGTGAAGCAGGCGGATACGTTGATAAAAATGGAAATATAACTGGCAGACTTAATGAGCTTGCGTTTGTGCCTGTGGATTATAATATAAATTCGGCGGTTGATGAATGGTCAGGTGATTTCGGCTGCGGAGTTAAATATTTCTCGCAGGATGCCGTAATTAAGCTTGCGCCAAAGGCAGGAATTACGCTTTCGGATAATCTTTCCCTTGCGGAAAAGCTTAAAGAGGTTCAAAAGTTAGTTGAATCCGGACATAAGGGAGCAAAAGAAATTTTTGAAAGCATAGGCGTTTATTTTGGATATGCAATTGCTTATTATGCACAATTTTATGATATTGAATATCTTCAAATTTTAGGTAGGGTAACCTCCGGAAGTGGCGGAGATATTATTAAAGATAATGCAGAAGCAGTTTTGAGGGCGGAATTTCCCAAGCTTTATGAAAATATAAAGCTATATATTCCGGATGAATATGAAAGACGAGTAGGGCAATCAATAGCGGCGGCAAGCTTAGCGGAAATATAGGCGAAAACAGGAGGATATTATGAATATTTTTATACCAAGCAATACAGATGAAAATTTGGCATTGGAGAGGACAACTCATCTTGCGATTTCAGCACATCAGGACGATATTGAAATTATGGCTTATGATGGGATTTTAAAATGCTTCGGAAGCAATAAAAACTATTTTACAGGTGTTGTTGTAACAAACGGAAGCGGAAGCCCGAGAAGTGGCATTTATGCAGAATATTCGGATGAGCAGATGCAAAAAGTTAGAAAAATTGAGCAGCAAAAGGCGGCAACAGTTGGTGATTATTCTGCACAGGTGTTTTTGGATTATCCAAGCTCCGAGGTTAAGGATAAAAACAACAGGTCGGTTGTGGATGAAATTAAGAATGTCATTCTAAAAACTAAGCCCGATTATATATATACTCATAATTTGGCGGATAAGCATATCACCCACGTTGCTGTGGCGGCAAAGGTTATACAGGCACTTAGGGAGCTTGATTATAAGCCAAGTGCGGTTTATGGCTGTGAGGTGTGGCGAAGCTTAGACTGGATTAACGATTGTGAAAAGGTGAGTTTTAACACTTCGGGCAGACCGAGCCTTGAAAATGCAGTCTTAGGAGTGTTCGATTCCCAGATAGCAGGTGGCAAGAGATATGATTTAGCTTCTGTTGGAAGGCGGCTTGCAAATGCAACCTTTTACGAATCTCACGGAGTTGATGATGCGGATTCCTTAATATATGCAATGGATTTAACACCGCTTGTGGATAAAAACACAAATATTACGGAATATGTTTTAGCATATATTGCAGGCTTTGCGCAGGATGTGGAAAATAAAATAAAGGCGGTTACGTTATGAGAATAATTATATGTGAAAATTATGAAGAAATGTCTGAAAAGGCGGCAGAATTTGTTAAAAGCCAGATAATGCTGAAGCCCGCCAGTGTTATCGGTTTGCCGACAGGTTCTACGCCAATAGGAATGTATGATAAATTATCCGATTTGGACATTGATTTCAGTGAGGTTACAACCTTTAATTTGGATGAATATTATCCTATAAAGAAGGATAACAATCAAAGCTATTACTATTTTATGAATAAAAATTTATACAGCAGGGTTAATCTGAAAAAAGAAAATGTTTTCATCCCAAGCGGTGAAGCGGATGATGCCCAAAAGGAATGTGAAAATTACGAAAAGCTGATTAAGGAAAGAGGGGGATTGGACCTTCAGGTGCTTGGTATAGGGCAAAACGGTCACATAGGCTTTAACGAGCCTTCGGATAGTCTGGACGCATTTACCCATATTACAAGCCTTACCGAAAATACCATTGATGCAAATTCAAGATTTTTCGAAAAGCGTGAGGATGTTCCCACAAAGGCTTTAACAATGGGAATTGCCACAATAATGAAGGCGAAAAAAATACTTCTGCTTGCCAGTGGGAATGAGAAGAAGGCGATAGTTTCCGCACTTTTGAAAAATAAAATTGATACAGAAATTCCCGCAACCGTGCTTTCAATGCATTCAGATGTTACACTTATTTGTGACAGAGCTGCTTATATTGGATTATAAAATAATAAAAAGTTCAAAAAAGTGCCGCAAATTATGCGGCACTTTTTTGAAATGATTATTTAATTAACTGCATTTGGAATAGCCGCAATTGTGGCAGGTTGCACAGCCTTCCGAAAGATGCAAAACAGTTTTGCATTCAGGGCATACATTGGAGGCCTTTGGTTTATCATCACTAACTTTTTTTTCTGAAGAATTTCTGTAATATTCATCGTGCAAGGCTTTTGCAATTATATCAGCGCAAGACATACCGCTTAATTTTTTTTCGCCTTTACTTTTAACAACTGTGCAGGCGGCGCATTTTATGCCTTTTAATTGGTCGACAATTTCATCAACCTTGGTTCCTGTGCGAAGTGCAAGGGAAATCATTCTGTTAAGCCCTGCTATGTTGGATTCGCAGGTTCCTGTTTTTGATGTGTTTATAAAGGTTTCAACAATATTGTTTTCGCCATCACGGTTTATGGTTAAATAGAAGGAACCGCAGGCATTTAAAAATTTATTTGTTGTACCGTGAGTTTCGCCAAAATCACTTCTGCTAAGAGGTTGGATATAATCAAGCTTATAGGTTTTTTCATCCTTAACTTCGGAGGATGTTGTAAGAATACCGCTTCGCAGGCAGCCGTCCCTGTAAATGGTAACGCCTTTAAGCCCAAGCTTCCATGCGTTTATATAAAGCTCCTTAACATCTTCCTCGGTAAAATCGTTGGGAACATTAACGGTGGAGGAAATAGAGGCATCAATAAAAGTTTGCGCTGCGGACTGCATATTTAAACGCTCGTTATAATTAAGCTCCATTGAGGTTGTAATGAAATCTGGCAACTCATCTTCGCTTTCCAAATTGTTAATATCCATATATTGCTTAACAATAGGAGTGTATATTGTGTAAAATACATCCTCGCCATGTAAGGATTCTGTTTTTCTTTGATAAGAGCGTGCAAAAATAGGCTCTATGCCGCCGGAAATTCCAAGCATTGTGGACAGAGTTCCTGTTGGTGCACAGGTTAAAAGCTGAGAATTTCTAATCCCATGCTCACTTACCAATTCCTTAACCTCATCCGATATGTTTTCAATAAAGAAAGGACTTGCGGCAACCGCATCTTTTTTATACTGAGGATATGCCCCAAATTCCTTGGCAAGCATTGCGGATTGAGCAACTGCTGAATTTATCATGGAATAGCCGATTTTATTAACTATATTAACAGCATCATCACTGCCATATTTAATTCCCAACATAATAAGCATATCAGCAAGACCCATAACACCAAGCCCAATCTGACGCCAATCCCGAACGCTGTCCCTCTGTTCCTGCAATGGGTGAAGCTCCAAGCCTTCGTCTAAAACTTCGTTCAGCGCCACAACTGCTTTTTTAACGGTATCGCCAAAAGCTTTAAAATCGAATTGAGCACGAATGCCAAATGGATTTTTAACGAATTTTGATAAATTTATGCTTCCCAATAAGCAGCTTCCTCCGGCAGGCAAAGGCTCCTCTGCACAGGGATTAACCCCTGCGTATTCAAAGCTTTCGTCCTCGCTTAAAAGGTTCCAGTTTTTAATTCTGTCCCAGAATAAAATTCCCGGCTCCGCCATGTTCCAGTTGTTATGGCACAGCTTTTTCCAAATTTGTGCAGGCTCAACCTCTCTTTCAACCAATTCATTGGTTTCGGGACGAGAAAAATGTAATTTCCATGGCTTGCCTGTAAGCAGGCAGTTCATAAAGTAATCGGAAATTTTAACAGAAATATTTGCTTTTGTAACTTTTGTCAAATCGTTTTTTATATCAATAAAATTTTCAATATCGGGGTGTGTGCAATCCATAGAAAGCATTAAAGCTCCCCGTCTGCCAAACTGCCCGATAAGCTCTGTAACCATACTGTAAAGGTTCATAAAGCTAACAGCGCCAGTTGTTTCCTTTGCGGCGTTGTTGATTTTTGCGCCTGATGGTGCTAATTTAGAAATATCAAGCCCACAGCCGCCTCCATAAGAATATGTTCTGGCAAGCTTTTTTGCACAGTCAAAAATACTTTCTATATTATCTTCAGGCGGTGCAATAACATAACAGTTAGAAAAAGTGATTTTTCTGCCTTTATTTTGCAATCCTCGACTGGCAAGTATCCTGCCGCCAAAGAGGAATTTTTGGTCTAAAATCAGCTTTCGTATTTCGGCATTACCGCCGCACATTCTGTCAAGCCAATCGGAAAATGTTTCTCCGTCGTATCTGTATTTCTTGTTCCAGATGTCAATACCTAATTTATTTTCTTCTCCCAACCATTTTTCTACACTGTTCATTTAGCACTTAAGCCCTCTTTCTTTGAGAATACTATATATTGTGTTTGATATTATGCATTAACACAATCGATTGTATATATTGTATATTATGTACATAGAAATGTCAAGAACAATTTATTTAAATTCACAACAAAATAAATTCTCTTTGAAATTTATGATATAATATGTGCAAGGCTTTTAAGGGTGATTTGCCAAATTTTATAATTCGGCATATAATGCTCCACTATACTCCAAAATTTTTTGCTATGGTTATGTTCTTTAATGTGTGCAAGCTCGTGTATTATAACATAATCAATAGCTTTTTCTTCAGCCATAATCAGCATCCATGTAAAATTCAGGCTGTTTTTGCCACTACATGAACCCCAACGGGTTTTTGCAGAGTTTATTTTAACATCGGTGGGTGTGCATACCATAATTTTAGAAAAATGCATAACCTTTTCCTTAATAATTTCCTCCGCAAGATGCTTATATATGGCTAAAATGTTTTGCTTTAAATTCAGTTCGGGCGAGCAGAAAACATTTCCGTCAAAGAAAGCTTTATCAGCCTTAATAAGCGGATATTCTATGCCCATAAATAAAAGCTTTGAACTAAAATCAAGTGTATATTTTTGCTTTTGGCTAAACAAAGCTATGCTTTCGGACACTTTTTTGTCTATCCAGGCCGATTTTAAACTTACAAATTTTTTAATCTCATAATCAGAAATTTGGTTTGGACACCGAACCTCAACAACACCGTTTTCTAATATATAAATCGCCATTGTTTTTCGTTTGGAGCGAACTATTTGATATTTCATATCCGTTTATAATTTAACCTCCACAAAATTATTTGCAGTTATCGAATTTTCGGTTACATCGCAATCAATGGCAATAATATTAACTCCGCTTTTTGCGGCGGTTTTAAGGGCATCTCCAAAGGCTTTATGAGTTTTAACATTTGGAGTGAAATATTTAACCCCTCGCATTTGAATAACAAAAACAACATACGCACTAAACCCCTCCCTGACACAATCGCAAAGCCCATTCAAATGCTTTACGCCTCGCTCGGTGGGGGCATCGGGGAACAAAACCACACCATTTTCCTCTAATGTTGCACCTTTAACCTCAACAAAAATTTTTTGCCCATCCGCTTCTATGTAAAAATCGAAGCGAGAATCTCCGTGTTTCAATTCAGGTCTAATTTTTGTTACATCTTTAAACAAATTGCCATTTTGCACCCATTCGAAAAATACCTTGTTGGGCGCACTGCTATCAATATTTATAAGCTTTTTGCCCTTATATACGGAAATTAAATCAAATTTAGTCTTTCTGCTTGGGTTTTCAGCCTCTTGCACACACACAACTGCATTTGTCAGCAAAAGCTCCTTGCACCGCCCTGTATTTTTAACATGGCAAATTTCAGTCTTACCTTCAAGCTTTATGTTTGCAATAAAACGATTTGGGCGACTGATAAATTCTGCTTTTTTAATATTTTGATAAATCATTTACATTCCTCTATTTCTTGAAAATAAAAAATACCGCACCCAAAATGCATATAAAAGCATAAAGATAGTTCAAGGTGAACTTTTCTTTTAAAAAGGTAACCGAAAAAATTGCAAAAACAGTTAGTGTTATAACCTCCTGAATTATTTTAAGCTGTGCGGTGGTGTAATATTCACTGCCAAGCCTGTTTGCAGGAACCTGAAATATGTATTCAAAAAAAGCGAGCCCCCAGCTTGCCAAAATCACTATCCATAAGGCGCTTCCTTTGAATTTCAAATGTCCGTACCACGCAAAGGTCATGAAAATATTTGAAATAATCAAAAGCCCTATTGGTGATAACACCTGAAAAGTATTCATATAGCCTTCTCCTTAATTGTTGTTTATTAAATCTTATCCAATAGTCAGCACTTTTTTGCAACTTCAAAAGCCTGCTATGTAACTTTGTAGTAACTGAAAAACAAAAAAATCACAGCTATATTAAAAACCAAAGCCAAGGGCAATAAAATCCTAAACTTTATGTGCTTTGTTTTATGTCGGAACACACTCATTCCAAGTATTGCTCCTATGCTACCCATAATAAATGCAGATAAAATCAATGTTCTTTCACTTATCCTCCATTTGCTTTTAATCGCCTTCCATTTATCAATGCCATATAATAAAAATACAAAAACATTCCAAACAAATATTGACAAGATTATTTTATCCATCATTTTACCCCTCCGTTAGCACACCATTGCTCCAAATTGGGATTGGTTCACCTTTAAATTTACGCTTACGCCTTAAAATATTCGTATCTGAAAATGCTTTAATTTTGGCAAAACGCTCCCTTCTATTCTGCAATGAACCTCCAAAGCTTGTTTTTATATTCCTCGGTAGCGTAATCAATACCCACTCGTTTTGCCATTTTAAAATTGGGTACAAAGCCATCATCCTCAAGCCAAAGTTTGTCTGATGCTACAAGGCTTTCGTTATTTAAGCTGCGGTCAATCTGCAATAATTTTGTGAGCCTACCCGGGCCGTTAAAGCCCTCAACTCCTCGAATTAACACTGCTTCGGGGAAGCCCTCATCGCCCGTTACGACGTTAAACAAATTATGAATTCCATAGCAAAGATAAACATAAGCCCTTCCGCCGCTTTCATATAAAATTTTCGTCCGCTCCGTTTTTCCCTTATGCGCATGGCAAGCAGTATCGTCCTCGCCGTAATAACATTCTGTTTCGGTAATTCGATATTTTAAAACCTCGTTTCCTAATCTGCGAAATAAAAATTTGCCAAGTAGCTTTGGTGCAAGCTCGATAGCGGATTTTCTATAAAAATCTTCTGTTAACCTCATATTAATCTCCCATCAAATACAGTAACTATGTTATAAAAACACAAAGCCATATACACTGGGTTGTACGTAATACTCTGTGTCTTTGATGCCGCGGAATGAAGATACTATCACCTTTATACAAGGTTATGATGCCGTTTTCAAATTCCAAATCCGCTTCACCCTCTAAGAGGCACACCCATTCGTCCTCCAATTGGTTATACCAATCGGTAGTATGCCCTTTAGACACAATTTTTTTAATTCTAACATTTTTATTTTCAAGTAAGATTTCAATAAATTCTTTCGAAAGTTTTTCTTCCGAAATATCAAATATGCTCATAATTATAAACATTCCTTCCTTTATGGCACAAAACAGTATGGAATTTGTCAGGCATATGTCGAAATTCCGCCCTGTCGGCAAAGGCTTTATTAAGCCTAAAAAGCATATTGCACACATTTGAGGTTATTATAACATAAATAAAAAACTGCCGCAACAAATATGTTGGGCAGGCTTGATATTATATATTTTTTATATTACACCCTAAGGAATAAGCGGTTTTGCAGTGGTACGCCCGGCAGGAGTCGAACCTGCGACCTTTTGGTTCGTAGCCAAACACTCTATCCAACTGAGCTACGAGCGCACATCAAAATTGACTGCCTAATTATTATAGCACAGTGCCTTTTGAAATGCAATAGTTTTTTAGTAAAAATATGTATAAATTAAACTTCGCAGGAAATAAGCAACTAATTCCCTGCAAAGCTTAATGCTGATTTTCGTTTTATAGCGGTTGAAATTTCTATAAAATGAGGCAAACCGCTATATTTACTATTTATAATCATTCTTTCTTATTTCTGCACGTTTAATTTTTCCGCCTAAGGTTTTTGGCAATTCCTTTACAAATTCAATAATTCTTGGATATTTATAGGGAGCCGTAACCTTTTTTACATGGCTTTGCAATTCCTTTATCAGCTCTTTACTTGCACAAAATCCCTCCGCCAGCACAACAGTTGCCTTAACAACCTGCCCGCGAATTTCGTCCGGAACGGCGGTAACAGCACATTCCACAACGGACGGATGCTCCAGCAACGCACTCTCGACCTCAAATGGTCCTATACGATATCCACTGCATTTTATAACGTCATCATTCCTGCCAACGAACCAATAATAACCGTTGCTGTCCCTCCATGCAACGTCGCCCGTATCATAATGAGTTCCGCCTAAATTTTTCTCGGTCATTTCATCATCATTAAAATAGCCTGTAAATAAGCCTGTCGGCAGCTTTTTATCGATATCCATAATTACGATTTGACCTTCGTCGCCGTCCTCGCAAATATTTCCGTTTGCATCAAGTAATTGTATATTATAAAGGGGTGACGGCTTTCCTGTGGAACCGGGAAGCGTTTCAAACCATTGAAAATTAGCAAGCATAACCGAGGATTCGCTTTGCCCAAAACCTTCACATAATTTCAATCCGGTAAGCTCGTACCATTTTTTAAAAACCTCCGGATTTAAAGGTTCACCTGCTATGCAGCAATGCTTTATGCAGGATAAATCGAATTTTGTAACATCCTCCTGAAGCATAAACCGAAACATTGTAGGCGGTGCGCAAAAGGTTGTAACTTTATATTCGGTTATCTTTTCAAGCAGCTTAAGCGGCACAAATTTATCCATATCATAAGCGAAAATAACCGCTCCGCATATCCATTGTCCGTAAATTTTGCCCCAGCCAAATTTTGCCCAGCCTGTGTCCGAAACGCTCATATGCAGTTTATCCTCCTGCACACGCTGCCAATATTTTGCCGTAACTATATGCCCAAGCGGATAAGAAAAATCATGTCTTACCATCTTTGGCATACCGGTTGTTCCCGACGTAAAATAAACCAACATAATATCCTTCCAATTAGTTTGCGTGCGTTCAAAAACATCGGAATGTTTTTCGATTTCCTCATCAAAATTAAGCCATCCATTACGGTTTCCATCAACAATAACGAAGTTTTTAAGGGTTAGCGTATCGCTTTTAGCAAGCTCCACTTGGGATATAACAAAATCATCGTCAACACAAACAACAGTGCAAATCTGTGCTGCATTGGCACGATACACTATATCTTTTTTAGTAAGCTGCAATGAACCTGGAATGAGTATTGCCCCGATTTTATGTAATGCGGTGGCGCATACCCAATATTCCCATCTTCGGCGTAAAATCAGCATTACAACAGAACCTTTGGTTATTCCCATGCTTGTAAAAAAATTTGCCGCCTTATTGGATAACCTACTTATATCGCTAAAAGTAAGCGTTTTTTTATCTCCCTTATCATTGCACCAAACAAGGGCAGTTTTATTTTTATCCTGCTTTGCCCATTCATCCACAATATCAAAGCCAAAATTAAAATTCTCCGGCACATTAACGGCATAATTTTCTTTAAAATCCTCGTAGGAATCAAATTCTATTCTTGGTAAATATCTGTCCAGTAACAATTTAGCTCCTCCTTTATTCTGCAATTACAGTAAGAAATTTTGCCTTTGTATCCCCCACACATTTTTGTGAATGAGGGTGAAGGGGATTAAAATATATACTGTCCCCCTTATTTAAAATAAATTCTTTATCATCAAAGGCGACAGCTATGCTGCCCTCCATTACAATGTTAAATTCCTGACCCGAATGGGTAACAAGTGAGGTAGGCTCGTCAGATGGGCATAGTGTTACAATCAGAGGCTGCATAAGCTTATGATTATAGCGAAAAGCCAAATCCTCATATATATATCCGGCAAATCGTGTCACTGATTTACCCTCACCATTTTTAACTATGTGATATGTGTCCAGCTTTGCGACGACTCCGGTTATAATTTCGGTAAAATCCACACCAAATTTGGCAGAAATTTCGTATATCACACTAATTGGAATATTATCGCCGCAGCTTTCATATTCCTTATATGTTTCCACATCAATGTTTAATTCATCTGCCAGCCTTTCTACGCTATAACCGCAGACCTCCCTAAGCTCACGAATTCGAGCCGCAATTTCACTGATTTGTTTCTGCATAGCCATTCCTCCCATTTAATATAATAAATACTTGTAGTTATTACATCATAAATTTCAAAGAAATTTTATAATGTAATTGCGCATCGCCATTTTCGAGCATGTTCTGCGAGAAAAATTTTGGCGGGGCATAAATTCAAGGATATAATAAACGCTTGCATTTATTATATCATGAAAACGCTTGAATGTATAGTGTCTATGCGGATTATGATATAATATAAGTGTAATATAACATCAGCAGATGTGGATAGCATTAGGTTGTTTTTTTCAATGATTTTATAAAACAGAGTGCATAAGCTATTAATAACTTATGCACTCTGTTTTATAATTAGCAGTAATTAATTAATCCATTAAACATCCATAAAGTTTTCTTCTTTATGCTCGCCTGTAACGATAAAAACAACCCACTCTGCGATGTTTGTTGCATGGTCTGCAATACGCTCCAAATATTTTACAACCAAAACGTAGTTAACCGCTCTGTAGACTGATTTTGGATTTTTTGATATGGTATCGCCGATTTCATCAATCAGCTTTAAGAACATATTATCAATTTCATCATCTGCGGCGCAGATTTCATTTGCTTTTTCAATATCCAATTTTATATATGCCTCTATTGCTCCCTCAACCATTTTATTAACCTTTTTCGCCATTAAGGTGATTTCGGAAGGTGGCGTCATATCTTCGTTGAATTTAGACATTTTCACAGTAAGCATAGAGATATCCTCTGCTTGGTCGCCTATCCTTTCCATATCGGTAATTATTTTAAGTGCCGCACTGATTTTGCGTAAATCCGTTGCTATCGGCTGCTGCCTTGCAATAAGATTAAGGCATATTCTTTCTATTTTATGCTCTATTTCATCAATTTCACTGCCGTTTTTATATACTTTTTTTGCCAAATCAACATCTTCTCTTACAAGTGCATCAATAGAATTTCTGATAGCATCCTGCACAAGATCACACATTTTCAGCAAATCATTCTGCATATTCAGCATTTCTAAATCAAAGCGGTATCGAGTCATAATGAAGCCTCCATATTTATAGTTTAACCAAGTATAACAAAGTAATGTTATGTTAAAATTAATTTATTGTTAAATTTATGTTAAGAAAATTTAACATAAATTTAACAATAAGTTTATAGAAACTTAACTTGCAAATGATAAATTGTAAACATAAAAAAAACAGGAGGAATAAAATGAGAAAATTATTATTGGTATTTACAGTTGCAACACTATTTCTTGCAGGCTGCACAACTAAGGCACCTAATAACGGAGGCACTGCAAACAATAAACAGGAATTAAAAGGAACCGTTTCGCTATCCGGCTCCACATCAATGGAAGAAGTGGTTAAAGCTTTGGCGGAAGATTTTATGAATAAAAATAAAGGTATAACAATTGATGCGCAATTTAACGGCTCCAGCCAAGGAATTAAGGATGCTCAAGAGGGCAAGGCTGATATTGGTAATTCATCAAGGGAATTAAAGTCCGAAGAAACAGGCTTATCCTCAAATAAAATTGCGATAGACGGTATTGCAATTGTTGTAAACAAATCAAACACAGTTAATGAATTAACATTAGAGCAATTGGCAAAGGTATATATAGGCGAAATTAAAAACTGGAATGAAGTGGGCGGAAATGACGCTGCAATTGTTGTGGTTGGTCGTGATGCGGCTTCCGGAACACGCGGAGCATTTGAGGAAATTGTTAAGGTTGCGGGAAAATGCAAATATGCACAGGAAAAGGATTCAACAGGCGGTGTTAAAACAGTTGTTGAAACAGTGCCTGATGCTATTGGATATGTTTCGCTGGAAGCGGCTGACGATAAGGTTTCAAAGATTGCAATAAATGGTGTTGAGGCAACAGAGGAAAACATTGTTGCAGGCACATATAAACTATCCAGACCGTTTATTATGGCAACAAAGCAAGGCGCAGTTAAGCCGGAGGTTCAAAAGTTTTTGGATTATGTACTAAGTGCAGAAGGTCAGGCAATAGTTAAGCAAATGAAGTTAATAACAGTTAGGAATTAGAGAGTTGAACCACAATATGGAGTATAATTCTCTAATGCCTAAATAAGGGGTGTAGGTGGTGCATAACCAAAATGCGAAAAAATCATTTACTATATTAGGAAACAGCAGGACAAAATCCGCACTTGAAAAAACGATGCAAATTATCTTTGCATCGTGCGGTTTTATAGCGGTGCTGGCAGTTTTTGGAATTACAATTTACATGATAATTGCAGGTGCGCCGGCAATCGGTAAAATAGGAATTTTGGAATTTTTATTTGGAAATCAGTGGCTTCCCACCGCGGATGTGCCGAAGTTTGGTATTTTATATATTATTTTAACATCAATAATCGGTACTTTTTTTGCAATATTAATCGGTGTTCCGATAGCAATATTAACAGCTGTGTTTTTATCGGAAATTGCATCAAAAAGAGTTTATAATATGGTACGCCCTGCCATCGAACTGCTTGCAGGAATACCGTCTGTAATATATGGGCTTTTGGGTGCGATACTTCTTGTTCCCGTTATGCGTGAAATAGAAATTATAATATTTAAAGGTTCCGAGACTCACCAGTTTACAGGTGGGTCTAACCTTGTTTCTGCAATCATTGTTCTTGCAATAATGATTTTGCCTACGGTGGTTAACGTGAGCGAAACCTCGATAAGGGCGGTGCCTCGTGAATATAAGGAGGCTTCTCTTGCCCTTGGGGCGACTCATATGGAAACAATATTTAAGGTTATGATACCTGCGGCACGCTCTGGCATTGTAACAAGCATAGTTTTGGGAATAGGCAGAGCAATAGGAGAGGCTATGGCTATTATAATGGTTTCGGGGAATGTTGCAAATTCTCCGCTGCCTTTTAACAGTGTAAGGTTTTTGACAACAGGTATCGTTACGGAAATGAGCTATTCCAGCGGTTTGCACAGGCAGGCACTTTTTAGCATAGGACTTGTGCTTTTTGTGTTTATTATGGTTATCAATCTTTGCGTTAATCTTATCCTAAAAAAAGGAGGCGGTGCAAATGGCAGGTAACACAAAAACAATTATATCCAGCAGAACACGCCCTTTTGATATATTTACAAAAACCGCAATTTATTTTAGCACAGGGTTAACTGTTATTATTTTAATTTCCATGATTGCTTATATAATTGCAAGAGGTGCGCCGCAGATTTCGTGGCAGTTTTTATCAAAAGCACCCTCTGCCCTTAAAGGCACCTACGGAATATTGCCAAGCATAATAAATACATTATATATTATTGTTGTAACCCTTATTATTGCAACTCCTGTTGGAGTTGGCTCTGCAATATATTTAAACGAATACGCACGCAAGGGCGCAATTGTGAAGATTATAGAAGGAACGATAGAAATTTTAGCAGGCATACCATCGATAATATACGGGCTTTTTGGCGCAATTTTCTTTGGTGAAATTATGCAGCTTAAATATTCCATATTAACCGGTGCGCTGACGCTGACGATTATGGTTTTGCCTGTTGTTATAAGAACAACACAGGAGGCATTAAAAACGGTGCCTTACACATACAGAGAGGGTGCCCTTGGCATAGGCGCAACAAAGTGGTATATGATAAGGACGATAATTTTGCCAAGCTCCCTTAGCGGAATAATAACAGCAATAATACTTAGCATTGGAAGAATAGTCGGTGAATCCGCCGCTTTAATCTTCACAGCAGGTGCGGCAAGCAATCTGCCGAAATCTTTTTTCGGGCATGTATTAACCTCCGGCTCCACCCTTACGGTTCAGATGTATTTTGGTGTTGCGAACGGAAAATATATAGACCAAGGCTTTGGCGTGGCATTAGTATTGGTGATTATAGTGCTTTTGATAAATACAATAACCAGAGTGCTGAGCAATAGATTTAAAAAACAATAAACCGAAAGGAACAATATGTATTATGGATACTATAATTACCACCCAAAAGCTTGATTTGTTTTATGGTGAAAATCACGCACTTAAAAATATAAATATAGCAATAAAGGATAAGGAAATTACTGCGCTTATAGGACCTTCGGGCTGCGGTAAATCTACTTTTTTAAAAACCCTTAACAGAATGAACGATTTGGTTGAGGACGTTAAAATAACAGGAGAAGTTTTGGTTGACGGTGAGGATATTTATTCCCCAAAGGTGGATGTTACAATGCTTAGGAAGAAGGTTGGAATGGTTTTTCAAAAGCCAAATCCATTTCCAATGAGCATTTATGATAATGTTGCTTATGGCCCCAGAATTCACGGGATTAAGAAAAAGGCGGAGCTTGATGAAATAGTGGAAAAATCTCTGCACAGTGCCGTAATATGGGACGAGGTTAAGGACCGCCTTAAAAAAAGCGCCCTTAGCTTATCGGGTGGACAGCAACAAAGATTGTGCATTGCCAGAACAATTGCAGTTGCGCCTGATATTTTGCTTATGGACGAGCCTACAAGTGCGTTAGACCCAATATCAACATTAAAAATAGAGGATTTGGCGGCAGAGCTTGAAAAGAAATATTGCATTGTTATAGTAACACACAATATGCAGCAGGCGGCAAGAATTGCAGATAAAACAGCCTTTTTCCTCCATGGGGAAATTATAGAATTTGACGAGGCGGACAAAATCTTTTCAAACCCAACCGATAAACGAACAGAGGATTACATTACAGGACGTTTTGGTTGATATTATAAAATTAACGCTGACAAATTTAATTTGTCAGCGTTTTTTTGTGTAAGTCTGTATGGATGGTGTGTTAATATTAGATTTCTTTGATAGAACAGTTTCATCGACATATGCCAGTTAAGCTATAAATGCTATTCAATAATTGAAAAATATTTCATATTTACTTGTGGAATGGAAATTTCTCCGCCCATAGTAGAAGTATATGTTTTGATTCCGTCTAAATCTCCGTATAATTTAATGATGTCGTCTTCAAGGATTCTCGCTTCGTTTGTATCTTTTTTTGTATAATTTACATATATAGTATCAGAGTAATATCCATAACTATCCTTGTTTACATTAACTCTTAAAGCGACACTTTTACCACTTTCTAAAACTTGTATAACTTTACCAGTAAATACCGCTTTTTTTCAGTGTAATCGTTGGGATTTCTTGCTATTTCTTTATAGGCATAAGATTTTGCCGTTGTTTTATACTCGCTTTCCGTTTGTTTTGCCAATTCTGCTTTCTTTTCTAATTCTTCTTGTGCTAATCTTGCTTGCTCTTCCTTTTTCGCTTGCTCTTCTTGTGCTTTTTTTTCTTCGTTCGCTTGTTTTTCTTCTGCTGTTAATTCTTTATTTGATATTGATGTTTTTGTAGTTGTAGTTGTTTGTGAGTTGTTGCTGGATGGTGTTGATAAAATACCTATAACAAAAAAAACAATAGAAATTCCTAAACCAATTAAAGCGATTTTTTTTGGTTGTTTCTTAATAGCAACAATGACTAACCAAACAATAAAAACAAAAAAACCCAATGTTCCAATAACTCCCCAAAATGCTCCCATATTTTAAAAACCTCCATTTTTATATATTTTTTTATTAATTATATCACATAATATTACCAAAAGCAAGAAAATTATTCCAATTTTTACAAAAGTTACAGTTTATTAGTGAGGTTGTTCTATTTACAAATCCCCCATCCTATTTCAAACAATCTTTCAAAACAAATATGTCCATCACACAGCCTGCGCCGAGGCGGAAGCCTTCGGCAAAGCTTCTAATTCTTTTCTTGTTTCAATAAGACTGTTTAATATTTTAGTAAATTCCTTGCTGTGGCGGTTAAACCGTGAAGCGCAATAAATTTCGCTTTCGAAAAGCTCCTCTATGAAATCTATTTTATTCATCAGTTTTATCACCGTCTTTTTCCGACGTGATAACATCTAAAATTTTAAGCTTTTGCATATACGCAATTAAGCAATCTGTATGTAAATAATCACCTGTAAACCGCAGATACATACTATTTGTATTAATTTCTTTTTTGCAGTATGTGCATTTGCAAATGGGTTTATCCATTTGTATTGTTTTGACGTTTTCCCTTAAAAGTCTTTTAATTATGTCTTTCATTTGGGTTTTTCCTCCTCAATGCTTCCGATAATTCCGAGGCTTGGCGCTTGGCATATTGCCAAACGCCACATTTCCATCGGTTATCGGAAACACTGCATTATAAAAAGCATGCAGGTATGTCAAATGACAAATCATACCTACACGCTATCAGTTCGTTTTCGTCTGACAAAATCAAATATCCTAAACTCAATTGTTTTATATACACTATCCCCCTTGAAATTGAAGGGAGGGTGTGGTATAATACTTGAAGTGGTGTCGGTTATCCGATTGCGTATAGGTGGTTCTCTCACCTGTATGCAGGGTTAATATGCTCGTAACATATTGACCTGCCACGTTTTTTATTTATCAGTGTTTCCGTTAGGATTATTCTACCATATTTGGATAAATTATGCAATAGTTTTTTGAATTTATATTGAATTACGCAAAAAAACGGCGTAATTTTAAGCTTCAGGGGAATGAATCCGCCGAAGCTTAACCGAACACTTTTTTAACTTAAAGATTTAATCCATTTCTTACTGAGCAATCTGTATGCGCTCGCTATTCCTTTGAAAAGCTCCTCGGTTAAAATAAGTGCATAAACAATATGCATCGGTAATTTGAAAACCAAGCCCGAAAGGATTGCTATCGGAATTCCGATAAGCCATACCGAGCCTAAATCTATCGCCGCCGCCCACATGGTGTCTCCCCCACTGCGGAGTATTCCCACAATCGTCACAAAATTGAACATTTTAAAGGTGATGTAAATCGCCATGATAAGCATAACCTTATATGCCATGCTGTATGTATCTGCCGATATGTTATAAAGAGCCAGAACATAGGGGGAAATTACAACGATAATTCCTGCTAATACAGCGCTGAAAATAAGGGTTATCCATACATAGCTGATTGCATATTCGTATGCAAGGGCTTCTTTACCTTCACCTATTTTTTTGCCTATTAAAGCAAGCGCCGCATAGCCTATGCCCATAAAAGCGAACATAAAAATGCGTTCTGCGTTTGAAACTATTGCAACAACGGCAAGCTCTTTTGTTCCCATACGTCCGTAAACAACGTTATAGCAAACGGTGCCTACAGCCCACATACTTTCGTTTAAAATAACAGGATATGAAATTTTAATGAATTCCCCAAATATTTTTTTGGTGAATTTAAAAAGCTCGGTAATTTTACAGGCTATTATATGCCCCTCGTTATAAATAAGCAAAAACAAAAGCCCAACCTGAAGCACACGGGCAATAACGGTTGCTATTGCCGCACCTGCAACGCCGTATGCAGGGAAGCCTAATTTGCCGTATATCAAAACATAGTTTAAGACGGTGTTAACAGCCAGTGCGGCTATGCTTACATAGAGCGGAACTTTAACCTCTCCCGAACTTTTAAGCACGGCAAAATATATTTCTGTAACTGCGGTGGGAAGATACGACCACAGCACTATTTTTAAGTAAATCGAGCCGTATTCTATAACGGCGGCGTCCTTTGAAAAAACTCCTATCAATGAATTTGCAAAATAATATGCAAGCACCATAAACACAACAGAAAAGGTTACAGAGCAAAAAAGACCCATGCCCGTAACCTGTCTTATGCCATTATGGTTGCCGCTTCCATAATACTGGGCGGCGAAGATTGCACTGCCGCTTGCAACGCCAAAAATAAAAAGATTAAAAATAAAGAACACGTTGTTCCCTGCGCTTACGCCGGCAAGTGGCAGTTCGCCCAGCTTGCCTATCATAATTGTGTCCATTAAATTTAACAGGTTTGCTAAAAGAAATTGCATTGCAAGAGGTAATGCAATATGGAGTGTATCCTTATAAAAATTTTTATCCTTCGTTATAAACATTTGAAATTATTCCTTTATTTTTCCATTTTCCGCTTTTGTAATAAACATAGCTTGCAACTCCGCCAACCAGCCAGCCTATTGCCTGTGCGTACCATATTCCGTTTTGTGCAAGGTTTGTGGAGGACAGCGCATAGGCAACTGGAACACGCACAATCCAAAGTGAGATTATTGTAAAAATCATTGCGCTCATTGAATCCCCTGCTCCACGGATAACACCACTTGTTATGAATATCAGTGTGCCTACAACATAAAAGGATGCGGTGATTGTTAAATATTCCTGACCGTACTTTATTACAGTTGGGTTTTGATTAAACGCCGCCATAAGATGTTTGCCGAAGGCGATAACAAGCAGAGATACGCAAAGGGAAAAGACAACTCCCATTATCATAGTTGCACGATAGCCTTTATTAACACGTTCAACCTTTCCCGCTCCGATATTCTGCCCCACAAAGGTGGAGAGTGCCATGCCAAAATTCATTAGTGGCATGAGGGAAAGATTATCAATTTTGCTTGCTGCGGAAAATGCCGCCATAACGTCCTTACCGAAATAGTTAACTCTTGATTGAATAAGAAGCATACCAACCGAAACCGCCGCCTGTTGCATACTGGAGGGTATGCCTATTCGCAGTATTTGCTTTAATATTTGGTAATCGAATATTAAGTTTTTTACATTAAGGCTTAAAACTTTATTGGTTCTGTTAACATGTATAACACTGAATACGAAAGAACAAGCCTGCGATATAATGGTTGCCCATGCGGCGCCGGCTACGCCATAGCCTAAATACAATACAAATATAATATCCAGCACAATATTGATTACTGTTGCAACGATAATGTATATAAGTGGTGTTTTGGAATCCCCCACACCTCTTAAAATTGCGCTTACGGAATTATATCCAAAGGTTGCAATACAACCGATAAACATTATTTGCAGATAGGTTTTTGCATCGTGCATAACCAAATTTGGTGTGCCTAAAAATCTAAGCAGTGGTTCGGATATAAAATAACCTAAAATAGTTATAAAAATAGAACCGAAAAATAAAAATACATAGGATGTTCCTATAACTTTTTTAACATTTTCCATATCCCCTGCGCCAAAATATTGGGAAATGATTATTGATGTACCCATTGAAATTCCCATCATTAAGGATATCATCAAAAACATTATGGGAAAGGATGTGCCAACCGCCGCCAGCATAACATCACCGTTCGGTGCATTGCCCACAACAAGTGTATCAACCACGTTATAAAGCTGTTGAAAAAGATTTCCTAATAATAACGGCAGGCTGAAAAACAATATATGTTTTGCCTCGCTGCCGATTGTCATATCTCGCATAAAAATTTTACCTCCAATTTACATAACCTTTATTATATATTAAATATCCGAAAATGTAAAGTTTTGAATTTATAATGGGTATATTTTGCATTTTCGTGACTATAATTATAGTGAGGTGAAAAATATGTTAAACATAAGATTATTCGAAAAAAAAGACAAAGACGATTTGATTTCCAAACAAAAAGAACTATTACTTAGAGAAATTTTAAATGATATTATGCATGCAAAAAAGGAGCTTGATATTGCTCAAAGAAACTTTGACTATGCAAATACTCCGGAGCTTATCGATATATATTCATATCAAATTATTACTGCCCAAGCAAAATGTGATTTGCTGGTGAAGCGTGCGAAGGAGAGTGGTTTAACATTTCCAAGGTATTTGGATGATAATGTTTCTCTTGTCAATTTATAACTTTTAGTGTATAATATATTAGGCATTAGAGAGTTGAACCACATATGGTTTAAAAAGGCAAATTTTCCGCAATCATGTGTTAAAATGCTCGTGAATACAATAAGTATTCACTGCACTTTTGCCTTTGTTTGCGAAAAATTTGCTCTTTTTAAACTCGCAGACCCTGCGCACATGAAATTTTTTGATTTTTCGGTGCGGCAGATTGCAGCAAGGCTGCCGCCTTGCAAAATGGACAAGCCGGAAGGGCGAAAATTTAACAAGCTCAGGGCATATGGAGTTCAACCCTCTAATGCCTAAGTTAGGAGAGATACAAATGAAAAATATTGACACAAAGTACGACCCGAAGCAGGTTGAGGACAGGCTTTATAAATCATGGGTTGATAACGGTTATTTTGGCGCAAAGCCAAATCCTGATAAAAAACCCTTTACAATAGTAATACCGCCGCCGAACGTCACCGGTCAGCTGCACATGGGGCATGCCTTGGATGAAACCTTGCAGGATGTTTTAATTCGCTATCACCGTATGAAGGGCGAAGAGGCTCTTTGGATTCCCGGGACGGACCATGCGGGAATTGCAACCCAAATTAAGGTTGAGGAAGCGCTTAGGAAGGATGAAGGCTTAACTCGTTATGACCTTGGCAGGGAAAAGTTTTTGCAGCGTGTTTGGGACTGGAAGCATCAATACGGCAGCACTATAATTAACCAGCTTAAAAAGTTAGGCTGTTCATGCGATTGGGAGCGTGAACGCTTTACTATGGACGAAAAATATTCAAAGGCTGTGCGAGAGGTTTTTGTTAATTTATATAATAAAGGGTTGATTTATCAAGGCAACAGAATTATTAACTGGTGCCCAAGCTGTACCACCGCTCTTTCCGATGCGGAGGTTGAATTTGCAGAGCATGACGGACATTTTTGGTATATAAAATACGGCGTAAAGGATAGCGATGAATTTGTTACTATTGCAACAACACGCCCCGAAACTCTTTTGGGTGATACTGCTGTTGCTGTTAATCCGCAGGACGAGAGGTATTCTCATTTAGTTGGAAAAACACTGATACTTCCACTTGTTGGGCGTGAAATTCCTGTTATTGCCGATGATTATGTTGATAAGGATTTCGGCACAGGTGCAGTTAAAATCACTCCTGCTCATGACCCTAACGATTTTGAGGTTGGTTTGCGTCATAACTTAGAGCAAATTCGCGTTATGAATGATGATGCCACAATAAACCATCATGGTGGAAAATATTGCGGTATGGCAAGATACGATGCCCGAAAAGCAATAATTGCTGATTTGGATTTAGAAGGCTTACTTATTAAAATAGAGGACCACAGCCATAATGTGGGGCAGTGTTACCGTTGCAGCACAACGGTTGAGCCTATAACTTCCAAGCAATGGTTCGTTAAAATGGAACCTTTGGCTAAGGATGCGCTGGAGGTTGTTAAGGACGGCACTATCAATTTTGTGCCCGAGCGTTTTACGAAAACATACACAAACTGGATGGAAAATGTGCATGATTGGTGTGTGTCCCGTCAGCTATGGTGGGGGCACAGAATTCCTGCTTTTTATTGCGATAAATGCGGCGAAACAACAGTTAGCAAGGAGGATATTTCCCTTTGCCCGAAATGCGGCGGTGCGGTTAAACAGGATGATGACGTTTTAGACACTTGGTTTTCATCTGCATTATGGCCTTTTGCCACCCTTGGCTGGCCGGAAAAAACTCCTGATTTGGAATATTTTTATCCAACAAGCGTTTTGGTAACGGGATATGATATTATTTTCTTCTGGGTTGCCAGAATGATTTTCTCCGGTATGGAGCATATGGGGCAAAAACCGTTCAGCACAGTGTTTATACACGGAATAGTGCGAGATAATTTAGGTAGAAAAATGAGCAAATCCCTTGGAAACGGAATAGACCCCCTTGAAATTATTGATTTATACGGTGCAGATGCTTTAAGGTTTACCCTTGCAACCGGTAATTCGCCGGGTAATGATATGCGCTTTTACAGTGAGCGTGTGGAGGCAAGCCGTAACTTTGCAAATAAAATTTGGAATGCATCACGCTTTATATTAATGAATTTAGATGATAATGCAAGCGATACTCTGCCTGAAAATTTAGAACTTGAGGATAAGTGGATAATCAGCCTTTTAAACGATTTGGTCGAAAAGGTTACAGATAATTTGGACAAGTTCGAGCTTGGTATTGCGGTTCAAAATTTATACGATTTTATTTGGGATGAGTTTTGTGATTGGTATATCGAGCTTGTTAAGCCTCGTTTGGGCGGAAGCAAAAATCCGCAGAACGTTTTGGTTTATGTTATGTCCAATGTTTTAAAGCTTTTGCACCCGTTTATGCCTTTTATAACCGAGGAGATTTACAGCTATCTTCCTGTTGGCGATAAAAGCATTATGGTTTCAGATTGGTGCAAATATAATGCTGATTTGAACTTTAAAGCAGAGGTTGCAAATTTAGAAAAAATAAAGGGAGCAATTAAAGCAATAAGAAATATTCGTGCAGAAATGAATGTTCCGCCTTCAAGAAGGGCGAAGCTTGTGATTGTTACAGATGAGATTGATATTTTCACCAATGGTCAGGCGTTTTTCACCAAATTGGCAGGAGCCGGTGAATTTGTTGTAACCAATAACAATCTTGCAATTCCTAAAAATGCAATTTCGGTTGTTGTAGATGGTGCGGAAATTTATATGCCGCAGGGCGATTTAATTGACAAGGAAAAGGAAATCGCTCGCCTTAACACAGAAAAAGCAAAATTAGAGCAGGAAATTAAAAGGGTTGAGGGTAAGCTTAAAAACGAAGGCTTTATTGCAAAGGCGCCTGAAAGCGTAGTGGAGGAAGAGAAGCAAAAGGGCGAAAAATATCGTGATATGCTTGAAAAGGTTATGATAAGCTTAGGTAATTTAAAATGACATACGAACAAGCCATGGATTTTATACACAGCCGATTAAAATTCGGTTCAATACTTGGACTAAACACAATAGGCGCTCTTTTGGAGCGCCTTTCAAACCCCCATGAAAAATTAAGGTTTATTCATGTTGCAGGCACTAACGGAAAAGGTTCAACAAGCACTATGATAGCCAATATTTTAAAGGAAAGCGGATTTAAAACAGGGCTTTATATTTCTCCATTTATAAATTCTTTTTCCGAGCGGATACAAATTAACGGCGAGGAAATAAGTAAAGAGGAAATTGCACGCTTCACCGCCCAAATAATTGAGGTTATGGACGAAAATGTGCAGCCCACAGAATTTGAGGTTGTTACCGCAATCGGATTTTTGCATTTTTTGAATCAAAATTGTGATTATGTTGTGCTTGAGGTTGGTTTGGGAGGAAGATTTGATGCAACAAATATTATACAAAAGCCTGTTGTTTCGGTAATTACAAGCATAAGCCTTGACCATACCGAGCTTTTAGGTGATACAGTAGATAAAATTGCATTTGAAAAATGTGGAATAATAAAGCAAAACTGCCCTGTTGTTGCTTATGCGGATAACGAAATCGCTGCAAATGAGGTTATAACCAAAATTGCCGCAGAAAATAATTCGAAGCTTATTTTTGCTGATAAAAACACTGTTTTCGTTAAAGAAATGAATGTTTTTGGAACAGCTTTTATTTATCAAAATGATGAATATAAAATATCAATGCTTGGTATGCATCAGGTTTATAATGCTTTAACTGCGATAACCGTTGCTAAGCTTTTGGAAATTTCAATAGATAAGATACAAAAAGGGCTGGTAGGCACAAAATTTGCAGGTCGTTTTGAAATTATACACAAAAACCCTGTGGTTATTATTGATGGCGCTCATAATTATTCGGGAATTTTGGCATTTAAGGATACTCTTCTGAAAAATTTTAAAATGAATAAAAAAATTATAATAATGGGAATGTTAAAGGATAAGGAATACGAAAAGTGTATAAAGGAAATTGCAGAAATTGCAGATGTTTTCATTGCTACAGAGCCTGAAAACCTACGGAAGCTATCAGCTCGAGAAATGGCAGACGTTTCAGGTGCGAATTTATGCTTTGAAAATAAAAATAACGCCATAGCTTATGCACTTGAAAATGCAGAAAAAGATGACGTTATATGCGTTTGCGGTTCTCTTTATTTAATTGGCGGTATAATAATAAATTAGTGTAATAGTTTTTTTAATCTTTTATAAATCAGCGCAACTATTAAAGAGTTCAGCACAGATTTTATTATATTGAACGGAATTATTGCGGTTGGAAGCATTGCTAAAACCGCTTCGTATTTCATACCCCAAAATTTAACGGTAAAAAACAGGTTGGAGGGAATCATTACTAAAATCATACACAAAGCGCCTAATGCAAGCCCTATGATGGCGTTTTTTTTGTTTTTGTTTTTTTGATAAATAAAGGAAGATACAACCGTCAGCGTGCCTGTTGCAATTATGTGCATTATAATTCCAACCCATCCGCTTGCGGCGCTAAGCGTCATTCCTTGGATAACAGAAACAACAATAGTTGAGATAAGTGCGTATAACGGGCCGTACATAAAGCCGATAATAAGCAGAGGAACATCTGCCATATCATATTCCAAAAATGGTGCGTTTGGAATAATCGGAAAGTGCAAAATTGCTACCAATAAAACGGACACTGCGCTGAGCATTGCGATTTTTGTTAACTTTTTTGTTTGGTTTGTCATAATTTAATTTCTCCTTTTAAAAAATTAGTATTACTTGAAAAGGTTAATTTTGCGCAAAAAAATAAACCCTTTCAACAGGGTTTAAGAGTGCGAAAAAAATATGACAATTAAGCCAAATATCTTCTCTCATCCAGACTATACTGTCGGCTTCGGAATTACACCGAATCAACCAAAGTGCTAATGCACAAGGCTCGTGGGCTTTACCACCGGTGAGGAATTGCACCTCGCCCTGAAGATTTCATATACATTATATAACAAACCACATAAAATTGTCAATATATTTTTGATTATTTTAAAAATAATTTGTAATAATATAATTGTGGAATAGGTGTAACAATAAAAAAACCATGGAGGTTAATATGACTAAAGGAAATTTTGTAAAAGGTATGGTTGCAGGAACAATTTTAGGCGTAGGTGCAAGTATGATAATAAATCCCATAGATAGTCGCGATAGAAACAGGATGGCAAAGAGTACTTCTAAAATGTTTACAACCATCGGTGCATTTGCAGACCATTTAATGGATATGAGCAAATAACCAAACAGCGCTGTGCAAATTAATTTTGCACAGCGCTGGATTATTTTTTGACGCTATATATTCTTCGGGCAACACGCTGTACTTTGCCATAATCTTTAAGTGTTAAACAGAATTCTGCTGAACTAATTCTTTGAGTGTTGATTGGTTAAATTTCTCTAACTGCTGCGTTTTTCCCCACTACATCAATCACTTTTTTAAAGCCTTCCCTATCAACAAGCTTAGAGCCTAAAGATGTTACAACTAAAGTTATATTATCCCTGCCTATTTTATCAATAAATGTGCGGACGGCAGGAGGGAAGCTTTCTGCCCAAAGTGGCATAACCAAAATAATCTGTTCATCAGATTGAGGATTTCTGTACACCGTGTTGGTGCTTTTCTTTTTTACCGCATAAAAAGCCGCTTTAATGTATCCGAAAATTCCGTTCCAATTAATGTTGTCCGTAATCTTATAAATCTCTGCATTTTTGATTGCCCCGATTTCTTTTGCAATTTTTTCGCTAACGCCTGTTCTTGTGAAATAATAAATTGCCGATTTCATAATTTGTTCCTCCTTTATATTGTTGTTATTTGCTTATCATAGCATATATATAAAACTATAATTCCGATATTAAAAATATTTAAGTACTAATACTTATATTATACTTCAATGTTTCACAGTTTACAATTCTAATATCTAAATTCTTAGAAATTTTTGATGAAGTTAAAATAATACTACAAAAAAGTTCCTTAAATATGATTGTTTAAGGAACTTTCTTGGAGCTGGTGATGAGAGTCGAACTCACGAACCTCTTCATTACGAGTGAAGCGCTCTACCAACTGAGCTACACCAGCATATATATGAGAGGGTGGGGTTTGTCACGCTCTGCTTTTTTTGTCATAAGAGTGCCTGTTTATTTAAGTATCTTTTAAGAGCATAAGGATATTATACAAGTAAATATTATTATAGTCAATAAAAAGTTTGCAAAAATTTTTCAAAATGTATATAATAGATATACAATAAACTTTTAGGAGATGAGTGCTGTGATTTTGACTGTTACATTAAACCCTGCAATTGATAAAACCTATGTTGTGAAGAATTTTGAACCTTATGCATTGAACAGGGCTTCGAGAGTTATAATTAACGCAGGCAGTAAGGGGATAAATGTATCCAGAGTTGTGGTGCAATTAGGGCAAAAAACTTGCGCTTTGGGCTTTGCAGGCGGTGTAAATGGTCAGCTTCTTTTATCCGAGTTAAGCGCAGAGGGTGTAGAGGAGGATTTGGTAAGGGTTGATGGGAATACCCGTCTTAATATAAAAATAATGGATAACGTTACCAAAAAGGTTACTGAAATTAACGAAATTGGAGAAGGAGTAAGCAATGCGGAGCTTAATTTGTTTATGAGTTCCTTTGAAAGACATATGCAAAATTGCAATATAATTGTAATTAGCGGTAGTATTTTGCCGAATATGGCTAATCATATTTATTACGACCTTATTAAGATAGCCGAGAAGCATCAGAAACCAGTTTTTTTGGATTGTGGTGGAGCTTTGCTTAAGGAATCTGTTAAGGCATCTCCGTATCTTATAAAGCCAAATTTGAAGGAATTCGCTATGATGTTCGGTAAAGAAACGCTCACGCAGGATGAGGTTATTAAAAATGCAAAAGAAATAATACATAAATATGGTGTTAAGCACGTTGTAGTAACACTGGGAAGAGATGGAGCAATTGGAATTACCGATGATAAGTGCTACAAGATTACTCCGCCTAACGTTGAGGTTGTTTCCACCGTTGGGGCAGGCGACGCTTTTTTGGCGGGAATGTGCCACGGAATGTTAAAGGGGCTTGATTTTAAAAAACAGTTGATATTGGCAACCTCTTGTTCTAACGCAAAAGTAACAAAAGAAGGTAACAACGTACCTTCTTTAATCGAATTATTAGGTTATACAGATGGAGCAAGGGTTATCGAAGTCTGATATCCTCCCCAAAGAAGGGCATTTTTTCGAAGCCGCCTATAATTCTTGAAGCAATACGATCTGAATATGCTGCGGCAAGCTGGTCAGGCTCTAAGTTTGTGCTGATTATCATATTGGCACCGTTGTTAAGCCGTGAATTGATGATATCGAATAAAATACTGTCAACATATGTACTGCGAAATTCTGTGCCTAAATCATCTATAATAAGAAGCTGTGCATCATATACACTGCTTATTACCTGCTTGTTTTTGCCCGATACATCTCTGCCGAATTTGTAATCCTCAAAGGTTGAAAAAAGTTTGGGGGCAGACATATAAAAAACAGTTTTGCCATCTTCAATATATTTTTTTGCGATGCAATCTGATGTGAAGGTTTTGCCCAGACCTGTTGCGCCGTAAAACAAAAGGTTTTGTGATATATTGCTTTGGGCATATGATGTTGCAAGTTCTAAAACGTTTTTCATATTTTCGTATGGTGAAACGCCATATTTCACGTTAACCTCTTTCGAATAAAGATTGAGGTTAAATTTTTCAAAGCAATTATTGCAGGTGGCGCAAACGTTAGACATTTTTTGCATAAGACGTTTGAATTTTTCTTCGTAGCAAGCACAGCGCTTATTATTAACATAGCCTTTATCCTTGCAAAGGGGGCAGTTGTGAATTTCCTTTAAGCAATCCGCAGGGATTGAAAATTTTTGCAGTAATTTGTTTTTTTCTTCCGTTAATGCGGCTGTAACCTGCTGTAATTTTTGCACAGCACTTTGTGCAGAGGCACCGCCGTTTAAAACTGAGGAGCATACCGAAAGGCTGGCTTTTGTGATTGTTTCGTCTATTTCTTTGATTCGTGGGATATGCGCATATATGTTGATAATTGTTTGCTGATGCTTTTTTTGGTTGCTTATTCGAATATTTTGATATTCCTTTTCCACCATATCATGCAGCATTCTTTTGAATTCATCCATTTGTTCGCTTCGCCCTCCTTCTGAGTAGGGCGTGTTTGAAAAATCCTCACGCCCGTAATTTTGACGAATTTTGCACCATACAGTGTTAAATTTCTTTGCCATAAAGCAATTATGCCTTCTGAAATTTGCCTTGTCTGGCACAAAATTCGCCTAAAATGCCAAACATGCCGATTTTTCAAACACGCCCTAGGAATTGGTATTGCTTTTTTTAATGCGCTTTTGAAAAGCATCTAATGCTATTTTATTATAATCCACATCGCTTCGCTGTGTGAAGTTTGTAAATTTTGAGGCTGTACTGCTTTTAGTTTCGCTTGCAATTTGAATGGGAAGTGTAATTCCTTTTTCTGCCCAGCTTTTTAATATTCCGTTTATGTATCTGATTGAAATTTTGCCTGTACGAGTAATATTCAGTTTTATTGCTTCTGTTATTAAATCATCATTTGGCTTTAGGGTGCTTTCCCATTCGCTGATTATGTTTTTTTCCGTAGGTGTAAATTCTTTATTATTATCATCTAAAAGCTTTTTAATGTGGCTTTCGTATGTTTTCCTCTGCTCAAGCAGGGCGAGGTGTGCCTCTGCCTTCTTTGTGGTGTCTATGTTTTGGTCTGCCCAGTTCATTGCTATTTTTTCAATATACCGCATATTGGTTTTTTCCTGCTTTGAGGCATAATTTAAAATTAAGGTTATAACCTCGGCAGGAAGACCTAAATAATCATAAATCCAAAAAAGCGTTTGCATATCCCCTGTTGATAAAATTTTGCACAGCAATTTTTCCGCAACCTTGTATAAAAGCTGAAGCTTTTTATCGCTGCTTGCTTGATTTGCAATTTCCGTAGGTGAATATATGCTTTTATCAGGGTGGGATACGGACGTTTTTGTGCGTTTGAAAATATCAAAGCCTTCATTCGTCCAGTATTCCACCGCATCGTTTACATCACTTGTTTTCATACCCAAAATCTTTGCAATTTGAGAGCTTTTCGGAATTGCACTTCCTTGAGATGAAAATCTGTATGCACAAAGATAAACCATAGCATAGGATGGATTTGCAGGCAATATATATTTATCTATAAAATCCAGAGGAAGAGATAAATTAATCATTTTTATAACCATTAGCCTTTCGGAAATTTAAGTTTTAATCCAAAATTATTTCGTCACTTGGTCTGCCCGGGGGAACCATAGGAAGAACACGCTCATCAATGTCTATATGAGCGTTAATAACAATGGGCTCATTAAGTGACAAAGCTTCTTCAAAGGAGTTTTCAAATTCTTCTATGGTTGAAACGTTGTAGGAATGAACGCCGAAGGCATCTGCCAGCTTGTTAAAATCGGGACCTCTGTCAAGGTCTGTGCTTGAATAACGCTTTTCGTAGAAGAATTTTTGCCATTGGCGAACCATGCCCAAGGTTTTGTTATTAATTATTACTATGATAACAGGAAGATTATAGTATTTAATTGTGGCAAGCTCGTTAAAATTCATTCGGAAGCTTCCGTCACCCGCAATATGAACAACTCTTTTTTGTGGCACACCAAGGGAAACGCCCATGCTTGCACCTGTGCCGTAGCCCATTGTGCCGAAGCCGCCGGAGGATATAAATGTTCTTGGCTTAGTAAAATCAAAATATTGCGCCGCCCACATTTGATGCTGACCAACTTCTGTTGTGATTATTGCATCTCCGTTAGTTTGCTTGCATATGTTTTTAATAAGGTTAAATGGCGTTAAATTGCCGATGTGGGAATGCCCTATGGGGAAATCCTCTTTAATTTTTTGTATAAACTGAACCCACTCTGTATTGGATTTTTGCTCAATTGCGGAAATTAGAGGAGTTAGAGCTTCTTTTATATCGGATATTATTTTGTGGTTAACCCTAATGTTTTTATCTATCTCCGCAGGGTCTATATCAATATGAATTATTTTAGCGTTAGATGCAAATTTTTGAGGGTCTCCTATTACTCTGTCGGAAAAGCGCACGCCTATTGCAATTAGAAGGTCACACTTGGCGGCACCTATGTTAGAAGCTTTTGTTCCATGCATACCAAGCATACCGGTGTATAGTTCATCGGTTGCAGGATATGCACCAAGACCCATAAGGGAACAGCTGATTGGTGCATCTATTTTTTTAGCTAAGGTGAACAGCTCCTGGCAGGCATCGGAGCTTATAACTCCGCCGCCGGCAAAGATGAAGGGTTTTTCGCTGTTTTTAATAAGCTCTGCCGCTTGTGCAATTTCCCATTCCTCCGGCTTTTTCCTTACAGGAACGGCAACGGGTTCGTTGGAAAAATCGCACATTGCTGCTGTAACATCCTTTGGAATATCTATTAAAACAGGCCCCGGTCTGCCGCTTTTTGCAATGATAAACGCTTTTCTTATTGTATCTGCCAAATCCTTAACGTTTTTAACAATATAGTTATGCTTTGTTATTGGCGCAGTGATTCCTGCAATATCCGCCTCCTGAAAGCTATCCTTACCTAAAAGGCTTGTGCCGACGTTACCTGTAATTGCAACCACTGGCACGGAATCCATATATGCCGTTGCTATTCCCGTTACAATATTCGTTGCACCTGGACCGCTTGTGGCAATGCATACGCCAACCTTTCCCGTTGAGCGGGCATAACCGTCCGCAGCGTGAGAGGCTCCCTGTTCGTGGGATGTTAAAATATGAGTAATTCTGTCACTGTTTTTATAAAGAGAATCGTATATATTAAGAACGGAACCTCCCGGATATCCGAAAACAGTATCGACTCCCTGCTCTACCAAACATTCAATTAGTATTTCTGAACCGGTTAATTTCATTATTCATCACTCCTTAGACATATAGTTTAACATATTTTAAGTTACGTGTAAAGTCAAGAAATTATTATGTTGAAAATTGTTAGAATTTCCAATATAATTTATGTTATAATATTAAAAGAGGTGAGGTATTTGAAAAATCCGCTTGCGATTTGCTCCTTATTATTTGTTGTTGGCGTGTTTACAGGAATAACACTTAATATTTCCAATATGATTTTAGCAATGATATTTGTGGTTTCTTTGATAGCTACAAGGCTTATGCTGAGTAGAAAAGACAAAGAGGTTTTAATATATTGCCTTATTATTGTTATAGTTTTTGGCTTGGGAATTTTAAGGGGACATTATGCAAAACAGTCTGGGGTTGCTAAAATTTATGAATTTTTTGGCGAGCAGGCGGATATATACGGAGAGGTTGTGGCGATTTCAAACGGAAGCAGAAAAAGTATAGACGTTAAAACCTATAACATAAGCATTGACGGTATAAGTAAAAAGGTTGATACAAGGCTTAGAGTTTTTCTTTTGGACGATTATAAATATAATATTCGTGATGTTGTTAAGATTTCCGGAAAGATTGATAAATTTGAAGAAATGCGCTTTTGGGGAGATATGAGCGAGCGTTATTATTATGCCGAAAAGGGAATTGTGGGCAAAATTTATGCTGACCGCAGCCATGTGGCGGTTGTGGGGAATAATCCTGTTAACCTTGATATAATCAGGTTTTGCCACCTTGCTCGTGAAGGTATATCGAATAGAATAGACAGCCTGCTGCCCAATCAAAACGGTGCGCTTTTAAAGGGGCTTTTAATAGGCAATAATGAGGATATTGACAGAGCAAATAAAATTAATATGCAAATCAGCGGTATTTCCCATATTACTGCTGTTTCTGGCTTGCACGTTGTTATATATTTAATGATTTTTAATATGTTCGTATTCAGATTAAGTAAAAATCGTGCTTTTATAACATTTATTTTGATATTTGCTGTGCTGTTTTATATCACCTTGATAGGAGGGCAGCCCTCCGTTTTGCGTGCAGGGTTAATGTCTGTATTTTCACTTTTAATCATAAATTTAAGGCTTAGGAATGATTCACTGCTGAGCCTTATATTTGTCACCTTTTTACTGGTTTTATTTAATCCATTTTTAACATACAGTGTTGGCTTTTTGCTTTCGTTTTTTGCTACCCTTGCCATTATTTTGTTTTCCGATAAGCTGGGAGGTGAGATAATATCAATACCTTTTGCGGTGTTTTTGGTTATTTCACCTCTTATTGCATATTATTTTAATATGATAACCTTTGCATCTTTAATTACTAATATTATAATTTCGCCCGTAATAATTATAGTTACTGTTTTGGGATATTTTATGTGTGTTATGCCATTTTTGGCGCCTATTGTAAATTCGCTTGCAGGCTTTGTTTTATGGATTGCAGATTGCTTTTCCAAAATTTCGTTTTTAACACTTCCTGTTGCATCGCCTTCAATATATGTGCTAATTTGCTATGGTATTGCGGTTTATATTTTATATCAATTAACCATAGATTTTGCAAATATAAAGCGCAAAGCCTTTTTTACATGGTGTATGGTGCTTGTTTTTTTCATAACCTTCACCTTTATTTGTTCTTACTATAAAAATCAAAACACTTATTTTAATTTTATCAGCATTGGAGAGGCAAATTCCTTGCACATTAAGACAAATAAGGGACACAATATTCTTATTGACTGCGGTCTTAGCAATAATGATGTTGCAACCTACATAGCGAAAAAAGGAATACTAAAAATTGATGCTTTGTTTATAACTTCATACAGAAGCGAGCATATCGGCGGTTTTTTGAATTTGTTGGAAAATTGCCAAACTGATAACATTTTTCTGCCAAAACCTAATGACAAATATGATAAAGAGGAGTATAATAAAATAGCGTCGGCGGCTGTATTGTTAAATAAGCAATGTGAATTTTATGAAGACGGCAGCTTTGAATTTGACGGAGTTTTGCTGGACGTGCTTTTTTATGATAGGTTGGCACAAAAAAACACCAATAGAAGTGCCGTTATTAAAATTACAAATAATAATAAAAGCTTTTTATTGTCAGGTGATATTGATAGTGAGTATGAAAAAATTATTATAAATAAATTAGGAAAAGATAAGCTTAAAAGCGATGTTTGGCTTATGTCTAATCATGGGAATGATACCTCGAACAGTAAGGAATTTGTAAGCTCTGTAAATGCAAAATATGGAGTTATCAGCACAGATGGGGCATTAGCAAATGGATTTACTAATTATTTTAGCGGGAATAATCTGTTTAAAACGAATATTACAGGAACAGTAACCTTTGAGCTTAATAAAAAAGGGATTGTAAGCGTTAATACTATAAGAGAAGCATGGGAGGAGTATTAGTTTGAATTTGCTTGTATCGGATTTAAAGCGTAGGTTAAAAGAAGGAGCGCCGGATAAGGTTTATCTTTTTTACGGCGAGGAAAAGTTTTTAATTGATACATATTTAAAACAAATTAAAGGGGCGGTTGTATCCGGCCCGTTTGCGGATTTTAACTATAACATTTTTACCGACAATAATGCGGATTTTGATGAATTTGTGGAATCAGTGGAAGGCTATCCTCAAATGGCGGATAAAAAAATGATAGTAGTGAAGGATTGTGATTTTTTAAAGCAGGCGGATTATCAGGAATCTATGGAAAAAATAATAAAAAATGCGCCTGATTATGCGGTTTTGGTTTTTGTGGAGGAGGAACTTACAAAGGTTAAAAAGGATTTAATTAAGTGCATTGAAAAAGTAGGCTGTGTGGTTGATTTTAAAAAGCAGACTCCTTCGGATTTGCGTGCGTGGGTTAACAGAACCTTTGCCCTTAGCGGAAAAAAAATGCGTGTTGATGATATGGAGCATTTGGTTACCATTTGTGAGCATTCTCTTTCTAAGCTGAAAATTGAATGCGACAAGCTTATTGCGGCGGTGGGAGATGAGGAAGTAGTTACAAGAGGACACATAGACCAAATGGTGCAGGTGCCATTTGAATATAAGGTGTTTCAGATTGCGGACAAAATACTTTCCTGTGATGCTTCGGTTTACAGCATTTTAAACGAGCTTAAAAATAATAAGGAACAGCCGACGGTTATTATTTCCTTAATCTATTCACAGCTGGCTTCTTTGTTAATGTTTAAAAATCTTGAGCGTGAGAGAGTTAATGCAGAGGATTTTTTACCTCCTAACAGAAAATTCTTGGCAAGGAGGCTATCCTCCGAATGCAGGAAGCACAGCCCGGATAAATTAAGAATGGGGATGAAGCTTTGCGCACAATATGATGTGGATATTAAAACAGGTAAGATAGAGGGCTTTACCGCCCTTGAAATAATTATGGCGCAGCTTATGATAAAAAAGGAGAAACAATAAAATTTTAGAAGGTAAAAATCAGAGGCTCAGTTTTTTGAGCCTCTGAAAATTTTTATAATGTCATACCACAGCACAGCAACAGCAGATATTCCTATGCAGATAAGAATATTATTTAATGATAACGGTGCCAGCTTTACAATAGACGAAATCGGTGTGTAAAGCACAATTGCCAGCATTGCAATAATGGAGCAGTTTATTATCCAAAGCACTTTGTCTTTAATGTTTTTAAAGAACAGCGTAATTGCAAAGCTTCTGTCCGAGCTGTTAACATAAACTAAAAATAAGTTGGATATGATGATAATCGCTATGCCCATACTGCGTGCAAGCTCTGGGTTTGTTCCAAGAGTCATATAGTAAGTTCCAAAGGAGGCGGCAAACATTACAAAACCTTGTATAAGGGATTTTGCAATAACGCCAAAGGTAACCAGTGGATTTTTTGGATTTCGTGGTTTTCTGCTCATAATATCATTTTCGGCAGGCTGACGCTCAAAAACAATGGAGCAGGTTGGGTCTATAATAAGCTCTAGTAAAACAACGTGCAGAGGAAGAAGCATGATGTTAGATGGGGGTATTTTCAAAAGCGGTGCAAAAAGTGCGGCAAGTGCTATCGGTGTGTGGATTACAAAAACATAAGAAATTGCCTTTCTGATGTTATCATAAATGCGTCTGCCATCCTTTATGGTTTCAACTATTGTGGCAAAATTATCGTCCATCAAAACCATATCTGCCGCTTCACGGGCAACCTCTGTTCCCCTTTTGCCCATTGCAATTCCTATATCCGCATATTTAAGTGCAGGGGCATCGTTTACACCATCGCCTGTCATTGCAACAATATGACCTAATTCCTTGAAGCATTTTACAATCCTCATCTTATGCTCCGGCACAACCCGTGCAAAAACGGATGTATTTTTAATCTTTTCTTTTAATTCTTCATCGCTCATAGCATTAATCATTTCACCTGTTATAACGCTTTCGCCTATATCAAGCCCGATTTGTGATGCTATTGAAGCCGCTGTAATTCCGTTATCACCTGTAATCATAACAACACGGATTCCAGCTTTTTTGCATACTTTAATTGCTTCCGGCACAGCTTCTCGGGGTGGGTCTGCAAGACCTATTAAGCCAACCAAAGAAAGACTTAAATCCGACATATCGTTAGGAATTTCACCTTTTTTAATTTCGGCATATGCAACTGCGATTACTCTTAAACCTTCCTGCGAAAGTTCGTTTTGCCTAGAGGTAACCTCTGCAAGCTGTAACTCGTTTAAATTGCAAAGGGGGAAAACAGTTTCGGGAGAGCCTTTAACGGTTACAGTAACATTATCGTTTTCAGCATCCCAAATATGCCCCATACGCTTTGTTTCGTTTGTAAATGGGTATTCATGACACAAATTTTTGCTGAACAGCATTTCGTTTGTTATGCTGTTTTCATTACAATGCTTGATGATTGCTTTTTCCATTGGGTCGTAAGGATTAACCTCACAGGCCATTCCTGCGGTGTTTAAAAGGGTTTCCTGACAGCAGCAAAAGGTAACGGTTTTTCTAACTTCCATCTGATTTTTGGTTAGCGTGCCTGTTTTATCCACGCAAAGCACCGAAACACTGCCTAATGTTTCAACTGAAGGAAGGCGCCTGATAAGGGAATTCTTTTTAGCAAGCCGCCACGCACCCATAGATAGGAATACGGCAAGTATAACCGGGAATTCCTCCGGAATTATTGCCATAGCAAGGGTTATGCCGGAAAGGATGCTTTCAATAATCCTGTCTGCAAAAGCATGGTCTGAAACATTAAAATATGTGATTATTCCAACCAATAAAAATAAAAAACAGCCTAAGATTGCGGAATATTTAACCAGCTTGCTTGTTTGCTGCTGCAAGGGGGTGCTCGTGTCCTGCGCTGAGGCAATGTTAGTCCCGATTTTGCCATATTCTGTGTTTGCGCCTGTTTGTGTGACATCAACAAGTGCGCTTCCGTGAGTAACTATTGTGCCTGCATAGCAACAGTTTTTCTTCCAATATTCACCTTTATTATCGCTCAGTGCTTTCCAAACTGTTTCCGATTCACCGGTTAAAGAGGATTCATCAACACAAAGGTCGTTTAAAGAAATAATAATGCCGTCTGCCGCTATTTTTTCACCCTCGGATATTTTCATAATATCTGTGGGAACGAGCAGCTTTGAATCTATTTCCTTAAATTCACCGTCACGAAGAACGGTGCAGTGTGGTGATGAAAGGTCTTTTAATGCTTTAAGAGTTTTATCTGTTTTCCATTCCTGAAAAACATCAATACTAATTACAAAAGCAACAAAAATTAGCATAATTGCGCCGTCACGAGGCTCGCCCAAAATAAAATAAATTGTTGCGGCAATAATAAGAAGCAAAAACATAGGTTCTTTTAAAACTTCTAAAATTTTCATAAAGAAGCTTTCTTTTTTTTCCGGCACAAGCTCATTTTTGCCATGTTTTTTTAATAAATTTTCGGCATCTAGTGAAGATAACCCTTTCATTTAATCATCCTTTCAATATTTTGTAATATGTTTTAAGATACAAAAAAATCTGCGAAACTATGGCTTTTTATAAGTCATAGTCCCGCAGATTTAATAATCTGCTGCCACATTGTGGCCCAGCCCCACACACTTAAAAATTTAAGTGCATCGCCTGCTCTATGTTTTTATTATATTATATGATGGATAAATTGTCAATATGTTTTTTGATTTCTTCCATCGTGTATAACGTATTCAAAACATCTAAAAGTGCGTTTGACGAGATTTTAATAGGTAAATTAAGCTTTTGTGCAAGCTCGCTTCGCCTTGCGCTACTTTGCGGTGCGCCAACAAGCCCAAGGCTGTATAAATCTGCTTTTGTTATTTTTTCTGCTTCCGGTTTAATGTTTACCCCTGCTTTTAAAACCGCATCTATAATTATTTTATCTTCAATACCTTCAACGCCCAAAAAGCCCTCCGCACTCGGCTTTGCCTTTCTTTTTTCCTTGCCAGAAACATCGGGTATATAGGCTTGCTTAATTGGTATATCGCCAAAGCATTGCTTTATATAGTTGCGTATTCTAAATCCTGCGGAATCAGAATCGGTAAGCACAATAACTCCGTTTTCTTTTGCCAGCCTTTTAAGCAAAGCCATTTTCTGCTTGTTTTTATAAATGCCAAAGCCCTCTGTGGTAATTATTAAAGTATCGAAAATTTGGGAAAGCTTTATTTTATCGTATTTTCCCTCTACCACAATAACCTCTTTAATTTTCATTAAAAACCAATCCTTTTAAAAGAATGTTATCTGACTGCTTTCCGGCATACCGTCCAAGCAACCGTGAGAGCGCAAAAGCTCTATGACAGTTTTGCTTATTTTTGTACGAACTCTAAGGTCGTCCACAGAGCTGAATTTTTCAATCTCCCGTTCGGTTACAACCGAAACTGCGGCGTTTGTTCCAAGCCCTGCAAGTGCATTAAGAGGAGGAAGTATTCCATTGCCTGTGCTTAAAAATTCTGATGAATGTGATTTATATAAATCAATAGGCAAAAATTTAATGCCTCGTGCGAACATTTCACATACAATTTCAAGTATAGAAAGCACGTTTTTTTCTTTAGCATTTGCATCCTTTCCTATGCTTTCAAGCTGTGCGCGTCTTTGTTTTGCCTTTTGATGGTCGGACATAAATTCAACATCAAATTCGTCTGCACGAACGGTGAAGTGCGCAAGATAAAACGCTTCGGGATAGTGCACCTTAAACCATGCAATTCTAAATGCCATTGTTACATAAGCAACGGCGTGTGCCTTTGGGAACATATATTGTATCTTGTTGCAGGATTCTATATACCATTGAGGCACGTTATTTTCCTTCATAACATAAACGTCATCTTCTGTTAAGCCTTTGCCTTTTCGCACACGCTCCATAATGTCAAAGGCGGTTTTTGCAGGCATACCGCTGTATATTAAATAAACCATAATATCGTCACGAGTACAAATAACCTCTTTTAACTTTGCTATTCCGCTTCGAACAAGGTCTTGAGCATTGTTAAGCCAAACATTGGTTCCGTGGGAAAGTCCGGAAATTCTAACAAGCTCCGCAAAGGTGGTGGGCTTTGTATCCACAAGCATTTGACGCACAAATTTTGTGCCGAATTCAGGCACACCAAATGTGCCAACATCACTTCCAATATCATCAGGTGTAATCCCAAGAGCTTTTGTGGAGGTGAACAGGCTCATTGTTTCCGCATCGTCAAGAGGGATTGTTTTAGCGTTAACACCGGTTAAATCCTCGAGCATTTTAATCATGGTAGGGTCGTCATGCCCTAAAATATCAAGCTTTAAAAGCCTTCCGCTTATGGAATGATAATCAAAATGGGTTGTTATAATGTTTTTTGTATCATCGTCTGCCGGACGCTGTATTGGGCAAAATTCGTGAATATCGTGCCCCTTAGGCAAAATCATAACTCCGCCCGGGTGCTGACCTGTTGTTCGTTTAACGCCGCAGCAGCCATTAACAAGACGTGAAATTTCCGCTTGAGGAACAGTTTTGCTTCGTTCGTCCAAATATTTTTTAACAAAACCATATGCGGTTTTATCCGCAAGGGTGCCGATAGTGCCTGCACGGAAAACGTGTCCTTCGCCGAACAACTCCTCGGTATATTTATGTGCATTCGGTTGATAATCACCCGAGAAGTTAAGGTCTATATCAGGCTCTTTATCCCCTTCAAAGCCCAAAAAGGTTTCAAATGGGATGTCGTGCCCATCCTTTAGCAAGCTTTCGCCGCAAACAGGGCAGTTTTTATCCTCCATATCGGCGCCGCAAAGGGCTGAACCGTCTGTTATAAATTCGCTGTGCTTACACTTTTCGCAAACATAGTGGGGAGGAAGTGCGTTAACCTCTGTAATATCGCTTAAAAATGCAATGAAGGAGGAGCCGACAGACCCACGAGAGCCAACCAGATAACCGTCTGCATTGCTTTTTGTTACAAGCCTTTGGGCAATTAAATACATAACAGAAAAACCGTATTTGATAATGGAATTAAGCTCTTTATCCATTCTTGCCTGCACAACCTCGGGCAGATTTTCGCCATAAATGCGCTTTGCTTTTGCAATGCTCATTTCTTTAATCTCCGTGGGTGCATTTTCCCATACGGGAGGGAAGGTGCCGTTTGGCACAGGAAGCATTTTTTCGCACATATCTGCAATTTTATTTGTGTTGGTAACAACAACCTCATATGCCTTTTCTTTTCCTAAATATGCGAATTCCTCAAGCATTTCCTCGGTTGTCCTAAGATACAGCGGAGCCTGCATATCACTGTCTGTATAGCCTAACCCTGCTTGCAGAACAGCACGGTAAATGCTGTCTTCCGGGTCTAAAAAGTGAACATCACAGGTTGCAACAACAGGCTTTTTATAGTAATTTCCAAGCTCAACTATTTTTTTGTTAATATCAATTAAATTTTGCTTGCTTTCAACTGTACCCTTTCGAACCATAAATTCATTGTTTGCCAGGGGCTGAATTTCATAATAATCATAAAAGCGTGCAAGGCGAGAAATTTCCTCCTGAGGCTTGTTTTTTAAAAATGCTCTGTAAAGCTCTCCTTGTTCACAGGCACTGCCGATTATAAGCCCCTCGTTATTCTTAAAATAAAGGGATTTTGAAACCCTCGGCTTTTTATAAAAATGCTCCAAATGGGAGGCGGAAATAATTTTATAAAGGTTTTTAAGCCCTGTATAGTTTTTTGCGAAGATAACCGCATGACTGTAATGCTTGTCCTTAACATTTTTTTCTTCATCAAAGGCATCATTAACATCGTCGATAGAATTAACACCCTGCTCCGCCAAGCTATTGGCAAAGTTAAGATAAATGAGTGCGGTAGCCTCGGCATCGTTAACAGCACGGTGGTGCCCCTCTAAGCTGATTCCCAAATTTTGCGCAACTGTGTTTAGCTTGTGGTTTTGAAGCTCCGGAAGTATGCCTCGTGCAAGCTCCACAGTGTCGATATATGCAGGGTTATAATCTTTTATTTCAAGCCTTTGAGCGTTTTCCTTTATAAATCCCATATCAAATTTTGCGTTATGGGCAACCAAAACCGCATCACCGCAAAAATCCAAAAATTTGGGCAATATTTGAGTGATATTCTCACTTTCAGACACCATTTGGTCTGTAATTCCCGTTAGCTTTGTTATTTTTTCCGGTATAGGTATTTCAGGGTTTATAAAGGTGCTGAACCTGTCCGTAAGTTCACCATTTTGAATTTTAACAGCGCCTATTTCGGTTATCCTGTCATTTTGGGAGCTGAAGCCTGTGGTTTCAATATCAAAAACAACAATGTTTTTAAGTAAATCCTGCCCTTTATAATTAAAGGCAATTGGTCTTCCGATATCTACAAGGTATATTTCCACACCGTAAAGAATTTTAAGGTCTGACTTTTTTGGTATTTTATCCATCGCAAAGGGAAATGCCTGTGCAACTCCATGGTCTGTAATTGCGATTGCCTTGTGTCCCCATTGGTGCGCCCTTTGCATAAGCTTGGGAATATCTACCATGGAATCCATTGTGCTCATTTGGGTGTGCAAATGAAGCTCAACACGCTTTTCCTCTGCGCAATCCATACGCATTTCTTTTGGTGTTTCGTTAATATCGTTCGCCATTAAAACAACCTCTCGGGAATACATATCAAACTGTGCTATTCCCTTAACACGAACACGGGTGCCGCATGAAAGACGCTCTTTAATGGAGGTATATGCGTTTCGTTCCATTCTTAAAATTTTGCAGGTGATGGAGCTTTCATTATCGGTTATATCAAATTTAACTATAAATTTACCGTCACGGGTTTCTCGAACATCTATTTCCTTTGCAAAAAGCTCACCTTCAACAACAACATTGCCCGAAAGCTCGGTAATCTCGGCAATTTTAGTTGGCGTACCCTTTATTTGTTTGCCGAAGATAACCTCGTTAACCTGTTTGTTTGCCATATTAAGCTTTGCGGTTTCCTCTGCCTGCTTTATAATTTCATCCTTGTTATTTTCAAATTCTTCTAAAAGTTTATCTTGGCTTTTCTGTTCTCGGAAAACAACATTTAATTTGATTGAAAAGTGCTGGTTTATGTAATCTGCAATACATTCATCACATTCGTTGCTTTTAAGCTGTTCTGCACCTATTGTAGCAATTTCAATTATTAAATTTTCACCCTCCAAGGCTGCCTTTGCACCGCTTAAAAGGGTGCGCACAATTGGTTTTTGGATGGCTATAAACTGAGCAATTTCACCAATTAAATCTGCATTAAAAAGGGATTTATCATATTTAGGCTCTATGCTGATGCTTTTTAGCTTATATTCCATGCACAGCCTGTTTTCTAAATTTTCCAAACTTTCTAAGCTTATAAATTCGCTGAATTTAGCGATGATATTAATCTTGCGCATATCCTTATAAACATCTATTTTAATTATTTCGGATGATTCCAGTATATAATCTTCTATTTTAGTGAAAATTTGTGCTAAATTTTTCATAGGTTCTCCCCGATTTCATCTATTAAGGTTTTAACAATGTCTTTTTCATCAATTTTTCTTATTATAACGCCTTTTTTGAAAAGAAGTGCACAGCCATCTCCGCCTGCAATTCCTATATCCGCATCCTTGGCTTCACCCGGGCCGTTCACAGCACAGCCCATAACTGCCACCTTAATCGGCTTTTTTATATGCTCAATTGCCTTTTCAACCTCGTTTGCAATTCGAACTTGGTCTATTTGACATCTGCCGCAGGAAGGGCAAGAGATTAACTGGGCGCCACCTTCGTACAGCCCAACTGCACGCAAAATTTCCTTTGCGGCTTTAATTTCCTCAACAGGCGGTGCGGTTAGTGAAACTCTAATAGTATCGCCAATTCCGTCAAGCAACAGGCTTCCTATTCCGATTGCCGATTTAATTATGCCAGAATATCTCGTGCCTGCCTCGGTAACGCCAAGGTGCAGTGGGTATTTGCAGGATTTGCTCATTAAGCGATAAGCCTCAACGGTTTTTGAAACGTCGGAGGCTTTAAGTGAAATTACTATATCATCAAAATCGCATCTGTTTAAAATTTCTATATGTGCAAGTGCGCTTTTTACCATTGCTAAAGGAGTTCTGCCGAATTCACCCTCAATAGCTTCATCCATAGAGCCTAAATTAACCCCAATTCTTATTGGAATATTGCGGTTTTTGCAGGCGTTCGCAACCTCTTTAACCTTATCCATAGAGCCAATGTTACCGGGGTTTATGCGTATTTTAGCGGCACCGTTTGCAATGCAAGTCAGCGCTAATTTATAATCAAAGTGAATGTCTGCCACCACAGGTATTGGTGAGGCAGAGCATATTTTGTCAAATGCATTTGCCGCATTGATGTTTGGCACAGCAAGGCGCGCAATTTCACAGCCTGCGCTGTAAAGCTGGTTAATTTGGTCAATTGTGGCGGCTGTATCCTCCGTTTTTGTGTTGCACATACTTTGGATTGGCACACTTCCGCCGCCGATTTTAACGTTGCCCACAAAAACAGGCTTAGTATTATTCCTCATTTTGCTCCACCAATCAGCCTAAAAATATCATTGGATGTGGCAAAAAGCATTAGTGCAATTAAAAGTGCAAAGCCAATTAAGTGAACAATTCCTTCTCTTTCGGGTGGTATCTTTTTTCTTCTTACCATTTCAATTAAGATGAAGAATATTCTGCCGCCATCAAGTGCAGGTATCGGTAATAGGTTAAATATACCTAAATTTATTGTTATCATTGCCACTAAAAACAGAAGGGAGGAGGAGCCTTGCTTCGCCGCATTGCCTATTTCCGAAACAATCCCCACAGGACCTGAAGTTTGGCTGAAGGATATTTTTCCTGTTATTAAATCTCCAAGCGAAACGATAATTACCTTGCTCATAAAAATGGTTTGATGATAAGCATTAGTAATGCGTGTTCCAAATGTTAAACCTTCGGTTTTTGCCAAAAAGCCGATTATATAATTACCTACTTCCGATTTTGTTGGAGTTAAAAACACGGTGTTTTTTTGGTTGTTTCTTAGATATTCCACCTTTATTTCGCCGCTTTTATAACGAGAAAGCTCGAAGTTGAGTGAGCTTTGTGTGGATATTTTTGTGTTGTTCACCTTTGTAATTCTGTCTCCCGGCATAAGCCCCGCTTGCTGTGCGGCAGAGCTTGGAACAACGCTTTCAATAACAGGAACAGTAATTTGAGAGGTGAAAGCCATCATTATGCAAAAAACTACGAAGCCTAAAACAATGTTCATTAAAGCACCGGAAACAAGCACAAAAAGCCTTGAAAGAGCGCCTTTGTTGCTGAATGCACCGGTATCCTCCGAGGTTGTATCCTCACCCTCCATTTTACAATAGCCGCCTATGGGCAGAATCCTTAGTGAATACAGCGTTCCGCCATATTCCTTTTTAAAAATTGCAGGCCCCATACCAAGTGCAAATTCCAAAACGGTTATTTTGCTAAGCTTTGCCGCAACAAAATGACCTAATTCGTGCACCGTTATTAAAACAAAAAATATTATTATTGACCAAATAGTAGTTAGCATAATGTTTTATACACTCCATTCTTGATTTCAATATCTGTGCTTATTATGTCACTCAGCGTAGGGTTTAATTTGTTTTTATGTAAGGAAATACATTCCTCTACAATCTCCGCAATTTGCAAAAATTTAATTTTGCCCTTTAAGAATAAATCAACTGCCGCTTCGTTTGCCGCATTAAGAGCCGCCGGCATTGTGCCGCCCTGTTTCCCTGTATATATTGCAAGCGGAAGGCATTTAAAGGTTTCAAAGTCCGGCTTTGAAAAGGAAAGAGAAGAAATATCGCCCCAATTAAGGCTTTTACCCACCGAGGGAACTCTGTTCGGATAGCACAGAGCATAATGTATGGGCAGCTTCATATCGGGCAGACCCATTTGTGCAATAATGCTGTTATCCTTAAACTCTACCATAGAGTGTATGATGCTTTCCCTATGAATTATAACCTCTATATTATCATAATCAATATTAAATAAAAAATGGGCTTCAATAACCTCTAAGCCTTTGTTCATAAGTGTTGCACTATCTATTGTTATTTTTCTGCCCATACTCCAGTTAGGGTGGTTTAAGGCATCGTTTATCGTAACATTTTCAAGTTGATTTTTTGTTTTGCCATAAAAAGAACCGCCTGATGCTGTTATTATTATTTTATTAAGGTCTGCGGTTTTGTGGCTTCCTATGCACTGAAAAATTGCGCTATGTTCACTGTCCACAGGTAAAATGGAAACATTGTGCTGCTTTGCGGCTTCCGTAACTATTGTGCCTGCTGTAACCAAAGTTTCTTTATTTGCAAGAGCAATATTTTTGCCACTTTCGATGGCGGCCATAGTTGGCACAAGTCCTGCAACGCCGACGATTGATGTAACAACTGTGTCCGCCTCGTTCATTGATGACACTTGGCATAGTCCTTCTAAACCGCTTGCAATCTTTGTGCTTGTATCGGCAACTGCGATTTTAAGAGTTTTTGCCAAAGCTTCGTCATAAACAGCCGCAATTTTTGGCTTGTATTTTCTGATTTGCTCTTCCAATAAATTTATGTTTTCATTGGCGGAAATCCCTACAACCTGCACATTCTCCAAAAAATCCGCAACCTCAAGGGTTTGCCTTCCAATAGAGCCTGTGCTTCCGAGTATAGATATATTTTTCATAATACATTAAACCTTTCTATATAGGAAATGCGGTAACAAAATAATAGATGATAGGTGCTGTGAATAGGACGCTGTCGAACCTATCCATAACGCCGCCGTGACCGGGCATAATATTTCCATAATCCTTTATTTCATATTGACGCTTAATCACAGACGCGGCAAGATCGCCGAATTGTGCGGCTATAGAAGCCACAGCGCCGAGAATTAAGAGCAAATCGTAACGCAATAAAATGCCGAAGCCCTTTTCAAGTATAAGCCCGTAAACAAGCATACCGAACATTGCACCGAAAATGCCACCTATTGCACCCTCAACAGTTTTTTTAGGGCTGATTGAAGGGCATAATTTATGATTTCCAAAGTATTTTCCAATAAGCATGGCAAAAACATCTGTTAAAAATGCACAGATAAACACAAACCAAATATATACGTTGCCCATGGGCAGTTTTCTTATGAATACAATATGACCTAAAAAGAAGCTTATATAAACGGTTATAAAAAACATTTTAGAAATATCACTCAATTTAAGATGATTATCCTTTAGCATATAAAGGGCAAAAAGCAAAATAACATAAACATAAACAATAGGCATAAATAATCTGTTATCGAGAGCGTGTGAGAAGGTGAATGCAAAGGTTGCACATAAGCCTAAAAATTGAAGGGGCAGATATTTGGCTAAGCCAACCGCCGCATACATTTCTAAAAGTGCCATAAAGCTTATTATCGCAACGCCGATGTTTATATAGATTTTGTCCGAAAGTAAAGCCACAATCAATATTATTGCGCCGATAATACCTGAAATAATTCTGCTTCTCATAATTAAACCATTGCCTTTCAAGCTCACAAAATTTTGTGTTAAAACTGCCTCTGCTGTTTACCGTGAGCATTATAAGCAGATTGAGGCATTTAACTTTTTACACACCGCCGAATCGCCTGTTCCTGTTCTGAAATTCAATAATTGCGGCTTTAAGGTGCTTTTCGTTAAAATCAGGCCACAAAACATTATTGAACCAAAGCTCCGCATATGCGCTTTGCCAAAGCAAAAAATTAGAAAGACGCATTTCGCCACTGGGACGAATGATAAAATCCAAATCAGGCAAATTTGCTGTGTATAAGTATTTTTCTATTGCTTCTTCATTAACATTTTCGGCAGAAATTCCGCTTTTAACAATTTGCTTAACTGCGTTTAAAATTTCCCCTCTGCCCCCGTAGTTAATGGCTATGTTTAAAACTGTGCCTGTGTTGTTTTTTGTGAAATCTTCCGTTTCAATAATTTGCTTCTGCATTTTTTCGCTTAATACCGATAAATCGCCGATAGCTTTAATTACAATGTTTTTTCCGCCTAAATCACGTTTTGCATTGGCTAAATAATCGGAAAGTAGCTTCATAAGAGCATCTACCTCATCCTTTGGACGCTTCCAGTTTTCGGTGGAAAATGCATATACAGTTAAAGCCTTTATTCCGATTTTATCGCAATAGGTTGCGATTTTTTTAAGAGCATCGGCGCCTGCCTTGTGCCCAAGACTTCTTGGCAAATTGTGTTTTTTTGCCCATCTGCCGTTGCCGTCCATAATAATGCCAATGTGCGAAGGCAGATTTTGCAAATCTATCCCACGCACATTTTTCTTCTTGAATAGGTTAAACATTTTAGATTCCATTAGCCTTTCAGGCTCACAAAATCTATAAAAACACACTTATCGTGAGCCGGATAAGGCGCAAAATTCAGCTTTAAAACTATACTTCTAAAATTTCTTTTTCTTTTTTTGCTAAAATATTTTCTATATCTTTTATTTTGTTATCTGTTAGCTTTTGAATATCTGTTTCAACAGTTTTTAAATCGTCTTCTGTTATTTCACTGTTTTTCTTCATAGTTTTAAAATGCTCAATTGCATCACGTCTGATAGAGCGAATGTGAACCTTTGCTTCCTCTGCCTTTTTATGAAGTGATTTTGCAATTTCTTTTCTTCGTTCCTCAGTAAGAGGAGGGAAACTTAGCCTTATAACCTTACCGTCGTTTTGAGGGTTAATTCCAATGTCCGATTTGTTTATCGCCTTTTCGATTGCGCTAAGGACAGTTGCATCCCATGGCTGTATAACAAGCGTGTGTGGCTCGGGAATAGAAATGCTGCCGATTTGCGCAAGAGGAGTTGGCGCTCCGTAATATTCAACGGAGATTTTGTCCAAAACAGCGGGGTTTGCACGCCCTGCACGGGTTGCGTTAATATCGGTGTGAAAATAATTGATTGATTTATCCATCTTTTGTTCGAATTCCAAAACTTGTTGCTTCATAATGATGAAAACCTCCTGTTTAATATTATTTATCAAATTGTTTTATCTTACTATGGTGCCTATTTGCTCACCACGAACGGCACGGGTTATGTTTTCGGGATTATCAAGACCAAATACTAAGATTGGTATGCTGTTATCCATACAAAGGGATGTTGCGGTGGAATCCATAACTCCAAGCCCTTTGTTAAGCACATCAAGATATTTTAAGCTGTCAAATTTAACTGCGCTGTTGTTAATATGTGGGTCAGAATCATAAACGCCGTCAACCTTTTTGGCAAGAAGGATAACCTCTGCATCAATTTCCGCCGCTCTAAGCGCTGCGGCAGTATCGGTTGAAAAAAATGGGTTGCCGCTTCCGCAAGCAAAAATAACAACTCTGCCCTTTTCAAGGTGCCTCATTGCTTTGCCACGTATGTAAGGCTCTGCAATGGAACGCATTTCTATTGCTGTTTGAACACGGGTGGGAACTCCTCGGTGTTCTAAGGCATCCTGCAATGCTAAGGCGTTAATAACGGTTGCAAGCATACCCATATGGTCTGCACGGGTTCTGTCCATATGCTTACCGCTTCTGCCTCGCCAAAAGTTGCCCCCTCCGCATACTATTGCAATTTCCACACCGATTTCGGTGCAAATTTTAATTTGGTCTGTAATTTTGCCGATGGTTTCTTCGTCTAAGCCTGTTCCTTTTGGACCGGCAAGCGCTTCTCCGCTTATTTTAAGTATAACCCTTTTGTATTTTGGCATGAACATCCTCCATTATTATATTTTACAAAAATTTAAAATTATTTTATCATAGTTTTAAGATATTCCATAAATTCCTTGCCAATATCCTCTCGTTTAAGTGCAAATTCAACGGTTGCTTCCAAAAAGCCCATGCGGTTGCCAACATCATAACGTCTGCCTGTGAAATCATAAGCATACATATCCTGCATCAAAGCAAGGGTTTTAAGTGCATCCGTTAACTGAATTTCACCACCGGAGCCGGGGGTCGTATTTTCCAAAATTCTGAATATTGCCGGTTCTATAATATATCTTCCTAAAATAGCAATGTTGCTTGGTGCAGTTTCAATGCTGGGCTTTTCTACTAAATTGCGAACCTTATAGATTTTATCGGCAGTAACCTCGCAATCTACTATGCCATATTTGTTAACCTCGCTTTTTAAAACGTGCTGAACTCCCAAAACCGAGGTTTGATATTCGTCATAAACATCAATCATTTGCTTAAGGCATGGAACTTCACTGTCCACAACATCATCCCCCAAAAGAACTGCAAAGGGTTCGTTGCCGATAAAGGATTTTGCGCATAAAACAGCGTGACCAAGACCTTTTGCCTCTTTTTGCCTGACATAATTTACGTTAACCATTGTAGATATATTTTGCACAATTTCAAGAAGGTCATTCTTTCCATTTAATTTAAGCTCGTTTTCAAGCTCGTAGGATTTATCAAAATGGTCCTCAATCGCACGCTTTGTTCTTCCTGTAATAATTAAAATATCTTCAATTCCGGAAGCAACCGCTTCTTCAACAATATATTGAATGGTTGGTTTGTCTACAATCGGAAGCATTTCCTTTGGTGTGGCTTTTGTAGCGGGTAAAAACCGTGTGCCTAATCCGGCGGCGGGAATTATCGCTTTTGTAACTTTCATTAACGCTGTGCCTCCCTTGGATGTTTTAAACTATTTTATCAAAAAAATGCAAAAAAGTAAAGAACTAATTTGAACTTAAACCACCGTAAACCAAAATAGCTTGTTTATATACTTCATCATTTGCGGAAACAATTTTTATGGGTGAATTTATAATGTTGCAATAATCTTGAAAGGAATCTAAATTTTCTTTTGTGTCAATTCTGACTGTAATTATATCGTATTCCTCGGAATAATCCATACAGCTATCAAAAAAATCATCATCGACGATAACTTCAGGGCTATATTTTGGATTATCAATGCAAACAGCATCTTTGGCGGTAGAGAAAAATTTGCGATTGTTGTTAAGACTAATAACCTCAAGTGAAGCTGTTGCTTGCTTCAATGCCTTAATATGTTTTGGCTCGGAGCCGCAGCAGCCACCCAGATAATGCACTCCGTTTGCAATGAAATCAGCTGCATACCCTGCAAAATCTTGGGGAGACATATTATAATTTATAATTCCGTTTTCTATTATAGGCATACCGGCGTTAGGCTTGGCAATAAGCGGAATATTTGCAACCTTCGCCATTCTTTTGATAATTTCAAGCATATCAGATGGCCCTGTGGAGCAATTGCAGCCAACAGCATCCGCCCCTGCGGCTTGCAGGATAACAACAGCGGCCTCGGGAGTTGTGCCAGTAAGGGTGCGCTTGTTTTCGTCAAAGGTTACAGTAACAAGCACCGGCAATTTGCATACTTGTTTTGCTGCCGCAACTGCCACTTTTGCTTCAATAATATCCAGCATTGTTTCTATTACTATATAATCTGCACCGCCCTTTGCAAGGCCTTCAATTTGAATCGCAAAGTTTTCGATAAGCTCGTCAGCAGAGGAGCTTCCCATTGGGGGTATAAATAAACCGCTCGGCGAAACATCTCCTGCCACCTTAGCGCCTGTTTTTTTGCTTATTTCAACCAATTTGGCGTTTAGCGAAGAAACATCGCCCAAAAAGCCAGCCTCTTTTAATTTTGATGGAGATGCACCAAAGGTGCAGGAATAGACTATATCACTTCCATTTTCTTTGTATTCATTTTGAATTTTTAATAAAACCTGTGGGTTTTCAATTGCCCACAATGGAGTGTGAGCGCCTGTGGGCATACTGTTTTTTTGAAGCATTGTTCCTGTTGCACCATCTAAAATTATAGGATTGTTCATATTCTATACCTTTCATATTTAATATCATTATTTGCACTACGGGTGAATTATATCATAAAAAAGCGTGAAATAATAATTGAGTATAATTGAGAATAATGACGAAAAATCGAGTAAAACAGAGTTTGTAAAATGTAAATTAAAAAAATGAAAAAAAGTGCTTGACAATATTAAAACAATGTATTAAAATATTGAATGTTAAGTTAGAAAAGGAGGTAGAAAATATGAGCACATATATGGCAAAAGCAAATGAGCTTAATAAAAAATGGTATGTAATAGATGCTGCGGATAAACCGTTAGGACGTGTTGCCGCTATTGCTGCAACGATACTTCGTGGTAAGCACGAGCCAACTTTTACACCTCATGCAGACTGCGGAGAATACGTTATTATTATAAATGCAGACAAAGCAGTTTTAACAGGAAATAAGCTCGATCAAAAAATGTGGTATCGCCACACAGGTTACATTGGAGGAATGAAGGCAATTAAATATCGTGATTTAATGGCTACACGTTCCGATAAAGCAATGGAACTTGCTGTTTGGGGAATGCTTCCACATAACACACTTGGAAGAGCGGCTCTTCGTAAACTTCACATTTACAAAGATGCTCAGCATAAGCACGCAGCTCAAAGCCCAATCGTTTGGGACAGAGAAATTAAGTAGAGGGGTGAATTAAATGGCTGGTATATCATATTACGGAACAGGAAGAAGAAAAAAATCAATAGCAAGAGTACGCCTTATTCCGGGAACAGGCGCAATTACTATAAATAAGCGCGATATTGACGATTATTTCGGCTTGGAAACATTAAAGCTTATCGTTCGTCAACCGCTTGAAGCAACACAGACAATGGGCAAATTCGATGTTGTCACAACCGTTGTCGGTGGTGGTGTAACAGGTCAGGCCGGCGCAATTCGCCACGGAATTTCTCGTGCCTTATTGGAAGTTGATGCCGAAAACAGACCGATTCTTAAAAAGAGCGGTTATTTAACAAGGGATCCTCGTATGAAGGAACGTAAGAAATACGGACTTAAAGCGGCAAGACGCGCACCTCAATTCTCAAAGAGGTAATATTTTCCGTTTTTTTGGATATAATATTATTGAGGTACTTTTATTGTATCTCAGTAAAGGATTATGGAAACATAAAAATTTAATATTTTTAAAGCCATACTCCGAACAATTTAGGAGGTAAATATGCGACTGATAGACAAAGACGGCAAGCCACGCCCTAGTTGGCGCCTAATTGTTATTGCGGTTTTCACAATAATAGTTAGTGCGCTCACGATATCTGGAATGGTTTACGCAATGTCAAAACAGGTTAGCATTGTAGATGGCGTAAATTTAATTAAATTTACAACATATGCAAACAACACAGCTGAAGTTTTGGCGGAAAAAGGTATTGTGCTTAGCGAGGCAGATGTGATAAAGCCCGAGCTTTATGAAGTTATTACAGACGGTGCTGAAATCATAATTACCAGAGCGAAAAACATCACTATTATTGATGGCGACAGATCCTTTGATAAGCAGACTGCAAAGAAAACAGTAAACGAAGCTCTGGAACAATTTGAAATTAAATTGGGGCAGGGTGTATATTTAAACGTACAGCTTGATGATGAAGTTACAGATGATATGTTAATTGAAATCACAAGAAAAAGTGAAGAAATGGTTGAAGAGGATGTGCCTGAACCTTTCAAAACAATTAAAAAGCCCACTACAAAGCTTAAGGAAGGGCAGACTAATGTTGTAAACGAGGGTGCGGACGGTGTTTTAACCAAGCTTTACAAGGTGCGTTATGATAATGGTGAACAAGTAAGCAAGGAATTTATTTCGAAGAAAATTAAAGTTAAACCTGTTGACAAAATTGTTGAATACGGCGTTAAAAATATGCCTGAAACAGCAGCTGTAACATATCACGGCGGCGTCAAGGTTTCCCGTGGAAGCGAAATGCGCTATAAGGCAACAATTAAAGTTACAGCTTCGGCGTATGACCTTAGCTATCAAAGCACGGGCAAACGTCCAGGCGACAGAGGCTATGGAGTTACGGCAACCGGTATGAAGGCGCAAAAGGGTGTCATAGCGGTTGACCCTCGAGTTATACCATTGGGTTCAAGGCTTTATATTGAAGCGGCGGACGGTTCGTGGACATACGGCAATGCTGTTGCAGGGGATACAGGCTCATCAATTAAAGGTAACAAAATTGATGTTTTTGTTGATTCAAGGTCAGAAGCGATGCGATTTGGCAGGCGAACGGCGATTGTATATATTTTGGAATAAATCAAATAATTGCGAGCAGAGGTTTTTTAAAAGCCTCTGCTCTTTTTTGCGTTATAGCAAATTTGGGAATTTTATGGTATTTTTAACACAAATTTTTTGAAAATTAATTCAATTTATTTTCAAAAAAGTATTGACAAATAAAAAAATGCGTTGTAAAATGTAAACGATTACATAAGCTGATTGATTATATAATAAATGCAATTTAGGGCTAAACTCATTCGAATTTATTTTGCTTTGCAATTAAATCTGTGTGAAGCAAGCCGATTTGTGGCTTGCACTGATGATATAAGGTGGGGTGATAATAATAAACATTCAGGAAGTGGCAAAAATTGCTAATGTTTCGGTGGCTACTGTTTCCAGAGTACTAAATAGCAGCGGTCCTGTTTCGGAAAAGACAAGGGAAAGGGTTTTGGAGGTTGCCAAAAAATTTGGTTACGAGCCTAATCTTTTGGGTCGTCATTTAAGGCTTAAGCAAACAAAGATTATCCTTGTTATGCTTTCCACCTTGGCGAATACTTTTTGCGGCAAGGTTATCATCGGAATAAGCAAGCAGGCTGAAAAATATGGTTATCGCATTATGATATGTGCCACTAATGATAATGCTGAAAATGAAAACGCATATCTTAATTTAGTAAAAAACAAATTGGCGGATGGAATAATAATTCTTAACAGTACGCTGACGGAAAAGCAAATGAAGGATATTTCGAAGCTTTTTCCCGTTGTGCAGTGCAACGAATATATTGATACCAAAACAACGCCTTTTGTTGCTATCGATAATCGCTTGGCGGCTTATGATGCAACATCTGCTCTTATTGCAAACGGCAGGAAGCGAATTGTTTTTATGGGTGTTAAAAATAATTTGATTTCATCAAAATTAAGATTTGAAGGCTACAAAAAAGCGCTTTCGGATAATGATATTCCTTTTGATGAAGCTCTTGTTATTTACGGTAACTATGGTTATAGGAATGGGCTTGCGGTCGTTAATGATTTTTTAAAAAAGGAAATTCCTTTCGATGCTATTTTTGCAATTTCTGACAGAATGGCGGCGGCGGCAATTACTTCGCTTAAAAAAAATAGCATAAAAATTCCGGAGGATGTTGATATTATCGGTTTTGATAATATAGATATATCATATATTATGGAGCCTATGCTATCCACTGTGGCACAGCCACAAAGTGAATTAGGCTCAGCCGCATTCGAGCTTTTGTATAAAAGAATGAAAAATGAAAAAACAAAAAATGTAATTGTAAAGCATAAATTAATTTTAAGAAAATCAACAAAAAAAGGAGAGTAAAAAGTTATGTTAAAGGTTGGTATTGTAGGTTGTGGAGGTATTGCAAACGGTAAGCATATGCCTGCACTGAAAAGGGTTAAAGAGGTAGAAATGGTTGCTTTTTGCGATATTATCGTTGAAAAGGCAGAAAAGGCTGCAAAGGAATTTGGTACCCAGGGCGCAAAGGTTTACGCAGATTATAACGAAATGCTTGCAAAAGAAAAATTAGATGTGGTTCATGTTTGCACACCGAATAAATCACACTCACCGATATCTATTGCCGCAATGGAGGCAGATTGCCATGTTATGTGCGAAAAGCCTATGGCAAAAACCTATGAGGATGCTAAAAAAATGCTTGATGCTCAAAAAAGAACGGGCAAAAAGCTTACAATCGGTTATCAAAACAGGTTCAGAGCAGACAGCACATATCTTAAAAAAGCTTGTGTTCGTGGTGATTTGGGCGAAATTTATTTTGCAAAAGCACACGCACTTCGCCGCAGAGCGGTTCCTACTTGGGGTGTATTTTTAAATGAGGAGGAGCAGGGCGGCGGTCCACTTATTGATATTGGAACACACGCACTTGATTTAACTCTTTGGTGCATGAATAATTATAAGGTTAAAAGCGTTAAGGGAAGTGTTTATAAAAAGCTTGGAGATCAAACAGAAACAGGTAATGCGTGGGGTGATTGGAACCCTAAAGAATATACTGTTGAGGATTCCGCTTTTGCGTTTATCATAATGGAGGATGGCGCAACAATTATATTGGAAAGCAGTTGGGCAATCAATATGCTTGATGCAAGAGAAGCGCAGACAACACTTGCAGGCACAAAAGCAGGTGCGGATATGAAGGATGGTCTTACAATAAACGGAACAGATTTTGGCAAATTAATTCAAACTAAGCCTGCACTTGGCTCCGGCGGTGTTGCATTTTTTGATGGTAAGGGAGATGACCCTGCATTTAACGAAGCAAAAAGTTGGGTTGATGCAATTATAAATGATACGGACCCTGTTGTTATGCCTGAACAGGCGCTTGCTGTTACTCAAATATTGGAAGCAATTTATGAAAGTGCAAAAACTGGTAAAACAATCGAATTTTAGATTAATTTTATAAAGCTGAAAATAAAGAAGTATGACCGCTTATGTGCCTTATTTGGCTCGCAATTTGGTGCAGGTCAAAAAATCTTATAATTTTGTGAGCGGAAAGGTTAATGTATAATTATGAAATTAGGCGTTTTTACACCGGTAGTAAATAATTTAACTTTGGAAGAAACATTAAAATATCTAAGCGGTCTTGGCGTTCAATGCGTTGAGCTTGGAGCAGGCGGATATCCCGGTACTGCACATTTAAAATCCGACGAGCTTATCGGTAATGAAAAAAAGGTGGAAGAAGTAAAGAATTTGCTTAAAAAATATAATATGGAGGTTGCCGCAATAAGCTGTCATGGTAACCCTGTTCACCCTCAAAAGGATATTGCAGACAAATTCCATACCGATTTTCAAAAAGCAATTTTAGTGGCTGAGCTTTTGGGTGTTGATACGATTGTCGGTTTTTCGGGCTGTCCGGGTGACGGTGATAATGCAACCTATCCAAACTGGGTTACATGCCCATGGCCGGAGGATTTCGGCAAGATTTTGGAATATCAATGGAACGATGTTTTAATACCATATTGGAATAATATGGCTGAATTTGCTAAGGCGCACAGCATAAAAAAAATAGCATTCGAAATGCACCCGGGCTTTGCTGTTTACAATCCTGAAACATTGCTTAAATTAAGGGCGGCGGTTGGAGATATAATTGGTGCAAATTTTGATCCGTCACATCTTTTCTGGCAAGGTATTAACCCTGTTTCCGCCATTAAAGCATTGAAGGGCGCAATTTATCACTTCCATGCAAAGGATACAAAGATTGACGATAGAAACTGCGGAGTTAACGGTGTTTTGGATAATAAGCACTATGGTGATTTGCAAAACCGTTCATGGGTGTTCAGAACAGTTGGCTACGGACACGGTAAAGAAGTTTGGAACGAAATGATTAGTATGCTTAAAACAACAGGCTATGACGGTGTTATAAGCATAGAGCATGAAGATGCTCTTATGTCTCCCACAGAGGGACTTGAAAAGGCAATAGTCTTTTTAAAAGATGTTCTAATATTTGAAACTGCTGGAGAAATGTGGTGGGCTTAATGAAAAATTATAATATGGCAATTATCGGTTTTGGCGGAATGGCCTCTCATCATTTTAACAAGCTTAAGGATTATGAAAGAATTAACGTTAAAGGGGTTTTTGATGTTAATCCCCAAAGAGGTGCATACGCAGAGGAAAACGGATTAAAAAGCTATTCATCCAAGGAAGAAATTTTTAATGACAGCGAAATTGACATCGTTTTGATTGCAACTACGAATGAGGTTCATAAGGATTTGTCCATCGAAGCTATGAAGGCGGGCAAGCACGTAATTTGTGAAAAGCCCGTAACGCTGAATTCAGAAGAACTGGAAGAAATAATTAAGGCATCGGAGAAATATAACAGAGTTTTTACTGTGGATCAAAACAGAAGGACAAATAAGGATTTTGTATTGATGAAAAGATGTGTGGAGCAAGGGCTGTTGGGGGACGTATATGTTATTGAATCAAGGGTTGAGGGCTCTCGAGGTATGCCCACAGGCTGGCGCACAATAAAGGAATTGGGCGGCGGAATGATGCTTGATTGGGGCGTTCATTTAATAGACCAGCTTATGTATATGATTGATGAAAAGGTTGTAAATGTATTTTGTAAAATGTATTCAATTCAATATAAAGAGGTTGATGATAATTTCCGATTTACAATGACCTTTGAAAGTGGAATTACCGCTCATATAGAGGTTTCCACCAATAATTATATTACTCACCCCAGGTGGTATGTGCTGGGCAAAAGAGGCACTTTGCAAATTGACGATTGGAATTGTGACGGCAAAATTGTGCGTTGTATAGACACCGAAAATGTTTGGGAGGATGAAATTGTTTATACAAAGGCAGGCCCAACAAAAACTATGGCGCCACGAAATAAAAATTCAACAGAAACCATAAAAATCAGCGAACCTACTGATGTTGTGGATAGCCTTACAGTTGTTTATGACGGTTTTTTGGATGCGATAGAAAAAAAGGCGGAGCTTAAAATAACACCACAGCAAGCATTAAGGGTTATGAAGGTTATGGAGGCGGCTTTTGCCTCTAATGAAACAATGTCTGCAATAATAACAAACATATAAAAACGTAGGAGGAAAAAATGAAAATTTCTTTGCAATTATATTCAATCAAAGATGAAATAGCGGCAGATTTTAAGGGTGCTGTTAAAAAAGTGGGCGAGTTAGGTTATGATGGTGTTGAATTTGCAGGCTTTGGCGGTTTAACAGCAGATGAAATGAAGACTTTGTTAGCAGAAAGTAATTTATATTCTGTAGGCTCACATAGCGGTATGGATATTTTTAAAAACAGCTTTGAGGAATGCTGTGCATATAACAAAGCAATCGGTTCCCAGTATGTTATAATGCCTTGGGCTCAATTTAAGACAAGAGAAGATGTTGATGAAGTTATAAATCTTTTGAATTCGTCTGTTGAAATAGCAAGAAAATATGGTTTAAAGGTTGGATATCACAACCATGCATTTGAATTTGAAAAAATTGATGGAGAGTATATTTTGGATTTAATCGCTGCAAATACATCTGATGATGTCGTTTTGGAGGTTGATGTTTTTTGGGCAGCGGTTGCCAGTGTTGACCCGCTTGCTTATATCGAAAAATGGGGCAAAAAGATTGAACTTATCCACATTAAGCAAATTGGTGCTGAAAATAAGAATGTTGAAATTTCAAAAGGCAATATAGATATGAAAAAGGTTATTGAAACTGCTAAATATGCAAAGCATTTTTCAATTGAACAAGAAGCATCAGATATTCCGATTTGGGAAATAACCAAAAATAACGTTGAGTATATGAAAAGCCTGTAAAAGAATTCGAAGGCACTATAATAATGATTAAAGTAACTGTATGGAATGAATTTTTTCATGAAAAATCGAGGGTAAGGTGAAAGCTGTTTATCATAATGGAATACATAATTCTATTTCGGAATTTTTAAATTGTGATGACATAAAAGTTCGAACTGCAACCTTGGACGATGATGAATGCGGTTCACAAAGTAATGGGTGTTATATTTTTGCATTCCGCACATCATTCTAAGCCGTTTCGCGGGCTTGTGGGAACAACAGAAAACCTTATGTGGCGTGATATTGGCAAAAGGGAGAGGTTGTGGGTTGTTGCTCATGCACATCCGATTGCACAGGGGATTGGTAAATATGTAGAAATCCCTCACGAATAAATGTACGGTGAGCATTTTGATATTCCCGAGCCGTTGGAAAAATTTTAATATAATGTAAATTAGTGGGCTACATTAAATAACAAACCGTGTTTTCATATTTGAAGCACGGTTTTGTTTTGCGTATAACAAGGTTATTCTTTTATTTTTGTGCAATATGTATTTATTTTGTGATAAAAAAGGTCTTTTTTCCTATGGACATTTTTTGAAATATATTGTATAATTTTGTAGAAAAAATATTAGGGGGTAATTGCAATGGTAAAACAACAGCAAAAACCGACAGAGCCGCTTGGCACAAAACATTATGTTCTTGGTATTCAGCATCTTTTTGCAATGTTTGGCGCAACTGTTTTGGTGCCAATGTTAACAGGTCTTAATCCGGGTATAGCACTTCTTTCAGCAGGTCTTGGAACTCTTTTGTTTCATTTTATCACTAATGGCAAGGTTCCCGTTTTTCTTGGTTCAAGCTTCGCTTTTATTGGAGCTATCATCACAGTAATCGGAAATAATCCTGAAAACATTCCTTTAGCGCAGGGTGGTATTATCGTAGCAGGTCTTATGTATTTGATTTTTTCAGCTCTTGTTTATTGGCTTGGCGTTGAAAGAATTAAATCTCTTTTTCCAGCGGTTGTTACAGGCCCGGTAATTATGGTTATTGGTCTTAATTTAAGCCCTACCGCTATTACGAGCGCTAAAACCTGTTGGCCTCTTGCGATTATCGTTATTATAATTATTATTGCAGTTATGTGCAAAGAAAAAAGTTTTTTCAAATTAGTTCCTATTCTTTTTGGTATTGCTGCAGGTTATCTTTTAGCATTTGTTTCAGATGTTACAGGTCTTACTTCCGCTTGGAATCTTGTAGAAGGCGGAAAATTTTTAAATTTCACTGCAGTTAGTCAAGCAAATTGGTTTATAAATATGGGCGATTTCCATATGCCGAAGTTTGATGCAATGGCAATTACGCTTATTGCTCCTATTGCTCTTGTAACTTTTATGGAGCATATTGGCGATATTACAACAAACGGTATGGTTGTTGGTAAAAACTTCTTTCAAAGCCCGGGCTTACATAAAACACTTATTGGTGATGGTTTGGCAACCGCTCTTGCAGGACTTATAGGTGGACCTGCAAATACTACATACAGTGAAAATACAGGCGTTCTTGCAGTAACAAAAATGTATGATCCACGGGTTTTAAGAATTGCTGCCGTATATGCAATTGTACTTGGATTATTCAGTAAATTTGGTTCTGTTCTTCAAACAATACCAACTGCAATAATGGGTGGCGTAAGCATGATATTGTTTGGTATGATTGCTACAATAGGGCTTAGAAGCTTGGTTGAAGCGAAAACAGATTTTTCAAAAAGCAGAAACCTTATAATTGCAGCATTTATATTGGTTTTGGGACTTGGTTTCAGCAATGGTGTTGATATTAAAGTTGCAGGTTTGGTTCTTAATGTTTCAGGCTTATTTATAGCAACAGTGGTTGGTGTTGTTGCTAATAAAATTATTCCGGAAAATTCATAAAAGGGAGTCTTGTTATTATGGGAAATGTCGTTATGATGAATCATCCTCTTATTCGACATAAAATAACTATTTTGAGGAAGAAAGAGACAGGTCATAAGGAGTTTTGTGAACTGGTTGAAGAAATATCAATGCTTATGGCTTATGAAGCTACCAGAGATTTACCTCTTAAAAAGGTGGAAATTGAAACACCTATAACCAAAACAATGCAGGAGGTTATTTCGGGCAAAAAGCTTTGCATTGTGCCTGTTTTGAGAGCAGGTCTTGGAATGGTGGGCGGAATAAGGTCTATGATACCAAATGCAAAAGTTGGGCATATCGGTCTTTATCGAGACCACGATACTCTGGAGCCTGTTGAATATTATAACAAGCTTCCAAGTGATGTTGCAGAAAGGCTTGTTATTGTGCTTGACCCTATGCTTGCGACGGGAGGCTCTGTTTCAGCTGCTATTGATCTTATAAAAAAAGATGGAGCAACTAATATTAAGCTTATGTCTATTGTAGGGACTGAGCAGGGCATTAACCTTGTTCATAAAAATCATCCTGACGTTACGATATATATTGGAGTTATTGATGAAAGACTTAATGAGCATGGATATATTGTTCCCGGACTTGGTGATGCAGGCGATAGGCTTTTTGGCACACTGTAATTTTGCATATAATAGCTAAGTATAAACAAAATATTATTTATAAAGCTGTCGTGAAATTTTTGCGGCGGCTTTTTCGTAATTATATTTTTTAATTAAACTTTAATTAAATGGATATAATAGTTAAGGCAGTGCAGAAAATTAGTATGAGTTATCAATTGAAATCAATATTATTGACTAAATAAATTATTTCTGATAAAATAAGGAATAAAATCTATTAATGGAAATTATATGTGCTAAATTTTATGCATAAATTTCTGTTGCGTCTTATTTGGCTCACAATAAGACGTTTTAGGGATTTGTATTAACTCTAATTTTGTGAGTCTGAAAGGCTAATGGGACTAATTATGAAAAATAAAATTGTAATTATTGGTGCAGGCTATGCAGGCATTTTAACCGCTAAAAAATTAGCTAAAAAATTCAAAAAAAACAGTGATGTTTCCATTACAATTATTGATAAAAATCCATTCCACACCATGCTAACCGAGCTTCATGAGGTTGCGGCAAACCGTGTTGATGAGGATAGCATAAAAATAGGCTTAAAAAAGGTTTTTGCAGGAAGAAATGTTAATGTTAAGCTTGATACTGTTAATTCAATTGATTTTGATAACAGGATTGTTTCCGGCGAAACCGAGAATTATGAATACGATTATCTTGTGCTTGCGGCAGGTTCAAAACCCACGTTTTTTGGTGTTACCGGTGCAGATGAATTTGCTTTTAAGCTGTGGTCTTATTATGATGCTGTTAAGCTTAAGGAGCATATTCATAATTCCTTCAGAAAAGCGTTGGGTGAGACCAATATTGCAGAGAAAAAGAAGCTGTTAACCTTTTATATTGTGGGCGCAGGCTTTACCGGTGTTGAAATGGCTGGCGAGCTTGCTGAATGTGTGCCTATTTTGTGTGAAAAATATGAGATTGAAAGAGACTTAGTTACTATTTGTAATGTTGATATATTAACTCGTACTGTTCCGATTTTGCCTGAAAAGCTTTCAAAAAGGGTTGAGGCTCGACTGAAAAAAATGGGCGTTAGCGTGATGCTTGAAACAAGCGTTGCCAGCGTGGGCAGTGATTTTATAGAATTGAAATACAAAGAAAAGGTTACTCGCCAAAGCACTGCAACGGTTATTTGGGCGGCAGGAATTGAAAGCGCCGACATTACCTGTGAGGCGGCAAAGGCTTTTCAATCCGCAAAGGGCGGAAGAATTAAGGTCGATTGCCATCTTCGTTGCCTTGACAGAGAAAATGTTTATGTTATCGGCGATAATATGTTTTATGTGCCTGAGGGGGATAATCAGCCTGTTCCGCAGATGGTTGAAAATTGCGAGCATAGTGCCGCTACTGCGGCGAAAAATATTGTCTGTTCGATAACAGGCAAAGGCGAAATGCTAAAATATAAGCCTTCATTCCACGGAGTTATGGTTTCTGTGGGTGGCAGGTACGGTGTTGCAAGAGTTGGTTTACCTAATTTTATGCTTAACCTTCCCACGTTTTTTGCTATGCTTTCCAAGCATTTTATAAATATAATCTATTTTGTTCAAGTTTTAGGCTGGAACAAGGCAGTTAGTTATTTGAAGCATGAAATTTTTACTATAAGAAATTGCAGGAGCTTTGTAGGCGGGCATTTTTCAAACAGAACACCGAGCTTTTTATTGGTTCCTTTAAGGGTTTGGCTGGGTGTGGCATGGTTATTCGAGGGAGTCAGAAAAGTATATGAGGGCTGGTTTGCAGACCCTAAGCTTACGGATTTCTTCGGAGGTGCCACAGATTGGTATAACAGCATTATAAAAGGCGCAATGAATAAGGGCGGAGTTGCGGCGGTTTCAAAAGCAACGGGAGCGGTTGCGGACGCTGTAACATCTGCAACGGGTGAAGCCGGAAATGGGGCGGCTAAAGCTTTTGGTACGCTGATTTTTAATTGGGATTTTCTTGGATTGTTTAGTGCGATATTCGTAAGCGGAAAAGAACTGCTTCAATCAACAATCAATGATTATGCCTTTAAGATAGATATGCCCTTGATGAATTGGTTTGTTGACAAGCTTATTCTGCCTTATGATTCTGTTCAGATTGGAATGCAGGTTTTTATCGTTTTGGCAGAAATTTTAATCGGGCTTGCGCTGATTGGTGGTTTGTTCACAACACCTGCATCGGCATTATCACTTGTGCTTCAGGCTATGTTTGTGTTTACAACAGGGCTTTACATTGGCACTTTTTGGATGATATTTGCCGCAATTGCAGTTTTAATCGGTGCGGGAAGAACCTTCGGGCTTGATTACTACGTTATGCCATTTTTGAAAAAATGGTGGAGGAATTTACCTTTTGTAAGAAAGTTGTATATTTATAATGATTAATGAAAAAACAAACAATGAAGCTATAACAACGGAAGAAACGCAGAGAGTTTCAACACACGGTTTCAGCGAAGCGGGAGGGCATCTCCGTGAAGTTATAATTTGTGATGATGCTGTTGACCTTGTTAAGGCAAAGGTAGATAGAGTTTTATCCTCTGCACCTTTTATAATTCGTGATTATACAAAGCACCTGATGGCTGCCAAGGGGAAATTTATTCGTGCGGCGGCATTAATTGCCTGTGCGGAAAACAAGGAAGGCTTTGTTCACCCAAATGCAATAAGGCTTGCCGCAGCTCTTGAGGTTTTGCACCTTGCAACCCTTGTGCATGATGATGTTATTGATAATTCGAATAAGCGAAGGGGGATTATAACTCTTCAAAAGAAGTATGGAAAAAGAACTGCTGTTATTTGCGGAGATTATCTTTTTTGTATGGCTCTTAAATTAGCCGCCTCCGTTTCTGACAGGCAGGATTACTTAAACCTTAATATTCCTGATTATATGAGTAAAATTTGCCTTGGGGAGCTTAATCAGCATATTAACAATGGGAATTTGGATTTATCCGTTTTGAAGTATTTTAAAATTATATCGGGCAAAACTGCCGCTCTTTTTGAGGCATCCTTTTATGCAGGTGCAATTCTTTGCGAAAGCAGTGAAGCTGATGTTTCAAGATATATGCGTCTTGGGCGGTATATTGGTATGATTTTTCAACTTAATGATGATTGTATGGATTTTGAGGCTACCGAAAATGTGGCTAAAAAGCCTGTTCAATCCGATTATGAGCAAGGCGTAATAACTCTTCCGCTTATTTTTGCTTTTAAAAAGCTATCCGGCTTTAAAGAAAAAGTGAAAGAGAACGCGATTTCTAAGTCCGAAATTATCGCCGCTGTTTTGAAGGCGGACGGGCTTGGTTTAACTAAAAAAATATCAGAGAAATATTATAAAAAATGCATGCGGATTATGGACGAGCTTGAAATTACGGAAGCCAAAAGACAAAAGCTTATTTCTGTTTTGGACAAGGCTTTTAAAGGATTACAAAATTAAGGAGAATAATGTGATTAAAAAATTCTTAGGTTATGTTGAAATTATGACAAAAATAACAAGTGTATTTGCTTTTTTGATAACAATTGCCTATCTTTTTTATATTAAAACTCCGATAAATTGGGGGCTTACATTAATCTTTTTTGCTTCTATGTTTTTGTTCGATTTAGCAACAACTGCAATAAACAATTATATTGATACAAAAACAAATGACCAAAAGCTGCAGTTTGAAAGAAGCACCGCCCGAATAATTATATATCTGCTTTTGGCAATCAGCACCGGGCTGGGATTATATTTGGCATATTTAACAGATATAGTTATTCTTTTTGTCGGCGGAATTTGCTTTTTATGCGGAATTTTTTATACCTACGGACCTGTTCCAATATCAAGGCAGCCACTTGGCGAGGTTTTTTCAGGGATTTTTTATGGTTTGTTAATACCGTTTATTCTGCTTTATATCAATATGCCGAAGGGAACATATCTGTTGTTGAATTTAAACCTCGAAGCTGTTACAATAAGCTTAAAGGTGATGCCATTGATTACAATTGTTTTGTTTTCTGTTGCACCTATTTGCACAACGGCGAATATAATGCTTGCAAATAATATTTGTGATTTAGAAAAGGATATTAAGGTTAAACGATATACTCTTCCTTATTATTTAGGAAATAAGGCACTTTACTTATTTGCAGGAATTTATTATTTAACATATGCGGCAACGATAGCCATGGTGGCAATGAAAATTTTGCCTTTAATATGCCTTGCTTCATTGCTGACTATATTCCCCGTTCAAAAAAACATAAGCCGGTTTTTTAATACGCAGGATAAATCCACAACATTTGTTTTGTCGGTTAGAAATTATATTATAATTATGGGCACAAACACCTTGATGATTTTTATCGGTGGATTGCTTCCTTAAAAATGAGGGATAAAATGATGTTTTATAAAAGAACTGATTTAATAATTGTTTTATCTATAGTAATTTTTAGTATCGTTTTTGGATTTGTTTATCATTTTTATTTTTCCGGTAAGCCTGCCAAGGCAGAAATTTATTATAATTCCAAGCTTGTAAAAACCGTTAAATTAAATGAAGGGGTGGACAAAATCTTTTCCATAGAGCAGAATGAAAATGTTGTTTTTCATCTTTTTGCGGATGGGAAAATATGCTTTGAAAAATCCAATTGCCCGGATAAGGTATGCATAAACTCGGGCAAGATGGGTATTGTAGGTGAGTCTGCCGCTTGCCTTCCTAACGGAATTGTTTTGAAGATTGTTCCTGAAAAAAATCACAGCGAAGAAGATGCAGATATTATAGCCGGAAGATAGAAAATATACGGCGGAATGGCGTTTATTATGGATAAGAATTTAATGTATAATGTATCTGAAATAAGGCTTCAAAAAACTAAGCTTATAACCTTAACAGGCTTGCTATTTGCCATAACCCTTGTGCTTTCTGTTATTGAAAATATGCTTCCGCCTTTCCTTGCCACTTTGCCCGGGCTGAAAATTGGGCTTTCCAATATTGTTGTAATGTATGCCTTGTTTTTTCTGGGGCGAGGAAGAGCATTTGCAATTGCGGTTTTAAAGGCGCTTTTCGTGTTTTCGGTTAAGGGAATGGTGGCGGGATTATTAAGCCTTTTCGGGGGAATATTATCTTTATCCGTTATGATATTTTTGATGATTTTGTTTAATAATAAAATATCATATTTGTTAATAAGTATCTTCGGTGCGATATTTCATAATTTAGGTCAGCTTATTGCCGTTTCGATGATATATACAAATATGAGCTTGTGGGCGTATATTCCTGTTCTTTTAGCCTTTGGCACAGGCGCAGGAATTGCAACCTCCACGCTTTTACGGTTTATTTTACCGGCTTTTAAAAAGCTCGGTTTGAAATAAAAAAATTATAAATTAGGAGGGATATTTATGAAAAAAGCATTTGCGTTGGTATCGAGTTTGTGTTTGGTTACCTCTCTGCTTGCGGGCTGTGGGGGTGCTGATAATGCAAAAAATCCTGCTAAACCCGATAAAACAGCCGAAGCTGTTAAGACAGGTTTTGCGGTGATTTCGTCAACTGCAAAATCTACCGATGCCGGTGAAAAGGAAGGCTTGGGGCAAGTTGATTCAACTGTTGTTGCAGTTACTGTTAATAAAGATGGCAAGATTGTTAAATGCGTTATTGATGGTATCCAGACAAAAATTAATTTCTCCGCCGCAGGTAAGATTACTACTGATTTAAAAACAGAGGTTAAATCTAAAACCGAGCTTGGAACAGCTTATGGAATGGGTAAGGTTTCTTCAATCGGCAAAGAATGGAGCGAGCAGGCGAAGGCTTTGTCTGATTATATCGCAGGTAAAACAGTTAGTGAAATAAAGGGCATTGCGGTTAACGAAAAGGGTGCTCCTTCAGATAAAGAATTAGCTTCTTCCGTAACAATTTCAATTGGCGGTTATATAGCTGCTATTGAAAAGGCCGCTGCAAGCGCTAAGGATTTAGGCGCTAAATCTGCCGATAAGTTAGGAGTTGGCACTGTTACGAACATAAGCAAATCTACTGATGCTGGTGATAAAGACGGTGTTGCTCAGGCATATTCCAGCTATGCGGTTGCAACCTTTGATTCCGCTAATAGAATTACAAGCTGTATTATTGACGGTTCTCAGACTGATGTTAAATTCACAAATAAAGGTAAGATTACTTCTGATTTGAAAATACTTGGCAAAACAAAGACCGAGCTTGGTTCGGAATATGGTATGGCTAAGGTATCTTCTATCGGAAAAGAATGGTTTGAACAGGCTGACGCATTATCAAAATATGTGGTTGGTAAAACCATCGAAGAGGTTAAGGGAATTGCAGTTAACGAAAAGGGCGCGCCTTCAGGCAGTGAGCTTAAAAGCTCTGTAACAATTTCAATCGGCGGTTATGTAGCTGCTATTGAAAAAGCAAAGGCAACTGCTAAATAAAGTTTTTAATTGGTGTTTTTATTTATTATGAGAGGTAGTTTTTTGCTGCCTCTCATTTTGTAAATTATTATAAATTGCACAAAATTTTGTGCCGCTTTCAGAGGTGAGGAATTGGTTAAAAGAATATTTGCGGCAATACTTATTTTTATATTTGTAATTGGCACTGCGTCCTGCAACAGAAATAAAAAAGCCCGTTATGAAGCAGAATTCCTTACTTTGTTTGACACTGTAACTCAGATTATTGCGTACACCCAAAGCAAGGAGGAATTTACAAAATATTCACAGTTGATTTATGATAAGCTTGAAGAATATCATAGGCTTTATGATATTTATAAGGATTATGAAGGAATAAACAATATTAAGACCATAAATGATAATGCAGGAATTTCCCCCGTTAAGGTTGATAAAAAGATAATTGATTTGCTTGTTTTTTCTAAAAATCAGTATAAAAATACATCGGGCAAAATGAATATTGCGTTTGGTTCTGTACTTAAAATTTGGCACGACTACCGCACTCGTGGAATTGATGATTTTGAAAATGCGCAGGTACCGCCTATTGATATGATGAAAGTAGCTTCGGAGCATACGGATATAGATAAGATTATTATTGATGAAGAAAAATCTACTGTTTTTCTTGATGACCCTTATATGAGCCTTGATGTCGGGGCTGTAGGAAAAGGATATGCCTCGGAACAGGTGAGCTTGTTTGCAATTGAAAACGGATTTACATCGGGACTTATCAGTGTTGGAGGGAATGTCCGTACAATTGGTAACAAGGGCGATAATGGTAAGCTGTGGAATGTTGGTATTCAAAGCCCTGATAAGGAGAGTGAGAATTCAACTGTTCAAACAGTATATATTTCTGATTTATCGGTTGTTACAAGTGGGAGTTATCAAAGATATTACACCGTAGGTGATAAAAAATATCATCATATAATTGACCCTGTAACACTTTTTCCTTCTCAATATTTTACTGCTGTTACAATTGTTTGCAAGGATTCCGGTTTGGCAGATGTACTTTCAACAGCGGTATTTAATATGTCTTATGAGGAAGGCTTGAAGCTTATTAATAGTATTCAAGGGGCGGAAGCGTTATGGATACTAAACAGCGGAGAAATTAAATACAGCGCAGGCTTTGAAAAATTAACGAAAAAACAGTAATGCCTCTGATAAGCTTTATACAGCTTTTGGGGGCATTTGTGATATGCGTGAATAATAAGCTAAAATTCAGCATAAAATGCGAATTTTGCAGAAATTTGAAATAAAACATACAAGTAATGTAACATTTTGTATTGTAATCTAAAAAAAATATTGCTATAATAAAAGTGATATAAATTTTTGCGGTGCCGTGATTGAAAAATGTTAGGCAGAAATGTTATGTAGTTAGTCTGATAGGGGGAACAAAAATGAGTATAGACATCTTTTTGGGACTAATAAGCAATGCTATATTGCTGATGGCTTTAAGTGTTGTTTATGAAATCAGCTATATTGTGCATATAAAAAGCAAAAAATCCACTGATTTATTTAAAGGTATTTTAGTAGGAGTCATTGGCCTTGCCATTATGTCAATTCCGTTTAAGCTTTCCACAGGAATTGTTTTTGATACTCGCTCAATTCTTATTAGTGTAACTGCCCTAACCTTCGGGACTTTTCCTACTATAATTGCAGCGCTGATTACTATTATATACCGAATTATTATTGGCGGCACAGGTATGTGGATGGGTATATCGGCCATTATAACTTCTGCTGTTATCGGAATTGTCTGGCGTCGTTTTATGCTTGATAAGAAAACTAAAATCCGATGGTTTAATATATATTTATTTGGTATTACGGTACATATAGTTATGCTTCTTTGTTCATTTATTATGCCTTATCCCACTTCTGTTAATGTTATATCGCAAATCGGGCTGCATATTATGATAATTTATCCATTCAGCACTGTTTTGCTGAGTATGCTTTTAATACATCAAAAAGAGCGAAATGAAGCTTTAATTCAGGCGGCAGAGGCTGAAAGCCGATATAGGAGCATTTTTGAAAATAATCACGCCGTTATGCTGATTATTCAGCCGGAGGATGGGCAAATTATCGATGTAAATCCTGCTGCTGCTAATTTTTATGGTTGGTCTATTGAAACTATGAAATCTATGAAAATAGATGATATAAATACATTACCCTTTAAGCAATTAAAGCTTGAAATTGAAAATTCTTATTTGGAAAAGAAAAGCCACTTTATTTTTAAACATAGAAGAGCCCACGATAAGCCTGTCGATGTTGAGGTTTACAGCGGGCCTATTGTATTTAACGGAAAAATTTTAATATATTCCATTGTTCATAACATTTCCGAGCGTGTGGCGGCAGATAAGGCTCTTAAAGAAAGTGAAAAACGGTTTAGATATTTGGTTGAAAGTGCGCCGGATGCAATTTTCATTCAAACTGAAGGCAGATTTTCATTTGTTAACAAATTTGCTATTATGCTGTTCGGTGCAGAATCTGCCGAGGAATTGATAGGTATGCTCGTTATGGACAGGTTTCATCCTGATTATCATAATAGTATAGAGGAACGAATTGAAATTCTTAATAATGAAAAAAAAGTTGTTCCGCCTGTTGAAGAGGTTTTCTTGAAGATGGACGGCACGCCTGTGTGTGTTGAGGCTGCGGCAATTCCTATTAATTATGATGATATGGACGGAGCGATAGTTTTTGTTAGGGATATTACCGAACGCAAAAAATTTGAGCATGATAAAACAGAGATGGAAGCTCAACTAAGGCAACAGCAGAAATTAGAAGCAATAGGAACCCTTGCCGGCGGTGTTGCTCACGAGATTAACAACCCTATCAACGGAATTATGAACTATGCCCAATTGGTACTTGATGAAATTGATAAAAATTCTCAGCCGGCAAAATATGCAGATGAAATTATTCATGAAACAGAGAGGATTTCTGTTATTGTTAAAAATCTTTTGCAATTTTCCAGACAGGAAAAGCAGTCTCACAGCTATGCGAGCGTTTATGATATTATTAATCAGACTATTTCTTTAATTAAAACTATTGTAAAAAAAGATCAGATTTCTTTAGATGTTAAATTGGATGAGAATTTGTCTGATATTAAATGCCGTAGTCAGCAGATACAGCAGGTTCTTATGAATTTATTAACGAATGCGAGAGATGCTCTTAACGAGAAATACGCAGGTTACAGTGAGGATAAAATTATACGTTTAAGATGCAGTCAGTTTATGAACCATGAGCGCAGATGGATTAAAATTACGGTTGAAGATAATGGTAATGGTATTCCTGCTGAATTGCATGAAAAAATATTTGATCCATTTTTCTCCACCAAGCCTAAGGATAAAGGGACGGGATTGGGTTTATCTATAAGTTTTGGTATTGTTAAGGACCATCATGGAGAAATAAGTATAGATACTAAGGAAGGCAGCTATACAAAATTTATACTTGATTTGCCTGTGGATAATGGATGGGAGCTTTGATTATATATTAATTTAGGGTTATGTTTTATCAACAAATGAAGGAAGTGAAATAATGAGCAAAATTTTGGTAGTTGATGATGAAAAAAGTATGCGTATTACTTTGTGTGAATTTTTGAAAAAAGAAGGCTTCGAAGCTGATTCCGCAGAGGATGCCCAAACTGCGCTTAAAATGATTGATGATAATGAATACGATGTGGTTGTTACAGATATAATTATGCCAAAAATATCCGGAATGGAGCTGCTTTCTCGTATCAGAGAAAAAACAAAAACCACTCAGGTTATTATTATGACGGGGGAGCCGACTGTTGATACTGCTGTTAAGGCGGTTCAAAACGGTGCTAATGATTACTTGACAAAGCCCATAAACAGGGAGGTTTTTATTAAAACAGTCAGCCATGCCAAACAATTTAAAACAATAAGCGACGAGAAAGTGGTTCTGGAAAAGCAAAATCAAATTTATCAAAAAGGTCTTGAAGATATAGTTGAAAAGAGGACAACCGCTTTGCAAAAGGCCATGCAGAGCATTGTAAGCCTTTTATCATCTGTTGTGGAGGTTCGCGATCCTTATACTGCCGGGCATCAAAGAAGGGTTGGGAATTTATCCGCCGCTATCGCCCATAAGATGAATTTGGGAAAAGAAAAGACAGAGTTTATCCGCATTATCGGCTATATTCACGATATTGGCAAAATAGTTATACCAACCGAAATTTTATCCAAGCCGGGTATACTAAGCCATCTTGAAATGCAAATGATTAAAAATCACCCTATCAGTGGTTATGAGATGCTTGAAAGGGTGGAATTACCTAAATTTATTGGCGAAGCTATTTATCAGCATCATGAAAGGTGCGATGGAAGCGGCTATCCCTTGGGTATTTGCGAAAAGTCCATCACCGTTGAGGCACAGATTATTATGGTTGCGGATGTTGTGGAGGCTATGATGTCTCACAGACCTTATAGACCTGCCCGCGGTTCTGAAGCGGCTCTTGAAGAAATTGGACAAAATTCGGGAAGACTTTATAATCCAAATGTTGTTTCTGCTTGTATGGATTTATTTATGAATGATAATTATGCAATTGATGATATGGAGCACGAAATTTATTTTCCCATATCATAGATATTTATCTGAGTTTATGGGGTTTTAAGCAATTTTTATTGTTTATAATGTTTCATTTATATTAAAATTATTGTTAACTATTGTGAATAAATTAAGTTGTTGATATAATGTTATAAAAGAGCAATCTAAATAAGGAGTGAATTTTTATGATACTTTCAACCACACCATCTCTTGAAGGGAAAAGAATTGTTGAATATAAAGGAATTGTATTTGGCGAAGTGATTTCAGGAATTGATTTTATCAAGGATTTTGCGGCAGGACTTACAAATTTTTTCGGAGGAAGATCCGGTTCATATGAGGGCGAGTTGATACAGGCAAGAGAAAATGCCATTGCAGAAATGGTTAGAAGAGCAGGTGAATTGGGCGCAAATGCAGTTGTTGGAGTGGACATAGATTATGAGGTTTTAGGACAAGGAAACAATATGATTATGGTTACCGCTTCGGGTACCGCTGTTATTACTCAGTAAATTATTTTGTAAATATATACTAAATATAGGAATAGTTTATATTGATATATGTCATTGACAACTATTTATTTTAATGATAAAATAATAATATATATTATAGTGTTAATGTACTAAATGGAGGTTTATATGGGTTTTCCCCGATTTGTGTTTTACATAAAAAGAACTATTGCTATAGCTTTATTAATAATTATTTCTTCTGCTGTAATTTCGCATGCTGCTATTGATATCGACGCTTTGTATACTGAAGTAACTGCAAATACGGATTTTATGACTAAGCTTTATGAAGCGGGAGCACAACAGGAAGTGCCTGTATCGAGTGATGAAGTTGATGCAAGAATGAGGAAATTTGTTACTTATGTGATGAATGAAGCAGAAAAAGAAATTGAGCTTGGAAATATTACAAAAATAAATTATGTAGATGAAATTAAGGCTATTTGTTTTAATTTAATAAGACAAGTTGGTTTAGATACAATAATAACAACAGCGTTTCCTACTGTGATTAATGATTTTTTGAGTGGCAGAGTTCCTGAGGATTTACAGCCATTATATAATGCAATTGGTAAAGCAGTTTATTTACAGCTTGATATTGGTTCGCTACCGGAGCCATCGCTTGAGCCTACGCCATCAGTTGAACCATCACCTTCACCAACGCCAACAACGCCTTTAGGCGGAAATGGTAATGGCAATGGTGGTGGCGGAATAAAGTTACCGGTGGTATCACCAACTGCAATACCAACAATTGAACCTTCACCTACGCCGACGGTATCACCTGCAGAAGCATCGGATTATTTTATAGATTTGCAAAATGTGGATTGGGCCGTAGCTGCTATTGGGTTTTTAACACAAGCAGGTGTAATTTCGGAAAATACTGAAAAGAAATTTGAACCTCTCAATAATGTTAAACGAGAAGAATTTGTTAAGCTTATTGTATGTGCTTTTGATTTTAACAATCCTAATGCAAACAGCAGTTTTTTTGATGTAGGCAGGGATTCTTGGTTTTATCTGTATGTTTCATCTATGGCGGAGTTAGGCTTGGTAAAAGGCTTTAATGATAACAGCTTCGGAGCTGGGAATGATATAACAAGGCAGGATATTGCAGTATTGTTGTATAGAATTATTCAGCATATGGTAATGGATGTAACTCTTGAGGAGCCTGTTTTGTTTGAGGATGATTCTGAAATGAGTGATTATGCAAAAAATGCAGTTTATATAATGAGACAGCTTGGAATAATTAGAGGGACTCGTGAAAATACCTTTGAGCCCACCGATTTTGCAACCAGGGCAGAAGCTGCACAGATGATATATAATGCTTATAATATTTATATGAAGAAATAAGAGTTTATGCAATAAAAAATAAAATGATTATGAGGTGAAGCGTATGAAAACCATAAAAAGAGTTACTGCATTTTTGCTAACATTTATGATGATTCTGTCTTCGGTTCCTATGACCGAAGTTTTTGCAGACCCAATTCCGGGGATGACTTTGGAGGAATTTAGTGCGGAAATAAAACCGCGTATGCAAGATTTTTATGCAAATGCTACTCCAGAGCAAATGGAAATTCTGAAAGCTATGGGTGATGAGCTTGCTGTAAGCAGTTTATCTCCTTACACTACCGTGAGCGCTTCGTGGGACACGATATTAGATGGTTTGTTGAACGAAACATTTATTGCTAAATATAGTTCTCAGGAGGAAGCAAAGGAAGTTTTGGCAAAAATAGTTTACAGTGTTTTGGAGCTTATGTTCTATTCAGATACAAATGTAGGCACAACAGAAGAGCAAAAATTAGACTCCGCTATAGATAATGCATACATAAATTGCTATTTGCCGTTGGATAATTTGGTTGGCAGTATACTTACACAATCAGCAGTTGCCTCTGTTTTAGATGCAGCGAGGAGCGATATTTCTGATAAGTTATCCACTTATGCGAACGCAATTATGAATGCTATGAATGCAAGTTCAACCACAACCTATGTGAATATAATTGCAAACAGCATTGCAAGCGTGGCAGTTACCAGATTGTTTGATGATGCTACAAGCGGTGATTTATTTGACATTAAAAATAGCTTTGCTACTAATGCAGGTTTTTCTACTACAAATTTAGGAGATTTGGTTAAAAAGATTTATCTTTCGGCTGCTTCGGTGAAACCTGATCAAAAGGCACCTTCCGTGCAGTTTAATGTGCTGATAAACAGTGTTATTAAATTTCAGGGAACTGATAAGAATTTATCCACTCCCATATATTTTGATGAAGGAGTTACATTAAATTCCGCAACAGGTGATGAGGTTAATATAGTTATAACCCCCGATCGTGCAATTGGGGATGAGGATTTGGATATGACATTGTATTTTGTTGCAGGCAGCCCTGATATTAATATTATTAGTGTAGCAAAATTTGAGGATACAACTTTTGGCGGCTATTATATAAAGTTAAAGGCAATGCCTAATGTTGCTAACAGTGGAACTTATTATGTTAATGTTTACAGAAATTCTGTTGGCGCTGAAAATTATTTCTTTAATATAAAGGTTGATGTTGTTGGTATTGGAGCACTTGCTGTGATTAATTCAGGTGCAGCAACACTTGCTGATTATCAATCTGTTGCTTCGGCTGCAACAGCCGGTTTGCTGGAAAATTACAAACGCGGCGTTGCTCAAAAACGCATTGAAAAAGGATCGGATTTAACAGAGGCGGAGGTTATTGCACTTGTTGCACAGGTTAACACACCGGAAGACCCTGTTATTTCAAACATTGTAATAACAGGTCAGGCGGTTACAGGCTCTGTATTATCGGTAACTTATGATTATTATGATGCGAATTATGATTTGGATACTCAGGAAATTATTTGGACTGTTGGCACTGCTCCTTTATCGCAGGAATCATACACGGTTGCAGTTGATGATATTGGCAAAGTAATAACGGTTTCGGTTTTAGGTATATTAAATAATGTATCGGAAGGCAGTGCTGTTATTCGACGTGGTGATGTTAATAAAGACGGAAAAATCAAATCGGATGATGCTTTTGCAATAAGACAAATATATTTCGGAGCAATAGGTTTTACGAACCAACAAAAGGAAGCTGCTGATTTTGACATTAGCGGTGAAGTTCATGCGAATGATTATGCAGATGTCTTGGCATATTCAGCAATGAGTTCTTTGGGATTATAAATGTAGATTTTCACGCGTGCCCTTTAGGGTATGAAACTCGGAATATTAAAATATAAATATTGTATTTTTTTATTATTATAAATATAAGTTGGGCAAAGCTTAAGCTTTGCCCAACTTTTTTAATTATATTATATTTTTAAAAATTAAAAGTGCGAAGTTGAGTTAATTTCTGTATGCACGGCTATATACATAATAAAACTGACCAATCTTTATGCTATTAAAATGAAGCAATAAATTAAGAATGCTTTTTTGCGTGGGCTGCTTCGTCTTTGATTTCTTCCCTCATACCTTCAAGGGCTTGTTCTCTTCTTTCATTTTTCCCTTTTAATGCTTTTTTTGTTTTTTCATCATCTGTTATGCTAATCATTTCATTTGCAAGTTCTGTATTGTGAATTGTATTTGAAATATTTCTTTGTATTTTTTTAACGTTATCTCTTCGGTCATCAGGTTTGTTCTTCATATTTTATTCTCCTTTTTTCTATCAATAATATAATAAATTTATTTCTCACCATAAATATTATTTGAAAATGTGTGTAGATTTATTCGGTATTTTCGTATGTAAATTATATTTTAAAGCCTTTTTATGCCAAAAAAAATTTTTTTTAATATTATATATTATGAAATGATATTTTGAATAATATTATGATTTATTTTATAAATAGAGGGGATAATTTTATGGCTTTAAACAGATTTAATTCATTTAGTCATTTGGATAAAATCAGAATTCAATATGGAATGCAAAAACTTAAAAATAGTTTTTTAAAGCTCGGAGAAGAAAATTCGGAATATGCTGTTACTTTAATAAATGACAAGAGATTGTTTTTTATTTCTTTGTTTATTCTTTTGCCTGAAATTGAGGTGCTTAATCTTTACAAACGCCTTAGTGCAAGAAATATTGAGGCGATAAAAGTATGTTCAAAAATATTAAAGGATGATAAAACGGCAAATAATGTTGATTTTTTGCCATCTGAAAATGATCCGCATAATGCTTTGCAATGGATGTTTGTTAGCGGAGCAAATTATGATGGGCTAAGCCGTGAATATGATAAAATAATGGACGGCACAGCATCACTTTTAATAAATATTTATAAGGATAATACTATTCTGCCTATTATTTTGAATATGATTTTCAACCGAAACAGAAAGGGTGCATTTATTCATGATTTAGTATGGGTTTTGTTTCAAGCACACGATTTGAATATATTAAAAAGTATTGCGAATTTTTTGAGTTCATCAAACAAAAAAGATGTCGATTTGGTTTGCAAGCTACTTAATTTTGAATTTACCGAGGAAAATCTAAACAGTGAGAAGAAAAAGCAATACAGAGATTATTTGCTGTGGGTTAAAGAAAATTCTCCATATATATTTTTTACTGATGAAAGCTTTCAGCAAACAAGCAATCCACAGCCTTTAAGTGTGGATTTAGGGGCTAAATATTTGTGCAAGGAAGTATTTGCCAACAGTGATCAATTGAGTGAAAATGAATGTGGCTGCTTGAATTGCTTTAATGAATTGAATGATGATGAAAAGGATGTTCTTTTGAAGTATTCACAAAAAATGCATTATAGAAATACGCGTAAGTGGAATGAGTGGATTTCGCGCCCTGTTGATGAGCAAATAAGCATTGCCAAAAAAAATTTGGGAGTGATGATATGATTATTATAGCAAACAAGCAAATTGAGGCAGCTGATTTGAGCAGTGAATATCCTGCAGGCAGTATTGAAAGGGTTATTATATATAAGCTTGCTGAAAGCAACGAAAAATATCGCTATGACTCTTTAGAAGAATTAAAATTTGAGTTTGATTTACGGAAAAAAATTATTCAGGCTGCTCGGGACTTAAACAAAAGCAATTTTGGTTTTGAGGTTTTTAGAGAAGCAAGGTGCAATGAGGATTATTGGGAGCTTACCGATGAAGGCGGGTTTGTTTTGAAGGAAGGTGTAAAGCCAAGTGATGCGATTTCTGATATCTTTACAAATAGTCACAAATATGGCACAGAATGCGCAACAGCAATGGTTATTGTTTATTATAAGGCTTTGCTTGATATTTATGGTGAGGAGCTTTTTAACAGTGTGTTCCCAAATATACATTTGATGAACTGGCGTTATATAGACAAAAATCTTAAAGAAATTGGAATTTCAAAAATAGCTAAGGATTTTTTCCCCGGAGACAGAAGATATTTTTCGAATCCTGATGTAAACCCTCTGACGCCTGAATGGCAGGGAGAGAATACAATTGATTTGGGTGATGGTTTTTTTTATGGGCATGGAATAGGCATTGAGAATGAAGAAGCAATTATTTCCGCATTAAACAAGAATAGAAAGGAAGGTGCGGAAAGATCCGCATATTTGCTTGGTTCTGTTGGGCGCCCCAATTTTAAAAGGCTGGCTGATATATATTTTAGAAGTAATATTTAATAAAATCGGAAGAGCTATTTGGATTTTAATCAGCTCCTCCGATTTTTATTATACTATTTTGTTTTTATAAAATGTTGGGTAAAATATAATGTGCCGTTAGACTTTTTCGCCACACCAACACCGATTTGATTATAATTTGCATTTAAAATGTTTGCTCTGTGCCCTGAAGAATTCATCCACGCAGTCATAACCTCTTGTGCTGTCCTTTGACCATATGCAATGTTTTCGCCTGCTGCCGAATAGGTTATTCCAAAATGTTGCATCATTTGGAAGGGTGTTCCATAAGTTGGAGAATTATGAGCGAAATAGTTTTTGTCAATCATATCCTGTGATTTATATCTTGCAACACGGCTTAGCTCCCAGTTCATCGTCAGAGCACGAAGCCCTTGCTTGGATCTTTCCACATTAACTAATCTGGCGATCTCGTTTTCAATTGCTTTAACATCATCAATGTTTGGAATGCTGATTTTCTGACCCGGGTATATAAGCGAAGGATTTTTTATTTGAGGATTGGCTTGAATCAGCTCACTTACACCAATTTGATATCTAACCGCAATTTTCCACATGGAATCGCCTTTTACAACTGTGTGTGTTCCTGTTTGGGCGAAGGTGGTTGCTGGAATAGCAAATATGGATATTATTCCAATTATAATACTTGCTTTTTTAAGCTTCGAAACAAAATTCATTTTTTAGTCCCTAACCTTTCTCTTTTTAATAATTAAATTAATAAAATTTATATTAAGAATACTAATTTAGTATTTGCGAAAGGATAAGAAATATTACAAACAAGCAGGTATTAAATAATTACATTTTTAGTGTTTATAAGGTATAAAAAAATTCAACAGGCACAAAATATTGTTATAATAATTTTTTGAAAAAAATGTGCTTTCTTAATAGACAAATTAAAAAAAATGTGGTATAGTGTCAATAATGGATTTTTATATTTAACAAAAGAAGGGTTGTGATGTTAGGGTTGGATAAAAAGCTTGCATTGTATGGCTTTAACAACCTCACAAAAGCACTTAGCTTCAATATCTATGATGTTTGCTATGCAAAAAGTGAGAGAGAACAAAAGGATTATATTGCATATATTGATGAACAATATAATTCTGAAAGATTAACAAAAATTTTGTGTAATGTAACAGAAATGATTGGCGCGCATGTTCTTAATATCTCTAAACAGGATTATGAACCGCAGGGTGCTTCTGTTAACATACTTATTGCTGATGAAAAAATTAAAAAGGAACAAATTGATGTTTCTTGCAATAAGGGTGATTATTCAGAAACTCATCACAGAACTGTTCACGCACATTTGGACAAAAGTCACGTTACGGTACATACTTTTCCGGAATATCATCCAGATAACTCTATTTCCACTTTTCGTGTAGATATTGATGTATCTACCTGCGGCAAAATTTCGCCGCTTAACACACTTGATTATTTAATTAAAAGCTTTGATTCTGATATTATGACGATTGATTACAGGGTTCGTGGCTTTACAAGGGATGTTAAGGGTGAGAAATTTTATATAGATCATAACATTACATCTATTCAGGATTATATTGACGACAGAACTCTTACAAAATATGATGCTATTGATGTTAATGTTTATCAATCAAATATTTTTCACACAAAAATGCTGATTAAAGAGATTGAACTGCAAAACTATCTTTTTAATAAGGATGTTTACGAGATTACTCCAAAGCAAAGGCTTGAGATAACTAATAACCTTCGTAAAGAGATGATTGAAATATTCAGCGGAATGAACATTTATCAGGGTGGAGATATATGAAAGAGCTTTCACAAAAAAATGCCCCGATTTATGAGGCGCTTAAAAAACACAAGTCTAACAGAGTTGTGCGTTTTGATGTTCCCGGGCATAAGGGCGGGCGTGGAAACAGCGAATTAACAGAATTTTTGGGCGAGGATTGCATGAAGGTTGATGTTAATTCTATGAAGCCTCTTGATAATTTGTGTCATCCTGTATCTGTTATTCGTGATGCGGAAAAGCTTGCAGCTGAGGCTTTTGGCGCAAAATCTGCATTCTTTATGGTTAATGGAACTACTGCTTCTGTTCAGGCAATGATTATGGCTGTATGCAAATTCGGCGACAAAATCATTATGCCCCGAAACGTGCACAGAAGTGCTATAAACGCACTTGTAATTTGCGGTGCTGTTCCCATTTATATAAATCCTGGCGTAAGCAGGGAGCTTGGCATACCCCTTGGTATGTCTGTTAATGATATAAAAAAAGCAATAGAGGAAAATCTTGACGCTAAGGCGATACTTGTTAATAACCCCACTTATTACGGAATTTGTTCCAATTTGAAGGAAATTGTAAATCTTGCCCATAAAAATAATATGATGGTTATTGTTGACGAAGCTCACGGAGCGCATTTTTATTTTGGAGATAATTTGCCAGTTTCCGCAATGGAGGCAGGTGCGGATATGTCTGCAGTAAGTATGCATAAAACAGGTGGTTCGCTTACTCAAAGCTCATTTTTGTTATGTGGTGAAAATGTTAATTCTGCATACGTTAGGCAGATAATCAATCTTAACCAAACAACAAGCGGTTCATATCTTTTGCTATCCTCTCTTGATCTTGCACGGAAAAATTTGAGACTTAACGGAAAACAGATATATAAAAAGACAATTGAATTTGCAGACTATGCCAGATGTGAGATAAACAAGATTGGTGGATACAATGCTTTTGCCAAGGAACTGATTAACGGTGATACGGTTTTTGACTTTGACACTACCAAATTATCCATAAACACTATGGACATTGGACTTGCAGGCATAGAGGTTTATGATATATTGCGTGATGAATATGATATTCAGATAGAATTCGGAGATATTGCAAATATTTTGGCAATTATTTCCGCAGGGGACAGAGCCTTTGAAATTGAGCGCCTTATTTCCGCTCTTTCAGAAATAAAGAGGATTTATTCAAAGGATAAATCGGGACTTTTTAACCACGAATATATAAGCCCCAAGGTTATGCTTACTCCTCAAAAAGCATTTTATGGAGATAAAAAATCTGTGCCTATTGAAAGCAGCAGCGGGGAAATATCCGGTGAATTTGTTATGTGTTATCCTCCAGGTATCCCTATTTTAGCACCCGGAGAAATGATAACCGATGAGATTTTGGCATATATTGCTTATGCCAAGTTGAAGGGCTGTTTTTTAACAGGTACGCAGGATATGAATATTAATAATATAAATATTATGGAGGAAATTTAAGTGGAATTATGGTACACGGAGCAGCATACCGAAAATGTACGTTTTTCTATAAAGGTTGACAGGCAGCTTGTAAGTGTTAAAAGCGAATTTCAGCGGATTGATATTTTTGAATCCAATGAATTTGGCAAAATTTTGGCACTTGACGGTTTTTTAATGTTGACCGAAAAGGATGAATTCATTTATCACGAGATGATAACTCACACTGCGCTTGCTGTTAATCCGAATATAAAAAATGTTTTGGTAATTGGCGCAGGGGACGGCGGAACCGTGAGGGAGCTTACCCGTTATGATATAATTGAAAAAATTGATATGGTGGAGATAGACAAGCTTGTTGTTGATGTTTGCCTTGAATATATTCCTCAAACTGCTTCGAAGCTTACGGATAAAAGGGTTGACTTGTATTTCGAGGATGGGCTTAAATTTGTACGTAAAAAGCAGGATGAATATGATTTAATTATAGTTGATTCTACTGATCCTTTTGGTCCGGGAGAAGGCTTGTTTACTAAGGAGTTTTACGGAAACTGCTTTAATGCTCTTAAAAAAGATGGGATTTTGGTTAATCAGCACGAAAGTCCTTATTATGGGGCAGATGCAACTGCTATGCAAAGGGCGCACAGCAGAATAAAGCAGGTATTCCCAATTTGCAGTGTATATCAGGCTCATATACCAACGTATCCTTCGGGACATTGGCTTTTTGGCTTTGCTTCAAAGACCTTTCACCCCGTTGATGATTTGAAGGCTGATGAATGGAATTTTCTTGGAATAAAAACAAAATATTATAACACTCAGCTGCATAAGGGGGCTTTTGCTTTGCCAAATTATGTGAAGGAGCTTTTGAATGATGAAGATGAATAGAAATATTCACACTTTTATTGGTTGTGAAAGTGAATATCAGGAAAGTAAAATTGTTATTTTCGGCGCTCCCTTTGACGGCACAACCTCATACCGTCCGGGAACAAGGTTCGCAAGCTCGGCAATGAGGAATGAAAGCTTTGGCATTGAAACCTACAGCCCTTATCTGGATAAGGATTTAACCGATATTTCCGTTTATGACGGAGGAGATTTGGAGCTTGCCTTCGGCAATACCGAAGGTGCACTTGGAAGGATAGAGGAATATACCGCAAAGGTTATAGGTGACGGAAAAATTCCGTGTATGATTGGCGGAGAGCATTTGGTCACGTTGGGTGCGGTTCGTGCCATTGTTAAAAGATATCCTGATTTGCATATTATTCATTTTGATGCACATGCCGATTTGAGGGACGATTATTTAGGTGAAAAGTTTTCCCATTCCACTGTGATTAGAAGGTGCCACGATCTTTTGGGGGACGGGAAAATTTTTCAATTTGGAATAAGAAGTGGAGACAGGGAAGAATTTTACTGGGGAAAAAATCGAGTTTATACTAATAAATTTAATTTCAATGGAATTAAAGAGGTTGTGCAGTCAATTGGCAGCCATCCTGTTTATTTAACTATCGACCTTGATGTTTTAGACCCTTCCTGCTTTCCGGGAACAGGGACGCCTGAGGCTGGTGGTGTTGATTTTAAAGAATTGTTGTTTGCAATCGGAGAGGCTTCCACACTTAATATTGTCGGATTTGATGTTAACGAATTATCGCCAATATACGACCAAAGCGGCACTTCTACGGCTCTTGCCTGCAAGGTGCTTCGTGAATTATTATTACAAATACACAAATAGATTTTTTAAAACGGAGGAAAACAAAATGGGAAAAGCTTTAATTATAGGTGCCGGCGGAGTTGCCGGAGTTGTTGTTGCCAAATGCTGTCAAAATTCACATATTTTTGAGGAGATTTGTATTGCAAGCAGAACCTTATCAAAATGTGACGCAATTGCCGAGCAGGTTAAAAAATATAAGACAAAGGTTACAACGGCAAGGGTTGATGCTGATAATACAAAGGAAGTTGTTGATTTAATAAACAGCTTCAAGCCTGATATTGTAATTAATGTTGCACTACCTTATCAGGATTTAACTATTATGGATGCGTGCTTGGAAACAAAGGTGGATTATGTTGACACTGCAAATTACGAGCCGACTGACACTGCAAAATTCGAATACAAATGGCAATGGGATTATAGAGAAAGATTTGAAAAGGCAGGTATCACAGCCCTTCTCGGCAGTGGGTTTGACCCGGGCGTTACAGGTGTTTTTTCTGCTTATGCTCAAAAGCATTATTTTGATGAAATTCATTCGATTGATATTTTAGATGCAAATGCGGGAGACCATGGATACCCCTTTGCAACGAATTTTAATCCTGAGATTAACATTCGAGAGGTTACTGCAAATGGAAGCTATTTTGAAAATGGTAAATTTATTGAAACGGAGCCTATGTCTATAAAAAGGGTTTATGATTTTCCGCAAATTGGTGAAAAGGATATGTTTTTACTGCATCACGAGGAATTGGAATCTCTTGCTCTTAACATAAATGGGATTAAGAAAATCAGATTTTGGATGACATTTTCTCAAAATTATCTTAATCATTTGAAGGTTCTTGAAAATGTTGGTATGACGTCTATCGAACCTATTGAATACGAAGGACAAAAAATTGTTCCCCTTCAATTTTTGAAGGCGGTTCTGCCAGACCCTGCTTCATTAGGTCCAAGAACAAAGGGAAAGACTAATATCGGCTGTATTTTTCAAGGGGTTAAGGATGGAGTGGAAAAAACCTATTACGTTTATAATGTTTGCGACCATGAGGAATGTTACAAGGAAGTTGGTTCTCAGGCAATATCATACACAACAGGAGTTCCGGCTATGATTGGTGCAATGATGGTTATGACGGGTAAATGGAAAAAGCCCGGAGTTTATAATATCGAAGAATTCGACCCGGACCCCTTTATGGATGAGCTGAATAAAAACGGACTTCCTTGGAATGAGGATTTTTCGCCGAAGCTTGTAGATTAGGAGAATGTTATGGAACTTGATTTTAATGCGCTTCCCACGCCTTGCTATGTTGTGGACGAGCGATTGCTTATAAAAAATCTTGAAATTTTAAAAACTGTTATTGAAAGAACAGGGTGTAAAATTTTACTGGCGCAAAAGGGATTTTCCATGTTTAGCACATATCCTTTAATAGGAAAGTATTTAAACGGCACAACGGCAAGCTCTCTTTTTGAGGCAAGGCTTGGTTATGAGGAAATGGGGAAGGAGGTTCATATTTTTTCCCCTGCATATATTGATGATGATTTTGGTGAAATATTAAATATTTGCGACCATATTATATTTAATTCATTTGACCAATGGAAAAAATATAAGGCGAAAATTAAAACATCTAACAGAGATATAGAGGCAGGCATTCGTGTGAACCCTGAATATGCGGAAATTGAGACGGATTTATATAACCCCTGTTTTGAAAATTCAAGATTGGGAGTTACACTTTCAAACTTTAAGCCCGAAGAATTGGACGGAATAGACGGGCTTCATTTTCATGCCATGTGTGAGCAAAATTCTGATGTGTTAGAGCGAATTATAAAGGTTTTTGATGAGAAGTTCGGAAGATACATCGGCAATATGAAGTGGATTAATTTTGGCGGAGGTCACCACATAACACGAGCTGATTATGAGATTGAAACGCTTGTGCGGTGCATTTTGTTTATTAAGGAGAAATACGGTGTTCAGGTTTATTTAGAGCCGGGTGAGGCAATTGCCTTGAACACGGGATATCTTGTTGCAAGCGTTCTTGATATAGTTCAAAATGGGACGGAAATTGCAATTTTGGATACATCCGCCGCGTGCCATATGCCCGATGTGCTTGAGATGCCTTACCGTCCTAATATAATTGGGGCAGGAAATAGTGGCGAATATGAATATACTTACAGGCTGGGAAGCCATACCTGCCTTGCGGGAGATGTGATAGGCGATTATTCATTTCCACAGCCGTTAAAGCCGGGGGACAGGCTTGTTTTTTGCGATATGGCACATTATACTATGGTTAAAAATAACACGTTTAACGGAATAAATCTGCCCTCTATTGTTCTGTTCAGTGAAAATGAAGGCATAAAGATTATTAAAAAATTCGGATATGATGATTTTAAATCACGACTATAAATATGGCTATTTTACTATGTTTTTTTGCTCTATTTTATGCAAAATAACAAACAATATTACAATATAATATATTGTTTGACAATTTATGCAATTTTTAATATAATAAATAATATGCACATAAATTCTGTTATAGGTAGTTTGCTTTTTATGATTTTTTAATTGGAGGAATATATGGACAGCATAAATCGTAAGATGTTATATATTATATTAGCAGCAACGATTGCTTTACTTGTTGTGGGGTATTTTGTTTTCCATAATTATTTTTTTGTTGCCATTAAGAGTCAGGAAAATGCTCAGATTCAAAGTAATATACAGAATGTTTTAATGTATGTGGACGGAAAATTTAAGAAAAATGAAGCCATAGCCCTTGACTGGGGTCATTGGGATGAAACCTACGAATTTATCGCAGGCAGCAATAAGGAATATGTTGAAGCTAATCTTATGCACGAAACTTTCAATAATTTGAACGTTAATATGTTGCTTTTTTATGATAATAACAATAATTTGATTTATTATAAAAATGATGATTTGAAGAGTAATGTTTTTAAAGATGCATCGCCTAATTTGATAAATATAATTAATAAATTTGTCTTATCCTCCAAAAACAGCAGTATTTTGGAATATAATAATACATATTATTTTGCTTCGGTAATTGATGTAACCGATTCTTTGCTGACAAAACCATCAAACGGAAAGGTTGTTATATGCACAGAAATTGGTGAGGATGTAATTTCTGATTTGAAAAAAGTTGTTGGAGGTATGGTTAATTTTTCATCAATTATAAGCAATGCAAATATTGAAAGGCAGAGCTTTGCGGAAAATGCAGAAATTATATTCAATAAAAGTAATTTATCTATTTATATACCAATTTCAAAATACAACAATTTCAGATCCGAAATTGTTGTTGAGAAAAGCAGGAGTAATTATAATTTTGAAATAGGAAAAATGAAGTTGTTTTTTTCTCTTTATTCTGTTTTTATTGTTATAGTAAGTTTTGCTTTGTTTTTTCTTTTGAATTTTTATATTTTTAAACCTTTTCAAAAAAGAGAAGATAATTATAAATTTCTTGTAAGCCAAATGAAGCAGGGGCTTGCTTCTTATGAAATTATTTGTAATGATGATGGGCAGGTTGTTAATTACCGTTTCCTTTATGTGAATGAAAGCTTTGAAAATATTATGGGGGTTAAAAGCAAGGATGTTATTGGTAAGACTATTCTTGAAGTGTTCCCAAATACAAAGCAATATTGGATTAGTAAATATGGCGATGTTGCTCTTGGCGGCAAGCCTTTTAAATATCAGAGGTTTTCACAAAGATTAGGAAAATATTATGAATGGGTAGTGTATCAATATAACAAAAACCAATTTGCAACTATTATAACCGATATTACTGACATAAAAGAAATTGAAGATAAATTAAAATATTATTATTATCACGATGAGCTTACCGGGCTTAACAACAGAAGATATATAAATGAGAAGCTGCCTTTTATTGATAAAGGGGAAAATCTTCCCATATCTGTAATTATTGGTGATATAAACGGGCTTAAAATCATTAACGATGCTTTTGGGCTTGAAATCGGAGATAAGATAATTAAAAGAATATCCGAAATTATTAAGGCAAAATGCAGGCCTACCGATATTGTTGCAAAATGGGGAGGGGATGAATTTTTAATAATTCTGCCTAAAACTAATTTCGAGGAAGCTGAAAGTGTTGTATCACGAATTAAAGAGGCGTGCTCTAATGAGAATGTTGGAACAGCGTTGCTTTCAATTTCATTTGGGTGGGACACAAAGCAGAGCAAAAACCAAAATATTGAAGATATAATAATTAGTGCCGGAAATCATATGTGCAATCATAAAATTATTGAAAGCGTTAGTATGAGGGGGCAGACGATTAACACCATACTTGCAACACTTCATGAAAAAAATGAAAGAGAAGAACGACATTCAAGGCGAGTAAGTGAGCTATGTGTAAGGATTGGCAAGGCTATTGGATTAACTGAAATTGAGATAAACAAGCTTAGGGCTATTGGACTTTTACATGATATTGGCAAGATTACCATAAGTGAAAGTATTTTAAATAAGGGTACGGAGCTTTCAAATCAGGAATGGATAGAGATGAGAAAGCATACTGATGTTGGGTTTAAGATTTTAAGCTCGACCAATGAAACAGCCGAATTAGCACCTTATTTGCTTTATCATCATGAAAGAATGGATGGAAAAGGATATCCCCATGGTATTTCCGGGAAGGATATTCCTTTAATAACAAGAATACTTTCGGTTGCCGATTCTTATGATGCTATGACCAGTAGACGCACATATCGTGATGCAATGTCTGAGGAATATGCTATAAATCAGCTTTTGGGAAATTCAGGTACACAGTTTGATGGGGACATTGTTAAGATTTTTATTGAAAAGGTTGTTCCTGATATTGGTAAAATAGTCTGAAAAAATGTTCAATTTATGCCATATATTATCAAAAAAGTTCGCATTATTTGCGGACTTTTTTAAAACCATCACAAATTCAACACAATTGTATATTATTATTATTTATATAACTTATTAAGGAGGTTTTTTTGTGAAAATTAAATTTAATCTCAAAAAGAAAAAAATGATTATTTATTTTTTAATTGCTGCAATTATTTTAACCGGAGGTTATTTTGTATATGCCCGACTTACAAAGAAGGATAATACCAATAAAATAACAACTGCAAAAGCGGAGCGGGGAAATATTGAGGTTAGTATCAGCGGCAGCGGAACTATTGAACCTAATTCAAAATATGAGGTTACTGCTCTTGTTAAGGGTGAGGTAATTGAGGCGCCGTTTGAAGAGGGTGATATTGTTAAAAAAGGTAATTTGCTTTATAAGATTGACACAAAGGATGTTGAAAATAACATTTCTAAATCTAAGCTGGATTTGGAAAGATCAAGGAATACATATAAGCAAGAGGTTGAAAACAAGAACAAGCTTACGGTTAAATCTCCAATATCCGGAACTATTGTTAATATTTACGGTAAGGTTGGCGATTCTGTTGGCAATAACACTAAGATGGCAGATGTTGTGGACAGTTCAAGGATGATTTTAACAATTCCGTTCGTAAGTGAGCATACCCAAGGAATTTATGTTGGAAGCAATGCGCAGGTAACCTTATATGCATCTTCATATACCTTAGATGGCAGCGTTAGCAAAATAAGCAGCGGTGAAACTGTTTCCGATGCGGGAGTGCCTGTTAAAACCGTTGAAATTATTGTAAATAACCCCGGAACTATTAAAAAGGGTGATAAAGCAACAGCTATGGTTGGCAATGCTTCCTGTCATGATGCAGGCACCTTTGATTATAACAGCAGTGCAACAATTATTTCGGAAACATCGGGTAAGATTTCAAATATGGATTATTTGGTCGGTGATAAGATAAGCAAGGGCGGCACTTTTGCAACACTTTCCAGCGATAGCATAAGCACAAGCTATGAAAATCAGGTTTTGGCTATAAAATCTGCCGAATTGAGCCTTTCAGGACAATATGACCAATTAGATAATTATAATATTACTTCTCCGATTGAGGGGACGGTTATTCAAAAAACAACCAAGCAGGGAGATATTTTAGATACCTCAAGCAGTAAGGTTGTTATGGCAACAATTGCGGATATGTCTTTGATTAAATTTAAAATGAGTGTGGATGAGCTTGATATTTCTAAGGTTGAGCTTGGTCAGGAGGTTTCTGTTACGGCTGATTCACTTCCTGGTAAAACATTTAAAGGGTATATTGAAAATAAGAGCATTATAGGGACATCTACAAACGGTGTTACTACCTATCCTATTACAATAGTGGTGGAAAATCCCGATGGACTTATACCGGGTATGAATGTTAACGGTAAGGTTATTGTTGATAAAAAGGAAAATGTTATTAAGATACCGGTATCGGCACTTAAAAGAGGGAATACCGTTGTTATTAAATCCACTGACGGTAAGACAGATACGCAAAGTGATGATAAGGCAAAGGAAGCGGCAGTGGTTAATCCTAATGCAGGAAATGGCAGTGGAGCGGCAAATGGAACCAGAGCAAATGCCGGTGCTTCAACTGCAAATAGTGGAAAAGCCAATACGAACAATGCTGTTCCTCAGGGGTTTAAGACTGTTAGAGTTAAAACAGGGCTTAATGATAAGGATTATATTGAAATTACAGAGGGTATAAGCGAGGGTGATATTCTTCTCATACCTACAACAACCTCGACCACAAAGACTACCACCAATGCGACAGGCATGGGGGGAATGGGTGGTGGTATGCCTCCTTCAGGCGGAGGTACATACCCGGGTGGCAGTGGAGGTACAGTCAGAAGCACATCGGGTGGTGTCAGCAGATGATAGCACTTAAGGATACATATAAAATTTATAATGACGGAGATAGTGAGATTAGGGCATTAGATGGCATAAACTTAAATGTTGCGGAAAAAGAATTTGTTGCAATTATCGGTCAATCCGGCTCGGGCAAATCCACTGCAATGAACATTATAGGGTGCTTAGATGTTCCAACCTCCGGAAGTTATTTTTTGAATGGCGAGGACGTTAGCACCATGAATGAAAATGAACTTGCAATTATTCGTAACAAGACCTTGGGATTTATTTTTCAGCAGTATAATTTGATATCTAAATTATCCGTTTTTGAAAATGTTGAATTGCCTCTTATATATAAGAAAATTCCACAAAAACAAAGAAAGGAAATGGTAGAGGAGGCTCTTCGAAAGGTTGGGCTTTTGGACAGATGCAATAAGTATCCCAATCAATTATCGGGCGGTCAGCAGCAAAGGGTTTCTATTGCACGGGCGCTGGCGGGTAATCCATCTATTATACTTGCTGACGAGCCTACGGGTGCTTTAGACAGCAAGACAGGTATTGAGGTTTTGGAATTTATTCAAAAATTAAATGAGCAGGGAACGACAATAGTTTTGATTACTCATGATTATAAAATTGCCAATGAAGCAAGAAGAATTATTACACTTCAGGACGGCAAAATAATATCAGACGAGGCGGTGATTTAATGGATATAAAGCAAGCCTTTATATTAGCTGTTAAAAGCTTGGCAAGCAGCAAGCTGCGTTCGTTTTTAACAATGCTTGGTATTATTATTGGTGTTGCTTCGGTTATTATTCTGGTATCCCTCGTTGATGGAATGAAAAAAAGCATTGTTCAGCAGTTTGAATCAATGGGAACCAATTTGATTACGGTTGGTATCCCCGGCAGGGGAGGAGCCAGAACTGTTTCTCCTTCGGAGATTATGGATTTTGCAGAAAAAAACAAGGATGTTATCGCTTATGTAACTCCTTCCGTAATGGTTGGAAGCGTAACGGTTAAATATCAGGCTGAAAGCATATCCACAACTTGTACAGGAACTAATGAATTTTTTAAGGATATTAAAAACTTAAAAATGACGGACGGCAGATATTTGGAATTTGTTGATGTTGATAGAAGGCAGAAAAACTGTGTTATCGGTTCGTACGTTGCAAACAAGCTGTTTGGCAGTCAGAATGTGGCAGGCAGAGAGCTTAAGCTAAACGGTGATACATATACGGTGGTTGGAGTTTTGGAAGCAAAACAGAGCAGTGTTGAAGGCTCAGAGGACGACAGGATTTATATCCCCTATTCACTTGCTGTGCTTTTATCCAGAAACAGGTCCGTCAGCAGTTATTCCTTCAGCGCAAGCACAAAGGAAACAGTTAATGATGCCATGGATAAAATAAATGAATTTTTGTTTGGCATATTTAGCGATACCAGTGCTTACAGAACCTATAATCAAGCAGATTCCTTAGAAAAGATTAACGAAATGACAGGGACTATGACTTTGGTTTTGGTTGGAGTTGCGGCAATTTCTCTGTTGGTGGGCGGTATCGGTATTATGAACATAATGCTGGTTTCCGTAACGGAGCGAACAAGGGAAATTGGAATTAGAAAGGCGCTTGGCGCAACCCCTTGGGATATAATGAGCCAATTTGTGGTGGAGGCGGCGACAACAAGCTCCTTTGGTGGCTTTTTAGGAATTGCCCTTGGAATTGGCGCTTCCTATGGTATTGGTAAAATGATGAAGCTTTCCGCAGAGCCTTCGCTTATGGCGATTATAATTGCGTTTTCCGTTTCAGTTGGAATTGGTATGACTTTTGGCTATTTTCCTGCGAAAAAGGCTTCCAAGCTTAATCCGATAGAAGCGTTAAGATATGATTAGGAGGGCATTATGAAAAAGATATTTTTATTATTTATAGTATTTGCTATGTTAATATCAACGGTTTATGCAAGTGATGTTGAAAAGGATGTAATTCCGCTGCTTAGCCAATTGGATATTATGAAGGGTGATTTGGACGGTAATTTAAGGCTTGATGATTTTGTTACCCGTGCGGAATTTACGAAGGTTGCAATTGCTGCATCTGTTTATAAAAACAGCGTTGCAAAAAACATAAATGTTTCGCCATACAGAGATGTTACTCATGCTCATTGGGCGGCGCCGTATATTAAAATTGCATCCGCCAATAAGCTTGTTAACGGATATGTTGACGGTTCCTTTAAGCCGGACGATACCGTTTTATATGAAGAGGCATTAAATGTGGTGCTTAAATTATTGGGTTATACTGATGATGATTTTGGAACCTCGTGGCCTTATGGGCAGGTTAGCTTGGCTCAGAATTTAGGGTTGACAGATGATTTGGATAAAAATATAGGTGATAATTTAAAAAGAGCTGATGTTGCGAAAATTATATACAATTTATTCAATGTAAAATCCAAGGCATCCACAACATATTATATTGAAAAGCTAAATTACAAAATTTTGAAGGATGAAGTTTTGATTGCAACACCCGATACCGATACATCGGTTGGAAGCGGTAAGATATTAACATCTCAAGGAACCTTTAAGACAAATTTAGCCTTTGATAGTGTTGGCAAAAAAGGTAATTTCATTATTAAAAACAATGATGAGGTTATAGCATTTATGCCGAGCGAGCAGATTATAAATGAATACCTTGTGTATCAAGTTTTGCAAGACGAAATTATTGTTTCTGAAAATGGTTCCCTAAAACCACTTAGTATTGAGAATGACCTTGTTATTTATAATAAATCCCAAAAGACAACACTTAAGGACACTTTGGCTAAAATCAGTGTAGGGGATACGGTTACAACCTATAAGACTGCAAACGGTGTTTTGGATTACGGTATGGTGAATACACAAAATTTAGAGGGGCCATATACAGTTTATAACACCGAGGCATATAAAAATGCGATAGTTATAAGAGATGGCATTAAAACAAGTGAAGTTAAGGTTAACGATATTGTTTATATTTCTAAGGCATTAAACACGGTGTGGGCATATAGCAAAAAGGTTACGGGAATTTATGAAAGCGCGCTTCCAAACAAGGATAACCCCACAAGTGTTACTATTTCGGGAAAATCTTACACAATCGAAAGCGGAACTGCATTCGAAAAATTATCCTCTAACGGAAATTATAAATTTGGTGATACATTAACCATTTTGCTCGGCAGAGATGGCAAAATTGCAGATGTGGTTAACAAAATTGACCAAAGTATTGTGGGGTATTTGGTGGAGGCAGGCACAAAAACCTTTGATAATCCGGATGGAAACACCTATACTGCTTATTATGTAAAGATTGCTCAGGCAGATGGTGAAACTTATGAATATGTGTCCCAAGTGGATTACGCATTTTCCAAAAATAGAATTGTTAAGGTTGTATTTGAAGGAACATATGCCAGGGTAAGCGCACTGACACCTCAAAATGATTTGTACGGAAGGTTTGATTACATTAAAAATAAAATAGGGAACATTAATCTTTCTTCTGATGTTAGGATTCTTGATGTTTCTACCAATGATTCAAATAAAACCGGCTCTTTTATTAAGGTTTTTCCTCAAAGATTAGACGGTATGACGATTTCGGGCAGCAGTGTTAGATATTATCAAAAAAATGAAAAAGGTGAGATAGAATTATTATTCTTGAACAATTCAACAGGTGACATGAATAAATATGGTATTGTAACAAAGGCGGAAAATTCTTCGAGCGGTATGAACTCAAGAGGAAGCTACACTTATGACATAGGCGGTGTTACAAACTCAATGTCAACATCTACTTCCTCATTTAGTGTGCAAAGCGGTCAGCCTGCAAAATTTGAAATGATAAATAATAAGATTGAAGGAATTGCGCCTTTAGCACAATTGCAGGGCACAATTTCAAATGTGGCCGACACTTATGTGGAAATCGGAAGCAATAGATACGCGATTAGCGATAAGGTTACAGTTTATCAAAAGACATCTGATTTTAAATATTTGTCAATACCTTTTTCGGACATAGTTGGAAACAGTGATTATAAGGTTACCGCTTATGTTGATAAAGCCGTTACAGACGGAGGAAGAATAAGGGTTCTGGTGGCAACTAAATAAATATTAAATTTGGTGCATTGTGATAACAATGCACCATTTTGCATAATAATTATATATGTTCAAATTGTTTACAAATAGGAATAAAGAGTGTATAATTATTTTGAATTAATAACAAGAAGGAGGAAAATATTTTGAAACATTCAGTTAAAAAGGTTTTTTCCGTGCTGTTGCTTATGATTATTCTTGCTGCTTCTGCTTCGGTATTTGCAAGTGATAGCATAAGCATTAAAAATGTTTTAATTTCGGGAAATCAGGCAACTGCTAATAAGAATACCATAAACGGTGATTACTATGTTTTTTCGCAAACATTATCAAACACCGGCGATATTAGCGGAGATTTAATCGGGTTTGGTAATAACGCTGTTTTGGGCGGAAAAATAGGTGGTAATTTAAGATTTGCCGGAAATAACATTACCATAAACGGACAGATTGGCAAAAATGTTACAATGGCAGGCGCTGTTTGCGATTTTCAAGGTGGTTCTGTTGTGGATGGCAGTGTTATGGCAGCCGCAGCAAAAATAAATTTTGATGGTGATATAAACGGTGATGTTCTTGCTGGTGGAGAAGAAATAGGGATTAGCGGGGTTATAGATGGTGACGTTAAGCTAAATGCAAGCAAAATAACGATTTTTGATAGTGCTGTTATAAAAGGTAAACTTATTTGTAACTCCCAGACTGAGCCTGTTATAGGAAATGGTGCTTTAATTGGCAGTTTGGAAAAGAATATTATTGCCAAGGATAATGATATTGAAAAGAATGTTAATGAATATAAAAGCTCTGTTGCTTTTACCGCTAAGGGAATTGTGCGTTTAATTGGAAATATTGGTATTTTGCTTCTTCTTGCATTTTTGATGTATAAATTTATACCGAAGAAATACGAAGAACATATTCAAGCGATATCCAAAAAAGCATTTGTATCTTTTGCGGTGGGGTTAACTGCAATTATGCTTTCAATCGGGGTTATGATTGCTTTTATTATTATACTAATAATTTCTGCTTTCCTTTTTACACCCGCAGTTGCATTCGTTTTTCTTTTTACCGCTATTGCTTTTTATATGCTTGTGTTCTTTTTATCAATCATACCTGTTTCAGCATGGCTTGGTAGATTGTTTTTTAAAGATACTGCAAATAAGTATTTATCAATTTTAACAGGTATTGCAATTATAAAGGTTTTGGAATATCTTGTTTCGGAATTCGGAAAGCTTACGGGCTTTGGAGCCTTTGGCGCAATATCATTTGTGATTTGTGCTGCCATTGCATTAATTGGCGGTGGTGCAATAATTATAACCTTGTTTAATTCCAAAAATAAGGTTAATGCAGTTGAAGAAGTTGAAGTTAAGGAACTGATTGAGGATTCGCCAACCGATTAGAATTTTAATTTCTAAACCAACCAAGATTTAAAAGCTTGGTTGGTTTTTTTGTATAATTTTCAAAAAAAGGAAAATAATATAAGTAAAATATTTTCGGAGGTGGTGCTTTGTCAAAAAAAAGCGCGTATTTTGAGATGGATAGTGTAAGCGGCAAACACGATTTAAAGCAAATTAAAAGCAAACTTGAGGCTTTGCACGGGGTTATATCTGTCAGTGTTAATGTGGAGAGGAACAGTGTGGCTGTTGACTTTGACAGCACAGGTACTTCGGACCATAAGCTTGTGGAAAACTTGAATGGTATGGGATTTAATATCGTGTCAAAAACTGTTGAAGACAATATAATGTAGGAGGCTTTTAATGAGCAAAATTAGCAGAGATAACAAAAAAGCAAATGGACAAAAGATTGCGAGTAACACTAATAATACAGGCGATGTAGAAAATCAAAATCAAAGGCATAACAGCAAAAAAGAGGCGCTTGGACCAAATACAAAAAGGTGAGGTGAAAAGCTATTCCAAAAGACAGTCAACCTGATAACAAAAAAGCAAGAGTTAAAAAAAGTGAAGGGCAAACCCCTATAACAAAGGAAAATCAAAATAAGAACAAAAACACCAAAAAGCAATCAGTAAAGGGAAATGATGTTTAATACTAATTCTAAATTTAAATTAGTATAATGAAAAGAGCCGATAACGCAAATTGTTATCGGCTTTTAAATTTTATTTGAGTATTCCTGCGGCTTTATTTACATTTGCATAGTGCTGACTTACATAAGTTTGTGATGTTTCGGAGCTGTGAGATATGCTGTTTTGCAAATATAAATCAAAATGTCCTGCCGCACCATTACCGGATATTGTATCAAAGCTATGAGGCATACCGGATAGGGAAGCTGCAATATTCATACCGTTTATATATATCACAACAGGTCTGGGCGCCCAGTTCCAAGTTCCCCATAGCTGCTTCATTATATTGGTATCGGTTGTTGTTAAAGTTTCGATATCTGCATGGTTGTATCCGCCCATAACCTTTGCTGAAAAGGATTTGCCTGATTGCAAATCTGTGATTTTTATGGTCGTATTTCTTCTTAAAATATATTTGCCATCAAAAAACCAATCTACTAAATGTCCGTATTTTGTCGGTGCAGAATCCTCTCCGGGAACAACTGCATAATTTCTTGGTGCATATCCATTTATGGCTATTTTTTCTCCCTCGTTAAACCAATCTGAAGCTGTCATATAATTATATTTTAAGATATCGCTTGACGAAACGCCGAATTTGCGTGAAATTACGGTTGCATTATCACCATATTTAACAATATATGTGATTGATGGCCATGATTTAACAGGGGTTGGCCTTGTTACTGTTGGTGTTGGATTTTGAGGAGCTGTTGTTTGTGCTTTGAAGGGTATCAATAATTTTTGCCCGATATAGATTATATCGGTATTTAATTTGTTTATACTTTTTATTTCCGAAACAGTCGTGTTGAATTTAATCGCTATGCTATACAATAAATCCCCTGATTTAACTGAATATTCCATGGTATCAACCATTGTTTTTAAAATCTGTCCCACATAAATAGAATCGGTTGTTAGATTATTTATTGTTTTAAGATTAGCTATGGAGGTGCCGAATTTGTTTGCAATGCTCCACAGAGAATCACCTGATATTACTGTGTAGAGATGAGTTTCAGGGCTTGTTTTGATTACCTGCCCGATTGTTAGTGAATCTGATGACAGTTCATTCAGCTGCATTAAATCATTTACTGTTATTCCAATGCTCTGCGAAATTTTCCATAATGTATCACCGCTTTTTACTGTATATGTGGATAGAGCACTTACTTGAAATGTATTTAATGTGCCTAAAAGCATTGTTGTTATTATAAGCCGTGATATATTTCTTTTATACCAGTTCATACTAATGCCTCCTTTTTTGGGAATATAATTTAAGTTTAAGGCTTTTTTGATATAATTTCAACCTATAATATATGTAAGTTAAGGAGAATTCTTCAATGTTTTTAACAATAAATGGTGAAATATCATATAATGACAGTAGCGAAGATTATAATGAGAGGTGATAATTATGACTATTCATGTTGTTAAACCGGGCGATACCATTTATGCTATTTCAAAGATTTATGGAACATCGCCCGATAAAATTATAGCGGAAAATGAAATTACAGACCCTTCACGCCTTGTTGTGGGGCAGACTTTGGTTATTACGGATAACCCAAAGAGGCACACGGTTTTGCAGGGGGAATCTGTATTTTCAATTGCCAAAAAATACGGAACTACCGTTCAGGCTATTATAAGTGCAAATCCTTCCCTTGCAGATAGTACTACCATATACCCCGGTCAGACACTTATTATACCTGTTGCCGGAGCGAAGTTAGGGACAATAAATGTTAATGGTTATGTACTGCCAGGTATAAATATGGCTGTTCTTCGAAAAACACTGCCCAATTTAACATTTATGAGCATTTTTAGTTACATGGTTAAGGCAGACGGAACTATGTCTACAGTGAATGATACGGATTTGATAAAGGAAGCAAGAAATATGCGGGTTGCGCCTATTATGGTTATAACAAACATTGAGGAAGGGTCGGGCTTTAGCAGTGATATTGCTCATTCGATACTTAATAATCAGGCGGCTCAGGATAATTTGCTGAGGAATGTTGTAAGTGTGATGAAAAGTAAAGGCTATTATGGAATTAATATTGATTTTGAATATATTTATTCATATGACCGTGCAAGTTATAATAATTTTATAAGAAGGGTTACTCAGCTTATGCATGGGTTAGGATATATTGTTACAACTGCTCTTGCGCCAAAAACGTCGGCAGATCAGAAGGGGCTTTTGTACGAGGCACATGATTACCCTGTTCATGGTTCTACGGTTGATTTTGTAATTTTAATGACTTATGAATGGGGTTATATTGCCGGCCCCCCTCTTGCCGTTGCGCCTATAAATGAGGTTAGAAAGGTTTTGAATTATGTCGTAACAGCCATACCATCCCGTAAAATTCTAATGGGTATTCCGAATTATGGCTACGACTGGATGCTTCCATATCAGCGGGGTACACGTGCGGCAACCTTCTCTAATGTTGATGCTGTTGACAGGGCATTTTCAAACAAGACGCGCATTGAATATGATGCTGTTTCCCAATCTCCTTTTTATTATTATTATGACAGCAGTGGAATAAGGCACGTTGTTTGGTTTGAGGATGCACGAAGTATAAAGGCAAAGCTTAACTTGGTTAACGAATATAAGTTGGGCGGAGTTAGCTATTGGACTGTTAATAAATTCTTCCCTCAAAATTGGCTGGTTCTTCAATCTATGTATAATGTAAGGAAGGTATTATAAGATTAGGTTCTATTCTTGCCAAAAACTATGTATTGTAATAAGCTATGCTGTGATGTATAATATGATTAGGTAAAATAACAAGGGGGAGTGGCATTATGAACACGTTTAGCCACATAAAAATTGCAGGGCTGCTTTACAGGCATTTGAAGAATAAATATGGAATTAAAATGAATTATATTGCTTTTGTTTTGGGGAATATAACGCCTGATTTTTGCGTTGGTGTTGTGAGAAATCCACATTATATTGAAAATCATAATGACTTTATACGTTCCGAGATTAGTGATATATGTGAAAAAATAATAAAATCCAATGGTTGTCTTGATGTTAAGCTTTCTAAGCGAATTGGAACAATATGTCATTTCTATACTGATTTTTTCTGCTTTGTGCATAATAAGGAATTTGACGGCACTTCGGCGGCGCATTTGAATTATGAAAATCGGTTGCACAAATATTTTAAAAGCGAATATGATATTTTAAATTGTTTTGAAGATTTTGATATAATCAATACTTCTTGTAATGTAAGTGAAATCAATGATTTTGTTTTAAATCTGCATGGAAAATTTTCTGTTTTGGAGCCAACATTTGAAAGGGATTTAAAATATGGCTTAGCAGCTTGTATGCAATCTATAGTATTTATTCTTGCATCGGGAAATTTGCAGAATGTGATTGGTTAATCATTGCAAAATTTGTCATAAAAAGTCATATATATAATATTAGACAATTTTATGAGTATTATATATATTTTAGCTGTACTTTAGTATAATAATATAGTTAATTATATGTTTATTTGAAGGTTTTTCTTGAAAATTAGCAAAATCGGCCGTTGTCCACGTTATGCGGTTAGTATACTCACAATAGGCTTGTGCTAAATATTGCCTGTTGTGAGTTTTTTAGCTTATGGCATATTGTTTGCAATTTTGAATTATATAGTTTCATTGCCTTTTATACATATTGATATGACGAGGGTAATATCAGCTTTTTTAAAATGCTGCTATGGACAAGCTCCGTTGTTTTCCACTTAAAACGATATCTTTATCATTAAAAAATACCAGACATTAAAATCGTGTGTGAAAGAGGAGGGATTATTACGAATATTAAAAAATCACTTATGACTATATTGGTCGTTTTTACTATAATTCCAATTCTTATAATGCTTATTGTTTATGCTAATATGTTTAATCAAAAGAGTCGGCAGTTTGCAAAGGAAAACATGAGGCTGGTTGCGGATATTCAAAAAGAAAATTTGCAGGACTTTTTTGATAATATAGAATTTTCTTTGGAAATAGTTTCTCAAACACCTACAATCAGGCGATTTTCCGTTGAATCCAACAATTTGGATATTTCTGCAATTAATGATGATTTAAAAAAGTCCGTAAATAATATTTTTAATATGAAATTCAAAGGGCATGAATCCTTGAAAGCTATATCGTTTGTAAACAGAAGTGGTTTGATTACAGCTTCAAGCAAAAATAATAATGTGGGAATATTGGCTAATCCCGGTTTTGATATTTCGGGTATTAAGGAAGGTAAAACAATTTTTAGTGATGTTATTGATATTAATGAATATTCAGAAGGCAAGCCTTATTTTAGTATCGCTTTTCCTGTCTTTAACAATGATTATATGGGATATTTGCTTTTGGATGTTGATATGGATTATTTTGAGGAATTATCCAGTGTGGATATGTCTTATAAAACTGGTGTTATAACAGTTGTTGATAAAAATGGTAATATAGCATACACGAACAGTCAGTTTCAATTCCAAAATATATTTAAAATTGATGCTGGCAATACATTGGCAGAACAGTTTAGAAGTATAGATTTTTCGAAAAACAAAAATGATTTTATTGAATATCACATAGGCGGAATTGAAAAAATTGGATATTATTCCGTTATTGATAAAACTAATTGGATAATTTTTTCCGCAATTCATAAGTCGGACATTATATCACCCATATATGTTTATATTTTTTCCGCATTTATTTTTTCTTTTGTTTTTTTGGTGCTGATAATAATTTTATATTATTTTGTATCTCGAAAGATAAGTGACCCTCTTAATAGATTAGTCAATGTTATTCACGCAATTAAGGGAGGGGATTTAACAAAGAAGTTTATTTGCAATAAAAACAACGAATTCGGTGAAATTTCCAGTGCTTTTAATGAGCTTATAGAAACGGTTGAAAGGCAAAAAAGGGAGATAACATATAAAAATTCTGAATTGGAGGCTATTACAAACAATGCTCCTGTGGGAATTCAGTGCCTAAAATATGATGAATTTTTAACGATAAAATACATTGGTGAAGGATTTTTAAAACTAACAGGATATACTAATGATGAGATTGAGGTTGACTTTGAAAATAAATACATAAACTTTGTTTATACCGATGACCGGGAGGATTTATTATCTCAGATTGACAGCCAGCTTAATAATAATGAATTTTTGAGTGTTGAATACAGAATTATGTGCAAAGACGGTTCGCAAAAGTGGATTTTGCAGAGCGGCAGAGTGGCTTTGGACGAAAGTGGAGAAAGGGTTATATATGGCGTTGTTATTGATATAACAAAAGAAAAGATTTTTCAAAATGAAAAAGATTTGTTTGCAAAAAGATATCAGATAGTTGCGGAGCAATCCACCAGCATTGTTTTTGAATTCGATATTTTAACAGGTGAAATTTATTATAATGAAAATTACATTAAAAAATTCTGCTGCACGCCTGTTGTTCAAAACTTTCCCCAAAGTATGATTGATGCAAATTATATTTACAGCGATGATATATGTGTGTTTTTGAAATTTTATGAAGATGTAAAAGGCGGAAAAAAATTTAATGAGGCAGAAATTAGGATAAATACGGTGGATGGAATTCCTGTTTGGATGTTTGTTCAGGCTACAACTATTTTTGATAATAGAGGCAGACCAATTAAGGCAGTCGGCAGGATGACAGATATTGATGAGCAGAAAAAGATTACTGAATATTTAATTTCCAAAACTCAGAAGGACCCTTTAACGGATTTATACAACAAGGTTGCCACACAGGAGCTTATTGAAGATTATATAAAGGCTGAAGGAAAGGATAAATATCACGCATTTTTTATTGTTGATATTGATAATTTTAAAGAAATTAACGATAATCTGGGGCATATATTTGGAGATAATGTTATTTTGGAAATATCCAAAAGGATTAGCAATGTGTTTAGGGCTGATGATATTGTGGGCAGAATTGGCGGAGACGAATTTGTTGTTTTTTTAAAGGATATTAAAAATTTTAGTATTGTTGCTGATAAGGGGCTGGAAATTTGTGAGGCATTCAGAAATATGCCTGTTGTTGAAAACAATGATTTTACAGTGTCTGTGAGTGTAGGCATTTCCTATTATGATAAAAAAGAAACTAATTATTTTGAATTGTATGAAAAGGCAGATGTTGCTTTGTATGATGCGAAAAATAAAGGCAAGGATCAATTTTGCATTTACGGTGCAGAGGAGTAATTTGGATTATTTTGCTTATATCGATTTTTAAAAAAGGAGCTTAAATTATGAATATAAAATTACATAAAAATGTATTTTACGATGCTTTAATTATAATTATAGATGTTATTTTGATTTATTTTGCATCCGTTATTTCTTCAAAATCACTTTATTTTTATTTGCCTAGCGGAGAGTTAAAAAGTATTTCAGCTTTTATAGATGTGGCAATATTATCTTACACGTTTTTTATGATTTTTATGCTATATGCCTTTGAGTTTTATACAAAAACTATAAGAAGCAGATACGAAATTTGTCTTTCGGTTGTAATAGCTGTTTTAATTTCAAGCTTTGCAACAATGATTGTTGAATTCATTTTAATAGATGTTGTTAAAATAACATCTATTATGTTTTTCGTGATTATGGCAATGATTTTGAGCATATTTATATGCTTCTTTAAGCTGCTGCTTTTGTATATCCAAAAAAAGACAAAAGGTGTTGCTCGGCTTTTGGTTATTGAATCTAAGGAGGTTGAAAATAATCTGGCAAGAAAAATTAAATATTCTTATTTAGAGCTTTATGAATCTTGGTATATACAAATTGATGTTAACAATGAGGCTGAAATTAGCGAGCTTATGAATAACACTTTTAAGGAATATGAGAGTATATTCCTTTCGCCGGATATTCCGGTTAATGTTCGGGATTTGTTTATTTCAAGCGCTGTTAGCCAGTATAAGGAAATTTATATCCTTCCCGACCTTTATAACATTAGCGTTATGAAAAACGAGACGGTTCAGTTCGAGGATACGCCTGCGCTTAGAATTAAGCCTTTTGGGCTTACCAAATTGCAATCATCAATTAAAAGAATGGTTGATGTTTCCGTATCGTTTATCGGTATTATTTTAACGTTTCCTATAATGGTAATTGTTGCACTTTTTATTAAAATAGATTCAAAGGGGCCTGTTATATATAAACAGCAAAGGGTTACTGTAAATCAAAAGAAGTTTAACGTTTATAAATTTAGAACAATGAGGCAGGATGCGGAAAAACACACTGGAGCAGTTCTTGCAACGGAGGACGACCCACGAATTACAAAGGTAGGCAAAGTGCTTCGTTCAACAAGGCTTGATGAGTTACCTCAGTTTTTTAATATTTTATTTGGAGATATGTCTATAGTGGGGCCTCGTCCGGAGCGTCCGTTTTTTGTGGAGCAATATTTGAATGAAATAGAAAATTATGATAAGAGATTTTTTGCAAAGGCAGGTTTGACGGGGCTTGCGCAGGTTTATGCAAGATATGACACAACCCCAAAGGATAAAACACTTTATGATTTATTATACATAAAAGATTATTCCTTTTTTCAAGATATTAAGCTTATTTTGCTTACTTTGAAAATTATGTTTGTTAAGGAAAGCTCACTTGGGGTAAGGCAAAAACCAAATTATTAAGCTTCGTGTGATTGGAGTGGATTAAGTGCTTAAACGGGTTTTGATGGTTGCAGGGCGTATGGAATACGGTGGATTGGAAATTATGTTAATGAATTTTTTCCGATTTATAGACCGTGAAGTGGTAATTTTTGATTTTATGCTGAATTATGAGGAAAAAGGTTCATTTGATGATGAGATACTATCCCTTGGCGGCAGAATTTTTATAATGCCAAGGCTTAAATTTAGAAATGTTTTTAAATATATAATGGCTGTGAATCGTTTTTTTAAAGAGCATAAAGGAGAATATCAAATTGTTCACGGACATTTAACCAGTGTTGGCGTGATATATTTAACTATTGCTAAAATGTATGGGGTTAAGACAACTGTGATACATGCGCATTATGCCAGTACCAAAAACAATTTTAAGGGAATGATAGAAAGGCTGACTATTCTGCCTGTAAGGTTTTGCGCCGACTTTTACTTTGCCTGTTCAAACAAGGCGGGGGAATTTTGTTTTGGAAAAAATAAACTTAAAAAAGAAAATTATAGGTTGATTAAAAATGGTGTTGTGGTTAAAAAATTTTTGTTTAATGAGGAAATAAGAAAGCTTAAAAGAAAAGAATTATGCATTGAAGATAAATTTGTTATGGCTCATATTGGCAGATTTGAAAAGGAAAAAAATCATAAATTTTTAATAGAAATTTTTAAACACATTTATGAACAAGATAATAATTCTGTTTTATTGCTTATTGGTAATGGTTCTTTAATGCAGGAAACAAAAAATGCTGCCAAGGATTGCGGACTTGAAAATTCTGTTTTGTTTTTAAATTTGAGAAATGATATTAGCGAAATTTTGCAGTCTGCGGATATTTTTGTTTTACCATCTTTATACGAAGGCTTACCCGTTGTTTCTGCAGAGGCTCAGGCGGCAGGTCTTAAATGCTTTTTTGCTGATACAATAACAAAAGAGGCGGATATTACAGGAAACTGCACTTTTTTAAGCCTAAAAGACGATGGAGAAATTTGGGCTTCGGAAATATTAAAGAATAAAAATTATGTTAGAGAAAACACAGAAGAAAAAATTAAAAATGCAGGATACGACATTAAGGAACAGGCATTATGGCTGCAGGATTTTTATTTGAAAAATTAGTATAAAATGAAGCTTTGGGAGGTTGTTAAAATGAAAAAATTAAAAATCGTTCATATTGTACAATCTCTGGAAACGGGCGGTGCTGAAAAATTATTGACGGATTTATCAATAAGCTGTAAGGAGCAATTTGATATTACCGTTATAAGCCAATATAAAAAAGGAAATTATCAATACGAAAAATTGCTTGATGATAATAATATTAAAGTTATTTATTTGGATAAGAAAAAAGGCTTTGATATAAGGAATTTTATGGACGTTTTAAAAACCTTGGATATTATTAAGCCTGATGCTGTGCATACTCATTTGCACGCAGCAATTTATGCAATTCCATGGTATTTTAAGAATAAAAAAGCGGTTAAGGTGCATACGGTTCATTCAATTGCAAATATGGAATTTGGTAGAATACACAGGCTTTTTCAATGGTTTGCATATACGTTTTTAGGCGTGATACCTGTTGCAATTTCTGATGCTGTTAAGAAAAGCATTTTAAAAGAATATTGGATTGATGATGGAATAGTGCGTGTAATTTATAATGGCATTGATGTATCAAAATATGCCTTGCCAAAGGAAGCAAAGTCGGCTGAAAAGCCTTTTGAGGTTATTAACGTTGCATCATTTAGTACTTGGAAAAACCAAATATTTTTGTTGAACTCCTTCTGTAGGGCATTATCAGAAAATAAATTTATGAAGCTTACCTTTGTTGGAGATGGTCCGTTAAGAAAATGCGTACAGAGTAGGGCAGAGGAGCTTGGTATAGATAAGGCGCAAGCTGAATTTGTTGGTGTTTCCAGCCGAGTAAACGAGTTTTTAAGTAAGGCAGATATTTTTGTGCTTTGTTCCACCTTTGAGGGGCTTCCTTTGTCTATCTTAGAGGCTTATGCCGCAGGACTTCCTGTTATTGCAACTAATGTTGGCGGTGTGCCTGATATTTTGACGGATGGTGAAAATGGTTTTTTGGTTCCATTAAATGATGAGGCTGCTTTAGAAAAGGCAATTTTAAGGCTTTGCTTTGATAATGAGCTTAGGGGCAGGATTTCCCAAGCAAATCGTGAAAAGGTTAAGGGATTTGATATTGGGGTTACGGCAGGAAAATATATTGATATTTATAACAACTGAAGAAACGCAGGGCGTTTCAACACACCGTTTCAACGAAGTTATAATTTAGGGATTGGTGCAAAATATGTATAATATATTTAAGGTTAATGAAAATGGTGATAAAATAAGCATAGCCACGCTTTTGGCTTGTGCATATTTTATATGTATGCCTCTTTCTGTTGTACCGTTGCCGGGGGATATATCTCTGCTTAAAGCAATATCTATGTTTGCCGGCGGAGGGCTTATTGTATTGTTGTTTTTTGGCAAAAATCAGTTGAGGCTTAATATTGTTCATTTGTTTTTGGCACTTTATGTTGTTTACAGTATTGGAAGCTTGTTTTTACTTAGAGATGAAAATGCTTGGGTCAACCTTCGAGGGATTTTGGAAACCAGCGTGCTTTTATTTTTGATATCTTCAAGAATTTATAACCGCCGTGAAAAAAATATTATAATAAATTCATGGATATTGGTTGGTGTTATAACGGTTGCGACTATGCTATTGGGCAGTGTGGAGCTTGGAGCATCTGAAAGAATGACGCTTGGAATTGGCGGTGGAAATGAAGATCCGAACCAGCTTTGCGGATACTTTTTTCTTCCTATTCTTGCTTGTATGAACAAGATTGTTTCGAAAAATAAATTTAAAACTATATATATTGTTTTGATTTTGGCGATGATTTATGTTGCCTTTACAACAGGCTCACGAGGTGGGTTATTAGCAATTTTTACAACTATTTTAGTTTATATTTTTACCGCAATTAAGGGAATTGGTAATAAATTTAAGATATTCGTTGCCTTAATACTTATTATTTTAATATTTTTTGCGGTTCTTTATCCGCTTTTGCCTCAAAGTGTAACCGAACGTATGAGCATAGAAAGTGTGAAGGAGGATAAGGGAAGCGGAAGGCTTGATTTGTGGGTGGTTGTTTATGATGCTATAACTGCAAGCGAGGAATCACTTGTTTTTGGGTATGGATTAGGCTCAACAACTTATTTTTTGCAAAATTCGGCAACTCATAGTGCTGTTGCTCATAATCACTGGCTGCAAATATGGTGCGACCAAGGCTTTATAGGGCTTATGCTGTTTTTGGCGGTTATTGCTTTTGGTGCTTTAAGAAGTTATAGAAATAATAAAATTGTTGCTATCAGCTTATTTGGTATGTTTGTTCTGTCAATGTCGCTTACTTTATATGCAGGCTATAAGCCGTTTTGGAATATACTCATGATGTCTGCAATGAATTACGAGGAGGAATAAAATATTGGGAATAAAGGTGACTGTGGTTGTAAGCGTTTATGATACAGAGGAATATCTTTGCAAATGCTTGGAAAGTATCATAAATCAGACCTTGAAGGATATTGAAATAATAGTCGTTAATGATGGTTCTCCCGATAGGAGTATTGACATTATAAGAGAATATGAACAGAAGGACAGCCGTATAGTTGTTTTTGATATAGAAAACAAGGGTGTTTCCAACGCACGCAATTTGGGATTGGCTCACGCCGGGGGAGAATACATAATTTTTATTGATTCCGATGATTATTTAAACTGTGATATGCTTGAGATTATGTATAATGAAATAACAGGCTCGGGCAGTGATATGGCAGTTTGCAATTTTGCAAGAGTGTTTGATGATTACAGCGAAGGTGCATTTTTAACCATGCCTAAGGAAAAAATTATTGATGTTGGTGAGGATAATTATGCATTTGCTTCCGGAGTTATCGGTCTGCAAATGCATTTGGGCGGATGTGTTTGGAACAAGCTTTTTAAAACGGAATTTTTGAAGGGAACAGGAATTTTGTTTGAAGAAAGGGATAAAATTTATGCAGAGGATGCATTTTTTTATTTTAAAATATTGAAGCATTTAAAAAAGGTTTGCATTATTGATAAGCCCCTTTATAATTATTATCAAAGGCAAACATCTGTTTCCAACTGCTACAAATTAAATCTTGCCGTAAGGTGTGCAAGTTTTGTTGAAGAAATTGAAAAATATTACGATGATTTAAGGCTTGAAGGAGTTTTTAAAATTCGTAGCTTCAGCTTTTTTATTGAAGTGCTGATAAACGAAATTAGAGCTAATTGTGGATACAGTCATTTTAAAAATTCTATTGGGAATAATTATTTTGCAAAGAAGTTTTTAAATATGGATACATCTGATTTTTCTAAAAATCAAAAATTAATTTATTTTTTATATAGATATAAAATGTATTTTTTAATATATGCAATATTAAAAATATTGAAAAGAGGGTGATGTAATATGTTTAAGATATTGTATAGGAGAAAAAAATTAATAATAATTACAACCTTGATGTTTACTTTTGTTTCTGCAACTTATAATTTTCTTGCGCTGTATAACAAGCTTACTATGACGCTTTCTTTGAATTATCCTGCTGCGGAGCAGGGACTAAACCCTGATGGGACAAGGTTTAACGTTTTTGAAATTAAATCCGACGAGGTTTTAGACAGGGCAATTGCGAACTTTAACTCTGTTGGAATTACGGTGGACGAGCTTAGGGACAGAATAGATATATATGCAAAGTCGTCCAATAAAACAGTTGAAAGAGTTAAAACCGCTAATATATCCGGCAAGGATTTTAAATATATTCCCAATGAATATTCAATTTCTTATTCCCAAAAGGATAAGTTTAGTAAAAATCATACCTATGATATGCTGAAGGCTCTTGCTACTGCTTATAAAAGTGTGTTTGAAGAAAAGCATACGGAAAAAAATGTTGCTTTGAAATTTGACAAAGCAAGTTTTGAGGATTATAAGCATTATGAGTATGTTGAAATTGCTGATTTATTAACGGACAAACTAGAAACAATGGAAAGATATATAAGCAAGCGCAATGGTGAAAACGCAACCTTTCGTGCTGACGAAACAGGGCAGACCTTTGAAAACCTGCTTGTTATGGTGCAAAGCCTTAAAAATATTGAGGTTGAAAAATACAGAGCCTTTGTGGTATCCTCTGCACTTGCGAAGAACAGAGGAGCTTATATAAAAAAGCTTATATATTCTGTTGATACTATGACAATCGATAGGTCTAAAACAATTAGTGAGACAAATTTTGTGCGTGGTGCTATCGCAAAATATGATCCGAACATTACAGGTGTTGCCTTCATTCCTTCCCTTGATACAAATAATGAATTTTATATGAACAGAACAAAGACGGGGCTTGATTATTTAACTTCAACTGCATATAATGCAGGGATAAATACTGAAAAGCTTACAAAGGAAATAGACAAGTGCAATTATTTAATAAATATCTTTTCCAACACCTCTATTACAGATGAGGAAAACAAAAGACTTGCACAAACAGCGGAGGATATGCTTATAAAGCTGGGTGATAGATTTACAGAAATAGAGGCTATTGCTTTGAAGACAGATGGTGAATATATGCTTTATAAGACGAAGGATTATATTAAATTTACAATTCCGCAGAATTCTATATTAAATAGTAAAGAGATTAAATCCATACTGTTATTTTCAATTTTGGGATTTATTTTAGCTTGCGGTTGGGTTTTGCTTAAACAGCTTATACCCGGAAGGAGCAGGAGATTAGTATGAAAATTACTGTGTGGGATATTTTTAAATATATATATAAGTGGAAAATTTTAATATTGGCATTTGTTGCTATATGTCTTTTTGGGGCGTCTGTTTATGTTAAACAAAATCAGACATATAGCGGGGAAATAATTATACGTTACACTGACAGCAACGCAAAATCCGGCTCTACTCCCGACGGTTCTAAGCTTGATGTTTATGAAATTATTGCGCCGAACATTATTTCCGGTGCGATTTCGGACCTTAACATTAAAAGCAGTGTTGAGGCTATTCGTTCCAGAATTGTTATAACACCTATAATTCCCGACGAGGTTATTGAACTTAAAAAGTCCAAAACAAAAGAAGGGGAGGAATATGATTATAACGCAACCGATTATTCGGTTAGATATACCGTTGGCAGTGATAAAAACGGTGCTTATGCAAGGGACGTTATTGATGCTATAATTAAAAATTACAGCATTTATTATAGTGAAAAATACTTGAATAATGGCGTTTTGCCGGAGGTTGATTTTGATATAGATACCAATGCCCATGATTATCTGGAGGTGGCGGAAATCATGGATTCTAAGGCTAAGGATACTATAAAGTATTTGGAGTCAAGGGAAGGCTCTAATCCGGATTTTCGTTCACCTATTACGGGAATGAGCTTTTTGGATTTGAAAAATCAGTATAAGGTTATTAAAAATTTTGATTTGCCTGCTTTGTTTGCAAATATTTTGAATTCTCAAATAACCAACAGCAAGGAATTGTTGGTTAAAAAATATCAGTACAGAAAGGAGCAATATATACTCCAAAATAAGAGTAAGGTTCAAGAATCCAATGTTGCGCTTTCTTTGATGGAGGATTTTGTTAATAGTAATAAATCTGTTCCTAATTCATATAATCAAAATAATCAGAATAACAGCAGCGATTTTAATTCGAATAATATTTATGTTAACGATAAGCTGAACAGGACAAAAACCACTTATGACAAGCTGGTTGACAGCTATGTTTTGGACGGCGTTAATGCCGGAAATCTTTTGATAGATTCTACTTATTGCGATAACATAATAAATGCTTTTAGTAAGCCTTTAGGTGGCAATGTGGATGCTTCCACCGCAAAGAATAAGGCGGATTCCGATATAGTTTATATAAAAAATAAGTTGGCGAAGCTTTATAAATTGACAGATATATCAATTAGAGATTTTAATAATTTAAGTGCGAGCAACCATATTGTTTCACTATCCGGAATTAATATTTTAAATGGAATTTCCCTAAATTTTTATTTGCTTATAGCTTTTGTTATTGGTGTTTTACTGGGAATGGTTTTTGCGATTGCAATTGAAATAATTTTAGGATTGAAAAAGGAAATAGTGTGATGAATATTTTAATTGACGGCTATTTGGACAGGAATTTCGGCGATGATATGATGTTTAGGATAATTGCCAACCGATTGGAGGGGCATAAGCTTTTCTTTGATGAAAAAAGAAAAGAATTACTGTTGCCCTTTATGAATATTGAAAATATTTATGATTTAAAGGCTTATCCAGATACTAAAATTGATGCCATTCTTAGGATTACCGGTTCGGGCTTTATGATAACCAATAAATTTGGAATATATTATGCTATTCTTAGGATTTTGCATGCATTGCGCTATAAAAAAACAAAGTTGCCTATTGCTATTATAGGGTGCAATGTGGGGCCTTTTATTAATAGTTTTGCCGAAATTATTTCTGTTTTTGAAATGAAGCAATATAATTTAATTACGGTGAGGGAAAAATTTTCTTATAATTTTATTAAGGGGCATATAAAGAATGCTTCGGTGCATTGCTTCCCCGATATTGTTTTTTCTTTGCCTGAAGGCTGGATTCCGAAAAAGTCTGATGAGGGCTGTCTTGGAATATCTGCATACAGAATATCCAATAAGAATAATTTGGATACATACAGGAAGCTTGCAGAGGCTGCCGATAATTACATTGAAAAGAACAACAAAAAAGTGCTTATTTTTGCTTTTGATATCGAATGTGAAAATGATATTGCTGCTGCATTTACAATTAAAGACCTTTGCAAAAACCGTGATATGGTTGAAATAATACTACATAACGATAATGGAGATAATATAATAAATAATACGGCAAGATGCAGAAGGATTATATCCGTACGCTTTCATTCCGCTGTTTTGGCAATAAGGATGGGTATTCCTTTTGTTCCTGTTATTTATTCCGCCAAAACGGATAATATGCTGGATGATTTGGGATATGAAGGAAAGCGGTTAAGGCTTGATGATTTTAATGTTTCTGATTTATTGCAGGCTCTTGATGATGAATATTTCTTTGGAATTGATAGCAAGGTTATTGAGGCGGCAAAATCTCACGCTAAGGTTTTTGAGGAGCTTTTTTAAAAAGGGGAAAAATAGTATGGAGCCGATTGTATCGATTATAGTACCTATATTTAATAGCGAAGGCACCGTTGAAAGATGTGTTAATTCCATTTTAAAGCAGACCTTAAAGAAAATTGAGGTTATTTTGATTAATGACGGTTCCACGGATAAGACGGAGCAAATACTTGATATGCTTGCAAAAAAAGACGAGCGGATTAAGGTCATTCATAAGCAAAATAAAGGGCAGGGCATTGCAAGAAATGTTGGAATGGCTATTGCTAAGGGTGAATATATCGGTTTTGTGGATTCTGATGATACCATTGATGAAAATATGTATTGGATTATGCTTGAAAAGGCTGTGCAAAATGCCGCTGATGTTGTGCAATGCAACATTATTGATGTTTTTAGTAATGGGAAATACGTTGTACAGCTTCCTAAGTTTGAAGAAACAGTTAGCATAACAGACAGGCAGGAATATTTTGATGAATATATTTTTAAGATAAGACAAAGCTTTGAGTGCTGTAACAAGCTTGTTAGAAAAAAATTTTTAACCGATAACGGGATTGTTTTTGAAAGTAATTCAAAGGTATTTTCTGAGGATTTGCTTTTTAATTTGGATATGGCGCTTAAAATCCATAAGATTGTATTTATTGATAATCCCTTTTATTATTATTATCAATGGTCGGATAGCCATTCTAAAAAGATAGATATCGATAAAATAGATAAGCTTTGTGTTTTGTTTGATATATTTTACAGCAGAAATAGTTCATTAAGACATCAAACCGCTAAAATTGCAATTTTAATTTTAATGATAAATTTATCTCACATTTTGAACACGGATGAAGGAATTAGAAAAGCAAAAGAAATTGTTGTTAGAGAAGATGTTAAAAAGTATTTGTATTTATCTTTTTTATCTATGAAGAAAATAAGGCATAAAATAATAATGCTGATGCTTTTATATATGCCTGTTAGGATTAAGCTTTTTATTATCGGCTTTTATTATACTCACTTAAAATAACTTCATTGAAACGGTGTGTTGAAACGCTTTGCGTTTCTTCCGTTGTTATAAAGGGGAAAAATGAAGAACAATAAATCTTTTTTGAATTTAACTTTTAATATTTTAAGCTTGGTCATTTCGATGGGCTTATCTTTTTGGATTACTCCGTTTATTATAAATTCTATCGGTGCGGAAAGCTATGGCTTTGTGCCGCTTACACAGCAGCTGATTAATTATATGACGGTGATTACCGTTTCTGTAACCTCTATAAGCGGCAGATTTTTTACTGTTGCGAAAAAGCAGGGTAACAGCCTTTTGGCACAGGAATATTTCAGTTCAGCCTTATCAGCGTGCATAACAGGCAGTTTAATTTTAACTGTTCCTCTTTTGGTGGGAAGTATTTATATTAACAGGCTTCTTAATGTTCCAACCTATTTACTTTCGGACGTTAGGGCATCATTTTTGCTTTATGGTGCTATATTTTTAGCAACGTTTATAACCGGAGTTTTTAATGTGGGAGCTTTTTCAAGCAACAAGCTATACATAACAAGCAGTATAAGTATAGTTAATATTTTGGTTAAAACTGTGTTTACCGTTGGTCTATTGATGCTGTTTGTGCCGAAAATTTGGTTCGTAAGCATGGGAACTTTAATTGCAACAGCTGTTGTTATGCTTATAACAATTTTTGCTTTTACAAGGCTGGAGCCTGATATTAAAATTTTTAGAATAAGCTTTTCTAAAATAAAAGAAATATTGTCATCCGGAATGTGGGTTTCGCTGAGTGAAATTGGTGTTATACTCTTTTTGCAGATTGATTTGCTTGTTTCAAACTGGAATTTGGGTGCTAAGGTTGCAGGGGAATATGCTGTGGTACTTAGCCTGCCGACTATACTAAGAACCTTTAGCGGGACGATTATTTCCATTTTTGTTCCTACTGTTATATCCCTCTTTGCTGTTGGTAAGATAAGGGAAATGATTGGTTATATAAACAGTGCGGTTAAATACACGGGACTTGTTTTGTCCTTGCCTATCGGCATAATATGTGGGCTTGGCGGTGTTATACTGGGACTTTGGATTAACCCTGAATATACTAAATATGGCTTGGTGCTTGCTGTTTTATCTATACATTTATCTATAAATTTATCTGTTCAGACAATAATGTCCGTTCAAACTGCATTTAACAAATTAAAGATTCCTGCATTTGTTACCCTTATTATGGGAACGGTTAATTTTATTTTGGCATATACTTTATCTAAATTTTTTAATATGGGAGTTATGGGAATTGCAATATCGGGCGGATTAGTTTTAACTGCAAAGAACCTTGTGTTTTCGCCGCTTTATGTTGCACATATAACGGGGCAGAAGTGGAATACATATTTAAAGGGAGTTTTAAAGCCTCTTGTATCAACGGGATTTGTTGCAGTTTTATCATTTTTAATTCAATATTATTATAAAATTAACAGTTTTTTTGAACTGCTTTTGATTTGCATTATTATAGGCTTGGTTTATTTAGTATTTGTATATTTTATAATGCTCGACAAAAACGAAAGAACATTTGTGATTGGGAAGGTTGGTGAATATTTTGGGAAAAGTTAGTATTATCGTACCTGTTTACAATAGTGAAAAAACTCTTGGAAGGTGTGTTGAATCCTTGATTTTGCAGACTTATAAGAATGTGGAGATTATACTTGTTAACGACGGTTCTAAGGATAATTCACAAGCCTTAATGGTTAAGCTCTATGAGGAAAACAAAGAAATAGTAAAGGTTATCAGCCAAAAAAACGCAGGCGTTGCGGCTGCAAGAAACAGCGGACTTAAGGCTGTGACCGGCGATTATGTTATGTTCGTGGATTCGGATGATTATTTGGATAATTCCTGCATAGAAAAGGTTATGAAAAAGTCGGCGGAAAAAGATGTGGATATTGTGCGTTTTAAGCTTACATATAAATACATGGACGGAAGTGAAATAATTGAAGGGGACGATTTTAAAGGTGAAGCTTTTATAGAAAAAAAGGATTTTAAAAGTGCAATATATGACAAGATGCTAAGCGGAATTAAGATGAATTCAATTTGCAGAACTATTTATAAAAAAAGAGTTATTGATAATATTTTGTTCAGGGAGGATATGATAACAGCAGAGGATTTGATTTTTAATATAGAAGCATTTACAAATGCAAGTAATTTTTTGTATTTACCATATCCTTTTTATTACTATTATCAATCAAACAGAGGACTTACAGGCAATGGAATTAGCGTGCTTACAAAATATAAGTGCAATTTTATTGTGAGTAAAATTATTTTAGCGCACCTTGAAAAATGGGAAATGCGGAATTTTAAAAATGTTTTAAAGACTGTTTTTAGATTGTATTTTATAACATTATCTAAAATTAAAAGGAGCATTTTAAAAAATGTTTAAAAAATTTTTGTTAAATACATTAACTGTAATTTTAGTGATTTGTACACTATGTGTGATTATGGCCGGATATATTTTTATTGATAATAATGATGTTAAAATAACTCGTTATTCTGTTTATTCAAATAGGCTTGCGCCTGTTTTTGACGGTTATAATATTGCCTTGATTACGGATTTTCATAATTCGGATAATGTACAAAAGGTTATTAAAAAAACCGCTGAGACTGCACCTGAAGTTATTGTTATCGTTGGTGATTCAATAAATATGGAGGATACTGTTTTTGACAGTATTGGGCTTTTGGTGGAGGGGCTTTTGCAAATTGCGCCTGTGTATCTTGTATCTGGTAATCACGAAATTTGGTCTAAAAATCAAGCGGAGTTCTTAAACTTTATTGCGGACAAGGGCGTTATTGTTTTAAATGATAAGGTGGCAGAAATAAAATATAAGAACAGTGCAATTAATTTAGCGGGTTATAAGGATATAATATATGCTGATGAGCAAATGCGGTTTAATATATTGGACAGTGAGTTTGAAAAATTGTACGGCAAAGTTGAAAACAAAAAATTGTTTAATATTTTACTTTTCCACAGGGGTAATTATTTTGATAATGCCGCAAAGCAGCCCTTTGATTTAGTTTTGTCCGGTCATTTGCACGGTGGGCAGATTAATCTTCCTTTTATTAAAGATAGAATTTTAATGAAAAGAGTTAATTCGTCTAAATACTCCAAGGGATATTACAGGCTGGGCAATTCGCAGATGATTATAAGCGGTGGTTTGGAGAAGAATTACATAAACCCAAGAATTTTAAACACTCCTGAGGTTGTATCCGTTACGCTGAAATATTTAAAATAAGAGGGTGGGTTATAAATGAATATTTTACATTTTGCAGATTTCTCGGCGCCTTATGAAGGGAATTTTATAGTTTCCCTTAAAAATTTGGAAGAAAAATTAAAAGAGCAAAATTCGAATATGATATATTTGTTTAATAATAATGCAAGGGAGCAAAAATGGGCTAAGGAGCTTTTGGCAAGCGGAAAATATATTTATTTTTTAGGCAGTGGAATTTTTGAAAATGTATTTATTATAAGGGAAATAATAAAAAAGCATAATATTAATATAATTCATACTCATTTTTCTGTTTTTAAATATGATTTAATTATTAAGCTTGCAAGGGTGTTGTTGAAAAAAACAATGTATATAAGGCATATGCATATGCTTTATAAAAACAGGAGTAACTTTTTGTTTGAAAAATTAAAGCGGTTTATTTCAAATGCTGATATTGAAATAACCTGTGGGCAAGCCGCATATGAAGCTATGGTGGATGTTGGTTTTAAGAAGAAAAATCTTATTAATGTAACCAATGCTATTGATTTTAAGAGGTTGGATAATTATCAGGTTATTGATAAGGGAGAAATGGGAATGACCAGCCAAGCAAAAATTATACTGATGTTCGGGTACAGTTATTTGGTAAAGGGTGTGGATTTAGCTGTAAATGCTGTTAAAATAATGATTATTGATGGGTTCGACGTTCAGCTTTTAATAGTTGTCGCTAAGGATGACAGCGCTATTGCAAATAAAATAACAGAAGAATTCGGCGAAATTCCGTCTTACATAAAATTACTTCCTCCGAGAGGTGATGTAGCTTCTTATTACAGGCTGGCTGATGTTTTTTTATCTGCCAGTAGATTTGAGGCTCATCCTTATGCAATTCGTGAGGCCGCATATCTGGAATGCTTAACGGTTGTTAGCAGTATTACAGCCCACAGAATGACAGATTATGATATTATTTTTAATAACGGGAATTATGCTGATTTAGCAAAAAAGCTTGAGGAGGTTATTAGCAATAATAATTCTTTGGTTATTCAAAAGCAAAAGGAATTTGTTTTAAAGGAATATTCAATCGGCAAATGGTGTGATGAAATTATAAATATATATTCCGGATTAAAGCAGAATTAGTTTTAATTTTGATGAATAAGCCATTGTTGTGCTTTTGAAAAGCACACTTTTTAATTTGGAAATATGTGGAGTTTTAAACTGAAGATAATACAGAAAATTCTTTTGTTTGACAAATAATTTAAAATGTGATATGTTACTATTATAAAATTTTAATTTTGTATTTTGATATAAAAAACGTATAATTTCCAATATGGACCATTACGCATTGTGTAAACAAAATTTGTTACGAGCTTTTAAAAATTAAAAATCATGGTGAACTTACATTATGACAAAATAGGGAATGAAAATATCATTATGTGAGTGGAGTCTGATTAAAAAAATTTAAGGTGATAAAAAATGAATAAAAAACACAGGATACTAATAATTGAAGATTCGCCTTTAACAGTTAAAATTCTTAAAAGTATGCTTAGGAATGATTATGAGGTTTTATCTGCTTTTTCAGGTGCTGAAGGATATGAGATTGCTGCTTTGAAAAATCCTGATATTATTATTTTGGATGTAATTATGCCCGGTATGGATGGTTATGAGGTTTGCAAGCTTTTGAAGTCTAATAGCATTACAAAAAATATTCCTGTTATTTTTATCTCTGCTCTTGGCGAAATGGAGGATGAGAGGAAGGGGCTTGAAATTGGTGCTATTGATTATATCACCAAGCCATTTAGCGAGCCAATAGTGAAAATTCGTGTTAAAAACCATTTGGAACTAAAGCGAAACCGTGATATTCTTTCTGAATTATCTTCCCTTGACGGGCTTACAGGGTTATATAACCGAAGGTATTTTGACAATATTTCCACTCAGGAATGGGAAAAGGCGATTATAAATAAAGCACCGTTTTCTATAATACTCATTGATATTGATAAGTTTAAGGTGTATAATGATAATTATGGACATTTAGAAGGCGATGAGTGTCTTATTTTGGTAGCGCAGAATATTAGAAGCTGTATGGAGGATAATGATATTTGCGCCAGATATGGCGGAGAAGAATTTATTTGCCTTTTGCCAAACACCAATTATGACAGGGCTTCCAGGATGGCAGAGAAAATAAGGCGCAGTGTGGAGGATCTTAAAATTCCATTCCAATATTCATCCGTTTCGGATGTTGTTACTATAAGCGGTGGGGTTGGAACAATTGTGCCAAGTGAAGCTGTTATTCGTGCAGACTTTTTCAAAAAGGTGGATGATGTTTTGTATAAGGCAAAGCAGAATGGGAGAAATCAGTTTCAATTTTTGGATAGAAATTAGTTAAAACTATATTACAAAAGGAGACGTGTTAAAGAATGTTAAGAGGTTATGCAGGGAAATTTGTTGGTTTTATGGTTGTATTTGTTATGTTGTTTAGCTTTATTTTGGTTGCAAATGCTGATGAGCAGGCCGTAACTCAAAATGCAGGAAGTGGTATAAAGGTTTTGCTTAATGGTAAGCAATTGGAATTTGATGTTGAACCAACTATGATTGATGATAGGACTATGGTTCCGCTTAGAGTTATTTTTGAATCGTTAAGCCTGAAATTGCAATGGGAAGAAGAGACTTCTACTATTTTTGGTTTTAAAGATGATAAAATTATCGTTTTGCAAATAGGAAATTCTTCCGCTTATATTAATGGCGGTAAATATGATTTGGATGTTTCGCCTGTTATTATTAATGACAGAACGCTGGTTCCGATTAGATTTGTTGCTGAAAGCACAGGCGCAAAGGTGGAATGGGACGAGGCTAATTCCACAGTTCTTATTACAACTGCTGCTGAATAATTTTTTGTGTGCGAGTATCCATAAATATTAAAAAAGCCAAAGCTTAAAAGCTTTGGCTTAATAATTATCGTTGTCCCCATTGTGCCGTGTTTTGGTATATTTACAACCTGCTTTCGCAGGTGGGTGCTTCCTGCAAGTTTATGGGTTTCCCAAATAAATTTGGGCGTACACGCTGTTTGCAGAGATTGAGCTCCCATATTAAATATGTTGGTTATAAATATATCCTTATCACGCACACCCCAGGGAAATGAAACGATTTTTACTACAGATTTATTATATGCTATTTTCAATAAAAAATCAAGTGTTTTTTATTACAAATTTGTTAAATTTAATCAACAAAATCGAATTCATCGTTGTAACGACTTTTAAATTCTGCAAAAACCTCGCCAACTTCGTTTTCATCTTCAACAATTTCAAGAGTTTCTTCTCCATTTTCAAGGGTTATAACCGTCATAACATAAACATCGTTTTCCTGCTGTTCTTCTTCATAATATTCTGTAAGTACAAAATATATTTTGTTGTTCATTTCTATTGTATCCAAATGTTCAAATAAAATTGATTCGCCTGTTTCTTCATCTGTAAGCTCGATAAGTTTTTCGTTAACCTCTTCGTTTAATTCTTCATCAAATTCTTCGCTCATAATTTTCATCCACCTTTCGATTTAAAATCCAAATAATTTTGAAGTATTATTGTTGCCGCAACGGTATCTACAACTGCTTTTCGTTTTGCACCACGGGTGTTTGTTTCGTTTAGAATTCTTATTGCGCTGACGGTGGAAAGACGTTCGTCCCACTCGACTATTTCGCAATCTGTTTTTGATTTTAGGAGGTTTATAAATTGTTTTGTTGCTTCGCCGCGTTCGCCAATAGTGTTATTCATATTTTTAGGCATACCAACAACAATTATACCAACTTTAAATTCTTTTGCATATTCACATACTTCATCACAGGTTTTTTCGGCATTTCTGCTGTGTATTGTGGTAACACCCTGTGCCATAAAAGAAAGGTCATCCGTAACTGCTATGCCTGTTCTTGTGGCACCATAGTCCACTCCTAAAATTTTCATAAGCTCACCCGAAAACAGTATACCACAGTAAAATGTAATGCGCAATAAGCAATTTAATAATTATGGTGAAAAATTAATGTTATTTTTTAAATTATTTCATAAAGAAAATTGAATTGAGCATAGATTAGCATATATACCTTTTTGGGCTATAAGCTCGTCGTGTGTGCCGCTTTCCGCAATTTTACCGTCGTTTATTACTACGATTTTATCCGCCTTTTTAATTGAAGCAAGCCTGTGTGCTATTATTATAGTGGTTCGGTTTTTGACAACGCTGTCTATGGCATCGTGGATTAGCTTCTCCGTTGCCATATCTACCGAGGCGGTGGCTTCGTCCAATATTAAAATTGGGGTGTTGCGAAGAAGGGCTCTTGCGATTGAAAGGCGTTGTTTTTGTCCACCGGAGAGTTTTATTCCTCGTTCACCGATTATGGTTTCGTAGCCGTCCGGCAATTCATTTATGAATTCACTTGCATTTGAATTTTCCGCCGCTCTTATTATATCTGACATTGAGGCATTGTCTATGCCATAGGCAATGTTTTCTGCTATGGTTCCATTAAATAAAAACACATCTTGCAACACTGTGCTGATATTGTTGCGCAGGGATTTTAACGAAACGTTTTTTATATCCGTTCCGTCTATGGTTATGTTGCCTGAGGTTGGGTCATAAAATCTGGTGATTAGGCTTGCCATAGTGGTTTTGCCAACTCCTGTTGGTCCAACTAATGCTACCATTTCGCCTTGCTTTATGGTTAGGCTTATATTTTTTAGCACGTCTATATTATCAACATATGAAAAATCTACATTATTAAATTTAATCTCACCTTTAACATTTTGCAGAATAATAGGATTTTCAATCTCTTTAACATTTGATTCTGTGTTTAGCACTTCAAAAATTCTTGAAGCGCAAGCAAGGGTGTTTTGCAAGCCTTCATTAAGGCGGGAAAGGGTGTTAATTGGCTGATAAAACATTGAAAGATAAAGCATAAATGCAACAATATCCGCCACCGGTACATCTCCTTTTGCGGCAAGTATGCCCCCTATGCCCACTACTAACACAGTTCCTAAGTGCGTAACAAAAGAAACGGCAGGGTGATATATTGCTGATGCTTTTAATGCTTTTAAATTTAAATCGATATGCTCCTCCGAAGCATATTTTATGCGCTCGTATTCTCTTTCCTGCTGATTGAATATTTGAATTTCTTTTATTCCGCTTATATCGTCATGCAAAATTCCGTTGAATTCAGCGTATTTTTGCCTCGCCTGCCTGAATATTGGATACACCTTTTTTGCAAAACCTCTTACTAATATAACCGTTACCGGAGTGGTTAGCAGTGTGAAGGTTGCAAGGATTGGGTTTATTGTGAATAATATAATTAAGACTCCTGCAAAAGTTATTATACTGACTATTAAATCCGGCACGGAATGAGCTATTAGTTCTTCCAAATCCCTTGTATCGTTTGCCGCAACTGACATTAACTGACCTGTTTGTTTATCGTGATAATATTTAAGGGACAGATTTTGATAATGATTATAAACCTTAACTCGAATATCAGATACATATTTCCATGCCGCATAGTGCCCATAATATGCTTTTAGATAGGAGAATCCGATTTCCGATATGTAAAGTGCAAGAAGTATGCCTGCAAGATACACTGCACTTTTAACAAGGTTTGGATCGTTATTGGAAATTAGGGCGATTAGCTTTCGTATTAGCTGAGGGGAAGTAAGTTGCACTATGGTGCTTCCTATAAGACCTAAAAGTCCTAACGTCATTTGGGGATAATATTTTTTTGCATCCCTTAGTAATTTAATAAAAATTTTCATTTAAACACCTCTTTTAATATTATACAACTATTTTTTTTATAAATCAATTGCAAAATAAAAAATTTATGATATAATGTTATTATGGGGGGTCTGTTTATGAAGCTTACTTCACCGGAAGTAATAAAGCAAATTATGGCTAAAAGCGGACTTAAATTCAATAAATCCCTTGGACAAAATTTTTTGATTGATGAAGAGGTTTTGGAAGAGGCAATATATGCCAGCGGTATTACAAAAGATTACGGCGTTATTGAAATTGGTCCGGGAATTGGAACATTGACGGCAAGGCTTGCGGAAAGTGCAGGGAAGGTTGTTGCAATTGAGCTTGACAGGCAAATTGCCGAATATTTAAAGGGTGCCTTTGCAGCTTATAATAATGTTGAGATTATTCAGGCGGATGCACTTAAAACCGATTTGGTTAAAATTATAGATGAACAGTTTGCAAATATGCCTGTGGTTGTGGTGGCAAACTTGCCGTATTACATTACCACACCTTTAATTATGAAATTTCTTGAAGAAAATTTGCAAATTGAATCTATCACAGTTATGATACAAAAGGAAGTTGCAGACAGAATTGTTGCCGATGCGGACACTAAGGATTACGGCGCGCTATCTGTTGCTGTGCAATATTATGGCGATCCGAAGATTATTTCAATTGTGCCGCCGGAGAGCTTTATGCCTGCACCTAAGGTTACATCTGCCATTGTTAATATTGATATAAAAGCCCATATAAAGCCAAATGTTTATGATGAAAAAATGTTTTTCAATATTGTTAAGGCTGCGTTTGGACAAAGGCGAAAGACATTGGTTAATGCGCTTCATTCATATTTTAATATTTCAAAGGAGGAATTAAGGGGAATTATTGTTGAAGTTTGTGGCAACGAAAGCGCGCGGGGAGAAACGTTAAAAATTTGTCAATTTGCACAAATTTGTGAAAAAATGAAAAAAGGCGTTGCAAATTTGCAAAATGTGTAGTACAATTGCTTTAAAATGAAAATTAGACTAATAGGAGGAAATGTAGAAATGACGAATAATAAAAAAGTGTTATCGTGGATTGAGGAAATGAAAGAATTAACTAATCCTGACAATGTTGTTTGGATTGACGGAAGCAAGGAACAGCTTGATTTGCTTACAAAGCAGGCTTTAAATGACGGAACCTTGGTTACTCTTAACCAAGAAAAATTGCCGGGTTGTTATTTACATCGTACAGCACAAAACGATGTTGCTCGTGTTGAGGATAGAACTTTTATATGTTCTAAAATAAAAGAAGATGCCGGTCCAACTAATAACTGGATGGACCCAAGCGCTATGTATGATAAAATGGGCAAGCTTTTTTCAGGTTCAATGAAGGGTAGAACAATGTATGTTATTCCTTTTATTATGGGTCCTGCAAAATCCCCATTTAGCAAGGTTGGTATTGAGCTTACTGACAGCATTTATGTTGTTCTTAATATGAATATTATGACTCGCGCTGGACAAGTTGCTCTTGATGAAATCGGCGAAATCGGTGATTTTACAAAATGCTTGCACTGTACTGCTGATGTTAATCCGGAGGAAAGATATATTGTTCATTTCCCTGAGGATAACACAATTTGGTCTGTTAATTCCGGTTACGGCGGAAATGTTTTGCTTGGCAAGAAGTGCTTTGCTCTTAGAATTGCAAGCTATTTAGGTCAGCAAGAAGGCTGGATGGCTGAACATATGCTTATTTTAGGTCTTGAAAACCCACAAGGTGAAATTAAATATATTTCTGCCGCTTTCCCAAGTGCTTGTGGTAAAACAAATCTTGCTATGCTTATTCCTCCTAAAGAATTAGAAGGTTACAAGGTTTGGACTGTTGGTGATGATATTGCTTGGTTACGTGTTGGTCCTGACGGACGTCTTTGGGCAATTAATCCTGAAGCCGGTTTCTTCGGTGTTGCTCCTGGTACAAGCTCTAAAACAAATTACAATGCTCTTGCAACAACAATGAGCAATACAATTTTTACAAACGTTGCCCTTAAGGATGATGGAACTGTTTGGTGGGAAGGTCATGATGAAGCGGCTCCTGCTCACGCTATCGATTGGTTAGGCAAAGAATGGACTCCCGAAAGCGGAACAACTGCAGCTCAGGCAAATTCAAGGTTTACTGCTCCAGCAGCTCAATGTCCTTGTATTTCAACTGAATTTTCAAATCCACAGGGTGTGCCGATTAGCGCTATCGTATTCGGTGGCAGACGTGCAAAAACTGCTCCGCTTGTTTATGAAGCATTTGATTGGAACCACGGTGTGTTTATTGGTGCTACTATGGCATCTGAAACAACTGCCGCTGCTGCCGGTGCAGTTGGTGTTGTTAGAAGAGACCCAATGGCTATGATTCCTTTCTGCGGTTACAATATGGGTGATTATTTTGCACACTGGTTGAAAATGGGTGCAAACATTCCTAATCCTCCAAAAATCTTTAATGTTAACTGGTTTAGAACAAACGAAAACGGTAAATTTATATGGCCTGGTTTCGGTGATAATATGCGTGTTCTTAACTGGATTGTTGACCGTTGTGATGGTAAGGTTGAAGCTAATGAAACAGCAATCGGTTATCTTCCAAATAAAGAAGATTTAAACCTTGAAGGGCTTAATATTACTGACGAAGTTCTTACAGATTTATTGACAGTTGATAAAAATGTATGGCTTGAGGATGTTGCAGGTCAGAAGGAATTCTTTGCTAAATTTGACAGACTTCCGAAGGAAATTGCAGACCAATTGGCTGCTTTGGAAGCAAGACTTAATAAATAAATTTAAGTTTAAATTTAATAAAATTAAAGGGAACAGCTTTGAATGCTGTTCCCTTTTTGATTTGTATTATGGTAAATTATTCATTTAAAAATTCTTCAATTATAAATTTTGGTCTTTCTTTTGTTTCAAGATAAATTTTCGAGATATATTCGCCGATTATGCCCAATGCTAAAATTTGCAGACCGCCTATCAGCCATACGGAGATTGCAATTGTTGTCCACCCTTGCACTGTTTTGCCTGCTATATAGACAAAGAGGAAGTAGATTAACAGGGCAATGCTGATGGAAAATATTACAAAACCAAGTGTTGTTATCATTCTTATTGGCTTTACGCTGAAGGAGGTTATTCCGTCAAGTGCAAAGCTTATCATTTTTTTAAGCGGATATTTTGAATCTCCCGCAAAACGCTCGTGCCTTTCATATTCTACAACATCGGATTTATAGCCAATGAGTGGAACAATACCGCGCAGGAACAAATTAACTTCCTTAAATTGGCTTAGGGATTCTAACGCTTTGCTACTCATAAGCCTGTAATCCGCATGGTTATATACAACATTTACACCCAATACCTTCATGAATTTATAGAAATACTGGGCGGTTAGTTTTTTGAACAGGGTATCTTTTTTTCTTGAGCTTCTGACACCATAGACTACTTCACAGCCATTACTGAATTTTTCTATGAATTTATCTATAACCTCTATATCGTCCTGCAAATCCGCATCTAATGATATAGTTACATCGCAATGAGATTTAGCCGTCATAAGACCTGCAAGGAGAGCGTTTTGGTGACCTTTATTACAGGATAGCTTAGCACCTGAAATAAGGCTGTTTTTGCTGTGCAAATTGCAAATTATTTTCCATGTTTTATCTTTTGAACCGTCGTCCACAAACAGAATTCGGCTTTTTTCCGAAATTTGCTTGTTATTTATCATTGAGGTTAGTTTTGTGGTGAGCCTTTTAGCGGTTTCGTGTATTACTTGTTCTTCATTATAGCACGGTACAACAAGATATAGTATTTTCATAAGTATAACCTGCCTTTTTAATAGCATAGGAGGAAGCGCAATTGACTGATTTAAGACGTTTATTTGTATTTATTATACCAATATATAATTTTATCAATATCCTGTTGTGAAAATCTGGATTTAATAAGGGCTTTGATTTCATTTATATCCTGTGATGTTAATTTTCCTTGCATTTTGCTTTGTATCATAGATATTTCGGACGATGAAAGTTTTGAATATACTAATGATAATGCTTCTTTTCTATCCTGAAAGTCTATTTTTTTATTTGAAAAGTTGCTTATAATATCATTTTCACTTGATGGTTCCGGAGTGGCAGGAGTTTTTGCAACGCTTGCTTGCGGCTCTGCTTCGTCTTCCGTTTTGCCTGTTTCTTCTTCAGATTTTGGGGGTTCTTGCTGATTTGCTGATTGTTTGAGGCTTGGTGAATCTGAAACAGAATTTATTAAGGTATCGAATGCTTTGTTGCTTATATAATTAAATGCAAAATAGCCTATAATTCCAAGCAGGACAATTACTGCTAAAGCTATTGATATAAATTTTTTCAAATTAATCACTCCTTAATATTTTGGTCCCTATTCAATTCTTTTTTTAAATGCAACGAATTTAAGAATAATAAATGTTGTTGGGACTCCTATTGCCGCCGCCAGAATATATGCTATTATCTTGTTCCAATTTAAGAGGTTAAAGAAAATTAAGATTACTAAGTTTTGTATAATAAAATTTGGTACATATGACAGTGCAAATTTAATGAACTTCGTCAAGGACAGCCGTTCTTTAAAGGTTATATAGCTGTTTAGTATATAGGAAATTACAAGGCTTGAAATATAGCCTAACACGAATGCTAAGTTAACTCCTAATATAAGTGAATAAAGATATGCGAAAAGCACGCCGTTTATTGTGTTTATCACGCCTATTACCAAAAACTGCATAAAGTCTTTTGCCATAAAGACTGATTTTATTTTTTTTATGCCTGTAAGCTTATAATCAGACCAATTTATTATATCGTTTCCTATTACAATAAAGCTTTCCTGTGCAAGCCTTGCCAGGGGAGCGTCCGAAAGGGAATCCGAATAGAATTTTGAAACCTCGTAGTTCTGAATTTTTTGGTTTAATCTTTTTACCTTTTCTTCACCGTAGCAATTTTTGCCTGTATATTTTCCGTTTGATTTGTTTACCTTAGATGCAATTAGATTTTTGATGCCTATGCTTTTGCATATTGGTGCAAGCAAAAATTCCGGTGATGCAGAAATAATTACATCACTTGGTTGCTGCTGAGCCAAATACCAATCTTTAATTTTTGTTTTATGAGAAGTCCAAAATAAATCTATTGCTGAATCAATATCTTCTATTGAGTTTAAAAAACGGTAGAAATTTTCTTTTAATTTGGTTTTGCCACAAATGCCGATGATATAAAGGGGTACATAAAAAAGCACAATGGGAAGATAAAATAACAGCTGTGGTTGTTTTTTTATGCAAAATTTATAGAAATCCAGTGTGCTGTCTCCATCATATATTGTTTTGTCAAAATCGTAAATATTCATTTTTACCTCATATATATCATACAAAATGTGGTAGCTGCGTATATGGCTATCAGAGCCATTAGTGTTTTATCGGACAGGATAACATCAACAGGGTCTCCGTTAGAATCACCCTCGACGTTAAGGCTATATTTCATACAGATAAGCATAACCAGCGGAACCGTCCAAACTATGTTACTGCTTTGATATCTTGCTATTGTGGCTGCATCAACACACCACAGTGAATAAAAGGTTATGGTTAGTGCAAGGCACATATACATATTTTTATCCAAAAAATTATGTGTGTAGAATTTAAGAACTTTTCTTGTTTGCTTTGCCTGCTTTATAATTTCGTTTCTTCTTTTTCCAAGACCTAAATAAAAGGACATTGATATTATTGTAAGATAAAGCCAATTTGATACCTCAATACCTGTTATTGCAGAGCCGTACAAAACTCTTATTAAAAAGCCTGAAACCAATATTGCAACGTCAACCAACGGTATGTTTTTTAAACCCATACTATACATTATATTAACGCCAATATATATTATTAAAAATATTGTTGGGAATATACTGCTGCTTTCTGCAAAATAATTTAAAATTATTGATACTGCAATTACAAAAGCAAGCAGAATATACGCCTGTGAAGGTGATACAGCTCCTGAAGCGAGTGGTCTGTTCTTCTTTATTTCGTGATGTTTATCACTCTCTACATCTTTTATATCGTTTAATATATATATTGCGGACGCAGCCATGCTGAATGCAAAAAAACCAAACAGGCATTTGGAAAGCAGATTTAAATTAAATAAATTTCCACTGAAAATTAGCGGTGTAAATATTAAAGCGTTTTTTAAATAATGGTGGACGCGCATTAGTTTTAAATATTTTTTCATCTTTTGATTTTTTGCCTTTCACTATTTTAATAGTTCAATGTTGTTTTCAATTTTGTCCAATAATTTGCTTTCGCATTTTAAATTTGCTTTTAATTTTTGGATTTCTTTTTTTATACATTGATTTTCGTCGTAAGGGGGCTCGATAAATATTTTGTTGTGTTTTGTTTTGTTTTGACGGGTTTCGTCTATCAGAAGTTCCTCAAACATTTTTTCACCCGGTCTGAGTCCTGTATATTCAATTTTAATATCTATGTTAGGACGAAGTCCTGATAATTTTATTAAATCTTTTGCTAAATCCACGATTTTTACAGGAGCACCCATATCAAGTATAAATATTTCGCCGCCTTCTGCAAATGCTCCTGCTTGCAACACAAGCTGAGCTGCTTCCGGAATGGTCATAAAAAACCTTACAATATCCGGATGTGTAACTGTGATGGGGCCTCCGTCCGCAATTTGCTTTTTGAATAGAGGAACTACGCTTCCGTTACTGCCCAGCACATTACCAAATCTTACTGCTGCGTATATTGTTTTGCTAGTCCTATTCAGGTTTTGTATGACAAGCTCTGCAATACGTTTGCTTGCCCCCATAATGTTTGTGGGGTTTACTGCTTTATCTGTTGAAATTAGGACGAAACGCTTTGAACCGTGCTTGTCCGCACATTTTGCTACGTTCATAGTTCCGTAAACATTGTTTTTTATTGCTTCGTTGGGACTGTTTTCCATTAATGGCACATGCTTATGCGCAGCGGCGTGAAATATAACACTAGGTTTAAATGTTTCGAAAATATCATCAAGCCTTTTTATGTCTCTTACAGAGCCTATTAGAATTTTGAGGTTTAAATCCTGCTTGTATATATCTTTAAGCTCGTTTTCCAATTCGTAGGCATTATTTTCATAAATATCAAACACTATTAATAGCTTTGGTTTGTGCTTTGCAATTTGCCTGCATAATTCGGAGCCGATGGAGCCACCTCCGCCTGTAACCAAAACAACTTCATCTTTAATATATTTTGTGATTTCTTCAACCTCTAGTTCAACTTCCTTGCGACCTAAAAGATCTGTAATATTTACTTCTTTGATTTGCAGGATGGCATTCTTTCCTGTTATGTAATCACTCATTGGTGGGATTACCTTGATTTTGCAATTTGTTTTTGTGCAAAGTTCAACTATTCTTTTAACGGGCTCTGAACTGTTTGCCACAATAGCAATTATAATTTCGTCAACCTTATAACGCTTTACAAGCTCCGGTATAAGCTTTGTGCTGCCTGCAACCAAAACACCGCTTGTTCTTACATTTTTTTTTGCAGGGTCGTCGTCACAAGCTACTACTACAATTCCTAAATCTCTTCTTTTATACATTTCACGGATAATCATATTCCCAGCTGAGCCTGCTCCAACTATCATTACCCTTTTTTTGTTTAATAGGTGAGAATTTTGCTGAGAAAAAATTATTTCAACAGCAAATTTATACATGGTACGAATTGAACAAAGACCGATGATAAGCAAAACTCCCCATGTTACCATTACTGCTTTGGCAAAATGAAAATTCAATGTTTCCAAAATTGATGTATTTATTATGACAACTATTAAAACTGCAATATAAACCTGTAAATATTCACGTATTTCCGCATAGCGCCATGAGGATGAATACATTCTGAAAACAGAAAATATCAATATTGAAATTACTGTGAGGCTTATAACTGTGAACTTATGCCCCATAAACATTCCGCATATATTTCCACGCTGCAAATATATTGCGCTGCAAAGTGCAATATTTACGATTATCATATCAATAAATATTAAGATGAATTTTCTGTATTTCGACAAAAATTTTACCATATATCCGCCTCCTATTACAAAATTATATCACAAATATATCAAAAAGCAAACATTTTTAGTATATTTTTACAAAAAAATAAAATGAAAAGTCGAATTATTTTCTACAAAGTATGTTTATGCCAATGATTATAGGTGAAATAAGAAGGTATTTAAGGGATAACAATTCAATAAGAGTAAGCCGTTCTTTGAGAGATATTGCATATAAGGCTCTTGCTGTGAAGGAGCGTCTTACAAGCAAAAATTCTAAAGAGCCTACTGTTGCGGAAATTGCAAAAGAGCTGGAGCTTAAAAAGGAAGATGTGGTTATGGCATTGGATGCAATTCAAGATCCCATATCATTGTTTGAGCCTGTTTACCATGATGGTGGTGATGCGATTTTTGTTATGGATCAGGTGAGAGATGAAAAAAGCCAAGACGATAATTGGCTTGAGAATATTTCGATTAAAGAGGCTATGAAAAAGTTGGGTGAGAGGGAAAAACATATTTTGTCTTTGCGTTTCTTTCATGGTAAGACTCAGATGGAGGTTGCTGATGAAATTGGTATTTCTCAGGCGCAGGTTTCAAGATTGGAAAAATCTGCTTTATCTCACATGAAAAAGTATATATAACATACTATGCCATGTAATGCACATATTATATATAATAGGAGTGTGATATATGATATGTGCAGGTTTCAGGAATTAAGAAACAAAGAGGTTATTGATATTTGCGAGGGAGTTCGCATTGGGTTTGTTTTTGATGTGGAGATTGACGTTTGCTCCGGACGTGTTGTTGCTATTATTGTGCCAGGATGCAGGGGGTTCTTTTGGTTCTTCGGTAAGCGTGAGGATTATATTATCCCTTGGTGCGATATAAGAAAAATCGGTGATGATATAATTTTGGTTAACATACAACGCAAATAAATATCTTGTGATTTTTTGCACTTTATGATATACTGATTCATAATATGTTTATATTGTTTATGGAGTGATAAAATGCGTTGTATATTTTGTGGGAATATTGAAAGCAAGGTTATTGATTCACGGTCCTCTGATGATGCAAGCGCCATAAGAAGAAGGCGGGAATGCTTGCAGTGCGGCAAGCGTTTTACGACTTACGAAAAAATTGAAAGCGTTCCTCTTATTGTTGTTAAGAAGGATAAGACAAGGCAGCAATTTGACAGGGAAAAGTTGCTTAATGGGCTTTTGCGAGCTTGTGAAAAAAGGCCTGTTTCTTTGGCCTGCCTGGAAGGCATTGTAGATGATGTTGAAACGAATATTCATAACTCTCTTGAGCGCGAGGTTTCTTCCGAGCAGATTGGTGAGATTATTATGAATAAATTAAAGACAATTGATGAGGTTTCTTACGTTCGTTTTGCTTCCGTTTACAGGCAATTTAAAGATGTTAATACATTTATGCATGAACTAAAGAAATTATTGGATGAGGAATAATTTTTATGAAGCATATGATTGATATGCATATACATACCACCGCTTCGGATGGTTCATATTCGCCAAGTGAAGTTGTGAGCCTTGCTAAAAAAGCAAGGCTTTTGGCAATTGCTATAACCGACCATGACACCACTGACGGCATTGACAGCGCTGTTGCTGCCGGTTTCTGCAATGATATGGAGGTTGTGCCGGGTGTTGAGATAAGCATTGGCGGAAGTGATGATATACACATACTCGGGTTTTTTATTGATCATAAAAACAACGATATTATAGATGCTTTAAAGAGTTTGAAGGACAGCAGGCTGCAGCGTAACAAGGAAATGATTTTGAAGCTTCAGCAAAATGGATTTGATATTACTTATGAAGAAATTGTGGAGATGACAGGTGCTAAAAATGTGGGGCGGCTTCACATTGCTCAGTCTATTCAAAAAAAAGGACTTGTTAATGATTACAGAAAAATTTTTAAGAAATATATAATAAGCGGTGGGGCGGCTTATGTCCCCAGAATTAAGCTTGGTGAGCGTGAAGGCATAGAAGCAATTTTAAAGGCGAAGGGACTTCCTTTTTTGGCGCATATAAATTATATAAAACGGGACAACGACGATATTGAGAAGATTGTGTGCCGTTTGAAGGGTTATGGTTTGGCTGGTTTGGAGGCTATGTATTCCGGCTATGATGATAAAAACGAACTGTTTGCTAACAGCTTAGCTGATAAATATGAGCTTTTAAAAAGCGGTGGTACCGATTTTCACGGTACACGCCGCCGAGGTGTTTATATTGGAATAGGAAGGGGAAACATGAGCGTTCCTTATAGCTTTTTGCAAACTATAAAAGAAGCATATCTGAAACGTTTGTGATTGTTCCTGCTCCGATTGTCAGCACTATATCGCCTTTTTGAATATTATTTTTTATTTCCTTTGTTATATCTTCAAAATTACTGATATATTTTGCTCCGTTTATTTTTTTAACCAAATCCATACTGCTTATATTACCCGGATTTTTTTCTCTTGCGGCATAAATATCTGTTATTATTATTTTGTCCGCCATTGATAAGGCATTGGCAAAATCACTAAGCAATGCTTTTGTTCTTGTGTATGTGTGGGGTTGAAACACACACCATATTTTATTATGGGGAATTTTTGCCGCTGAATTTAAGGTGGCTATTATTTCGGTTGGGTGGTGTGCATAATCGTCGTATATTTTTGCTCCGTTTAATTCGCCTTTTAATTCAAACCTTCTTTTGGCGCCTGTAAAGCTTTCTATCCCTTCTGCAATTGCTTGAATACTTATTCCCAGCATTTTTGAGGTGGCGAAAACCGCAAGCGCATTTGAAACATTGTGCATTCCCGTGACGTTAAGAGAAAGTCGAATTAGCCTATTATCATCCTCATATACATCAAATTCCGCATAGCCTTTGTTGTTAAAGATTATTTCCTCTGCATGATATTTTCCGTTTGCTCCATAGAAAATTTTGGTGCAGGAAATATCATTTGAGCAGGCTTTAACGTTTTTATCATCTGCATTTAAAACCACGAAGCCGTTTTGAGGGATTTTTTTCATAAATTTGTTGAAGGATTCTTTTATTTGCTCAATTCCGCTGAAATAGTCCAGATGGTCTTCCTCTATATTTAAAATTATTGCGGCATAGGGATTGAATTTTAAAAAGCTGTCAACATATTCGCAGCCTTCAAAAATTAAATGGTTCCCCGTGCCGATGCGATAATTGCCTTCAATTTGAGGCAGCTCGCCTCCTACTAATATGGTGGGGTTTAAATTTGCCTTTAATAATACACATGAGAGCATTGATGTTGTTGTTGTTTTACCGTGTGTTCCGCTTATGGAAATGGGCATTTTATAGTCCTTCATAAGCTCGCCAAGAAAATCTGCACGTTCCAGCGTTTTTATACCATTTTCCTTTGCGCAGAGAAGCTCTTCGTTATCACTGCTTATTGCGGCGGTATATACGACTAAATCGTATTTTTTTATGTTTGAGGCACTGTGTCCGATATAAATTTGCGCTCCATGGTTTTTTAATTTATCTGTTATTGTTGACTGTGTTCTGTCCGACCCACTTACATTTATTCCTCTTGCTAAAAGTATGTGAGCAAGTGCACTCATACTGATTCCACCAATTCCAATAAAATGCACATTTTTATGTAGCATTTCTGACATAAAAAACATCACTGACCTTTCCGATTTACTATTATTTTTCCATAAAAATACATTCTAATATATATTATATTACAAATTTATAAAAAAATCAAAATGTTTATGGATTTTTTTTAAAATTTGTAGTAAAATATAAATATTACACAATGGAAGGTGGGTTTATAATGCAAATTACTGACATTAGGGTTAGAAAAATCAATACTGAGGGAAGAATGAAGGCAGTTGTTTCGGTCACTTTTGACGATGCTTTCGTTGTTCATGACATAAAAGTAATTGATGGACAGGACAAACTGTTCGTCGCAATGCCAAGCAGAAAGACACCGGATGGTGAGTTTAAGGATATTGCGCATCCAATAAATGCGGATATGCGCGATATTTTGCAAAAGGCGATTATAGAAAAGTACGAAGAAGCAAAGCACAACGAAGACGCTGATGAATAGATTTTCTTAATATTTATCGGTGCATATTTTCAGGGCAGAATATGTACTTCTGCCCTTAGGTTAGTGCGGTTATGAGGGGTGTGAATAGTGTCGTTACAAATTATTTACGGTAAGGCAGGCAGTGGAAAGACCTATATTTGCTTTGAGCGCATCAAAAAAATTTTAGAGAACGAAAATTCTGACATTATTTATCTTGTGCCGGAGCAATTTTCACTTCAAAGTGAAATTAAAATAAATAAGATGCTGAAAAACAGTTCTGTTGCCCGTATTGATATTTTGAGCTTTGAACGCTTGGCTTCCAGAACTTTTTCTAATGTTGGACCTGTTTGCCTTCAATATATTGATGATATTGGTAAGCAGATGATTATTCAAAAGATACTTATTTCCTTAGAAAAGAAGCTTACTGTACTTTCTAAAGCCGTAAAAATTGACGATTTTACAGCTATTGTTTTAGAAATTATAACTGAATTTAAGCGATATAATGTTTCACCTCAAATGCTTCGTGAAAGCGCCGATAAGATTGATTTAGCTATGCTTAAATTCAAGCTTTTGGATATTGCTTTGATTTACGAAGCTTTTATTGATGAATTTAATATGCCGTTAGCGGATGCGAATGATAATATGACGGTATTGTGTGATAAAATAATCCGTCATAATTTATATAAAAATACACACATAATAATTGATGGGTTTACAAGCTTTGCGCCCAATCAATTTGCAGTTATAGACGCTTTACTTAAAAATTGTTTGAGCACTGCTGTTGTTTTAACCACTGATTCTTTGGAGGAACCACGTGATTTTGATGTTTTTCAAGCCGCTAAGCATACTGCTAAAAGGCTTTTTGAAATTGCTTTTGATAATAATATAGAAATTTTGCCTAATGTTTTTGCCGATACCTGCAAGAAGTATAAAGAAAATACGGAGCTTTATCATTTGTCAGAAAATTATTTTAAATATCCTCACAGTTGTTTTTTTGAGCCTACTAAAAACATTTCAATTTTTACGGCAAATAATTATTACGGGGAAATTTCGGCAATTGCAACGGAAATAATCAGGCTTTGCAGGGTGGAGAAATACAGATTTCGGGATATAGCTGTTATCACAAGGAATACTGAGGGTTATTATCCCTTGATTAAGCATATTTTTGGTGAATATAATATTAATGCTTATATTGATGAAAAATTCTCCGCAATAAAGCATTCGTTTGCTAAGGCGATTTTTTCCGTTTTGGAGATTGTAAATTCTAACTGGAATTTTGAAAGCTTGTTCAGCTTTTTAAAATCGGAATATTCTTACATATCCTTTGAAAAGGTTAATTTGATTGAAAATTATTTGCTTGCTGTTTGTTACAATGCAAGAATGTGGAAAAGTGATGCGGACTGGACCTTTGGCGGTGGCTTTGACGATGAGCAGATGGTTTTGATTAATCAAATAAAAAATGAAATCCGTGAGCCTATAATAAAATTTATTGACAAATTTAAAGGGCGCAAGACAGTTTTGCAAATTGCAGCCGCTGTTACCGAATTTTTATTTGATATTAAAATTGATGAGGTTATTGAGAAAAAGGCGGTTTATTTGGAGCAGTGCGGAAAAATTATGGAAAGCAATGCTTTGGTTAATGTTTATAACTGCGTTATTGGCACGATTAATCAGATGGTTTCTATACTTGGTGATGAATATATTACCTTTGAAAAATTTTATTCTGTTTTAAAATCCGGTATTTTGGCAACAGATGTTGGGCAGGTGCCTGCAACGGTGGACGAGGTTTTGGTGTGCAATATTGACCGTTTTAAGGGGCAGGACGTTAAGTGCGTTTTTATTGCAGGTGTTTCTGATGGTGTGTTTCCTCGAGGTCATATTGGTGAGGGGATACTTTCTGATTCGGACAGGGAAATGCTTTTGAATTTTGATGTTGAAATTGCAAAGGGAACCGCCGCAATGCAACAGGATGAAAATTATTTGATATATTCTTCTTTAACCGCTCCTTCGGAAAAGCTTTATTTGTATTATCCTATGGCGGATAACGAGGGTAAGGGGCTTTTTCCGTCGTCAATTATAAACAGGGTTAAAAAGATATTCACCAATGTTAAGACGGAGGATAACATTTACATTAAAACCAATGATTTGCCTTATATAGAGGGTGTTATACCAACCTTTAATAAAATGATACAGCATGGAGGTAGTGGGATTTGGCCGCAGGTTAGGCAATGGTTTTTAGAAAACAGGCTTGATTTATATGAAAAGGTGCAGGGTGCATATTCATATACGAATATTCCCAAAAATTTGGGGCGGGATATTGTTGAAAATTTATATGGAACTGTTCTTTCTTCGAGTGTTTCGAAAATTGAGCAGTTTAACAAGTGCCAATTTGCATACTTTCTAAAATACGGGCTTAGGGCGAAGCCTCGCAAGGAATTTAAGATTGAGCCTGCTGATGCAGGAACCTTTATGCATGAAATTATCGAGGTTTTTTCTAAATATGCGAGTGAAATTGGGTGGGAAAGGGTTGATAAGGAGGATACTAAAGCAAAAATCTCCCTTATAACCGATGAGGTTATTGAAAAATACTTAGGGCAGGAATATTCCGAAAATCCCAGATTATTTTATCTTACAAGTAAAATAAAAAATATTATGACCACAACTGTTTGGAATATTGCTGAATTTTATAAAAAATCCGATTTTATTCCTTTGGGTTATGAGATTGGATTTGGAGATGGGGCAGATTTTCCGTCTATTGAAGTTCCTTTGGAATCAGGCGATGTTGTTAAGCTTGTGGGTAAGGTTGATAGGGCGGATATTTGGAAAACTGACACAGGCGATTTTATAAATATTGTTGATTATAAATCCAGCAGCCGTGATGTTAACTTTGCGGAGATATTGTGCGGTGTTCAAATTCAGCTGCCTACATACATTGATGCTATTTGCAAATCTCTTTCGAAAAAAGAAGGTGTGCAGGCTATACCCTCCGCTATGCTTTATTACAGGATTGATGACCCTATAATTACTGCTGATAAAAATATTACAGATGAGCAAATTTGGGAGCAGGTGCAGAAAAATTTAAAGATGCGCGGTTTAATGCTGGAGGGAAATTACAGAGGTTTAAGCTCTGCTTTTTTTGTTAAGTCTGAGGTTACGGCAAAGCAGATTGACAGAATTTGCTCTGTTGCTTATAAGAAGGTTAAAGGTGCGCTTGATGATATTATCAATGGAAATATAAAAATTAATCCTGTTAGAGTTTCGGGAAAGACTTCTTGCGAGTGGTGCGATTTTGCCGCTGTTTGCCAATTTGATGAGGCGGTTTCGGGCAACAGCTTCCGAAATATGCGAAAAATAAATCGGGAGGAGTTTTTTGAATATGTCAACAAGATGGACTGAAAATCAGAAGCGAGCCATAGACGCTAGATTTGGAAATACAATTGTTTCTGCCGCCGCAGGCTCCGGTAAGACTGCGGTTTTGGTTGAGCGTGTTATAAACATGATTACAGACAGTGATTGCCCTATTGACATTGATAAAATGTTAATTGCCACGTTTACCAATGCGGCGGCAAGCGAAATGAGGGAGAGAATACACAATGCTCTTATTCAAAGGCTTGATGAAAGCCCTGAAAGCTCTTTGTTGCAACGTCAGCTTATGCTGTTGAACGGTGCTTCCATAAACACTATCCATGCTTTTTGTCAAAACCTAATACGAAATAATTTTGATGTTTTGGGTATTTCTTCTAACTTTGAAATAGGTGATGAAACCACCCTTGCTATGATTAAGCAGACTTGTATAAACGAAGTTTTGGACAAATACTATAATGATAAATGTGATGATTTTTTAGCTTTGGTTGATGGATTCGGCGGCAAGAGGGACGATAGTGCTGTTTTGGAAATGATACTTAAAATATATAACTTTGCTATGAGTACGCCTTTTCCGGAGCAATGGCTTTCCGAAGCGGTTGGTAAATTTTTGACAATTGGTGATGAAAATGAATATATAACCGATATTTGGGGCAGGCAGCTGCTTGAAAAAATTAAGCTTGATTTGGGCGGAATGGTGAATTCCTATGATAATGCTATTAGCATTATTGAAAGTAGTGATGGTCTTGAAAGCTATTACAGCACTTTTTGCGATGAGCGGGATATGCTTTTTGGGCTTTTGAAAAAATGCAATGCTACATGGAATGAAATGTATGAATTTGTTTGGAGCGTATCCTTTACTACGCTTCCGAGAAAGGCGAAGGGTGCGGACGAGGCGGCGGTTGCCGCTGTTAAAGCCATTAGGGACGGGGTTAAAAAAGACATTGGAAAGATTAGAGATATTTTTTATGCCACTGCTTCGGAGATTTGCAAGGATAACAAAACAACAGGCAGGTTAGTTGGCATTATTACTGATATAACAATAGATTTTGCTAATTTGTATTCTCAAAAAAAGCTGGATAAAAATATGCTGGATTTTAATGATTTGGAGCATTATGCCATAAAGCTTTTAACCTCTGATGCTGCAATTTCGGCTGAACTGCAAAAAAAATATGCGGAGATTTTAGTTGATGAATTTCAGGACACTAATGGTGTGCAGGCTAAAATTTTTGAGATAATTTCAAATGGCAATAACCTTTTTGTGGTGGGCGATGTTAAGCAGAGCATTTATGGATTCAGAAATGCTCAGCCTAAGATATTTATGGACAAATTAAATATCGGATATGGAAACAAGGTTATATTATCTCATAATTTTAGAAGCTGTGAAGGTATTTTGGACTTTGTAAATTATATTTTTGAGCCAATTATGAGCGCAGAGGTTGGAGAGGTTGCATATTCTGATGATGAGCGGTTAGTGTGCGGAAATCCATCCCATGAATCGGGCAAAAATGCTGTGGAGGTTCATATACTGGAGAAAAATTTTAACGATGCGGATTTGACTGACGAGGAATTGCAAAACGACGATATTTCCCGCGAGGCAATGTTCGTTGCAAGGCGCATTATTAAGCTTGTGGAGGCTGAAAAAAGGGAAATATTCGATAAAAAGGCAGGAATTAAAAGGCCTGTTGAATATCGTGATATCGTTATTTTGTCACGCACGACATCGGGAGTTTCTTCTGTTTTTTCCAAACAATTGGCGGATTTTGGGGTGCCTGTATATTCAGAAGAAACGGGCGGATATTTTATGTCGGTAGAAATTGCGACTATAATTGCGTTTTTGAAGATTTTGGATAACCCTTTGCAGGATATTCCTGTTATTGCTGTGCTTAGAAGCCCTATGTTTATGTTTAGCGATGATGAGCTTGCCAATATAAGAACAAAATCCAAGAAAGAAAGTTTTTTTAATTTGCTTAAGCAATCCGAAAATAAAAAGTGTATTGACTTTATTAAAAAGTATTATGAATATTGCGATATTAAGGCTTATTCATCCATTGAATATTTAATTAGGCATATTTTGGAGGATACCGGTTATTATTCTTTTGTGGGAACTATGCCCGGCGGTGACATGCGAATGGCGAATTTGAGGCTGCTTTGCGAGCGTGCAGGCGCTTTTGAAAGCCGTGAATACAGAAATATTTTTGATTTTCTACAATATATAGATTCGATGACCGAAAGTGGAATTGAATATTCATCCGCTAAGGTGATAAGCCAAAATGACAATGTTGTTACCATTATGAGCATACATAAGAGCAAGGGGCTTGAATTCCCTGTTGTGTTTTTGGTGGGATGCGGACGTATTTTTAATAAGACGGACCTTCGTGAAAAGATTTTGTATGATTTGAATATGGGCATTGGCGCTGATTTTATTGATACAAAAAGGAATATTAAATATAAGACTATTTCTAAAATCGCAATTGAGCAGAAGAAATCTGCCGAGCTGCTTTCTGAGCAAATGAGGGTTTTATATGTTGCAATTACTAGACCGCGAGATATGCTTTTTATTGTTGGCAGTGCTAAGAATGTTTATGATAAAATTGAAAAATGGCAAAATTCTGTTATTACGCCTTATGCTGTTTCAAAGTGCAATACGTTTTTAGACTGGATTGGGCTTGCTGTTGCAGATAAAAATATTATTGAAGTGCATAATGCTGATGATATTTTCGGCGGTGGTGCTGTGGTTTGTGATAAAATCAGCGATATGGTTATTGAAGATGATTTTTCCTTGCAGATAGCAGAGAGGCTGAGCTATGCTTATCCTTACGCAAATGCTAAAAAAATTCATTCGAAGATGTCTGTTAGTGATGCTGTTTACCTTGGTAATAGGAAAATCAAGCTTGCTGTGCCTGATTTTCGTAAAAAAACTTCTATTTCAGCTGCTACAAGGGGAACGGTTATTCATTTTGTAATGCAAAATTTAGATATTGAAAATACTTCAAGCATTCAAAGCATACGTGCGCAGGTGGATGATATGGTTAATAAAGATATGCTTTGCGAGGATTTTGGCGCTGTTGTTGATTGTGATGCTATTTTCAACTTTTTTGAAAGTGATTTAGGCAAGCGGTTGAAGGCTTCGAAAAATGTTAAGCGGGAGTTTAAGTTTTTTGTAGATATGCCTGCAAGCATTATAGTGCCTGATTTGGAGGAGGAGCTTCAGCAGGAGACAATTCTTTTGCAGGGGGTTGTTGACTGCTATTTTGAAGAAGAAGACGAAATTGTAATTATTGATTATAAGACGGGAATAAATCGGGAGGAATATCAGAAGCAGCTTGATTTTTACGCATTTGCTCTTTCTAAGGCGCTAAATAAAAATATTAAGGAGACTTTTGTTTTTTCTGTTTAATAAAAATTGTACTGGCACTAAAGTGGCACCTCGCTCATATTATATATAAAGGGCGGAGGTGCTTTATGTTTATTTCCATTTTATTAAAACAGATTTTTTTGCTTATTTCCTATGTTTCAAATGTTAATTCTTTTCCCAAGCCACTTTCTCCGGAGGAAGAGGAGCATTATTTGCGTTTGTATGAGAATGGTGATATGGATGCGAAAAATGTTTTGATTGAAAGAAACCTGCGTTTGGTTGCTCATGTTGCTAAAAAATATTCATCTTTAGGCAAGGAAAATGTTGATTTGATTTCTATTGGTACTATTGGGCTTATAAAGGGGATTTCCAGCTATAAGACCAGCAAGGGCACTAAGCTTTCAACATATATTGCGAGATGTATTGAAAATGAAATTTTGATGTGTATTCGTTCCTCTAAAAAAATTCAGAATGAGGTTTCTATTGAGGAGCCTATTGGTTTTGATTGCGAAGGTAATCAGATTACCTTTAACGATATTTTGAGCTTTAGCGATGATGAAGTGCTTGAGGAGGTTAGCTCTAAGATTTTGAGAGGTAAGCTTTATAGCGGAATTGACTGCCAGCTTAGTGAGCGGGAAAAAACTGTTATTAGCCTTCGTTACGGACTTAACGGGGGGGCGGAATTTACTCAGCGTGATGTTGCAAAGATGCTTGGAATTTCAAGGTCTTATGTATATGGCGTGTGGTATTGTAAGCCAAGGCTCGGAAGCCTTGAAACCACTGGCTTTTCGGGTTTGACGGCTTTTGGGGATACGACCACGCTTAATGTAAGTCGGGAAGGTATATAAGTCCTGAAAACTGCATGAAATAAGGAAAAATGTCCTATCCGCATTACGGAATTGAAAAAACAGCGACCATTCATTTTTTTAGCACAAAAATAGGACAAGTTTTAAAGAATCTACTAATACGGTAGGTTCTTTTTTTACGCTCATTTTGAAAGGAGAGCCTTATGAAAATTACATATACAACACCGTTTACAATGATTGCAAATGACATTATACAAAGCGAAAAATTAAATATTTATCAAAAGATGGTTTATATGGTTCTTTGTAGCCATGCAAACCAAAGAAACGCATGCTTTCCGTCTTATTCAACAATTGCAAGAGAATGTGGTTGCTCCAAACGAAAAGTGATTGATACGATCGGTGAACTTGAGAACTTGGAGTATATCATCGTACATCGATACAAAGACCAAAATGGGAAGCATAGGAGTAATGAGTACGAAATTGTTGTTGCGTTAATTGTAAAACTAAATGCAAGTTTTTCTTGACTTTTACCCTTACAAACGTGCACTTACTTTTACAAATGGTTCTTTTTATATATAATTATTTCAGTTACCTGGCTCATAAAAGGGAATGATTA